>ENA-UONZ01000019-UONZ01000019.1-human-gut-metagenome-genome-assembly--contig:-C93old-NODE-19-length-281246-cov-12.581943_pt1 | contig 281246 bp, 239 predicted proteins | sample MGYA00242468_ERZ724015 | MGnify/ENA metagenome assembly ERZ724015
GAACGATTCGGACCAAATGGGCCAAGTTTATTTAATTTTTAATTCGTCCCTATTTTAATGGGACACTAACGATTACAAATATAAACTTGAAAGCAAGGGGAAAAAATGTATATAATATTTGAAATTATGTATATTATATTCTTATATTTGCCATCATTGCAGTCCCGTTAAAATCTAAAAGAGTTCTTTGAAATATTTGAAATTTAGTTGGTTACATCGATTTTCCGAGCGAACGGACTTGAATATGTAGCTTTGCATCAGATTAATCCGATGGCATATGTTCCAAGACAAATACGTTTTCGCTCAATTGGCCTCATTTCTGAATCGAAGTAAGTTTAACCGCATAGTCACCAAGTATGATGGCGACAAATATGTGAAGCACTTCACCTGCTGGAATCAACTACTTGCTTTGATGTTTGGTCAACTTTCCAATCGTGAAAGTCTGCGAGATTTGATAGTTGCTCTTGAAGCTCATCATTCCAAATGTTATCATTTAGGAATGGGTAAAAATGTATCAAAGTCATCGCTGGCAGGTAGAGCTGTTTTTCAAATGGCTCAAACAGCACCTTAAAATCAAAAGATTTTGGGGATCTACAGAGAATGCTGTTCGAATACAGATATATGCTGCTATATGCGCTTACTGTTTGGTGGCAATCATTCAACACGATATGCAACTGGATAGAAGTACATATAAGCATCTCATTGACTGATAAGACTCGTCTGAGAGACCTCTTTGATAAAACTAAATTTCAAAATGACAAAGAACGATTCGGACCAAATGGGCCAAGTTTATTTAATTTTTAATTCGTCCCTATTTCAATGGGACACTAATGACATGAAAAATATGTTTTGCAACATAGGGGCATGGTAGAATAGGAAATTGAGTGGCTCGGAGGCGGGTTCCCGAAATTTTCGAACTGTTTTTGGAACTTCTCATGAGGAAATGGTGTTTACAAACTGAAAAGCGAGAAGGAATGTTTTGCTCTTTTTGTATGGAGTTTGGGGAAATTGTTAGAAATTTATATGCAAGAATTGAGTTTTACAGATTTTTTGTATCTTTACGCCTCGTAATTTAAATGAATAGAATATGAAAAAGATTAGAGCTGCCATTGTCGGTTATGGCAATATAGGGCATTTTGTTTTAGATGCTTTGCAAGTCGCTCCTGATTTTGAAATAGCGGGTATAGTCCGTCGTCGTGTTTCGGAGGTTCCCATGGAATTGTCGGCTTATCCGGTAGTGTCTTCTCTCGACGAGTTGAAAGATGTGGACGTCGCTATTCTTTGTACGCCTACTCGCGAAGTGGAACATTTCGCTATCAAGGCTCTCGAAAAGGGTATACGAACCGTGGATAGTTTCGACATTCACACACAGATATGCGATTTGCGCAAAACGCTCGATGCAGCAGCGAAAAAATACAATTCGGTCGCTATTATATCGGCGGGTTGGGATCCCGGAACGGATTCGGTCGTGCGAGCCCTTATGGAGGCTTGTGCCCCCAAAGGTATCACGTATACTAATTTCGGTCCCGGTATGAGTATGGGACATACGGTCGCTGTGAAGGCTATCGCCGGAGTAAAAGCGGCTTTATCGATGACTATACCTTTGGGAACGGGTATACATCGTCGCATGGTTTATATCGAACTTGAAGAGGGTTATACATTCGAAGAGGTGGCTCACGCTATAAAGACTGACGATTATTTCGCCCATGATGAAACGCATGTCATGCAGGTGGAGAGTGTCGATGCTTTGAAAGATATGGGGCATGGGGTGAACATGACTCGGAAGGGTGTTTCGGGAAAGACACAGAACCAGCGGTTCGAGTTCAATATGTCTATCAATAATCCGGCATTGACAGCTCAGGTTTTAGTATGTACGGCTCGTGCCGCTATGTTGCAACGTCCCGGTTGCTATGCGTTAATCGAAATTCCTGTTATCGATTTACTGTATGGTGATCGAGACGAGTTGGTGCGTCGGTTGGTATAAGCTAAATGAATTTGTTTATTCGACGAGATTGTAACAAACAATAGAAGGGGAAATGGTTTTATCATTTTTTCTTCTATTGTTTTTCGTATCTTTGGTTGGGTTAAATATAGGCTGGGTCTTAGCTAATAGATTTGTTTTTATATTCGGCGTGTACTATCTTTGTACATACGAGGATAGGTTGCGGTTCGGTATAGCCAAATCGGAAATAAAATTTCCGTTTGTCTCTGTACTCACCTTGCACTATCTTTGCCTCTGCCAATATCGGTAGGGTTTTATTTTTACTAAAATATGTTGACTGAATTTATTACATGGACTGCTAATCCGGCTCTTTACGACGGTTTTATCGAGATACGGTGGTACGGATTGTTTTTTGCTATCGGTTTTATTGTCGGTTACAACATGATGGAACGCATGTTTCGTCATGAGCAGGTGAACCTGAAATGGCTCGATTCGTTGTTTATTTATGTGGTAATTGCGACGGTTTTGGGCGCTCGCTTGGGACATTGCTTGTTTTATGCATGGGATTATTATTCGCAGCACCCCTTAGAAATATTGAAAGTGTGGGAAGGCGGTTTGGCGAGTCACGGAGGTGCGATAGGGATTATTATCGCCATTTGGCTATATTCCCGACGGGTTACTCACCGGAATATGTTGTGGACTTTTGACCGATTGGTCGTTCCGGTCGCTTTGGTCGCTGCGCTTATTCGTACGGGTAATTTGATGAATCATGAGATTTACGGACATGTGACGACTTTGCCGTGGGGATTCCGGTTCATACAGAATTTATCGGAGTGGATGAAGGGGGCTGCCCCTATTTTTACGGAACCGTCGCACCCTACCCAGATTTATGAGGCTTTGTGTTATTTGCTTCTGTTCGGATTGCTTTTGTATATGTATTGGAAACGTAATGCGGAGGAACGGGAGGGTCTTATTTTCGGGACCTTTTTGATAGGCATATTTCTACCTCGTTTTTGTATCGAGTTTATCAAGAACAATCAAGAGGCGTTCGAGGAGGCCATGTTGTTGAATATGGGGCAATTATTGAGTATTCCGTTTGTTATCGCCGGGGTGTGGTTGGTTATTCGTGCTTTGTCTCGACCGAGAGTGCCGATTAAATTTGCGAAGGAGAAGAAGAAATAGATTGTACAGACAGTCTTATGTTTTTCTATTTCTAACCCCTCTCCTTAGGGACTATCGTCCCTTCGGGGTCTCCCCTATTGCTTTGCGACTCCCCGCAATGCTGCGGGACACGGCAGGGGAGGATATGGAAATCTTACAACAACGTTGCTATATTGTTTTTTAACCCCTCCGTCCTTCGGCCACCTCCCCTATATTTTGCTGCGCAAAACACAGGGGAGGAGGATTGAAAAGCTGCCTTTTTCCCACGCTGTTTTGTGACACTTCGTAATACTACGGGACACGGCAGGGGAGGATATGGAAATCTTACAACAACGTTGCTATATTGTTTTTTAACCCCTCCGTCCTTCGGACACCTCCCCTATATTTCGCGGTGCAAAACACAGGGGAGGAGGATTGAAAAACTGCCTTTTTCCCATGCTGTTTTGTGACACTCCGCAATGCTACGGGACACGGCAGGGGAGGATATAGAAATCTTACAATAACGTTGCTATACTGTTTTTAACCCCTCCGTCCTTCGGCCACCTCCCCTATATTTTGCTGTGCAAAACACCCCGCATACGGGGCACGGCAGAGGAAGAGTTTAAAATATCTTCCCAATAGTGGGACATAAATCCTTATTCTAAGAGTCGACTTCCTTATTTTCAGAATATAGGGAGGAGGGAGATTCTTTTTCCTTTATGGTCTAGTATTTTTATGTGGCGAACGGGAGCTATTTAACCTACTCTCCCTCTGCTCGTCGAAGATGAGATATTTTCGTTTTAACCCTCTCGCCCTGCGGGCACTTCCCCTATATTCGCTTACGGAAACACCCCGTAATGTTGCGGGATAGGGCAGGGGCGAAGGTGAGGGATTCTTGTTTGCCAAGAGAAATCTTATAGCCTTATCTGCAAAAATCATACGAAATTTCCTATCGGCCTCGGAGTAGAGGCGGAGTGTCAGATGTGGTTTTTCCCTTTTTCGGCTTTCGGATTCACCGGAAATCGCCGAAATCAGTAATCGTATTCGAGCGTAAAATCGTCTAAGAAGAGTACGCTACCGTCACCCCCGGTGAAATAGTCGCCATATTTACTAGCTGATGCTACTACTACGATATAGGTGGGAATCCGGTCGGTATCTCGATATTCGAGTTCAAGAGTGAACGGTGTGTATTCGGTTACGGATTTTCCGCTGTACATATCGGCATAAGCGATAATATGCGGGTCGTTTTTGTCGAATAGTTTGCGGTCACTTGGTTTTGTGCGTATCTCGACCGGCTCGCTCCAATCCCCGAGTGCTATGAAGATTTGGCAGGTATCGGGTTGTCCGATGAGATATTTCATTTCGTCGTTCGATTTGTTTATCTCGACCGAGGTGTATTTGAAATATCCTTTTAGCCGTGTGGGACGTTGGGTAAATTGTTTTCCGAAGTTGAGCACCCCGTTGGTTCCTTCTGTACGGAGGTAATTTCCCGTGTACATATTCCCGGCAGCCAGTTTCCCGATGGAACCTATTCCTACGAACTTGGTCGCTAATTTAGCCGCTTGTCCGGTTCCCGACCAAGTGTCGTCGGTGGGTTGTGTATTGCTGTCACCCAATGTGGTGGCTCCTTTATTGCCTGTATCCCAGAAGTTTTCGCTTCCTTCGGCCCATGGATTCCAGACTTTTCCTACTTTGTTCCAATCGTCGAAACTTCCGTTGGGAAGTTCGGCTGCGCTTCCGGTCGTAAATGTTATTTCGTTCCCTGTCAAGTCACCAGATACGGCTCGGCATACATAGGTCGTGTTGGCTTTCAAATGTATCATGCGAGCGGTGAAACTTCCCTTATCGTGTGTGACGTATTCGTCGGGGACTTTTTCCCATGTGCCGGCTGTCGCTTCTTTTATTTCGAATCCATTTTCGGCATCTTCTTTTCCGCTACCGTGCAGCCAAGCAACATTCGTCCAAGCATCGACCCCGTCGGTAGATATTTCGGATTCAGATGGTACGATATATAGGGTCCATTCTTCCATAATACCGTGGTATACGATAATGACTTTTTGGTATCCCAAAGAGAAATCGGTGAGTTTTTCTTTTTCGGGAGAATATGAGGTTATTCCCTGAGGGCCTAAAACGAGCTCGGTGATTTTTATGTTCGCTAAATCGATGTCTTTATTGACATAGGCAATGGCTCTGTGATTATGGGCATCGAATACCGGTGCTCCTATTTGTCCTTCTACTCTGAAACTTCTTTCGATATTTTGGGTGGCATTTATCGTCCATGTGTAGTCTTGATAGATGGAGAGGGTCAACGTGTAACTTTTGGAGAGGTCGATAATCGAATCGGAAGGAAGATCGGATACGGCTCCTTCGGTGAGATCGAGGGTTTCGATATGTACTCGTCGCAAATCGACCGTATCGGACAATTCCATCGTTACCATGCGTTTATCGTTGTCGATAGCGGCTGTACCGATTTGTCCGTCGGCGGAGATCCCTAATACCTGCGCTTTGATGCGAGGGTAGGGAATATCGTTCTTAATACAAGCCGATAAGAGTAGTGTACATAAAAGGGAGTATATGACGTGTATATCGTTTCGTTTCATTTTACTTCTATATGTGCAGGCACATGCCAATGTTGATGTTGAACAAGTTTATTTTGAAATCGGCTCCGCTCGATCTACGACTTCCGGTTTCTTCGTTATTCGTCGTTTGTTTGATCGTTCCGTATCGTAATCCGGCTACTCCGAACGAAACACTGGTACTGATGTTGTTCATGATAAATACGCAGAATCCCGGATTTAACCCCAATTTGATTTCAGATGTCGTTGTTTTGGTATTTTTCAATGACTCGTCGCTACCTCTTACAAAGCGGTTCGAACCGCTTGAAAAGGCTAATTCCGTTTCGTTGAAGAAGCCGAAGCGCTTGTTTTTGTCGATTCCGATATATGCCCGATGGAACAGGGCTGCCGAGAATATCTCGCCTAAATAGCGTATATCGCCCAAATTGAACATTTCATCGTCGATGTTTATATCCAAATTGTCTAAGTTTGCACTTAAATGACTGTATCCGAATTTTATACCTATACATTCGTTGTCTTTGATGAAATAGCCTACGAATGGGTTCAGGGTAGTTATGTTGCCTTTGAAATTAAAATTTTTGATGAAGATCAGGAGGTTATTGTCTTTACTGTCGAATTCTCCGTGCGAGAGAGTCAAACCTGCGATCCATTGCTTTTGGGGAATGAGCAGATAGTTTTTCAATCCCCGTTTGTATTTTTTTCTGCTGAGCCCGTGTTTTTCGGCGATCGTATCGGGCTCGGACATAGCGACGGAGTTTCCCGGAACGATGGTTACCGTATCGGGAATGACGGTTGTCGAATCTTGCACTTCGGCATGAAGCAATATTTGTCCGGGAATGAGTATTCCTATTAAAATCAATATGTATTTTAAGTTTTTCATAAATAAAAAGCGATACCTAAACCCAAAGAAAAGATGTTGACTTTGAAGTTTGCCATGTTTTGAGACCGTTTACCGGTATAGACTTGGTCGGTGGTCTGTTTGACATGACTGTAATTAAAACCTAATAAGCCGACGTTTACCTCGATGGCCGTGTAGTCATTGAGAAATGCCATGAGTCCCGGCGCTATTCCGATATTGAAGTTGAACGAACGCTCGAATGTTCCTGTGAGAGATTCTCCCGACCCGTGTACCATTTTCGATTCTCCACCACCCAAAGAGAGTTGCAGTTCGTTGAAAAGCCCGAAGCGGCTACTGTTCCCGATACTGATGTAGTTACGCATGATCGCCATTCCCGAATAGGAGTGGCTCAGACTATACACGTTGTTCATGTCGAGATCGCCGCTTATTTTGATGGAGGCATTGTCGAGTTTCGTCAGGCTTCGTTCATAGGCAAACCGACCTCCCAATCCCAAATTATCTTTGACGATGTAGCAAAACATGGGGCTCACTTTGAATGTGTAGCCTATACCGTCCATGTTTTCGATGACGAGGAACTGGTAGTTGTCGTTGCTATATTCGGAATAGGATATGGAATTACCTACTACCCATTGTCCTTTGGGTATGAATGTATTTAGTACAATACCTCGGTCGAACTCCTGAGCGTGAACCGTAGTAAGGCTTACCCCCAAAAGCAGAGATGAGCATATCGCAGAGATGAGTTTATTCATAAATCAATTCTAAATCGTCGAGCCACATGGTACTACCCGTGCTACCTGTAAAGTAGTCTCCGTATTTGCTGGCAGAGGCCACGATTACAATGTAGTTGGGAATACGGGTGAGAGAACGGTAATCGATAGGAATTTCGAATTCCAGAAGTCCGCCGTCTTCTCCCTGTGTTTGGGTTGTTAAATCCCATTCGCCATAGGCAATTATTTTTTCGTCGTTTTTATCGAACAGGTTTTTATCTTTTGTCGTGATACGTACCGGAGCATCCCAGTCTCCAAGTGCGATATAGACACTGCCTATATCCGTTGCGCCATTTGTAAGTGCATCAGTTTCGGAATAGTCTACGGTTCCCGGCGTGTATTTAATATATCCGCGAAGTTTGGACGGTCGCGAGGTAAATGTTCGTCCGAAATCGAGGATACCGTTCGTACCGTCTCGTCCGATAAACTGTCCGGTGAACAAGTTTCCGGCAGCAAATTTGCCAATACCCATGACACCAACGAATTGAGATTGTAATTTAACAGAGTATTTACCGCTGTGTTTGTAGGTCTCGTCGGGTGTAGTCACGTTTTTATTCATCGTCGCAGAACCGTGGTTCCCGCTATCCCAAAACATTTCCCCTCCTTGCGGGTATATTACCATTGCTTTGTCCGGGGTATGCCAATCTTCGAAACTGCTGTTGGGCAGTGTCGTCGCTTCTTCGGTAGTGAACGTTATCGTTTTTACCGAGGCTTGTGTTCCTGCAACGGCTTGATATTCGTATGTCGTTCCCGGTTCGAGTTGCGTTACCTCGGCAGACATACTTGTTCCCGACAGGACGGCAGGAACGGATATCCATTCTTGCGAACCGGATTTGCGATATTGGAAAGAGAGAGTTTCCGATGTTTCTTTTACCAAAGTCCCTGATAGCGTGGCTTTCTTTGCCCAGATACCGGATCTTGCCGGGGCTTCCGTAACGACTATGGCATCGGATACGACTATCGTCAAAACCTGTGTATTTTCTTTTTCATTTGTATCGACGGCTTTTATCGTGAAGATATATTCTCCGTCGGGGAGCGATTTTACAAAGTTCTCGGACAGAGTGATTTTTGCGTTCGAAAGGTCTTTATCTTCTTGATAGATGTGTTTAGCTCCGATGCCTTTGACTTGAAATTCCGTGATGATGCCTTCGGGGGCCGACAGGAAATCGATGGAATCGGCCGAGAGTCCTAAGGAGGGGAATTTTTCACAAGAAAGTTTTACATTTTTCAGTTTGGTAGCAGCATTCACCCAAATTGCAGTTTCTTTGCCGCTGTTCGTTTCGTAATAAAGCGGTTGGGTTATATCGAATTTGTCTCCGACAATTTGCGGACGTTGTGTAATCACTACGTTATGGGTGGAGTCTACGGTCGATTCATTTACTTTGACGTCGATGAATGTACCTCCGGTCGCTGCGTTGTCGGCGTTATAGCTGAATGTGAATGCGTATTTCGTCGCTTTAACTACGTTTTCGACAACCCCCGATTGGGTATAGTTTTTACCGTCTGTTTTTTTCCCTTCGAAACTCCATGCCAAGTTGCGGTCTTTCCCATTGAGCATATAGTATCCCACGGAATCTACGGTAGATTCTGTAAATGAGAGCTCTCCGGTCGTAGTAAATATTTTTACTTTATAGTCGGTTACAACGTTTGCTAACTCGGGCGAGAACGCAACCGTCGCCAACGTATTTGCAATAGTACATTTCACTTCGGCCGAGGTAGTTTCTCCGCTTTGGACGGCGAAGTCGGCCGATCCTGTATAATAGGGGGTATCGAATGCCGCCGGGACAGAATCTCCGGCTATTACAAAGACATGATACTGTCCGCTTGCCAAGTTCAGTATGTCGGGCATGAGATTTTCTCTATCGTAATAACGAATGAGCCCTTTACTGCTGTATATGCGGGTTTGCATGGAGGCGTATATGCCCGGGTCGATAGCACGGGAAACGACAGCCACCTCGTCGGAAACTTTTACGTTCAGCCTTACCGATCCTTCGCCGAGGGTCATGTCTTCTTCTTTACAAGCCGATAGCAGTCCTACAAGGAGCAGTCCGCAAGTAAAGTATGTTTTTATATAGCGTTTCATATTATTCTGTTACGAGTATTAATGTTTCTGTTGTCGTTCCTTGCGCGTCGGTAGCCTTTATGATAAAGTTGTGAGTCCCTGCGCCCAATAATCCTAATAACGGCATAAAGTCGCTGATGTCGAAGGTTACTTTCGATTGGTTCAAGACGTTCGAGCCAGTGGGGAATCCCAATCCTTCGATGGCTGTTTTCAAGTCGCCCGGATTTACCAAATCGAGATGCGAAGCCAATCCCATACCTGCAAGTTCGTCGGGAGTCAATGTCGGCGATTCTATATCGACTACAAGTCCTGTAAGTCCGTTCTTATCGGAGCTTGTAATATCTACGCTTACTTGTAATCCCTCGGTTACAGTGACCGGAGTCCCTAATTTTATAGTCGAGCTCGTAATTTTCGGAGCATCGGTAGGTTGGGGATCGGGATCCGGGTCAGGGTCTGTGCCGGGGTCGATGGGATTGGGGTCCTCAATAACTTCTTCGTCTATCGTGACATTCCCGAAATGGTCGATTATTTCGCATGAGGCATCGAGCGTAACCGACGATGTGACGCCTCCTGTCTCGCTTCCCGGTTCGGGTCGTTTGATATCGTAATGTATTTTACGCCATTCGCCGGCTTTTACATTGTCTACTTGTATGCGATTGACTTCTTCATAACCGTCGATCGTACCGGAGAAGGTGGCGATAAGCAAATTGCTCTCTTCGTCGGACCGAAAATAACCGGCACGAGATTCTTTTTTCATAAAATCGAGAGCTCCTTCTCCAACGGTGACCGATACTTTGCAATCTTCACCCATCAGTGTTTTTAAATCCTCGGAGTAGGAAACCGTGACTTTTATATTTTGGAGAGTACATACGAGCGTATCGATTTGAGTCACTCTACTTTCTTCGATAGAAAAAGTTTTATCTGCATAGTAATAGGGTTTTTCCCATTCGGACGGTTGAACTTCGTGGGAAAATACTTTTAAATTATAATTACCGACGTTCAGTGTAACTATTTCGGGTGTTTCGCTGTATTTCCAATCCTTTTCGAGCGTTTCACTACCGTTATCCGCACGGAATATCTGTACTGTAAAGTCGCCTGTGTCGACAGCTCGGCTTACCGGTTTTTTCTCGGTTTCTTTTATGTCGTTATTGGGTATGGCATCGAAAGAAGAAAGATCGAGAGTTCCGGTTTTCCCTGAAATTTCTCCGGGTTCGGAGTCGTAGGTGAGTTTCTCGCGGTCGCAAGATGTGCCTGTCAGTCCCAAGACTATGGTCAGAGCTATGTAGAATATCTTTTTCATATCGCTATGTAGTTTATTCATAAATGAAATTTAAGTTATCTATTGTCAGAGTCGCTCCCCTCGAATTGGATTCGTATTGGGAGTAGTAGTCGGTCGTTTTTATCGTTGCGGTTTCTTCACTTTGTGAATAGGAAGCATGATTGGACGACGTAATCATTATTTTCAACAGATTGGCTTTTTTGTCGGTAACGGTGTAAACCAATGGAACTGTAAATTCGGTATAGTCTGATGCTGCCGTAAGGTTAATAGTCCCGGATGCGAGTACCGTTTCTCCATTTAACAATGTTACCGAGATCACTCCGGTTTCAGAGGCATCGTTATTATCGGGAGTATATTTATACCACCCTTTCATCGTCGAAGGTCGAGATGAAAAAGAGGTTCCTTCGTTATAAGATTCGGAATTACCGGAATAGGAGTAACTGCCTAAAAATAATTTACCAGCAGAACGATTACTCATAGAGGGAACATTTGTATTGTAATAAGTCGTATTAAAAGCTCCTCCTGTTTTGCTGGGTGTGGTTCCATTAGCATCCCATGCAACGTTGCGTATTACCATTGCATTGTTTCCGTCTTGTGCGGAAAGACCTTTGTAAATATCGGGTGTTTGTGTGCTCATTCCAAAACTGCGATATGAGCTCCAAGACAGAGTCGTATTATACGTTGAGGGAATTACAAACCATGACATTTGATTTGCCGCGGAAGTGTTACAGGTCTTTGCATTTACACTGCTCCAACCTGTGGGTTCTTGAATTGTAAAGCTGCAAGTGTTTTGATAATCCACAGGCCAAACGGAATACTTACCCCCTTGATTCATATCTTGTATCGATATTGTCTGTGTGAGTTCTTCAAAACTTCCGTTAGGTACGCCGGCTGTTGTTTCTGTCCGTATTGTACAATCTCCGTGATAATTGACATTTTCTTGTTCGTTGTTGCAAGTCCCTTTTATCTGGTAACGTGTGTCGGGGGACAATCCCGTGAGGGTGTGAACATTGCCTTCGTGTGTGGAGGCGGCTTGGACCCATTGTCCGGTACTGTTGGTATAAAGTACAGCGTAGCGGTTCACTGCATCTTGGTATTGCGGATCGGTGGCTGTGAGTTTAACGATTGCTTTTTTCGCCCACACGTCGTATTCTTCGGCTGATATCGTGAATTCGGGCGTGAGAACAGAAATGGAAGTCGCAGCCGTCTTTAATCCACCGGATAGAGAGGCTTCTATTTCTATCGGTTTGTTTGTGGCTTCGACGGATATTTGAACTTGGTATAGATTTTCCTCGGCTGATAGAACTGTCGAGGTACAATTTACTTTATGGCCTTCGGCGTTAAGGTAACTGAATTGAACCAAATCGATATCGGACCCATCGTATAATACCGGAATTATGGCCGAAGAGCTACCCACAAAAACGGCTTCGGGTTCTTGTAGGGTGAATGTTAAAGGAAGGTTTTTCACAGATAAAGAAATAGGCGATTCGCTAACTTTTCCGTACAGGTCTTTTGCCGAAATAGTGAATATGTGTTGATCGCTATTGTCGATAATTTGTAATTGTGTGAATAGTTCGGTGAAGTCGATGAATCCCATTTTATTTCCAACTTCGGAGAATCCCTTGATTTTCAACCCTAATCGACGGAGTATTTCTGCTTGGTCTTCACTCATATTTATGAGGTCGATTTCTTGCGGCCACCCTTTGCTTTCGAGGCTACGGGAAGAGGTCGTGAGGGTACACCCGGCCAATCCTCCTTTGGCCGTGAGAGATATATTTACGTTTTTGTCGGCCGGATAATTAAATTCTTTTGCTTCAATCGGAACACCGGATTCAAAACCAGACAGGAGGAAAGAGGGAGCGGGAGCTACCATTACTTCATCGGATATGTCTATTTTGATAGGTTGTGTTTCGGTTGTCTCGTCGAAACTGATGTTGAGTTGTGCTTCACCGGCGTTGTTGTCGCTGATGTCGAGTTTGATTTTGTAGTGCTGACGAGCGGCTGCGTTGGGTATGGCTGCCGGTTCGAAAGTAGATTCGATCCCATTTTGTTTTTTCAAGTGGGTTTGAATCGTGATTTTCCCGGGTTTTACGTAGGCTGCTCTCGTCTCGGTTTTAGAAAATTCGATGTATTCTCCTCCAGTAGAGTGAATGGTGGTCGAATAATCGGCAAAGTATTTTTTGAAAGCGTCGGAATACTCGACGGTTACTTTTACATTAGCCAATGTACAATTGATTTCTACCGAACTATTTTCCCGGTCACGCACAGCTACCGGGGTTTCTCCGAGATAGAACGGCTTTTCGAATCCTTCTATATCGATATCTCCGTAGAAGGCACTCATCGTATAGGTTCCGACCGGTATTTTGGTAGCCGGGTCGAAATCGGCCAAACTATCCCATGCCCGAGAGAAACTACCGTCGGAAGAGACCAGTTTCAAAGCAAATTCGCTTACATCGGGATTTTCGATTGTCGAGGCTGATTCTGCTGTGGAGCGAGTTACAGGAACTACTTTATAATCGGCTGAAACTTGTACGTTGATTGCACCGTATCCGGAAGACCCTTGCTTATCCTCATTTGCGCATGATACTAACAATAGCATGGTTGCGCTATACAGGAAAATTTTTTTTAATTTCATGCTTATTTTATTTTTATTTCGCCTATAAAGAGATATTAATAAACTCTTTATGAGCGGCTTCATTGTGTAAATACTCTTATTTGCACAAATGAAAATCGGTTCAAAGGTATAAATTTTTTTCTTAGATGAAACAGTCAATAGAAAGTTTTGTTAAGTATAATAATATAAATTAAGGAGATATAGGAGTTTTGGGCTACAAAATCCGGGGAATTTGCTAATATTTTTTTAGGGTCGGATTTTGTAAAGAATCGATTATTTTTTATTTCATAGTATTTAAATTTATTCTGTATTTTTATACGTAAAGATAGCCTTTTTTAACCCCTCCGTCCTTCGGCCACCTCCCCTATATTTTGCTGTGCAAAAACATAGGGGGGGAGGAGGTTGAGATGTATTCCCCCTATTGCTTTGCGACACCCCGTAAGGCTACGGAGCACGGCAGGGAGGAGGAAAGGTTTCCCGAATTTTGTTTCTGTTCTCGGCTTGTACTATCTTTGCAAAATGAGAAGATAGTCAAGTTTATTTTTAACCCTCTCGCTCTGCGGGTACTCCCCACTATCTCGTTAAAAACGAACGGTGGGAGAGGGGCGATAAAAAATTGGAATATATGAAAATAGCGGTAGTAGGTACAGGCTATGTGGGCTTGGTTACGGGAACTTGTTTCGCCGAGATAGGTGTAGACGTTGTCTGTGTGGATATAGATGCCGAGAAAATAGCTCGTATAGAGCGTGGTGATATACCTATTTACGAGCCGGGGCTCGACGAGATGGTTATCAGGAATATGAAAGCCGGACGTTTGCGGTTCGCCACCGATTTATCGGCTTGTCTCGACGGGGTGGAAATCTTGTTCAGTGCGGTGGGTACTCCTCCTGACGAAGACGGATCGGCCGATTTGAGATATGTGCTCGATGTGGCTCATAGTGTGGGACGGTATATGACTGATTATCTTGTTGTCGTTACCAAGAGTACGGTTCCGGTGGGGACTGCCCGAAAAGTGAAAGCGGCTATACAGAGCGAGTTGGATAAGAGGGGTGAAAAGATTGACTTCGATGTGGCTTCCAATCCCGAATTTTTGAAAGAGGGGAATGCGATAGCCGATTTTATGCGTCCCGACCGTGTGGTCGTTGGGGTCGAAAGCAAGCGGGCGGAGGCTTTGATGCAAAAGCTCTACAAGCCCTTCATGATCAACAAGTACAGGATTATTATTACCGATATACCTTCGGCGGAGATGATTAAATATGCGGCTAACGCTATGCTGGCGACTCGTATCAGCTTTATGAACGAAATTGCGTTATTGTGCGACGAGGTGGGAGCCGATGTAGGGGCCGTGCGCAAAGGTATCGGAGCCGACGATCGTATCGGCAGCCGCTTCTTGTATGCCGGCTGTGGATATGGGGGCTCTTGTTTTCCGAAAGATGTGAAGGCTTTGATAAAGACGGCGGAAGAAAATGATTGCGATATGCAGATTTTGAAAGCTGTCGAACGGGTGAACGAGTCGCAAAAGGAATTGCTTTATCACCGATTGTTCCGCTATTTCGACGGGAAAATATCGGGACGAAAATTTGCCGTGTGGGGGCTTTCCTTTAAGCCGGAGACCGACGATATGCGCGAAGCCCCGGCTTTGATATTGATCGATAAGTTATGTGATGCAGGAGCCCGTGTAAAGGTCTATGACCCGGTGGCTATGCCGGAATGCAAGCGGCGGATAGGGAATAAGGTGGAATACGCCGAAAATATTTATGAAGCGGTTGCCGATGTGGATGCTTTGTTGATTGTAACGGAATGGAAAGAGTTTCGTTTGCCGGATTGGAAAACGGTTATCCGGTCTATGAAATCACCTGTGATATTCGACGGCCGTAATATTTATGATCCGTCTGAGATGAAAGAGTTGGGATTTGCTTATTATAGTATAGGTCGTCCGACGGTTTAAGGACTGATCCGATAAAAAAGTAAGACAGGTATCCGCCCTATCCCGGGGCGGATACCTGTCTTTTTATAATAGAAAGGGGGCTGAGAGGAATATCCTTCTTCGTAATGGCTGCTCCTCCTTTTACCGTTACGGTTTCGGGAATCCTCCGGAGCTCCCTTTCTGTCTATAATAACGATATAGGAGTGTTTTGGTTCAATGTGGTCGTGCTTTTATCGTGATTTGTCTTATTTTTAATTTTTTTTGTCGAAAATCTGTTTTTGAGGAACACTTTAATTGTTTGGAGCGTATCTTTGCAATGGAACAGAACTCGATATCGGTAAGTGAGATTAGATTGTTTCGAGATGTATTGTTTTTGTAAATAAATAATGTTGTAAAGAGATTTTATTATGAAAAAATGGGTGTGCAGATTATCTATCGTATGCTGCTTGTGTTTGTTTTTTACCTCTGTGAAAGCTCAGCTTTCGTTAGGTGGGCTTGGAGACATACTGAATTCATCGACAGTGAATAAGGTTGTGAGTGCTATTGCCGGTACAGATGCTTCGTTGACGGTTGCCGATTTAGCCGGGACGTGGAAATATTCGGCTCCTGCTTGTAAGTTCGAAAGCAGCGATTTCTTGAAATCGGCGGGAGGTGAGGTCGTGGCTGCATCTTTGAAAACAAAGTTGGCGACCTACTATACAAAGGCCGGTATCACGCCTTCGCGGGTTTCATTCGCTTTTGCCGATACTACTTTTGTAATGAAATATGGTAATGCGAAATTGAACGGTCATATTGTTAAAGACGAAGAGAGCGGAAGATTCGTGGTCACATTTACTGCCGTGGGTGGTTACATTCCTATAATGGTTATGGATGCCGTTATAAACAAGAATGGCAATACGTTGGAAATGCTTTTCGATGTGGATCGATTCGTGAAGGTATTGACTACTATTGCATCGAAGTCTCAGAGTTCTACATTGAAAAGTGTCGGTGGATTGCTCGATGAGTATGAGGGTGTATTGATGGGGTTTGAACTAGTGAAATAAGAAAATCATAGTATAATAAAATAAGGAGGGAGTTTTAAACTCCCTCCTTATTTTATTATATTTTAACACAAAAAGAAAAAAAACGGGAAAATAGAAGACCGATCTTTTTGTCGAATGATTACCTTTGTTCCATATTATAAACTAAAAAATAAATAAAATGAAGAAATTAGTTTTAACCTTAGCTCTTGTGTTTGGTGTGTTAGCAGCCAATGCTCAGTATTTTGTGGGTGGTCAATTGGGGTTACTTTACGATGATGCATCGGAAAATACCATGATTACAATCGCTCCTGAATTCGGTTATGCATTTAACGATACTTGGACGGTTGCCGGTATGATAGGTTATACTCATATGGACAATTTCAATTCGTTTTATATCGCTCCGTATGCCCGTTGGAATTTTTGGAAAAAAGATTTTGTAGGCTTATTGGTAGATGGTGGTTTCGGTATTTCTACTCAAAAGTATAAAGGGGCGGATTCGGATACCGGTTTTGAAATTGGCTTTAAGCCGGGTATATCTTTTAATTTGACCGATAATTTCTCTTTGGTAGCTCATTACGGCTTTCTGGGATATCGTACTAAATATAACGGAAGCAGCGTGTCGGGCTTGTCTTTGAGCGGCAATGAGATAAGTCTCAGCTTGTATTATTGTTTTTAATATTTGAAACGAATCGATATTTCGACCGTCCGATAAAAATCGGACGGTTTTTTTTATTCTTTTCGGTAGAATTGTAAGGTGAGAAGGTATTGCCGAACTTCTTTTTTTACGAGATGACAAATCGGGATAGGTCAGCGATGTAGAGGGAGTGTATAGGGTGATTGTAGAATTTGAGCTCTTCTCCTTGCGGGTATTTCCCTTATATTTTCCGACATTTTCGTTGAGCTAACCCCTCCGTCACTTTGTGCCACCTCCCCTATATTTTGCATTGCAAAACACCCCGTAAGGCTACGGGACACGGCAGGGGAGGAGTGTAGAAATTTTCTAGTGTTTTTACTTTACTGGGGTTTTGAGTTCTCCGAGGCTTCGTTTGCTTCTCTTATCTGTTGCAGATGAGATGAGTAAGGTGAGAGGCCGATGCTTGATTCTGTTTCCGTTACTGTCGGTATTTTTCGACATTTCCATTGAGTTAGCCCCTCTGTTATTCCGTGCCACCTTCCCTATATGTCTATGCCACAGGGGAGGAGCTAAAAGACTATTCTCATTGATTTCCTATTGAGTCGTAAAGGGTGGGGCTGTTTTTTTGTTCGGGTATGAAAATCCCGCTCTATCGAAATTAGATAGAGCGGGATTTCATTTTTTTGTATGGTCTTTTACTACTTTTTCAAGGCTGCTATGCTTTCTTCGAGCGATTTGATTTTTTCTTCGGCATCGGCTTTCTTTTTGCGCTCCATAGCTACCACAGCTTCGGGTGCATTTTGAACGAAGCGTTCGTTGCCGAGTTTTCCCATTACTGTTTTGAGGAATCCCTGAGCATATTTTAATTCGGCTTCGAGTTTTTTCAATTCGGCTTCTACATCGATGGCGTTGCTCATAGGAATCGCATATTCCGTTGCATGTACCCGGAACGAAGCGGCGGCAGGATCTTTTTCTTCGATTGTTTCGATCGTTGCCAGATTGGTCATTTTGGTCAATATGCAATCGTTCGAGTGATCGTGTGCGCCGATAATTTGCAGCGTGAGCTGTTCTTTATTGGCTATGCCTTTTTGCAAGCGGATCGTACGTATTCCCGCTACGACCAGTTTGGTCGTTTCGAATCGGTTTATGATTTCCATGTCGACCGGTTGGGGCTCGGGCATGCGTGCTGTCATGATGCTTTCGCCTTCTTTGCGGTCATATAGGTGTTGCCACAATTCTTCGGTGATGAAGGGCATGAAAGGATGCAACATACGGAGCAGTGCATCGAAGTACCGGAGCGTAGCATCGTAGGTTTTTTGGTCGATAGGTTGTTGATAGGCCGGTTTAACCATTTCGAGATACCAAGATGAAAATTCGTCCCAGAAGAGTTTGTATATAGCCATGAGGGCTTCGGACAGACGATATTTCCCGAACAGGTCTTTGACTTCTTCGAGCGTACGGTTGAGTTGTGCGTCGAACCATTCTACGGCAATGGCTGCCGTTTGAGGTTGGGGAAGGGTTTCATCTACGTTCCAACCTTTTACCAAGCGGAAGGCATTCCATATTTTGTTGTTAAAGTTGCGTCCTTGCTCGCACAACGCATCGTCGTATAGTATGTCGTTTCCGGCAGGGGCGGCCAACATGAGTCCCATGCGGACACCGTCGGCTCCGTAGGTTTTTATCAGTTCGAGAGCGTCGGGCGAATTACCGAGCGACTTGGACATTTTTCGTCCTATTTTGTCCCGTACGATTCCGGTGAAATAGACATTGCGGAAAGGAAGTTGGTGTTCATACTCGTATCCGGCCATAATCATTCGAGCCACCCAGAAGAAAATGATATCGGGGGCTGTAACCAAATCGGTGGTCGGGTAATAGTAGTTTATCTCTTCGTTGCCAGGATTGTTGATACCATCGAAAAGCGAGATGGGCCATAACCATGAAGAGAACCATGTGTCGAGGCAATCTTCATCTTGTCGCAGATCGCTCATTTGAAGGTCGGCCTTACCACTTTTCTCTCGGGCTAATTTCAACGCTTCTTCGGGTGTGGCAGCTACTACGAATCCGCCTTGCGGGAGGTAGTACGCCGGGATTCGATGTCCCCACCAAAGCTGGCGGGAGATACACCAATCTTTAATGTTTTCCATCCAGTGCCGATAAATGTTTTTGAATTTATCGGGGTGGAATTTGATTTCGTCTTTCATGACGGCATCGAGAGCCGGGGCTGCAAGTTTATCCATTTTGACAAACCATTGCATCGATAGTTTGGGTTCGATAACGACATTGGTACGTTCGGAATAACCCACTTTATTGTCGTAATCTTCGACTTTTTCGAGTAATCCAGCCTCTTGTAAGTCTTTGGCGATTTGTTTGCGAACGTCGAAACGATCCATTCCTACGTAAAGTCCTCCGGCTTCGCTGATGGTTCCGTTGTCGTTGAATATGTCGATACTCGGCAGATTGTATTTTTCTCCCAGCATATAGTCATTTACATCGTGTGCCGGGGTGACTTTTAAGCAGCCGGTTCCGAACTCAATATCGACATAGTCGTCCATGATAATAGGAACCACCCGATTTACCAGCGGTATGATGACTTTTTTCCCTTTAAGGAATGAATAACGCGGGTCGTTGGGGTTTACACAAACTGCCGTGTCGCCTAAGATTGTTTCAGGTCGTGTGGTGGCAACGATAATGTATTTATCCTCGCCTTCGATAAAATAGCGCAGATAATAGAGTTTGCTGTGTTCGTCTTTATAAATGACTTCTTCGTCGGAGAGGGCGGTGAGGGCTTTGGGATCCCAATTTACCATGCGGACTCCTCTGTAAATGAGTCCTTTGTTGTATAAGTCGACAAATACTTTCAAAACACTTTCGGAACGGATTTCGTCCATAGTGAAAGCAGTGCGGTCCCAATCGCAGGAAGCTCCCAATTTTTGGAGTTGTTTCAAGATGATTCCGCCGTGTTCTTCTTTCCATTCCCAAGCGTATTTGAGAAATTCTTCTCTGGAAAGATCGCTTTTTTTAATACCTTGTGCTGCAAGTTTATTCACCACTTTGGCTTCGGTGGCGATAGATGCATGGTCTGTGCCGGGAACCCAACAAGCATTTTTCCCTTCCATGCGAGCCCGGCGTACCAGAATGTCTTGTATCGTATTGTTCAGCATGTGCCCCATGTGCAGAATCCCGGTGACATTGGGTGGCGGAATGACAACGGTATAGGGTTCTCGACCGTCGGGCTTCGATTTGAAAAGCCCGTTTTTCAACCAATAGGCATACCATTTTTCTTCTACGTCGGCGGGATTGTACTTCGTGGCAAGTTCGTTCATAAAGTCGTTCTTTCAGAATGTTCTATATTATTTCAAGATACAAAAGTAAAAAGGCTTTTGTACCAATCGGGTGCAAAAGTATAAAATATTTTCCGAAAAAGATATTCTTCGGAGTCAAAGGTGTTTATGGCATTTGTCTCGAAAAGAAAGTTTTTTGTTTTCGACATGTTTCGTAAACTATCGTTTAAGCCCGTCCACGGCGGAACGTAGTTGTTCGAGCGCTTTTTGCAAAACTGCGCGGGGCGTACCTACGTTTAGCCGCATGTGTCCTTTGCCTTCGGGGCCGAACATTTCACCGTCGTTGAGTGCGAGTCTCGCTTTATCGACAAAAAGGTCGATGAGTGCGTCGTGTTCGAGGTGAAGCCGTGTACAGTCGAGCCATACGATAAAGGAGGCTTGCGGCCTGATGGCTTTGATGTTGGGAATATGACGATCGAGAAACTCTTCGACAAAGAGTATATTTTGTTCGATGTAGGCTAACATTTGTTCGCGCCATTCTCTACAATGGTTATAAGCGGCTTCGGTGGCTATGGTCGCCATGAATGTGGGTTCGTTCAGCTCGTTTGCCGTGAGCCAGTCGAAGAAGCGCTTACGAATCGTTTCGTTGGGAACAATGGCATAGGAGCTGACCAAGCCTGCGATGTTGAACGTCTTGGAAGGAGCTCCAAACGATATACTGTTTTGAGCCGCTGTTTCGGATACCGAGGCAAAAGGGTGATGTTTGGCTCCGAAGAGAGGCATATCGGCATGAATTTCATCGGCAATGATGAGTATGTTGTGCCGTGCACAGATTTCGGCGATTCGCTGTAATGTTTCCAACGGCCAAACCACTCCTCCGGGATTATGAGGATTACAGAGAATGAACAGCTTGCACTGGGAGTCGATGATCGATTCAAGGTGATCGAAGTCCATTTCGTAGTGAGAGCCGTTCCATTTGAGCGGATTATGTACAACCTGCCGACCGTTACTTTCGGGGACGGCCATGAACGGTGTATAGACCGGAGTCTGTATGATGATTTTGTCTCCGGGGTTACTAAATACATTGACTGCCAAACCTATGCCCTTGACAATCCCGGGAATATAGGTGATCCATTCTCTTTTTACTTTCCAGCCATGCAGGTAGTCGAGCCAATCGATAATGGATTGCCAATAGCTCGCAGGAGCCTCGGCATATCCGTAAACCGGGTGTTGTAGCCGGCGTACGAGAGCATCGGTTATACAGGGAGCGACCGCAAAATCCATGTCGGCAATCCATAAAGGAATGAGATCTTCCCGACCATAGCGCTCACAGAGAACATCGGTTTTCATAGCTCCGGTGTGATGCCGGTCGATAATTGTGTCGAAATCGTACTGAGAGGACATTTTATATACTGTTTAGGTGTTAGGTTGCTTATGTCGATTTGTCAAAAGCCGAGTTCTATCTGAAATCTTAATTGCCAGCGATTATAATCGGAATCGACAAATTCATTTTTGTAATTGTAAGACAGGTCGGCTTGTACTTTTAATCTGTGATCTATCAGATATTTCGTGACACCGAACGTCGATTGGTTGTGACTGCGATAATTGGCATAAGGCTGTACTTCTTTATCCGGCATGATGGTAGAGTTTCTCAATGCGATTTCCCAATTGGAACGAAAGAGATAACTTGCCTGCACGTTGAGCCCCATTCCAGTGAGGACATATTGTTCTACATTTTCGCCCGATTTAATGAGCGGTGAGGAAGATGATATACGCCCCATGAAATCGGTATAAAAAGCAAATCCTTGATATTTGAAAATGAAGTCGACAAAATAGGAAGAAAGGTTACGGGTCTGGTCATACTTTAATTTTTCCCCATTGGAACCTTGTGCCCGAAGAGCCCGGTCGTTATAGCTGTATGCTCCCGCTAAAAGGATTTTGGGCGTTTGTTCTCGCTCATAATCGCCTTCCATAGCATCTCCTTTCCCGGTGAATCGTCCCAGTGGGAATAGTTCTATACGTCCCGTATATGCGAGTCCACTCCCTTTATTGTTTCCCCAGTTTCTTCCTTCTCCGGTAGTAATAGAGGCTTTGGCCGCTAAATCCAAAGAGCCGAATAGATGTTGATTGTATTCTCCGAAGATACCGAAATCACGGTCGAGATTGAATTCGGAATTTACAATGGAACGGTCTACGAATTGAAGGGCACTCGAAGAGTTTATCCGGGCGCGATTCGCCCGGATTTTGGTTTGTCCGAAACCGATATTCCATGTCGAGTTGGGAACGTAGTAAATCATTGCGTCGCGTACGATGTTGTTGTTTCCGTTGGGCAGCGTTTTCATATCGTAAGGCGAGAAGCCTAACTGGACCAAATAGGTGAGTTTGGGTGTATAGATATATCCATCGAAACGTAACCTGAGCCGTTTGACGCGGGCGTCGATATCCTGAGCCTCGAATTTCTCGTTGAAGTCGACATCGACCAAATTTTGCATGCGAATGCGCATCGTGAGTTTATATCTTTTGTTTTTAGGTTGGAAAGATATACCGTTCCCCACTTCTATATCGGGCATGTGCATGCGTATTTTTTCTAATTCATCGGCATAATCGGTATCGGAAGTGCGGATCGTGGTCGAATCGTTGTCGACGGTAACCGTTTTTGCGGATGCAGATAGCATGAATAGCGAGAAGAGTATTCCCGACAGAAATAATCGTTGATAATTCATAACGTTGTTTGATTTGATTTTGAAATTCATGCTACAAAAATTGAATGTAATTTTGAAATAGATTTGAAATGCTTGGAATATTATTAAAAATGTTCACTTTTTTATTGGTGTATTTTGTTTCTTCGACAAGGTGTTTTTTCTGTGTAAATTTTGACAGAAGGAATATTTTTGGAATTTTTCATACCTTTATTTTATTGCTCCAAAATTACAACCAATGTGTCAATATTCCAAAGACCGTTTATGAAATTTCGACAATGGGGGAGTCGATTCAAATAAAAAAGTCCATAGCGTTGTAATACACTATGGACTTTGCATTTGCGGAAGGAGGGGGATTCGAACCCCCGGTACCCATTCGAGTACGTCAGTTTAGCAAACTGGTGGTTTCAGCCACTCACCCATCCTTCCAAAGGACGATTTGTCGTTGACGTCATTTTTTCAAATGCAGCGCAAAGATAAGCGGAATATTTGAAACAGCAAACTTTTTCGCATTATTTTATTTCGGGAATAATCGTTACTTTTGTCCCGTCAAGGTGCTTTTGCGCTGTGTATAATCGGATTATTATGTCGAATGTGAATAAAGGTATAAAGATATTTGCTTGGATAACAGGAGGGCTTATTTTGATTCTCGCATGTTTGTTTATTCCGGTAATGAAGAGTTATTTGTATGATCCTGTTATAACCGAACAAACAGTGTGCTATGTTTATCCGAAGTGGAATGATGTTCAGCTCGATAGTGCTTTGCATTCGGTGATTCCAGATGAGAAATCGATCCCGAGAGTAAAACGTCTGCTGTCGTTTTATAAATTCGATCCTGATGTTCGTGTAGGGGCTTATCGGCTTCATGCCGGTATGACAGCTCGGCAAATGGCTTTGAAATTGTCGAGGGGAAGCCAATCTCCCGTACGAGTTACATTTAATAACGTACGCACTCTCGAACAATTGGCCGAAAGGGTATCGGAGCAGTTGTTTTTTTCGAAAGAGGAGTTGTTGGCTTTGCTGTACAACGATAGTGTTTGTGCGGATTTAGGTTTTACGAAAGCGACTCTCCCGGCTTTGTTTTTACCGGATACTTATGAGTTTTACTGGACTGTAACTCCCGAATCTTTTTTACAGAAGATGAAGCGGGAGTATCGTATTTATTGGGAAGGAAAGCGGGAGCAACAGGCAAAGCGGTGGGGATTGACTCCTGTGGAGGTAGCGACTTTGGCTTCGATCGTAGAGGAAGAGACTAACAAACGTGATGAAATGGGAAAGGTTGCGGGTCTTTATATGAACCGATTGCGTAAAGGCATGCCTTTGCAGGCAGACCCTACGGTAAAATTCGCCCACGGGGATTTTTCGCTGAAACGCATATTAAATGTTCATTTGACCATAGAATCGCCATATAATACTTATCGGGTTACGGGATTGCCTCCCGGCCCTATACGGATTCCTTCGAAACAAGCTATCAATGCCGTGCTGACACATATACCGAACGGGTATTTTTATATGTGCGCCAAAGAGGATTTTTCGGGCTATCATAATTTTGCCGTGACTTTGGCAGAGCATCAACGAAATGCAATTCGATACCAGCAAGCATTGAACAGACTCGGAATACGTTGATGGGGGGATATAAATAGTAAAGCCTCGTCTCACGACGGGGCTTTACTACTTGAAATATATCAAAAACAAGAAAGAGGATAATGTTTATTACAGGAATAAACAAAGGATAATATAATACCAATGAAACACACAAAAAACAAGAATATTATCGTATAAATTAACTCTTCCAGACCGGAGATTTTGGCTCGACGGAAGCGACGCTTCGCTTCTTTTTCCCTAAGGAGAGCCGTCTCTTTCCCGGTTTCGATAATAAAACACACTTGTATTGCAAAAAGTTTTTATCCGTAGCGATTTTAGTATATTTTAATAATTCGAGATTTCTTCTACGGGAGGATGCATAGGGGTATCGGTATCATCGTCTATCCAAATGGCCAATGTGAGCCAATATAACAGTAGTGCGATAGCTATGCCTACACCTATCGCAGTCCAGATTTTTTGTCGTTTTTTCTCCATACTATATTAGTTATTCGAAAGAATAACATCGGTCGGGAGATAAAAGTTCTTTTCAGAAGGGTATATCGTTATTGGACGAACCGGGGGGATTTAGGAAATCGGGGTTTCCAGACAATGGCGCTGCCGATGTCGTGCTCGTGTCGGGAGTATTGAACTTCGAGGTTACCGGTGCACTGAAATCGGTCAGTCGGGTGTCTTCGTCGTAATTTTGGAATCGAGCCAGATAAGAGACGAATTTCATATTCACGGTATCGGTCGCACCGCTACGGTGTTTGGCTATGATAAATTCTGCTAAGCCTTCGATACTGTTTCCATTGGCATCTTCCTTAGACCGAGTATAATATTCGGGACGGTGTATAAAGCAAACCATATCGGCATCTTGCTCGATAGCTCCCGATTCACGCAAGTCGGAAAGTTGCGGGCGTTTCCCTTCTTTACCGTCTTTGTCGTTACCCCGGGATTCCACGCTACGATTTAACTGTGACAGGGCGATGATAGGTATTTGAAGCTCTTTTGCCAATTGTTTAAGCGAACGGGATATGGTGCTGACTTCTTGTTCTCGGCTCCCGAAGGACATACCGCTAGCGTTCATCAGTTGCAAGTAGTCTATGATGATGATTTTGATTCCGTGCTCGCGAACCAATCGGCGTGCTTTTGTCCTAAGTTCAAAAACGGAAAGGCTGGGGGTATCGTCTATATATATAGGAGCGTTCCTCAGTATTTCGATACGAGACATGAGCCGTTCCCATTCGAACGGGGCCAACTGTCCGCTTTTGATTTTATCGCCGGGGATTTCGCAAGTGTTGATGATGAGACGATTGACAAGCTGGACATTGGACATTTCGAGCGAGAAGATAGCCACCGGCGTGTTATAGCTGACAGCCATGTTCTTTGCCATAGAAAGGACGAATGCCGTTTTTCCCATAGCGGGACGGGCTGCGATAATGATGAGGTCGGAATTTTGCCAACCGGAAGTAATTTTGTCGATGTCGTGAAACCCGGTTTGCAGTCCGCTCAATCCGTCGCTTCGATTGGCTGCTATTTGAATTTGTCTGATAGCTTCGCTCAGTACCGGGTCTATTTGAGTAACGTCTTTTTTCAGGTTACGTTGGGAAATTTCAAAGAGTTTCCCCTCGGCTTCCTGCATAAGGTCATCTACGTCGTTGGTCTCGTCAAAAGCCTTGTTGAGTATTTCGCTGGAAAATTCGATTAATTCCCGAGCCAAATATTTTTGGGCTACGATACGGGCATGGTATTCGATGTGCGCCGCCGATGCTACACGTCCGGTAAGTTCGGAAATACGGATGGCTCCGCCGACTTCATCGAGCTTTCCGTCGAGTCGCAGTTGCTCGGTGACGGTGAGCATGTCGATGGGGCGTTGTTGTGCTCCCAACCGGGATATTGCACTATAAATAAGTTGGTTGGTCGGCTCATAGAAACACTCTGGCTTTAAGATGTCGCAAACGGTGGTATAGGCATCTTTTTCGAGCATGAGAGCTCCCAACACGGCTTCTTCGAGCTCTTTGTCCTGAGGTTGTAGCTTGCCTTGTTCCGAAACTTTCGGAGCGTAGGCTTTTTTCTGGCGAGTGTAATTTCTTCGAGTTTCCATGCAGCAATTCTTTCCCGTTACAAAAGTAGTCAATCTTTCTGCTATCGGGAAATTTGGTGAGCGAATCTTATAATGAACTTTTCAACAGGCAGATATTTCCGATTAATTACAGGGCCGGTGTCGTATCGGGGTATTTCGCCATTTGCTTTTCACAATATTTTTGGAATAGCTCCCAATCGTAATAAGGTGCATATTCCGAATCGATGGGTAATTTTATTTCTTGTTCATTGAACAATACTTTCACGAGTATTTTCCCATCGGTATTTTTATAAAGTATCCATTGGATATTCGTCGCCATAGGATTGTATTTGAAGTCCTGCCAAACCTCGGCTACTTTTTCGGGATCGGCTTCTACAACGGCTGCATTCTCAATACCTAACAGGGCGAGTAAAGGAATTGTATTTTCACCGTGTGCAAAACGTAAATTGGCTTCGACACCGTTTCCGTCGATCGCCGCTTGCGATGTAGCCAACATGTCTTTTAACAGAGGTTTCGCAATGGCGACAGGAAGTCCTTTTCCGGGAATGGAGTTGGCTTTACGCAGGTATTGCGATAGATTGTTCGCGCTCCACAAATCGAATTTTTCTTCTTCTGTGAACCACGGATACAGGGATATGTCGTAGTCGGTATTCGGTAATATGATGGTTAAAGCGTATAGGTGGGTCATGAATGTAATGGGATCGGGTATGATTTGTTCCCACCCTTTCTTGAATATGCGGTCGATGAGTCTTAGTCTTGTGGGTGTATGCTTTTCCTGATAGGCTCGGAGTATCTTTTTCCATGAGCCTTTCGAGAGATATTGTTGGTATTCTTTTCCTTTGAAGAATCGCAGGGTATTGTCATATCCGTTGCTGGGATCCATAGAAAACTCCGCCGTGGGGGTATAACCTCTCATTTCTGCGACGAATGCCGCCATACTCGCCATAGAGCGTGGAACCGTGGTCGATTGTGCCACAAGGGTCACTTTGCCGTCCTGAGGTGTAAACGCCGGACGAAAGCGGTGATACATGCGACGAGCCATATCCCGGTGTTGTCGAGCTCCGAGCGGAGTGAGGTCTCCCCAGCGATGATTCATCAAATGGTAGATGGTGTCGATTTGATTGCGCAACAGTTTGCCTTCCCGGGTTAAAAGGTTCAAAGAATCGGCTTTATTCATTAGTTTGTACAGGTTCGGAACCATACTTTTTGAATCGTGGGTGCGTGAACCGTGTCGAGCTATATGATCGATGTGAAACGGTATGAAATCCTTTGGAGCCGGGGTGTCTGTGGTGTCGTTGCAATAATAAACAGATGCCGTACTACCGAAAAATTGTGGATTTTGATGTAGAAAATCTTTTATAGAATTTTGCCCGAAAGAGATTGCTGATAGGCATAAAAGGATAGTACCGGCGGTGAGGGTTCTTTTTTTCATTTGTTTCTGTTTTTCTATTATGTCGGTAAAATTATAATAAATTTTCTCTTCGATGAAATTTTTATTCTTTTTTAGAGTGGAGTTGCCTATGTGACTGAGAATGGTTATTTTCGCAAAGATTCTCGAAAAACAAGGATATAGATGATTAGATTTCCCAATGCAAAAATCAATTTGGGGTTGCGTATCGTAGCCCGTCGTCCCGATGGTTATCACAATATAGAGACGGTATTTTATCCCGTTCAGTTACAAGATGCTTTGGAGATTGTTCCAACGTCGCAACAGGAGACGGAGTTGTCTTTGTCGGGAATTGTCATAGACGGTGATCCCCAGAATAATTTGGTGATGAAAGCGTGGCGAAGATTGAGCCATCGTTTTTCGTTACCCCCGATATCTATTTATCTCCATAAAGCCATACCCTTTGGTGCTGGGTTAGGAGGTGGTTCTTCCGATGCCGCTTTTTTGTTAGCGATGGTGAGAGATTATTTTCGTTTGCCGTTGAGCGATGACGAGCTTGACAAGGAAGCTGCTTCTCTGGGAGCCGATTGCCCATTTTTCTTGCATAATAAACCTTTATTAGCCAAAGGAATAGGAGATGAGTTCGAGCCGATCGAATTGTCGTTGAAGTCCTATCGAATCGTATTGGTAAAGCCTTCTGTCTCCGTGCCTACGTCGGTGGCTTATTCGTTGGTTACTCCGGTATTGCCGGAAGAGCCGGTGAGGGATACCGTTTCCCGTCCGGTCGAGGAGTGGAGAGGTCGATTGATCAATGACTTTGAAGAAAGTGTGTTTGCCCGATTTCCGGAAATAGGAGAGATAAAGGATCGTTTATATGAACAGGGAGCTGTATATGCATCTATGTCCGGTTCGGGTTCTTCGGTATTTGCCCTATTCGATAAAGAAGTCGATCTTGCCGATTGTTATCCGGGGTGTTTTGTTTGGACTGGAATTTGTGAAGTATAGCGTATAAAATCGTTTTTGAAAAAGAGAATGATCGAAGATTGTTACATGACCGGTATCATAGATAAGATAAATTCTTTATATCCGATTTCCGATGATACGATACGGACATTGAAAGAGAGCATGACTTTGTGCCGTTTTCCCAAGAAGTATCAGTTGATAAGGGCGGGCATGTATTGTAAATCGGCTTATTTTATCGGGAAGGGAATGACTCGCTCGTTTTGGTTGGTGAACGGAGAAGAGATAACGACTTCTTTTTCGTGTGAGGGCGGAATCGTGTTCAGTATGGACGAACTCTATTATAACAAGATGAGCGAAGAATTTGTGGAGACCCTTGAAGATGTAGTCGCTTATAGAATATCTCTGGATAAATTGCGTCGGCTGTTCGAAACGAATATCGAACTGGCTAATTGGGGGCGGATTATTCATCAAGACGAGTACCGGCGTTTGCATCGCTCCCATAAGGAACGTTTGACTTTATCGGCAAAAGAACGGTATGAGGAGTTCAGACAGCAATTCCCTCAGGTGAACCAGCGAGCTCAACTTGGGTATATCGCATCGTATTTGGGTATAACACTCTCGACGCTCAGTCGTCTTAGGGGAGCCCGAAAATGACCTTTCGGAGGATTTTTTGACATAGGACAAATTTTAAATTATATAAGTCCTGTAATTTTGCCGTAATATTAATCATCACTAAAATCAAAAATCTAAATTACCAATTCAATATGCAACAAATTTCTTCCGCTGCGTTTTCAGATACCAAACCTCATTATGAGTTGCTTGACGGATTACGTGGTGTAGCTGCGCTTTTGGTCGTGTGGTATCATGTCTTCGAAGGGTATGCTTTTGCCGGTGGTACTCTTATAGAAAGCATCAATCATGGATATTTTGCCGTGGATTTCTTTTTTATTTTATCGGGCTTCGTTATCGGTTATGCCTATGACGATCGTTGGGGAAAGAGCCTAACGGTAAAAAATTTCTTTAAGCGGCGGTTGATTCGTCTTCACCCGATGGTTGTCATGGGTGCAGTTTTAGGTGTGATTACATTTTGTATCCAGGGTAGCGAACAGTGGGACGGGACTCATGTGGCTACGTCGATGGTGATGTGGGCTTTGCTTTTTGCGATGTTTTTCATTCCGGCCTATCCGGGTGCAGGTTATGAGGTTCGGGGTAATGGTGAAATGTTTCCTTTGAACGGTCCCAGTTGGTCATTATTTTTCGAGTATATCGGTAATATTTTGTATGCTTTGTTTATTCGTCGTTTGTCTACTAAGGCGTTAACTGTTTTTGTCGTATTACTGGGAATCTGTCTGGCTTGTTTTGCTATCTTCGATGTATCGGGGTATGGCATGATAGGGGTAGGCTGGACGCTCGATTCGGTGAATTTTGTGGGTGGATTGTTGCGAATGCTTTTCCCGTTTTCTTTGGGACTGTTGTTGTCTCGTAATTTCAAACCAGTGAAAGTGAGAGGGGCATTCTGGATATGTTCTTTCGTATTGTTGGTTTTGTTTTGTGTTCCTTATGTAGAAGGGGGCGAACCTATATGTATGAATGGTCTTTTTGAGGCTTTTTGTATAGTCGTGGTATTTCCTGTTCTCATTATATTGGGCGCATCGGGAAACACGACCGATAAAACATCTACGCGGATATGTAAATTTTTGGGAGATATTTCTTTCCCGCTTTATATCACGCATTACCCGTTTATGTATTTGTTTTATTCTTGGTTGATTGAGAACCAGTATTTTACATTCGGGGAAACGTGGCAAGTAGCCTTGTGTGTTTATGTATGGAATATATTGGTAGCTTATCTTTGTTTGAAACTTTACGACGAGCCGGTGAGACGGTGGTTGAGCAAGAAATTTTTGAAAAAACGCTAGGGATAACCCCGTTAATGGGGTTTATTTGATAGATAGTAAAATTTCCATGCTTAAATTAGTTTTATGAAAATGATAGATTGTAGAAAGTCGTTGATGGTATGCATCGGTTTGTTGATGTGCGGAACCTTTTCGGCGCAGGAATCGGAGTTCGATTTGGCATCGCAGAGATCGGAAGCGCAAGATGTTTTTGCTGTGCCGGGTAAAAAATTGGATCATAAGGGGATAATTATTAATCCTACTCCTCATAAACTGGTTCTCGACCCAACCGGGAGGCTCGATATTTCCGGTGGAGTGTGTCTAAAAGATAAGCATGGAAAATTTTCCGAAGATTTGGATTTTGTCACTTTTAACAAGAAGGGGGTAAAACTCTCCGTCGATTTTGGTTCGAAGGTTTCGGCTAAGTATGGGGTAAAACCTGTTTCGGGTGCATATCGCATGAATATCGGAAAGAATGGTATATCGATCGTCGGTTATGACGAGCGGGGAGCTTTTTACGGTTTGCAGACCCTTCGCCAGTTAGTCGAGAGTCCTGCGACTGTAACGGGCGAATTACCATATGTGGAAATCGACGATTACCCCGATTTGAAATACCGGGGGGTAGTAGAAGGATTTTATGGAACACCGTGGTCTCATGAGGTGAGAATGTCTTTGATAGATTTCTATGGTAAGTTCAAGATGAATAGTTATTTGTATGGCCCGAAAGACGATCCGTACCACAGTTGTCCGAATTGGAGGCTTCCATATCCCGAAAAAGAGGCCGGGAATATCAAAGAATTGATAGAGGCTTGTAAACGTAATCGGGTCGATTTTGTTTGGGCGATACACCCGGGACAAGATATTAAATGGAACGAAGAGGATTATCAAAACCTCGTTAATAAGTTTAATTTGATGTATGACCTCGGTGTACGGGCTTTCGCCCTCTTTTTCGATGATATATCGGGCGAAGGGACAAATCCGGTGAAACAGACGGAGCTTTTGAATAGATTGACTAAGGATTTTGTGAAGTCCAAAGGCGATGTAGCATATTTAACGGTTTGTCCGACCGATTATTCCAAGCTTTGGGCAAACCCCACACCGCAAGGAAGTCTTGCTATTTATGGAGAAACTCTTGATCCGTCGATAGAAGTGTTTTGGACAGGAGACGTAGTATGCAGCGACTTAACACCGGAGACTTTGGATTGGGTTAATTCCAGAATTAAGCGGCCGGCATATTTTTGGTGGAATTATCCGGTTACCGACTATGTGCGCAATATTATTTTGCAAGGACCTGTTTATGGCTTGAATACTTCGTTGGATTCTAATGATCTTTGCGGAATAGCAAGTAATCCGATGGAACATGGGGAGGCTTCGAAATTGGCCTTATACGGGGTTGCCGATTATACTTGGAATATAGCGGCTTATAATCCTATCGATAATTGGGAGAGAGGACTCGGCGAATTGATGCCGAAAGCAAGGGAGGCCTACCGGACATTCGCTATTCATTCTTGCGATACGGAGACCGGTTATCGCCGCGATGAATCGTGGGAAACCAAGACTTTCAGAATCGGTGATTGGAATGAAAAGGAGGCTCAGGCTCTTTGGGCAGAATTCGATAAGGTAGAGAAAGCTCCTGCCGAAATAGAAAAAGGTTGCACCAATAAAGGTTTGATGAGTGAGTTGACTCCGTGGCTCCAAGAATTCGGAAAGTTGGGTACGAGAGGGAAACGGGCTTTGGAACTTGCCCGTGTTTATCGTGATGGTAAAGATGATGCCGATTTTTGGAATAAGTATATCCGGAACTTGATGAGTAAGAAGGATCGAGAAGATTATGAGGCTCATGAAAGCGGGACCATGAAACTGCAACCATTTTATGAAAATGCTATGGACGATATGGCATACGGCTTCTTAACTCGGTTGTCGGGCGAGACTCCTATTTGTTATAGGGGTATAGGTTCGTTCCATAATGCGAAAACCACGTTGAGCAAGTTAATGTTCGATCACGATACTACGACTTATTATACATCGGGAATCGCTCAAAAAGCCGGCGATTGGATCGGGGTTGATTTGGGAAGTGTCAAAGATGTGACCGAGGTTTCTATTTTGCAGGGGCGTAATTCTGTGGACGATGTCGATTATTTCGACCATGCCGTAGTGGAATATTCGATTGATGGTAAAGCATGGACTCCGTTGACGGAAGAGTTGAATAAACAGTATATCGTTCGTTGGAACGGGGAGCCTGTAAAGGCCAGATATGTCCGATTGAAAAGACTCGAATCTACTCGCACGAATTACGCATCGGTTCGTTCATTCGAAGTGAATCCTCCCAGAGTGGAACATTTGGGTTTCAGCTTAAAGTCCGACGATGTACAGCAAGCTCTTTATGCGTTTGATCAGCAAATAGGCACAAGCTATCGAAATAATGGAACTTTTTCTTTCGGGGTCGCTCCTCGGACCGAGGGATATACTTTATTGGTGAATGAATTGCCGGAGGCGGGGAATGGAGCCCCTGTCGTGCATTTGAGACAGTTCAGGCCCGATGGTTCGTTGGCGGTTGAGTCGGTTATCGATTCGTCATTTTTTAAAGTCGAGTTGGCCGAGGGAGTTTCCGAAGTACAAATAGAAGGGCCGGTGGAGATATTCGAGATAGTGCCGAAGTTTAATTAGTGTCGGATTTTTACGTTTAAAGAACAATTATTATTTTTGAACAGGATATAAAAAGAGCAGGGCAAACCTGCTCTTTTTCTTTTGGAGAAAGGGAATTGCTTTTTTGCAGGTAATGGATAGAAATGAAAACATTGGGAAGGTGGCAGTGCACTCTGACAAAAGTGCAGTTTGGGCTTGTTTGGCAGTGTTTTTGATACTATAATGGTGCTCATTGGTAATGATGATATGAGCGTGATGAAAATGAAAATGTAACAAAAGAAAAATTATAAATATGGCCGAAAAGAAAGAATGCGAAAAATCGCAAAATATTGTAGATGAGGCTTCTGAAAAGGAGAAGAAAGAGTCGTTGAATCAAGAACCCGAAGTTTCGGAAGAAACAGGTTCCGAAGAGGGCGGTGAAGAAGGCGAGGCTGATGAGGCTGCCAGATTGTCAGCCGAATTGGAAACTTTGAAGGCGACTATCGAGAAAATGCAGAAGGATTATTTGCTATTGATGGCCGAGTTCGATAATTTCAGGAAACGGACGTTGCGAGAGAAATCAGAGTTGATCAAGAATGGCGGTGAGAATTGCATGAAAGCTATTCTGCCGGTTATCGACGATTTTGAACGCGGATTGGCAGCTGTGGAAGAAAGTAATGATTTAGCGGCTGTGAAAGAGGGAATGAGCTTGATATATAATAAATTCAAAAGCTATCTAGAACAAAACGGCGTAAAGGAGATTCCTACGGAGGGAGCGGATTTCGATACAGAATATCACGAGGCTGTGACGATGTTCCCGGCTTCGGATCCGGCTCAAAAAGGTAAAGTGATAGATACCGTACAAAAGGGATATACGCTCAATGACAAAGTTATTCGCTTTGCCAAAGTCGTGGTAGGGGAATAAATTATAGGACAGGGAGCAATGGAAAAAAGAGATTATTATGAAGTGCTGGGTGTCGCTAAAAATGCGACGGCCGAGGAGATAAAAAAGGCATACCGTAAAAAAGCTATCCAATATCACCCGGATAAGAACCCCGGAAACAAAGAGGCTGAGGAAAAGTTTAAAGAGGCTGCCGAAGCGTATGAAGTATTGAGTGATGTGGATAAGCGGGCTCGTTACGACCAGTTCGGGCATCAAGGGTTAGGTGGTGCTGCCGGTGGCGGTTTCAGTGGCGGCGGTATGTCTATGGAGGATATTTTCTCGCATTTCGGCGATATTTTCGGTGGTGGATTCGGCGGATTCGAAGGCTTCGGGGGCGGCTCACGAGGGGGACGTCGTCATGTCAATAAAGGTTCGGATTTACGAGTAAAGGTGAAACTGACATTGAAAGAGATCGCTACCGGTGTCGAGAAAAAAATAAAGGTTCCTAAGTATGTGAGCTGTTCTCATTGTAACGGTACGGGTGCAGAGAACGGTACGGCTTATACGACGTGTTCGAAATGTAACGGGTCGGGAGTAGTGACACGGGTACAACAGACTTTTCTCGGAGCTATGCAATCGACGACGACGTGTCCCGACTGCGGTGGAGAGGGCCGTATTATTACGAAGAAGTGCCCGCATTGTGCCGGGGAAGGTATCGTACGTGAAGAAGAGGTAATCACGTTGAATATTCCGGCCGGGGTATCCGAAGGTATGCAACTCTCTATGGCGGGCAAAGGGAATGCTGCTCGTCATGGCGGTGTGAATGGCGATTTGTTGATTTTAATCGAAGAGGAACCGCATCCCGATTTACTGCGCGACGAGAACGATTTGATATATAATTTGCTGCTCGATTTGCCGACTGCCGTATTGGGCGGTTCTATCGAAGTTCCTACTCTCGATGGTAAGGCTCGTATAAAAGTGGATCCCGGTACTCAACCCGGAAAAATATTCCGGCTTAGGGGAAAAGGATTGCCTTCGGTCAATCGTTATGGAGTGGGTGACTTGATTGTAAATGTATCGGTCTACATTCCAGAAAACCTCAATGCCAGCGAAAAGAAGCATTTCGAGGATTTGAAAACTGCCCCCAATATACAGCCTACACTCACAGCTAAACAGCGAATATTCAGTAAATTGCGTCATATGTTTGAGTGAAAACGACGATGATATAAAATGAAGCACCGTATATCAATAATATACGGTGCTTCATTTTATATTGGGGAATAGTTCTTTACATTCCTTGTATAACGTAATAAGTGTAGATTAAAGAAATGATTCCTACCGATAACCCGATGAATGACCATCGGGTGAATAATTTGTCTTTGCCTATAATTCCATAACATAATCCGATTATGGAGCATAGGGTAATGCCTATCGGAAAAATGAAAAACCCTATTGTGATGAATCCTATGAGCATGATAATGCCCATTATGATTAGTATTTTACTCCTCGTTATTTCCATTTTTGTAAAATTTGAATGTTTCCTCTGTGATTTCGTAATCTAAGTTGAGGAGTATGGAGTCTTTTTCGCGGGGAGAGAGCGTAGAATCTTCTTCCCAGCCGTACTCCCTAGCCAATTCTCGAATAGCTTTTATTTTTTCTTGATCTGAATTGAATACCCGTTTCTTCTTGTGTAACTTAGCTTCTACATATTTCCGGAGGGTTTCTTGTGCTCTGAATTGTTCTCCTCGGGTATAGTCGAATGACTTTAAGCTATCGATATCTTGCAGTTCGTCATATAGCGTTAATGTCCAAAATAGGTTTTTGTCGGGCAATCGGGTGATAATACAGGGAATGATTTTTTTTCCCATGTTTAGCAATTGCGGAAACTGTTCCAGTTTTTTCGCATCATTCGTGTTGCTGCTGAGGCGGGTTATCGGGTTGGTGTTGTAATTGTTTACCCATGCGTTGAAAAGACTGTCGAATTTTTCTAAGTCATCTCCTGTTAAAATCGTATCGGTATCACAGTCAGCAACGATAATTTCGGTAGATCCGTTGGCCCCGCCGATAACAGAAGCGGATTTCCCGGAACAACCGATGGTTAAAAGATAAAGTAGAATGATGCATGTAAAAGAGCGTTTCATGTTTCTTATTTTTGAACCGCGGAATTGTAAATGATTCTTGCGATATCGGCGATAATTTGTGCATTGGTTTGGTCGCTCTCACGAGAGTCTTTAATGAAAATAGCGAGAAAGCATAATTTCCCGTTCGGGAGATAGATTACACCGGTATCGTTGTCGCCGATTTTTGTTCCGTCGTCCAAACGGTCGGAGCTACCTGTTTTGTGGCCTAAGACAATATTATCGGGCAATCCGGCTTTTATTTTATCTTTTCCGGTAGAAGTTTCTATCAAAATATTTTTCAGAAATTCGGTATGTGTTTCATTCAGTATCGGTTCGTTGTAGAGTTTTTCCAATAGTTGAAGTGTAGACGAAGGTGTGCTCCAATTGTTATAGCAATTGGATATGCGAGAGTGCATAGTTTCTTCGGTTTCGGTGAGATTGTAGTTTGTGATACCTAATTTGTCGATTCGGTCTTTCACGATATCGATACCGCCGAGATAGTCTATGAGAATGTCGCAAGCGTTGTTGTCGCTTTGAGAAACGGTATAGCGCATGAGGTCGGCGTAAGAAAGATAGAAGTTTCCTTCGGGGTATAATTCTCTTAGCGGGCTATAAGTGTCTTTGTGTATTTGCGACGATTCGATGAAGCGTAAAGAGTCCAGAGCGATACATTCGTTTTCCATTTTTTGAAGAGCTGCTATGGCAACATGGAGTTTAAAAACACTCATTAGCGGATACCGATGTTCATCGTTAAATGTAAATAATTGTCCATCGATCGAGAATGCTACGCCGACTGTTGCATTTTTCCCTTGTATGGCTCGACGCATCTTTTGTTCGACGGTCGATTGTTTTTCCAAGCTAATAGCAGCGATAGGGTGTAGTCCTATCCATGAAAACAGAAAACAGAATAGAATTATTTTGTTCATGGGCATGATGTTTTGCTTGTTTTAAGTTGTGTAAAGATATAATAAATTTAATCATGTATTCCCGGCTTTATTTAATTTAACAGGGAGATAGGCTTATCGGAATATCTTGTTCGGGAGTATTTTTCATTCGATGTCTGGGAATCAGAGGTTAATCATGGGGATTCTATTGTATGAATAGATATGGTCTCTATTATAATTTAAATAAATATATTGTATTAAGAAATCTTTTGTGTATTTATTTATCTGAATATAAATAAAATAAAGATTAGTAAACGTGGCTTTATTTTTCGTTTGTTCAAAAAAATAGAAAAAAATTACGAATCTCACTAGGGATATGGTTCGATTTAGGGTTAATATAATGATATGGTATGTAAAAGTGTTTTGTGATATTTGTTTGTACGAGATATATGAGATATGAGAGAGGAATATATTAAATATAAATTTTATGTTAAATGTTAAATGGGTAAATCTAAAAGCATGAAAAAAAATCAGAAGTTTAAAATTGGGCTTTTGGCGTTTTCTTTGTCTTTTTTTGTTCCGTTTTTTGCTAATGCAATAGATCAAGGGGCAGGAAAGGTTACTGCAAATGTAACCCAGCCAAGCAAGCGTACTATTAAAGGAGTGGTTTCAGATGTTTCGGGAGAACCACTAATCGGTGTAAGTGTATTGGTGAAGGGAACTTCGATAGGAGCTTCTACTAATATAGACGGTGTTTACTCGGTAGAGGTCCCGAATAACAATGCTGTGCTCGAATTCAGTTATGTCGGGTATCAAAAGGCCACTTTGTCGTTGGCGAACGCTTCCTCATACGATGTTGTTATGAATGAGGAGACTCGGGTTTTGCAAGAAGTCGTGGTAACGGCGATGGGTATATCGAGGGAGTCCAAAACGCTTACCTATGCTACCCAGACTATCAAGAACGAGGAGGTGACCCGTATCAAGGATAACAACTTCATTAACTCGCTGCAAGGAAAGAGTGCCGGTCTTACTATCGTTCCCAATAATTCGGGAGCGGGCGGTGGAGCTTCTAAAATTGTGCTTCGCGGTTCCACTTCTATTCTCGGAACCAATCAGCCGTTGATCGTTGTCGACGGTGTACCTATGCAAGACGGTATGGGTACGCAGGCAACCGATAACATGATACTCGGCGGCGGACGTAGCGGTGATGACCTCTTGTCGACAATCAATCCCGAAGATATCGATAACATGACGATTTTGAAAGGCCCGAATGCCGCAGCTCTTTACGGTAGCGCAGCCAATAACGGTGTGATCGTTATCACGACCAAATCGGGTGCTTCGGGTTCTGTCAAGGTGAATGTGTCGAGCACTACGTCGATCGAGACGATGGCCATGTATCCTCGTACCCAACAGATCTACGGTATCAGTGGCGGAGACCAATGGTCGGCGTGGGGTCCTAGGATCGGTACACGTTCGGCCGACGAGGTGGCTTCTGCCCCGTATCTGATGAATTCTGCACGCAATGCCGTAAAAGACTTTTTCAACAAAGGCGTGACCACGACCAACGGCGTTACGTTGAGTGGCGGTACGGAAAACTTCCGAACCTATTTCTCTTATAATAATACCTATCAGACGGGATTGATACCGAACAATAAGTTCACCCGTAATAACGTGATGTTCAAGGAATCTTTCTCGTTGTTCGACAAGCGTATCAATATCAACACGAGCCTTAACTGGATACATCAGAAGACCGATAACGCTCCTGTCGTGGGTAAGGCGATGAGCGCTCTCTATGCTTTGTATCGTACTCCGGCCGATATCGATATGCGTTACTTCAAGCATAACTATAAACACCTCGGTACGGTGGCCGACAATATCGTGAGCGATCCGGAGAAAGGTAATCCCAAATTGATCGGACAACCGGTTCAAACTTGGTACTGGTATGACCAATATCTGAACAACCCCTACTGGGTGGCCAACATGTATAACGATTATTTGAAGCGCGACCGTTTGTTGGCAAATATTACTTTGGATGCCAAGATTTGGCAAAATATTAAATATCAGACGCGTTTCAATGTCGATTATGTGACTCAGAATAATCTGAACGAGGAGTATGCCGGTATGAACCGGGTAGGCTTCGATTATGTAGGTGGTAAATATTACAATGGAGATTCTCGCTCGAGCGACATTTATAATGACCACATGCTCACTTGGAACGACCGTTTCAATGATAAAATCGATGTGAATGTGGCTGTGGGAACCAGCTTTTCACGTCATTACGATCGTAACACGAGCATCACTACGGCGATAGATACTTGCGGTGTGCCCAATGCTTTCGTTCCTCAGAATAATAAACACAGCCGTCCCAACAACCCTAACGGAAGTGCTACATCGGCTTCGGACAGTTGGAATAACAAGGATTGGAGCACGGCACTCTTCGCTACGGCTTCGGTCGGATTATTCGATAAAGTTTACCTCGACGGTAGTTATCGTTTGGAGTGGGCACAGTCGTTCCAACAGTTCACGCAAGGGAGCGGATATAAATCGTTCGATTACTATTCGGCCGGTGTGAATGTGCTCATCGACAAGTTTTTGCCTCGCCGGGATTGGCTCAATCAGTTGAAATGGCGCGGTAGTTGGTCGGTGGTAGGTAACCCCATTCCCAACACCTTGTTCGCCCGTCAGAGCTACGATTTCTCCAACGGTACGATCAGTACTCGTCCTCCTTTGTTCGACGATCCTCAACCGGAGACGACCACTTCGTTCGAGACCGGTTTGGACGTTTGGATGTTCGAAAACAAATTCAACTTCGACCTTACTTATTACAATTCGACGTTACGTAACCAGTTCTTGTATGTCACCACTGCCAATGGCGAATCGAAGCCGGTCAACACAGGTAAGATACGCAACTATGGTTTGGAATTCCAAGCATCTTATCGCTGGAACATCAATAAGGATTGGAGATGGCAGACTGGATTCAATATCGCATGGAATGACAACCGTATCCTCGAAACTTACAAAACCGAGAGCGGCGCTCCCTACGAAGTGCAAATGGGTCCCAACGCTTTCAAGATTAAATACGTAGAAGGCGGACGCTATGGCGATATTTATGTCAACTCTTTCGCCCGCGATGAAAACGGCCATATCAAAATCAATGATGCCGGTAATTACGAGAATGCCGTTCCCGTGATGGCTTCCGGTAAATACGAGACCAAAGTGGGCAATATGACTTCGCCTGTCACTCTCGGTTGGAACAATACATTTACTTGGAAAAACTTCACGCTCTATTTCTTGATAGACGGCCGTATCGGCGGTAAGGTGATGTCATTGACCGAGGCTGATCTCGACCTGTACGGCCTTTCCGAACGTTCTGCACAAGACCGCTTGAACGGAGAACGGGTTATGCAAAACGGAAAGGAATATATTCTCAAACCTCTACCTGACGGATCGGGGAACAAAGTTTCGGTCGAGAACTACTATACGACCATCGGTGCTCTTCCCATGGAAGACCATGTATATAATGCCACCAGCTTGCGCATGCGTGACATCTCGTTGAGCTACGACATGCCCAATTTGTTCGGTAAGAATCAAGGTATGACCGCTCAGTTCTCGGTGAAGAATGCGTTCTTTATCTATAAAGATTCTCCCGTGGATCCCGACATCTCGGTATCGGCCGCCAACGGTTACTCCGGTATCGACTGTTATTCTTTGCCTACGACGCGTAGTTTTGCGTTAACATTGAAATTCAATTTCTAATGAAGAACGATTTAATATAAATAGTCATCAATATGAGAAAAACAATATATTCGATCGGATTCCTCGTTATCGAATCCGTGTTTTCAGTAGGTTTGTTCACTTCTTGCGGCGACCAGTTTCAGGAGGAGTATCCGTGGTTGATCGGTAAGCAGGAGGAGATGGACAACAATAACGAAGAGGGGGCGGGAGCTACCGATATTACTGTTCTCGAGAAGGAGCTGAAAGGAGCTATTCCGTTCATGATCAACTATTCGCACGAACCTAACGGATCGTGGGCGCCTCACAAATATCAATATTACAGGGCGAACAGTATTGACAACTATGCAGGATACTGGACGACTACCAAGAGTACTTTTGCTTTCGGTGGTCCGTTGCCTACGCTTTATACTTTCCCCAACGATTATTTGGGGGGCCCTATGGATAACCAGATTTTCACACAGTCTTACAATGCCATTCACCACGCTACCGAATTGGGTAAACCCGAATGGCGTGCTGTGGCGTTGATTATCCAAGCCTATCAAGGCCACGAAATCGTCGACTTCTATGGCGCGGCTCCTTTTAGCGACTGGCGTAATTTGAAACGTACTCCGCCGTTGACCTATGAAAAGGGCGAGGACATTTACAATTTGATTTTCGACGATCTCGACGAGGCTATACGCATATTGAAAGAGCGTCAGCCGTCCCGCGAGGAGTTCGCCAAGATCGAGGATTTGACTATCAAGACGCTCTCTAATGGAGATTGGCGCATGTGGGTGAAGTTTGCCAACTGTATCAAAATGCGTATGGCCATGAATATGGTGAAAATCAATCCGGGTACGGCACAGATGAGATTCGAACAGGCCGTGACCGACGAAATCGGTGTCCTCACCGACACCGATGCGAAGGATATAGCCTATTATCAAGAGCAAAACGCTTGCGCTTTGTGGCGCATCGGTAACGAGTGGCACGATATTCGTTTGGGCGCTTCGTTGGAGAACATTCTCAAACGTTACAACCACCCGTTGTTGACCCGGTGGTTCGACACCAATCCTTACCCCATCAAGGAGAAAGCCTCGGGTATCCAAGCACCCATCGATGTTTACGGCGTTCGCGCGGGTATCAGCATGCGTAACAGCAACACCACCGGAAAGGACAAGGGCGGTTACGGTCCATTTGCCACTTTGACGGGTGAGTTCAAGTATATGCATCAGTCTTTCTTCAAGCGCACGGAGAGTCTCTTCTTGCTGGCCGAGGCCGCTTTGAGAGGCTGGAATGCGCTCGGCCGTGACGCTCAGAGTTGGTATGAGGCCGGTATCCGTCTTTGTTTCCAAGAGAACGGAATCACCGACGGAGCCGTCATCGACGAATATCTTGCCCAGACAGCGGCGAAGGATATCGATTATGTCGACCCGTATAACAACGAGAACAACATAGCCGGTCGTGTGAAAGTGGGTGTGAAATGGGATGCGAGCGACTCGAAGGAGGTGATGCTGGAAAAAATCATCACTCAGAAATATATCGCCAACTTCCCCATGAGCGCCGAGGCATGGACCACGTTCCGCCGCACGGGATATCCCCGTATCTTCCCGGTCGATGTGAACAATATGAAGGATCAAGGGGTCGACACCGAGTTGCAGTTGCGTCGTATTCCCATCGAGGAGACAGCCAACAATACGTTGGAGATCGCTTCGCTCGTGCAGGCTCTCGGGCAACCCAACACCGGCGCTTCGCGCGTTTTCTGGGATAAACAGACCGAAACCCGGGGAGACCAAAGTCCCGATAACGAATTTGCATTGGTAATTCCGGTAAACTTTTAATCTATAAAAACATTTGAAACATGAAACGATATAGCATTATATTCTTTTTGGCAAGTTTCCTCGGTGTGACTTTGTTCTCGGCATGTGAGGAGGAAGCCACGCTCGATGGTGCGACCGAGGTGTATATTACCATCGATCCCATGAACATCGCTTTGAAACTGGGCGATACGGTGCGGATTTCGGCAAAGGTCACCAATGTGAGCGGAAAAGTGATCGAGACCCCTGTCTCTTGGTCGATAGAAGATAAATCGGTGGCGGCTTTATTGGGCGATACCGCCGTTGTCGCCTTGAATGGCGGTCAGGAAAAAGAGACCCGGCTCAAAGCCATGTTGGAGAACGGCAAGTACGCCCTTACGACGATTACCGTGTCGCGCAACTTGCCCGACGGCGTGATGTGTATTCCCAACGACAGCACTTTCACCGAGATGTTGACCAAACGCAGTTACAATACGGCACACGATTCGGTACTGTTCTCTGTTTCTCCCAAAGAGCTTCTTTACGATTACGAGCCGGTTCCCACTCTCGAAGGGCTGACCGCTTTCGACCCGGTGATGACGGTCGACACCGTGAGAGGTCTCGTAGCCGTGCACTATGCCGCACCCCGTTCTTCGGGCAAGGGAAAAGTGACTCTCTCCGTCGGGGATGCTTCCACGGCCAAGACGGCATCTTGCGACATTACGCTGGCTCCCCAGTTGCTGGCCACGTTCTATGGCAAAGGTTTCGAAAACATGCCCTATTTGGATGTCCGTCCCAGCAAGGAGGTGCTGTCGATGTATTTTGCCTATACGTATGAGACCGAAATGGACATCAATTCGGAGGATACCTTGCGTATCGCCATGAACGTGCAGACGGGCGCCAAAGAGGACATCGAGGCCGGTTATGATGCCTACCGTTGGGAAGTGGTTTCGAGCAGCGGAGTGTTGATTACGGACAAGAGCGAGGAATATGTGGAAAACGAGGGATTTGATGCCGTGCTCGCCCTTCGCTCGGGATCCGAGGAAGGTTCTGCCGAATTCCATTGCATTACCCCCGATACGGTATTCGTGGCGACGTTTACCGTGAAAGACTATAAGACCCGTTACCCGGTAGATGAGATTACGGCCGACCTCGACTTGGTGACCATGCCGGTGGGCGGCACGGTGATGCTTAGGACGGGAGTGATTCCCGCTTCTTCTTATGCTTACCACAAACCTGTTGTCACGGCTGCCGATCCTGCCAAAGTGGAGGTGGGAGCCTACTCGGGTGATATGATTCCCATCAAGGGACTTGCCTTGGGCGAGACGGAGTTGATACTTACAGCCAACGGTAAGGAAAAACGGATTCCGGTGAAGGTTACCGAGGGTGTGTTGTCTGTCTTGTGGGAACAAGGTAACGTGCGCACGCTCTTCGAGGGACAAACGGCTCAATGGGGAGTCGATGTCAGGACTACATCGGGAAGCGAGAGTCCTTATGATGTGACTTGGACATCGACGGACGACGGTGTACTTACCGCAAAACAGAGCGAGGGAGACAACAAGCATGGCACGATAACGGCTGTTTCGGCCGGGAAAGCCGATGTCACCGCCGAGGTGGCCGGCGTATCGTCCGAGAAGGCCGAGGTGAAAGTGATCGCTTTACCTGCCGATTTGGTATTGAACGCCTCGAACACCCAGAAAGACAACTCGGTGGTATATGACGAGAGTGGCGACTTGGTCGTGTTCATTACACCGGCATCGGGGGACTATGGGCAAATCATGCTTACATTGGCCGATGCCTATGCAGGTGGCGATTATGACGGTCATTACGATATTCCTGCCGGTACGGTGGTCGATGTAGACGGAGCCCGTGCCGAGGTGACGGGAACTCTGGATATAGAGACGAGTGGTGACGAGACAACGGTTTCGTTCTCGATCTCGGGCAGTGTGGGAAGCCGCACTCTCTCCATCAAAGCCGAGAGTGTACCGGTATTGTTATAAAAAATAATCGTTTCGCGACAGGAGGTTGCTAAAACGCCTCCTGTCGGCGGAACTTGAAGCGATAAAAAACTTTTTGAGAACAATTAAAATTTTTATTAACCAAAAAAAATTTCCATGAAAAAAAATCTATTTTTATTTTCCGGAATTTTAGCTCTTTCGTTTTCTTCCCACGGGCAAGAGTTGAAAGAGGATTACATGAAATGGCCCGACAGCCAAAAGCTGGGGGATTATGTGTGGAATTGGACTCCCGGAGAGGATCTTTTCGAGGACGAGAACTTTTACGTTTCGAGGGTGAAGCCCAAAGAGCGGTTCCGCAACTCGGCCACGCAGATCGACGAGACGCTCACCGAGGCCAACGACAAGAAACTCGTTTTCTGGGTTCCTGTGGGATATGCCACCGGCGGTAACGCCAATGCGCGTCCCAACGGCAAGTTCGACTCGGAGGTGTTCAGCACGTGGTCGTACATTACTCACTATGGCAACTGGACAGCCCCGCAGGGTTGGGTTCCCGGCGGATTCGCCGATGTGGCCCATAAAAACGGCGTGGGTGTCTCGGGCGTGGCTTCTGTTCCTTACGGGGGACTGGGCTCTGGCTGGCAAGATGCTTTGTCGGATATGGCCAACTCCGACCACGACAAGATGGCGAAGTTCCTCTTGTATCACGGCGTGGACGGGCTCGGCTATAATTCGGAGTTCTCTACGTATATGGGCAATATCTTGACCGGGCTGCAATCTTTGCATGAAGATGTTTACAAAAAACTCAAAGAGGCGGGCAATCCTGTGGTCGAGAATTTCTGGTACGACGGAACCAACGATACCGGAGGTATAACTTTCGACATGGGTATCGGCAACCACAACGATGCTACTTTCGGTGACGGCGACCATATCCGCACCTCGCTTTTCCTCAATTACAACTGGCACGGTTATAACGTTTTGCGATCGATCGAGAATATGCAAAGTGTGGTTCCCGGCCGCAACTCGCTCGACCTTTACGCCGGCTTCAACATGCAGGGCGGAGATCCTACGACGTGGACGACACTCCAAGATTACGATATTTCCATCGGTCTGTGGGGGGCACACGACTATAACATGCTGTGGGCCGACCGCTCCAACATGGGAAGCGCCGATGTCGCCAAGCAAACGCACTACCAGCATGTGATCGAGCAGTTCTTTACCAACGGTAACCGCAACCCCATCGATAAAATCGAGGTTTACAACCGCGGCAATCATCACCCCGATGATAACTGGTTCGGCATGTCGGCTTTCATGACGGCGCGCAGCTCGCTCAAATGGGATCTTTCCGAAGAGCCGTTCATCACTTACTTCAACTTGGGTAACGGGCAGTTCTTCAACTGGATGGGCGAACGCCAGAACAACAACGAGTGGTACAACATCGGTGTGCAGGATTATCTGCCCACATGGCGGTGGTGGTTCGCTTCGGAATTTATGGGCAAGACTGCCGACAAGGTAGTGGAAAACGGCTTGGAAGCCAAGTTTACATTCGACGATGCCTACGTGGGCGGTTCGTGCCTGCGCCTTTCGGGTTCGGTAGCCGAGGAGTATTTGCATTTGTTCAAGACCGAGTTCGCTTTGGCGACAGGCGATGAGATTACGGTTCGTTACAAATTGGTTCGCGGTAAAGCCGATATCAATCTGGCTCTTTCCGCCAAAGGCGATGAGACGACGGTTTTGCGCGAGAGCGGTTTCAAAGTGTTGACTGTCGCCGACGAGGCCGACGATGAAGTGTGGGTGGAAAAGACCTTTAAAGTGAGCGGAACCCTGGGTATGCTCAACGGCAAGGAGATCGCCATGGTGGCTCTTCATATCGAAAATGCCGAGAATCTCGACCTGTACCTCGGTGAATTTTCCATCACCCGCGGTACGACGGTTACGCCTGCCGCTCCCGAGATTAAGGTCGCCAGAGTGCTGGCTTCGCATTACAAGGGTGTGGACGGCAAGGTGATTTTCAATATGGCGAACAACAAGCCCGCCGGTGAGCCGGTCTATAACCTCGACGTGAACGCTTCGATGTTCAAACTGTATGCCCAACAAAAAGGCGGTGAGCCTCAATTCATGGGTATCACCACTTCTTGGGCCGGCATGTATTTCTCTGTTCCCACCGTTTTGGAGGGCGAGCAGGAGATCCGCTTCGGTGTCGCAGCCGTTTCGGTCGACATGAAGTCCGACTCGGAAATCGCATGGAGCGATTATATGAGTATGGGCGAGTATACGGTTACCGACGATATACAGATAAATAAAACCACCATCAAGCCGAACGAGAGTTTCGAGATTTCGTATGTCGATCCCCGCCATGCCGTTGCCGACTGGAAATTGCTCAACAGCAACGGCCAAACGGTGAAAGAGGCGAGCGCCACGACGGTGTTCTCCGTACCGGAAGGTATCGACGAGGTGGGTGGTTATGACCTCCAAGTGATCTGCGACGGAGAGACGACCACATACGGATATTACGTGCAGGTTACCAGCGAGGCTATCGGTGCACAGCCCGAAATCCAATCGCTGACCATCGGCGGGGAAGCTGTGGCAGAAGATGAAGTGAAGATCGACGTGGACGAGACGCTGACGTTGGGATATACGGGACGGAAAGCCAACGGTGCATCGTCGCGCGGTATCGAGATCGACGAAGGCTGGGTAGGCGGACGTATAATGGACGTCGACCTCGGCGGTGGCGGCCGGAGTTTCTCCGTATCGGCTTGGGTGCGCTTTACATCGATACCCCAGTCGTCGGAAGATGTACCCCGCTTCTTCAGTATAGAAAACCGCGCATCGAGCGCATGGCCGGTGAACAACTGGGGCTGGATGTGGAGCGATATCAAGCCGGACGGAAAACTGGCCAACTATACGTTCCGCAGTTCTTCGGCTAACGGTTCTCCCGAATTGAAATATAAGTTTGACAATACGACGGTGACTCCCAATGCATGGAACCACGTGGTATTGACATTCGAATATAACGATCGCTCGGAATTCCGCTCCAAATTCTATTTGAACGGTGTTCTACAAGAGTCTACATGGGAATTCGACGGCGCAAGAGGAACGACCGAATCGTGGGCCAGTGTGAATTATGCCGTCACGAACAGCGACTGGTTCGGCTTTGGTGGCGGTAGAGGCGCTTCGGCGGTTTATGGAAACGGTGTCGTGGACGACCTTGTGGTTTGGGACGGAGCCATGACTTCCGATGAGGTGAAAATGGTGAAAAACGGTCTCGATGCCAACAGCCTTCCCGAGCAGGTGATCGCTTACTGGGATTTCGAAACCGATGCCGATTCCGAACATTATTTCATCGCCAAAGGACAGAAGAACGAGGCGCGCGCCTGTGTGTTCAAGTTGGAACCTCTCGGACCCGAAGGTGCAGCCCGTCAAGTGCCTCAGAACCCGCTTTATATCACGGGTTGCCCGTTTGTCGCAGGGGCTACCTTCAAAGTGGAGACTACCCCGACTTGGACAGCCAAACGCGGTGAGCTGAGCGAATCGACCGGTACGGACCTCGAAGGTTCCACGAAACTGACTTACAAGAAAGCGGGCGATTATACCGTGACGTTGAAACTCGAAAATCCTCTGGGCTCGGATACCAAGACCTATCCCGTATTCAAAGTAGGCGATGTGGACGGCGTGGAAGAGAACGTGGCCGGTGAGTTGCGCACGTATACCGTAGAGGGCGTTCTTTTCGTGGAATTTGAAGAGGACGGCGACTACCAAGTGGGCGTGTACAATGCCTCGGGAGTGCTTGTCGCACAGAAAGAAGCGGCTGTCGCAGCCGGTCAAAACATGAGCATCTCTCTCGGAGCCAAAGGCGTTTACGTGGTGAAGGTGATGAAAGAGGGCAAAGTGGCTCGCACGGTCAAAGTGTTGAACCGTTGATGTAAATATCGCATTTCTTTTAAAGAGGGCGATCTCAATAACCACCCGAACCCAAAGTTGCAGGGTTCGGGTGGTTTAATAATTTTTAATCAGCCGGAAATATCTGTTTTACGATTCTTTTTTAATATTAATATATCATGAAAAAAATTATTTGATTATTTGTTTTTTGTTCTCCCTGTTCTTGGGATTGGGCGCGAAAGATATGGCGGTTAGCGCGGCTACCCGCAAAGTGATAGTCGAGCAACCCACAGAACCGGGAACTCGCTTGGATGTCGGTTATAGGAATCCGAGTTCTTTCTTCCCGATTATGATAGATCGGGAAGCCATGGTAGAGGTGGGCACTATGTTGCAAATCGGTGTCACGAGTAGTGGCGGAGCCCCGCTGGTGGCGGTGCGCGTGAACGGCGAGGCGTTGCCGGGAAGCGGTAATTCATATAGTTATACTGTACCCGAGGGAGAGGGCGATATAGTGATTACGGCAGAGTTCGGGTCGCTTTTTAAGTTGTCGTTCAGTTCTTCGGCAAACGGTAATATAGAATGTTATGTCAAAGGCACGGATACTCCGTTGAAGAGCGATACCCGCTTGGAACCCAATACCGAGATAACGGTGAAGATATTGCCCAATTCGAGTTGCGAACTGGTTTCTTTCCTCGTGAACAAGGAAGAGAAAGTGTCCGAGGTGCAAGAAAACGTTTACAATTTTGTGTTGACGAAAGATGTAACGATTAGCGCAGAATTTAAAAAAGTATTCAAGATAATAATCGGCGAGGTGGAACATGGAAGCATACGGGTCTCTTTGGACGAAAACGGCTTGACCGATTTGTCGTCAGGCTCCAAGATTTTGGAAGGTCAGACGCTGGTCGTGTGGAACCCGGTAGTCGACGAGGGTTATGAGGTGGCTTCGGTATTGTTGAACAGCAAGGAGATTACTTTCCCCACGGGAACTTACCGCCACACGGTATCGAGCCATGTGAAAATCACGGTAACGACCCAGATAAAAAAATGGGACTTTGCGGTAGAGGAGTTCTCGGAAGGTACGCTGAAAGCGGAGTATGTGAACGGTGAAGATATCGTAGATGTGACGAGCGGAGGCGAAATACCCGATGGCTCGACCCTGAAAATCTATGAACCGGAGATCAACGAGGGCTATGAACTGGTATCGGTGATGCTGAACGACGAGGAAATAACCGGCTCGTTTGTGGAAGGTGTCTATACCGTTGTGGTGAAAAAGGATTTGAAACTTGTCGTAAACGCTAAGTTGAAAGATAAAGTGTTCAAGTTTACTGTCGCCGAAGTCGAAGGCGCAAGTATCGACGTGCAAATGTTCGTTAATGGTGATTTGGCTCCGTTGCCCGAAGACGGAAGCGTCAAGAACGGGACGATGGTGATGATTTCGGAACCGGTACTCGAAGACAATTATGAATTGATATCGGTGAAACTGGACGATGAGGATATCACCGGATTGTTTGAAGACGGGGTTTACTTCCATACCGTAAATAAAGATGTGACTCTTGCGGTGACGACTCGAAGCCTCTCGGGCGTGGAAGACGAACAGGCCGACCGGGTGAGAATTTATCCCAATCCGTTTGCCGAAAGTTGCGTGGTGAGCGGTGTTGCCGCAGGCACATCGGTTCGCGTGTTCAACATGACGGGTGCTTGTGTGTTCTCGAAAGTCGCCGGAACGGGTGAGACCGAAATTCGTTTGTCGGGACTTGCTTCGGGTATCTATATCTTGAAATTGGAGAAAGACGGCGACAGTTCTTGCCATAAACTGATTCGGAAGTAAGAGCCGATTTCTCGGTCGATAGTAGAATTTTTTATTCGATAAACTTGTAAATAGGGAAGGGGAGTGCGACTATGGCACTCCCCTTTTTTTGACGGAGGGGGTGAAAACTGCCCCTCATCAGTGGGTTTATATCGGGTCTTTAACCCCCTCGCCCTTTGGGCACTCCCCCTATATCGTTGCACGACACAGGGGGAGAGTGTGATACCCTCGTTTTGTTGCTGTCGCAGTTTTTCTATCCCCTCTGTTTATTAACTCCCTCCATCCTATGGGCACTCCTCCTATATCGTTGCACGACACAGGAGGAGAGTGTGATACCCTCGGTTTGTTGCTGTCGCAGTTTTTCTATCCTCTCTGTTTATTAACCCCTTCGTCACTTCGTGCCACCTCTCCTATATTTTGCTTCGTGCCACCCCGCCATGCTGCGGGGCACGGCAGGGGGAGGAGTGAGACATCTTTGTTCTATTGCTGTTTCGGTTTCTCCGTTACTACGTACCGTCTCTCCTATATTTTGCTTCGCGCCACCCCGTCATGCTACGGGGCACGGCAGGGGGAGGAGGGGGTGAATGCCCTGTAATGCCACAGGACATGGGAGAGGTTGAGATGTATTCCGCTTTTGCCCCTTACACTGATTTTATAAGCGACACAGAGGAAGAGGGGTAAAAGAGGTATTTTTACTCGGCAGCTCGTTGAATTTGTTTTTGTATCCAATTTGTATTATTTTCGCCATATGTCATTACCTGTGTATTTTGCTCCATTGCAAGGTTATACCGATGTGGTTTATCGTAAGGCACATGCCGCTTTATTCGGTGGCATCGCCGCTTATTATACCCCTTTTGTGAGAATCGAGAAGGGAGATTTCCGACGGAAGGATTTACGAGATATAGACTTTGAAAACAACCGGGGTGTGCCGGTCGTTCCGCAGGCGATAGCCTCGGAGGCCGATGAACTGCGGCGTATTGTGGATTGTATGGCTTCTCTTGGCTATACTCGGGTCGATATAAATTTAGGGTGTCCTTTCCCGATATTGGCTTATCGTCATAAGGGGTCGGGTATATTGCCGTTCCCTGACGAGGTAGAGCGGTTGTTGCGGCCTTTGGAATCGTATGACTCTTTGGAGTTTTCGGTGAAGATGAGATTGGGGTGGGAGGAGCCTTCGGAGGCATTGAGGCTATTACCTCTGCTTGAAAGTTTGCCTTTGCGGCAAATCACGCTTCATGCCCGACTGGGGAAACAGCAGTACAAGGGTTGTGCGGATATGGAATCTTTCGGTCGGTTTTACGATGCTTGTCCTATTCCGTTGGTTTATAACGGGGACTTGACCACGGTAGAGGAGATGGTTGCCGTGGAGCGGGAGTTTCCCCGGCTGTCGGGGCTTATGGTCGGCAGAGGATTATTGGCGAAACCGTGGCTGGCAGAGGAATATGGAAATGAAAATTTTTCGAGTGAGAACTTTTATTGCAGGGTGGCTTCGTTGCACGAGCGTGTTTTTACCGATTATAAAACTCTATTGCAAGGAGAACATCAGTTGTTGACTCGTATGATGTCGTTTTGGGAGTATCTTTTACCAGATATGGAGAAGCGATTGAGAAAGCGTTTATCAAAGTCCCGGAATGTAAAAGATTATACAGAGGCCGTAAACTTGCTCTTTTCTTCGTTGGAGGGAAAAAATTAAAACTGCCTTCGACCTATTTTACAGAAAAATTGTTATCTTTGAAACAAGTCCAAGATGGGATGCGGTTCGGCATAGCCAGATCGGAAATGAAATTTCCGTTTGTCTCTGCGCTCACCTTTCGCTATCTTTGACAAAAGTCACTAAAAATTGGAGCCCTATGGAAAAAGAGATCGTATTATATCGTACATTCGATTCTCCGGTCGAAGCGAATATCGTAAAAGATGTATTGGAGACAAACGGAGTTCCATGTTTTTTGTCCAACGAGATATTTTCGAGTGTCTTGCCTTTGACAAATTCGGAAGTGGGAGCCATCAGGCTGAATGTCTTTGCCGAAGACGTGGAGAAGGCCGATACTATTTTAAGTACGACACAACTTCCTGAATCGGAAAAGTAGCAGGGTCTGAGTAACCTGTTTCGTTTTTTCAATATCCATAAAAATCGAAACAGCTTTTATGCCGCTTGTTTTATCGGTTCCGAATTATTTCCGGATAGTTCGGACGAAAAGGTTTGTTTAATTTTGAATCCGGTAAAGGCGATGATCATAGACATTAACGGGCTTAGCAGATTGAAAAAGCAATAAGGCAGATAAGTGAGAGTGCTTACTCCGAGAACGGTCGCTTGTGTCATTCCGCAAGAGTTCCACGGAATCAATACCGATGTTACAGTGACCGAATCTTCCACGGTACGGCTGAGGAGCCGGCTTTCCAATCCTCTATTCTTATATAGTTCTTTGAAGAGGTTTCCGGTCAGTATGATGGACAGGTATTGGTCGGCCGTACAAGTGTTGAAAAAAAGTCCGGAGGCGACGGTGGAGCATACGGCACTTTTCGGTTTACGGACGAAACGGACGAAAACGTCGGTAATACTACGGATCATACCGCTTGCCGACATGACACCACCGAAACACATGGCGCATATAATGAGCCAAATGGTATCCATCATGCCTCGCATTCCCCGGGTGGCGACGAGCGCATCGATTTCGGGTTGTCCGGTCGATAAAGAGGTGCTGCCGAATACGGAAGTCATCAAGGCTTTGAATCCGGTAGTGAAGTCTAGGGTTTCACCTTGTGCGATTTGCAGGAGAATATGAGGTTGGAAGATGAGTATGCATATTCCTGCAATGACCGAGGATATAAACAGTGTGATAATGGTGGGAAGTTTTATGAGTATAAGGATTCCTGTAATGACAGGAACGAGGAGAAGCCAGAGCGATAAATTGAATTTTTGCGCTAATGTATCGGCAAACAGGGCTGTTTGTTCGTGAGCGACATTTCCCTTTAAGAATCCGGCAATCGTAAAAATTATCAGCGTAATGATTATCGAGGGTACTGTCGTGACGAGCATATAGCGTATGTGTGTGAAAAGTTTTGTCCCGGTGGTGGACGAAGCGAGCACTGTCGTATCGGAGAGCGGAGAGATTTTATCACCGAAATAAGCCCCCGAAATGATAGCGCCGGCAATCCACCCAGCTTCGAATCCTTGTGCCTTTCCTATTCCGAGCAAGGCCACGCCGATGGTGGCGATGGTTGTCCAAGAGCTCCCGGTAATGACGGAAACGATGGCGCAGATGAGACAGCAAGATGCCAAGAATATCTGAGGTGTGAGCGTGTGTAACCCGTAGTATATGAGCGTGGGAACTACGCCACTGAGCATCCATGTGCCGGAAATGGCTCCGATGAGTAGTAAGATGATAATGGCCGGTGTCACTTTCTTTATGTTTTTAGCCATGCCTTCTTCGAGAGAACTCCATTTATAATTGTATTTTATCATGGCTATGCCTACACATACGGACGAAGCGATCAGAAGCGATACTTGGCTTCCTCCTAAAAGGGCATCTCCACCGAAGATAGGGATAACCATAGCCAACAGTGCGACAAGAACGAACAATGGAATCAGTGAAATAACGGGAGTGGGTATTTTGCTTTTTTCGTCCATATTATTTTTCTTTTTATTCGAGCTTGCAAAGGTAATCATAATGCATATATATTACCTTTATTTTCTTCTATTTTTGAATAAATAAACAGTAATTATTGTATGTATAAATATTTATTCATTTTAAAATAAAAACCGAATAGAGGATTCATGCTCTATCCGGTTTTAATGTATATGGAAAGGGACGTGCTTTTCAGAAGTGTAACATGACTCCTGCCGAGAAACTGCGCATTTCAGGAGCATGGCTTTGTTGCATGATGTTGAAAGGGGAGAGTTTTACATAGAATCCAAAGGTTCCGTATCCACCCTGAGCCATGATGTCGAGATTGATGGGATTGACTTTTATGTTTTTATTGAAATGCTGTACTTTTTCGTTTCCTACAGTATATTTGGTTTTCATGCTGCTATATGTCTTTATACCGATAACCGGGCCAAGCGAAAAGAAAAGCGAACCATGCAAAAAGGTTCTTGTTTGCCATTCGATCAATAGGGGAATTGTCAAATCCACAGTTTTCAGTCGAGAGAAATCGAGGTGGGCGTCTTCTGGGCAAGGAACTATTTTTATTTGTCCATTTTGCTTGGTGAAGTAGCGGTTATCGTTCATGACATAGTTTCTCCAATCGAGACCGATACCGGTAATAAATCCCCAATTATCCCTATGTATGGGGGTAAAAATGGTAACGAAATTCCAAAATATTTCGAAAGAACCGGAGAAATCGAGAGAAATACCCGTGGGGGAGTCTAAAAATTTCATGCCTCTACCCATGGCATTACAAAATCCGAAACCTATGCCCGACCAATGCGGATCGAAACGCTTGCGTTTATCTTTCTTTTTCCCGGAAATTAGATCTGAAAAGGGAAACGATACGGATTCGGAAAGTTCCCAAGAGGTTTGTTTTTTCCCGTCAATATGGCGTGATTCATAATATTTGTTGTATTTGTTCCCGTTTTCGTAGACGGTTACCGAAACGATTTCTGAGGAATCTTTGATGAGGATTTCCTTTTGGTTGAATATTACAGTTGTGTCACGTTCTGTCGAGAATGACGGCATGATTGAAAAGATGGCGAGTAGGAGTAAGATAGGATTTTTCATATTCATGTTTTTTTATTGTTTCTTGTTGATAAATAGATTTATGAGTTTGTCGAGCTGAGTTTGTCCCTCTAAGTAGATAAGTGTCGCATCGTGCGGTGACGTTTTACGGAACAGAATAAATCGGTTTTCTCCATCGGGGGCGGCAGGTGGTAACTGGTAATATCCGGCAATGGTATTATTCCCCGATTTTACGGTTTCGCTGTTTTCGGCTTTCCGGCTGTCGGTAGAAACCGCAGCTTCGAATAACGTTACATCGTCAGGACGGTCCGTGATGGAAATGCTATGGAATAGCGATAGACCGTAAGGGTGTAACGTTTTCCCTTTCAAGAGAACGACTATGGCTTGTTCGTCTTTGTCGTATTTCCCTGAAAATAGGGGAGCGATAGCTAGTCCTTTTTGGGCGTGACAAATATTGCCGCTCCAAAGGAAAATACAGGAGATGAATATTTTATAAAACATTTTCATAGCAGATGAGTTTATTGTAAATTTTTGAGAGGCCTGAATATGGAACTCAGTTCTTTCTCCACGGTAATGTCGGTTGGGTCGAACTGGGATACGGTGTGTTTCATTTGTTCGATAACGGTTTCTGTATCGGTGTATTTTTTCCCGTATATATAGGTGACACAAATGTCTCTTGGAGAGTGAAAATAGAGGATATTTATACTCAGAATAATGGCTATACAAGCAGCGATACGAGCAATCATTTTTAGCGCCACCCGTTGCCGGCTTCGTATTTTCCCCTTTATGCTGTTGCCTATTAGCGAGTATGAAAGTACGGCTCGTATTTCGTCGTAACGTTTATTTTGAGACTCTGAGAATACAAATCGAGATAGTTCTTTCTCTTCATCGATAGTAGTGTTTCCACTGTAATAGTGTTCGATGAGCCTATCCCAATAGTCGGAATTTCGTTTGCCGTGTTTTATGTTTTTATCGGTCATAGGCGTTTAGTTTTTTATATTGTTCTCTAATAGTTTTTCTCGCTCTTGATAAATTCATTCGGATTGTTGCCGGTTGCATATTCAATCGGTTGGCAATGTCTTCTATTTCGAGACCTTGATAGTCTCGTAATTCGAGAATTTTTCTTTGATTCTCGGTTAGTCTTTTTTCGATGAGTAGTTTTACCGTTTGGAATCTTTCCAATAGATTTTCTTTTTCACTGTTATCTTCATCACATTCGTTATTGGTTTCGATGTCCAACTCAGGGAATCGAGCTTTCTTTCTAATTTGGTCTATACAAATGTTACGAGTTGTAGTGACTGTCAGAGCCGCTGCTTCTTTTTCGCTTTTAATTTTATTTCGTATAGGCCATAGCCTGCAAAAAGCTTCCTGTATAGCGTCGGAGGCATCGTCTTCATTTTGAAGAATATGACGAGACATCGATAACAGGTTGTCGCGCAGACGTGTGAATGCCGATAACAACGGTTCTTGATTCATTATTTAAAATAATGTATTTTCTTTTTTGATTCTGTAAAAATAACGAACCAAGTGCCGTTTTGTAACAAGGAAAGAGAAAAATATTTAATGATAAAAAGGAAAAATTTGTTCTTGTGGTGATTGTGGGGATAGCTGGTGGAATTTATAGAATTCAGAAATTGAATCGAAGTCCGGCTTGCAGATTGATGTTAAAGGGTTTTTCTTTACGAATGGTCGAGATGTCCGATCCATCGTCGAAGTAATAGACAATACCGGGTTCGGCATAGAGGCTTATATGCGACGCCAGTTTGAAAGATATTCCGACCGATGCCAATACGGACCACTGCAATTGGTTTATGTGCAGAGTCTCGTCGTTGGAAAATGGCGGACGATTGTTCATTTCGTATTGTGCGGAGAGTTCTCCGTGAACACATTTTTCCAACATTCCGCCTCCCGATAGGTAGAGATTGAAATAGCGCTTTTTTAAGAAATTCCAGTTTAGTTTTAACGGTATTCCCAAATAGTGTAGTTGCTGGTTTTGTGTATAGTATGCAGCTCCTCCGGCAGTCAAGTCGGACGAAAGATAGGTATATACAAGTCCCGTTTCTAATGCCAGTCGATTGTTCAGCTCTTTCTGGACTGTAATTCCAACCGATACGGGAAAGTGGTGTTTAATGTCTGTTTTGGGTTGGCTATTGATATTTTGCAGCATGATATGTTGGTAGGGTGTTGTTACCGGCCCTTCGGAGTTCGAAAGATTTTTTTCGGAAGGGAGACTTGCCATTTCGGCAGAGGTATAAGGGGCTAAATTGCTGAATCCATTTCGATTGTCGGCTGATGCGATTAGGTTATTTCCCAGAGATACGCCCAAAGACCAAGTGCTTTTGGGTTTGGGTTGTGTATGCGTATGTATGGTTGTCGTGCTGGTATTCTCATTTCTCGATGGAAACAAGCTAGTCTGTGCGTTATTTCGTTTTTTCTCCGGAGTTGATTTTTCCGGTTCGGAAGATTCCGGTTGTTCGATGTGTCGCGATTCGTTTATTTGAGATGGCATATGGTTTTCCACATCGGTATGGTCGGGTGTTTGCGGTGCTCGTATCGATTTATAAGATTGGGCTATGTCGAGTGGTTCCTGTTTTATCGAGGGTACAGTATTTTGCATTCGAGGTACTTCCATTTGCTCCGAGCCGGATATTTTTGTTTGAAGCGAGAGATTGTTTAAGTCGGTAGTCGGACGGAGGAATTGTAACCCGATAAAAGTACATAGCAAAAGTGTAATACAAGCAGCTGCCCACCAAATGGTTCTTTTCCAAAAGGGGATACGACGTGGAGCGAGCTCTTTGGAAAGTTCTTCCCAAACTTCTGGCGGAGGAGTAACCGAATATTCATCGAGCTGCTCTTTCCAGCTGTCTGTCCAATTTTTAGTTTTATCCGTTTTCATATTGTGCCCAATATTGTTTAACTCGATTCATCAATATCGTTCGTGCCCGATGTAATTGTGATGAGGAGCTTTTTTCATTTATATGAAGCAGGTTTGCGATTTCTTTATGTGATTTGTTCTCGAATGTGAACAGATTGAATACCGTGCGGTATCCGTCCGGTAATTCCGAAATGAATCGAAGAAGCGTTTCCTGAGGAATGTTTTTTACGATTTTGTCGTCGTCTTCATATTCCGGGTCGGCTATTTCGGGAGCGGTTTCGATGTCGAGCTCGATATGTTGTGTTTGCTTGCGAATTGCTTCTAATGCTGTATTTACCATAATACGGCTCAACCATGCTTTTAATGAGCCTTCGCCTCGGTAGAAAAATTTATCCAAAGAGGTAAAGGCTTTAAGGAACCCGTCATGTAAAAGATCTTTGGCGAAATCTCTGTTCCCGGAGTAACGGATACAAAGTGCGAACATTTCACCGGCATAGCGTTGATACAGCTCGTTCTGTGCCGTCATATCTTTCCGCTTGCAACACTCTACCAGCTCTGCTTCGTTCATTTTTTGATGATTCCTGTTATTTATTAAATGCAATGATGTAAAAATACTGCATGACAGGTGATAGAAAAATTGTTTTTAACTCTTTAACAAAATTCTGTGCAGTATTTTTGAGTGGTTTACGTTTACCCCATAAAAGCGAATAAACTAAAAAAACAGACGAATATGAAAATGAAAAAGTTTTTATTGGTAGGATTATTAGGTGTTGTGACATTGTGCGGGCTGTCGTCTTGTGACGATGATGACGATGGCGGATACGTTCCGTTTTCCTATGCGGTGGGCGATATGGTCGTAAAAGACGGGGGTGAGCCATATATCCAGTTGGATAGTAAGCAAACACTTTTCCCGTCGAATGGCAGTCGTTTGCCTAATTATTTGTTGAAAGACGGAAAACGGGTAATCGTGAACTTCTCTTTTCTCGAAGGACAGCGGGAAGGATATGATTATTATATTCTTATCAATGATATAGATTCTGTGTTGGTTAAGAATGTTATTCCCATCACTCCTGAAACGACCGATAGTATCGGTAACGATCCTGTGAATGTGTTGGATATGTGGACGAGCGATAAGTATCTGACGGTTCAGTTTGAAATGCGAGGTCTTGGTCGCGAGAAACACATGATTAATTTGGTTAGGAATTATTCTTTATCTCCTAATCCCGATGGAGACGGTTATTTACAATTGGAGTTGCGTCATAATCGTTTGAATGATCCTGAGATAGACCATATTTTATGGGGGGTGGCTTCGTTTAGATTGGAGGATTTGAAACTGGAAAATCCTGATTTGAAAGGGTTAAAAATAAAAGTGCGTAGTCCTTATGGAACGGAAGTTCGTACTTGTGATTTTGAGAAGGAAGATTCAGGAGAGGAAGCAATCTCTGAAACTCAGGAGAAGAGTGTTTCTACTTATGTCCGATAGAAATTAATAGTTAAGTAAATAGGTGTTGATTGCCGGGAGCAGAATTGATATTTTGCTTCCGGTTTTTTTTATTGTGAAATAAAGGCTTATAAGTTTTTTGGATAGGTACAAAAAAAATTGATTGTCTCACGACAACCAATCTTTGTTAACCTTAAATCTAATACCATGAAAAACACATTGCAAATATAGGGGTAAATATGTTCTCAAACATAATATTTAGACAATAATTTTCTTGGATTTAATTTGTTTTAACTAATGTAAATCGATTTAGTCGTAAATGTATACGGTCTTTAACATTTTTGGCGAGACTGTAAACAAATATTCGCTGTTCCCGGATATTTCCTTATATTAGAATGAGATAGGAATAATTCAAAAAGGGGAAAAGGATTCGTTTGTTTTATCCTTTTCACATCTTTCGTTTGTGGTGTCGGACGAGTTTGTTAAAGATGGACTGTATTCGGTATATCCAAATAAATTTGTTTCTGCACTTGGTTTACATTATCTTTGTCATAACGAAGATAGGATGTGGTTCGACATAGCTAATTCGGAAATGAGATCCCCGTTTGCCTCTGCGCTCACCTTTCACTATCTTTGTCTATTGTTGTACGAGTGGTAAGAATTAAAATAGGTATTAGATTAATACCCGATTAAATGAAAAATAAATGAAGGTTGCCGATTTGATAAAGAATAGCGGGAGTACAGGATTTTCATTTGAAATATTGCCTCCATTAAAGGGTAGCAGCATCGAGAAATCTTTTAAAGCGATAGACACGCTACGGGAATTTGCGCCGTTATATATTAATATAACCACACATCGCAGTGAATTGGTTTATAAGGATACCCCCGATGGGTTGTTTCGCCGGGTCTCGGAACGTAGTCGTCCCGGTACAGTAGCGGTAGCGGCAGCTATAAAAAATAAATATCAGATACCCACTGTTCCTCATCTCATATGCAGTGGCTTTACAGCTCTCGAAACAGAATATGCTTTAATAGATTTGAATTTTTTGGGGATATGCGATTTGCTTATTTTGAGAGGTGATAAGGCTAAGCATGAGAATCGATTTATCGCTGCTTCCGGTGGATATGAACATGCTATTGAATTGGAGCAGCAGGTGAATCGTTTTAATGAGGGTTATTTCATAGATGGCACTCGAATGGATTTGGTCAGTACAAGGCAATTTTCATACGGAGTGGCGGGTTATCCCGAGAAACATGACGAATCTCCTAATCCCGACGAGGATATGAAATGGTTGAAGGCAAAGGTGGATGCGGGAGCCGACTATATAGTTACCCAGATGTTTTTCGATAACGAAAAGTTTTTCTCGTTTGTAGACCGTTGTCGGGCAGCAGGGATTACCGTACCCATTGTCCCGGGATTGAAACCTATCTCGAAGGCTTCGCAATTGACATTGTTGCCTCGTGTATTTCACGTAGATATACCCGATATGCTGGTTCGGGAGATTGTTAAGTGTAAAGACGATTCGCAGGTTAAGCAGGTAGGGATAGATTGGTGTACAGCTCAATCGCTCGAATTGAAAGCGAAGGGAGTACCCAGTATTCACTATTATTCGCTTATGGCGGTCGATAGTGTTTATCAAGTGGCAAAGTCGGTTTATTAACGGAGGGATCGTGCGATGTTTTTTAAAGACGTTATCGGACAGGAGGAGGTAAAGCGAAGACTTTTACGTTCGGTTGACAATGATCATGTGGCTCATGCCCAGTTGCTTTGTGGCCCGGAGGGTGTCGGTAAATTTGCTATGGCTATGGCTTATGCCCGGTATATACATTGCACGAATCGTCAGAATGGGGATGCTTGCGGTGTATGTCCGTCTTGCCGGCAACATACGGCTTTGACTCACCCGGATTTGCATTTTGTATTCCCGATGGTCAAAGTGGATAAGAAGAAACGGATATGCGACGATTATTTGCCCGAATGGACTGAGTTTTTGAAGGAGAATACCTATTTCGGGATCGATTCATGGTTGAGGTATATTAATGCCGATAACAAGCAGGCCGTAATTTATGGAGAAGAGAGTGAAAGTATTTTGCGGAAGATGTCTTTAAAGAGTTATGAATCTCCGTATAAAATAATGATTATATGGCTGCCGGAACGTATGAACGACACTTGCTCCAATAAATTGCTGAAATTGCTGGAAGAGCCTTATCCCGGTAGTGTGTTTTTGTTAGTCAGCAATAATCCCGATAGAGTGCTGGGGACTATACGTTCGCGTTCGCAGCTTATCGAGATTCGCTCTTTGTCCATGTCGGTTATAGCCGAGGCGTTGCAACGCCGGTATGGGATAACGGAGCAGGATGCTGTTTCGGTGGCCCATGTCGCAGAGGGTAATTATTTGAAGGCTTGCGAAGCTCTTCAATTGAATGAGGAGAATAAATTGTTTTTCGATTATTTTGTGCAGGTCATGCGTTTGGCCTATGCTCGGAAAATAAAGGACTTGAAGATATGGAGCGAAGACGTGGCCGATTTGGGGCGCGAACGCTTGCGTCGATTTCTTTCCTATGCCCAACGAATGATACGTGAGAATTACATCTATAACTTGCATGTTCCTGCATTAACTTATATGAATCGGGAAGAGGCTCAATTTTCTTCGCGTTTCGCTCCGTTTATTCATGAACGTAATGTACAGGCTATCATGAAACATTTGAGCGATGCCGAAAATGATGTCGGGCAGAATGCTAATGCCAAGATTGTTCTTTTCGATCTATCTATAAAACTTATTATGCTGTTGAAAAGCTGATGAGGAGTTGTGATGTGAAATGAATGTAGAAGAATTTAGGGAATATTGTCTTTCGTTGAAGGGTGTGGAAGAGAAGATGCCTTTTGTGAATGTTGCCGACCGATATAGCCGTGATGTTTTGTGTTTCTATGTGGGCGATAAATGGTTTTGTTTTGTGAATGTCGAGGTGTTCGATTTTTGTTGTATTAAATGCGACCCAGTGGAATCGGGCGAATTGCAGGCTCGTTATATGGGAGTAAAGCCGGGGTGGCATATGAATAAAAGGCATTGGATTAGCGTTTACTTTAATCGAGATGTTTCGGACGAGATGGTCAGGAAGTTGGTGAAGAAATCTTATGATATGGTTGTCAAGTGTTTGAATCGTAAGGAGCGGGAAAGACTATTATAGAGAGATATGTCTATTTTTTTGAAAAAACAGGTCTTTTTCTATTGAAAAAATATTATCTTTGCCGTCCCAGATAGAAAACACTGGGAAACTACCACTGGGGCTGACCGGTTTTGACAGCGGGTAGAAGTGGTGGGTAAGCATGCAGAGCGTTGTTGCCCCGCTCTATAATATCAGACAACAAAAATTTAACTGGCGAAAATAACTACGCTCTTGCTGCTTAATCGAAGTACAGTAGATTAGCTTAATCTCCGCAACAGTTGTGGAGACAAGACATCACCCGGTTGCTGTTGTTCCGAAGCGTTCCGAAACGGTGGTGCAATAATATCGGAAATAGTCAGAGGCAAGTTTCGAGCTGATGATGAAAATTTAGAAACTAAGGTGCAGATTGGTGGCTTCGGTCTTGTCTGTACCCGACAATCAAAGCGAAGATAAGCATGTAGAAAGCTCATTAGTTCCTCGTTTGGACGAGGGTTCGAATCCCTCCAGCTCCACGATATATATTGTTTTTCAATAAGTTGCTGATTAGTGGTATTAAAAGTGGTACTATCTGTTTTACTTTTAATATCTTTCTTCATAAGATTCTGAAATGGTACTGTTTGATTGTATCTTAATATTGTGAAAAATAAAAGAGCGATGGCTGGTAAAAAGGCAAACAAGAAACAGGTGCACCCACATCTTTCGGGAGTACAAAAAGCCGTAGTGTCTTTTGCCAATATGTTTGAGAAAAACCGTCGTATAAATCGAGAGGCGCAACGAGTCATTAAAAGAAAAACACCTCAAAAAGTCAGGACTATACTTTATGGAAAAAGAGGTAGGAGGATTGAAGAGCGTTTCTTCTGTGTTGTCTGCGGAAGTTCTTATGGGGAGGGGTGGAGATATAAATTGGAAGAGGATACCTATTTGTATTTGTGTTCTCGGTGTAAAGAAGTCGTTCGGCCACAGTTGACGGTAAAAGCCATATATTCATCGAATTTCGAAGTTCAAAGAAAAAAGCATTGAGGTTAGTTATTGTGGTGGATAGCCGATAAGTTTACTATAAAAAAAGAATCCATATATGTATATGGATTCTTTTTTACATTATCCCAATTCTTATTTTACTCGTTCATAATAGGGGAGACGATTGAGGGGTACATCTATTTCTATTTTTTTCGGACCCTTGAATGTTTTTCCTTGATCGTCGCGCCATGTGCCTTTGGGAAGATATACGGTACGATGAGTACCTTCGGTAATCATGGGGGCTATCATATATTTGTCACCGAGCATGAACTGATCTTTGCATTCGGTGAATCCGCTATGTGGAAAACTGTATTCCATGTGGCGCAAGATAGGCTCTCCGGTCTCGGAGGCATGACGGGCACATTCATAAATGTAGTCGCCCATCGTGTGATGCAGTTGTGCGTATCGTGCACAGATTTCCATATTCTCACGATTGAGGATTCGCCACGGGGCAACTGAAAATTGCATCATGGGCATGAGGGCATGAACTTGGCATGATCGTACAATGAGTTCTTGGTTAAATTCATCTTCTTTAATATCGAGAAAAGAGGAAAATTGTCCGCCTCCAATCATATCGGGACAGGCATAGGGATAACCGAGCATACCGCAAATTGCCATGTTGGGTATAAGCATGGATACAGCATACCACGAATAGTCTTTGTCTCCTATGCGTTGCACTAATGGCAGGCCTCCGGTTTTCCAAGCGGCCCGAAATTCATTGAAAGGGTAGGAAAGCCCCAATTCGGCCCATCGTTGGGAGAAAATATTTTGGTCGGCGTTCTTGTCGTAGTAGTCGTACTCTCCGTTAGCCAAGATGGCTATATCGCCTGCGTCGAATTTGAACCCGTCGATCCCGTATTTTCCCATACATTCGTTTAGGGTTTGTTTTAGTGATTCGACAGCTGCCGGATTGGTCATGTCGTAGCATGCGCTATATCCGTTCCACCAATTTACAACGGCAGGTGTGCCATTTTTGTTTTTCAGGAGAAATCCTTTGGCTGCCAAGTCTCTGAATTCGGGAGAATCGGCCGATACAAAGGGTGAAATCCAAAGCATGACTTTGAATCCGAGCCGGTGCAATTCGTCTGTCATGGCACGGGCATCGGGGAATTTTTCTGCTTTAAATTCGAAGTTCCCATAATAGCGTTGCCAGTTGTCATCGATCATCAAGATTCCTTTGGGGAATCCGTTGTCGATGATGTTATGAGCGTAGTTCAGAATGTCTTCTTGATTTTGATTATACATGAGTTCTATCCATGTATTGTATTGTGGTTCTTTAAAAAAGAGTGCTGGCGGAGTTTTTCCGTTTGCCGGAAAATGTGTTTTTGAGGCATGAAGATAGGCATCGCGAAGGTTTTTCCCAGCGGTTGTCGCTTGTGGGGATTCATAATCTGATTCGATAACGAGCGTGTCGTTTACCAAGCGAAAACGGAAAGGTTCGTCACTCCATACATAACGTCCTTGCGAAGATAGGAGCAGGGGAGAGGCTTCGTTATTAAAATTGACTTTTGCCAAATCATAGAGGGGGGTATTCGATGCAAAGGGCATTTCGTTACCTATTCCTACGAAGCAGCCCCACCATTTTTCATTATTGATGGGTACAATGTGTTTGGTGTATGGTTGGGCTTGTAGAAGAAAAAATGAACCCAGAAGGAAAGTGAGTAATGATATTTTTTTCATGATAAAATATATTAATGTGTGCACGAATCTACAAAATTTTCATGAATCGGCAAAAGACTTTATTTCTACTCTTTATGTTTGAGGTAGGGGAGATATGGGTAGGAGTATGTCGTGGTATAAAGCGAAGTCGTGAAATATTCTTTTTAGCTTTGTCTTGTTCATTTCTTTGGTTAAAAAACAAGAGAGGTGATGCTGCAAATCATGCATCACCTCTCTTTATGTGGTTTATGTCTCTTACAGATTTTTATTTCTTGATAAATTTCATGGCTTTGTCTGTATTACCCATCGTTATTTTAACGATATAACAACCTTTCGTCAAATCGGCTATATTTACAGGGGCTTCTTCTGTAACTTTAACCAATTTACCAGTCAAATCATATATGGCAATGGTAGCATTTTCGTCGATACCGTTTACATAAAGTATTCCGGCTTGGTAGTAGAGTGATATAGACTTCATGCTTTCTTTGTCTATGCCTACAATTGTTCCGAATGTTATGTTATAAGTGTGGTTACTATCTATGGCTCCTATTTCGTAGATATTGTCGCTGATTTGGTCTAACAACGATTCCCCGGTAGAAGTGGTGAATGCGTCTACCTTATAATTTTCTTCGGGGATAAAAGTCAGTTTGACAAATGTGTTGTTTAGAATTTCGGAACCACTGGCATATACATTGCTTTCGTCGTCGGTGATGGTGACAGAACCATTCCCGGTAACATTGCAAGTAACTCTCCATGTCGGTATTTTCGAGAACACAGCACATATTGTCATATTATCGGAAACTGCGTCTACTGTATATATGTTTTCTGCGAGTTCGTCTATCTTTTCTTCTTCGTTCACGAGGAATGACGTTAATTCATATCCTTCGTTTACGGTTACTTTGAAAGTTAGCTTTGATCCTCGTATAATTTCGGAACCGAATGCGGTCGCTTCTTCGGCATCATTAACGAACATTTCGACGTTACCACCGGTTGCGGTCGTATTGGTTACGATTACTTTATTGGAGAATACCACTGTTACTTCTGTGTCGTCTTCGATGACAAAAGTCGTTCCGCTATTTACTTCACCGTTTACCAACACTTGCGATAATACATATCCTTCTTCCGGTTCGGCTATGACTGTCAATGCGCTGAACTGGTCTACCGCACCACTTGTTACTTCTTCATTTTTAGCATTAACTACTTTGAATGTTCCCCCTTCGGCAGGTTGAGTGATGGTGAGATTATTGGTCGGGAATGTATGACCGGCTACGATTTGTACGGTGATGAAGTCGCAGGTATAAACTTCTGCGCCCCAGTGGGGAGCACCAGTATGTACCTCGGTTGTACCTTCTACTACACCGGCGGGACAGCTACCGAATGTTCCTTTGTTTTCCAATTCGGCTTCCGAATTATTTTCGATTTTGTAATAGGCCACTAATTCTTCGGGCATATTCTCCTGGTCGTAACCGCCGCGAATGGATTCCTTTACTTCTTTTTCGGTCAATGTTTTGGTCCATACCTGAACTTCGTCCACATAGCAAGAGAATCCGCCGTTACCTACGAAGAATACACACTCGTCTTGCAATAGACCTATACCATGTCCTTCTCGTTCTCCACCTTCTACAATTGTTCCTAAATCGCCGGTTCCTAATAATTTCCCGTTTTTGTATAGTTTGATTTCTTTATTGGAATCATCGACGGTTACTGTGATGAAAGCCCATTCATCAGCTGTTAAGGTGGCATTGGTCATTACTTCGGCTATTCCCGGGCAAGTACCTTTGTCTTCCCAAGCACGTGCTTTCAATTTCAGAACTCCGTTTTCGAGTACAACGCCAAATGTTCCTACGGCTCCATAGTAAGGTGCTTGTCCGTGTCCCATTACTTGCCCATTTGTACTGACTGTTTTCACCCAAGCAGACATTGTGAAATTGCGGGCACGATGGTCTGAACCTGTTATATTACCGTTATTCCATGAATTATTCTCTCCGTTTATGTGTTCGCCTAATACTTTATCATCAAAACGGAATTGGTATTTATTATTACCACTTATTGCAGGGACTAGTACGGCTTTGGGGCCTTCGATTTGGAATGAGACTGTGACAGTCGTATTTTCGTTCACTGTGTAATTATCTCCGTTGGTGAAATCGGTTCCGTTTACTTGGAGGGAGAGAATTTCATAACCGGGATCGGCAGTAGCCGTAATTGTCAATACCGTACCTTCTTTTATACCGGTATTCTCTCCTGTGGTAAGGGGTTCGGAACCATTCATTACGCTTAGTTGTCCATTTTCTACCAGAGTCGGTAGCGTAACTGTGTAATAAATAATATCGGTCAAGTTGACAACGATAGTCGTGTTTTCTGTTACCGTGAAAATGTATGATCCGTTTTCTTCTGCTTCGGCTGGTTGCCCGTTAATCAGTACAGATTCTATCTTTTTGTTTTCCGGCAACGAATTGAATGTTATGGTTAATTCTGTGCCAGAGGCTATCGATTCTAAGTTCTCGATGACCTCTTCTCCTGCTGTAATTTGATAATCTACTCCTTCGTCGACGGTAATTGTTACTTTATGCATAACGATTTCGACAAATGAAACAGTAATAGTTGCATCTTCCGTTACAGTATATGTCCCACCGTTTTCAATCGGTTGACCGTTGATATTCAGGGATTCCAAACGATAATTATCGGCAGGTGTCGCCGTTATGGTTAAAGTAGTCCCCGATGCTACGGTATTTTCTCCTGCCGAAAGAGGAGTCTCGTCGTTGGTCACGCTCAGTGTCCCGTTTTGTACTTCTGTGGGTAATGTAACTGTATAGCTACCGGTAATTGTACGTCCTTCGGCTAATGTGGGGGCATATTCCGTAAAAGAGGTTTGCGAGATATATCCTCCGTCGGAACTTGTTTGTCCTCCACCTAATTTAGTATATTTGGCGGTTGTAGAAGATTGGGCGGAATCGACGACTTTGTTGGAGAATTGTCCGGTTGTACCTGGGGTAACTTCGTTGAAGTCATACCATACGGTTAAACTCGACAGGTTTTGGGGATTTTCGTAGGCTTGTGCAACTTCCTGAGCCGTCAAGGCTTTGTTGAAGAATTGGAATTCATCGCAGAGACCCGAAAACCCGAATCCTCCTAAGAAAAAGATGCAGGAATCGTCTCCAAAAAGTTCCAATTGTTTGGTGTTATTTTTTGTCGTTACGAGAACTCCATCTTTGTATACACAAACATCAAAATTACTGTTATCATAGACGAGGGTGAGGTAGGTCCATTCGTTTAATGCTACTGCGGTATTCAAAGTGGAAGTTACCGTATTACTTGCACCAGAAATGATTTTAAGAGTTCCCGTTTCAGTGGTGGCTAAAATCAAACTTCCGTTATAATTTGTGTGTGCTTGGGCGCCGTGTCCCATAATCACATTTCCTTTGTTATTGCTACCGCTGTTCATGAATCGATCCATCTTCACCCAAGCTGAAATAGTGAATGATTTGCCGGTACGGTCTGTGTCCCCACCGGAGCGGTCGCCTAAAATGGTTTCGGGAATTTGCAAGCGATAGCCGTTTACATTATTTGTACTGGCCTGAGGAATAGAAAGAGCTTTGTTCTCTTCGGCATAGCTATTAAGAAAAGGCAGAAGAGTAAACAATAAAGTGAATAACATGTAGTGTTTTTTCATGATAAACAAATATTTAATTAAACAAAAAGTAATTCTGAAAATTGAATGATATGTTTTTATTTTTTCATGATATGTATATACATATTTTTGAGCATTTTTTATGCGCTATATAATATTAACCTTAAATCGAGGGTTATCCCTAGTGAAAAAGTGAATTTTTTTTATTTTTTTTGAGAAAGTAGAAAATGAATACGATAAGAATCGTGCAGGTGAGATGTTCTTAGGAGCTTTTTTATCGTGTTAAGAGAACTATTATAGACCGATTGGCGATTGTTTGGCCATGTTACTCCCCCTCTCCCCCCTGTGTTTTGCTGCGCAAAATATAGGGGCGGTTTCCTCTGGACGGAGGGGTAGAAAATACAGGGGGAGGTGATAAGAGCTTGGTCATCTCTCCCTGTGCTCATCGCAGATGAGATAGGGGGAGTGCCCGATAGTGTTATGGGGCACGACAAGGGAGGAGTTCTGAAATATCTCCGATAATGAAAACTGAAATATCCCGTAGCATTACGGAGAACAGTGTTCGCAATAGGGGAGAGAATATACACGAACAATCCCCGTTAATTAACGACTGAGCCGTTAAAATACTTTTGGGAAGAAGAAAAATAAAAACGGAGTATCCAGTGAGGGATACTCCGTTTCAATATGCTGTCTAAAATATTTATTCAGCACTTTCGGATGCAGGAGCTGCATCTGTTGCAGGAGCTTCTGCAACGGCATTAGCTTCTTCTTCCGCTTTTGCAGCGGCTTCGGCTTCTGCCTTAGCGGCAGCCTCGGCTGCTTTTTTAGCAGCGACAACTTCGGCTTTTGCTTTGTTCTTTTCGGTTTCTTCTTCTAGACGTTTTTTAGCAGCAGCGTCTTTTGCGGCAGAAACTTTGGCTTTCTCAGCGTCAATAGCCGATTTTTTGTTCTTCAACCATGCTTCGAAGCGTTGTTCTGCAACCTCTTCGGTAAAAGCACCTTTTTTTACACCGCCCAATAAATGTTTTTTCATCAATACACCTTCTTTGGAAAGGATATTACGTACAGTGTCGGTGGGTTGAGCACCGGTTGTCAGCCAATACAAAGCTCTTTCGAAATTCAAATTTATTGTAGCAGGATTAGTGTTCGGATTATAAGAACCTATCCTTTCAATAAACTTACCATCACGTGGTGCCCTGCTATCGGCGATTACAATTTGGTAAAATGCGTAGTCTTTGTGACCAAAGCGTTGTAATCTGATTTTTGTTGCCATTTGAAATTTTTTAATTGGTTATTATTTGCATTAGCGGCGCAAAGATAGTATTTCTTTTTGAACCGTGCAAATAGGCATGTGCCTAAATTTTTTTGAGTATGAGATTATTTCGTCTCGGATAGCAAAACGTCTTGCCATAACTCGGCATTGAATCCGACCAAGACCTGTGAGTCTGTTACGAGAAGAGGACGTTTGATTAGTTTTCCATCGGAAGCCAATAGTTCTATCAGTTCTTTTTCGGGAATTGTACTAATGCGGTTTTTCAAATTTAATTCTCTATATTTTTGTCCGCTCGTATTGAAGAATTTTTGTAAGGGTAAATTGCTGCGGGTTATCCATTCGGTTAGTTCCCCGACAGTGGGCGGTGTTTCGACGATGTGCTTCGATTCTATATCAATGTCGTGATCTTTTAGCCATTTTGCCGCTTTTTTACAAGTGCTGCACGAGGGGTATTGAAAAAATAAAATTTTCATAGGTATTTGTTTTTAGAAATAATTTTTGAATGACAAAGATAGCGAAAGGTGAGAGCAGAGGCAAACGGAAATTTTATTTCCGAATGGACTATGCCGAACCGCATCTCATCTTCGTATTTACAAATGTACAAAAAAGCATTGTTAATGCTTCTTTTTTATTTTCGCTATAATAATATTATAGTTTATCTTTGCCATATTATCACTTTTTATAAGTTAAAAATAAAAAATGGCTTATACCCCGACAAAGTTGGTTGGGATATTGTTTTGGCTCTCGATGTGTGATTTTAGATGAACTGCTTTTAATAACTGTGCTATATTATGAAACCTTTGTATCAAGAACTTCCTTTTGCCGTCGATAATTATATCAATTTCTATCGGGAAGATTTGCCCCATTTTATCGTGCCGTGGCATTATCACCCCGAAATAGAAATCATGTGTATTGAAAAAGGGTGGGGCACTCGTTTTGTAGGTGATCATATCGGAGGATATGAAGAGGGCGATGTTTGTATGATGGGTCCTCAGTTGCCGCATGAGTGGAGAAACGATAAAGAATTTTTCGACTCGGATTCTGGTTTAAGGGCGACTTGTCATTGTGTTTATTTTCGTAAAGAGTTGTTCGAGGGTATATTGATACGATTGCCTGAGATGGCGAATATTCGTGAGTTAATAGAACGTTCGAGGCGGGGAATAAAATTTACCGGTGAATCGCGTGAACGGATCGCTCAATATATTCGACGCACGTTTAATCAAAATGGAATCGAGCGAGTAACTAATTTACTCACACTTTTGGAAATGATGGCAGAAGCCGACGAATATGAAATTTTAGCGAGCGTAGGTTTTACCCAGTCGGTCAATTCTTCGGATTTTGAGCGATTCAATAAAGTTTATCGTTTTTTGGTGAAAAATTTTAATAAGCCGATTAAACTTGAAGAGGTGGCTGCTGTTGCCGGACTGACTCCTACTGCTTTTTGTCGGTATTTTAAGGAACGTACGAAAAAGACTTTTGTACAATATTTGAATGATATGCGTATAGGACATGCCAAGAAATTTTTGATAGAAGGCAAAATGAAAATTTCTACTTTGAGTATGGAGGTCGGATTTAATAATTTGTCGAATTTTATAGAGCAGTTTAAGAAGTCAACCAACATGCTTCCTTCTGAATACCAAGAAAAATATGGGGTGAAAAAGAAAAAGATTATCTGATAATTAGTGCGATTTCACTTTTTTTAAGCCTATATCTGCTTTTTGGAGAGAATATTTATAAAAAAAATGATATTTGTTCTAAATTTTATTGATAGTTCGTATATTTGTTCGACTTCAAAGTTTGATATATGCATGAGAATTATATAAAAGAATTACAAAGAGGTTCTTATTCTGATTTTAATAATTTGTATAATCTTTATGTGGACCGATTATATGGATTTGTTTATAATCTTACACGTTCTTCTGATATGACAGAAGAAATAGTCCAAGAAGTTTTTTTGAAAGTTTGGCAAATTAGAGAGCATATATCACCAGATTATTCATTTCAGTCTCTTCTTTTTACAATTGCAAAGAATAAATTTCTAAATAGTCTTAGAAAACAAGTAGAATTGTATTCATACGATGAGTATATTACTCAATTTGATAATGCTTCGTATTTAGAGAATACAACAGAAAATGATTTGTCTTTCAAAGAGTTGAACGAAAATATAATAGGGGCAAAGTCTAAGTTGACCTCTCGTCAAAAGGAGATATTTGAATTGAGTAAGGAGGAGAATCTTTCGAATCGGGAGATTGCTTTGCGCTTACATATTTCAGAGCAATCTGTGAGAAACCAGCTGAGTTGTGCTCTTAAAGTCATGAGAGAAGAGTTGATAAAGAAAGGGCTTTACGTGGTCTCATGGGTATTTTGGTTATTGGAATGTTAAAAGAAAATAAAAAGAGACGTTCGTATGTTATATAGTGCGGCGTTTGGGGTATTACTTATGAATAGTCATTTAGTATGAAAGAGCAGAAAAAGAACATACTCGAAAGGTATATGCAGGGCTTAATTAGCGAAGAAGAATATAATGAGTTCTCGCAAATGGTTCTGGACGAAAATGATGAAAAGATTTTTGACCTGATGGACGAGTGTATTTGCAAGAATACGAATGCCTATGCTATGCCGTCTGATGTGAAATTAAACTTGCACGACCGGATTTGGGAACAGATCCGAAAAGAAAATATCCGTATGCGGCTGCGGAAGATATCATCTCTTGCAGCTTCTATATTGCTGCCTTTATTTATTTTTTCGACAGTATATTTCTATTTTCAGGTCGATGAGTATAAACATAGGCCTAATGTTATTGTTGCCGAGAATGGCCAAAAAGCCGAATTCACATTGCCCGATGGTAGCAAGGTGCATTTGAATGGCGGTTCAAAGCTATCGTATAATGCAGCATATAATGGACGTCTGCGGGAAGTCTCTCTCGAAGGAGAGGCTTTTTTCGATGTAAAACAAGACAAAGAAAAACCATTCATCGTGAAAACCTCGGTTTTCGATGTGGAAGTATTGGGCACTTCGTTTAATGTTTCGGCCTATGACGATGAAGATATGTCTGAAATCACGTTGGTGGAAGGAAAAGTGAAACTTTCCTTGAATAATAGTGATGATTCGCCTGTTTATTTGACACCTTCGCAAAAGTTCGTGTATTCTAAGAATGGTAAGGAGGGACATATCTCGTTTACAGACGAGGAGTATGAACTGGCTTGGAAAAAAGGTGTGTTAATGTTCAACGCAGAGTTGATTGAAAATGTATTCCAAAAAATAGAACGTTGGTATGGAGTTTCTATCCATTATGAAAGTGACAATATCATTCACGATCGCTTTACAGGTGAATTTGAAGCTTTGACTATACAGGAAATGATGAACATTTTACGCATGCACTATAATTTTAAATATAAAATCGAAAATAATGACATATATATAATTTAGAAATAAGATATTCATGAAAAATACAGATTCAGTTGTGGTAAGTGCCACGATTTGAGTGTGATATTATATTTGCCGTTCGTATATCCGTATTTACATTTTGACTTAGATGAAGTTTTGAAAGGGTATTAAAGAATACTTTTTTAGAGAGTCATATACCCTTTCGTGAAATTTTATCAAGGTATTGTTTTGTGTTTTTAGTGTAAAAAAAGAAAAAATTATGAGAAATCAATTATTGTACGGTGGTATTCTCTTACTTGCCACGGCGTGTTCATCGCCTAAAAATTTTTCTGTTGAAGACGGAAATACGTTTATCGTTATTGACGAGAAGGCTTCTGTTCCAGCTGTTTTGGCGGCTCACGAGCTTCAACATTTTGTGCAACAATCATCGGGCATAGAATTGCCGATTGTCAACAATGCACCTTCTAACGGGTCTAAACTTATTTGCGTAGGTAAAAGCCCGTATACTGCGGAGTTCGATACCATGAAGTTGGGCGAGCAGGAATATTTTATTAAAGTATCTTCCGATAAGGTCGTTCTTATGGGGCAAGATGAAAATACCGATAGAGATGACGGCCGGGATAATAATGGTATCACCCCGTCGAAAGATCGTTTGAAAGTAAACTACTCTCAGCTGGTAAACGATACAGCCAGTCAAATAGAACTTGTACTTCCTTCGGTTTATGATGCACAGGGCACTTGTTATGCGGTATATGACTTTCTTGAAAAATTTGTTGGTGTCAGATTTTATGGGCCGCATCCGATGAATGTAGTTGTTCCGCAGCAAGCGAAACTTCAACTCCCTGTTTCTGAGATAAGAAGAACTCCTGATTTGAAGTATAGAGTCGGTACTTATTCTTTTGAATGGCCCATGATGAAAGACCAGTATTTCAAGCCTTCGGGTGAGATGTGGCAACTTTTTTTGAGAAGAATCAAGTTCGGTGGTGAAAAGTGGGCCGCCAATCATGCATTTACTTCTTATCAAGACCGGTTTTTGAAAAAAAATCCCGAGCATCCCGAATTGTTCGAATCGTATCACCCCGAATATTTTGCGCAGGGACGTACCGGAGGCCCTCATGAACGCCAGTTTTGTTACACCAACGAGGCTTTCATTCGACAAGTGGCTCAGGATGCCCGAGACTATTTCGATGGAAAACCGTTGAAAGGATCTCAAATCGCGCTGGGAGACTATTTTGCGGTCGTGCCTCTCGATAATGCCTATTGGTGTCAGTGCGACGAGTGCCAAAAACAACTTGCCATTGATGAGGGGAATATTCGTGGAGAGCATTTCAATTGCGGAACAGCGACTCATTATCTTTGGACTTTCGTTAATAATGTAGCCAAAGAGGTGAAGAAAACTCACCCCGATAAGAAAATTGCCGCCTTGTCATATCATGTATATGCTTATCTTCCCAAAGATATACAACTTGAAGATAACATATCGGTAGCTCCTTGTTTGCATCCCCGTAACTATTGGGCTCCCAAAATGAAGGAAAATGAGTTGGCTTTCTATAAAGACTGGATTGCGGAGAGCAAAGAAAGCGGACGTCCCATATATTTATGGAATTACCTTTGTTTCCCTACCGAAAGAGGTTTGATTCAAGATTTCAACGTATTTCCCGGATTCAACGTGCATGCCGTATCCGATCAGATAAAGATGTATGCCCAAGATGGTGTGAGAGGAATTTTCCTGTGTGGAATCGGGGAGCAGCTCGATTTCTATGCGACGATGAAATTGTATGATGATGCTAAGACGAATACAGATGAAATGGTCGATGAATTCTTTACCTTGTATTTCGGTAACGCTGCACCGGCCATGCATGACTTTTATGATAAGATAGAATCGGTTTACGCCAACTCTGTTAATTATCCTATGGATATTCAAACTCGTGAGGCACAATTCCATCAAACCGAAGAGATCGCATGGAAATATTTGGGAACAGAACCGGTTATGGAAGAACTTGCCGGATATATGGACAAGGCTGTGCAGTTGGCTTCTACTCCGATTGAAAAAGCGAGAGTCGAGTCTTGGCGCACAGGTGTGTGGGAATATATGAAAGCCGGGAGGGCAAAATACTTCTCGAAACTTGAAAAATAATAATTGACTATGAAGATATTGAAGTTTTTATCGCTCCTGATTTTTTCAGGAGCGCTCTTCGGTAGTTGCTCTTCGAAAGATAAAGTGGGGGACGAACAGATCCGTATTATCCCTTTACCGAACTACTATCAGTCTCAGCCCGGTGTGTTTGAGATGGATAAAAATACGGTGATAGGTGTCGATCTTTCCGATACGAATATGGTTTCCTTGGCAAATTATTTGAATGAAAAATTCATGCGGACAACGGGTTTTGGCCTCTCTATCAAGAGTGCCTCCGAGGGAATTGTCTTTACGCTTGTCGAAGAGAATGATTTGGGGGAGGAAGGTTACCGTATGTCGGTTACCCCCGATGGTACACAAATATATGCGAATACATATCACGGTATTTTTAATGGGATACAGTCTTTTCTTCAATTGCTTCCATTGGACTCTACCGGGGATATAGCTAAAATAAACTGTATAGATATTAGCGATAAGCCCCGGTTCGCATGGCGGGGATTGATGCTTGATGTTAGCCGTCATTTTTTTACTAAGCAGGAGGTGAAGAGGTTCATCGACTTAATGGCTGAGTATAAATATAATGTGTTCCATTGGCATCTGTCGGACGATCAAGGGTGGCGGGTAGAAATAAAATCGTTACCTCGATTGACTGATGTAGGTGCATGGCGTGCTCCTCGTGTGGGAAACTGGTGGGAGCGAGAGCCTCAATCGGTTGCAGATTCTCTGACTTACGGAGGGTTTTATACGCAAGACGATATTCGGGAAGTGGTGGAGTATGCCCGTGAGCGTTTTATCACGGTTGTTCCCGAGATAGATGTGCCGGGACATAGTATGGCACTTCTTACTGCATATCCTGAAATCTCGTGTACAGGTGGCCCGTTTCATGTGAATGTAGGGAACACGTTCTATACCAAAGAAGAGAATTCTCTTTGTGTCGGGAAGGAAAAAACGTTTGCCATACTCGATATGATATTCGATGAGTTAGTGGATTTGTTCCCTTCTTCGTATATCCATATAGGTGGCGATGAGTGTTACAAGGGCTTTTGGGCGAAATGTCCCGATTGCAGAGCTCGTATGTCGTCGAAGCAGTTACAGAATGTCGAGGAACTACAAAGCTATTTCGTAAAAAGAGTTGCCTCTCATATACAGAGTAAAGGAAAACATGTCATCGGTTGGGATGAGATTCTTGAAGGAGGATTGGCCAAGGATGCCATTGTTATGTCGTGGAGAGGCATGAAAGGTGGCGTGGAGGCTGCCCGGCAGGGCCATCGTGTGATCATGACGCCATTTGAGCATTGTTACCTCGATCTGTACCAGGGAGACCCTGCCGTAGAGCCTAATACATATTCGATGTTGAGATTACGAGACTGCTATAAGTTCTCGATTGTACCCGATAGTATCGATGCCTCTTTTGTTTTGGGAGGACAAGGTAATTTATGGGCCGAATCGATTCCTCATTATCGTCAGGTGGAATATATGACTTGGCCTCGCGCTATGGCTATTTCGGAGACGCTTTGGAATGAAACGGACTCTCGTAATTGGGACTTTTTTATCCAACGGGTGGAGAGCCAATTTAGATATCTCGACCGGTTGAATGTCAATTATGCCCGAAGTATTTATGATCCTATTATATCGCCTTCCATAAACGATGGAGAGTTGAGGATAGAGTTGACGACTGAAATTAGTGGGTTGGATATATTTTATACATTTGATAACACAAATCCGGACTGTTATTCCAACTTGTATACTACGGCTCTCTCTGTCCCTAAGAATGCTACTATGTTAAAAGTAGTTACTTACAGGGGAAAATGCCCAATAGGAAAGCAGATAAATCTTACAATAGAAGAATTGAAGGAAAGAGCTAAGAAAAAGGAATAAGTGCGTTTTCATTGGTTGGTCGATGAAACCGCATGGAATGAAAGGAACCCGTCTGATAGATAACAACAGACGGGGTCTTTTTTTCAATATTCAGGAAATTTCCGATGGAATGATATGCCAGCATATTTACAGAATAGATCTTTATTCTTAGATGAATGGAAGAAAATTACATGTCATGTTAATATATTATAATACGGATTTATGTATCAACTCTCTCAGCACTCTATCGAAGGATTCAATAGTTATTGTCCATAGTCGTTGCTTATATAATATTAGTTTTACATAATTTATGGCTTGGCTTTCTGCTAAGAAGTGTCTTATAAAGTTATTATTGGGCGAAAGAGCTAATAAATAATCATTAGAGTTGATCTGAATAAATTGCACATTTTTATTTGTCTACTCCTGTTTGCCACGGTTTTTATAAAAATGCAACAATATGTTGTATAACATATAAAAGCAGGTGTTACGAAATGAGATTTTTTGTGTATTATTATTGAACGGCAAAAATAAAAAACAGAGAGATTTTAAATTTAGTTAAGTAAAGAAGTAAAATTTTATGAAATTGTACTCATGAAACACATTGTATTAGGCCGTAGGCCAGTATGGCTGCGCTCAATCTTGATTTTATTTTTATTGAGTGGAGTTATATTGAGCACGAACGCGCAAGATCCTCATTTATCGATCGACTTAAATAAAGTTACGATAAAACAATTTTTTGATGAAATACAGCGTAAAACCGATTATACATTCTCTTACCGGGAAGGTGTATTGGATAATGACAGAGATGTGGTGGTTTCTGCAAAGAATAAAAGCCTATCCGAAATTCTTACGTCGGTATTGAAGCCGAAAGGCCTGAGCTTTTCTATTCAGGCGAAATCGATTGTGGTTACACGGCAGACTTTGGCTGCCCAACAAAGTACGGTGAAGGGTCGGGTAGTAAATAGTTCTGGCGAGCCTCTTATCGGTGTGACAGTATATTCGAAAGATAATAAAAGAGGTGTAGCTACCGATATCGATGGAAATTTTTCGATTCGAGTAGGTAGTGGAAAAACTTCATTGCAATTCACTTATGTGGGATATAAACCGGAGACGGTTCCTGTGAAAAATAGAGATTTTATTGCTGTGACCATGGAGGAAGACAGCCATATGCTGAATGAAGTGGTAGCGGTGGGCTATGGTGTAATGAGAAAAAGTGACCTAACGGGGTCGGTTGCCAGAGTGGGCAACGATAAAATCGCCAATACGCCGACAGTACGATTGGATCAGGCTTTAACAGGTAAAGTATCGGGTGTACATATTACCAATACTACGGGAGAGCCGGGTGCGGCCACTAATATTCTTATTCGTGGCGGTAATTCCATATCGGCTAGCAATGAGCCTCTTTATGTCATTGATGGATTTATCGGTGCGGGGGATTTGAACTTGATTGACCCGAACGATATAGAATCTATAGAGATATTGAAAGATGCAGCAGCCACTTCTATATATGGTTCTCGTGGAGCGAATGGAGTTATTATCGTGACTACGAAACGTGGTTCGGAGGGGCGGAATGATGTTACAGTTAATGCCTACGTAGGTGTGCAGCAAATCGCTAAGCGGTTGGAGATGCTGAATGCCCGTGAATATGCTGTAATGTTGAACCAACAAGATGTATTGTCGAATCAAGAACCTTCTATTGAAAATCCAAGCGTGTATGGCAAAGGAACCGATTGGCAAGATGAAATATTGCGACTGGCTTTTATGCAGAATTATCAGGTTGCCGCCTCCGGTGGAAATAAAGATGGGCGATATTATTTATCTCTAAGTATGTTCGATCAGGACGGTGTAATCAAGAATTCGGGAATCAGACGCTATCAAACTCGTCTCAATTTGGATAGAAAGATGAGGCATAACATAAATATCGGTGCGAATTTCCAGTTCTCCTATACTCAGAGAGAGCCCAACTTGGTAAGTTTAGGCGGATTTGATTATCAAAGTTCAGCATTAGCAACACCTCCGACTATGAATATTTATAATGAAGATGGTTCCTATGCTTCCGATAGCCCATCGAGAGTCGTAAGTAATGATATCGATAATGTTGTAGCTCAATTGAACGAACGTAAAAAACAGGAAAAGGCAGCCAGTATATATGCCGGAATATTTGCCGAGTGGGAGGCTATCAAAGATTTGAAATTTAAGACATTCCTCGGATTAAATGCAGGTACTAATAAGACGAGTGAATATAAGTCTAGTATGTTGCCGACCATGAGGCAAAATAAAATCAAGGGCGAAGCTTGGATAAACCAAGGGGAGAGCTATTCTATTCTTTGGGAAAATACGGTGAATTATATGAGGGAGGTTGCGAAAGGGCATCATATAACTGCATTGTTAGGTTATACCTTGCAGACTTCCAGAAGCGAAGGGCTCAGCTTGTATGGCAAGAATTTTACCAACGATTTATTGACTTGGAACAATTTGGCTGATTCGGAAACTTCGACTCGGTTAGTTGGTAGTTCGGCTTCGGAGTGGGCGATTATATCTTATTTGGGTAGAATCAATTATTCGGCGCTTGATCGTTATTTGCTTACCGTTACAGGCCGGTACGATGGCTCATCTCGGTTGGGCCGGGACAACCGTTTCGCTTTTTTCCCGTCTGTGGCCGTGGCATGGAGGCTGTCAGAGGAACCGTTTATGAAACAGTTCTCCAATTTGGATAATTTGAAGATTAGAGCTAGTTATGGCCTTTCGGGAAATCAAGATATTGCTCTTTATCAAACTTGGCCTTTGATGAAACAACAAAATGTGATATTGACTGGTACTCCACAAATAGGATATATTCCCGATCGAATGGGAAATGATGAGCTCAAATGGGAGACAACTTCTCAATTCGACTTCGGGGTAGAAGCCTCTTTCTTTAAGTCGAGGTTAAATATAGAATTCGATGCTTATATCAAAAATACAAAGGACCTTTTATTAGATGTGGAGTTTCCTTATACATCGGGGTTTAAGAATGGATTTATGAATGTCGGCAAGATCTCTAACCGGGGAGTCGAGTTGATGATTCGTAGTACGAATATCTCAACGAACGATTTTACATGGTCGACCGAATTCAATATTTCCCATAATAGGAATGAAGTAGTGGCGTTGGGGCCGGATAAAGACTTTGAATATACGTTCCGTCCGGGTTTGGGAAATCATCCTTATACTTGGTTGAAAGTGGGTGAGCCTGTGGGTGCGTTTTATGGGTATATCATGGATGGTATTTACAGAACGAGAGAGGAAATAGAGGCCGGCTGCGAACCTAATGCTTCTCTCGGACAAAAAATCTATCGGGATATTAATCATGATGGCGTTATTACCATAGAGGATCAAACGACGATAGGTGATCCGAACCCCGATTTTTTTGGCGGATTGAGTAATACATTTAGGTATAAAAACTTTACCTTGAATATATTCCTTCAAGGTACGTTCGGGAATGATATTTTGTCGGGTGGCGATTTCCTGTATGCCACGGTCGATCCCCGTTTCGTGAACCAATATAAACGAGTGAAAGACTTCTGGTCGTTGGATAATCCCGGCGCGAAATTCCCTAAGCTCTACTCCAATGATGAGTATCAACCGTCGACTTATATGGTTCATGACGGATCTCACTTGAAAATAAAGAGTGTAAGTCTATATTACAATTTCCCGGTGAAAAAATGGAGACGGAACAAAGTGATTTCGGAGTTGCAATGTTATGTGACGGGAACCAACCTTTTTACGTTTACATCTTATAAAGGATATGATCCGGAGGTAAATACTGGCGCAGAGGGTGGATATAATGTGTATTCTGCCAATGTGCTTAGAGGTATGGACTTTACGGCCTATCCACCGGCGAGAACATTTACTTTTGGTGTAAAATTGACGTTATAAAAAAGAAACCATGAGAAAATTAAGAATGATCATATTGGGAATATTGGCGGTTTGTATGGGTTCATGTACCGATTTGTTGGATAAAGAGCCTATTTCCCAGCTCAGTGTAAATAACCTTTTTAATACAGAGGAAGGCGCAGATGCGGCAGTCGTGGGTTGTTACAGTTTCCTGTATAAACCGGGCTATTATTGGCAAGAGCGGTGGGTGTTTGCGTTTGAAGGAACCGATATATCGGGGAATGGTGGTGGCTCGGCCAATTATCAATGGACTGCCGGTGAAAACCGTTGGAGCGATTGGTGGCTCACGACCTATCAGGCGATTTGTGCTTGCAATGTGACAATTACCAGACTTGGAATGTCGGCTATCGATAGCGATGTAAAAGAAAAATTGTTGGCCGAGGCTCGTTTTTTAAGGGCGTTTTATTACTATCATGCTCTTACTTATTGGGGGGGAGTCCCTCTGTTGAAAGATGAGATATCGTCGCTCGATGAAGTTAAATATGTAAAAAGAAGTTCTCGTAAAGAATTGGCCGATTTCATTATCGAAGAGGCCGGTGATGCCGCTAAGATTCTTGATAAAGATCCTGTTGTCGCTACCCGGGCAAGTAAAGGGGCTGCATTGATGTTGAAAGCGAAGGTACAAATGTGGCAAGAAGAATGGGAAAATGTAGTAAAAACTTGTGAGGAAATTAAGAAATTGAAAAAATATGATTTGTTTGATAATTATAGCGAGGTTTTTTCCGAGCAATATGAAAATCAGAAAGAGCATATTTTCTCTGTTCAATTTGATCCCGGTTATACCGAATTTTCTGCTCATATGTTATGGTATTTAGGTCCAAGTAAAGACGAGTGGGATAAATTCAATGGTCTTGGTGGTAGTTCGGCTCCAGAGTCGTTTTATGAAAAATATGACGAATGGGATTATAGGTTAGAGCAGAACTTAGCAAAGACATGGCGTAATCAGCCGTTTAAGGATAGCCGAATCGCTATTCTCAAATATTGGGACCGTACCGGATCGCAAATGTTGGATCATGATGGTCTAAACTTCCCTGTATACCGATATGCCGATGTATTACTGATGTATGCGGAGGCATTGAATGAGTGGAAAAAAGGTCCTACAACCGAGGCTTATGAGGCTGTGAATGAAATCCGTCGTCGGGCAGGAGTAGATGAGATAGAGAACTATGATTACCAAAAATTTAAATTGTTCATTCAAGACGAGAGAGCCCGGGAATTGTGTTATGAAGGGCATCGCCGATTCGACTTGGTACGGTGGGGCATCCTTGTAGAAACGGTTAAGAAAATTAGTAAAGAGATAAATTCCAGAGGTGACGAATATGTCGATGAACGGCATAATCTTTGTCCTATTCCCGAGACCGAAATTATTAAAAACGGAAATTTAGAACAAAATCCCGGATATGAAACCGCTAATAAATAAGTTGAGCCATGAAATCTATAACTAAAATAATTTTAATTTTTTTATCTGTAATTGCTTTTGTCGCCTGTGAGAAAGACGACGAGGATTTTTCTCCCAAAGACAGTTATTTGTATGTATGGAATGTGCGTACATGGGAAGTGGATACGGAAAGTAAATTGTCCGATATAAAAGTCACTTACTTTTTTAAGGGTGATACGGCTCGGGTAAAACAGATAAATTTTTGGGTTATAAAGGAGAATAGTACTTTGTATGCCGAAGAGGCTATGCAACATCAGGATAGGGCTTTCCAATTGACCGAAATTCAGAACGATCCGGATCAAAAAGAGTATAAAAATCAATGTTCGTTCCGTTTCCCAGAAACGATAACAACGGACTATGATGGAGATCCTTTTATACCGGGTGAAGGATATCGTTTGGTCGTGAAGGCATTGGGTAAGGACGATATGATTGTCGACAGTCCTACGATAGAGTCGGGGGTGTTTACGATATATGATCCAAACGCTCCTGAAGAAGAGGAATAATAACCTTATTTAAATAATACCATTATGAATAAAAAATTAATTGTAAGTTTTTTGTCTTTTGTTTCTTGCTTTTGTCTGTTTGCACAGACAGAAGGAAACAAGGCTTTTCAACTGAATGTGAACAATGGAGATGCTTATCTCGATTGCGGTGATGTGAGTGAATTGAATAATACATCTCAATATACGATCGAGATGTGGGTAAATGTGACATTGAATGATTTGCCCGACCGTTTTATCATCTTTAAGAAAGAACCGACCGAAACGAATCGTATCAAAGTGCAGGTGGAGAAGAATGGCCAGATATATGTCATGCAGTCCAATGGAGGTGACGGAGCATTTGCCCAGACACCGGTCGGCACGTATCCCGAGAGTGGTTGGCATCACATCGCATTAGTTTACGATGGGGAAAAAGGGACCAGCGGAAACGGAGCCATGATACTGTATATCGATGGAGTGAAGCAACCCCTATCGGATGCGACATTTAAGGGCACTACCGGCAATATGGAGGGTTCTTTTGCAGTGGGTGGCCCGGCATTGAATGTCCAGTATGATGAGGTGAGAATATGGAATAAAGCGATGGAAGCTGTAACTATTATGGAATGGAAAGGTTGCAAGGTTCTCGATTCTCATCCTGACAAAGAGGCTTTGGCGGCATATTATGATTTCCAGAATGTTTCGGGAACCGAGGTTCCCGATTTAGCCGGTCAATATCCTGCTGTGTTTGAGGAATCGGAAGCTTCTATTTTGGACACCGAACTTACTATTTTAGAGAAGCAACCAGAGCCTATTGCGATTAATAACGGATTCAAATTGAATGTGAACAATGGAGATGCTTATCTTGATTGCGGAGATGTGAAAGAATTGAATAATGCGTCGCAATATACGATCGAGACGTGGGTAAATGTGACATTGAGCGATCTGCCCGACCGTTTTATCATCTTTAAGAAAGAACCGACCGAAACGAATCGTATCAAAGTGCAGGTGGAGAAGAATGGCCAGATATATGTCATGCAATCCAATGGAGGCGATGGAGCATTTGCTCAGGCTCCGGCCGGCACGTATCCCGAGAGTGGTTGGCATCACATCGCATTGGTTTACGATGGGGAAAAGGGGACCAGCGGAAACGGAGCCATGATATTGTATATAGATGGCGTGGAACAATCCCTATCGGATGCGACATTCAAGGGCACTACCGGCAATATGGAGGGCTCTTTTGCAGTGGGTGGCCCGGCATTGAATGTGGAGTATGATGAAGTGAGAGTTTGGAATAAGGCATTGGCTGCAAAAGTTATAAGCGAGTGGAAAAATTATAAGATTGGAGATTCGCATCCCGATAAAAATAATTTAGTCGCTTATTATGATTTTGAGAATATATCTGGTACACAGGTTCCCGATTTAGTAGGCAATTATCCGGCTATGTTTGAATCTAATGAGGCAGAGATATTGTTGAATGACTTGGCTTTGTATGAGAAGGACGATATTCCCACTAAAATAGAAAACTCAATTGTATCCGAGCCCGAAACTTTACAAACTGTTGTGTCCGGTGGGGAGATTACATTGATAGCCTCTGTTCCTCAAAACGTGTATATCTATAATTTGGCAGGTCGGTTGGTTTTGGATTTGCGAATAAGTGCAGGCGAAACTGTTGTACGAGATTTGCCCAAAGGTTTTTATGTTGTGAATAGACAAAAAGTAATTCTTCGATAAAAAAGAAAGGTATGGTGATAAAAAGGCAGTTTAACAGCCTGTTTTTTATTCTTATACTTGAATGTGATTTTGTTAATTATTAAAAATATACTTATGAAAAAAATTTATTTTTTGTGTTTTTTATGCTTGTTTAGCGTAATGACAACAATGGCTCAATTATCCGGGAATAAAGGATTTAAGCTGAATATAAACAGTAACGATGCTTATCTGGATTGTGGGGATATCGCCACATTTAACAATACCAAAGCGTATACCGTAGAAATGTGGGTAAATATCAATTTAGATGAGGTAGAGGACCGATTTATCATCTTTAAAAAGGAACAGTCGGACGAACGAAATAGAATCAAAGTGCAAGTGGAGAAAAACGGTCAGATATTCCTTATGCACGCCAACGGAGATGCTGCTTATGCGGCGACATCGGCAGGAGCATATCCCCGGAGTGGTTGGCATCATGTGGCTTTGGTATTCGATGGAACAAAAACGAGTATGGACGAAGGAGTTCTCATTTTGTATATAGATGGAATAAAACAGAGTTTTGCCAACTCGTTCTTCAAACAGCAGACACCGACTATAGATGCCAATTTTATGTTGGGGAGTCCATCTGTGGCTTGTTATGATGAGGTGAGAATATGGAATAAGTCTCTTAATCAGGAAACCATTTCAAAATGGAAAAACTATAAAGTTCTTGATGTTCATCCTGATAAAGATGCGCTGGTTGTATATTATGATTTCCAGAATGTTACCGGTACAACAGTCCCCGATTTGAAAGGGACGTATCCGGCAACCTTTAAATCTTCTGAGTCTGAGATTCAAGATATCGATTTGAAGATATTCGAAGAAGTCGGAGAGTTGACGGTCGAAAGTGCGATGGTTTCTCAAAATACGGGAAATGCGTATGTCAAAGAAGAGAATATACAGTTGTTGACTTTAAAAGTCAATGCAGTGGGAGCCGGCGAACGTTATTTGACAGGATTGGATTTTTCGTTTGATGGGACAACCAAAGTTTCTGATATTCTCAGTGTAAATGTTTATTTTGCAGGAGAAGATCATCTTATTACAGATGATTCATATACATTGAATTATCAAGCGTTGAGACCCGGGAGTACCGGTAAGGTAGAATTACGAGCAGATGTGAATGCCGAGAAGCAACTGTTAAGTGTGGGAAATAACTTCTTTATTGTTGCAGTGAGATTGAGACCAACAGCCGGTGAAATGAATAAACTGGACGGCCAAATTACAAAACTGTATTTCGATAATGGATCAGAGCTTGTACCGCAAGATCCTTCACCAGTGGGAGATATGACTATTCGTCAAATATATACGCTAGATCAAGAAGCTTATGAGAAAAAATGCGAGGCTTATAATAATAAGATCGTGTTCGGTTGGTTCCCCTGGTTTAGTGTAAATTCGATCGATAAGGTCGATTGGAAAGGTTTGACACATGTTTCGCCTATCGGATTTCAAATAGATCAAGGGAATTATGTTCCTACATTTGAGGATAAGAGTATCGATTTGAAATGGCCGTGGATCGATTTTATCAATGCGGCGCATCAAAATGGAGTTAAGGTTGTCGCTTCCATTACAGGGAATGTGCGTGATGGCGGTAATACAAAGTTCTATATCGATTTGTTCTCCGATCCTCAAAAAATGAGAGCTGCCGCAGTGGCTATTGCCAAGTTTGTGGAAAAATATAATTTAGATGGTATTAATATGGATATCGAGGAATTCTATAATACGATATCGAATATTGGTCAGAAATATAATGAGCTTATCGGGTATATCGATGAAGAACTGGAAAAAATCAATCCCGATTTTGAATTGTCGGTCGCTACCTATCCGGGTAATGAGGAAGGTACATGGGATTTCAAGGGAATGTTGAAAAAGTCCGATTATTTGACTATCATGATGTATAATATCGGATCGACTTTTACTTGCCCATTGCCTGATGCAAAAAGACGTATTAAACAATTTTGGCTCGATATCGATATCCCGGCCGCAGATATAGTTATTGCTTGGCCTTATTATGGAAATCTTTTTGAAGGAGGTCGTAATGTAGGAACTGCGGTGCTTGGTGATGTTCCTAAGTATTCGAAAGACGGTAATATTACTTGGGATGAATCGGCTCAATGCAATGTATATAGATATACGGGTGAGAATGGTACGGAAGTAACGGCTTATGTAGAGGATTTAGAGAGCCTTGCGTTGAAATATGAGTATACGAAAACGGGAGGATTCAAAGGTATTGGTATTTGGGCCTTAGGCCAAGATGCCGGTATGGAGGAAGGTGCTTATGATTTGATTCGTAAAAATTTCGATACGACATACGATGGTAGCGGTATCGAGGGAAATAATAGAGCATCGGACAATATCTCTATTTTCCCGGTTCCTGTACAGGATCAACTGAATGTTCGCACAGCTTCCGATTCTTCTTTTGCAACGGTGAATATTTATAGTGCGACTGGACAATTGGTCGTTAGCCAAACGATTTTTGCTTCGAGTGGTGCGGTAGATGTGGCAACTCTTATTCCGGGGTATTATATTGTACAAGTACAAACCGAAACCGAGTCGGCTACTTTCCGAATGGTAAAGAAATAAAATTATAGAGTGCTAAAAATCTCGAAAGGATATATCGAAGTATCCTTTCGAGATTTTTTTTAACATTTGTTTTTTATGACAAATAATCATATGTAAAATAATCCACTTATATGAAAAGAATATTGTCTATTATATTGTTTGCAGCCGGAGTGTTCGGAGTGGGACAGGCCAAAGAGCAATTGTCGCCCGACCAGACATTGTGGTTTACGTCACCGGCTGAAAATTGGGCTCAACAGGCTTTACATATCGGTAATGGGTATATGGGAGCCTCGTTCTATGGGAGTGTGAATAGAGAACGTTTTGACATTGCAGAAAAAACATTTTGGACCGGAGGTCCTCATTCTTCGTCTGATTTTAAATCCCCGATAATAAAAGGCGGAAAAGATAAAATAGAAGAGATCCGAAAGTTGATCGTTGAGAAAAAATATGTTGAGGCAGATTCTCTTTGTCGTAAATATATGGTGGGGAATTACAGCCATTACGGATATTTCTCGATGGTTGGAAATCTTTATATTGATTTCCCTGAGTCGGAACACCCCGTAAAAGATTATGTAAGAGGTATAGACCTTTCGACCTCTCGTGGATTTGTAGAATATGTGCAAGAGGATACATATTTTAAACGGGAATATTTTTGCAGTTATCCCGATAAACTTATGGCTCTCCATTTTACTTCGGATAAAAAAAATAAGATAAACTTTAATTTGTCACAAATATTGACTTATCCGGCAAGTCAAGTAAAAAAAGAAACAGATGGCTTGGTCTTTAATGGAATAATAAAAGGTAACGGCCTTAAATATTGTATTCGTATTAAAGTATTACAAGAAGGGGGAACAGTAAGTATAGTGAATCAAAATATTTGTGTTGAGGGAGCTGACCAAGCGACGGTCTTGTATGCTGTGGACACAGAATATAAGCAGGAATATCCTTTATATAAAGGCGAAAATCCACAGAATAATACAGCTAAGATAATTAAAAATGCAGGAATTAAGGGTTATGAAAAAATAAAGAATGACCATATAGCCGATTATCAGGCTTTGTATAACCGGGTGAAATTGATTCTTAAAGGAGACGAATTATCGGAAAAATTGCCTACGGACACTCGTGTACGGCAATTACAGAATGGCTTTACCGATGATTCCTCGTTGAAAACTTTATGGTTTAATTTGAGCCGCTATTTGATTATTAGCGCATCGAGACCCGGCACATTGCCATCGACCTTACAAGGAGTATGGAACACTTTTGAGAAAGCTCCTTGGAATGGAAATTTTCAAAGTAATATTAATTTGCAGGAGATGTATTGGTCTTGTGGCCCTACTCGTTTAACTGAATGTGAAAATGCATATATTAGTTGGGTTAAAGATCTTGTTGAGCCGGGGCGTAAAACCGCAGAGGAATATTATGGAACTCGGGGCTGGGTGAGTCATTCGACAGGAAATATTTGGGGGCATACAGTCCCGGGAGACGATATTCTTTGGGGATTATATCCCAGCGGAGCTGCGTGGCATTGCCGTCATTTGTGGGAACATTATGTATTTACCCAAGATATCGATTATTTAAAAAATGAGGCTTATCCGATTATGAAGGAAGCCGCTTTGTTTTGGCTTGAAAATCTTACTCCTTACGAAGGTTATTTAATAGCAGCACCTACTGTGTCAGCAGAGCATGGTATTGAGATGAGGAATGGTAGTCCGGTTGAATTTTCCACAGTGAATGGGGAAGAATGTGCGAAAAAGATATTTACAGTTCCAGCATATCAGGATATTGTGATGATATATGATTTGTTTTCTAACGTTGTAGATGCAGCAAATGCACTTCATGTAGATAAGGAGTTTAGTAAAAATATTACTATTGCAAAAGATAAACTTTATCCTCTTAAAAAGGGAAAATACGGTCAACTGCAAGAATGGGTTGCCGATGTCGATAATCCTCGGGATCATCATCGCCATATTGCCCATTTGTATGGAATGTACCCGGGAAATATGATTTCATATACTTATACGCCGGAGTGGGCTAATGCAGTGAAAAAGTCTCTTGAAATGAGAGGCTTTGGAGAATTTGGAGATCGTTGGCCTCATACCGGAGGAAACTGGTCTGCTGCTTGGAGAATCGCGTTATGGGCTCGATTGCATGAAGGGAATACAGCTATGCATATTTTCAACCGGTTGATAAAAGAAAATGGATATGAAAATATGATGTCGAACCAGTCTGGTAATATGCAAGTGGATGCGACGATGGCCACTGCCGGATTATTTGCCGAAATGCTTTTACAATCTCACGACGGATTTATCGATTTATTACCGGCATTACCGACAGAATGGCCGGAAGGAAAGATTACGGGACTGGCGGCTCGGGGAGGATATATAATTGATATAGAATGGAAAAATGGGAGCCTTGTGAAAGCTGAGATCAAGATGTCGAAAGGCTCGGTTTTTCCGGTCGTTAAGGTGAATGGAACATCAATAGCTGATGACGATTCCCGTATAATCGTAAAGCAGTTGTAGAAGTAGGGTTTATAGTAGGAAAAAGACCTCCCATAGTTAAATATGATGGGAGGTCTTTTTATTTTAAAAGAAAAGGGTTATAATTGTTTGGTACAAATTTTATTCTTGGTATTACAGGATTGTGAAATTTGTGGAGTCATTTGGTTTTTGTTATTACTGAATAATCGTTTGTTTGTTGTATCTCTACAATAGAGATTAATAGATATAGAATATTATCATTTTTATGCTCCTCTGATCGGTATTTGGTAAAATACCAAAATTCTCGGCAAATATAGTGAATAGAGCAGGCCAATTGTCACTCTATCTTTGCCATATCGATAATAACATGAAAAATAATGGAGAATATGGAAATTGTATTTCCCCGATTATTCTTTACGGGGAACCGATTATTGGGAGAGAGAGTCGAGAATGTGAGCCGTACTCTGGGAGATTTGCGTGGTATTTTTGCCGATATCGATGCTTTTTCTCGTATGCCGCAGAATATGCCGGCTTATGAGGTGAGTAGTTTTTTACCGGAACAGGAGGGTACTCCCGGCGGATTATATTTCGGGATTACTTATTTGCATCCGGGAAAAGTGGGAAACGAGTACTTCATGACTAAGGGACATTTCCATGCGAATATCGATCGGGCGGAATTTTATTGGGGACTTGAAGGAGAGGGTATGTTGATTTTGATGGACCAGTCGCGTCGAGTGTGGGCCGAACGAGTTTTTCCCGGGAGCCTACATTATATACCGGGTGGTGTGGCTCACCGTATGGCAAATACGGGAAATACTTTATTTTCTTTTGCAGCTTGTTGGCCGTCTGATGCAGGGCATAATTATAGGGAAATTGCCGATCATGGCTTTGCAGCCAGATTGTTGGAGGTCGATGGGAAGCCTCAATTGATAGGAGTATAAGGTTATGGGGGGAAATTATAGCGTCGCAATAGATTTGGGAGGAACTATCATAAAGATAGGTTTGATATTGGATTCTGAGATTGTTCGGTTTACCACAATCTCTTCGGATTCGGTGAAGGGTTTATCTCACATGCTTCCCAAGATGGAGCATGCAATTGATTCATTGTTGTCTGAGGAAGGAATATCTTCGACGGATTTGGTATCTATCGGATTGGCGTTTCCGGGTATGGTGAATCCTGTCGAATGCAGAGTGATTTCTACCAACGACAAATATGATGATGCTTGTGATATCGATCTCTGCCATTGGGCCGATAGTCGTTGGGGCGTTTCTTTCGTATTGGAAAACGATGCCCGTCTTGCTGTCATCGGAGAGTGGCTCTACGGTGCAGCGAAAGGTACGGGAAATGTGGTAATGATGACTATCGGTACAGGAATAGGAACCGGTGTTATATTAGATAGCAAACCGTTGGTGGGGCATCATCATCAAGCTGGTTCCTTAGGGGGGCATATGGTTGTCGATTATCGTGGAAGACGTTGCAGCTGTGGAAATATAGGTTGTGTAGAGGCTATGGCTTCTTCATTTTTCTTGCCGGATATTATTCGGTCTAACGAACGTGTATCGCCAGATTTTAAGATTGCGGCATCCGATATGGATTTTAAACAACTGTTCGGTTTAATGAGACAAGGCGATGAGAATGCTATTATTATTTGCGAAGAGTGTATGAATGTATGGGCAGCTGCCATTGTCTCTTACATTCATGCTTATGACCCTGAGGTAGTTGTTCTGGGCGGCGGAATCATGAGAAGTGCGGATATTATTTTGCCTTATATCAATAAGTGGGTCGAGGATCGAGCTTGGACTCCTATCGACCGGGTGCATATTGTACTTTCCGAATTAGGAGACAATGCCGCTTTATTGGGATTGAATTATTATTTGACAAGTGTAAAGAGGAGAAGAAATGAAAAAGTATTCAAATTATAAATCTAATTATGATAAGTATCCGGTCGTACAGGTATCGGAAACATCTGAAAATGTTTGTTGGCAAGGTTGGCCGGAAATTGTATCGCAGTTGAACAAGTCGTTGGAAAACGTTCATAAACCGGTGAAGGTATTGGTTGTCGAATGTTATCAAGGTGTTTATGACGAGGAGGTAAAATCGGCGTTGAAGGGACAACTTTCCCATACATTATGGTTGGATGCTTCTTCGGCCATGAAAACTTCGGAAGAGATCAATTCGTTTTTGAAGTCCGATATAACCGATGATGAGATTTTCGGTTATATGACTCGCTATCATATGGATTGTTATTTCGATGAAAAGAAGATTGCCGAGTTGCGTGAAAAGGTTGCCGGTATATCTGTCGGTGTTGTAATCGTATATGGCGTAGGGGCTGCTTACGTGATGCCCGAAAGCGATGTATTGGTATATGCCGATATGGCTCGTTGGGAAATACAGATGCGTTTTCGGAGAAACGAAATTTCGAATGTCGGTGTAGATAATCGCATGGAACGGGCTTCATTGCAATATAAAAGAGGCTTTTTCGTAGATTGGCGCATTTGCGATCGTTTTAAGAAAACGTTGATGAACAAATGGGATTATGTCTTGGATACGAATGTGATGGGCGATCCTAAGATGGCGACTGCGGCAATCGTGGATGCTGGTTTGAAAAAGGCTTCGAAATCTCCTTTTCGAGTAGTTCCGTTTTTCGATCCGGGTCCGTGGGGCGGTCAATGGATGAAGGAGATATGTGATTTGGATCGTGAAACTCCCAATTTTGCATGGTGTTTCGATTGTGTTCCTGAGGAGAATAGTTTGTATTTGGGCTTTGGAGAAGTCCGTTTCGAAATACCGTCTATCGATTTGGTATTTTCTTATCCGCGTGAGTTGTTGGGTAACCCGGTTTACGGACGTTTCGGGGACGAGTTCCCTATTCGGTTCGACTTCTTGGATACGATGGACGGCGGTAATTTGAGCTTACAGGTGCACCCGCTGACACAATATATACAAGAAAAGTTCGGTATGCATTATACCCAAGACGAGAGCTATTACATTCTCGATGCCGAAGAAGATGCTTCGGTTTATTTGGGAGTGAAGGAAGGTATCGTACCGGAGGAGATGATAAATGCCTTGACCGAAGCACAACATACAGGGCATTTCGATGCAGAAAAGTATGTCGGGAATTATCCCGTGAAAAAGCACGACCATGTACTTATACCTGCGGGTACTGTTCATTGTTCGGGGCGTAACAGTATGGTTCTCGAAATCAGTGCTACTCCTTATATTTTCACTTTCAAGTTGTGGGATTGGGGGCGTTTGGGATTGGACGGCCGTCCCCGACCAATCAATATCGGGCATGGCAAACATGTGATCCAATGGAATCGTACGGAGCCGTGGGTTCGTCGTGAAATTTATAATAAGATAGATAAAGTGGCCGAAGGAGACGGTTGGATTGAAGAACATACTGGTTTGCATGAATGTGAGTTTATAGAAACTCGTCGGCATTGGTTTACCAAGCCAGTTCTTCACAAAACAGATGGAAGTGTGAATGTGCTGAATCTTGTCGAGGGACGTGAAGCTATCGTTGAAAGTCCCACTGGCGAATTTGATCCGTTTGTCGTACATTATGCCGAGACATTTATTATCCCGGAATCGGTGAAACAGTATACGATACGGCCTTATGGAGAGTCGGAAGGAAAACAGTGCGCTACAATAAAAGCTTTTGTTAAACATAATGTATGAGAAGATATGGAATTCAATCCCGGTTTTGATATAATTCCTACTGTAAATCCTATGGGATTTAAATATGGTGCAGATGTGTTCGGCCCCCAAGTGGAGAATCGTTATTTGCGAGATATTCGGAGAAGTTTATCCGACCCTCAGTGCGATGGCCCTGAAATCGTTTATTCCATAGCTATGGACGTGGGGAAATGTAAACACAGAGAAATGCTCGAACGGATGCATTTGCTTTATGGGGTCGTGACCTATGCTGCCGGTCGATTGGGTAAAGAGCCTATTCGCAGTCAAGGTCATATCCATTGGGTTTCTAAATATAGCGGTTGGTCTACTCCTGAGGTTTACGAAATATGGACAGGAGAGGCTATCATTTACATGCAGGAATATGCCGAAGATAATCCCGGTCGTTGTTTTGCCGTGTATGCTAAGGCCGGCGATGTGGTTATCGTTCCTCCATATTGGGCTCATGCGACTATTAGTGCTAATCCTGATAAACCTCTTACTTTCGGAGCGTGGTGCGATAGGGAGTATGGTTTCGAGTATGATGGCGTGCGTCGCCATAAGGGAATTGCTTGGTTCCCGGTTTTTAATGATGCAGGAAAGATCGAATGGCAGGCGAATCCTTGTTATCAGCCCTCGGAACTTATTTGTAAATCTCCGGCCGAATACCCGGAACTGGGTATTGTAAAAGGGGAGTCTATTTACCGAACTTTCGAAAAATCGCCAGATACGTTTTTATATGTTCCGAACCCCGGATTGAAAGAAGAGGTTTGGAAGAATTATGAACCTTGATTTTAGAATAAATTAAAATTGAATATGATGAAAAATACAATTATTTATGTAATAGCTGTTATCGCTGCGACCGGAGGCCTGTTGTTCGGATTCGATACTGGTGTTATATCGGGGGCCATACCTTTTTTCCAGAAAGATTTCGGTTTGGATAATTCCATGGTGGAATTAGTTACTTCGGCGGGATTGGTGGGTGCTATTCTTGGCGCTTTGTTTTGTGGAAAGATAACCGATATATTGGGACGTAAGGTAGTTATCTTAGCTTCGGCGGTTATTTTTACGATCGGTGCTCTTTGGTCGGGATTTGCTCCCAGTATCGAGCAGTTGATTATAGCCCGTTTATTTTTGGGAATAGCGATCGGGGTATCGTCTTTTGCAGTACCTCTTTATATAGCCGAGATTTCACCGGCTAATAAACGGGGTAGTTTGGTCTCGATGTTTCAATTAATGATCACGATAGGAGTGTTGGCATCCTATTTATCGGATTTGATGTTTGCCGATGAAGGCGATATGTCGTGCTGGCGTCCTATGTTCTATATCGGAGTCGTTCCGGCTTTAATTCTGTTGATAGGTATGGCATTTATGCCAGAGAGTCCACGCTGGTTGATAAGCCGGGGTCGAGATGAAGAGGGAAAATCGGTGTTGGCTCGTATCGAAGGGAATGAGGCAATGGAAGATTCGTACAAGACCATCAAGAATGAGCTGATAAAAAGTGAAAAAGATAAGTCGGGTATTAAAGAATTGATGAAACCGTGGCTGCGTAATGCCGTAATTATCGGTGTGGGGATTATGTTCTTTCAACAATTCGTAGGTATCAATACGGTTATCTATTATAGTCCCAAGATATTCTTGATGGCTGGTTTCGATGGGGCGGTTTCGGCTATTTGGGCGGCGGTCGGTGTTGGAGTCGTCAATCTGTTGTTCACTATTGTTTCGGTCTATTTTGTCGATCGCTTGGGCCGAAGGAAATTATATTTTACAGGTTTGACAGGTATTTTTGTCTCTCTTCTTTTACTCGGTATCTGTTTTACTCATTTTTCTTATCTCGGAGAGATGGGCAAATGGTTGTCTATTATTCTCGTGTTCGTCTACGTCGCTTTTTATGCGATCAGTATCGGCCCGCTCGGTTGGCTCATTATTTCAGAAGTATTTCCTCAGAAAGTAAGAGGTCTCGGTTCCTCTTTGGGCTCGTTATCGGTTTGGGTGTTCAATACAGTGGTAACGTTTACATTCTTCAAAATAGTGAAGGCGTTCACCGTAGAAGGTACTGAAATTTATTTGGACGGAGAAAACTTGGGGAATCCGGCAGGTGCTTTTTGGTTTTATGCGATAGTAGCTCTTGCCGCAATCATATGGGGATATTTCTATGTTCCCGAAACCAAAGGCGTGACATTGGAGAAGATAGAGGAGTATTGGAGAAAAGGAGGAAAGCCCCGTCATTTGAGATAAAAAATAATGGTAAATATCCAAAAAATAGATTGGTTTGATTTATTATGGTAAGATACCATAATTCTTGGCTAATATGTTGGAAAGGCAGTATTACCAGATCATCTAATTTAGCATCACGTAAGGATATTTCTTAACCCAATACCATTTTTTGCAAAATGAAAAAATAACATAGAGAAAAACACGTTGCTATGACAAGGAAAAAACAAAGTAAAAGAGGTTTGAGAGTATGTTGCCTCATGGGGTGTATGGTACTCTTGTTTTCCCAACCGTTTGGGATTTCTGCACAGCAGACAGAGCAGGGCGGTCCCGGTAAAGTTTCGGCCGTTGATTCGCAACAGTTTATTTCGGGAAAGGTTATAGATGCTTCGGGCGTACCTATTATAGGTGCGACAGTCCATTTGAAAGATAGTAAAAATGTGGCTGTGACCGACATGGACGGTAATTTCTCGATAAAATCGGATCAAAAAAATCCAATACTTAGAGTTTCTTATATCGGTTATGATGCCGTGGAAACGAGTGTTAAAGGGAATAAACCTGTACGTATCGTTTTGAAAGAAAATACCAAAGCACTCGATGAGGTTGTCGTTGTAGGTTATGGAACGATGAGACGTTCAGATGTTACGGGTTCTATATCTTCTGTAAAGGGAAGCGAACTCGTAAAGAATTCGACTTCTAATGTGGTACAATCTTTGGCCGGAAAAATGTCGGGTGTACAGGTGGTTCAAAATTCCGGTGCTCCCGGTGGAGATGTTTCTATTTTGATTCGCGGTGTCGGTACGATTAACGATGCGTCTCCTTTGTATGTTATCGATGGGGTTCCCGTAAATGGCGGTATGTGGTATATAAATCCGGCAGATGTAGAGTCTATCGATGTCCTTAAAGATGCTTCCGCCACTGCTATTTACGGTTCGCGAGGTGCAAACGGTGTAGTTATGGTTACTACTCGTCAAGCCAAAGAGGGAAGAACAGAAATTAATTTAGATTATAGTTTCGGTATTCAACAATCTGCAAAGATGTTCGATATGCTGAATGCATCACAATATGCTGCTTTACATAATAAAATGAGGTCGAATGCGGGTTTATCGTTGAATCCGTTGTTTGCCGACCCTGAATCTCTCGGTGCTGGTACGGATTGGCTTTCTCCGTTATTCCGTACAGCTCCGATGCATAAAGTGAATCTTTCTATTTTGGGAGGTAATTCCAAGATTAATCATGCGACATCGGTGGGTTATTATGCACAAGACGGTATTATGAAAAATTCGGAATTTAACCGACTGAATCTTCAATCCAATATATCGTCACAAATATTGAGCAATGTAAAGGTAAGAGCAAACGTAAACCTAAGCGCCGAGAATCGTCGTACTCAGCCTATATCGACTGTTATTCAGAATGCTATGCGCATGTTACCTTCCATTTCTATTTATGACGACGAAGGTAATTATAACGGTCCTACCGGGAATGCCGAGTTGAATGGAGATGCTTTGAACCCTGTGGCTATCGTAAACGAACAAAAGTATCGTATGAAAGGATTCAGAATGTTATCTAATATTTCGGCCGAGTGGGAGATCATCGACGGTTTGGTTGCTAAAACTACCGGAGGTGCGGAACTGGGATATGAGTATAATAACAATTATATACCTAAATACAAATGGGGTAATAAAGAGCAGACCAATACCTCGCAATCATTGTCTTCGGCTTATGAAGAGTTGTATTTGTGGGATAATTCACTTACTTATGACAAGGTATTCGGCAAACATAAATTGAATGCCATGATAGGAACTTCTTACCAAGAGTATAAGAAGGAATGGATGTCTGCTGCCGGTACGGGACGTGCCAGCGAGATGACGACGGAATTGGATAATGCGACGAAAGCTACTGATGTGGGCGGTAATTCTTATTCTTGGGCGTTGATGTCGTATATGGGACGTGTTCATTATTCGTATGACAACCGATATTTCTTGACGGCAACTTTCCGAGCCGATGGTTCTTCCAAGTTCGGAGCCGATAATCGATTCGGGTATTTCCCTTCGTTTTCAACAGCATGGAATGTGTCTAATGAAAGCTTCATGCAAGATGTCCCCTGGATATCGATGTTGAAATTGCGCTTAGGGTATGGATTGACCGGTAACCAGAATATCGATGCGTATGCATTTGCCGATAAGCTGGAAGTGAACGGCGTTTATAATTTCGGTTCGCAACGAGGATTTGAGTCGGAACAAGTATCGCTTATATATCCGTACAAACTATCCAATCCGTCTATTAAGTGGGAGTCTGTCGAACAATACAATGTCGGGTTGGATATAGGTTTCTTGAATGACCGAATTGTCGCTAATGTCGATTTCTATTTAAAGAATACTAACGATATGCTTACCAAGAAGCCTGTGCCTCAAACTAGTGGAACATCTTTGGAACAAGCCGATTGGCCTCCTGTGAACATCGGTAAGGTGAGGAATAAGGGTATCGAGTTTAATTTGAATACTCGCAATTTTGTCGGAGAATTTACTTGGGAAACCAACTTAAATATGACTTTCAATAAGAATGAGGTTTTGAAGTTGGGCGGTCCCGAAATCCTCAGCGGTGTAAGTTTGATTCGTGAAGGTCTGCCTATCAACTCTTTCTATGGTTATAAGATGGGTGGTATCTATCAGACGCTGGACGAAGTCTTTGCGGGGGTTCCTATGGAAAACCGCGCTCCTGATAAAGCATCGCATAATTCTCAGGTCAATACGTCACCGGGCGATATTTGGTTTGTCAATGTGAATGGCGATGATGTAATCAATGATTTTGACCGAACAGTTATCGGTAATCCTCAACCTGATTTTATTTTTGGGTTTAACAATCAATTCGGATATAAGAATTTTGATTTGAGTATATTTTTCCAGGGTTCGTACGGGAATGATATATGGAATGGCGTAAGAGTGTCTCATGAGGGTATGGAGAGTACTTATAACCAATTTACCTCTACATTGAACCGATGGAACGGGGAAGGATCCAGCAATACGATGCCTCGTGCCATTTATGCCGATCCGAACCGAAATAACAGAGCTTCGACTCGTTGGGTAGAAGACGGTTCTTATCTGAGGTTGAAAAATCTTACTTTCGGTTATCGTTTTACTCAGGATTGGTTGAAAAAGATCGGGGCCAAATCATTACGGTTGTATTTGAGTTTCGATAATTTGTGGACCTTGACCAATTATTCGGGTCTTGACCCCGAGGTGGGTCTTTGGGGATTGGACTATGGAATTTATCCTACTTCCCGAGTCTATATGTTTGGAGCATCTGTAAAATTCTAAATCTTTCGAATCATGAAAAGGACAATTATATCTACTATATCTGTTGTCGTTCTTTCGACTGTCTTGTCGGGCTGTATGGATAAACTCGAAATATTGCCGAACGACCAAATCATTACCGAAAACTTTTTCGAGGAGGGTTCTCCCGAAGAGATAGAGAGTGGTGTCAATTCTATGTATCAGCGGTTACAGAGTTCGTATATGTATAATTTGCGAATGTGGACATTGGATATTGTCGCCGGAGAGGGCCGTGTTGGAAATGAAGCCGGTGGAAACGGTCTTGAAACGACGCAGTTGTCTAACTTCACAGCGACCAGCGATAACTCCGGGGCTAAGGAATTATGGCGCGGACCCTGGGCGGGAATCAGTCGAACGAATTGGATTTTGACGAATATCGATAAATCTCCGAAGATTTCTGATGCAAAGAAAACCCAATACAAGGGAGAGGCTCATTTTTTAAGAGGGTTGTATTATTTCAATCTGGTACGGTTGTTCGGCGATGTGCCCTGGATAGACAAGCAACAGACTGCAAGCGATGATTTGCAGGTGTCGAGAACATCGAAAGATATAGTTTACCAGCACATCATTGATGATTTTTCTGATGCGGCATCGATGTTACCGGCTGTTTATGAAAATACGACCGACATAGGGCGTGCGACGAAAGGGGCTGCATTCGGGTTACTCGCAAAAGTTTATTTGACATTGAAACGGTATAATGAGACTTTGGTTGCTATCGATTCGGTGACGAATCTTGGGGTTTATTCTCTTAATCGGAAATATGAATGGAATTTCAACGATTTGCGCGAAAACGGTCCAGAGAGTTTATTTGAGGTTCAGTATGAAAAAGATGTGACAGCATACAGTGAATTTGATATATTGGGACAAGGAGGGTGGCATCACGAATATATGGCTCCTTTGGCAAGTATCAATATCGGAGGACCGTGGGGAAATTTCGGTTGGTTTGCTGTTTATCCCGAATTTGTAGAGAGTTATGAACCCGGCGATTTGCGTAAGTCGGTTTCTGTTTGGTGTGAAGGAGATGTCTATCAAGGCTGGTCTTATGATCCTACTTGTTCGCAAACGGGTCATAACGTGAAAAAGTTCTTGTGTGAAAATATAGGTGTCGACCGAGCGATGGATAGCCCACTTAATTTCCCGATATTACGATTTGCCGATGTTTTGTTGATGCAAGCAGAAGCATTGAATGAGTTAGGGCGTTCGTCCGAGGCGGCTGCTCCGGCATCTTCCGAGAATGATGGCGGTCCGTTGAATCGAGTGCGTGTGAGAGCCGGTTTGCCTAATGTGACCACTACCGACCAAGTAGAATTGAGAGAAATTATCAGGTATGAACGTCGTATGGAATTAGCGTTCGAGGGTGGACACCGATGGTTCGATTTAGTTCGATACGATAACGATGGCGAATATGCAAAGACATTTTTCCAAAGTATAGGTAAAACTAATTTTACCACACCTAAGCATTTGCTATTGCCAGTACCTATCGACGATATAGATGCCAATCCTAATTTGTTGCCTAATAATCCGGGGTACTAAAATCGGGATTAGTTTTCCCACAGAGAGAAAAAGTATTGAGCGAAAAGCTTGTTTGATGTAAAAATGTAAATCATGAAAATACGAATTCTAACATTATTGTTTTCTGCTTTTATTATAGGAGCGAGTTATGCTCATGACGATCTTGTGTATAGAACCGCTTCGGAGTGGAGCTTCGATGCTGGAAATCAGTCGACTATTTCGGAAACGTACGGTTCTGCATTCTTGGGCGGGGCGGTGGTTGCCGATTATAATGGCGACGGAATTCCCGACATTTGTGAGATAGATACATCGGGCGAAGAGATACGTTGGATATGGAAACTGGGTAACGGCAACAATGAATGGAGTGATATTGAGGCTATAACGTTTGGAGAAACAGCTACCGATAAATGTGCGGTAGGTGATTTTAACGGTGACGGGAAAGCCGATATTGCCGTGATGAGATCCGGTTCTTCTTTGGCTACGTGGTATATAGATTATGCTCCATGTGACGGACAGTTCGATGAAAAGGGGCGATTCGGTTTATCGGGCGATATTCCGTTGTCGGGCGATTTCAATGCCGATGGAGTAGATGATATTTGCGTATATCGCCCCTCTTCCGGTACTTGGTATGTTTGTTTCGCTGATATATCGGGGTATCCAGAGTTCGAGAGCCATTTGGCTATTAATGGAGTTTTGTTCGGAACGTCGGGCGATATTCCTTTTGTGGGCGATTTTGATGGCGATGGGTATGACGATATGGCTTTGTTACGAGCATCGGAGAACCGCGTGTTGGTTAATCTATATGATCGAAAGAAACCTAAATATGAACATTATGCCGATCTGAACGGTGTCGGAGTTTCTGATTTGGAGATTACTGTTCCAGTACAGAATGTAGTGGCTGTTTCGGCGGCAGACATTGATTTGTCCCGTCCTAAATCATTGCCTTTGGCTACGCAGGAAGAGGTGGGATCAGAGGTAAATCTGCGACATGGCTGGACTTGCATTTTCGATAATTCTCTTGATGTGGATAAATGGGCTGCTGCGTTGCAATATGCGGGTATCAATACATTGGAATATCACCCGTGGATGAGAGCTCATGAGGAGGTTGCACCGGAGACCGAAACATGGAATACGTATGTCGGTGATGACCGTTTGTGGACCAGCAAGGCTATGATGAAACAGAAGGTAGAGAAGTTTCGATCGATAGGAGGGCGTTCAATTTGTTATACAGGTATTTATGCCAGTACACCCGCTTTTGCTCTTGCACACCCCAGTTGGGCCATGAAAAATGAGGCTGATAAAAGTTTCATGACATACGGGGGATCTTATCTGTATTTAATGTCTACTAACGAGAATGTGAATGCTCCTTATGAGGTGAACGGAAAGAATTATAAGAGTTTTAATGAATATTTCATAGCGCAGGCCGTCGCTGCTCAACAGGAATATAATTATGACGGTTATCGTTGGGACTGGTATGGTTTGCCTGAAACGTATGTTTGTGACGGATTGGCCGGTACGGGAAATTTTTCTTATGAAATGGCACAATTTGTCAATCAATTGGATATTGCTGTTAAGGAAGTAAGGAGTGATGTTACGACTACGGCATTGCAACTTCCTTCGACTAGTGGAAATGTACCCCATTTGACAACGGGAGCGGTAGTTAATCATCAGTTTATGGAACTTTGGCCGTATGGTACGGGAACAAAATATAGTGACCTGTATCGTGATATTTATGATGCTAAATCGCGTTATCCCGATAAACCTGTGTTCGCTAATTTTTATCCTCCGACGGAAATGAATTTATCGACCAGTTGGCCGGTTGAAAACATAGATTATCAATTCGCTACCTGTCTTTCGGCAGGAGGATACCCGTCTGCGCAGGTAGTCGACGGTGTTGCCGGATTTACCGATCCTGTACCGTTTCATGCCGTAAATTATCCGGCAAGCGTACTCGAACGTATCGCCCAGTGGAATAAATTTGTCGCTGCTTATGGTGCTTATTTCTATTATTCGAACCCTGCTTATCTTATTACCGATTATGTCCGGGGAGACTTTACGGTTTCGGGGAGTAATAGCGGAGTGTTCGGGACATTGAAAAAGCGTTATGATAAAAGGACACGTGAGATAGATGCTTTTGTCGTGGATCTTGTGAACTATGGTAACAGCCTAGATTTACGTTGGGACGAAGTTAATACAGTTCCTTCTTCTACACAGGTTTCGGTTTCATTTACTTTACCCGATGGTTTTGTCGCAGATAAACTGTATTGCATTACTATCGACGGAAGAAACGAAGTTCCCTATTCCTTGAACGGCAATAAAGTGGAGGTTTCTCTTCCATCGGTGTCGGTATTTGCTTCGTTGGTACTGACTTCGACAAAATCGCAAGAGCTCCCTTCGGAACCGAGCGGGGTAGGAAGTATGCCAGAATTGTTTACATTCGGTTATGATGCGAAAGGTGAGACTTTAAATAAAGATGAGGCTACCTATATCCCTGTTATGCAAGAGGGGAAACCTTATGTAGTAGCCAGCGAGTTCGGCGGGAATGTGGCCGAGTGGTATGAAATCACAGATGCTTATCAGGGAGAATCCGCTATTCGCGTGACTGCCGGTGATATTCGGTTCAATACGACGGACAACGGAGCAATTCGGATTCCTATCGAAAAATTCAACCGGTTCAAACTTGCTGTTCGTTCGAATAATACGACTACCTCATGGTTCGGATTCCGGCTATTGAAACCGTCTGAAACATCGTCTGTGTGGGAATCGAGGGACTTGTATTATCGCATAGGTTATAGTCAGCCTAATATCGCTTATATCACATTGACTCCTGTGAAACCGCAGAACGGAGTATGGGTAGAATATGAGCGGGATATTTTGAGCGATGTGATTGGTCTGTGGGGTGCGGAATGGGCAAATGCGATCGTAACCGATGTGCATTACGGACCGGTAGATAGAAATAGTGCAGACTATGATAACTTGATTTTTATGTCGCCCGATTATAACAGTGGAATCGATAATCAAAAAAAAAACGATAAAATAAAGTGTTGGACTGAAAACGGCAGAATATGCATTGAGGTTTCCGATTTTTATCGGGGGAAAGAGTTCCGTCTACAAATTACCGATTTGTCGGGGCGGGTAATTGGTATGGAAGACTGTATTGTAGATAGTTATCGATTATTATCCGAGACGATACTTTCGATGCCGGGTGCATATTTTATACAGGTCATAGATAAAGAAACTGATGTGACGGTGCTGCAGACCCGTTGCATCGCAAATTAGAATAATGTATAACAATAAAAGTGATTACCATGAGAAAAATTGTCTTTTTATTAACAGCTTTATGCTTATCCATGAGTGCATGGAGTCAGGACGGGTTGGTATATTGGTCGCAAGCCGACGGTTACAAATTCGATTTTGATTTAGATGGAACGGTAGATTTTTCGTTATCGACACAAACGACTGATAAAGCTATTTCGCAAGTATTTGTGTTCGATGCGAATGGCGATGGGTATTTCGACCTTTGTGAGCTCGATTTAAACGATAATCTCATTAATTGGATTTTTTATTATAATGATAGGAATAATAACTTCGTAGACCCTCAAACAGTCATATATGGCATGTCGGAAGGAGATAAAAAATTGGCCGGAGATTTTAATGGTGACGGTATCGGCGATGTGGGTATCCGTCGCGATAATGAGTTCGGCCTTTGGTGGCTGATTACGTTCCAAGCGATGGCTCCTGATGTAAACCAACAGTTCGGAATTAGCGATAAAGACTTATTGGTTGCCGGAGATATGAATGGAGACGGGCAGGACGATATAGTGTGCTATGATAAGGGTTCTTGGTTATGCTCTTTTACTCCGTCAGATACGGAATATAAGACTCCCGATTTTGTCTCAAAAGATGTGCAGGTGACTTTCGGTACATCGTACGATATACCTGTGTTGTGCGACGTGGACGGTGACGGGTATGCCGATATGGGGTTGTGTTCTGTCGATGACGAGGAAGTTAGTTTTAATCTCCATAGTGCGACGAAAACTGCAAATAACGGATATAGCAGCGATAATGGTCGAGGTACTTTCGATAAGGTTGTACTTATGCCTTCGGGTATAAATCCTACTTGTGTATGTGCTGTAAAGAGTAAAGGAACGACCGGCATCGAATCGGAGCATGCCGTGGCAAATGTCAGTGTATATCCTACCTTAGTACGGGCTGGGGATTCTTTTACCGTGAAAGGTAACGATGTGACGAAAGTGAAAATATACGGTATGATGGGACAACTTGTTAAGGAAATCGATACCGACGGTAGCATGTCGACGGTTGTCGTTTCGGTTGATGGTTGGGCTCAGGGAACATATTTTGTTTGTTGCGAAAGTGAAGGTGCCGTTTCTTCGTCTAAATTAATCGTTCTATAAGTGAATTGAGTCTGTATGAAAATCTATTTGAAATATATATTTCTGTTTCTTATTGCCGGTAGTATCTTTTCTTCGTGTAACCAAAAAGATGAGAAGGTGTATTCTTTTTGGGCGCTTCAAAATAGGGCGACGGGAGAATATTTGTATGAAGATGACGGCGAATGTAAATTCAGCCGTGAAAAGCAAGGCGATAAGTCTTTGTGGAAAATAGCGGCTGCCGAAGGCGATTATGTTTGTATCGTAAATAAGAAGAGCGGTAGATATTTGTCTCTCGATAATGGGCTGGTCGTTTGTTCTGTGGTCGATCAACCGGTTACCGAATCTGCCGAATGGTACTACGGGAATTTCGATTTTGTTACTCAAACTAATAGCGGCTGGTACACAATTTCGAATCGTTCGGCCGAGTCGAATTTGCATTTGGTGGAAAAAGATGGTACACTTTGCATGCAGGATAACGCAAACAGAAATACCGATTTTTCTGCCCATTGGACTTGGGTGAGAGAAGAGGGTACGCCTTTGCCTTATTCTTTTACTCCCGATGGAGTTACGGATGCTTCTTTTTGGGGAATACGAACGGCTAAGGCTATTTCTCCAACCGAGATACACTCCGATTATCACGGAGAGAAAGTATGGAAATTATCTCAGGATATTTCGTCTTTTCCGAAATTTTCCACTGAAAACAATTTGTTGATAGAGGCTCTGTACAATATGGCATTGGAAGAGATGTTGATGGATGTGCGCAGCGACAGCACATTTAGGGCCGGCGCTCTTTGGCCCGATACATGGACTCGTGATGCCGTGTACAGTATATGGTTCAGCTATGCATGGATTATGCCGGAAGTGTCTCGGAAAACTCTCGATAAGCAGACTCTTCGTAATCCTCGCGAGGCCTTGCAGGACACAGGTAGCGGAGGTTCATGGCCTATATCGACCGACCGTGTGGTGTGGGCACTCGCTGCTTGGGAGTACTATCTGTACACAGGAGATAGTTCGTGGCTCGAAGGTGCTTATGAAGGTTTGAGCTATACGGCTCGAAAGGACATTCATGTAGCATTCGATAAACGCATAGGGCTGTTCAAAGGGGAGACTTGTTCGATGGACTGGCGTACCCATACTTATCCGAATTGGTTTACCAATGTGACGATAGGCAGTTCGTTTTCCTGTGGAACAAATGCGCTGCACATGTTCATGTATGAGTTTTTGTCGAAGACGGCCGGCATACTCGGTAAACCAGAAAGTGAGAAAACATATTGGGAAAGTTTCAGGAATGTGTTGAAGGATTCGATAAACAAACATTTCTGGAACGAAGACAAAGGTTTATACGAGTGTTACTTGTATCCCGAAATTTCGGGGTATAAGGCTTCGGAACGGGTCGGTGTCATGTCGAACGGACTGTGTGCTGTTTTGGGAGCGAGCACCGATGAGCAAATTCGCCGTATGGTCGGTAATTTCCCGCTATATCCATACGGGGCTGCTGTTCTTTATCCTTCTATTCCCGACGATTTTGCATACCACAATAAAAGTGTTTGGCCGGTTTGGCAAACACCGTATATGTATGCGGCTCGTCAGGTGGGCAATATATCGGCAGTGGAACACATGGCGGCTTCTTTAACGAGAGCTTCGGCTCTTTTCCTGACACATAAGGAGAATATGACTTACGACACCGGATATGATCGGGGTACAGCTTTGAACTCGGATAGGCAACTGTGGTCAGTTTCTTCCTATATCAGTTTGGTGTATAGAGTTTTGTTCGGCATGAATTTGACGGAACGAGGAATCGCATTTAATCCTGTTGTACCCGATATGGTGAACGGCTGGCTTTCTTTGTCGGATTTCCGCTATCGCGATGCGACGATAGATATAAAGGTATCTGGAAAGGGAAATCGGGTGAAATCGTTGAAAGTCAATGGCGAGAAACAAGCATTGCCTTTTGTCCTTCCGGCCGATAGTAAGGGGGAATATTCGATCGAGATAGAAATGATGATCGATGAACCGAAAGGCAAAATAAATTTGGTGAAGGCCGGACCCGGGAAATGTTGGTCGCCGGTAGAACCTGTTTTGGTATTGAACGGTTCGACTCTAAGTTGGAAGGAAGAGGAAAATATGAAGTACTACCTTCATTCCAATTTTTCCGAGGAGGATAAACTGGTAACCTCTCCTTACGATTTAATTGGGGCTCCCGATGGATTTTATTCGGTTTATGCTGTCGATGAAAAAGGATTTGCATCGGATATGTCCAATGCGGTTGTTTATTCTACTTGGCAATCGGTTTGTGAAGCGGAGCAGAGCTCTCATTCAGGAACGGTTTCTAATCTTCACAAAGGATTTTCGGGGAGTGGCTTTGTTATCGATTTGTTTGCACGTCCGGCTAATGTGAAGTTTCAGGTACAAGTCCCCGAGGCCGGCGATTATGCCATAGCCCTTCGGGGTGCTAACGGACACGGGCCGCATGGTACATGGTGCGCCATACGTTCGGTGGCAGTGGACGGAAACGACGCCGGTACATTCATTTTGGAAGCAACAGGCGATTGGAAACAATGGTTGGATTCCAATTATATTGTTCTTCGAGGGTTGAATGCCGGAGAACATACGGTGTCGCTTTCTATCGATCCTGAGAAGAAAGGATATGACTTTAATATGTCGCATGGACGGGAAGACGCTAATGATTGCCATATCGATTGTTTAAAGTTGATTCGACTTTAATAAAGTCTTATTGTTTATTTAGGAAAGAGAATATCTTGCTATGCAGGGTATTCTCTTTCTGTTTTTAACGGACTTTTTATGATCCTGCCAAAAATCTATTTGTCGGCGGTTTAATCATTGGAAGAATAAGAAAGAATATTTTTAAATTTAAGAAAATAATTCCTATATTTGACTAATAGATTGTTCGAATAGGTCTTAGTAGTGATAATAAAAATTTCAATATGGAAATGAGAAGAATATTTTCGGTCGTTGTCTGTGCGGTGGGAATTTTTTTCTCCATGACAGCCGGGAGCAAAGACGAGTGCTTGAACAGTTACGTATCGGCGGACAGTTTGCTCCTGTACGAATATTACGAAACGTATGTTATGATTCGGCCTTTGAACTATCTACGGGTATTTCCGGAGCAGAAAGCTGTTGCGCCGGACTGGTTTCATTATCGGGACAGGGTGATAGAGCTTCGTGTTCTTGCGCTGAGGAAGCGGATTAGGGAGGAGTATCCGCAGGATTATCCTTTGGGGAGAGGATCCGTACGTGTGTGGCTCATGTTTTCTCTTCGTACGGGTGAATTGGTAACTGCTGAGTTAATGTTTCTAAAAGAGGTATTAGAGGTTGTCGACAGTTTCCCCGCACGGGAGATTATTGCGATGTGCATGAACTCCGATTGGAGTGGAAGTACATATATAATGGAGCATGAGCCGGATAAATATGATAACATGTACACCGGATATCTTTTTTCACCCTATTAGTGTCATGGATTTCAAAAAAATATTTTCGGTCGTCGTCTGTGCTGTGGGAATTTTTTTCTCCATGACAGCCGAGAGCAAAGACGAGTGCTTGAACAGTTACGTATCGGCGGACAGTTTGCTCTTGTATGAATATTACGAATCTCATATTTGGGTTAGTCCATTGAACTATCCCAGGGTATTCTCTGAGCAGAGAGCCGTTGCGCCAGACTGGTTTCATTATCGGGACAGGGTGATAGAGCTTCGTGTTCTTGCGTTGAGGAAGCGAATCTGGGAAGAGTATTTGCGAGATTTCCCTTTGGAGAGGCTATCCGTACGTGTGTGGCTCATGTTTTCTCTTCGTACGGGTGAGTTGGAAACTGTGGAGCTAATGTTTCGAAGAGATGTATTAGAGGATACCGACAGTTTCCCCATTCGGGAGATTATTGCGATGTGCATGAACTCCGATTGGAGTGGAAGTACGTATATAATGGAGCATGAGCCGGATAAATATGATAACATGTACACCGGATATATTTTCCCGTTATATTAGTGTCATGGATTTCAAAAAGATATTTTCGGTCGTCGTCTGTGCTGTGGGGATTTTTTTCTCCACGGCAGCCGGGAGCAAAGACGAGTGCTTGAACAGTTACGTATCGGCAGACAGTTTGCTTCTGTACGAATATTCCAAAACGCATATTATGGCTCGGCCATTGAACTATCCCCGGATATATTCAGAGCAGAAAGCTGTTGCGCCGGACTGGTTTCATTATCGGGATAGGGTGATAGAGCCCCGTGTCTTTGCGCTGAGGAAGCAGATTAGGGAGGAGTATTTGCGAGATTATCCTTTGGAGAGAGGATCCGTACGTGTGTGGCTCGTTTTTTCTCTTCGTACGGGTGAGTTGGAAACTGTGGAGGTAATGTTTAGAAAGGGGATATTAGAAGATGTCGACAGTTTCCCCGCACGGGAGATTATTGCGATGTGCATGAATTCCGATTGGAGTGGAAGCACGTATATAATGGAGCATGAACCGGATAAATATGATAGCATGTACACGGAGTATTTTTTTTCGCTATATTATTAGCGTGAAGAATAGGAGTAAGTCTCGTAATTGCATAAAAAATTGAAGGACGAGTGTGAATAGGTTTTGTGAAAATGTTTTATCTTCACCGCCAAATAATGAATTATGGCATCTTATTCCAGAAAATCGACCCGTAATAAAGCTCTTTGGGGATATCTGTTGCTTATTGCCGTTTTGTTGTCATCTTCGTGGTTTGTGTATCATGAGATAAATTTGCTAGTATCGATAAAAGCGGTCGAGGCGGATATGAGGCTGAAACGTCAGGAGATGTCTTCCGCTTTATCGGCTCTGTATAGAGCGGAGACGGTGGGACAATCGCTCGTTTGGGGACAGTTTTCGGATTATCCGGTATATAGGAGAGTGACGAATGATGCCGTAACATGTGTGGATTCGTTACGTCGTATTACATCGGACTCTGTCCAGCTGTCCCGAATCGATAGTATTATCGGTCTGCTGAATCGGAAAAATGCGGTTATACGGCGATTGATGGGAACCACGATCGATGTGGCCGAGGAGCAAAACCGGAAAATAGAGGATATGATGAAACAGCAAGATTCGTTGATCCTTATTCAGAATCGTCAGCAAAGATTGGTTCGACAGAGCGATTCGCTGATAGAGAAACGCCGCCGTAAAAATGTGTTCGGACGAATAGCCGATGCTATTTCGGGGAAAGCACCTACTCGGTTAGATAGCATTCGGATAGAATCGAAACGTATAGGAGCGTTGAGCGATTCGTTGGCTGCCGATTTGAAAGCGATGGAAAGCGGTTATAATGAGATCCGGGAGTTGTCTCAACAGGCTCTCGAACGGGAGCGGTGGCGATTGAGAAACGATAATCAACGGTTGAACGGTCAGATCAATCGTCTGATGAATAGCTTTGAACGAGAGCAACTTTTTGTATCGGAGAAGATACAAGAACGAAATGAACAGATTCGTCAGGAGTCTATGAGAGCTTTGGTCGCTGTGGCTTCCGGTGCTATTTTATTGGCGGTTATTTTTGGGGTATTGGTTTGGAAAGGTTGGTTAAGGGACGATCGTTTCCGTAGGGCATTGGAAGAAGCTCGGAGACGAGCCGAAGATTTATTGGAGGCCCGGGAAAAGTTGATGTTGACGATAACGCATGATTTTAAGGCTCCGCTCGGTTCTATTATCGGATATGTGGAGTTGATGATGAGGCTGGATAATACCGAACGGCAAAAGTTCTATTTGCAAAACATGAAGGCATCGTCGGATCATTTGCTTTCGCTGGTAAGCGATTTGCTCGATTTTCACCGTTTGGAATCTCATAAATTGGATATAAATCATATTGCTTTTAGCCCCAAAGTATTATTCGATAAAATAGTATCTGCTATGCAACCTGTGGCGGATAAGAAACAACTGAATCTGATATTGAAAGTTGAGAAATCGGCCGATGCCAATTTTTCGGGCGATCCGTTAAGGATTAAGCAAATTGTCGATAATTTGTTGTCCAATGCTTTGAAGTTTACAGCCCGGGGTACGGTGACGATTCATGTGTTTGTGCGTGTCCGATATCTTGTTTTTTCGGTTAGCGATACGGGACGGGGAATAGCCCGAGATGATTTGGAACATATATTTCAGGCTTTTACACGGCTTTCTTCGGCACAGGGAGTCGAGGGGTTCGGATTGGGGTTGGCTATTACTCGACAGCTCGTCGATTTGATGGGCGGGCGTATAGATGTCCGCAGTGTGGAGGGTGTTGGCAGTACGTTTACCGTGGAAATTCCATTGGAAGAAGTCTCGGAGAAGACCGGTGATACGAAGGCTTTTTCGGGGAAACGTTGCCTATTGCTCGATGACGATAAATTACAATTGACACTTTTTGAGAATCAGTTGAAACAATTGGGTATAGAATCGGTTGCCTGCATGAAGGCCGAGGAGATTTTGGGTTATCTGGAACATGAGCATTTCGATGCTTTGTTTACCGATATGCAGATGCCGGAAATGGACGGAGTGAGTTTTTTGAAATTTTTGAGGGAGTCTCATATCGCTCTGGCGAGAAAGCTTCCGGTTGTAATGGTTACGGCGAGGAGCGATGCAGACCAATTCCTTTCGGAAGGTTTTTCGGGAATTTTACACAAGCCTTTTTCGTTGGCGCAATTATCTTTTTGTTTATCGGGGATTTGGAATGAAGAGGCAACTCCCCGTGAGATAGAAGATGAGGGTGAAAGAGGAGAGGCTCCGTATGATTTTGCGGCTCTTACGGCTTTTGCCGAAGATGATGCGAAGGCTCGCCGGAAAATATTGGAGACATTCTTTCAGGAGATAAATAGCCAGATAGAGGAGCTGAAAAGGGCCGCGGCTCGTCGCGATGGAATTGTGGTATCACGTATTGCTCATAAGTGGCAACCGATTTTCGCCATGTTGAAAATTTCGGATATGTTGCCGGTGTTGTCTCGATTGGAAGAAGAAGGTGCGCATAAGTGGACCGATGAGTTGTCTCGAAACCTTGATAAGTTGCTGGTCTGTGCCGAGAAAATACGTACAGGCCTTAAATTGGTATTGGCAAAGGAGGAATAATTATGAAGCATATTCTCATTGTAGAAGACGATACGACATTTGCTGTTATGTTGCAGACGTGGCTTTCCAAGAAAAAATTTTCGGTAGCATCTGTTTCGGGAATTGCAGCAGCGAAAAAGACTCTTATCGAAAGTTCGGTCGATTTGGTGCTTTGCGACTTACGTTTACCCGATGGAGACGGCATCGATTTGTTGGAATGGGTGAGCAGTCGGAATGTAAATGTTCCTTTGATCGTAATGACGAGCTACGCGGCTATTCCGTCGGCTGTTCAGGCGATGAAACTCGGTGCGAGAGATTATATATCTAAGCCGGTGAATCCGGAAGATTTATTGCAAAAGATAAACGAGGTTTTTAATGCGGGTGTCAAGACTGGGAAACAGATTCCTGTGTCTGAATCTGTACCGGAGGAAACAAATTATTTAGAGGGGCAGAGTGAAGCAGCCCGTCAATTGTATACTTATGTGAAGTTAGTGGCTCCGACCTCTATGTCTGTGCTGATCAATGGGGCCAGTGGGACAGGAAAGGAATATGTGGCTAAACGGATACATCAATTAAGTAAACGTTCGGAGAAACCGTTTGTCGCCATCGATTGCGGAGCCATTCCGAAAGAATTGGCTGCTTCTGAATTTTTCGGGCATAAGAAAGGTTCGTTTACGGGAGCGATTGAGGATAAAGTCGGTGCATTTATAGAAGCTGATGGGGGAACGATCTTTCTTGATGAAATAGGAAATCTGAGTTACGATGTTCAGGTACAGTTGCTACGTGTGTTGCAAGAACGTAGAGTGAAGCCCATCGGGACTACAACGGAAGTAAAAGTCGATGTGAGGTTGATTGCTGCGACAAATGAAGACTTGAAGGCGGCTATAAAATCAGGTGCATTTAGGGAAGATTTGTATCATCGAATCAATGAATTTACGATCTATATGCCGCATTTGTGCGAACGAGGTGAGGATATACCGTTGTTTGCTAATTTCTTTTTGGATCAAGCCAATCGAGAACTCGAAAAGCCTGTTCCCGGATTTTTGCCGGAAGCGATGGAAAAGATTTCTCAATATACTTGGCCGGGAAATTTAAGGGAAATGCGTAATACTGTTATGAGGGCGGCTTTACTTGCTCAGGGGAATCCCATACGTGTGGAACATTTGGGCATAGACATGAATATAGACAAGCCGATAGATATTTTACACGATCCGGATAGTGAGCGGACTAAGATTGTATCGGCATTACAGAAATGTTCGGGTAACAAAAGTAAAGCGGCTGCAATGTTAGGCATAGATAGAAAAACATTGTATAACAAGTTGAAATTGTATCAAATCGAGTAACTTATATATTTATAGAATATAGGATACGGCTCGGCATAGTCAAGTCGGAAATCTTATTTTCGATTGCCTTTGCACTCACCTTTCGCTATATTTGAGGATAAAAGGGTGTGGAATTTTTCCACACCCTTTTCTTTTTATTCTACAAATTTCCACATAAGATTTTTGTGCGCTATTTATTTAATTTGTTTATAATCAATTGTTTGCGTATTTTTTTGGAAGTGTTGGCACAACGATTGTTGTTTCATAGTCGAAGAATGGAATATAGAGTGTATAATTAAAAAAGTTAGAATTATGAAAAAGTTAATGTTATCAGTAGCTGTGTTTATGATGGGAGTATCTACTCTTGGTTTGTATGCACAGGATTCCAATGTAGAGCCTGTAAAGAAAGATAGTATCCCAACCGAAGAACCTAAGAAAGAGGAGCCTAAATCAGAGGCATCGTGGGTTTGTATGAGCGAAGAACCTGCTAAGACAGACAGTGTGCCGTCTCAGGAACCCAAGAAAGAAGAACCCAAGACTTCATCGGTTTATATGAATGAAGAACCGGCTAAAACCGATAGTGTACCTTCGCAGGAGCCTAAAAAAGAAGACGTTCAAAAGATATTTTCTATCAGATAACTTTTGTGAAAGATATTTTATAGGCTAACCCTAAAAAACGTTCTTATTTTTTATCTGTTTTAGTGAAGATGATGATGGTCCCGATATCTCCTATAAGGAGGTATCGGGATTTAATTTTCTAATATTTAGTTAGATAGATAGAATGTCGTGAATATATAATATGATTAGTAATAATAACTAAATAAATAATTCTAAATAATCCATGCATTTTACATATATTTGTACAATAGAATTTGTATTTTATAACTCTGTTTAAGAGGAAGAAGTGCAAAAGTTCGAGGGAGAGGCTGATTTTATCGAGGATAACGTATTGTTGTCTGGAAGCTTAGGCTTTGCCTAAACTAAAATAGCAATGGTGGAAAACGACAGTATCGGGTGGTATGTAGCGAAAACGTATCGGCAGGAACGTAAGATCAAAGACCTTCTTGCCCGTATGGGTATAGAGCATTTTGTACCTTTCCATCAAGTCGTAAAGGAGATTAACGGGAAGCGAAAAAAAGTAGAGGAGCCTTTTGTGAACGGGTTGATATTTGTTCGAGGAAATAAAAAAAGTTGCATTGAGTTGATTAACGAATATGGGTATCCTATGAGATATTTGCGGGATTTTTCCACTCGTTCGCTTTTACGTGTACCCGATAAGCAAATGGAGGATTTTATCTATTTGGTAGACCGTCATGAAAATGAGATAGAATTGTTTCCCCATGATTTGAAACGAGGAGATCGGGTGCGTGTGGTCGCAGGGACTTTTGCCGGAATCGAAGGGGAGTTAATCCGCATTGCAGGCCATCGTCGAGTGGTGGTTCGTCTCGAAAATTTATTTTCAATCGCTACGGTTTTTATACCGGGGGGGTATTTGGAAAAGATATGCGACCGGTGATTAAATATATTTCATTTTATGATTTTGCCGATTCTGGGATAGCGCGGAATTATAGCGTTGCTGCGGCTAATAAAATGGATTATATCATTGAATCTCTTGTAAGAATCGGATATGACGTAGAGGTAGTTTCGGCATCAGCATGTATAGAAAGCGGGACGTTTCGATGGTATAAGTCTCGGGTTGAAGAGAGACAGCCTCATGTGAAAACGAGATTTTTCTCGTCGTTTCGTTGTCGATCTAAAATATTAGTCTTGTTGCGACTTATTTGGGGAGTATTGCAATTATTGAGTTATCTTCTTTTTTGTGTTAAAAAAGGAGAGTCTATATGGGTATACCATTCTTTGTATTATTACAATGTGATTTTGTTGGCAAAAAAAATAAAGAAATTCAAACTGATTCTCGAAGTAGAAGAGATTTATCGAGATGTTTCTCCTGTACCTCCGTATATGGAACGTTGGGAATGCAAGATGATAGACGTTGCGGATAAATTTGTGTTTTCGACCGATCTTCTGAATGATAAAGTAAATGGGCAAAAGAAGCCTCATTTAGTTATTTATGGGACTTATCGGTGTGAACCTGTGATGAGCGAACGGCACAAAGACAATAAGGTGCATGTTGTCTATTCTGGTACACTTGATCCCAATAAAGGCGGAGCTATGGCGGCTGTGGGTGTGGCGGCGTCCTTACCGTCTACATATAGAGTTCATATACTTGGATTCGGGAATCCGGGGGAGGTACAGGCGATTAAAGAGCTGTGTGAAGAGATGTCGGGCAAAGGCGGTGCGGTAGTCTCCTATGATGGGGTACTGAAAGGGAGTGCATATATAGATTTTTTACAGACGTGTCAGATTGGCCTGAGCACGCAGAATCCGGATGCGGCATTTAATAATACCTCGTTTCCTTCGAAAATATTATCTTATATGTCGAATGGTTTGCAAGTCGTTTCTGCCGATATAGAAGCGGTTCGGCGAGCTTATGGTATTTTGGGTTATATTTATTATTATCGAAAGCAAAATCCCGGCGATATAGCAAATGCCATATTGAATGTGGATTTGGATAATCCTTTGGACACGCGGGCGGTGGTACAGTCTTTGGATAATAGGTTTGTAGAACAATTGAGTTTGTTTCTCCGTGATAGAGTTTAGTGATATAAAAGGGAAATACATAGGTAATAAAAACCTAATTAACAATGTACTGGGCTCTTTCCTTGTTCGAGGGTTCGGCTTTTTGGTTTCTTTTGCCTTGTTTCCTCTTTATCTGAACTATTTCGATGACAATACCGTATTAGGGTGCTGGTTCACGATGTGTTCTGTTTTATCATGGATACAAGTCTTTGATTTGGGAATAGGCAATGGCTTGCGGAATCATTTGACGGCCGATTTGAGTTTGAAAAACTATGAAAGTGCCCGACAATATATATCATCTTCTTACATTTTGATGGGAGGTGTCACTGTATTTATTTCGTTTTTAGCATTTATAATAAGCCGATATATAGATTGGAATTCGGTTTTCAATATTTCGAAACAAAGCATATCGCCAGAGAGTTTGCGTAAAGGGGTTGTTATCGCTTTATGTGGTGTATTGTGTTTTTTCTTTCTGAAATTGATTATCTCTATTTTGTATGCTTTGCAGAAATCGGCGCTACCTAATTTCTTGAATCTGCTTTCTACCGTTTTATTATTGATTTTTCTGTGGGTATATGATCCGACCGGAGATGTCGAACGAGATTTTGTAACGATTTCTTGGGTACAGGCTGTTACAGGGTGTTTACCGTTACTGGTAGCGACGATAATTGTTTTTGCAAAAGATCTGAAAGAATGTTTGCCGTCGTTCAAGTACTTTCGGTGGAATAAAGCCACTGGTGTTTTGTCGTTGGGAATTTTGTTCCTTGTCTTGCAGTTGTTATACATGATAATTACTGTAACCAACGAGTTTTTTATATCCTATTTTTTCGATCCGTCTTTCGTTGTAGAATATCAGATATATATAAAGATCTTTTCAATAGCCGGTACATTTGTGTCTTTGGCTCTGATTCCGGTATGGTCGGCTGTGACGAAAGCATTTGTAGAAAAACGTTACGATTGGATAATCAAGTTGGTCCGTTTTCTGTATTTTGTCGCTGGTATTGCTGTATTGTTTCAATTGGCTATCATTCCATTTCTTGACCCGATATTGGAATTTTGGTTAGGCGAAAAGGCTATCGAGGTGAATTTGTCCGCTGCATTGCTGTTTGCCTTATTGGGGTGTGTGATGATTTGGGTATCGGTTTTGACGAGTGTCGTTAATGGTTTAGGCACGCTTAAATGCCAGTTGTATGGTTTTTTATGGGCTGTACTTTTCAAAGTCGTAGCTATCGTTTTATTTTCTTCGTGGATTCCGTGGACGATTGTAATCACAGCTACGATTGTAGGTTTATTGCCCTACTGTGTCTGGCAACCTGTGGTGATGAACAGGCAGTTGAAAATGTTGAATAAAGAGGCTTTTCAAAATGGGTAAGAAACTGTTGATCGTCAATACTTATGCCAATTTGTGGTCAACCGGCAGGATTGCGGCCGAGATAGGGGAGATTGCGGTAAAACATGGTTGGCAGTGCTATTTTGCATACGCAAGCGAATCGAATCCTTGCTCATGTGAGGAGATTAGAATTAATAAAAGCGTTATATCGTATATTATACATACCTATTTGTTTTCCCGTATTCTCAATTTGAAAGGATTCGGTTCTTGGATTGAGACGAAGTTATTTATCAGAAAAATAAAGAAAATAGCTCCCGATATAATTCATTTGCATAATATTCATCAGAATTTTTTGAATTTGCCACTGCTTTTCTCTTTTTTGAAAAAAGCGGGTATTCCGGTTATTTGGACCCTTCACGACTGTTGGGCCGTGACTGGGGGGTGTACTCATTTCGTGTACAATAAATGCGAAAATTGGAAAACGGGTTGCTATCGATGTCCGAGATGTGGTAATAGCGATACGGGCGGGGAATTAAAAGGGGTGTTCCGTACTATGCCGTGGGTGTTAAAAAAGAAAGAAGCATATATAACTTCTGTTCCGAATCTGACTTTTGTTACAGTCTCGGAGTGGCTGTCGGGCGTAGTGAGAAGTTCGGTTGTCGGTTCTGTACCTGTACAGGTTATTTCCAACGGAGTGGACTGTACTCGATTTTATCCTCATACCGATATACAAGCCATTAAACAAAAGTATGGTTGTGGCAACCGCTTCATGATTGTGGGGGTAAGTTCCCATTGGAGCGCATCAAAGGGATTATATGATTATTATAAACTGAGGGAATTATTGCCAGTCGATCAGTTCGAGATCGTTTTGGTGGGGATAACCTCTGAGCAGAAAAACAATATACCCGATGGTATCATCGGGGTAGAGCGAACAGAGAATCTTGATGAACTGGCTCTTATTTATTCGGCGGCAGATGTGGTGACGAGTTTGTCGTACCAAGAGACTTTCGGACTTACTATTGTGGAAGGGTTCGCTTGTGGTACACCGGCGGTGGTCTATGACAATACGGCGTTGCCTGAATTGGTAGACTCTGATACGGGCTTAGTTGTAGAAACCGGAAATATGGAGCGACTGGCCGAGGCGATAAGACAGGTTTGTAAGACGGGTAAATCGTTTTATTCGCAGGCGTGTCGGGAAGTGGCGCAAACCCGGTATGATAAATTTTGCCAGTATGAGAAATATGTCGAATTATATGAACAGGCGCTTGTTTCGAAAAAGGTATGATTGAGACGATCGTTATTGGTTTAATATGTGTGTGTTTGGCCTATTTGGGGCGTTACAGACGATTGAGCTGGGGCTTTGGCGCAGCGATGACCATATTATTCGTTTTCCTTGCGATACGCTATGAATGGGGAAACGACTATCGTCAATATATAGACAAATTTACAGTATATAATTCGATCGATGAATTTAATTATTCAGATCCTAACGAACGATGGGAAGTCGGTTGGATATTCTTGTATCGGATATTCAAACCATTCGGTTTTTTTTCATTAGTCATTGTCCTTACTGCATTTGAAATATCTGTTTATTATTGGTTTATCAAGAAATATATACCGAAGGAATGGTATTGGTTTGCTGTATTTATTTATGTATTTAATCCTAATTTCATGCTTACGCAATCGTCTATGATGCGTCAGACTTTGGCTATGTGCATAGTTTTGTTGTCCATTCCTTATATTAATAAAAAGAAGGTCATCATTGCAGCGTTATTTATTTCATTTGCCTCTTTGTTCCACAGTAGCGCCAAAATATTGTTACCGATAGTTTTTCTTGGATTTGTGAATTGGAGAATGGGTAAGAAGGGGGTGATTATTGGTGTTGTTCTCTTTTTTGCTATTCTGTTGTTCAAGAATATTGTTACATCTATAATTGAAAATACTCTTTCTGTAACGGGTTTGGGAAAATATACCTATTATCTGGAAGAAGGGAAAGAAGAATCGAAATTAGAGTCGGGAATAGGCTTTGTTTATCAGATCATCATCATGAGTATGATATTGTATTATGAAAAAAGACAAGATCGAAAGGACGGATTGATTTTCAAAATAACCGCCCTTTCTTTTCTTTTCGTTCCGTTAGGTTTTATCGCTCAACTTATTGCTCGGATAGGTATGTATTTGCAAGTGTCAATGATCGCAACTTATCCACTGATGATTCGTACGATCAATAATAGAATCGTACGGGCAGGAACACTGTTTGTAATTATGTTTTTCACTATTTATGACTTCTTCTCATTTTTCAACTCCGAAATTTGGAGAGATTCGTTCATAGAATATCATACTATTTTTGAATCTTTTATTTGGCGATGACAGATATGAATATATTATTTGTTGCATCTGTGGTTCATGAAAAATTATTGATTGAAATATTGAAAACACAGCCTCGATATTATGGAATACAAGGCCAGTATTTCATGCGGTTGATGTTATTGGGATTAAAGGCTAATGGTGTAAAAGTAAATGTGATATCTAACAATTTAGCATATCGTTATTGGCATTCAAAAAGAGGGGAACGACATTGTGTCTTGGAAGAGGGAATAGGATATAACTATTTTTTTAGAAAGCAAAGGGGAGGGTATTTACATTTATTGTTAAGGATTATACGGTTTATAAAATTATGGAAAAATAAATTAGGGAAAGATAATTCGGCTATTCTATGTGATGGGCTTAATTTTACTTTATTGCTTTCTTGTTTTTTATGTAAAATATTTTTTAATATCAGGGTTACGGTTTTTGTAACAGATATGCCTCGTTATTTGTCGATGGGATTTCTTTCTCGAATAAAATCTAGTTTGCAAGAATATATTATACGTCAAATGGATGCATTTGTGACATTGACTAATTACATGGATGCTGATTTGAATCCTAATCATAAACCAAGTGTTGTGATAGAGGGTATGGTTGATGTGAGAGCAAGGTGTGAATCCAATAAGGGGAGGAGAAGGGAAAAGGTCTGTATGTATAGTGGCTCTATTCATAAAATTTATGGGATTAAAAAATTGTTGGATAGTTTCTTGGCAATGAATAATACCGATTATATATTGGAGATATATGGAGATGGCGATTATAGAGCAGAATTGGTCGAATTAGCAGCAAAACATGATCGTATAATTTATAAAGGATTAGTCTCTCGTGACGTAATTGTGGCTCGTCAGAAACAGGTTGCATTATTGATTAATCCACGACCGAGTTCGTATGAATATACTCAATATTCTTTTCCTTCGAAAATAATGGAATATATGTTGTCAGGAACTCCGGTATTGACGACGAAACTTCCCGGAATTCCAGCTGAATATGATAAATATTTGTATTATTTCGAAGACGAATCAATTGAGGCTATGGCCAATAAAATGTCCGAAGTACTTTCAATGGATTATACCGAATGTTTAAGGAAAGCAAGTGAGGCTCAGAGTTATGTCATGAATGAAAAGAATAATTTTCTTCAGATGAAAAAACTATTATCTATTTTATGAATGGTTGCTCTATGAATATTGGATTTTATTTTTTTGATAAAGGATTGAGCGGGGTTGATTGTTCCCGTCCGGACTTAGGAAATCCGGGAGTGGGGGGAACTCAATATTGCTTTTTACTTTTGATTTATTATATACTCCGTTTTGACCCGAAATCGTATAGGGTAAGAGTTTATTGTTCATCTGACTGTTTTTTTCCACAAGGTGTAGAGAAGGTTCTTGTTGAAGATATTTTTGAGGGTTTGACCGAATCAAAAAGACGAGGTGATGATTTTATTATCATTAAGGATAATAAGGATCAACAATTGGCTCGATTTATCGATAAACTACGGCATCGCATTGTTATTTGGGGGCATAATTTTTATTTTGGGGATTATGCCGATTGGGTTGCTAAGAGCCCGTCTGTTATTGCAAATGTTTTTGTAGGTAGGCAGCAGTATGATAGATATATAGATCACCCCATTTGTGATAAATCTTTGTTTATATATAATATGGTTCCCGATGTGGTAGGGGGAAAAAAGCGGGATAATGACGGTAAAACGGTTGTTTATTTGGGTGCATTGATTCCAGAAAAGGGATTTTTGATATTAGCCAAAATGTGGAAGTACATTTTGAAAAAGGTTCCAATGGCACGATTACAGGTGATAGGAGGTGGAAATCTTTATTCTAGAGATTGCTCTTTGGGAAGAATGGGAATAGCGGATAAATTGTTTGAAGAAGAGTTTTTCCCGTATTTGTCGGAAGAAGGAGAACTATTGCCATCTGTCACGTTTCAAGGAATCTTAGGGGGTGAAAAATACGAAGTTTTTTTGTCGTCGTCAGTTGGAGTAGTTAATCCGTCAGCTCGCACAGAGACCTTTGGAATGGGTGCAATTGAAATGAATTGTGCGGGGTTACCGGTTGTTACATTGGGAAAAAATGGTTATCCCGATACAGTAGAAAATGGAGTTACAGGATACTTATGCCATTCATATAAGGAAATTGCAGATAAAATTGTGTTCTTATTGACTCACGATGAGGTTAATGAACGATTGGGAATTCAAGCAAAAGAGCAGGTGAGCCGATTTTCTCCAAAAAATATTATGCCTTTGTGGTTTAATTTGTTTGAACAAATAGCGCAAAATAAATTAATAATAACATATCGACGTCCTGACAGTCATTTTTTCAATAACATTAAATTCGTGAGAATCCTATTGCGGTTTTTGCGTAAAAACTGTCGTTTGTCATTTCTCCCCCCGTTGATAAAAATAGAAACAGTGATATATACCTATTTAAAAAAATAATGAAAAAATGAAAGTGGCGTTGATTCTTGCTACAAATGTAGAAAAATCTCCTTATATACAATATTATATAGATGTATATAAGGAAAAGAACATTGATGTCGAAGTCATTTTGTTGAATAGGGATAAACGTGTATTGAATGAGGAGTTCCCCTATAAGATACATTCTTGTGATATTATAGCGAAGGAGACAGCCTCTTGCGTTCGTAAAATTTATGATTATTTTCGCTATTCTCGGTTCGTAAGACGGATATTGAAACAATCTGATTATAGTCAGATTGTAGTATTTACCATCGCTAATGCGGTATTCCTGTCTTACTATTTATTAAGTTATTATAAAAAGAAGTATATATTTGATATACGTGATTATTCTCCGTTGGTTAAATATACCGTTCCTATAATTAGGCGTTTATTAAATAATTCAGCATTGAATTGTTTTTCTTCACCGGGGTTTAGGTCGTGGTTGCCTGCATGTGATTACGTAATATGTCATAATGCAAGACGTAAATCTCTTGATGAGGACATAGTGAATGCCAGAGATATCGATGTGGAAAATGTCAAAGTGCTGACTATCGGACAACTTAGAAATTTTATTACGAATAAAATGCTAATGGATCATTTGGGGAATAAATCTCGAATAACGATTCAATTTTCGGGTATGGGTATTGCATATGATTTATTGAAAAAGTACGAGGCGAAAAAGATGTATAATAATGTGAAATTTACGGGTTATTATCCGAAAAAGGAAGAATTTTCCATCGTTGATGGCTGTGATTTTATGAACATAATTTTGCCAGATGATACGTTGAGCCGTTATTTGATAAGTAATAGATTTTATTTGTCTTTGTTGAGAAGAAAACCGATGATTGTTTCGTCGGGTGGTATTCAAGCTGAATATGTGAAAGAATATGATTTGGGAATTATTGTTTCCTCTGAAGATGATATATATAGTAAAATAATGATCTATGCCAGATCATTTGACCCGATTCAATTTCAAAAAAATTGTGACCGATTTTTAGAAATGGTAAGATTGGATATGCAGATATTTAGCAGAAGCGTTTTTTATAGTTTAAATTTATAATCATGTCTATTTTTAAAGATAAGATATTGCTTATTACCGGAGGAACAGGATCCTTTGGCAATGCTGTGTTAAAGCGGTTCTTGGATAGCGATGTCGGTGAAATACGCATATTTAGCCGTGATGAGAAAAAACAAGATGATATGCGGCATCGATTACAGAACCCGAAGGTTAAGTTTTATATCGGTGACGTGCGGGATAAACGTAGTGTAGATAGCGCTATGAGTGGGGTCGATTATGTGTTTTCGGCAGCTGCCTTGAAACAGGTCCCTTCATGTGAATTTTTCCCTATGCAGGCTGTGCGTACGAATGTATTTGGCACGGAGAACGTATTGGATTCGGCCGTGGAGCATGGTGTGAAAAATGTTGTCGTATTGTCTACCGATAAAGCGGCCTATCCCATCAATGCTATGGGAATAAGTAAAGCCATGATGGAAAAAGTGGCGATTGCCAAAGGACGTCAGTTGGGTGATTCTGCGACAACGACAATTTGTTGTACTCGTTATGGAAATGTGATGGCGAGTCGGGGGTCTGTGATTCCGCTATGGATCGAGCAGATGAAAAACAATGCGGTAATAACGATCACGGATCCCAACATGACACGGTTTATGATGACGCTCGATGATGCTGTCGACTTGGTAGTTTATGCGTTTGAGCATGGCCGTAATGGCGATTTATTCGTACAGAAGGCTCCGGCGGCTACGCTGGTTACTTTGGCTACTGCGTTGAAAGAATTGTATGGCAAAGATACTCCCGTGAAAATTATCGGTACACGGCATGGGGAGAAGCTCTATGAAACTTTGGTTACTCGCGAGGAGATGGCGAGGGCAGAGGATATGGATAATTATTATCGTATTCCATGCGATAGTCGAGATTTGAATTACGATAAATTTTTTGTCGAAGGTAGCGAGGTAGTCTCTCAAATAGAAGACTATCATTCGCACAATACTCACAGACTAGATGTAGAAGAAATGAAACAATTATTGTTGAAGCTCGATATCGTACGGGAAGATTTGAATCTCAATTAGTGGATAGAATTATGATAAAGGTAGGCATTACCGGGCAGTCTGGGTTTGTCGGTACTCATTTATATAATACGTTGGGACTTTATCCCGGAGAATTTGAGAGAGTTCCATTCGAAGATGATTATTTTGTCGATGTAGAACGTCTGAAAACGTTTGTAAAGAGTTGTGATGTTATTGTACATTTGGCGGCGGTAAACCGTCATACTGATGCGCATGTTTTGTACGAGACGAATATGCGATTGGTAAAACAGCTAATCGAGGCTATGGAAACGACAAATTCTCGTCCTTATGTTTTATTCTCGTCGAGCATACAAGAGGAACGGGATAATGAGTATGGTCGTAGTAAGAGTGATGGTCGTAAATTGTTGGAAGAATGGGCTGTGCGTAATGGGTCATCTTTTACAGGAATGGTAGTTCCCAATGTTTTCGGTCCGTTTGGGAAGCCTAATTATAATTCGTTCATAGCCACGTTCGGGTATAAATTGACTCACGGCGATTCCCCCACGGTATTACAAGACAATGAGGTAAATTTGATTTATGTGGGCAGTTTATGCCGTCATATTTGTGATAAAATAAGGGAGATGGGAAGTCGCACCGTACCCTCGCTTGTCGAGCGGGACGATGTAGCCTGCGATTTCGAGATGAAGGTGAGTGAAGTTCTCGGTTTGTTTGAAAATTTTAAAAAATTGTATTTCGAGCAGGGAATTATTCCTCCTTTGAATAATATCCATGAAATGAATTTGTTTAATACATTTCGTAGCTATATTGATATGGAAAGCTATTTCCCGGTGAAATTGGTTCAACATACCGATGTACGAGGTAGTTTCGTCGAGACCGTAAAAATCGGGGTGGGTGGCCAAGTGAGTTTTTCTACCACCGTTCCCGGTGTTACAAGGGGAAATCATTATCATACTCGTAAAATGGAGCGGTTTGTAGTGATTAAGGGAAAAGCGAGAATTCAGCTCCGGAAGGTTGGAACAGACGAAGTACTGGATTATTATCTTAACGGGGAAGAACCGGCTTATGTGGATATGCCGGTGTGGTACACACATAATATATCGAATATTGGCGATGAGATTTTATATGCTCAGTTTTGGATAAACGAATGGTATGATCCTACCGATAGCGATACTTATTTCGACCCGGTAGTGAAAGACGAGTGAAAAATCAAAATATAGATTTATGGAGCGATTGAAAGTCCTTTCGGTAGTAGGGACAAGACCCGAAATAATCAGATTGTCATGTGTATTGCAAAAATTAGATGCCAGTCCAGCCATAAAGCACGTATTGGTACACACAGGACAAAATTACGATTATGAATTAAACGAAATATTTTTTCAGGATTTAGGTCTACGGAAACCTGATTATTTTTTGAATGCGGCAGGTAATAATGCGACGACGACTGCCGGACAGATATTGATTAATATAGATCCGGTTCTTGAAGAAGTTCGTCCGGATGCATTTCTTGTACTGGGCGACACGAATTCTTGTTTGTGTGCGATAGCGGCTAAGAAACGTCATATCCCTATTTTCCATATGGAGGCCGGAAATCGCTGTTTCGACCAGCGTGTTCCCGAAGAGAGTAATCGTAAGATTGTCGACCATATATCGGATATTAATTTGCCGTACAGCTCTATTGCCCGTGAATATTTGTTGAGCGAGGGAATCTCTTCCGATCGGGTTATCAAAACCGGAAGCCCCATGTATGAGGTGCTGAACAGGTATTTGCCTCAGATAAATGCCTCGTCTATTTTAGAGAATCTGGGATTGGAGAAGGGCAAATACTTTGTCGTGTCGGCCCATCGGGAAGAGAATATATCGAGCGAACGCAACTTCGGGAATTTGGTTAAGATTTTGAACGACATAGCTCAAACGTATGGTTTTCCCGTGATTGTGTCGACACACCCCCGTACCCGCAAGAAAATAGAAACCGATGGTGTTGACTTTCACTCACTTATACGGTTGATGAAACCGATGGGTTTTAGCGATTATAATAAATTGCAAATTAATGCCAAAACGGTAATCTCGGATAGCGGAACCATTAGCGAAGAGTCGTCTATTCTTAATTTTAAGGCTCTGAATATACGTGAAGCTCACGAGCGTCCCGAGGCGATGGAGGAAGCTTCGGTGATGATGGTAGGGCTTAACCCCGAACGGGTGATGCAGGGTTTGTCCGAATTGCAGAATCAGAATCTCGAAACTCGTAATTTTCGTCCGGTCGCAGACTATTCTATACCGAATGTTAGCGACAAAGTCGTGCGAATTATTCTTTCTTATACCGATTATGTCAAAAGAGTCGTCTGGGGTGAAAGGTAAACGATGCTTGTTTTTGACCAATTATTTTTATCCCGAAGTTTTTCGAGGTAACGATATCGCTTTTGAAATGGTAAAACGAGGATATGAAGTTACTGTAATTACATGTATTCCCAATTATCCTCAGGGCCATTTTTACGAGGGATACGGATTGCGGAGCAGGCGGAGAGAAGTCGTCAATGGAGTAAATGTCATTCGTGTGCCGGTGATTCCTCGTGGAGATGGTAGGGCGATAAGAATGGTGCTCAATTATTTATCGAGTTTATTATTTTCTTGTATATACACATTAAGTATTGTTTGTCGTAAGAGATTCGACTTTATTTTTGTGCAGGAATTGTCCCCGGCATTTATCGGTATACCGGCAGTGCTTGCGAAAAAAATACGACGAATTCCTATTTATTTCTGGTTACTTGATGTTTGGCCAGAAAGTTTGGCTGCCGGAGGTATAACTAATAAATATATCGTTAAAATAGTTGATCGTATCATGCGTTACATTTATCGTCATTGTCGCAAAATTTTCATAGCAGCATCGGGCGTGAGGACATTGTTACAGCAACGAGGGGTAAAAAATGATTGTATAGAAGATTTACCCAATTGGGGAGAAGATGAACTTCGAGAATGTACTGTTGATGACGATGAACTGCCACATTTGCCAGATGGTTTTAAAATTATGTTTGCCGGAAATTTAGGTGAGGCGCAAAATCTTGAAAATGTGATGAGAGTAGCCGAACGTTTGAAAAATAATAAACATATACAGTGGATTTTTATCGGTGACGGGCGAAAGAAAAAATGGGTTATGTCGTTCGTTCAGAGTCGGGAGATGGGTGATACTGTACATTTTTATGACCGTTATCCCATTGAATATATGCCGGCATTTTTCAGAAAAGCCGATATTATGTTGCTTCCTCTTTGTGACAATAGCGCATTCAATGTGACGTTACCAGCGAAGATACAGGCTTATATGCTCAGTTCCAAACCTATTTTAGTCATGGCGAATGGTGAAGTACAAACGGTTGTAAAGAATGCTCGTTGCGGATATTATACAGGTGCAGATTCTATTGACAAGATGGTTCGTTTAGTCCTTTCCATTTCGAATTATTCAAATCAAGAATTGGAAGAAAAGGGTAGAAACGGATATAATTATTACCAGCGGCATTTTAAGAAAGAAAAATGTATGAACAATTTATTCGAAATTATTGAGAAGGGAGAACGAAGTAATGTCTGAGATATTGATTGATCATGTTTTACTCGATAGGGTGACAAAGGATGCAAAGGAAAGTCCTAGATTGCGTATGAATTATAACTTTCACGAATCGTTGTCGTCTCCTTCGCAACGTCTGCTTAATGCCCTTGAACCGGGAACCGTTTTACCGATACATCGTCATAGGCATACGGCCGAAACTTATGTATTGTTGCGAGGGCGTATGAGAGTTCTCTTTTACGATGACGACAAGAAGGAAATTAACCGCTATGAACTCGACCCGGCGGAGGGTACTTATGGGGTAAACATACCCCGGGGACAATGGCATACAATTGAGGTGTTATGTGCTGGTACTGTTATTTTTGAGGTGAAAGATGGTCCGTATATACCTATTGCTCCTAATGATATGTTAGAATAGACGGTCTAATTTTTAGAAAGGAAAACAAAAAGCCAACTTCGAAAGTTGGCTTTTTGTTTAATAAAGTATTTTGATTTTTAATTGATAAAATATTTTGTATTAAATAGTTATTTTGTATTTCTACTAATGATTCAATGTGAAAGTAGAATTTTTAGAGTTTGATATTAGAAAATTTTTAACAGTTGGGTATATATTTATCTTTATGAAAATAACTATCTTCGCTAAATAAGATCAATGATATTTATAAATAGAGATTGTACAATTATAGTGTTGTGATTCGAAAGGATAGTTTTTATAGAGCAGCATGAAGGATTGAAAATATAGATTAAGAGGAGGCTGTAATTGGGTTATACCATGAATGAGGAGGAACTTGTATATCAATTAAAACAGGAATCTCAAGATGCATTTAATAGAATATATAATATGTATTCGGCTCGGTTATATGCATATTGTATGCAGTATGTTAAGTCGAGAGAAGATACCGAAGAAATTGTACAAGATGTATTTATTAAATTATGGATAAATAGACATAGTATTATACATGGCGAGCTCCTCAGCGCTTTTATTTTTAAAATAGCAAAGAATCAGATTATCAATAGGTATAAATCACGAATTAATTCATATGTTTTTGAAGAATATGTGAATTATTATAATGAAGAACAATGTTCTGTGAGCGATACTTCAGCTATTGTGGAATATGACGATTTCTGTAAATCTCTGAAAAAGGCGATGAAAAATTTGTCTAGTACTCAGAGGGAAGTGATTGAGTGTGTCAAATTAAACCAGATGTCTGTTAAAGAGACGGCTGTAAAACTTAGACTTAAAGAACAAACCGTAAAGAATGCTCTTTCAGCCGGATTGAAGGTTTTAAAGGAAATATTGAAGAAAAGTCTTGTTTTAATTCTTTTCTTTGTGTTAAAATAATTGAAATATTGATATAAAAAGACGTTTTTGTTGTCTTTATATAAACAGAGCGAGTTATATGGATTATTTAGAAGAAAAGTATAAAAGAAATTGTCTGACTCCGAAAGAATTGGAGGAACTTCAAAGGAAGGTAAGAGAAATGTCGGACGGGCAACTCGAAGATCGGTTATTTAAAGGCTGGCAAGAGGATATACTAGATGATAGTTCCGTTTCTGCTGAACGTTTAGCTATACTAAAACGCAAAGTAGATAAAAGCATTTTTCCAAAATATCGTACTAAAATGTTGATATCGTGGGGACGAATAGCAGCTGCAATCCTACTTCCAATCTTTGTTTTTGCTACATTTTATTTTTATCAAGAAACGCGTTCTTTGTCAAGTGGGGAAGTTTTATTTTCTACATTTGCGGAAGAACATGCTAACTTGACTTTGCCAGACGGGACTAAGGTGACGATGAATTCGAATAGTTCCTTGACATATTCTCCCAAAGATTTTAATCGAGATGAGCGATGTGTGGATTTTAATGGAGAAGCCTATTTTAATGTAGCTAAAAATAAATCGGTTCCATTTGTTATTACTACAAAGGATTTAACCGTAAGAGTATTGGGGACTAAATTCAATTTACATGCATATGCTGGAAATGAAACTATGGAGGTTACATTGGAAGAGGGAGAGATATTAGTATCATCTCGAAAGGAAGAGAAGAAGTTGTTACCTAACCAAAAGGCTGTATTGAATTGTCAAGACGGTAGTATATTAGTATTAGAAGAGAAGAGGCCGGAGGATGCATCTGTATGGAAAAATAACGAACTAGTTTTTATTGACGAACAGTTGGAGAATGTAATAGTAGCTCTTGAAGAAAATTATAATATTAGTATTCATATAAAGGGGTTAAATATAGACAGTGATTTGTTTACTGGAAAAGTGCCTTCTAACGATTTGCTTAATGCATTGGAAATATTGAAATATTCTTATCACATGGATTATCGTGTCGATGCGAAAGATATTTATTTTTCCAAGAAATAATTCTTGGAAAGTTTCGATTCGTTCGGATATTGTTATTTATGCTCCTCTGTTTTGATAGTTCCTTTTTAGGAACTACGAAATGAAGAGAATACCCGATTCAAAAATTTGAATCGGGTATTCTCTTTTTAGTATAAACTCGAAATATTGAAAATATTTATATGTAAAAATAATACCATTAATGAGATAGTAGTCTCGACCAATACTAGAATTTGATTATAATGCAAAAATAAATTATAATATTTTTTTATCTGATAAAACATGTTTTTAAACATACTTTTTTAAAAGTACTTTTTTATTAGCGTGTTGTCTTTCTATATAAATATTAAGAAAAACCATAAAAAACAATTCAAGGTTTATGAAAAAAATCATAAAACATCGATTAAGACAGTTTATCTTATTATTCTTTTTTATAGGTAATGTAGGTATACTGGCTGCTCAGAGTCAAAGAGTGACTATTGAGCTGAAAAATGCAACTCTAAAAGAGTTATTTTCTATTGTTGAAAAACAAACTTCGTACAGGTTTGCTTATAGAAATGTAGTGCTTGACGACAGTAATGATATTTCTATCTCTGTCAAGAATAAGAGTGTTCCAGAAGTTTTAGACGAAGTTTTTGAAAACAAGGGTTTGGATTATAATATAGTATCGGATAAATCGATTGTTGTTTTCGATAAGCGTCTGAATTTAGATAAAAGTAGTCGTGAGCAGGTGACTGTAAAGGGGATTGTTTATGACGAAACAGAAGTTCCTGTAATTGGAGCTAATATCATAGTGAAAGGTGCTAATGTGGGTACTGTTTCGAATATCGATGGAAAATTTTCTATCAATGCTCCAGCCGATGGTGTCTTGGAGGTTTCATATGTGGGGTATAATAAAGAGGAGGTGGAAATCAACGGTCGTACGTCGTTGCGCATAGATATTCGTCCCGTTGTGCTGGACGAGGTCGTTGTAGTGGCTTATGGTACACAGAAAAAGTCCAGTGTGACAGGTGCGATTGATGTTATTTCTTCGAAAACGATTGAGCAAGTCCCGGTTTCTAATATAGCTTATTCTCTTCAAGGAACGGTTCCCGGATTGATTATCACGGATAATGGAGGTAAACCTGGATCTACTCCTTCGCTGAATATTCGTGCAATAGGAACTATGAGTTCTACCGAACCATTGGTTATTATAGATGGTGTTCCGGCCGGATTGGGGGACTTTTATGCATTGAGCTCCACTGATGTGGAATCTGTTTCTGTTTTGAAAGATGCTTCTTCTGCAGCTATTTATGGATCGAGAGCATCCAATGGTGTTTTATTGGTAACGACAAAGAAGGGTAATAAGGATAAAAATCCGACGGTAGATATTTCATATACAGCCTCAATGCAGACTCCGACAAAAGTCCCTGAGTTAAATAATTCGTGGGATTATGCTATGTTGGTTAATGAGTCTTATGTTCAGGCTGGTGGGAATCCTTTATATACCGATGAAGAAATACAAATGATGCGAGATGGCAGTAACCCGGATTATTATGCTAATACGAATTGGTGGAAATCGGCTGTAAAATCCAATGACAGTATGCATCAAGCCAATGTACGGGTAAGTGGTGGAACTGCAAAATCTTCTTATATGATTTCTGGTGGTTACACTTCGCAACAAGGGTTGGTTCAGTTTACCGATTTTTCCAAATATAATGCCAGAGCCAATGTGAGTACTCAGATTGTAGATAATTTTGACGTTATGGCTGGTGTATCCTATTATAGAAGCAATAGCAAAGAGCCTGATCATTATAACAATTTTTTTGGAGCTGTTTTAAATATGCCTCCTTATTTACCGGTTAAGCGGGAGAATGGAGATTGGGGACATTTAAACAATGAAGATACGAACCCGGTTGCTTGGATTACAGAAGGAGGACATACCAAAAGTTATGATAATAATCTTCTTATGAATGGTATGGCGAATTGGGAGATTATTCCCGGACTTCGTGCGAAGGCTCAGTTTTCTTGGAATTTATGGGAGGTAGGTAGTTCTAGTATTTACAAAACTATTACGTTTGTTAATGAAGATGGTAGCCATAAATATAGTAACGATCCGAATAGTGTGAGTCGTTCAATGACAGAAAGAAGCCAGACTACTTTACAGACCACACTTGAATATGAGAAAAAAATACAAAATCATTTTTTTAAAGTACTAGCGGGTTTTACAGATGAACATTATAAAAGCCATTGGGTAGGAGCTAATAGGAAGAATATTCCTGATAATAATTTGGAGGAAATAGATGGTGCGACCGGTACTGGCGATTTGAAAGATAATTGGGGAAATTCTGACGAGTGGAGAATGTATTCCTATTTTGGCCGGGCCAACTATGATTTTGATAGTCGTTATTTTTTAGAGTTTAATCTTCGGTACGATGGCTCGTCACGTTTGGCGCCAGGACATCAATATACACTTTTCCCTTCGGGGTCAATAGGTTGGAGAATATCGGAAGAAAAATTTATGGAGCCGATAAGAACTGTGGTAGATAATTTGAAACTTAGGGCATCTTATGGACAATTGGGAAATCAAACCATAAGCCTTTATCAGTATGCAAATGTAATGGCTAATAATCCGAAAGAATATATGTTCGGACATCAATGGGTCCCGGGGTCTTATTTAAATATTTTACCGAATTACGATTTGGGGTGGGAGACTTCCACTATGCTCGATATAGGGGTAGATTTTAATTTGTTCAATAATAGGCTGATCGGTGCTTATGACTGGTATCGAAAGAAGACCGATGGCATATTGTTGGATTTGCCTGTGTCTGGTGTTATCGGTATTCCGGTTTCTGTCCAAAATGCTGGTGTTATGGCAAGTTGGGGGCATGAGTTACAGTTAACGTGGAGGGATAAAGTTAATGAGTTTAGTTATGGGGTCACTCTATCTTTTTCGGATCAAATGAACGAGGTTTTGGATTTGAAAGGAACCGGACCTCATATATATGATCGTACGGTAATAGCGGAGGGCAAACCTTTGAATACTCTGTATGGATATAAATGCTTAGGTTTTTTCACCTCGGAAGAAGAGATACAAAACAGTCCGAAGCCTGAGGGGTACGCCTCTCAAATAAAAGTTGGCGATTTGAAGTATGCCGATTTGTCTGGGCCTAATGGAGTTCCTGATGGAAAAATTGATAGTTATGATAAAACCGATATAGGTTGGAGTGCTCCGAGATATATGTTTGGACTGGATTTCTCAGGAGAGTACAAGGGATTTGATTTCAGAGTATTTTTTCAAGGGGTAGGTAAACGAGATGAGTTTATTTATGGGGGTATTGTATTAAATCCTACTTCAAAGAGTTTATTGGAGGATCGCTGGAACCCAGAGCGATCGGTACAAGAAAATTTGGCTCATGCAAATTTACCTCGATATGTAAATGGGCAACAAAATAATTACGAGATATCTGATTTTTATGTAAAAAGCGCAGCTTATTTACGATTGAAAAATTTACAGTTGGGATACACCCTTCCTAAAAATTGGACGAGAAAAATATGTTTTGAGAAGGTTCGGTTTAGTATATCTGCCAATAACTTGTTCACTTTGACTTCTTATCCGTATGTGGATCCGGAGGGCCCTTCGGGAGGAGCATATTATCCACAGTTGAGATCATTCACCTTTGGAGTGGAGCTTACTATAGGTAAAAATTGATTGTTCTATAATACATTAGATACATTTAGTTATGAAACGCTATATATATTATTTTATGATCATCGGTTTGCTTCCTGTTTTTAGTTGTACCGATGGATTGGATTTATATCCGAATGATAAAGTTACAGTAGATAATTATTGGAATACGGCAGAAGATGCTCTTCGTGCAGTGAATGCTACTTATAGTAATACCTTCCCTCAGAGCGATACGTATGGTTGTGATTTACTTTTCTTGGATGCGGCAAGTGATAATACCTATCCTCAACACAGCAATCAGTTTGGTAATTTTCAACAAATTGCATTGAATGCGTTCGAAGCGAACCATGCCGCGTTACAGGAATTATGGAATAGAAGATATGTTACGATAAGACGTTGTGCCGATTTTCTCGTGAATATCGGGAATGTAAATATGGATCCGATTTTAAAAAATCGCTATACGGCAGAGGTCTTGTTTCAACGTGCGTATGCTTATTATTACTTGATAGCTCAATTTGGAGATGTTCCATGGGTCGATCATCCATTGACGATACAGGAGGCATCTTCTATTCGGAGAACAGATAAATATGCGATTGCCAAACAGATAATAAGTGATTTGGATTACGCTGCGGCAAATCTTCCGTCTTCTTATACAAATGAGGAAGACGATGGACGAGTAACGCGTTGGGCTGCATTTGCGTTGAAAAGCCGGATTTGCATGTTTATGGCTGGAGATTATCGCAAATCTTCCCCCGACCAGAAATGGTATTGGGAACAGGCTCGGGATGCAACGGATTCTGTTATTACAAAATCTGGAAAATCTCTTTATACTCCTAATAATCAATTGACCGGTGAAAGTTATAGAAAACTTTTTTATGACGACGCTGCGAGTGTAGGTAGTGGAGAAATAATTTACGATTCTCAGTTTACAAGTGCAGAGCGCGCTCTTTATGGCTTTACGGTGAAGATTGCTTGTATTAGTGATGGAGGTTGGAATTCATGGGTTCCTACCCAATCTATGGTTGATGCATATGAAGTTAAGGTAAGTAATAGCGAAGCTTATCCGATTGACGATCCTCGTTCGAATTATAATCCTGACGATCCGTATGTGAATAGAGATCCTCGTTTGGCCGCTTCTATTTATTATACTGGTACAGGAGGAACGACCTTAGCTGGTAGTGAGTATAATAGTCAGCCCGGGAGTACGAGTGGAGATAAGATGGACCAACACAATGGCTCTCCGACGGGATATGGGTGGAAGAAATATGTAGATCCTAGTTTGATAGGAGTGTGGGATACTGGACATGATTTCCCTTTAATCCGTTTAGCAGAGGTTTATTTGGATGCAGCGGAAGCTCGGAATGAATTGGCAAATTCTCCGTCGGAAGATGCTAAGATAAGGAATTATTCGGGTATGACGAGATGGCGTGTAGGAATGCCCGATTTCCCTAATAATTTGACAAAAGATGAGATGAGAGAGCGAATAAGAAATGAACGCCGGGTAGAATTAGCTTTTGAAGGTGCTCGCTTTTTTGACATTCGTCGCTGGGGAATTGCTGAAAATGTATTGAATGCCGAAGACGGTTGGATTATTGGTATGAAATTGGATAATGCCGGTGGATACCAAGTTGTAGAAAGTGGTAAATGGAAAGGCCATGTGAAAGTGAGACAACGCACGTTATTTACTTCCGATCAGTATGTTTGGCCTATTCCAAGCAGGGAAATCGAGTTAAATCCTAATTTAGGGGCAGAGCCGTTAATGGAAATCGAATAAATTCAAAATTTTTATGAACAAATATTTTAGTATAGCACTTGTAACAGTTTTGTCTGTTATTATTACATCGTTCAAGGGAAATGCGATGTCTGATCTTTCGCAATATGTCGATCCGTTTATTGGGGTCGATGGCGGCGGTAATGTATTTCCGGGTCCTTGTGTACCTTTTGGTATGGTAAAAGTGGGTCCTGACTGTGGTGGAAAAGATTGGAATGCGGGTTGGGATCGTGATGGGAATATACATGGGTTCAGTAATGTCCATGTGAGCGGGACCGGAGGAGGTTGTAAGTATGGAAATGTACTGTTTGCCCCGATTACCGGGAATCTTGATACACAAGATTATTCATCTCCTCGAAATAATGAACATGTGGCGTTGGGGCTGTATGAGGTGGATTTGGAAAGATATGGAACATCGGCGAGATTGACGGCTTTGCAGCGTAGTGCAATGCATGAGTATACTTTTCCAGCGAGTGACGATTCAAAAATAATTATTGATTTGGGGAGTTTCTTGTCTTCTCATGAAAGACAATATTTAGTAGGCTCAGAAGTAAGGATTATTTCGGACAAAGAGATCGAGGGATATACTCGGGTTAGAGGAGGTTGGAATATAGGTGAGCCGTACACGGTTTATTTCTACGCTGTGTTTGATACTCCGTCAGATGATTGTGGTACATGGAAGAGCCATCGAGTTGAACCTGGGAAAAGAGAACAATATGATACCAGTGAACCGACAGGTGCTTATTTTTCCTATCGCACTTCTGATAAGCAGAAAGTTACGGTCAAAGTGGGCATCTCTTATTTAAGTACCGGGAAAGCGCGAATGAATTTGTCAGAAATGAATTCGTGGAATTTCGACGAGGTGAGAGCCGCCTGTGTGAGTCGTTGGAACGAGATATTGAACAAAATAGAGGTTAAAGGTAGTGACGAGCAGAAAAAGATTTTCTATACAGCTTTGTATCATAGCTATTTGCAGCCAGTAGACAAGACCGGAGAAAATTCGAAATGGATATCGGACGAACCGTATTACGATGATTACTATTGTATTTGGGATACATTTAGAGCGACACACCCTTTATTCACATTGTTGACGCCTTCTAAACAGGTAGATATGTTGCGTTCTTTGCTGGATATATATCGGCACGAAGGATATGCTCCCGATGCGCGGAGTGGAGACGACAATGGCCGGGTGCAAGGTGGATCGAATGTTGATGTACTTTTTGCCGATGCCTATGTCAAAGGATTGAAAGGTATCGATTACGAATTGGCATTGGAGGCGATGATAAAGAACGCCGAAGTGTCTCCCGGTGATGACGAGCGAAAGGAAGGACGCGGCGGTATCAGTGATTATAATGAGAAGGGTTTTGTATCGACAAAATTCGAGCGCGCGGGGACTCGTACCATGGAGTATGCCAATTGTGACTATGCCATTGCTACATTGGCTCGTGGACTGAAAGAAAAAGAGATTGCCCAAAAGTATATGGAACGTTCCCGAAATTGGCAAAATTTGTGGAACCCCAATGTGGAAAGTTTGGGCTTTAAGGGCTTTGTGTGGCCTCGTTATAGCGACGGCTCTTGGTGGAGCGAAGATGATTATTCGGTTTTTCAAGGTGGAACATGGCCCGATTTCGTGTACGAGACGTTCTCGTGGGAGCTGTCTTTTTATGTTCCGCATGATGTGAATGCTCTCATCGAGAAATGTGGAGGGAAAGAGCAGTTCACCCGGAGGTTGGATACTTATTTTTCTCATGAGAAATGGGATCAACGGTGGTATATGGGGCTGTTCCAAATCTCGAACGAACCGGGATTTTTGACGCCTACCCTATATAATTACGTGGGTCGACCCGATAAAACGGCCGAGGTCGTGCGAAAGACGTTGAAGGAGCGTTACAATACGACGAAAGAAGGAATCCCCGGTAATGACGATTCGGGCTCAATGTCGTCGTGGTATGTCTTTCATGCTCTTGGTTTCTATCCCAATACCGGGCAGGATTTGTATTTGATATCCAGTCCCACGTTCGAGGAGGCTGTTATTCATTTGGAAAATGGGAGAGATTTATCGATCAAGGCGAAGAAAGCCAGCGATAAAAATATCTATGTTCAGTCGGTTAAACTGAACGGGGAGCCGTTGGACGCATGCTCGTTCAAACATACCGATATTGCCAATGGCGGGACATTGGAGTTTGTGATGGGCTCGAAACCGTCTAAGTGGGGAATCGTTGGAGTGGAAAATCAATTATAAGGAATAATTATGAAAAAAGTATTATCGATAGGACTTGCCATGCTGGCATTTTTCCCCATGTGCGTGGGGGCGAAAGAGTTGTTTGTGGATTCGCCGAATGGTAAAATATCGGTTACGGTGAGCATCGACTCCGTGATTGCGTGGAGTGCCTGTTTTGCCGATACCGAAATTATAGCCCCGTCTGAAATTTCGATGACCTTTCGGAATGGAGAGGCGATAGGCCGTAATCCTAGATTGAAAAAGTTTTCTGTCGAAAAGGTCGATGAGATTATCGATGCTGTTATTTATAAAAAGAGAGAGGTGATAGACCGATATAATGAATTGAAAATGCAATTTCGAAATTATAATTTGTACTTCCGAGCATATGACGATGGTGTGGCCTATCGTTGGGAGACAAATTTTAAATCGAAAGAGCCGGTAGTTGTGCAGGCTGAAAAAGCCGAGTTTAGTTTTGCCGGTGAAGACCATGATGTGACGGTAGGGTATGTGAGAGCCAATGAGAAAGATGTTTATTCTCAGTCTTTTGAAAATGAGTATCGAACGATTGATTTGAAAGATATGTCTGATTTTTGGCCGGCTTTCGCTCCCATTCTCGTGGGGATGCCTAACGGAATAAAGGTGGCGATTACCGATGCTGATTTGATCGACTACCCGGGAATGTTTTTGAAGAAGACGGGAGATACCCGATTGACGGGCGATTTTGCTCCTTTTGTAAAGAAAGAGGTTCAAGGAGGTCATAACAACCTGCAAGCTCTTGTTGAGGAAAGAGACGATTATCTGGCGGAGACGACCGGAAAAAGGTCCTATCCATGGAGAGCCGTGATTATAGCCGAGGAAGATAAAGACCTTTTGAACAGCGATATGGTGTATAAACTGGCGACACCTTGCCAAGTGGACGATGTTTCTTGGATAAAACCGGGCAAACTGGCATGGGATTATTGGTGCGCATGGAACATATATGGTGTAGATTTTAGAGCGGGAGTAAACACTGAAACTTATAAATATTTTATTGACTTCGCTTCTGAAAATAAAATAGAATATGTGTTATTAGATGAAGGGTGGGCTATGAGTACCGATATTATGACTCCCGTAGAGGATATCGATCTTCCCGAAATCATCGAATATGCGAAGCGGAAAAATGTCTCTATTTTGTTGTGGGCTGGGTGGTTGCCTTTGGACCAAAAGATGGACGAAGCGCTGAAACACTATTCCGACCTTGGAGTGAAAGGTTTCAAGGTGGATTTCATGGATAGGGACGACCAACGTGTAGTGAATTTTTGCACACGGTTGGCGAAAAAAGCAGCTGAATATCATTTGCTTATTGATTTGCATGGGTGTTATAAGCCTACGGGATTACAGAGGACTTACCCGAATGTTATCAATTTTGAGGGCGTTTATGGTCTGGAATATTTGAAAGGGGATTATCCTGATATGCCTCGAAATGATGTGACCATACCTTATTTGAGGATGCTGGCTGGGCCGGTCGATTATACGCCGGGGGCGATGGTCAATGCTAACAGGGAAAGCTATAAAGGCATTTGGGGAACACCTATGAGTCAAGGTACACGTGCGCATCAAGTTGCTTTGTATGTAGTGTTTGAAGCTCCGTTGGTTATGATGGCCGATAGCCCTAACAATTATAGAAAAGAACAGGAGACAACCGATTATATAGCACAACTTCCTACGGTATTTGATGAAACCGTTTCCCTTGCGGGGAAAGTCGGTGAATATGCGGCGGTTGCGAGAAGGAAAGGTGATAAGTGGTATGTTGGAGCTATCACGAATTGGGATAAGCGGGAAATATCTTTGGATTTCTCTTTTTTAAGCCAGGGACTGTGGAAAGCTGAAATTTTCAAGGACGGGATAAATGCCGACAGGAACGGAAACGATTACAAAATAGAGGAACAAAATATCGTGTCCGGGAAAAAATTGAAAGTAACGATGGCTCCGGGCGGAGGTTGGTCTGCTATAATTTCCCGAATCAATTGAATGATTTTAATTATTTAATACTAATCCTTAAAAATAAGATTTATCATGAAAAAGGTAAAATTACTGATTTCGTCATTGAGTCTTGTTGCAATGAATGTATTTGCGACAGACGTGTATGTTACGGTTTCCGGAGCAGGAAATGGTAGTGGTAGTGATTGGGCTAATGCAAAAAACGACTTGGGAGAAGTTCTCTATAATGCTTCTGCCGGGACGACGGTTCATGTCGGAGCCGGAGTTTATAAACCGACAGTAGATTACAAGGGTAATTCTACCGCACCCAATATAGAGAAGCGGTTTAAGTTGTCGGGCGGTGTTACGGTTTTAGGTGGTTATCCATCTACCGGTGGAGCGGAACGGAATGTACAAGAAAATGAGACTATATTAGATGGTGCTATTAATGATACCGATACGGTCTATACGATTGCTTATGGTTTATTGGGCGAGCAGGATATCGTAGTCGATGGCTTTATTTTCCGTCACGCTACGGGGCGTATGTCGGGACCCGATAACGATTATATGGGCGATTTTTCTGGCGGCGCCGGGGCGATAGTCGTTTTGGGTGGTACACCGATTCCCGATGCAACATCTCCTACGGGAAGTGGATTGAAACTTGTAAATTGTGTATTTGATGGATTCAAAGCAAAATGGGGTGGCGCTATTAAATTACAGAAGCCTGATCAGTCAACAAATCCCAAATTAACTTTGACCAATTGTTCATTCTCTAATAATATAAGTGGGCAAAACGGAGGGGGAGTCCTCGCCTATAATTGGGACGTAGATGTGGAAAACAGTACTTTCGAAGGTAACTTTGGAGGTAGTGGAGGTGCGATAGCATGTTTTGGAAGTATGATAGTCAATGCGACTGAAAGTACATTTAAAGGAAATTCATGTAGTAGTAATGGGGCTGGTATATTATGTTATGCAGAAGAACAAGATGCTGGAAGTGAAATGACTGTAAGGAATTGTGATTTTATAGAGAACGATGGTTGGGACGGAGTCGGCGTTTATTCGAATAAATCATCGAACTGTGTAATAGAAGGTTGTACATTCGATAAAAATACAGGAGGTGGAGCTGGAGCAGTTCGTCTAAATGGTACGTTTACAATTACCGATTGTGTTTTTAACGGTAATGAAATAAACGCTCATCCCGGAGGTTGGCTCGATGGAAGTGTAGGGGCTATAAGTAATTGTATATATACGAATAATAAAAGTGCAGCCGGGCAGAATGGGGTTATTTTTAAAGTTCAAATGGGTGAAGAAATAAATGTAACCAATTGCTATGCTACAGGAAATTCTGGAAAATCTATCGCCGGTATAGGTTGGGGATCGAGCGGTTTAATGAAAAATGTTTCCATTGTAAATAATACAGGCACAGCGATTGCTTTTCAGGGAGCAGCTTATACGTGTCAAAATATGACGATTAGTGGTAATTCCTCTCCGACGAATGGCGGTATTATTGATGGTAGTTGGGAAGGGGCTTCATCTATCAGTATCTATGACTGTACGATTGTAGGTAATTCTTCGGCTGATGGACAGAATGCCATGTATATATCGGGAGGAACTGCGACAATAGATTTTGATAATTGTATTTACGTGGAAAATGGAGATAAAGATGTTGATTATGGTACTGTTTTTGGTTCTTTTGTGCGTAACTATTGTATTTGGGACGATACTCGATATGGTGAGGGCCGGTTCTATCCGTTGGATAGTCCATTCACAGTTGGTACTTATTTAGCTCCTATTGCAGAAGTAGATGGGCAGTATGTTCATTTATTAACGGGTGAAAATAATCCTGCCGTAGGAAACGGATCTCCGAATTCTTCCAATACAGAGGACCAAACAGGAAGAATGCGTCCAGCATCCCCGTCAATAGGAGCTGTTGAATATAGAGACGGATCGGGTATCGATGCTGTGGAACAAGCTCAGTTGAATGTGTATCCATCGGTGACTACCGGACAATTGGTCGTAACGAATCCTTTTGCCGGAACAAGTACGCTTTGTGTTTATTCTATTGATGGATCATTGGTAAAAAGGATAAATTTAGGTATCGGAGATAATTTGTTGAACTTCTCTGATTTGGGAAATGGAACTTATCTTGTATCACTTCATAATGGGGCGACTGTGGTAACATCGCGTATAGTTAAAAGATAAGTTCGTTTTTGTAACCTGTGTCATCGAGTGAAAGTGTCTCTGTGACACAGGTTTTGTATTTTATGTAATTGTTTAATTATGAATAAATTGAAATTTATTGTAGTCGGCTTTTTTGTTGGGCTTTCGTTGTTTTTATCGAAAGTTAATTCGGCTGGGCTAATATACAATTATCCGTTATATCCTTATTCGAAAGATTTGTCTCAGACATTGACTTTTAAAGTCATGTTACGTTGTGCTCTTCCTGATCAAATATCCAATTTGGATATGTCTTTGGTTGCTAATTATTTAAGGCAAATAGATTGTATTACAAGAGGAATTCCCAAGATCGTCGTGTTAGGAGGTTTCCAGCAGAATGGACATGATCATACTTATCCGTGGTGGGCTCCGGTAGATGATAGTTTTACAGCTCCGGGTCGTAGGAAAGGGAAAGAAGCTTTGATATGGTTGATGGAAGAGGCTAAAAAATATAATACGACTTGTACTTTCCATGTGAACCCGTTTGATGCATATATGGATTCAGAAAAATGGAATTTTTACGAAGAAAATGACTTGTTGTGCAGAAATACAGACGGTTCTTTGGTAAAGGGTGATATTTGGTGGGATCGCCAAAGCTATTTTGTCAATATGGTAAATGAATGGAATGCTGGGGTGACAAAGCAACGTATAGATGCATTTTTAAATGAATTACCTTTGGTTAAAGAAACCGGAGTTTTATATTTCGATAATTTGACTCAATATCCGGCCAGCCCTAAACATCGGGTGACTCGTGCCGACCAGATAACTGCGATAAAAAAAGCTGCTGAATATTTAAAGGAACAGTATAATATACAGTTGATAGGAGAGTACGCAGATGTGAATTTGTATGGGTTTGATTGTTTAGGTGTAACATGGGATTGGAATGCCTCTTTAAATATCGATCAGATGGAGGTTCCAGCATATGTAGCTTGTGGAGGACGTAATATATGTCACGATGATTTATTAGGTGCTACTAATGATATCAGTAAACGGAGATTACAAGTTTTTGGTTCGAGTATCCAGTTAGAGGATATTCAATTTCAACAAGATGTTTCGAAAGTGGTAAGGGAGTTTACACATCATACTTTGCCCTATTTTTATATGAATCGTTTATTGAGACAAAATTTAAGCACAAATGGATATGAAATGACTCTTTCTCTCTCGGATAGTGTGGATAGCAAGTGGGAAGGTGATAATGTTCATAGACTATATCGGGATAGAAAACTTATGAAAGAAAATTATGATGTGTTTATTCCGGTATATTGGGTAAATCATCTTGAAATTATGGCGTATTCATATCAAGGAAGACGGGGTAAGTGGAGTTTGCCGAGAGAATGGAAAGGTATAGAGTCGGTTGATATATATGAGTTTAATTCTTCTTATTATGACCTTGAATTAAAAGATTCGAATATTGCAATTACAGATAATCAAATCGATTTGAATCTTGAAGCTGGAGTGGCCCAAATATTGGTCCCTGCTGGAACCGATGTTCATGACGGAACGATTTATGATAATCCGGCTTCTGGAGAGATCGATTTTTTAGGGGAAGATTATGAGACACAGGGGGATTGGAAAGACAAGTATGGCTGTCTTGGCTATGATGTATTCGGAGCGTCGAAAGTGTTGTCTGATGGTATTCAATTGGGATATATAGGTGATAATCTCGATGTGTATAATACAAATAGTTCTCGTCGGGTAGCATTACAGACTCCTGAGGAAGATGGGAAAAGAATAGAGGCGGTACGGACATCGAAGTTACATCAGATAATCGATGTGCAAACGGCTGAAAAAAGAATGCTTTCGTTGTATATTGCCGATTATAAAGACAGAAATTGCCAAATGGTAGTTGATGTTATCGATGCCGTGACAAAGCGAATATTGCATTCAAAATTAATCAATTCGTTTCAGTCGGGAATATATCTGAGATATAATGTAAAGGGACATTTACAGTTCCGGTTTACTCGTTTCTTTTATGATGGATACGGAAATCCCGATTATCCGGTATGTAGTGCAGTATTTATAGATGAAGAAGGGGTATCAGGTAAAGAGAATATTCGTTGGAAGGAGGATAATCTGAGGTGTTATCCTTCTGTATTTCGAGATGATTTGACAATCGAGGCTGATGTTTTTACTTCTCCAAAAGTACATATCCAGATACATTCGATAGCAGGGAATTTATTATATGATAAGGTATTTGACGTTTCTGATAACCGAGTGCAGGTTTGTTTGGATAAAGGCGAATTGGGAAGTCAAAATGGAGTTTGCATTGTATCTCTTGTAACAGATAGGTCGGTTTTAAGGAAAAAGGTCGTATGTAGATAATCCTGTTTTTGGGGAATGAATTAGATGTAGAATTATGCCAATTTTATAAATGATTAATTATTAAAATAAAAAAGATGAAATCTGTAAAAATATTATTGTTGTCTTTACTGTTGTTATCACCCTTATCGATGTACCCGATTGGGCTAGATTACCAGTATCCGCTTTATCCATATAAGAGAGATTTATCTCAAACTTTGACGTTTAAAATCATGTTACGATGTGCTTTGGAAGATGATCATCATAATTTGGATTTGGGGGCGGTCGCTAAATATTTGCAACAGATAGACTGCATTTCTCGTGGTCTACCCAAAGTTGTGATATTGGGTGGTTTTCAACAGGGAGGCCATGATCATACTTATCCATGGTGGATGCCAATTGATTCTACTTTGTACGCGCCTGGCGGATTAAAGGGGAAGGATGCTTTATTATGGCTGATGAATGAAGCGAAGAAATATAATACAAATTGTACTTTCCATGTAAATCCATTTGACGCTTATATGGATTCGCCTATGTGGGATATGTATGTGAAGAAAGATTTGTTATGTCGAAATGCCGATGGATCTTTGGTGAAAGGCGATATTTGGTGGAATCGTCAGAGCTATTTTGTCAATATGGTAAATGAATGGAACGCTGGGGTGACTAAACAACGGATCGATGCTTTTATAGAACAAGTCCCTTTGGTTAAAGAAACCGGAGTACTATATTTCGATAACGAGACACAGTATCCACCTAGTTTATATCATTATGTGACAAAAGAAGATCAGATATCGGCTATAAAGAAGGCTGCGGAGTATTTGAAAACCGAATATGGTATTCAGTTAATCGGTGAATATGCCGATACCAATCTTTATGGAGTGTGTTCGTTGGGAGTTACATGGGATTGGTGGGCTTCGTTGAATATTAATCAAATGGAAGTCGCTCCTTATATTGCATGTGGTGGTAGAGACGGTACTCATGACGAGTTGTATGGGGGACAGATAGATTTAACAAAACGAAGATTTCAAGTTTTTGGGGCGAGTGTGCAACTAGAAGATACTCAATTTCAGCGTGATCCATTCAAGGTTGCGAGAGAACTTTCACATCACACATATGTTTATTTTTATCTGAATCGATTGTTGAGATTAAAGTATGAGACTAGGGACACATTAGGGATAACATTGACTTTATCCGATAATGTTGTTAGTAAATGGGATAATGACAATGTTCATCGTTTATATAGAGATGGATATTTGATGAAAGAAGGGCATGATGTATTTGTCCCTGTATTTTGGGTAAATCATCTCGAAATAATGGCTTATTCGGTGAAAGGAAGAACGGGGATATGGCATTTCCCGAGAGAATGGACCGGAATAGAAAAGGTTGATATTTATACGTTCAATGAGGATTTTACGGGGCTAAGATTATTGGAACAAGGTAGAAAGATAAATAAAAATCAAATTTACCTGTCGCAAGAACCAGATAGAGCTCAGATCATAGTTCCTGCTGGAACTGATATGACAGATAGATCGACTATTTATTCTAATCCGCCGTCGGGAACAGCGACGTTTATTTGTAAAGATGTTGAAACTCATGGCAATTGGAAGAGAAAGTATGGGAAAAAGGGATATGATATATTCGGCCATTCTTCAAAATTACCTAAAACTTGTATGCTGTCCTATATAGGTGATTCTCTTAAAGTATTGGATAACAATAGTACTCGACCTGTCTCTTTGCAGAAAGTAGAAGGAAAAGGACGAATTGAAGCAGTTAGGACCTCGGTTCTTCATCAATTGATCGATGTTACTGTGGAGGAAAATACAAAAGTGTCGTTATATTTTGCAGATTATAAGGGAAAAAATTGCCAGGAAGTGGTTGATGTGATAGATGTCAATACAAAGAGAATATTAGCATCTTATCTTCTTAATAATTTTGAAGAGGGAGTCTATCTATCATTTGGAGTGTCGGGAAATGTTCAATTCCGGATTACCCGTTTCTTTTATGACCATTATGGAAATCCTGATTATCCAGTGTGCAGTGCTATCTTTTTCGATAAAGAATGAATGTTATGAGACAGGTTTGTGTTTATTTGTTTTCCTTGTTGGTTTTGGCTTGTTATTCGCAAGAGAGAAGTAATGTTGGAGAATATAATATATTGGATTATGGAGCAAAGAAGGATTCCTCGTTCCTTAGTAGTGAAGCTATTAATCAAGCAATAACAGATTGCTCTGCTAATGGAGGTGGACGTGTTGTGATTCCTGCCGGAAAATATAAATCGGGCACTATTTTAATGAAAGATCATGTTGAGTTGTATTTTGAACCGGGCTCTTATTTGTGTGCCAGTGTAGATCCGAAAGATATTTTTCGTCAGCCTCAACCGGAGTATCGTTCAGAAAAAGAGCAAGGTGGGTGGTATGCCTTGATTTATGCCGAGAAAGCAAATGATATTGCTATCAGCGGATATGGTATAATTGATGGACGGGGTGCTCAACATAAATCTCGCCCTGAGTGTTTATGGGGAGATCAAGATGGAAGACCTCGGAATATATTGTTTATATCCTGTTCGAATGTAAATATATCGGGAATAACAATGATCAATGCCGGTATATGGAACCAACATTATTTGAATTGTGAAGATGTATATGTCAATAACGTGAAAGTGATAAATCATAGTAATAGTAATAATGATGGTATAAATATCGACGGGTGTCGTAGATTCTTTTTAACTAATAGCAATATTGATTCTGACGATGATGGGATCGTTTTGAAAAGTACAGGTTTATCTCCTTGTAAAGATGTGGTTATCGATAATTGCATAGTGAGCAGCCATGCCAATGGAATTAAATTGGGAACAGAGTCTACCGGCGGGTTCCGTAATGTCGTTGTTTCTAATTGTATTGTTAAACCAAGCCGTATTACGACCCGCATTTTCCCAACTACTTTGTTGAAAGGCATCACTGGAATTTCATTGGAGATTGTGGACGGAGGTGTAATGGATGGAATAAGTGTAAACAATATAATTGTGGAGGGAACGGAATGTCCGCTTTATATTCGGTTAGGGAGTCGGGGAAGAAAACACACAAAAGATTCTCCTGAACCACCTATGGGGCAAATGAGGAATATTCAGATTAGTAATATATTGGCCTATGGGACCGGCAATTTCTGTTCTTCGATTACGGGAGTACCGGAGGGAAAGATAGAAAATGTATATCTGGATAATATCCGGTTTTTTAATAGAGGAGGATTGAAAAATGGAGAATATTTACCAGATATTCAGAGTGTGATTGAAGATGAGAAAGGCTATCCTCAGCCGACTGTATGGGGGAATTTACCATCTTCTGCTCTGTTTATTCGTCATGTCGAAAATATACATGTCACTAATGCCGTCTTTGGTTCTGATGAATCAGATCCGAGGATACCTATTATTGCAAATGATGTGGATTATTTGCAACTAAGTAAGGTGTATTTCGATTTTGATACAGATAAAAAAGATGTATTGATGAAAGATGTTAAACAATATAGTATTGATAAAAATATAGATATAGAAGAATGATATATAGTTTCTGTATTAAATTGTAATAAGACGATTAGATTTTGAAAATGATGAAGAAGATATTGCTTTTTGGGGTAAGTATTCTATTCTGTATGGTAGAATTTTATTCATTCTCACAAGATAATGCTCAAAATTGGGCTAATTTTAAGCATTATGCAGAGCAAAATAAGCTTTTGAAAGCAACTGTTATTGTTCCTAAACGAGTGGTATTTATAGGAAATTCTATAACGGAAGGCTGGGTGAATCAACATCCTGACTTTTTTAAACAGAATGGATATGTGGGTCGAGGCATAGGAGGACAAACATCTTATCAAATGTTGTTACGTTTCCGTGAAGATGTAATAAATCTTTTACCGGAAGTTGTCGTTATTAATGCTGCAACTAATGATATTGCCGAGAATGCAGGGGCCTACAACGAAGACTATTCTTTTGGGAATATTATTTCTATGGTAGAATTGGCTCAAGCTAATGGGATAAAAGTAATTCTTACTACGACTTTACCTAGTTCGAGTTTTAGCTGGAATCCGTCTATCAAAGATGCCACTCAAAAAATAACGGCGTTAAATAAGCGCTTGGCTACATATGCGAAAGATAGTCAGATACCTTTTGTAGATTATTATTCTAATATGGTTTGTATTTCCAATGGAGATCAGTTATCTAAATACACGAATGATGGAGTGCATCCTAATTCACAAGGATATGATGTGATGGAATCTTTAATAAAACCAGTCATAGATAAAGTTTTAGATTAAATTCTGATTTGATAAGAATAACGAAAAATTAGTAAATGAGGGTTACCATTTATATATTAGGCCTCAAAGACCGTATGTTATAGCATAAGTACTTGATTAATAGATATAAAAATAGGGATTAGCATTTTGCTAACCCCTTACTTTTTGTTGTCCGGGAAGGATTAACCGATAAATTGTAAATTCCTGTTATTTAAATGTTTATACATTTATTTATTTGCATTGTATCACAGTTGTATATACTTTTGCAGTGTTACGTAATGCTAATATTATGTAGAAAATAACACAATGCAAATAACAAGATTAGTGATGTCAGACTTGTTTTCATATCAATAAATATCGTGTTTTTCTGTTCCTAAAAGAGGCTATTTTTTTTCATAATACTTGATGTAAAATTTGTTGGGTTTTTCTTCGTCTACAAGTATGTTCTCTTTTTTTTCTCGTTTTACTGATTTATTTGGGAAACCAATATGTGGTTTGATTTGTTCTATATTGGACACCCAAAATTCGTTTTCTATGTGCTTGATAGAATCTTCATTGTTCGATTTGTACGAAATCCTGTTGGTGAATATATATGGTGATTGTTCAGGGCTTACCGAACCTTCATGATAGAGTCGATTTCCATCGCTTATTGGATAACGTACAGGAATGTATTTTGCTGAGTGAGGGGGAATACATATTACCGGCTGTTCTTTTACAGTTATAGAAGAAACATGATTAGTGCCATATCCAACTTTTTTTGTTGCATCGATCGGATTAAAAAACGAATAATAGGGATATATGACTTTCCCGTCAATACTTATACTCTCTTCATATGTCGAAGTATAACCCTCCGTTATTTCCCTATTGGCATAATAATCATAGGCCACGCCATTGTGTATATAGAACGACCTGTCCATCAATACGAATATATCATTATCGGTTTTGTTTTCCATTACGAATCCCGGATTTCCGCATTCTGCCCACAGATTATAATACAATGCGCAGTCCTTGTTTTCATATTTGAGTGAGCCTTCATTTTGTTCCAACTCACTTTCTACCGTATAAGTTTGATAATATAGGAGGTATTCTGTACAAGATGTCATTGTCAACGATAGACAAAACAGTAATGCGGTTATTAGTTTTTTCATATTAGTTGAGTATTTAATTATTTTTATTTCCCTTGTATCTATGGGCTCTTCTAAATCCCTTTTCTTCTGCTTCCGCTACTGTATAAGCATAAAATTCACCTTTATTCTTTATTTGTGCAGTGTCATATTGCTGATCAAATGGAAGATGATATATTTTATCATTACCGTTAATATTGCATTTAATACGGGGAAAGTCTATAAATTCTTGTATCATAATTTTTATTCCAAGAATTTCTGCAAAATTTTTAGCCATATCAGACAATTTTGTAAAAGGAGGTATCATCAAGACAGGAATAATTTTTATTCCATTTCCGAAATTTTTTTTGTTCTCGATTTGATACGCTATTGTCGTCCCAAACAGTTGCATTAAAACATTTTCTGTTATATGTAAGTCCTTATTCCAGCATTTACATTGTATGATAAATATCTCTCCTTTTTTACTATCTTCATCAAATAATGTGTGACCAAACTTTGTTGCAATCAAATCCCGACCTAAATCTCCATATCTTTTTTCAATGCCATGCATTTCAACACTAAATCCTTTCTCTCGTAATGAATAAGCACAAGCCATTTCATAATCACGACCAATAGCCCAATTCGACTTTTTTCTCTTTTGTATATATCTATCTAATGCCAATTGATTTCGTTGTGAAACAGTTAACTTATTCCATTCGTCATTACTAAGAAAATCCCTACTCCTATCTCGATTCTCTTGCAAGTCCGAATATGATAAATATTCAGCCATGCTTAATAATTCGGTGTCATTATCTATGTATAATTTTAGTTCGGGAAATGACCCAATAATAAAATTGTATTTATACTCAATTTCTTTGTAGAATACAAGTTCTTTATTAGTGGTCTCTTTTATTTCTTTGAGTTTTTCTGCTGCGCTGATAGCTGGGTGAGGTTTATATCTCAAATAATTTTCATCTTTTTCATATAAATATGTTGACAAATCTGCTGCCATTTGTGCAACATATTTAAAAGGCGTTTTAGAATCAAGCACATGTTTAATGATTCCTTCTCTTTTTAATAAATCATTTAATTTTGATTTGTAATTATCATTGAGTTCTGTTGTTTTTTTATTATAATCATACTCTAGCTCTTTTGTTTTTCGATTGTAAATTTCTATAATTTCATCAATCTCCTTTTTGTGCCGTTTTACTTTATTTTTATATCTGAATGATAGTGTCACTAATAATGTAGTTATAACTATAATAAATACAAATGTTACCGGAATAACAATTGTAAATAATATACCTTTTGAATAAGCTATTTTTGATAATGATACTATTGTCTCGATAGGAAACAAAACTGTAATAGCAATAATAAGGGGAATGTATATTAAAAAAAGTATAGTTGATATACACCCTTCTTCAAACTTGGACATTTTATATTGCTTTCATTTCAACGACATACTCAGTAATACCATTACAGCCTGAAAACATCTTGCAGCGACACCTCAAAAGTGACATTGAGAGTCTTCTGAACTGTTATGGGGAACTCCGCCACTCCTATCTTTTGTGCTCATTGTGTTTATCATTGTTCAAATAATAAGATATATATTTTTGATTGTTCACACTAAGTATTTTATTAATTAATTCTTTCATGACTTTACTATTATATTAGTTTTTCTTATATTAAGAAATTATTTAATATTGCGATTGTTAACCATCTAATCTTGTTTATCTAATGAGCCCCTCAAAATACATATTAAATCATCTTTGGATTTTATTGTTGTTTCAAGAGACTTTATTGTAGCCTCATGTCCACTAACGATTCTTTCGAGGTATTGTATCCTTTGATTAAGCATGTCTATTTCGTTCAGGTTATTTTGGACGCTTGAACTAGTATTCTCTATTGTGACTGTTCCGTCAGGGTCAATAATTTTTTGAGTACCTTTTTCCGGCAATGATATAGAGATGTTATTATTAACATCTCCTTGACGTATATTACCTTTATTTCCGCCAGATATATTCAGGTTATCTCTCGTCGATATAGTCGAAGGTCTTAACATCTCGCCTTCGCCTGTTAATACCCATAATGGATTTAATTCGGAATATATTCTAAGTATTTTCTCGACTACGGAAGAAGATATACTTTTCGTTTTTCTCCAATATCCATTTGATAGACCTACTTCTATTTCAAATTTACTATTACTAATCCCTTTGTAATCAATATATTGCTGTATTCTGTCTTTTGCGTTCATAGTGCACATAATTAAAAGTTGTTAATAATTAGACTATATTCCGCAATTCATTTGTTATATTAGAATATAGTCTATATCTTTGCCTCTGTAATCATTGAAACGAACTTATTTCAAGATTGAAACAAAAACCATAATGTGCAAATATAAACGATTAAATGTAAAAAAGCAATGAGAAAAGTAAAATACATCAGTATCCCATCAAAGATTATTAAGGAGATAGCCGCCGAGGTAGGTTGTACAGACCGCACTGTCTACGGGGCGATAAACTTTCGCACGGACGGAGAGCAACCAGAACGAATAAGGGAGCTTGCTCTCAAAAAGGGCGGAATCGTCTCACACAAGATGGTAGGATAAACCAGCCGAGAGAAAAACGAAAAAGATAAAAGCATGAATCGGACTGACGCAAAAATGATAGCCGAGGAGTTGTATAAACTCGTAAGAAAGGAACTGAGAACGGTAGCGGAGAATCTTGTTATCGAGGATACAGACGAATTTCTCACTGTCGATGAAGCTGCCGACTTCATGAGATTATCGAAATCTACTCTATACAAGAAACGTAAAGTAATACCATGTGTAAAAATAAATGGATCATTGCGATACTCTAAAAATGCTCTTATCAAGTACATGAATAAAGTTTAACGAAAATAGGGGAGTAGCTCAACGGTAGAGCAACCGAATAAAAGAACCAGTATGTTGGGTATCGGTTCTTCGGAGCGAGCAAGGGTTCGATTCCCGCCTCCCCACAAAAAAGCTCATTGACATGTTGGCGTACGTGAAGAACACCGAGAGTCGCAATAGCGGGAACGCCGAGACTTGCGACGGGTCGGGGTGAAGTAACGAAGTCGTGACGTGTAAGTAATATCCGGTAATTCGGCAACCGGGCACGCTTCACCAAGTTCAATGAATAGAAACGAACAAAAAATGGAGAGAGAAAGGGATTGCTTTTCTAGGCAAGAATAGTTCAGACAGCTTTCCATTACCCTATATTTCCCCTGCCCGTCGGATTCGGGTTGAAAAAACAGTCATCTGTTGCAGGGGAACGAAATTAAATAAACCTGTGAACATGAACACAACTTGTATTATCCCACGGTCAACAATCGAGAAACGATACGACAAGGCAAGGGAAGATTTCAACGACCAATACGACAACTCCCCTTACAAATTGAAATGTAAGGAATTTTATCTGGGAGGCGGGGTAGAAAACTACGAGGTCGTCAGCCAGATACTATCGATGAACGAGGAAGAAATAGCCAAATCCTACCTCGAAGATTGCGACCCGAAAGACTGGCAGAGCATGCGTCGATACCGGGAAGACCTCATGTGTGATGCCACGGACATCTACAAAACCGCTATCGCTATGGTAAAAGCCGATATTCAGAAACTAAAAACCATACAGGACGAGGTAGAAAGTTTTCTTGACGACCATATAGGAGAAAACATGGACGGTCATTATCTCGACGGAGATATAAACTATGAAGTAGATTTGATCGACAAAAACGCCGACGTCCGCATTCATTACGACGCATACAATCACAAGGAATGGGACAACGGCAACTATTTAACGCCATCTTCTAGTAGTGGCTACATCGATACAGAATACACGGTAACCGTATTCGACGAATGCGGAAATGAAGAATTTGAGTTTAACGGTAATTTCCAAATATAACAGTCATGATATTCTACAAGTTATTTACCCTGCTCGCCATACTGCTTGTGCTTTCCTCGATATTCGGGGTAGTCGCTTCGCTCATCAATGCCAACCTTTGTCAACTGGTGATAAGCATATCCCTGTTCGCCCTGTCTTCGGTAGCTCTTACAGGGCAACAAAAAAAAGATAGGAAATACAATGGACAAAAATGAAATTTTAAATAGCGACTATGATGTCCGCGTTAGTGTGGCAGAAAACCCAAACACTCCCGTCAATGTACTCACGGAGCTGGCAAAGGATAGCGATTGGGAAGTTCGTGCAAAAGTGGCGGAAAACCCAAACACTCCCGCTGATGTACTCATGAAATTGGCAGAGTCAGGTAACTCTGTTGTCCGCAAGAATGCGGCAGGGAATCCCAACATTCCCGCCGGTGTGTTGATAGAATTGTCAAAAGACGAAGATGATAGAGTAGTTAGCCGTATGGTAGGTAAATAAAGCTATTAAATGTAAGTGGTAAACAACAAACCGATAAGAAACTATAACAAAATCACTATCACAATGGGAAAGTCCACAGAATATTATCGCACACACCCCGAAGCCCGGGAGAAGAAAGCCGAGACAGACAAAAAAATAAACGCCCGTCCCGATCAAAAACGCAAACGGGCACAGCTGGCGAAAGCCAATCGGGAGCACGACAAGCGATATGGGAAAGAAAGCCGAGCCGGGAAAGACCTTTGTCATACCAAACACGGCCTTAGATATAAACCCGCATCCGTCAATAGAGGGAACAAATCCGATACTCCGGGCGATCGCAAAGCAAGAGGAAATAAATTATAGTTCCATATAAATCAAGCATATTCACCGCCCGTCCGGGAGGATATGCGGTGTATAAAAAGAAACATAACCTTTTAAAATAAAACAACAATGGCAACAACGACATTACCACAATTGAAGAGCCTGTTGAACGGCGATTCTGTAAAGACAAGATTTAACGAGATATTGGGGAAGAAAGCCCCCGGATTCATCTCCTCGGTCATTTCAGCCGTCAACGGAAACACCATGCTCCAAACGGCCGATCCCCAAAGCATACTCAACTCGGCGGTAATAGCCGCTACGCTCGACTTGCCTATCAATAGCAACTTGGGTCTATCGGCCATCGTTCCCTATTACGACTCCAAGCTGAGGACGACAGTAGCACAATTCCAGCTCATGTACAAGGGGCTGATAGAGCTATGCCTGCGAAGCGGACAATTCTCGTCACTCATAGACGAGGTGGTCTATGAGGGTCAACTTGTCAAGAAGAATAAATTCACGGGCGAATACATCTTCGACGAGGATTCAAAGACCTCCGACAAGGTCATCGGCTATATGGCCTATTTCCGTCTTGTGAACGGGTTCGAGAAAACACACTACATGACAGTAGGGGAAGTCGAGGCGCATGCCAAGAAGTATTCCCAATCCTACAAGAAAGGATTCGGAGTATGGAAAGACGACTTCGACACGATGGCACGGAAGACGGTTTTAAAACTTCTTCTCGCCAAATATGCCCCCAAATCGATAGAAATGCAACGGGCTATCACTTTCGACCAAGCCACGATAAAGGGAGATTTGACACAGCAAGATACCAGCGTGGACGAAGTGGAAATCGAATATGTCGACAACGATACGGCGACCGACCGTCTGAGGGAGATGGCCGTCGAAGCAGTCGAGCAACCGGAATCTGAAAATGTCAACGGACAAGGACTGTTTGAGTGATGGAAGCGCAAAGGACTCTTGAATGGTACAGGAAGCGACTCGGTTGTTTCACGGGCAGCCGCATAGGCGACCTGATGAAAGCGAACCGAAGCGGCAACGGGTTCGGGGAATGCGCCATGAACTATATCTACCAAGTGGCCGGCGAGCGCATGCTCAATCCCCTGCTGTTCGAGGACGACGAGGTTTTCGAAAGTTACCTCTATCAAACCGACATATCCTCGAAACAGATGCGATGGGGAGCAGAGCAGGAACCCGACGCCCGAAGACTATACGAACTTAAAACAGGTCGCCGTGTCGTCGAGGTAGGACTATGCAAACACCCCACCATCTCCCATTTCGCAGCCAGCCCCGACGGATATTATTACGATGAGAATAAGCGGGAGAAAGGGGTAATCGAGATAAAAAGCGTGGGAACAGCCACATATGCCAAATACTTCCACAAGATAAAGGATAACGATACCCTCCTGTCCACGGAGCCTAAGTACTATTACCAAATCATGTCCGAACTCATGTGCGTTGAAGCCTATTGGTGCGATTTCATCGTATATAACCCGTTCGAGAAACCCTCCATGTTTATCAGAAGGATATATCCAGATGATAACATCTTCAAGAAGATAGCCGAAAGGATATACGAAGCCGATGAATTAGTCAATGAAATAATCAATTCATGAAAGACTATGAAATACAGTCAATCGTCAGCCTACTGGAAAGATCGGCAAAAGCGTTGGAAAAGTCCGACGACTACCGGCATAAAGAGCTGGCAAGATTGATGAGAAATAAAGTCAAACGATTAAATAAGAAATACAATGGACAAAAATGAGATCTTAAATAGCGACTGTGATGTCCGCGTTAGCGTGGCAAGAAACCCCAACACTCCCGTCGATGTGCTCACGGAGTTGTCAAAGGATAGCGACTATATTGTTCGCTGTCTTGTGGCGAGGAATCCCAACACGCCCACCGGTGTGCTCACAGAGCTGGCGAAGGATAGCCAATGGGTTGTCCGCCGTTATGCAGCATGTAATCCCAATATGCCCGTCGATGTGCTCGCAGAATTAGCGAAGGATAGCCACTGGGTTGTCCGCAGTTATGCGGCATGTAATCCCAACATGCTCGTCGATGTGCTCGCAGAATTAGCGAAGGATAGCCACTGGGTTGTCCGCAGTTATGCGGCATGTAATCCCAACATGCTCGTCGATGTGCTCACGGAGTTGTCAAAGGATAGCGACTATATTGTTCGCTGTCTTGTGGCGAGGAATCCCAACACGTCCGTCGAGGTACTCACTAAGCTGACAAAGGATAGTGACTTTGATGTCCGCCGTTATGCAGCATGTAATCCCAAGTTAAAAGAAGTTTTAACCGATAAGAATAAAAGCGATGAAGACTAGACATAATTTCAACAGAGGCCTAAGAATGGACTTGGCATGCGAAAATAATTCATTCAGACCTGTATTTTCATATATCCATTTTAAAGATGGTTGCGCTTATGCATGCGATACACATATCTTGGTAAAAAACAATCTATCCGAATGTTCCACATTCACCGATGAAGAAATAGAAAAGCTCGATGGCAAGTTTATAGGCTCAAAAGCCTACAAGTCTATCCTCTCTTACGATATGGTACAAGTTACAGACATGGGGTTTGAATGTATATTGTATGACAATCAAAAAGTTATATACCCATTCTCCGAAGTCTATAAATACCCTGAAATGGAGAATGTAATTTCAGAACATCTAAAAGAGAGCACAGAGGGAATCACAAAGTTGAGGATAGATCCTTCGTTCTTCTCCAAGATTGAAAAAGCTCTATTCAATTTTGATGACGCATATATGCAGCTTTCGGAAGGCAATAAATCTTTGCTCGTTAAAAGCAAAGACAGCGATAGTATCGGAATCATTATGCTAAAATCAATATAGATTAAATACGAATCATTATGTTTTACGAAATCAAACTGAAAGTGGAAAAAGAGAACAGCAAAGGAGAGATGAAAGAAGTCGTCGAACACTTCATCACCGATGTAGAACTGTTTGCCGAGGCCAAGGCAAAAGGACTTGAACAGTACAACGGAAATTGCGATGTATTCTCTATCACCCGCTCGAATGTCGTCGAGATAGTAAACGAGAAGGAAGAAGGCAAGCCCTTCTACAAAGCCACGTTGATAGACATATTCATCGATGACAACGGCAATGAAAAGGAAACGAAGTACTACAACCTCGTTTGCGCCAAAGACATCACCGAAGCCAACCGCCTCATGCAAGAACACATGAGACAAGGCCTTAAAGACATGCGGCTGGACGGAATTGTGAAAACAAAAATCATGGACCTGATATAGGAGCATAATGTGAGACATTCCCCGCAAGCCGATCCGGGTACGTGGTCGAGCACCATACGGAGAAAGGAACTGCGGGGAGAAATAAGCCATAAGTGTTTTAGGTGGTATCGGCAGTGGTTCAAACGGGAGAGCGGTATAAGTCGAGTATAAGGAGCGAATATACAGTTGCGGGTTCGAGTCCCGCCTGCCGAACAAAAAGAGAAAAATACAACATAATGGAAGAACAGGCCACATACAACAGAAAACTCAAATACGATGTATTGATAGGGATAGACCCCGATGTGGAGCGTAGCGGACTTGCCATACTGGGACTGTACGACATGAAGCTGACGGTTAACAGCCACCCGTTCCCGGAGTTGTTGAAAATCGTCCGTTCGGTGGCATTCGAAGGTGCGGAACTCGGCCATGCCACCGTGGTATATGTCGAGGCCGGTTGGAAAAACAAATCCAACTGGCACTTGTCACCGAAAGACACACGGGCGAGCGCAGCCAAGAAAGGCGAGCATGTAGGTCGCAACCAAGAGACCGGTCGCAAGATAGTCGAAATGCTGAGGCATTACGGAATACAAGTCATGGAGCAATCCCCATTGCGCAAGTGCTGGCAAGGGAAAGACGGCAAGATAACCCATGAAGAATTGAGGCGGTTGTGCCAGATGAGCGGGATAGAGTTTAACAGCCCCCGCAGCAACCAAGAAGAAAGGGACTCTGCCCTGCTCGCCATCACCTGCTCCGGATTGCCCATTAAATACAAAGTCGTTGAATCTGAAATAAACAAATGATAGACATCAAGAACATCATCGCCTCGATAGTCGAGGAAAAGAAAAAGAATAACAAGGAGCCCTCCATAGCGAGCTTTACCGAAATACAGTCGGTGGTTATCCGGTCACTCAAATCCGAGATAAACGAGCTATGCAAAACCGGTGAGATTGACAAGCACAAGACCCTGAACGGGTGGGCATTCACTATCAAAGAAAAGAGAAATGATTGAATTAATGTACTATGGCACGTATTAGAACCATAAAGCCTAAGTTTTGGGACGATGCAAAAATAGGGAAGATTAGCCGAGACGCTCGTCTCCTGTATGTAGGCATGTGGACGTTCTGCGACGATGTCGGAACTATAATAGCCGATCCGATTTGGCTCAAATCGAAAATATTTCCATACGACCAAATTCAACTTCAACAATTTAACAAGTTCTGTAAAGAGCTTCTGATAAATGGATTTATTAGTCTGTTCTCTTATAAGGAAGAGGAATTCTACTATCTGCCAAATTTCAGTCGTCATCAAGTAATAAACAGGCCGAATTTTGAAGAATTGAATGTGCCGAAGGAGTTTATTTACAACGAGTTGCAAAAAATCAAGGAACAATCAGTGAATAATCACGGAACAATCAGTGCAGGAATAGGAGAGGATAAGGAAAAGGATAATAAAAAAGAAATACTCTCTAACGAGAGTATAAAGAAAAAAGCGGCGTCCGCCGCCACGCACGAAAGGAAAGAAGCCTTTTATCATTCCCTTATCCCTTATGCCGACAAGTACGGGAAAGAAATGCTTCGGGCATTCTTCGACTATTGGTCGGAGATGAACGCCTCCCAAACGAAAATGAGATTCGAGAAACAGCCCACATGGGAGCTCTCCAAGCGGCTCGCCACATGGGCAAACAACGAGAAAAAGTATGAAAAAAATAGAAGAGCTGCTACCGGAAAGACCAAACAGGAGCGAGTTGAAGAGTTCGCAAAAGCCATCGCCACCAAGCTGGCAACTGGAGATACTGGCAACCTACCAGACGGGGGAGAATCTGCTCTGCCTTTTTAGCCCCGACAATCAAGGCCGCTATTGCCAGAGCCTCGAACGATGCTTTATCGGCAAAGCTCCGAGCATAGCCCGTGTATCGAGGACGTTCGGGAGCCACATCGCCGAGTCGTGGCTGGAAATACAGCTTCTCGACCTCGCCGAATTTTCGGGAGTCCGCAAGGACGGAATGACGGAAAAGGAGTACGAGGAGATAGCTCGTATCATCATCTCCGGCTATGGCGATTTCAAGCTCACCGAGTTCATGGTATTCTTCCAGCGGTTCAAACAAGGGCTTTACGGGACGTTCTACGGAGTTTTCGACCCTATGGTGATAACAAGGTCTCTTCGAGAATTCAGAGCCGACAGAGAGAAACTATTGCGGTTCTATGAGGACAAGAAAAGGCAGGAGGAAAAGGAACGGGAATGGGAACGAATCAGAACCAGCAGCCTCACCTTCGAGGAATGGGAAGAGCTCAAATGGCTGTTTAACATGGGATATGAAATGAATGATTTGAAGCAAAATTAAGAAAGGAGAAATGACATGAAAATAACATTGATAGCGGGATTAGCCATTCTTTTTATGACGCTTGTAATATTTATTTATCTTGACATAAGGAATGGCCGAGTATATGTTTTCTCGAAGCATATTATCGACTGTTCCTATGAAGAAGTTCAGCGAGTTATCTGTGAGGACATAGACAGAGCTAAGCAACTATATAGCCGATTAGACGAGATATACAATAGGAATAGCTATGACGAAATGCTTTACAGCATAAAGCCTCTCAAAGTCAAATATTGGTTCACCGAGGAAGAGATAAAAACTTTTAATCTCAGTGACTTATGAGGATAGGGTTGTTAGATGTAGATCATACAGGATTTCCCAATATCGCATTGGGCAAGATAAGCCGGTATCACAAGAGCAAAGGAGATACGGTCGAATGGTATAACCCTTTATTTGAATACGACAAAGTATATCTTTCCAAGATATTCACATTTACCCCGGATTACGGTTATTACATCAATAGCCGGGAAGTTGAAAAGGGGGGCACAGGCTATGACCTTCATAAGATATTATCCGAAGATGTCGACAGGGTACAACCCGATTACTCGATATATCCACAAGTCGACGATCATACCGCCTACGGGTTTCTGACAAGAGGCTGCCCAAATAAATGCCGGTGGTGTGTAGTCCCTGTTAAAGAGGGGAAAGTAAGGCCTTATATGGACGTTGAAGAAATAGCCATAGAAGGAAGGACTAATCTGATATTGATGGATAATAACATATTAGCCTCCGATTATGGTTTGGTACAAATTGAAAAGATAATAGACAGAGGTTATCGAGTCGATTTCAACCAAGCGATGGATGCCCGTCTTGTCACGGAAGAAATCGCAAAAATGTTATCTCGTGTCAAATGGCTGAATAAAATACGATTCGGTTGTGATACACCTAAACAGATAGCAGATTGCGAGCGGGCTATACAGATGATAGACAAGTATAGAGATACACCTGCATGCTATTTAATGTATACCATGATCAATTCAGACATCGAAGAATCATATAGTAGGGTATCGCACTTCCGGGAAAACAAAAGAGTTCGTATCGTAGCACAACCATATAGGGATTTTAATAACAACCATCAAATTATCCCCCAATGGCAAAAAGATATGTCACGTTGGGCGATGAGAAGGGAGATATATTTCACCTGTGATTTTAAAGATTATGAGCCCCGGAAAGGATTTTTATGCAGTAAATATTTTCAATAAGAATAGGAGTATATTTTAAATGAAAGACATAGAACTTTACAACGACTCATTCCAGAATTATAAAGTCTATGGGCTGCCAAAAGCGCAGCTGATTATAGCAGATGTGCCGTATAATTTGGCGAATAACGCCTACGCCAGCAACCCCGCATGGTATATCGACGGAGACAACAAGAACGGCGAGAGCGCATTTGCAGGCAAACAATTTTTCTCGTCCGACAGCGAGTTTCGTCCGGCCGAGTTCATGCACTTCTGTTCAAAAATGCTCGTGAAAGAGCCGAAAGAAGCCGGCAAATCCCCCTGCATGATACTGTTTTGCGAATACGAACAGCAGTTCAAATTCATAGAGTTAGGCCGCAAATACGGGTTAAATCACTATATACCGCTGGTTTTCCGCAAGGACTTCTCGGCGCAAGTATTGAAAGCAAACATGAAGGTCGTCGGCAACTGCGAATACGGTCTTATCCTTTATCGGGACAAGTTGCCCAAATTCAACAACAACGGGAGAATGATTTTCAACTGCTTCGACTGGGTGAGGGACAACACCACGCCCAAATGCCACCCTTGCCAGAAACCTGTCCCGCTCCTCAAACGGTTGATAGAGATATTCACGGACAAGGGCGATGTTGTCATCGACCCGTGCGCAGGAAGCGGAACAACCCTGTATGCGGCAGCCTCATTGGGAAGAAAGGCATATGGCTTCGAGGTCAACAAACAGTTCTATAACGACGCAAATGAAAAGGTCTTGAAAAGAATACAAGTCAGTTTATTTCAATAAATTATAAAAATCATACAGATATGAGAGAAACCGAACTTATGAAAGGAGGAGAGCAATGAAAGCAAAAATTAAATCGACTGGCGAAGTCATAGAGGTATCACGGATAGAAAATATTATCACCAAAAGAGGAGTGGAGCGTCAATATGTTGATAACAAGCGTAGTTGGTGTACATACGTGCAATCAGAGCTTGAATTTATTAAAGAAGAACCACACAAGAACATTGATTGGGAGCAACGCAGGTATGAGATAGCCAAAGATATGATGACTTCTGCTGAACAACATAACAATGACACAACAGGATTCAAAAATACAATGGCACAAGCGCAATATGCAATAGAATGTGCCGATGCCCTCATTGCGGAATTGATGAAAGTAGAAGAGAAATGATTGAATGATTAAAAAATATAGTTATGGACGAGAAATTCAAGAAGGCATATGGTATCTATGATGGCATATATACAAGTACATTTAAGCATATACCAGAAATAAGTTTCTATAATAATAACTATTACATAGGTTTAAGAAGAGAGGGTGATGTAAACAATGATTTACTTTTTGCAAAAAGCGATGATGATAATTTTACAGACTGGTATATTATAAATGGCAACTCTGTTAGATATATAGGATATGAGTTCTCAGATGAAGGTGTGTTAATACTTAGCGATAAGGAATTTACTTAAATTAATAGGTAAAGTACATAATGTGCTGCACTTGGAATTTTTAGGACGAATGAAAGGGTAAAGATATGGATCATAAGGAAATTAAAAGGTTGGTAGAAAATGGCAAAGAATTAAAGGAATTTATAGAACATAAACTGCCACAACTTAGGGAAGAAGCGAAAAAATCTAATTATGGAATAGATAAACATCATGATGGCTTTTCTACAAGAGCAAAAATACAAAGCCTTAATATAGAAGAGCTTTGTTATTCCTCATTTTCTGGAAGCTATGGAGACAATGCCACTTATTCAGACATTTCAGGATTAGATATGAATATGTTGCGAGATTATTTTATCAAGTATCTGAATATACACAAAGATGAGATAATGTTGGGAGTTGCAGAGCTTATGATAACAGAAGCGAAAAACAATGGAACAATAGCTCTCAAAGAATTAGATGATTACAAAGCAAATCTTCTGCAACTTTTGGAGGACTAATTATGAAAATAGAAGATATTGAAGATGCAGCATTAGATTGTGCCCTATTCGAAGATTATTACTATAATCCCGAATTGCAGCCTGCATATATAGATGGTTTCAAGCGTGGTACGAAATGGCGTATTGATTCAGTGTGGCATGAGGTAAGTGAAGAACCCGAAAGGAATAGAATATATCTTGCCCAACTTGGAGACAGTGCCTTTGATACCTTTTATGACTCTGGAAATTGGGTAAAATTTTCACGTGGAGTTAACATGCAACGTTGGGCATATGTAGAAGACTTGTTGCCAAATAAACAGGAGGAATAGCAATGAGAAAAACGATATTAGATGCCTGTTGTGGGGGAAAGATGTTCTACTTCGACAAACATGACGAAAGAGTTCTTTTTCAAGACATTCGAAAGGTATCTACTCATTTATGCGATGGTAGATCATTTGAAGTAAATCCTGACATACAAGCCGACTTTACAAATATGCCATATGAGGATAAATCTTTTTCGATGGTAGTTTTCGATCCGCCTCACTTATTAAGGAATGCTGGAAAGTCAAAGATGGCAGATATGTACGGAAGTTTGAACGAAAAAGCATCGCCAACAGGCTACCAACAAATTAAATACGGAGCTCTGTATTCAGATTGGCGTGATATGCTGGCAAAGGGATTTAAAGAATGTTTTCGAGTCCTGAAACCCGGAGGATTTTTGATTTTCAAATGGAACGAGACCGACATCAAAGTGTCGGAAGTTCTCAAACTCACACCTGAAAAACCAATATTCGGGCATATATCCGGCAAACGTTCTAATACACATTGGATTTGTTTCATGAAAGATTTTATAAAACCGATTGGCAATGAATAAGCATTCAGCGAAAAGGATAAGTAAGGGACATTATATTTATCGTGGATACAAAGTTTATTGTATCGGCTATTATCCACCTGAAAATCGTATAGTATGGGAAGCCGTAGACCATGACGGAAGCGGTTTTGCACACTCATTTTCATTACGTGATACAAAAATGTTGATTGATATAGACTTAAAAAGAAAAGAATATGACAGTACAAGAATTGATTGACGAACTCATGAAAGTGAAAGATAAATCAACCCCCGTATTTTATGTACATGATATTTCAGATTATCAATTACATAGAGAAATTATAGAGAAACCATATTATGTCGAAGATATAAATGGGACCAATCCAGAAATTTGGTTAATTACAAATGGGGATTAATTATGGAAATAAATAAAATAGAGGCATTTGATTATATGCTCCACCTTTTTGAAGAGTGGCGGGATAATCATGAAACGATTAAGGGCAAGCCGTTTCCTAAACTTACAGCCATGAAACTGCTGTTTTTGGCTGCTGCTCCTAAGAAAGATGGAGGCGATGACCTTTTGGATATATTCGATAATTTCTATGCTATGCCTTATGGCCCGGTGGAGAGTGATGTATATAATGCAATGTGCGAAGATAAACTTCCTTCGTTTTCGGTTAAATATCGTAGTATTGAACCAAGAGAAGGTGCGGAACCATATAACGCAAAAAGATATAATGACAAATTTTATCACAGAGTAAGAAATGCTGTAAATGACCTGAGAGAGAAAAACGAAAAATTGGTATTACTAAATGCCTTTGAACTAGTAGAGATTACTCATAGATGGTCTAGTTGGAATCGGGCGATGGATTTTGCTGAATTTATGAAGCAATTGAGTGCCAAGATGTCTATTGATTCTATTAGGGATTCAAGCAAGATATTCGATTTAAAATGAAATATAATCATGGAAAGACAAGTAGGAGAAATATTTGAGTACAACGGTGAGTGGTATCAGTGTGTAGAGCAACCAAAACAATATGATTGTGCCACTGTTTGTGAATTATGTGCTTTTAGTGCTGTTGGTAATTGCGAACTTGATAAATGTAGTGGAACTTATAGAAGTGACAGTAAATCTGTAATCTTCAAGAAACTTGAAAAGGTCGGAGAGCCTATTAGGATAGAGAATAAATCATACCAGAAAATAAAGGTCCCTGATGCTCTTTGTGATCATTGTGCTTTTTATGATAATTTTTCAAGAAACTGCAAATTGAGTTACTATATAAATCATTATCCTGCATATTCATGCCTCACAAATGAAATGTTTGTAGAAATCAAACAAAACAAAGAAAATATGGAAGAAAAGGAACTGAACCTAAAAGAATTTGACCTTGAAGCAGCCAAAGCTGGCAAGCCAGTCTGCACAAGAGATGGAAGAAAGGCGAGGATTATTTGCTTTGACGCAAAATATGATAAGCCAATTGTTGCTTTAATATACGATTGTAATAAAGAAACTGTTTTGCAATATCTTGAAAGTGGTAGATTTTTTGTCGACCAGATTGATAAATACGACCTCATGATGCTCCCTCAGAAGAAAGAGGGGTGGATTAATATATACACAAGTTATGATGGTATAGAAACAGGAATAAGTGTGTACGAAACAAAAGAAATTGCTAAAAAGGGTGTTGACAATAGCGTATCTTACTTAGGTACAATTAAAATCGAGTGGGAGGAGTAACTATGAAGAAATTTTTATTGCTTTTATTGGTATCGCTTATACTAACAAGCTGCTATACAAATGGAGATACCTTAATTGCTGTAAAAGAAGCACACCCCGATAGTGAGATATACCAGATAAAGATAAATGAGTTCATACTTGTTGATTCCATAGGAATATGGTATGTGAATGCAAATATGGGTGTAAAAGAACCATATACAGAAAAACAATTAGTTAAACTTTGGAATAATCATGGACATTGAAATATTGAAAGAGGAGTACAGCCGGAAGATGGAGAAGGCTCTGAGAAGGGGCGACTTCGCTCTGTTTGACAACTTACGAAGGCAATACGACCGACTACTGCAAACCCGTGAGCAAGTCACGGCAAAAACAATTACCGACACCATGAGCAAAGAGGACAAAGATAAATGTAATCGCCTCCTGAGAAAAATCCCAGTGTTGGCGGACATTGCAGAATCCTCCGCCGTCGATTTACTTTCACTACTGAAAAAATATGACGGTACTGTTACCCTTCCTATGTTGGAAGAACTGCGGGCGTTCAACCACATCGCCCGTGACCTGCGATCCATCATAGACCGTGTAGGCGACGAATCTTTTGCCATTTCCTTTGGAGATACATGTGACAGGGTGAACGAGTGTATAGATGATATTTTCACTACTAATTAAAATCACTAACATGGGAAAAGTTTATATTGAAGATGACAAGTTAATTGTCAAAACTGACAATGGGATTATAAAAAGCGATGGTACATTTTATGCCGAACTTGAATCTTCTAAAATTTACACTATTGATGCTTATTCTATCTCATTCCTACTTACTGCCATAAATAAAGTGGGTGCTATTTATGTGAATGATTTGATATATCCAGAAAACCATGTTTATAGGATATTTACAAATGAGGCATTGAAAAGTGAGATTGACAAGTTAAAAGACCAATTGAATGAATACAAGTGTTTGTTACAAGAAAACGAAAATTTTAAAAGAGAAATTAGCAGATTAGAGATAATAGAGCATGATAATAGAGCCTCTATTAAAAAGCTGGAATTATTGACCGATAAGATAAAAGAATATAATTCCAATCCAAAAATATTTTGGGAAAGAATTAAAATGTAATGAACAGATATTCATGAAAAAAGAAGAAATTAAATATAAAATAGCCTATTACGAAGCCGAGCGAGATAGAAACTTAAAAATACACTGTCCACGGGTGGCTGCAAAATTTCAGAGAATGATAGACAAACTAAAAAAAGAGATTTCATCAAAAAAACAATGAGGTAAACAAATGGCAACCACGTACGCCGACATATCAATAAACATCATTAGTTTTACAAAAAATATTTTGTATGAAAACCATTCCTTTTTCGGGTATAGTATTAGACACTTCAAATCCACAAGACGGGCAGTTAACCGCTATGGTAAATCTCCGTCACACTTCCACTGGATCTATATCTCCGACTGGTGTGAATAAGAAAATATATACTATTTCCAATCATAGAGAACTCATTTATATTCACAAAGGCAATGGTTATGAAAATTGGATTACTTTCGATGGAAGCACTATCTACTACGAAGCATATCGTTATGGCAATGATAAAGTCGTGAGACCTATGTATTACAACGACGGGGCAAGTTCAGAAGCAAAAATCGGAGTTCCTATTTATCAAATTGATGTTTTAAATGATATAACCTCCGTGGGAAACACCCTTGTTGTATCAACAGACGGTGGTATTTTTTATTTCTTGTGTTATCTGTATGGATCATCTGGCACATACGTTTACAAAAATATTTCTATAAATGAAGATGATATAACTGTAAAAATAAATAAAACAGAAGAAGGACAGGTAAATAAACAAAATTTAAATTTCCCCTACGACTTAGTATCTGGTGGAATAGGTTGTAGTGGAGAACAACCGTATGGGGAAGTGTATGAGCCTATTGCAACTCTGAAATCGGAAGGTAAAATTCAAGATGTGTCACTTATACGTTGGGCTATAAGAATGTATGATGGAACATATACTTTACATTCAGCACCTATTCTGTTTATAAAAAGAGATCCAATAACATTTTATGCCTATATATCAGAATCAGAATCTAGATATGTTACAGCACATTATTACTATTATAAAATAAAAGTAGATATAACTATTCATAAATCATTAAAAGAATCCGATATATATAAAGGAATAGATATATTCATGGTGGAGATTCCTTATTACGATGATACTGATACATATAAAAAGAATTTACCGTTACAAACGGAAACAGATTTATTCTACACAAATGACGAAAAACTACGAGAGCGAATATTAGAGACTGCCAATTTCTACCGCATTGCACAATACGATTTTGATAGTGATAAATTCAATAATAATACTCTTTCAGATATACCCGATTTATCCGACATATTAAAGAACCTCGTGTATCAGCCCACATTAACAGATGATACCTATTCTCATAATAAGCTCATTGCCGAAAAAATATTTAATTATAATAGCAAGTTGCACATCTCAGGTACGTCCCAAAAATTATATGATGGCTATCCTGTCGAAATGTTCATATCCTATGCCGGTTCAACCGTAGACGTCATAAAATACATTTCAAAAACCTATATAAAAACCGAATCAGGAACTTCTATCGTGGTGCGTGACCAAGACATACCGAACGGGGATAATCTTTTACTCCTTTCCCCCTATATCTCATACCCCGATTCACGGGCTTATAATATGGAGATAACCATTATATATCGGGTAAGAGAAGAATCGGGTACGTTAACAAACTATCGTTTCTCAGCCTCTTTCGATCTCACTCCGCATGACTTCCTCAATTTGGCATATTATCTACCCACAGGAGAGATAAATCCGATAACAATTTCAGGTACAGTAATAACAGAAATACCAGAGGCTCCCCAATCTTCGAATAACATTGAGACAACCCCCAACAAACTTAAAGTTTCTGCCACGGACAATCCATTTATATTTCCCGTCGAGCAAACCTACACCATAGGAAACGGTAAAATTATCGGCATGGCCGCCGCAACGCCCGCTCTATCACAAGGGCAATACGGGCAATTTCCTCTATATGTATTCACCGACGAGGGCATATACATGATGCAAGTCGGTACAGGAGAAGTCATTTATTCCAATGTGTTTCCAGTATCAAGGGATATTTGCAGCAATGCCCGTTCCATTATATCTCTTGATAACGCTGTGGCTTTTACCTCCGATAGAAAATTATTTGTTCTTTCTGGCTATTCTGCCAAATCAATTTCCGACTCTCTCGAAGCTGATTATATTCCCAACCCAGCACACGTATATATGGAAGGGATAGAAAATGTATTGACCGAGCCTTTGTTGGCATACAATTATCCTTTTGGTGAGCTTATCATAAAAAACGCAGAAGGAAATACGGCCTTTATTTACGATCTTCAACGAAAAATATGGAGACAAAGAAAAATGAAAGCCTCCTATTTTATACCGTCGTATCCGGTTTGTTATGCCGTATCCGATGAAGATGAAGTATATGATTTATCCCAAGAGTCCAACCAGTTACAAAATGTTACCATTTGTACAGCTCCCATAACACTAGGAACACCGGGATTCAAAAAAATAGAACGCTCCATTTTGCGTATGTTGGCCGGAGGACATTTCTCTATTTCCATATATGTTTCCAACGATAACAAAATATTTTATAAGATCATATCGATGAACATAAACAGCGATACGCTGTTATCAGATATTCCACTCCCTAGAATACCGTCATCTTGGAGAAACTTCTATCTATTTATAGAAGGCGATATGATTTCCGATTCGACTATTACAAGATTAGATATACAGGAAAAAAATACATTTAATACCAAGTTAAGATGAAAAGATATGTATTTCACTATACGGCAGAAAAAATATTGTCCGAAGTAAAGAATATTACAACTATGCTTGGAGCCTCTCGGCGAAATGAAGATGGAAGCACTCAACTAGTGTCATTATCCCTTACCGAAGACGATGATTTATTATTTCAGCGATTTTTAAAAGATGCACATGCCTATATGCAAAATAAACTGGTTGCCTATATCATAGAACCAGAAGATGACGAAAGGGAAATGAGTCAAATTGATATATGTGATTTAGACCCAGATAATAGACTTTCAGACGACGATTTAAGGTTGTACCGTCTTTGTTATCCATGCCAGATGAATGAAGATATACCAGATGCCTCTATCTGTGTAGCCGATAATTATATATTGCAATTCCTGATAAATTACGTAATATATCGCTGGCTCATGATTAAAATTCCACAAGAAGCAATGGTATATAAAACTCTTTCCGATGATAATGCAGATAATGTAGTATCTTCATTAAGCCGGAGAAAATCAGGGAAAATACGCAGAAGAATACACCCGTGGTAATATTTTAATATAATAAGGGTGTATTATTTACGTTTGATACACCCTTAGATTTAATATAGATTATTTCATAGATTTTATGTATAACCAAATTTTTCCAGCAGGGGCATCTTCGTCCATAAAATAAAAAGCATGCGCAGATTTGATAATAGCTTGGTCATCTAATACTTTGCAAAGGTCTGCATACATCGAATTGAATGCTACGTATTTGTCCCATTTTGTGGTTCCTACCGGGAATGCCATATTTTTGGTGAGTTCTTCTATTTGATCGATAGTCCAATGTGCTCCTTCCCGTTTTCGTTCCTCTTTATCTGTGTATGAAATGCAACTTACATCGTACTTAGCAAAATCCTCTGTATAGTGATTCTTATATAAGATACCATGTTGCTCTCTCATAAATTTCCAATATATATTAGGATGCTCCTTTTCTATAATACAAAGTAAATTATCAATGGACTCTATTCCTTCATTCATAATTTTATCGCTGGATATTCCATTTGTCCTTGCTTTTTGAATCATTTCGTTGTACTTCATTTTATACCTCCTTTTTATAATGTTTTCATTCCGTTATAAATAATTTTTTAAGCTCAACTAAGTCTCCCGATGTAATACGAATATACCCCATATTTCCAAATACCAAATTAGTCAGGAGATTATTTGGTATTTCTATTTTCATAGCCCCGGAGCCGAGATTACCTTTAAGAATACCCAGATTAAATTCTCTTTCTTCCATAGAATTGAACATTTCAATGAAATCATCGAATAGCATATTAACATCTATGTTCCCATTTTCGTCGCAAATAAATAAAGATAATCCATCAATAAGTTCGTTAATCTTTTTGTCTTCTTTCAACAAATAATTTTTTGCTCCACGTTTGAGGTATGTGGATACAGTTTTTAATTGGGGATTATTTCGTATAAAATCATCGATCCTATCATCTATCCATGTATGAGCAGCCTTATTAAACTTTGTTTTTACAGCTTCCAGTTTTTCTTTCAGTTCCATTATTTCTTAGATTTAGACGATGTTTTTCTTTGTTTCATATCCATAAATTCATTCCAGCTCATGTCGCTGTACTGAGTAATATATTCGTTCATCAAGGCGTCCTTTTTGTCAGCTTCGTCCTTCACGGTTTTCTTCAATCGTTTGGTGAGGGTAAGGTGTTTGTCCAACGCATCTTTCCCGTCCTTTGTCCCTTCGACTATCGGTCTCATAATCCGCATATACTCCCGGTTGAGAATACTCTGAATTTCCATGCTGCTTTGCTGAAATTCTTCATTCTCTTGCATAAACCTAAACTCCTTTTCAGTCAAGGAGTCCATAATCCTGTCTATTTCGTCCCACACGGGAGAAGAAGTCGTTTGCGCAGATTGCCGATAGTTTCTTTTCATTTCAGCAATTTTTTGTTGCATGGCTTCCTGTTCTCTCTCCAATTCGGGGATAGAAAAGTTCCTGTCGTTTAATAAAGGGTCTGTAAAATTCATAATTATTCGTGTTAGTGGTTAGTAATCGGTAATGAAAGTGGTATCGCCCCCGAAGGGGCTCTACCACTAACGCTTTTTCTTGCGTTTCATTTCGGCCTTTATGCCGTCGGAGTTTCCGACGCTGCTCTTTGGCAGTTGCAACCGAAAGGGTTTGCACCCTCCAAAACAGTTACGGTAGGAGTAGAAGGAAGACCTACAACGCCATAGATAGCTCGGCAAGTCTTGCGATCCGTGTAATTGATGGAGGCTGTGAAGGCACGATCAATTTCGCACTGAATCAATCTGTCTTGATACGGACGGGTGGCTTCCAAAACAGCTACCTTCTTGTCCAGTTCATTGAATTTGTTGGCATATCGCTCGTTCAATACATCGTATAAATCTCGGCTTGTCTTGTAAAGTCCGAAATCTGCGTCGATTTGCGACTTATACAACTGGAATTTTTCAGCCACATCGGTTTCACGATGTGCATACATTTGGTCTTGCGTGTTGACTTTTAATCCCCAAATGGTATTGGTGAGAGCAATTGCATCCTCACATTCTTTTTCCCATGCTTGAAATGCGGTGGGAGCGACAGCACTTGAACCTCCCCAGCCACCTGTCGTCGTGTTGATGTTTACGTTCTCAGGCATGGAACCGCCACCGAAAATCCCGTTGCGTCTTCCCCAAAGCGCACCTGCGCCAAGAGCTGTACCAACGATTCCCAATGCTAAACCGGCATTACCTACACCCTTAGAGGCATACTCTTTCTTTCCTTCTTCGTAGACTTTCTTTTCTACGATTTCTCTGTTAATTCCTTCCATATGTTTTTATTTTTTTAGTTATACCGAAAGAACATCTTCCGGTGTGTCAAACATACGGTCATAACAGTTGCTATCTATGAATTTCAGTTGCTATGCGTTTGCTAATTAGTTGATTGTTCTTTAATAGAATGTAACTTTGTGAAATCCTGTGTGATAACGTGTTTTTCAACTTATTCACTCCTTGTCGTGTCATAGATAAGTAAGACGCTATATTTTCTTCCGTAAAGCCGAGCGATACCAACGCACAGATGAGCAGGCAACGTGCGTCTACCGCATTTTTGTTCGCCCCGTTGATCAATTCGCCATAACACAGCTCACATTCCTCGCAAACGATTTGCAAGACGTGTTCAAAGATTTCATTGGTTTTCATATCTCTTGCCTTTTAAATATTTGTTAAATTATAGATTGTTGACACAATAAAAAACATCACGTTCCTGTTTAAAGGCTGTGAAAGCCTCGTAACATTCCCAGTGATGTTGTCTCTTGTTAGTTTTGGAAGAGCAGCAAGAGATTGAGGCTTTCCTCTTTATACTCCGAAGCCCCGGAAGGAGTCGTAAATCAAATTATATCAAGAAACCCAGTCCTTTCAATTTTGTTATCCATTTCACGATGTAAGGGACAAGCAGCAAGACAATGCCACCGAGTGTCCACCAGCACCATCGGGGAGTCTTGTACTTTACTACCTTGACGGGGTAGGGTACTTGTATGCTGTCCGTCTTGGATATATACAGCGTATCGGTTCTGTCCTTGAACCTGTATATGTACTTGTATTGGAACTCCCGTATCGTGTCTCCCGATTTCTCGATGAAAACACTGTCCCGCATGTATATGGAATCGAGCTTCACCCGGTTCATATACACCGTGTCGCTCTTTGTCGTTTCCACAGGCACATACACATGTCTGGTACAACTTGTTGTAGCCAAGCCGGCCAAAAACAACAATAGGAATACGATATGTCTCATAGGCTCAGTATTTGTTTCCGGTTCTTCGATGGCGACACATAAGACACGTGCACCCAGCTGTAATCGCTCTCATTCAAAAGCTGGTCGAAGGGAAGGTTATCCCGTATAAGCTCGAACAATTTCTTGTTCTCCTCTCTGCTTCCTCCCGTGATGTCCGCCGCATTACCCCCCATGTGCTGGCTGTTTTTCGCCCCACCCACGGTGGCATTGAGTTTGGGACAACGATAGCCCGAATTGACGGTTATCGCCTTTCCGTACATCTCCCGCAAAGGGTCTAAAACATGGGTGACAAGGTTCGACAACTGGGCCGACGCTTCGGGAGTAGGGGTATTGTCTATACCCAATTTATCGGCCGTTGAACTCTTTGTGAGTTCTTTCATCGTGAAGTATTTCATATCCATTCTTCATTTTTGGCGACAAAAAAAGCGGTGACTTTTTTAGAATCACCGCTTGTAACGAATGTATGTTGTTTGCAAATAATTACAACAACAAAATACCGAATAAATTCTGATAACTGATTCTTATATCGATATAATTAAAACGGAGCTTCCGTTCTTCCTGAATTAAGGAAAATATTTTATACGCCTCCGTATCAGCCGATACAAAAAAAACAATTTCGTCTTCCGTGTCTGCTTGTGCAAACATTTTTACATCATTTGGAACAATCGCACGTGGATAGATGGTTGCGCCTCTTTCCTTCTTTTTGCGGTATGCAATTTCGCACAATTTCCCTGATTGTATGGCATGGTCGTAGTTGAAAGGAAGTATTTGCAGATTACGAAATGGCAAATCCATGAATTCTCCCTTGACACAATACTCCGCTATGGCGATAGTAGAAATTTTCAGGATATAATCGTTTTCCAAGAAATAACGAAAATAGTCGACTGCATTTTCATGGAGGTCGTCATCTTTTTTAAAGAGACGAATCAAAAAACTGGTATCTAATAGAACTTGTTTAGGCATAATCAACCACCCCTTCGTACTTCATTTATCCACTGTACAGGGTCAATATCCTTTAACCGTGGATAGGCATTGTCAATTAAAGAATTTAAATAATTCTCATCGAATTTCGGGGAGTAATCGACCAATTCCAGCAAAACCAAACTTTTGAAGTCTATTTCTCCTGTTTCTATATTTTGCCTGCCTCGTACTCTTACTCCGCATTCATGGTATAAAAGGTTTTTTTCCTGATTCTTCAAATACTCGCGAGGAGACGCAATCGTGAGCAAGCCTACACCTTTAACGTCCAAATGTATATTTGCATCCTTTTTACCGCCGGCATTGATTACCGAACCGTAAAAATAGAATTCTCCGTCTGCCCAAAGTTTCTCCCTTCTCTTAAAGTTCGTATAAGAAGAAATCGTCAAAGGAGGTTCTGTTTCGGAAGGATTTAAAGAAGTAGAAAACTCAAATGAATAGTTTCTTGCTTTTGCGATCTTTTGAATATTTTCAAAAGCTGTCGCTGTCGGTAAATCCAGTCCGTCCAAAGTATTCGTCTGAGAAACCAAAGATAAGACAGCTCCGAATTGAGCTACCATTTGTAGTGTTGTGACGAAACGATGAATAACCGAACCTTCAAGAATTTCATAGGAAACAATAGGGCGTTGCTTATTTTTCCCATCAAGAGACAACAAATCCTCGACATTTTCAAGCATTTCTCTTAGCTGTCTTATGTCGTAATTTGCAGGGGTAAGTTCATGAATCCCTTCTTTTCCTGATATATGAATTTGAATATATCCCTTAGATTCACCCATTATTAATTCCTTTTGATACAAAGAAAACGGTTTTGAATAAAACTACCAACTAATTTAACATTAAAACGGTGATTCCAAAAAGTCAAAGAACGCTTTCCCGTCGCCGGGTTATAAAAATTCTTTTTTTTCGTCAGGCAATCCAAACCTCGATTTGAATCACCAGCCCTCCCAGTATGGTAGCCAGCAGGTCGGCATACGACCAAGCCCTCGGCTTCCTCCACTCGTCGACAGCCTCCTTGATACAGCCCGCTATGGCAGAGAACAGCACACAATATTCCGCCGTCGCACCTATCACGATGGAGAAGAAAGAGGCGATGACACCTCCTGCGATAAAATGCAGCAGCTTGTCGTGGGGAATAGACAATAACAACCCTTTGATTCTTTCCAAAATTTTCTTCATATTATTCGTTATTTAATCGGTGATAAAAATCGAGCTTGATACGGTCATAAACAGAAACTACATTCGTATATGCCCGCCCGTTATTCACATTTCCAGAATACACCTCGCTTGTAACTACTTCTGCCACCCATTCTATCCATTCGGGATTAGTATAACATGAAAGACGTTTACCCCGATAAGTAAAGTAATCGAAACGGCTATTCCTGCCCTCGTACTGGTTCGTCAACAAAGTATGTATCTTACCGGAGGTTTTCTCCTTGTCGGCGATATGGTTCTCGTCCCTGACCTTCTTGATGATTCTGCAAACCCTTTCGACGGCCAAATCGAAATACACGTTCGATATGTTCTTTATCCGAAGCTGCGTTTCCGGTCTAAGACCTTCCGATATGTCGGACAACATGTTATTCTGGTCGTTCGTCTTTTCGATAAGCTCTTTCAGGGATTCTCCGTAATCCTCCATACTCTTGGTGATAATCGATTTGAACCACTTGAAGCAGGCCACCATCATCATGGCCGACAACACCAAGAAGAATGCGGCGGTCATCACCAAGAACCCCTGTTCGCTTATCCCTCTGGCTACCTCCATAGCCTCGTTTATCCCTCCCATATCAATGTTTCTGTTTTTCGATTAACAATATAGCTTCCTCTTTGCAGGATTCCGCATAGGCGTTATAAGCCTCGAACTCCTCTGCTTTCGTATCTCTTTGCCGAAGTATCGCCAACTCCTCCGACAAGGTATATTTTAGACGGATCAATCCGTTTACCGTTTCTCCGTAGTCTATTGGTACGGGAGATGTTTCCGTGCCGTCCTCCGTCGCTTCCGGTGCGTCCTCGTACTCATAGACTATCGCACCGTTACGGTAATACATCACGGGTATTTTTCCGGGTATCTCCTCGGGAGATGGGATAGATTCTATTCGTATGAATCCTTCTATCAGGGTTTCGCCATAATATATGGATTCAACTTTATCATCATTGAGCTTAATTTGTATCATAATATCTCAATCTTAATATAATCAGTACTCAAATAACACATGAAATTCCTATTCAAAAAGAACCCTGCTAAACAAACACCGTTGTTCGATATGGCAATGTCATCTTTATAAAGCAAGTTAACTCTTGCATTCGTTTTCAGATTGTCGGTCAATAACTGCGGGATATTCTTGGCTTCTCTATTTATCTTTGTCAAGCAAATGACAGAAGTACCCCTTCCAAATTTGGTGTTCAAATAGTAATTATCTGAAAAATTAGTTCCGCTATAACTTGCCAGCCAAGTGTAATTGCTATCATGTGGCTGTATAAATGTGTAACTCGGAGAGCACTCATGCGAGTATATAAATACATCTTTGTCCTTTAATAATGTCACTTTTTCGGAGTAATCGAAAGAACTTAATTCCTCCAATTCCGTGCTGAATTTCATCAATTTGTTTTGTGCGCATATCGTGATAAAATCTGCATTTATATCGCACCCGGAAATCTCTCCCGAATATAGCCCGGTATCTACTAATTCGAGAGTGTTTTCGTTCAATGTGTATAACGACTTTGAGATAGCAGAGAAACAATAGATAGTACCATTTACATTATATATTTTATTTTTTTGTTCGCTGTATGAAACAGAGTCGTTTTTGTTCGATAGCTCCGTTTTACCGGTATATCTGTTTATCTTATAAATTGTACCGTTATTATTCCCAAATTGGTAAAGATAATCGCCTTTGACAGTTATAGTTTTGCCAATCGTACACCACAATCTATATTCCCATATCAATTCGCCATTCCACGAGATGCATAAAATTGCCTCTCCCCAAATAACTAAGTATATGTAATCTTCTTCCGCCCATATACCTATCGACACAATATATTGTTGCTGGGTTCTGTTATATTTCAAATAAATCCTTCCCGTCCGTTCACCGGAAAACCTATTCTCTATACTTTCCGCCGCTTGGTTTGCTTTATCGGCCGCCTCATTAGCCTTATTTGCAGCATCCAAAGCGACAGCACCCGCATCGGTAGCCGGCTTCTGCAACTCCTTGATTTGTTCGGGTGTAAAATCCTCGTAAGTGAATGGATCCCCTTTATCTCCCTTGTCCCCTTTATCTCCTTTTTCACCGGGCAAGGCGACTGTTTCCTTCATCACGGCGGCATCGGGCACTACCACCTGCTCATGAACGATTATGCAATCACTATCTGCCATATCACTTGATGATTATATTGGTTTTGTAAACATCGCCATAGTCCCATTTGCCGTCATCGAAATCGGCATCCTCTATCCAGTAATGCCTCTCGACCGTGAGCAAGCCATAGCGGAAAGTCCCGGAATTGAATATGCCGTACAGCACGCCGTCACGGAACACACAGTTTTTACGTGTCTTTCCGTCGTAGCTCACTTCGCAACAACAACCGGCCTCGTCCTTGTAGATGAACTTAAACTTCTTCGTCTCGGCATCGATCGGGCTCCCGTTCTTGTCCTCAAAGCCAATGGTAAACTTAATATCCTCCCACGAGTATTTCACTACGGGATCTTTGTCAATCATCGATCAATCTCCTATAATCTTAAATATGCTACGCTTGTATTTCCTCCTGCAAAGCCTGTTCTTTGGCTTTTTGGTAGCTTAGATGTTGCTCGGGTGTAATCTCCCTTACGGTTGAAGCGTCGAAGTCTGCCGGCGTGTACATCGCTTTTACTCCCTCGTAAGTCTTTATATCATCGCCTTCTCGGTAGGTAGTCAGGTAATTACCTTCCGTTGCGGGAGTAATCTTTTGATAGGTTTTTTCTTCTATATTCATGGGTATTTGTTTTTTATGAGGTTTTGTTTGATTGTGTTCTTTTATCAATTACATCGAATCGGCGAAATTAACCGTCCAATTTTCATCTGTCAGTTTTGCTATGATACCTTCTGTTTCCAAGTAAGTTTGTGCAGCCGTGTTAAATGTCAATGCAGCGGCCGGTAGTCCCAAAGTTTTTAAAGGAGCTACACCGCTTTCTCCGGCAGCATTGGCAAATCCTCCGAATCGATTCAAAGTATCTTCATCGATATTCGGGGAATCTGCCAGCGATAGAGAGGTATGTAAGAAGATCACATTGCCGATCGACGACAAAGCCGAGCAACCTTTAAACATATTGACGGCGTTATTGCAGTTATCAAAAGTGAGCTTACCTATACTCTCCAAAGAATTACACTCATTAAACATATTTTGATAGGTGCTTACCAATGGAGAATTTATCTCTCCTATTGTTGCTAATTCTTTGCAATTGTAAAAAGCAGCTTGTAATGTTGTGCAAACTGGCAATGATATAGACCCTATGGATATGGCAGATGATAATTGGAATAAATACCACGCATTTTTACACTGCGGTACAGAAAAACCGGATATATTTTTTTTTGAGCAATTAGCAAACGCAGAATAAAGGTCTGTAACTAAGGGGATAATTTCCGGTAATTCGAGGTCCAATTTAGAACAGTCACTAAACATATAACGAGCAACGAGTAACCTATTCCAATTTATCTTAGGCATTATAGTTAGTACCGTGCAATTGTTGAACATGTTATTAGCGTCCTCCACATTCGAGAAATCGAATACTTCGGGTACTTCCTCGAACGTAGAATATGCGAATTTAATCCCCTCCGCCGCCACGTCGATTTTGGTAACGGGTACGAGTGTGCCCGTCAACTTCTCGCCTCTGGCATACGCCGTCTTACCAGCTACAATATCGGCAGCCGTGGCCGTGGCGTCGGACGTCATTTCCGCAAGCGTAGGGCGCTGCTTCGAAGGTTGCCCGGCTTGTATCAATCCCAATCTTCCTAAACTCATGGCTAAATCATTTTAGTAACACGAAAGGAACCAGATACAGGATAAAAAATTGTACCTTTCGAAATATAAAAATATTCTATTGTCCCGACTGTACTATATACATTAGATATAGTTCCGTCCATATCAAATTCGAGTTCGGCAATACCGTTAGTGCCGGACTCGGTAAATATCCGGTATATCCCTGACTCCGTAATTTCGAAGTTTTCACTTTCATTTAACGTAATGTTCCCGCCGGGCTGCAAAACCCAGATAGGGTTTAGATTCGAATCTAAGGGTAGTTTGATATTTTCCATAATTTATACATATAAAAAGGGAAGTGCATGAAACGGTAATTCCTGCCGGAGCAGAAACTCCTTCTACAATTCCTGCCGGAGCAGAAAAAAATAGATAATGCACCTCCCGTTATTTAACAAACCTGTTTTTCCCATATAAAGTAGCATTATAGAACAATCCCAGTTTTTGAGTATAACCCATTCTTCCGCAGAAGGCCGTCATACAGCCTTTTATCCATTTTTCATAATTAGTCACCGATAAGTCTTTTATAGCTAAACACAATCCCAAAGTAAGACTGACGAAGTTAGCATGTCCTTCATCATGTGACATCTTCATCTTTCCTCCGGAACAAACCATTTCAGCGCTCGTTCCATTTGTTTCAAAAAATATTTTTGGGGGTACAATCTCCCAATCGTGTTCACTTTTTTGATTACGCATGTATATAAATCTGCGCATAATGCTTTCCATCGAGTAAGGTATCCTGATCCATTCCCCATGATATTCTCCTACAATTAAATCCGAGAGTGTGACCGGTTTTATTCTCGATTGTGTCCAAAAAGGAAGCCCTTTCATTTCGTATCTATAATAACCGTTCAGAAATTCTCCTTCATTGGGATAACAACGAGACAAGTCATCTCCTGTTTTAAAGAAATCATAAACCGTAACCCATTTTCTGTGGCTGGTAGATTTATGTGCCATATTTTTACTCTTCCATCGGTTCAGGCACAAATAAATATTTTCTTTCTCTCGATTGATAAAATCCCAGCCTTGCGACATTCGGAAATCCACATAGGAATCTTTTATAGTATTAGATTCACGGCTACCGTATACTTCGCTCGCATCGTCGTTAGGTAAACTCACGAATCTTAGTTCGACCTCCGGCAATAATTCCTCTCCATGAACAGGAAACTCACAGATTGTATCGCCCCATTCGATCCCATTCCAATCCATAGATATAAGACTAGGTTTTTCTACTGATACGGAAATCCCTCCAAAATTAGTGAAGGTATATTCTCCTGCTTGGGGGGCGATATAAAAATAAGTCTTACTTTCACCCGCCAGAACATCAGGAACAAATGTTTCCGGGTTGTCGATCATGTTCACAGCTCCGACAGCCCTGTTGGTATCTATCCAGCGGTTCCCGTCGAACATCCAAACGCTCAATGTTTCCCCGTTGGTGAAAAACCAGTCCCTTTGCGCCATCGGATTATCCCGCATGGCATCTTCCAGCCTGTTATAAAAACCGATATATTTCCCGGCTCGATTGCATTTGAATATTCTACACATGTCGATTTATATAGATAATTGTTTCATTTCCGTTAGTATCAATTCTTCGGTAGCTTTTGCCATGTCATATTGTTGTAAACTCATCAGTACTTCTTTGGCTGTTATATATACCATGAGCATTTCCAGCCCTTGTGAAATATTTATTTCAGAGTTCGTTATTTCAGGTATAGGAACATATCTTTTTTCCGTGCATTTGGGCATTCTTACATAAGAAGGGACAGAGTACCATTCTAAAATGAACCCTTTTTCACTGTTAACCACTGCACATACGGGGAAATTTATACCTCCTCGTGTGACAGGATTCTTTTGTAGCAGATAACTTTCACTTTCCTCCGTTATGCTATTATTTACCCTACGTTTCCAAAGTTCCATTTTAAAAGAAAAAAGACGCAGGAAATCGGAGGGGAGCGGCACATATCCACTCCCGTCTCCATATATTTCTACATTTCCCGGTATATCTTTGTGAGGCAAATATCTCAGTGGAGAAGCTAGTAAAGTCTCTTTTGCGCAGGACTCCGCAAGGCTGTTTACCCTGTCATCTATGGGCATGTCGTTGTATGAAATTTCGACGGTTGACGGAGTGACTTCATCGATAACGACCTTGACCAGATAAGATAATCGGGATATTTGCATGGGGTTATTTAAGATTAGGGAATGAAATGTTCAATTCTTCGGCTGCCGAGTTGATTTCTTCCGGCGTTTTAGCGATAATTCCTTCACCTTTCAGATATTCGACAGCTTCTTGAAACGATTTTACAGATTCTATTTTTACCCTTCTGTCTTCCTTATCTTTTACAGGTTCTTCCTCGACAGCATCTAAAAATATAATGTCGTTGAACTCCTTAGAAGACTCTATCGCTTTCTGTACATTTTTGTCTTTGGTCGAGAAAAATCCGCCTGTGAATTTATTCCCTCTGAACTCAATGCGTACCGATTTACCTTTCACGGTTATCGGCATGCTTAGGTAAGTCTGGGTTTTATATACTTTCAACATAACTTCTATGATTTATGGGGAGTATCTTTCATCGATACTCCCCCTGTTTGTTTTTTATTCAGCTTTCGGAGTGATACGAACGTGAGCACCCGGGTTCTTCAATACAATGCCCGAAATTTCTTGGATAAATTCTCCTTCCGTCTCACGTATACCCGCAGTTTTGAAGTCCCTGCGTTCTTTCGACAACGACTTGAATTCAAATTTGGTCAAATAGTTATCGTCCACCACAAGGGCACATTTGCTCATGCCTGCCAGATCGAATGCTTCTGTATAGACCACATACAAATCTCCAAATTTCGAGTGAATGGAATCGAACGTGAGCCCAAGTTCGGCTTTGTATTGATCCCCCTGCATGACTTTCTGAATATCGAGGTTCGTCACTTGTTCGATAAAATCACTTCCTGCGAAAACCAGTTTTTTCTTACTGCTTGCATTTCCCGTTAAAGCCGTTTTACAGAGAGCTATCAAATCTTTCGCGGTCATTCCTGCTGCTGCGTCATAAGTCCAGTCTTTACCGGCTTGCCACCAAATACCCTCGGTAAACCACACGTCCTCTTTCTTGGTCGTATCACGTAATTTGTTCTTTTTGCCGAACAAGAAATTCATTTCCATACCTCGCTTCATTTCCCAAATGGCATCGCGTTCCATGTCTGTGAACGTGAAATCGACTTCTTTTTCCGTCCATTCCTGATATACATCGGTAACTTCGACTTGCGTACAGAACTTTTGGGCATAATTCTGTTCTTTGGTAGGTAAGGTCTCAAATTGTGCAGTTTGTGCATCTTTCTCCGCTCCGGCTCGTCCCATGCGCAGGAGTTCAGTTCCGGCTTCGATGGTGGGTACTATACCCGGTGTGCTGCCGCTCTTTTTACCATTCACCGCCAAGACATTCAGTTTACCGTCGGCATCTTTACTCATTACATAGAGAACCAACTCGTCTTTTTCAGTAGTTCCTCCCTCGTCATAACCTTTTACACCGATAACCTTTATTGTGTCTGAAACTTCGAAATAATCGTTGTTCGCCGTGTCGAGCTTCGCACCGGCTGACGCCGTTTCCGTATATTTCGCTTTCAAGGTTGTCAAAGCCGGTTTGGTGTCCAACGAATAAAACTCATATTCACGGGAACCTACCGAAATCACCCGGCCGCTGCGGCTCACTGTGTCTACCGGTGTAGATGAAGGCATAATCCGGCAAACCTCCTTGTCTATATGCGTTTTCAACAAATCCGGCGACACCTCTTTGGTCAAGTCTGCCGATACCGGCTCGTCCGTAACATTCACACCACCTCCTGCCAGAGGAACCGTTGCGGCCAGTCCGATGACCGTTTCACCTGATGTGAACAACCCGAAGGAGCACAACAATAAAAACAACAACACAATACCGCCGGCGACAGCGATATATTTCCAATTCACTTCTTTACCTAAAATTTTCATCTTTTTTACCTATTTTGTTAAACAATTTCTCCTCTTTCAAAAATCCCCCTTCGTTTACTCCTCGGGACAGTCACATTCGCCGTTATCCTATCTGCCGATTCCCTGTTCAGATTGGGTGTCCCGTCGTTCTTTACGCTCCTTTTTTGGAGTTCGATATTGGCATTTCTCCCCTTTACCTCCGCCACAGTGGCCGCTTCGGTCACGTCTTCATCATGTTTGTATGCCCTCCAAAGAGCATCGAGGGTAGGGCGGTCGAAATTGAAAGTGAAAATGCTGTCGGCCAGAGACGATACAAAATCCTCAAAGGCCGTCCGTTCTGCGTCGTCGGCCGATTTTTCTTCGAAAAACGAGCCGATGGTCTCTGCATTACGGGCAGCGTTTTCCTCTTGTTTTGCTCTGATTTCGTTAAATGATTTCTCAGAATCCCGGCGAGCCGAAAGTCCTTCATTAAATTTTTTCATGGATTCTTCGTCACCCGAGACAGCTCCGAGAATATCTCCATAACTTTTTGCAAGGGCAGGCAATACTTCACTCCCTGCAATTAATTCACTTAGAAATAATCCCGCTTCCGGTTCACGAGCCAATGCTTCTGTGAGAGATTTATTACCCTCGTCAAGTTTTCTGATTCTATCCTCTCGGGTATTATAAAAATCCTCTAATCCCGAGTAGAAAGCATCATCGTCATTTTCATAGTCTACATCTTTATCCGGGTAAGTCGTACGTAGTCGTTCTACCCATACCGATCGGCCGCTTTTAGGAGATTCGGCTTTTACGGTTTCATCTACTGTTCCAGATGGAGTTTCAACTTGTGCTGTAATTTCTTCTTTATCTTTTTCCATAAGATTTTTTGTGATGGGTTCAAAAAAAAACTCAACACAAAAATCTCATTTTCATAGTTTTAGGACGGTACGTCATTGCAAAATCGGTCAGTGCGATTTTTAGGGCAGTACGTCATTGCAAAATCGATTTTTTAGCTTATATTTGCATCAAACCGATACCCAACATACGCAAATCAAATTGCGTATGCCTACATTAGATTATCAAGAAAGCAGAGACCGAGAGTTCTGTGACATGTTCTACTACACCCTCAATTTGTGTGGTGGAATAATGTGTGATTACATTTATCAAGCGGCGATTCAATCCCCTTCCAAGCGGTTTTATATCGGTAATGAAAAAGCCATAACCAATCTTCTGAACATAAAAAAAGGAAAACGAATAACATCTTGTCCCATAAAGCAAAAGATGTACATCGACCTATACAAAAAAGCCTGTGAAATTCAAGCTAGTGATAATCGCATATCGTTTTCAGAAGCAGTTAGAAGGGCGATTCGTTCTCCGGCTCCACAATTTTATATTTCTGTTCGTACGGCGAGGCATATCATAGCCATGAGAAGAAAAGATGCTTTTTTCAATCAAAAAAGGAAGGAGGCATCGAATGAATTACTCTGAAATAATAGCAGAGAACAAAAAAAGGAGAATGTCTTTTACGGAACCGTATGATCCGGTAACGGGAGAGGGGTCAGATGTAATACCCCGAAAAGAAATAAAAATCGAAGAGTTCGGGACGCTGCATATACCCGCCGATATGTATGAGGAAAATGGCTGGGTACAGATACTTTCCCAAGAAAAATCCTATAAAAATCTTCTTGAAAACGGGCTTCATCAACAAGCCACACCCCAGCTTATTCGAGAAATAGACCGTCAATTTTTTTTGCTGCGGATTAAATACGATTTTGAGTTTTGGGCGATAGCCACAGTTAAGATAAAAGATAAGATAACATCGGTCGATATACCCTTTCTTTTGAACAGACCGCAAAGAAAACTTCTTAAACTATTCGAACAGCAACGTCGTGAGGGGAAACCAATCCGGGTGATTCTACTCAAAGCCCGACAATGGGGAGGTTCAACGCTCACACAAATCTATATGGCGTGGATTCAGCTTGTACACAAACATCAGTGGAATAGCGTCATAGCAGCGCATGTAAAAGACTCATCTTCCAATATTCGAGCAATGTATAGCAAACTGCTCGACAATTATCCTTCTTGGATATTGAATAGTCCGCTTAAATTGAGACCGTTTGCTAGAACTCAGAATATATCTTATATCCAACAAGTAAATGCCCGTGTAACGATAGGTTCGGCAGAAAAACCCGATTCTGTTCGAGGAGCAGATATAGCTATGGTTCATTTCTCCGAGGTTGCTTTGTATCCCGATACCAAAGAAAAACGAACAGGAGATTTGATAGCTTCCATTAGCTCATCTATACCCCTAGTTCCTTATTCCGTCATTGTCATGGAATCTACGGCACAAGGAGTTGGGGATTATTTTCATACCGAATATGAGAATGCAAAAAAAGGAGAGTCGGATAAGACCCCTATATTTATTCCTTGGTATGATATAGAAATGTATCAGACACCTGTCGACGATTACAAGCGGCTTATATCATCTTTTACCGATTACGAATGGTATTTGTGGGAAAGTGGAGCCACTCTTGAAGCCATAGAATGGTATAGAAACAAAAGAAAAACATTTCAAGATGCTCAACACATGATGAGCGAATTCCCTTCCGACGATGTAGAAGCATTTGCAAACACAGGAGAGCGAGTTTTCGATCGTTACGCTATCCACCGTATGAGAGAAAATACCAAGCCTCCTTGTTGGAGGGGTGAATTACAGTCCGATACACATTCTATAACCGGGAAAGATTCATTAAGAGAACTATCTTTCAAAGAAGATACAACCGGCTTGCTTAAAGTATGGGAAAAACCCGATACCGAGCTCGATATATCCAATCGTTATATTGTTTCCGTAGATATTGGAGGACGATCCCATTCTGCCGACTGGTCTGTGATAAGTGTGATAGACCGCTATTGGACTATGTATGGAGGAAAACCCGAGATTGTCGCTTCTTGGAGAGGACATATCGATCACGATATATTGGCGTGGAAGGCTACCCAGATAGCCTTGTGGTATAATATCGCTTTACTGGTTTTTGAAAGCAATACATTAGAAACGGAGGCTTCCGACCAAGGAGACGCAGAATATATTCTTGACCTTGTCGCAGCCTCCTATGAAAACCTGTATGCCCGGCAATCTCCTCCTTCGCAGATTAAAGAAGGAGCACCTGCCCGTTGGGGATTTCATACCAACAGAACTACCAAATCGATGGTTATCAATAATCAGATACAAATAATCCGTGATAATGGCTATATCGAGCGGGAAGAAGAAGTTCTTGATGAGCATGATACTTATGAAAAAAAGAAAAATGGAGCTTATGGTGCGATAGAAGGAAAACATGACGACTTGCTCATGTCCCGGGCGATAGGACTATACATCTCGGGTAGTATAGACCCTCCAAAGGTTGTAAATAAAGCAGTTATACGTCACAAAAAGCCCATTTCGGAGGCCTCGTTTTAAGTGTTATATCCAAACAAATGGCAAAGACGTATGCCCTTGATTTCAGAGAAAAGCGATTTTTGCAATAAAAAAATAAAGTTCTATGGAACCTCTTACAATATTAGGACTCATCGGGTCTCTCGGCGGGATACTCGCAGGAGGATTGGGCTCCGCTTCCGCAAACAGGAAAGCACGAAAACAGTTGGACAAGCAATTACAAGAAAACGAAAACATGTTCAAGAAAGATTATTATCAAGACATCTTGAACCGCTCCGACGTACAGAATCTATTGAGCACATACCGCAAAAATTTATCCGATGCTGTTCGTGCACAACGAAATTCGGCGGTAGTAACGGGAGCCACACCCGAAGCTGAGGCCGCCGTAAAAAAAGTAAATGCCCGTGCGCTTTCCGATACCGTCGGCAATATAGCCGCTATGGGGCAACAAGTCAAGGATAATGCAAAGACAAACTATTTGAATCAGAAAAACTACCTCTTGGGGCAGAAAGCCGGACAATATGCCCAAAACGCAGCCAGTTGGACTCAAATAGTCTCCAATTCGGGAAATCTTCTTGGGTCGTTGTTTACTACACCCTATTATAAGAAAACGGGAAATGCAACCACTCCCGCTATTTAATGGATAAGATATGGCAATATTAGACGATTTATTAAACAGATGGAAGGGAAAAACGCCAGAGGAGAAGATTGATCTGACACAACCTGCTCCACCCGTCGTTTCTCCTGTTAGTAAAATTATAAATTCCGATTGGCAAAATACTGCCTCCGGTGGAAAGAGAACAGACGGTACGCCGTTGGTCGACGGTAAAAATCTGCAACAATCATGGGAAAATACAGTAGCCGCCAATCGTTCTAAACTCCCCGTTCCCTATATAGACGCTACTACCGGATACGGTGTAAGTGCCGATGGTACTTCCGAGAAACCGGTGTTCCATGTTACCCCGGAACAGGCAGCCCAGATGAGAGAAGCCGCAGAAGCCGGCGAATCTTTTGTTTCTATTTATAACCGCATACTCAAACGACCCGAAGAAATCGATCCTCGAATCGTGGAGAATCGGAGGAAATTGGCCGTACTTGGTGATGTAGGAGCCACATTAGCCGAGATAATAGGAGTAGCCGCAGGTGGAAATGCCGCCGCCCGAAAACCGGCCACAGCTGTCAATAATGCTTTCCTCCAAAATCTGCTCGACCGCAGAGACCAAATGCAGATGTTGTACGATCAAGGCCTGTTAAAAGCGGCATTCCAAGACAAGGTCGGTCGTGATGCCGCACAAGCCGCAGAAGCGCAAAGAGAGTATGAGGGAGCTTTGGCCGAGTGGGAACGGGCAAATGAATTAAATGACCTATTAATGAAATTTGGATTTGAAGCCGGAGAGAGCGAAAAGGAGCGATCAAATAAAAAATCAATAAATGATGCGAATAATGCTACGAAGATACAGATAGCAGCCGACAATAACAAAACGAAATACGGTATAGCATCTATGAAGAATAAAGGCAGCGATCTATATAAGAAAGGTTCTGATATTCCTTTGTCTGGTGGAAAACGAATTAAAATCTCCGAGAGTGAATTACCGTTTTCTGCTGGAAGCCTTTTTCAAGCAGCTCGACAAGCTGTTATTGACGCAGGATTAGGTGATGAGAAAATAACGACGAAGAACGAATATGGGAGAAAATTTGAGATTTCGGTTACGGAACAGTTGTTAAGAATTGACGATATGTTAAGGAACAATCCGAATAGTGCAAAAACTGCGATTCAAGAAATAGGTTCTCTTATGAGGAAATATCCTCAGATTGAACAAAAAGTTTTGGAAGCCGCAGAAAATATAGGATTATATATAGAAGGTATAGAGCAGCTCAATGCACAAGATGAAGACTTTTCGCAAAACATAATTGATTAACAGAATATTATGCCAATATACAGAGCAAACGGGAATAGGTACAATATTCCTGACGATAAAATACAAGATTTTGAGAGACGCTATCCTGAGTCAAAAGTAGAAATGTACGATGGTGAGGGTAAAAAGTATGCAATTCCTTTATCAAAGCGGAATAAGTTCCAACAGCGATATGAAAAATGGTCGTATGTGACGGAAGAAACAAAAAAGGAATCACCTAATACATTTGTTTCAAATCAAAATCCCCAAAACACAATTGTATCCGAAGATGAATTGGAAAACAGCATTGCCAATTACGAAGAATCTTTGGGTCATGGAAAATACGGGGTGGGAAATACGCCCTTGTTCCAAAAAGTACGACAGGCCGCTACTTCCGCCGAGCAAATAGCAGATGGAATAATCGATAAAAATTGGATAAGCCAATCACCCTCCTCTGCGAGAGATAGCGAGATAGGGGAGGTGTCCGTAGGACGAAGGGGTTCGACCTCCACACGTACCCCTGTTTCCGATGCCTATAAATCTCAATTCGACAAACCCCTTGAAGACCGTTTTGCCGATGCTCGAACACGTTTGGAGAAAGACGTAGTTTTTCAATTTGAGAACATGTTGAATAAAATAGAAGAAGATATTAACGAAAATTCTGAATGGATGAATGAAGCTGAACAAATTGAAAACGAGGGAGATATATTTAAAAATTATAAAGGGTACAAAAATATCACGGAAGATACCATAGAAGATTTAGAAAGAGAAGGGTATGTTCCCAAAGAAATAGGGGAGCTGTCCCAAAAGAGGTCAGTTCAGAATCTTACACGCAAATACATATCTGAGGCTCGTGATGTCATAGAGATGTACAAGCGCAAGGACGGTAACGGACTCGCCAATTTTGCCGATGCGTTTGCCCGTTCATTTGACTCCGGTATTTTAACGCTGGGAGCCACAGATGCAATCGATATGGGTCGTGTGCTTGCTATCGCCAATAAAATAGGCGACAATGGTGAAGGCTTCGAAAAACTTACCAAAGAAGAACAGCAACTTATGGCCGCTTTCTCCCTGTTAGACCAGATACAAGGCAGCCTGCAACTCGACACGTGGCAAAATATCGGACAGGGAACTATGCAATCTCTTCCATTCTTGGCACAATTCGCTTTGACGGGAGGTGTAGGAGCCGCCGCATCTGCTGCGACCAAAGCGGCTGCGAAGACAGCGGTTAAGAAAATAATCGGTAAGTCGGCCTCCAAAGCGGTATCTCGCATAGCTGCCAATGCAGGTAAAAACGCAGCCGGAAGAGTAGCCATCAAAGCTGCAAGTAAATTAGGGAACGCCGCCATTGACGGCCTTGTGGGAGGTACGGTAATGGCAATTACATCGGGTGTGGCTCACACGGCCGAGGACGTTATGAATCGCATGGTAGGCAATCACGATATACGGTTAGATTCAATCAATGACCCCGGCGGAGAGTTAAAGACAATCTATACCCATCATGGAGTAGAAGACCGGGAAAGCCTAGGATTAGCATTCTTGAAAGGATTCGCCGCTAACCTTATAGAGAACGGAACCGAGTACATGGGAAATTACATGGGGCTCAATCTGGGTAAACTGCTCTCCCGTTTCAAGGGGGGGCGACAGCTCCTCACAAAACCATTGATAGGAAAAACCACCCGTTTCGCCCGGCAAGTCGGTAAGCTCACCGGATTTAACGGATTCATACCGGAGGTAGCCGAGGAAGAACTGGGCATGCTCCTTAATGCCGCTACCGTCGGCGACGTCGAATGGAAGGACATCTCCGACCCGGAACAGCAATTCCAAACGGTAATGGCTGTCGGTATCATGTCGCTTGGATTTCAAGTCGCCAATTCTATTGGAGTTGGTTTGACATACAATAAATACCGCAAAGCCAAAAAACGTTATGAAAGTAAAGACCTCGGCGAAGGACTCTCCGTCGATGATATAATACACGGGCTTGACAATGTACCCTTAGACCGTCGAGCAGATTATGTCATGGCGATGGTCAATACACACGATTTAGGGAAAGGAGATGCAAAAGATTTACAAGATTTTGTAATGGCTTGTACCGGATATGAATTTATACTCGGCAAGATCGAATCCGATGCCGAAGAAGCCGGGGACAAAGCTGCCGAGGCAGAAATGAGACTCATCAATAAAGAGATGGGAGGAAAAGTAACCGTAACCTTGTCAGACGGCCGTGAAGCCATACTTACGGTAGGAAACATATCACTGGAACCCAACGCAGCCGGAGAATATACCACTACAACGCAATCTGGCTCTCTTATAGCCGTTCCGGTAGGAATAGGTAATACTCCCATTATGGTATCGCCCAAAGACATAAGAAGCGTATCCGTCATGTCGACAGAAGATGCCGTAGGACAAGCACGTGCAATGGCCGAGGATATCACAAAAACAAATATGGCAAGCCAGATAGAGAACGAAGCCGATGAAGTAGAATCCGATGAACAAAGCCGAACACCCTCCTCCACTATGAGCGGTGGCGAGATAGGGGAGTTGTCACCCCGTGACGAAGGGGTTGAGAAACAACCTTTATACCGTAAGTCCGAATTAGAGATAGGAGATGTAGTAACCTTCAAAGATTATTCCGACCCGGATAACCCCGGTGTGGAAAGAACATTGAAAATCATCGGTATCGATGATTCGGGAGTAGATGTGGAAGATGTAGTAGATGGTGTCCCTTTACCTCTTTCTATCAAACCCGAGCAAATTACCCATGTAAAGGGAAAAGAAAAAAAACTACCAGTTACAATTGAGGAAAACAGGCAAACAGCTCCTCAATCAGAGATTACCGATACTTCTGAATATACCCGTTTTGTGGAAGATGGCACAGTAGAAGATAGTACAGTATTACGCATAGCAAATAAGATAGCCAATGGAGAACAACTTACCAGAGAGGAAGAAGCTATGCGACAAGAGGTCTCGCAAAGAGTGGAAGATAAACTCCGGGAAATACAGCAGAATGTAGAAGGGAAAGAAGAAACAGACCGCTGGGCAAAATATCGCAAGTCCAACGGAGAGGTCGACGAAAAGAAAATGCCTTTGCGAGAGCAGTTCGAATATGGAGAAGAAATCGCAGGAGTAAAAGCCATGATAGAAGTGGCGAAGGCTGGGACAAAGAAAACACAATCCGAAATAGCCCGTCTTGAAAAAGAGATAGAGAGAGAAATTTCTCCTGTAAAGAGAGTAAATAAGGAAAAACAGCTCAAATCTTTGAATGAACGTTTGGGTACATACCAGCAATATCTTGAAGATAATAATTCCGATCTTCAAAGTTTGAAAGCTACACCGGCGAATATAGTAGATAGGATAGCCGCACTGGGAGATATAAAATCGCTTAGAGATTATATTTTACGATTGGTAGCTACTGGAAATATAAAATTTAAGTGGGGAGATACGGATTCATCGAAAGGTCTTGCTTCGCATTTAGGTATCAATGATTCTCCCGGAGAGAGACGAAAGAGAATCTCTTTATTGTCAAATAGCGGATATACGCCAGAACAATTAGCACATAATATATGGGAACAGCAAGATGTACAAAATTCAGATTTACCATTCAAAGGGTATGAGACCGATGAAATCCTCGATGAAATTCTCGATGTAATGTCTTCTGTTTATTCTCCGTCCCAAGCTCTTGAATTGGCAGAACAAATAGCCAATGAAGATTTGAGAAAGCAAGAGATGGCCTCACAGGATTACGAATCTCATGAACTTGAACAATCAAGTATAGAACAAATAGAATTAGAACCCTTACCTGATGATTTGGCTCCAAGAAACGACATTGCATTTCGACGCAATGAATCAGGCGAAACCCCATCTGGGCAAACTCAAATAAATGAAAGAGAAAGTAATTCGAATAAAGAAAATTCATTATCTTCGCAAGAGGAAAAACAAATCGACAGCCAAGATGAAATACTTCAATCAATTCCACAAAGAGAGCGAGGAACGGAAGCTCAAAAAGATAGAAGAATGGAAGAGGCAGCCCTTAGACTACAAGATAGAATTGAAGAGGCAGCAAGAGATGCACAAGCGGCTGGCAGAACTCTATCCCGAGCAGAACGAAAAGAAATAGAAGCAAGAGCAGCTGAGGAATACGCCAAAGAAAACGGTCTTTGGATTCCAATGGAAGAGACATTTTCATGGAATCCTATGCCAAGCGGTAATGAAAATGATGTTTATCTGAATACATCGGACGGTTATGTATATAAGGTAAATAACCTCATGAACAGCAAAGGGATTCTCCCCTTGTTCGACCGCATAAAACTTCACAACCAAATATTCCCGAGTTCAAGATACGAATTTGTCGGATTCACCGGATTCGATGGGCGTAGCATTTATCCTATATTCCGGCAGGCTTATATACATGAATCTACGAATGCTACCCCCGAGGAGATAGAGGAGTACATGAACACTTTGGGATTCTCCAAGATAAACGAACACAAATATACCAATGGAGATATAACTATATCGGATTTACGGCCTCGTAATGTATTGAAAGATACAGACGGTGACTTATATGTCGTTGATGCTGAGTTCCAGCAAGAGGGACGATCCGATAAAGAAACAGTCGATAAGACCAATCCCCGGCAACCAGACAATACCAGCTCTCCGCTTTCCGAAAATGAAAGTAGTGGTATTTCATCTTCACCTACCAACAGTGAAACTCCCGTTTCGGGTATTAAAGATAACCCCAATGCTTCAACCGGGCAAGGAAAACCCCGCTTATCCACGCAAAAAACGCTACAAGAGAGAAGGCAAGAGATACAGGAATATATCGAGCGGGAAGCCGGGAAACTCAATATCCCGGTGCGGATTGTGGGAGATGTCTCTCAAATATCTCCTTCCGAGAAAAATTACACGAAGAAATTGACGAGTCAAGGCTGGTACGACCAAACCACAGGAGAAATCGTTATCGTTACTCCCAACCACGGCTCCATTCGTGACGCACAACGCACGCTGTTGCACGAGACAGTAGCCCACTACGGACTGCCCGCCATGCTCGGTCGTGAAAACTTCGACAAGCTGTGCGACCAAGTATGGGATTCCATGACCGATAGGGAAAGAGCGGTGTTTGGCGCATATATAGATGAGAAAATAGACGATAAGTCCTACAATTCGCTCACCGAGGAGGAAAAGGAACGATATGCGGCCAACGACTTCTCCGGCAAGAGAGCCGCCGCCGATGAGTATCTGGCACATTTCGCCGAGGAAGGAATCACCAACCCCTCGCTGTGGAGCAAGATAAAACGGTTCATCAAGGAAGCCTTCCGCAAGATAGGCATCGACCTCAGCCTCACCGATTCCGACATCGCCTATCTGTTGTGGAAATCAAAGAACCGTATCACCGACAGGGACTCCACAACCGATATTATCCGTAAATCAGCCGCAGACACCCGTATAAAGGAAAACATAGGAAGTACTCGCTTCCGTATAAACACACCAGTAGAGCAACGAGGTGACCTCGTCGCTATACACAATATATCGGAAGATAAACTGAAAGAAGCCATTGGGCTCGGAGGATTCCCCATGCCAAGTATCGCCATTACCAAACCGGAAGTCGGGCATTCCACATTCGGGGACATCTCGCTTGTATTTGGCAAAGAGACCATAAACCCAACCGATCGACGGAACAAAGTATATGGCGAGGACGCATGGACACCCACATTCCCTACCGTGGGTTATAAGCTGAACGAAGATAAAACGAGCGATATTTATCGCAGGGCCAACAAAACCGGAAATTTGCCGTTGTTCAATCCGTCCTATTTCCATTCCGACAATTACGAAAGCTATATAAATGGGATTGGTTCGGATAGCCTTGTAAATCATTTTAAGGACAGCTATGGAGCGAAACAATTGTATCTTGCGGAGACCGGGAATGCTGTTGAGAAATTTGAGGAGCATGAAGTAGAGAAGTATTCGACGGAAAGAATCGGATTTCTTGAACAGATGCTGAAAGAAATCGGTATTGAAAGGCTAAAAAAAGAGAGTTATGCAGTGCTTGAAAACGAGATAAAGCAAATATTCGGTAAGTATTATAACGTTGACCTTGACAAACTTCAACCGTTCAGAGTGAAAATTCGTATAGATAATGCCATAAAACAAGCTGTTGATTATGCCGAAAACGGGAACAATAAAACGGAGTCTGACGTTGAGGCGACAAAGAAAAAGATAGACGAAAGAATAGACCAAAAGAAATTTGAAGAATGGCTAAGGAACTTGTTTGACGGTGTTGTCGAGAAAAAAGGAATTCGTAACGAGACCGACCTTTTCATGCCTATGGGGAACCGTAGGAAGTGGGAATCGCTTTATGACGAGATAACCCTCGATAATGTAGTCAAAGCCATGAAAAAACAATCGGCAAAGGGAGGACAAGGTCTATTCGGTGGAAGTATCTTTGGGGCAGCTCAGAGTGAGTTCAAGAATATTGGCGAAATAAGAGAGGCTGCGAGAGAGCGTATACGGGAATTGAGTAACGAAGAAATCGAGGGGAGACGCAACGAAATAACCGACAGGCTATCTCAGATAGATATTCCGATGAGAGATAAAGGAATTGGGGATGCATTCGATATGATAGAAAATATAACTGATTCCGTAAGACATTCCCACACAGCCAAAGGAATATACAATTATCTACATGACATATATCCCGCTATGACAATGGATATAGCCAATGAGATAGCCGATATTGTAAAAGATATACAGCAGATGAGCGCCAGATACTTCGAGGCGAAACCCCATCGTGCCGTAGGATTCGATGAAATAAAGTTCGCTGTTGTGCCTGATAATACGGATTCCGGTCTGTTGAATCAACTACAAAACATGAAAATCCCTGTCGAAATCTATGAAAAAGGCAATAACGAACAGAGGAAACAGATCCTTAATGAAGCTGCCGACAAATATGATACCCGCTTCCGTACCATCGTTGTCAATCCCCGATACGGCTCTAAAATTGAGACAGTCCGCACAAACCACACCTCGGTATATAAAGCGGTCGATAAATACCTTCGTGAAAATTTCGATGAAAAAGACTACACAACACATACGGCAAAAACAGGAAGTCGTTACCTAGAATTGAACATAGGAAACGACACGCTCAAAGTACGGTTCGCCAACCACACTCCACGAATGGAGGCTTCCGACAATATGGATACCATCGGAAACGGAAAAGAAATCGCCTTCTTCCCCGGTGGTGATATAGAGGTAGAAATAGATATAAGTTTGAGCGGTGATCGATCCAAAGAGATAATCGACCTAATCAAAGGTATGAAGGAATATTCATCGAGTGAAGTGAAAAAAGAGGTTTCCCGTCTTATAGATGGGGCAAAGACCGATCCTTTCCCCGATGTCGCCTCTCCACAACTAATAGAGGAGTTAAGCCATTATATAGGTACAGAAATGGCCGGCACTCTCGATACTCAAATAGCCGAATACTATAAATATCGTGTAAATGAAAACGTTTATAAACAAGAATCAAAGTCTCGTGATTCCAAATTAAAACAAAACAAATATGTTTTAGAACAATATAAGACCATCTTCCGTGATTTTGTACAGGAAAGCCCCAAGCTGATAAAAGCCGTCGGTGGAGGATATTGGTACAACGGAGCCACCGGCTCGATACGGATAGTACCACCTTTCCCGATAGATTATGGACTGCTTTCCAATAAGCTCATGTCCTCCCATTTCATACCCATTCCCGGTATAAATAAAAAAGAAGGTAAGCGGCAAATTGTTCAAGAATATGTCGATGAATGGTCGAGGAGGCTAACAGAATCGGGTATATTCTTGTCAGAAGAATATGTATCCGAAGGAGCCAAAATCACCGAAGCTCAACAGGAAATAGACAATATTCGGGAACAATACAATTTCTGGGTAAAAGCGAAATTAAATACAGGGACTAGTGCCGATATACGCTACCGTACAGCCGAGGAGATGGAAGAAGTGAACCAACGGTTTAACGAGGAATTGAAACGTTATGAATCGGGTGAAATGGAGATAAACGACATCTTCCATTTAGGCAACCCGCAAGGAGCGATGCGTTTTTTCCTTCCCAATCTGCCTATCGTCATGAGACAACGTGTCATAAACAAGGCGAGCAATACAAAGCATAATGTAGATGTTGAATCGTTGCTGAATCTTCCTCAGAAAATTACAGAACCGATATTTGTGTTCAAGCGAGACAACAATACGTTGGGAATATTTACGGAAATAAAAGACCGTGACAATAAAAACGTATGTGTTGCAATAGAAGTGGGAAGAGGAATACAACACAAAGGAAATTCCATTGAAGTGAACGATGTAAGGTCGGTACATGGTCGGGAAGCCGAAAACATTATTGCTCCGATAGCTCATAACAATACGCTGATATATGCCGACAAAGAAAAAGGTCTTGATTGGCTCTCCTCAGCGTCATCTAATTATCAGCAGGAAATAGACAAACAAGACCTTTTATATGCCACAAATATAGTAGAAAACTTTGAGAATCCCAAACTTACCGGGGAAAATTCCGATGGAACGATGAATACTCGATTCCGTAGGGAAGCACCCGATGTTTCGAGCTATATCAAAATATCTATGGACAGGAAAGGAATCGTCGATTTGTCTCAATTGTCTCCTAATCAGTCACAAAGGATAAGAAAAAGTGCACCGGCAGCCTATGGAGCCGAAATATCGGGCGACATAGCCAGCTTCCCCGATTACCAAGAAGCAGAAAACTGTCTGACTTATATCTTCAACAACAACGACATAATTTCCGATAATATAAGAAACTCGATAGACAATGGAACTCTGCCGCAAGATATAGCTATGATATTCGATGCGGCTCTCCGCCGAGGAATGGCAAGACGTGTTTGGATTGATCGATACCAACCGTTGGAAGCTCTTCAAAAACTCATATCCTCTACGCTTGGAAAAGAAATATCCGAAAAAGAGAATGCATGGGAATACACCGGTTTTATGGATTCTAGGATAAAAGCCGAGGCAGACGAATACAATGCTGATTATTACCTTCCGCTTCTCGAATTGTATGAGAAGATAATACATGGGAAAAACGGTGTCGATGAAGATACCCTTGTCGACTATATGCTAATCAAACACGGCATAGAACGTAACCAAGTCATGAGGAGGGAAGCACTTGAAGAATGGGAAGAGTCCCACAAAGGAGTCGAAGATTACGACAAGAAAAGAACCGGTTACATACAGGAACTATCCACCAGAGACTATTCCGGTTATTTCGACCGGTTCAAGCAGGAATATGCCCAAAATTATAACACGGCAGAAGATTTTATATCCGAGGTCGAATCCTTGTTAGGCGAAAATACCGTTATTAACCTTTGGGACAAAATCAAGAAAGCCACGAACAAAACGTTAGACATATCTGTAAAATCCGGACTAGTTTCAAAAGAAGATGCCGATACCTATAAGAAAAGGTTCCAGTTTTATGTCCCGTTGCGAGGATTCTCCGAAGAAACGATGGATCAGATGTACGACTCCAATATAAGAATCAATCCCGGCTCAACAGTAAATAAACAAGCCAAAGGAAGAACAAGCAGAGCCGACAACCCGCTTGTATCCATCATGGCTATGGCAAATACCGAGATAGCGAGAGCCAACAAGAACAAAATGAAACAAAGGCTGCTTACCCTATTGGCCGGTAAAGACGTGCGCAATAAGTTCGGGTATTCTTATAAGGTCGAATACAAAGACGGGAAAGAGAAAATTCTCAAATACAAGCCCAAACAGTCCGACGAGATAAAAAAGATAACCACCATATCCAATATCTATCAGATAATACCCAAGTATGAAATCCTCGCATTGGACACCGACGGAAATCCTATTCTCGACGAACACGGCAACAAAACATGGGTGGAAACAGACGAAGTCCCCTCCGCTGAACAATTGGAAAGCGGAATGGCCAGATTCAGCAAGGCCTATCCCTCCAATCGTGGAACGGTTCACAAGAACCCCTCACAAATGGAAGAAAGCACGGTCGATGTATTCGTCGCAGGAAAGAAAGTATCCATACTGTTCACCAACCCGCTTGTCTCCAATTCAATAAACGGGAGGTTGAATCTCGATAAAAATGTGCCTCGTAAGATAGAAACACCCGACCAATGGTATAATATACCGGGGTGGCTCACTTACGGAGCTCGTCATTTGAACAGATTGGGAGCGAGAACTACCCGAGCCTTGTCACAATTCTATACCACCTATTCTCCGGCATTTTTCCTGTTTAGCAACTTTGCAAGGGATTTCAGTGGGGCGTTCGCTTACAACAGTGCCGAGAAATCGATCGCCGAAGCCCGACAGATCGCAGCACTTGCTCCCGATTCATTCGCTGCCATGCGGAGATATATTCGGGGAGAATCGAAAAACAAGAGATATACAATTGAAGAAATAGAAAGTTTCTTGGATCGTATGGGCAGAAAAGGTAAAATTTCCAAGTCCGACTACGATATAGCCGCTTATCTGTTTGTATCGAGAGGAGGAGAGACAGGATATATCAGTGCGAATACAGTTGAGGATTATCGTAAATCGATAGATAATGCGGTTAAGTACGGTACTGTCGATATGAATAAACAGGCAAAAGCGATCAAGAAAGGATATATGGCAGGAGTAAAAGCCATACAAGATACAGCCCGGCTTATGGAAAGCGTCACCCGTTTGAATCAATTTGTGGCCGCATTAAGGGAAGGAAAGACAATAGATGCGGCAATCACCGATGCTAAGAATGTCAGCACCAACTTCAACCGGCGGGGAAGCCACGAAGGGATACAATGGATATTCGATAATTACGCCTTCCTAAACGCCTCCCTGCAAGGGACAGACCGCCTGTACAGGGGAATCAAGAAATACAAGAAAGGCTTTGCCAAAGTCATAGGAACGATTATTTCCGTCGGTTTCCTCGACTCCCTTCTTTGTGCGATTTTCTCCGATGACGACGAACGTTGGGGAGACGCCTATCACGCACTTCCCGAAACAAAGCGATATAACAACTTGGTAATACCTGTCGGAGAAGGCAAATTCATATTCATACCACTAGCTCAAAGTTTGCGAGGATTCCACGCATGGGGGATAATGCTGGCCGATATAATAACAGGTTACCATAAAAAACACCCATTAATCAGTGACCCAGTGAAACCCCTCGACTTTCTGGCCGTGATAGGGCAGGATATAGTCCCGATAACCTATGGAAGCTGGACTAATGCTGCACCCACATGGGCACAACCGATAGCGCACATCGCATTCAACGAGAACTTCATGGGACGACCCTTGTACAAAGAAACCCCATGGAATGAAAATCTTCCTGAATTTCGCAAAGCATACGGAAGTACTCCGAAAGGACTAGTCAAATGGAGCGAGTTTGTCAACGAAATGACAGGTGGAAACTATGCCGAAAAAGGCTGGCTCGAACAAATCCCCGTCTTGGAGAAACTCAACAATCCGGCAGTTCTTCAACAACTTTATCTCGGTTACGTTCCCGGACTCTTCCGAGTTCTCGGGCAAGCCTACAATGCCATAGACGCTTTGGTGACAAAAACAAAAGGCCGACCTACCGATTTCGATTTATCTGATGTGCCTATCATAGGTGCGGCTGTGGGGGAAGCGAACGACAGAATCCCCAAAGCAAAATTAAGAAGCAAATGGTATGAATTTGCAAATAAAGCAAGAGATTCGAAACGAGCTGATAGCGAATTGTTAAAGGAGTTGTTTATTGATGAGTTTATCGAGAACACGAGAGATTCCGATAAAGTATTGAACAAGAGTGTGTATGATGGACTTAATGTCCATATTAGAAACCTCATGAAGTTAGAAGGAATAGCTGAGACGTGGGAAGATGATCTAGTTTCTGGTGATTTACCAGCAGACGAAGCCATTCGGACAAGTGCCGAGATAGCATCGCTCCGAAATACAATAGACAATACATTATACGATATAATCAACGAATTAAAGATAGCGCAATGAAACTATACAGAAAATCACAACTCACAGACCGAGAGTCCGATCAAATCACAGATACGGTAAAGGCCAAAGAAGGGAAAGCCTTAGACGTATTATTCGAAGCCCAACAAGCATGGAGTTCATTATCGAAATTCAGAATGTATGCAGAGCGTTGCCGGAAATATACCTATGGTAATCAATGGGGTGATGTTATATATGATTCCGATAAAAGAAAATATGTAAGTGAGGAACAATATATTCGGGATCAAGGCAAAGTACCTTTAAAAAACAATATGATTCGTCAGCTCGTCAAAACTGTTGTAGGACAGTTCGGCAGTAATCAAACCGAGCCTGTATGTGTCGCCTCTGACCGTGACGACCAGAAACTGGGTGAGATGATGACTATCGTCATGAGGTATGCCTATTCATTAAATAAAATGTGGGAGGTCGACCGGCGTACATTCGAGAATTACGTCATATCTGGAATAGTCGCCCATAAATCATACTATGGGTGGAATGCCGCATTGAACAAAGAAGATGCCTTTGTCATGACCGTACCCGACAACCGCATATTCTTCGATACTAACATGAAAGATTTCCGTTATTGGGATTGTTCGATTATCGGAGAAATTCACGACATATCCATAGGAGACCTTTTGGCGAATTTTTCACATGGTTCTGTCGAAAGAGCGGAAGAACTACGGCAGATATATGTCTCAGCGACGAAAGACACACTCTCCAATTTCTATCAAGACCTCATGCCCGGCAGCGACGAGTCCCTGTCCTTCCTTGTACCACGAGACAATGGATTATGCAGAGTCATAGAAGTATGGAGGAAAGAATCGAAACTAAGAGTGAAATGCCACGATACATTGGAAGGAACATACTATAAAATAGATTATGAAGAATTACCCAATATTCAAAGGATAAACCAAGATCGAATCCTTCAAGGTATTTCGCAAGGGATACCGCAAGACGATATACCACTCATCGAGACCGAGAACTTCATCGACCGATATTGGTATGCCCGTTGGCTATCCCCCTATGGGGACGTCCTGCAAGAAATGGAAACACCCTATTGGCACAAGTCACACCCCTATACCATCAGCATATACCCGTTTAACGGAGGAATCGTACATAGCTTCGTCTCCGACGTCATAGACCAGCAGCGGTACATCAACCGTTTGATAACGATGGTAGATTTTATCATGGGAGCAAGTGCGAAAGGAGTATTGTTATTCCCCGAAGACCAAATTCCCGATGGCATGACAATCGAAGATATTGCCGACGAATGGACAAGATACAACGGAGTCATATTGTTCAAGCCAAAACCCAATGGAGCCCTCCCACAGCAGATAAGCACCAATGCCACCAATGTGGGAGCATACGAAATGCTCAATCTCCAATTGCGGCTGCTTCAAGAAATCTCGGGAGTGCACGGCGCACTGCAAGGGAAAAGTCCATCATCTAATACGGCTGCCTCTTTATATGCGCAAGAAGCCCAAAATTCTGCGACCAATCTGGTCGACCTCATGGCATCGTTTACCGCTTTCCGGGAAGAACGCGACACCAAGCTCATGCAAGTCATACAACAATTCTATTCAGATAAGAGATATGTAAACATATCCGGTAATGAGTACAGCGAAGAAGCCAAATACTTCGATCCCGACAAAGTAAAGAATGTACATTTCGACCTCACTATTACCGAGTCCCAGTCTACACCCTCATTCCGTCAAGTAACCAACGATTTACTTCTGGAACTGTTCCGAGCCGGAGCCATAGATGTAAAACAGTTATTGGAAAACGGCGCATTCCCATTCTCCGATCGATTGCTTCAATCTATAAACAAGAAAGAGGAAGAAGCCATGCAACAATTAGCCGCCATGCAATCGGCACAACAAGCCGGGCAGGTTCCGGCAGGAAATGAACAGCAAGAGTTAGGGCAAATACAGCAACAAATAGATAACAATACAAATCCGTTGATGAACCAAATGATGGCGAGAGCTTAATAAGTATAATTATGGGGAGGAGACACCTTCACTCCATAATCATTTCGAATGACTACGAATTATTTCGAAGAGCAAAAATGCGATATTTTGTCAAATCTTTGTATATTAGAATGTTGTTAATTACGAAATAACTACGAATATGGACGAAAAAGCAAAAGGTACTCCAAGACGGACACAACGATATTCCCCGGAACTCATGCAAAGAGCATTATCACTTCTTGCGGCCGGTGAACGTCCGTCCTATATCAGCACCTTACTTGGGGTTCCTTTTTCGACCATCTCGACGTGGAAAAAAGGCAATCCTACACGTATTCAAAACTTGGCAAAAAAGCAAGAAGAACGTTATGAGATAGCTATTACCAATAACATTTGTGAGGGTAAGCTCGATAGGGAGAAAACAGCCGATACACTTCTTTCCGTCGCATTCAATCGGGCGGCAGAACTATTAGAAACAACAAGAGACTTAGACAAGGTAACCCGGTTTATAGAAACCATGTCAAAACTTAAAACCCCGGAAAATAATACGGCAAGTAACTTTGAGCAACTATACGTTAGTCTTACAAAATTAAGTCAAAACGTCAAGACAAAATATATCGATGTAGAGGAAGTAAAATAAATTTCAAATGAATATTCGGAAATGCAAATGATGAATAGGGAAATGCTGGGGTGAGAAGCTCCGGCATTCGTGTTTAATTCTATGTCAATCATTTTTGCGGAAAATCTTCCACAACTATACGAAAATAGTCTATATCGTATAAAATAATGAGGAAAATTTTCCACATCATTCGTTTTGTTAAATATTGATAAATCATAAAATATTTATACTTCAATATTTTGTATATATAATATAATGAAGTACATTTGCCATGTAATCAAAACAAATAGTATTTTACAAGCCATTGTGGGAACGTAACTAATCAGAACAAACCAATTAACACATAATATATGGAAACAAAAAGAACAATGGTATTATCATTTCATGTTTGCCGAGGAGGCAGATTCTTTAACCCCGGCCACTTTGAATTTATCGGAGAAAAAACATTCTCAGATGTGTGTAGCATGTTGTCAGATCGCTTGTTTACGAAAGACAGGGACGAGCATGGGAGGTTCTGCAAGCCCTATATTGCAGACGAAGTGGGCACTGTCGTTAGTGAGGACGACGAGAACGGAAGAACAGGAGAGATAGACTTCGATGGTGATTATGACAGATATTATACTATCGAGATAGAGGATATAGACGACCTCAGTGACTCGGAATTGGAAGCCATAAGGGAGTATAAAGGGTATATAAGCGAAGATCTTGAACATCTTGTTAAAGTCGATGACGACGAGGAAAACGAGGAGGACGAAGAATGAAAAGGGAATTTCCATTATTCATTGTAGACCATAACCGGGCGCACAAGTTCGGAGAAGTCGACTTCATATACTGTTCCGACATAGACAATGGCTTTATAGCCATTGTCGAGTATATCGACGGCATTATCGAGGAAGTCGGAGAGGATTACCGCATAGAGCCTGGATTGTCAGGATCTAATATTTCCGCAAAGATAAGCATTAAGCGTATTACAGGTAAAAATCCTGATAAAACTAAGATACGAGGCCTTTTAAAACAGGCTATGAAGTATTATACATCGCTATCGACATTCTCGGCAGACATCGGGAATATTACGGTGCGACAAATGGTGTTGTTCATTGATACGCTGATTTTAGACGGTCGTAAGAATGCGATTGCGGCCGGTAGTGATTACAATTATAGGAATACGGTATTAACATCTATCGCATTTTTAGAGGCGATAAAGAAGGAATTAATAGGAGTATGACAATAGAAGAATTATCGAAACAAGTGCGTAAGATTCGCGAAGAAAAGGGGCTGTCCCAATATAATATCTGGAAACAGGGTATGAACTTTGGAACAGTCAATGCCATTGAAAGTGGGAAGAATGTCAACTTGAACAACTTCCTTAAATATTGTGAGATTGTAGGAATTGATGTAACTTTAAAAGAGAAAGAGTAAAATGTCAAAATCTTGAAAGTGAATTTTCAAACAATCCTAATTGTTGCTATATCGCAGCCACCCATTTAACTATTTTGGGTGGCTTTTTTATCTACTCCTATTATATTTCAATGTATAATAACAAGATAAATTACTTTCTTATAGATTGTTCCAGAAGCTCATAATCCTTTTCAACATCTTTATTTAGAATCTGTGCATATATCTGTGTTGTTTTAATATTGGTATGCCCGAGCATTTTACTAACATTAGGAAGTTTAGCCCCGTGACTAAGAGCATAAGTAGCGAAAGTATGCCGGGCGCAGTGTGAAGTGAGAGGAATACTTATATTAGCATAATCCGATACTAATTTCAACCGTAAATTATATTGTTGATTCGATATGACAGGTAAGACAAAATCGTACTTTTTTAAAATGTTTAATGCTGGTGATAATAAAACGATATAATATTCTTCTTCTGTTTTATGTCTAATATCCCGTAATATATATTTACCTTCAATTTCTTCGACGTTTTTGAAATTAAATTTAGCCAAATCTCCATATGATAAACCAGTAAAACATTGAAAAATGAAAAGGTCACGAACCCTTTGTATTGTATCTTGTGGTATATCACAGTCCATTATTTTATTTAGTTCATCTTCGGAAAGGAACTTTCTCATTTTACTTTTCCCTCTATCTAATCTTAGATGTTGGTAAGGATCATTTTCACATAGTCCCATAGACATAGCCTGATGAATATATGTTTTCATTCTTTTATGATTAGAGAACACAGTAGTCTGCATGAGGCCTTCATCATGCAAGAATCCATCGAATTTTAAAATGTTTTCTTTTGTTAGGTCAGACATATGAGATATTAATCCAAATCTTTTGAGCCTATTTACAAATGTTCTTTGAGTTCTTCGAGTCTCTTCTCTAATATCTTTCCTTTCTTCGATACGCCTTTCTACGAAAGCTATGAAACTTTGATTTTCGTCGTTGCCAATAAAATCAGAGAATCTACTTAGTTTGTCAAAATCAAAATATTCATTTTGTTTTATCAAAGAATTAGTCCATTCTCTATATTTTAACATCAAAGAATCAAGATAACTGTTCAGCTCCATAGAATCCCCGCAATTGATAACTCTATATTTATCGTCCCATTGATCTTTGTATAATTTAATCCCTGTATTTATCCATTTTCTTTTTCGATTAAAATACACCTCTAATTGGACAAGACCTTTCTTATCCTTAGTTGCCATTTTATAACGGTCGAATACATATCTAAATACCGGATAATTCATAAAGCTTGTAATAAATTGATTATTAGATTTTTTATTTGTATCACAAAAAAGATTTTTTGTGTGTCTATGTATCACTATCGTATCACAACTATGCAAAAATAGGAAAAAATTGGATATATTTTGCCATATAAAATGTGTTGTTCAGCAATAATTTAGGAGGGTTGACAAGCCTGTTTTATAACATAAGTGCTTGATTAATAGATATAAAAATAGGGATTAGCATTTTGCTAACCCCTTACTTTTTGTTGTCCGGGAAGGATTCGAACCCTCACAGGCGGAACCAGAATCCGAAGTGCTACCATTACACCACCGGACAAATTTGTTTTGCGAGTGCAAAATTGCGAATTTATTTTGGGACGGCCATTGCGAACCTTGAATTTTTTATTCGGTTTAATCTTTTTTTACATATCTATCCTTTCAATGGCAATGCCGATTCTATGACGGCGTATGATTTTTTCATGAGGTCTTCTATATCATGCCCTTTATTTTCTTGGGGATAGATGGGGGGGTGTATCGTTAAAATGATTTTTCCGGGTTTAAAATTGTAGGTTGTACGGGGCATAACGGCAAATGCTCCATCGATAGTGAGCGGTGCGACCGGTAAGGAAAATTCAACGGCGAGTTGATATGCTCCTCGTTTGAATGGTCTCATGGCTCCTGTCCAAGTGCGTGCTCCTTCGGGGAATACGACAAGCGACATACCGTTTTGTAACGTCGTTTCGGCTTTTTGCAGGGTTTCTTTTAGTCGGCCCGGAGTACTGTTATCGACGAATATGTGGCCGGCAGCAGCACAAGCGCTGCCTACAAAGGGTATATTGCGCAGGCTTTTTTTCATCATCCATTTGAAATTGTGGTTTAAGTATCCGTAGATGAGAAATATGTCATAGGCTCCTTGATGGTTTGATACGAATACATAAGATGTGTTTTTATCGATGTTTTCTCGGCCTCTAACTTCTATTCTGACAAGAGAGAGAATGCAGAATAGTCGGGACCAAATGTGTGCCGGGTAATATCCCCAAAAGTTTCCGTTGCCCAACCGGCATCCGATAAGGGTCGTCAATGCTGTGAGAATGGTGAGTATCAGCAGTATGGGCATGGCTATGAGCCATTGATATAGGAATGTGATAATGCGTATCATTGTTCGATGCTATTTTCGTCGTTTACGGGACAAAGGTAATGAATTTGCAGTAAATCGCATTATTTGCAGTCGCTTTTGATGTAGGAATATAGAAAAGGCGACTAAATAAGCCGCCTTTTCTATATTCCTAAACGTTGTAGTTTATTTGGTTTTTGCTTCGACATCTGGGGCAATGAGCTTGTACCCTTTTCCATGAATATTGATAATTTCAATTGATGGATCGTCTTTGAGATGTTTACGAAGTTTGGTAATGTAAACGTCCATGCTACGAGCGTTAAAGTAATTATCGTCTATCCAAATAGTTTTGAGGGCGAAGTTACGCTCCAAAATTTCGTTGACGTGAGCACAGAGCAGACTGAGCAATTCGGACTCTTTGGTGGTGAGTTTAGTACTCTTATCGTCGATTGCCAATACTTGTTTCTGGGTATCGAATGTAAACCGTCCGATCTTGTACATCGTAACTTCTTTTCCTTTTTTACCTTTTACACGACGTAAAATGGCTTCGATACGGAATACCAATTCTTCCATACTGAATGGTTTGGTAATGTAGTCGTCTGCTCCGATTTTGAATCCTTCGAGAATATCTTCTTTCAAAGATTTCGCTGTCAAGAATATGATGGGAACTTCTCCGTTTACCGTACGGATTTCTTGTGCAAGCGTGAATCCGTCTTTTTTAGGCATCATCACGTCGAGTACGCACAAATCGTATTTACCTTTCAGGAATGCTTTGTATCCGCTTTCTCCATCGGAGAAGAGATCGGCCGCATAACCTTTGGCTTGCAAATACTCTCTTAATAACATGCCAAGATTTTCATCATCTTCGCATAATAGAATACGCAATCTTTCTTCCATAATCATTTGTTTTTTATTAGTGGTAGTGTTATTATAAATGTCGACCCTTGATTTATTTCGCTTTCTACTCGAATATCGCCTTTGAGGTCGGTAATGATTTTATGGACGTAAGCGAGGCCCAGTCCGAATCCTTTGACGTCATGGCGATTTCCCGTAGATACGCGATAAAATTTGTCGAATATTTTTTTCAAATCTTCCCGTTTGATACCGATTCCGTTATCTCGAATCGATATTTCTACCTTATCTCCAACGGTTCTTGTACGTATGAAAAGAGATAAAGGTTCTTCTTCCCGTCGATATTTTACGGCATTGTCAAGGAGGTTGAAGATAACATTCGTGAAATGCATTTCATCGACCGAGACAATAGCATCTTCTGCTTCGAGGTCGGCATCGATTACACCGCCGTATTTTTCGACTTTGAGTTTGAATGTGCTCATGACTCCTGCAACGAGGCCGTTGACATCGACGTTGTGTAGTTTCATCAACGTCTTTTGTCTGTCGAACATCGACATTTGCAGGACTTTTTCTACCTGAAATCTCAATCGCTTGGTTTCGTCATTAATGACACCCGATATGTGCTGGAACATAGCCGGACTTTTGGCAACAGAGGGATCATTAAGCATTTGGGCTGCTAATGATATGGTAGATATGGGTGTTTTGAATTCGTGTGTCATGTTGTTGATAAAATCGTTTTTCATCTCAGTGAGTTTCTTTTGCCGAAATGCCGTGATGATGGTAAACAAGAAGGTTACCAACAGAATGAACGTGAAAGCAAACGAGGGTATCATGAATTTTACCGAACTTGATATATAATCTCTTTTGGTCGGGAAATAGACTTTCAAGTAGTTTATTTTTGCCGGTGGATCATTGGGAAATATTGCTTGTGTGAATAAATTCCCTTCGATTTTGGGATCATATTGATTGGAGCTATATATGATTTTTTCGTTTTTATTGTAAATGGCAAATTGGAACGGAAGGTTTAATCCGTTATTTTCAAATTCTGATTTCAGATAGCTTTCCAATTTTTTGATGTCGATACGTTCCATGACAGGACGGTTACTTGCCTTACTCAGCATATTGAGTATGACTTCGTTCAACAAGCCTTTTTGGTAAAGGTATTGTCCTTTACGGGCTTCCTGCATATTTCGATATGTACTAATGAGCGTATTGTGTTCCTTTTGTCGTGGAGCAGCAGGGGTGATAATCGTACTGGTTTGTTCGCGAAAGGAAAAACTTGCAACCGTTCCATCGGGAGATACGATAGAAAATTGGTGGTGAGTAGAAGCTATGTCTTGTTTGTCTTGCTTTTGCTCATAAGAGGAGAGCATTTTCTTTTCTTCCTCTTCCAGATATTCGTCTAAATAGCGTTGAGTCTCGTCTAATTCGAGGCTTGTCGATACAGCGTATAGGCTCCTTTTCACGGCTTCGGTAAATTGCTCGTTTCTCATTTTTATCATATTCTCCATGTACATGATTTGTACATAAAGCAATCCGATAAACGTGAGTGCCATAATTACAGCCAGTAGCCAAATTGTCGACTTTTTCATTTTGTTTGCCTCTTTATTTTTTTCTGTTTAACTTGTCGTGGTGTTTAAATGATTTGTTTTTACATCATTTGTACAAATTTATTATATAAACACCGATTCCACTATTTTTGTTTTATTTTATGAAAACCTATTTAGAAGGTTGGGTTTAACACTTACCGGCAAATTTAACAAATAAATGTTTATTTGCAAAAAAAGCCATTGGTTTTTCCAATGGCTTTTTAATTATTTAACAAAATCGCGGTCACTCGTCTGTCTGTTCGGCCTCGTAAGCTTTGAGTAGTTTTTCTTGAACGTCAGATGGAACGAGCTCATAAGATGCAAATTTCATAGAGAAAGATGAGCGCCCTCCGGTGATCGAACTGAGAGCTGTTGAATAGGAAGACATTTCCTTTAAAGGTACTTTTGCCGTGATTTTTTCAAATCCTTTTTCACTGGACATGCCCATAATAATGGCGCGTCGTCCTTGCAGATCGCTCATGACATCGCCCATGACATCGGCTGGGGTAAGAACTTCGACATCATATATAGGTTCGAGAATTTTCGGTCCTGCGTTTTTAAATGCCTCGCTGAATGCATTACGTCCAGCTAATCGGAAAGATATTTCATTAGAGTCTACCGGGTGCATTTTCCCGTCATAGATACAAACTCTGACATCGCGGGCGTAAGAACCAGTGAGCGGCCCTTGTTCCATACGATCCATCAATCCTTTGACAATAGCAGGAATAAACCGAGCGTCGATAGCACCTCCAACAATACAGTTACAAACCACCAACTTTCCTCCCCATTCAAGATCTATCGTTTGGGTATCGCGTACATTCATACGGAATTCTTGGTTGTTGAATTTGTAAGTGTCGGGTGCTGGCATTCCGTCATAATAGGGCTCTACGATGAGATGTACTTCTCCAAATTGTCCGGCTCCACCCGATTGTTTTTTGTGACGATAATCCGCCCGAGACGCTTTGGTAATTGTTTCTCGATAGGGTATGCGAGGCTCTATGAATTCAACGGCAAGTTTATCGTTATTCTCGATACGCCATTTTAAGGTGCGTAAGTGAAATTCTCCTTGTCCCGAAACAATCGTTTGTTTCAATTCTTTGGATTGTTCTATTTGCCACGTCGGGTCTTCTTCATGCATACGAGTGAGAATCTCACTTAATTTTTCGGCATCGGATTCATTGACCGGTTTTATCGCTCGTTGATATTTGGGAGCTGGGTATTTGATAAAATCGAAATGATAATCGCACCCTTTTGCGTTGAGTGTATTACCCGTGCGTACATCTTTTAGTTTTACCGATGCTCCTATGTCTCCTGCTACAAGTTCTTCTACCGGAGTACGAATTTGTCCGCAAACACAGAATAATTGAGCCAAACGTTCGCGTCCGTCGCCTCGATCCACATTAATCAAATCGTCTCCTTGATGTACGGTTCCAGACATTACTTTGAAATAGGATACTTCTCCGATATGAGGCTCGACCGTGGTTTTAAAGCAGTATATACTTGTAGGCCCATTGGCATCGGGAGCGATTTTTTCTCCGGCTGTATTTTCGGGTTTGGGCATTTCGGAGACAAAGGGGACTACGTTGCCGAGGAATTCCATCATACGTCGTACTCCCATATCGCGTAATGCGCTTACACAGAATACAGGGTATATGCTGCGTGTGATGAGACCTTTGCGGATGCCTTCCCGCATTTCATCTTCGGTGAGAGAACCTTGCTCGAAGAATTTTTCCATAAGGGTCTCATCGTTTTCAGCAGCGGCTTCAACTAATTTTTGGTTTAATTCCCGGGCTTTTTCCATTTCGCTTTCGGGAATTTCGGATATGGTGGGTGTACCGCCTTCGGGCGACCAGCTATACATTTTCATGAGTAGGACGTCGATCATGGCATTGAACGACGGACCGCAACTAAGCGGATATTGCACTTGTACAATTCGGTTACCGAATGTTTCGTGCATTTGGTTGATTACATTGTCGTAATCTGCCTTTTCACCATCAAGTTGGTTCATGGCAAAAAGAATAGGTTTGTTCAGATTTTCGGCAGTACGGAAGATGTTTTGAGTTCCTACTTCGACACCATATTGAGAGTCGATGACAATTACTCCCGTGTCTGTTACGTTGAGGGCTGTTATAGCACTTCCTACAAAGTCGTCTGCTCCCGGACAGTCTATAACATTGAGTTTTTTACCTAAAAATTCGGCATAAAAAACTGTGGAAAAGACGGAATATCCATACTCTTTTTCCACAGGAAAATAGTCAGAGACGGTGTTTTTCCCTTCGACGGTTCCGCGACGTTTTATTACACCACACTCGTAGAGCATAGCTTCTGCGAGGGTGGTCTTGCCTGAACCTTTGCTGCCCAATAGAGCAATGTTTTTGATTTCGTGAGATTGATAGACTTTCATGATATTAAAGTTTTAATAAAACAAAAACACTTGGTTACGTTTTAACAAAGCGTTCGCAAATTATGAATTATATTTTTAAAAAGCAATGGTAAGAACTATGTTACAAAACATTGTTTATGAATCGAAGTTTTGTATTTTTGTCGAGTAATGGCTGGGCTTTATATTCATATACCGTTTTGTGCGAGCCGCTGTGTTTATTGCGACTTCTTTTCCTCGACCGATTTTTCGTTCAAGCGTGGCTATATAGATGCCGTTTGTCGGGAACTTGAATTGAGGAAACATGAGCTAAGGGACGAACCTGTTTTTACGGTGTATCTCGGAGGGGGGACTCCGTCCAGTTTATCGCCGTCGGAACGAGGTCGTTTGTTTCGAGCTCTTTCCACAGTTGTCGATTGGTCGGTTTGTAAGGAGGTTACTCTTGAAGTGAATCCCGATGATGTGACACCTCTTTTTATAAGTCAATTAAAGGATACTCCGGTTAACCGGCTAAGTATGGGAATACAGAGTTTCGACGATTCGGATCTTGTTTTTCTGCGTCGGCGTCATACGGCTCATGCGGCGATGGTGGCAGTCGATAATTGCCTTTGTGCCGGATATGAAAATATCAGTATAGACCTCATATATGGTTTGCCGGGACAGACCGTAGAACGTTGGACGAACAATTTGAGACAAGCCGTAACCTTGAATGTTCCGCATATTTCAGCATACAATTTAATTTATGAGGAAGGTACGGCGTTGTGGAGAATGAGGGAGAAAGGACTGGTGAAAGAGTGTGAGGAAGAAGAATCCTTACAGATGTTCGAGACACTTATCGATGTGTTGGGTTTTTCTGGATATGAGCATTATGAGATTTCCAATTTTGCTCGCTTTGGGCGTTATGCACTTCATAATACATCTTATTGGAAAGGTGTACCGTATCTGGGTTTAGGTGCGGCGGCTCATAGCTACGATGGGAAGAGCAGGCGTATCAATCCTTCCTCATTGTCGGAATATATGGAGGCTTTGCAAACGGGACATGTTGCATATATGGAAGAGAAAGAGACGGTCGATAGTTTATATAATGAATGTATACTCACATCGCTTCGCACCTGTTGGGGATTGAATCTGAAAAAACTCGAAGACGACTTTGGGGCTGAGCGCATGCGATATTGCTTGGAACAAGCTCTGCCTCATATCCGTGCAGGGCGACTCGTAGTGACCGACGATATTATGCGCATAACTCGTAAGGGTCTTTTTACTTCCGATGATGTTATGAGCGATTTATTTTGGGTGGATTGAATATCGAAGATTTTTCAATCTTGTCGTCTATCCTTGAATTTGTGGAGTCGTTTTTCTGTCCCCCCCAAAGTGTATCGCAAGATGGAATAGGGGGGATTATAGTTTCAATTTATAACCTAAGGAGATAAACGTATTGAGTTGTTGGGGTGTCTTACTCATGAGATGTTCTTCTCGAACTTTGCATTCGATGGAATTTTTTTTGTCTATTCGATATTCTACCCCTGCATCATACCATATTCTATCCAATTCACCTAACTGTTTACCATTCAGAAAAAGAAATATATCGGTATGGATAAACGGAGTCCATCGGCTGTCGGGTATGGTGTAACTGAGAAGTATTTTGTTTCGCCATTTGTTCGATGGTTTGGCCGTCCCTATGGTATAGGTGGACTCAAATCGGGAATTCAGCGATAGGGAGAATCGGTGTACAGGATAGGAAAAAGTGGCTCCCAGTTGATAACGATGACGATTCTTATAAATATTTGGAGCCGTCTGTTGATTCATATAGTAGTACAGCGCATTTAATTTGAGGTATTTCGGGACGGCAGTATAGGAGACGGCTGCAATGGGCATGTATCGTTCGTAATATTTACCAAGTGTCCATACGTTTTGCTGTATTTGCAGATTTATCCGATTTATTTGTTTGGATACCGTGAAATTCCACAATGTGCCTATCTCACTGCTGTATTCTTTTGCGTTTGTCGGGAAAGTAAAGAGGGAAAGTGTGATAATGAAGACGGATAGAATTTTGTAATGGAAACGATTCATACTTATTCGTGGTGATAGGGTTCGTTATTGAGAATAGTCATAGCCCGATAGAGCTGTTCGGTGAAGATGAGGCGAATCATCTGGTGAGAAAAGGTCATCTTTGAAAGAGAAATTTTTTCTTGTGCCGCATTGTATATGCGTTGGGAAAAACCATAAGGGCCGCCAATGACAAATATCAAGCGTTTGGCAACGTTTGACATTTTCTTTTCCAAATAGGTGGCGAACTGCGTGGAGGTAAACTCCTTTCCATGTTCATCGAGCAGGACAATGTAATCGCCGGGCAGGAAACTTTTCAAGATGAAATCGGCTTCTCGCTCTTTTTGTTGGTCGGTACTCAGGCTTTTGGTGTTGCGGAGTTCGGGAATGACTGCAATTTCGAACGGCACATAGTGAGCCAATCGTTTGCTGTATTCTTCGATTCCTTGTATAAAATGAGATTCGACTGTTTTCCCGACAACCAGTAGCACTATTTTCATGAAGAATTTAAATTTGTTGCAAAATTAATATAAACAAAGAGTAAAATCAAACTTGTTCGAACGTTTGCATCTTGTTGCTTTTATAATGTGGAAATTGGTTATCCTCGGTATAATCAAATTTATTTGTTCCTTCTCCCGGATTGTGCTATTTTTGCATAAGAATAAAAAACTATTGGTGTATGAAAACGAAAGAGCAGTTGATAGATGAATTGATAGATTTGGCTTTTGCCGAAGATATAGGAGATGGTGACCACACTACTTTGTGTTGTATCCCGGATACGGCGATGGGGAAGTCGAGGTTGTTGATCAAGGAGCCGGGTATCTTGGCCGGAGTAGAGATTGCCCGAAAAATATTCCACCGTTTCGATCCCGATTTGAAAATGACGGTCTATATCGAGGACGGGACTGCGGTAAAACCCGGTGATGTGGCTTTTGTGGTCGAAGGACGCGTACAATCATTATTGCAAACCGAGCGTCTTATGCTCAATGTGATGCAGCGCATGAGCGGTATCGCTACGATGACTCACCGATATGTGAAAAAACTCGAAGGATTGCATACTCGCATTCTCGATACCCGCAAGACAACTCCGGGCATGCGTATGCTCGAAAAAGAGGCTGTGAAGATAGGTGGTGGCGTGAACCATCGTATCGGATTGTTCGACATGATTTTGCTGAAAGATAATCATGTGGATTTTGCCGGTGGTATAGAGAACGCTATCTCTCGTTGTCATGATTATTTAAAGGCCAAAGGCAAGGATTTGAAAATTGAGATAGAGGTGCGTAATTTGGACGAATTGAAAGAGGTTATGCGAGTGGGCGGTGTGGACCGTATTATGCTCGATAATTTCTCGCCTGAATTGACAAAAGAGGCTGTGAAAATTGTGGGTGGGAAATATGAAATCGAGTCTTCGGGAGGTATTACTTTCGATACGATTCGAGATTACGCCGAGAGTGGTGTCGATTTTGTCTCGGTGGGAGCTCTCACTCATTCGGTAAAAGGTCTTGATATGAGCTTTAAGGCTTGTTGAATCATTAGTTTGCTACATAAAATAAACGAGGCCATTTCTTTATAGATGGCCTCGTTTATTTTATTTCGAAGAATCGAAAAGACGGTTATTAATTATTAAGGACTAAACGAAATACCATATCTCCGGGCTGTTGCTCGATAAAATCGCTGTATTGCACATAAAAAGCTACGCTTCCCGGCATGTAATCGTAGGTGTAAGTTTCGGTCCAAAGCAGCGCATTATCCCCGTCTGCCTCGCCTTTATGTATCGTATAAGGTAGAGGGGTGATGACTTCGTTGTCTGCCCCCGGAGATTGTACCAAGTACCCCAAGACATATCCGTCGATATACAAATCGTCTGTAATATCTTTATTTTGGAACTCATACATGTAATACGTATTTAATCCGTCGGGTGATGTCACAAGTTGCCAGTCTTGCGATTTTACCGTGTAGGTGTAGTACTTCCAAAACATTCCTTCGCCCGGAACTCCCTGAGGACCTTGTGGTCCCATAGGACCCTCGCAGGAAAATAAAGTCAAACTCAATATAACCAAGAATAAAAACTTTTTCATAATTCTATTTAATTAATGGTTTCATGACAAATATAGCGAAAGGTGAGTGCAGGGGTAAACGGAAATCATATTTCCGAATTAGCTCTGCCGAACCGTATCCTATATTCTACAAATATAGATAAAGTATTTCAAATATAACAAGAAGTCTCAAAAAACGGTTCTGATTTCAGATATTTTTATTTTTTATGATAGTTGAATGGACCAATAATATTTTATGTGAAAATGGGGCGTAGCTATTTGAAGTATCTTTATGTTATAAAATGCTTATGCTCCTGTTTTAGCTCCTGAATAATTCGTACCTTTGTATCGTAATTGTGAAATTAGAGATTATGGCAGAGCGTAATTCGCCGTTGATACTTGGAACCGAGCCGATTGGCAAGTTGTTGATTCAGTATTCTGTACCGGCTATTATAGCGATGACTGTTACATCGCTATATAATATTATAGATAGTATATTTATTGGTCATGGGGTGGGTGCATTGGCTATCGCAGGTTTGGCAATTACTTTCCCGTTGATGAATTTGGTGGTCGCTTTTTGTACATTGGTCGGTATAGGCGGTGCTACTATCAGTTCTATTTTTTTAGGTCAGAAAGATAAGGTGCGAGCAACGGAGGTCGTACATAATGTTTTGATTATGTGTATAATCAATGCTGTTTGCTTTGGCGGTTTGACTTTTTTATTTCTTGATTCCATATTATTGTTTTTCGGGGCAAGCCACGATACATTGCCTTATGCTCGTGATTTCATGCAAGTGATTTTACTGGGGACTCCTATAACTTATGTGTTTATAGGGCTGAATAATGTAATGAGGGCTACGGGGTATCCTCGTAAGGCAATGTTTTCATCATTGTTGACTGTGGGGTGTAATATTATTTTGGCTCCGATATTTATATTTTCATTCGATTGGGGAATACGAGGTGCAGCGTTGGCAACAGTCGTGTCTCAAACTGTCGCTATGGTGTGGGTGCTCGTTCATTTCGCGAACAAAAAAAACTTTATTCATTTTGACAGTCGGTACTCCCGGTTGAAAGTGCGGGTAGTCGCTAAAATATTTTCCATAGGCATGTCTCCTTTTTTGATGAATGTTTGTGCCTGTGTGGTGGTGATTTTTATTAATAATGCGTTGCAACATACTGGTGGAGATTTGGCTATCGGTGCTTATGGTATTGTGAACCGTACTTTGATGTTGTTCGTTATGATTGTTATGGGAATCACACAGGGAATGCAGCCTATCGTGGGGTATAACTATGGAGCCAAGCAATATGAACGTGTTCGCAAAACATTGCGATATGGGATTACGGCGGGTGTGGTCGTTACTACGGTGGGCTTTGTATTGAGCGAATTATTTCCCCATGCTATCGTGGCGATGTTTACAACCAGCGAGGAGTTGGTCGATTTGTCTGTGACTGGTCTTCGTATCAGTTGCGCCATGTTCCCGTTTGTCGGTTGTCAGATTGTAATTTCCAATTTCTTTCAGTCGATAGGTAGGGCTCCGGTATCTATATTTTTATCCTTATCGAGACAACTGTTGTTTTTATTGCCGTTGTTGTTGATTTTACCGACTTACTGGTCTACGAACGGAGTTTGGTTGAGTATGCCTATCTCTGACTTTATCGCATTCGTGATAGCTGTTATGGCCTTGTGGATACATCAACGGAAAATCAGACAAAAATTTCAAACTGTTCAATCTTAAAAAATAAAGCTATGAAAAAAAGATTAACTATCGCGCTAGTGGCGCATGATAATCGTAAGGCCGATATGGTAGAGTGGGTGAAACATAATGCCGAGTTGTTGTCTCATCACCATTTGGTTTGTACAGGTACTACCGGCCGATTGATTAAGGAGGCATTCGACGAATTGAATATTCCGGCCGATGTGACTTGTATGAATTCGGGTCCGTTGGGGGGTGATGCCGAAATTGCCGCATTGGTGGTTCGTCATCAAGTCGATTTGGCTATCTTTTTGATCGATGATTTGAATCCTCAACCACACGAGGCCGATATACAGATGTTGCTTCGTCAGTGTAGAGTACACAATGTACCTATCGCTTGCAACCGATACAGTGCCGATTTGATGATTACCAGTACTTTGTGGGACGATGATTCTTATAAACCCACAGAACCGAAATACGCTTATTTTCAAAGGTGAGGTTTGAGCATGTGATATAACAAAAGGCGATAGAGATACGGTCTATCGCCTTTTGTATATAACTACCCTTCGATTTCACTTAGTTCGAGCCATCGTAATGTCTTTTCATCGAGGCTTTCGTTGATTTCCGGCAATCTTTTGGATTGCAGCGTGAGGTCCTCTATGCTTAGGGTTCCGCTGCAAAGGTTCGTTTCGATTGTTTTTTTCTCTTCTTCCAGCACTGCGATTTCCATTTCTAATTGTTCCAGCTCTTTTTTCTCTTTAAAAGAAAGGCGTCGTCGGGTATTGTCAGATGTATTTCTTTTTTCGGCAGTAGTTTTTTTATTGTCTTGTTTTGCTTTTTCTGCCTGTTCGCTTTTAGCCTTTTGTTCCTGTGTTTCTTTCCATTCACGATAATCGGTATAGTTACCGGGAAAGTCTTTTAGTTCTCCGTTCCCTTTGAACACAAGTAGGTGATCTACTACTTTATCCATGAAATATCGGTCGTGAGAGATGACAATGAGACACCCTTTGAAGTTACGGAGATAATCTTCAAGGACGTTAAGGGTAACGATATCCAAGTCGTTGGTCGGTTCGTCCAGTACCAAAAAATTGGGATTACTGATGAGTATCGTACATAAATATAGGCGTCGGCGTTCTCCTCCACTCAATTTATATATATAGCTGTGTTGTGTCTCGGGGGTAAAGAGAAAATGCTGCAAGAATTGAGATGCGGACAACTTACGTCCGTCGCCAAGTGAAATTTCTTCTGCTATATCTCTTACGGCATCGATGACCTTCATCTGTTCATTAAAATGTAACCCATCTTGGCTATAATAGCCGAACTTTATCGTTTCTCCTATATCGAATCGTCCTCGATCGGGTTGAATTTCACCGACGAGCATTTTGATGAAGGTCGATTTTCCGGTTCCGTTGTTACCTACGATACCCATTTTTTCATAGCGGGCAAAAGTATAATCGAAGTTTTCGATTATTTTCAGGTCTCCGAATTTTTTACAGATACCTTTTGCCTCGAATATCTTTGAACCGATGTATGACGATTTTACTTCGAGCCGTACTTGCCCGTCTGATTTTTCTTGACGGGCTTTCGCTTGTAATTCATAAAAAGCATCCACACGGTATTTTGCTTTTGTGCCCCGGGCTTGTGGCTGTCGCCTTATCCAGTCCAACTCGGTACGCATTAAATTGCGGGCCCGGTCGATTTCGGCATTATGTATTTCTATGCGCTCTTCCCGTTTTTCAAGATAGTAGCTGTAATTACCGTTATAATTGTATAGTGTATGATTGTCGATTTCGACAATTTGATTGCATACTCGATCGAGAAAATAGCGATCGTGCGTGACCATCAATAGGGTTATGTTGGTGCGGCGTAAAAATTCTTCCAACCATTCGGTCATATCGATGTCCAGATGATTCGTCGGTTCATCGAGAATGAGCAAGTCGGGTTCGGTAATTAAGACATTGGCTAACGCCAGTCGTTTCAGTTGTCCGCCGGACAATTCTTTTACAGGCTGATCGAAGTTATTGATTTTGAGCTGCGAAAGAATTTGTTTGGCTCTTTGCTCGTAATCCCATGCCTTGTAGTGGTCCATGCGGTCGAGTAGTTCTTGCAGGCCGATAGGATCGTCGGTTTGTAGAGCCTGTTCGTATTCGGCTATTAAACGAACAGTGTCGTTGTCGGACTGGAAACAGGCTTGTATAACTGTGAGTTCTGGCGGATAGGAGGGGGATTGTTCCAAGTATCCTACCCGTAAATTATTCCGGAATACAATGTTTCCACTGTCATAATTTTCTTTCCCCGCCAGAATATTCAGTAAAGTCGTTTTCCCCGCTCCATTTTTGGCAATTAATCCTATTCGGTCTCCTTCACCGATACCTAACGATATATTTTCGAAGAGAATCCGGTCTCCGAACGACTTTGTGAGATTTTCTATTTGTAAGTAGCTGATCATTACTTTGTATTAAATACCAGTCAAATTTACGATAAATGTTGTGATTGGACAAATGGGAAAGAGTTGTCTTCATGAAAGTTTTAACGATTTAGGGTGTAATAGAAAAATTACGCGAGTGTTTTGCATTGTTAATTTATTCTTTTTTCGAATTCTATGGCTTGTATCGGGTTAAAAATCTTTTTTGTCAAAAAAATAACCCTAAAAAGTTTGAGTTTAAGAATAAAGTTTTACCTTTGCAAAGTTTGATTGTGCTCAATGATACAAAAGTCTTGAGTTTTACCAATCTTGTTATCCTATCTATCTACCTGAAACACAACACACAAACGCCGACATTATCCGTTATTGCAAGACTGTTAAGCATTTGGTCGGAAGTGCAGAGTCTTGCGGGAAAAATCCATTTTTTAGATAATAGGTTTGAATGAAGATTCCCACGCCATGTTGGAAGTGTTCAGAGGCTTCATAGCTTTTCTGTAAGATTTTTTGTAAAAAAAGTCGCTTATATTTGTCTATATGTAAAATATACTTTACATTTGTGCCATAGCTATTTCTTTTATCGATTACTTAAAATAATTGTTATTATGGAAAAAATCTTTTTGTTGCCTAATGGCTTTAAGAAAGTCGGCTGGATTATTCTGGTTCCAACATTTGTGCTGGGAGTACTGATGACGATAGACGGTTATAATGGTTTTCCATCTTTCTTGCTACCCGAATGGATTCCTTTGGCTATGAAAAGAGTCCTGACTTTGGATTGGGTTGGAAAAATATTGAATAATGTCGCCATTATAGGCATTTGCTTGGGTTGTTTATTTGTGGCATGTTCACGTGAGAGAGTCGAAGATGAATTAATCGGGCGGATAAGATTGAACTCGTTGTTGATAGCCTTGTATATCAATTCGTCTGTTTTGATTATTTTATCTCTTTTTTGTTACGAGCTTCTGTTTTTGAATGTCTTGGTCTTTAATATGTTTACGAATATTATTATTTTCTTGATTGTCTTTGAAATGAAATTGTGGAAACTTAAAAAGTCGTTGAGAGATGAAGAATAGAATACGAGTGGAGCGTGCCGAACTTCGTATAACCCAGCAGCATTTGGCCGATGTAGTAGGGGTGAGCCGACAAACCATCAATGCAATCGAGACTGGTAAATTTGTGCCTTCTACAGTGTTAGCGTTGAAAATAGCCCAAGTATTCAATAAATCGGTAGAGCGAGTTTTTCAACTGGAACCAAGTGACTGAAATGGAATGTTCTGTGAAGAACAGGGAATTTGGATAAACGAGAAAAGCCTGTCGCATGCGACAGGCTTTTTATTATATTATAGAGGATCGTATCCCGCTTCTCGGGCTAATGATTTGTCTTCGTTTACTCCCGATCCCAGCGTTGTGAGCATGTCGCCCATCAATAGTCCGTTTACTCCGGCCGATAGTGCTTGCTTTTGTGTTTCTCTGGATAACCTCGCCCGCCCTCCGGCAAATCGAATGAACGTCCGTGGCAGTATGAATCTGAAAATTGCGATTGTAACTAAAATCTCCTCGTCGCTGATGGGGGGCATATGTTCCAGAGGTGTTCCCGGTATGGGATTCAATATATTCATGGGAACAGAACAGACCTCTAATTCTTTTAGTTCAAAAGCCAATTCGATACGTTGTTTCATATTTTCTCCCATACCGATGATTCCACCGGAACAGATTTCCATTCCTAACTTTTGGGCTGTCCGAATCGTTTCTTTTTTTTGTTCAATGGTATGTGTGGTACATAGCTCGGAAAAATAGGACGAGGCTGTTTCTAAGTTGCAGTGATAACGTTTTACTCCGGCGGCTTTCAGTTCCTCTAATTCTTCTCGTTTCAATAGTCCCATAGAGGCGCAAAGGTGTAAGTGGGTTTCTTCTCCCATTTTTCGATAAATATCGCAGAAATAGTCTATTTCCGAGGCTTTTATCCTTCTCCCGCTGGTGACCAAAGACAATCTTTTTATTCCTTGTTGTTCGTTTAAACGGGCAATGGATATAGCTTCATGTATGGGTATAGCGTCGTATGTTTCTATTTGGGTGTGATGATGGGCCGATTGGGCGCACCATTTGCAGTTTTCGGGACAATGACCAGAACGGGCATTGATGATCGAGCAAGTATCGAGCGCTTTATTACAGAATTTTTTACGGATTTCGTCGGCAGCAGTATATAGGTCCGAATGAATGGCTTTTTGCGCTAATTCTAATGCTTCGTCGGGGGTAATTTCTCCGCCGGCAAGTATACGCTCTTTAATTTTTTGCAACATGACTCCTTTTTTGTGAATGGGCTATTATTTATAGAATACAAATGTAAATTTTTTTAGGAACAATACAGGCCGAGACTTCTATAAAATTATGGAGAAAAAATTTATTGTGAAATATGTTTTTTTTTAATTCTTTCGTTTCTAAGTAGATAGAAAATTTTGTGTATTTTTTTGTGGAATGCTATTGTTATCTAAGAAAAAATATCTACTTTTGTGCCCGGGTAAGTCCTATACGGCCAGCTCCCTGTGAATCCCCCAGGGTTTGACCGCAGCAAGGGTAGCCGGTTGTAGCGGCGCGATGTAGATAGCTTACCCACCTGCCGATATAGCTCAGTTGGCCAGAGCACGTGATTTGTAATCTCGGGGTCGTGGGTTCGAATCCCTCTATCGGCTCAAAGGACACTCTTTTTAGAGTGTCCTTTTATTTTTAGATTTTAGGCATTCTTCTTTTGGAATATCCAAGAACTTTAATTATTTATATGTGTTTAAATTACAACTATTGTTGTTAAATGTCTTGGTTATGAAAAGATTCGCATTTTATCTCTTTCCTATACTATTATGTTTTGCAGTGGGATTGTCGGCCAGTTATTTTCAGTCTGATTCTATTTCTGAGTGGTATCCATTGCTGAATAAACCGGCTCTTACTCCGCCTAATGGAGCTTTTCCTATTGCATGGAGTATCATTTATATTTGTATGGGACTTTCATTGGGGCGCTTGATAGAAAGGGGTGCGGATAAAACCTTGTCGGTGTTATGGGGAATACAGTTAGTCGTTAATTTTTTATGGAGCTTATTATTTTTCGCATTTAGAAATCCGTTTTTGGGATTGATAGATATTTTATTACTCGATATTTTAGTGTGGATTTATATATCAAGGGCATATCGAAAAGAGAAAGTGGCGGCACTGTTATTTGTGCCATATTTCTTGTGGCTTCTTTTGGCTACATATCTTAACGGATATGTATATTTGTACAATTAAAAAATTCTTCTTATGGAAATAATACATGATTTGTCGAGAAAACAGTTTCAGACTGTCGCTGACGGGAAAACTGCATACGTGTCGTATGATCTTGTCGATGGTTGCTTGAATATAGAACATACGATTGTCCCCCGGGAAATCGAAGGGCGGGGTATCGCTGCCGCTTTGGTGAAGGCTGCTTATGACTATGCGCTTGACCATGACTTACTTCCGGCTGCGACATGCCGGTATGCGACAGTCTGGTTGGATCGGAATCCTCAATACAAAAATAAGGTTTCGTCTATGAAATAGTTTAGAGGTCTTTTCAGTAAAAGCCGATTCTATTTCTAAGAGTCTGTCTCTCATCTATTTCAAAGCAAGCTACATCGGCATGTGTGATTCTGTTTCGTGAAAATTTTATGCCCGCCTCACCGAGTCGGAGATAGGCGTTTTGCATAATGGTTCGCGATATGATTTTCATGGTTCGGGCGTTTGCATAACAAGAATATTGGTCGGAACAAAGGTATTCTATGTAATGCTGCATGATACTTTCTGCTTTTTGTTCAAAAGAGAAATCTTTGTCCGATAGCATTTGTTTCAGGATTTCGAATAACTCTTCCGAGGTATAGTCGTCGAAAATTAAAGTGTGGTCGACTTCGTGAGCGCCGTTACCAATTAACTGTTCTACCAAATCTTGCCGGGGAGCCCGGTTCTCGGCAATGATGAGAGCATGAGCTCCGGGCAGGGCAGAGGTGTATCCTGCCAACTTGATTCGTAGTTGTTCGCTATCGAATGTGTTGTATGCATTTTTGAATTTCGGAGAGTCGCCATCGATGAATAAAAGTCCCTGTCGTGACTTTTTCATGGCCTCTTGTAGAACTTCGTCCACTTTATAGTCGGGGACATTGTAGAGCTGTTCTCCTTTTATTTCTATAAATTGTCCGTTGCCGAGTATATTCATGGCTTTCAGTAAGTCGGACATAATTTCAGCGACTGTGCTTTTTCCGGTTCCTGTATTTCCTGCAAAGCTCCATTTCAAAGGGATTTCCCCAAAGAAATTTTTTCCGTTCTCGTGTAATAACCGGGCGATCTTTACAAAGTTATGGATTGCCGCTTTTACATTGGATAATCCGATCATTCTGTCGAGTCGGGCTAAGCATTCATCTATGGTTCGTTCATCGAATTTCTCCGAAGATATGATTATTTTTTCATCGGTATTATCGGGTATATCTTCTTGTTCGATGGTGACGAGCGTCCGTTTGTCGGGATTCCCCGAATCGTATATTCCGCTTTGAGCCAAACGAGTGGCCATAGCCGGAAGTATTTTCGAAGAGATAAGTCTGTTGACATAGCGGGCGTTCCCGAAATGGCGGTCTCTGTTTCGATGGTCTTTTTTTATCAGTTCTAATAGAGTTTGACGAGCAGAGTCGGTTATTTCGTACCCTTCGCGTTGTATGGTGAGGTCGGCTATCTCCAATAATTCTTCGGGTGAATAATCTTCGAAGTGAAATGTAAAAGGAAATCGGGATTGCAAGCCGGGGTTCGATTCCAAAAGCAGTTTCATTTCTGCCGGATATCCGGCGAGAATAACGATTGTCCCGAAGTTGTCGTCCGACAGTTTCGGTAATAATGTTTCTATGACTCTGTTTCCGAAGTCGCGTTTGTCTCCATCTTTGTCATTGGTAAACAGACTGTAAGCCTCGTCTATGAAAAGGACTCCTCCTTTGGCGGCTTCGATGGCAGCTTCGGTTTTTTGTTCGGTCTCTCCCAACCATTTGCCAACTAATTTGCTCCGGTCGGTACGTATGACGTGACCTTTTTCGAGTAACCCCATTTTGTGGAAAATCTCACCGATGAAATCGGCAACAGTTGTTTTCCCTGTTCCCGGGTTTCCGGTAAAGACCATGTGAAGGGGTGGTATCGAGGCTTTTAACCCGGCTCTTTTGCGTGCGGCCAATAGTTTTACATAGTTGAGATGTTCGGCAATGCTCCGTTTCAGATTGTTTAGCCCGATCATCTCTTGTAAAGAGTCCATGGCGTCTTTTTCTTTTGTCGGGTCTATCTCTTTTTTTTCTCCGATCGGGGGACGTGTCTGTATGTTGAATAGATTATATTCTCCTTCTTCTTCGTTCCCAATGCGAAACGGGGCATTCAATACTTTTTCTCCTAAGAAATAGATCTCGACGGCATATTCTCCGTTTTCATAATCCGAGAAGTCGACGGGTTCTTGGAATGTCCATAGCCGGTTTCTTTCTTCGTCGTCTTGTGGAATGAAAGTTCCGACTGTTTCGTATTTGGTTAATCCGGTTTGTGTACGGATTTTTATTTCATATTCATACGATTTGTCCGTGTCTTTTAGTTTGCTTATCCCGCAGAATCCGATATAATAGTTGCTATGTATACTCGGGTTTATACTTGTGTAGGAGATGATAGGACGATCTGGGTCGGGAGCGATGCTTTCGTTTTTGAACAATAGATAATTGTTTACCTCGAAACATTCGTCGTATTTTTGGGGCAAAGATATAAAAGTCGCGCTTTTGGTTGTATATTCTTCTTTGTCGGAGAGTCGGGATAGGCAGTAAATCCATGAGCCTTCTCTGTTTTCTCTTTCAGGAAGAGCGAAATATGCCGATGGACTGGCGTAGTTTTCGGTGTCGATCGGCATGGAAATTTGAGTTTCTATGTAGGAGCTTCCATCGGGGGCAATTAGTTCTGCTAAAAAAGTTTCGTCCCAAGCATCTATTGTAGCAGATTCGTTTTGTCCTATGCATTCTGTCGAAATGAATAGATATTCTCCTTCATCAACACTGAATTGTGTGCGTAGTGAATCTCTGGGTATTTGTTCTTTTGTGTCGCATATGGAGAAAAAAGTATTTTTAAAGATGATATGATGGCTTGTATTAGACGGGGAATTATCGCTTTCTTCTTCATCTTCCGTCTCCTCTTCTGATAATTGACTTTGAATAAACTCGTCGAGTAAACGATCAAATTCGTCGTCCGGTAAATCATTGTCGTTTTCGGCTTGCAATTCACTATTGGATAATGAATCCAATACAGATTCGGTTTCGTCGATATTATCTTTGATAGATTGTAGCAGCTCTTCGAGGCGTGCTATTTTTTTGTCCTTTTCGTCCATAGATCGGGTGTTTTCCGGTATGAGTTTGTGGGGCGAAGATAGTTATTTGTCATTAAAGAGGCAAATCGGTAGTTATCGAATAAATTCTATCAGTTTGTATTTTGCATCCCATGTAATTAAAAACGGGATAAATTTTCAAATTTTATCCCGTTTTTAATGTGCGTGCTTGGCTATGAAAATTTTTAGAAAATTTCTGTAACAATACGAATGTCGCTTCGGTCGGTAAATTGTAAAGTGAACCAGATTTTCCCGGCATCGTTTACTTTTTCTATGGAAACCGTGCAAGCCTCGTATTGTATGGGTGTATTGTCATTGTCACGGGTAGCCATGATTCCGTTGTTCAAAATCCCTTTTTGGGAAAAATCGCCTTGTGCAGAAAATCGTAAAAGTTTCCCTGTTTCGACATAAGTAAATCCATAGGAGCGAGTCGATTTGTCGGTCGGAGAGCCGGTTATATCCATGCCGGGCTCGCAGCTCACTTGGAGTCCTGCCGTTTCTTCCGTTTTGACGGTCGAGCCGGATATCCATGATTCTATTCGGGGCGTGGAGTCGATAGTAAAGCCCATTTGATAAGAGTTTGCCGAAATGGTAAACGAGTAGTTGTGGCTTTCTCCTGAGTCGAGGATAACGGTTAGAGTCGCTTTCCCTTCTTTAATAGCTGTCACTGTGAGTATTTTTTCCGACAATTCATAAGAAATCGCGGAGTTATTGGTCGTTATGGTATAACTTGTCGAGTTGGGTAGCTTGATAGATACCGACTCGTCTACCCGTAAAATAAAGTCGGTTGGTTGACTCTCGTTCTTATCGTCTTTACAGGCCGAAAAGAAAAGGAGGGCTGTTGCGATTGTTAGGATATAACGGATATATTTAGCTGCATTCATGATTGATAGTAATTTTTATTCTATGATTTGTATACGCATTTTCCCTGTTCCGTAAGTAGTCGTGAATTGTATTGTGTGAAGCCCTGCGGACAATTCGGAAGGAGTGAGATGTGTGGACGGTTTTCCGTCCACAGTCCATTGTGTATCCAAGTTCATGTTTAGCATCAGGCGCACTGGTTCGTCGCTTTTCTTGTAGGTCGATTTTATGTCGATGATTCTCAAATAGGAGGCATCGGACAAGAGTACAGTTCCAGAAATGGTTATGTCTACGGGAGCAGATAATTCGTCGCTTGATAATCGGAGTGTCACATTGCGAGTCCCGATCGATCGGGGAGAAAAGGTTATGGCGAGGTTGATTCCGGTCGTGTTTAATTCATGAGCCGGCAGATTGGACATTCCCAAAGAAAAATCTCCCGAATCGTTATTCAATAGTTTGGCTGTAATATCTGTTGTCAGATTTTTCCCTTTGATGTATATCTCTTTATCTTTCGATGTTTCGGTTCCGATGTATCCGAATTCGATTTTGTCGTTCGATATACTGATACTTGGGGCGGAGGTGGATTGTCCCGAAAAACTGAATTCATAATTTGTCGAGTCGCCCCAGATATACTCTACCATATTGGGATAGTCTATGAAAGGATTTCTGTTTCCTTGAAAACTGTATACGGCGTTGTTGCGGTCTATTTCTTTTTGACTGACAGGGTCTTGTCGATGCCATTTCAGTAATAGGGACTGTCCATAGGCATTCAGTGTGGGGTAACTGTTTTGAGCGAACATGGATAGGGCAGAAGATTTCCATGAGTAGTCTTGATAGCAGGTCACGAAGTATAAATACATGCGGGCGAAGTCGCCTTTGTATTCGTCTGCGGGCTCGAACAGGTTGGTCGCTCTACCGTTGGCTTGTCCGGTTCCCACTTTGGTAACACCATTGTCGAACAAAGGAGAATCGACCTCTCCCAATGGATAATTGCTTTTAGCCGTGTTGGCAGCGGCATCGGAAGGCGTTAGGTGGTGTAAATCGTAGGAACCGTCGTATTTAAATCGGGTAAGAGGAGTGGCTGTTTCATCGTAAGCATCTCCCCACCAACTTTTGGGTACGCTGTGCTCGATGTTCATGCCTTTCGTTGCTCCTGCTCCGTTCGAAAAGTTATAAGAGTTGTTGGAATACATATCCCATACTTTTCCGTTGGGACGGACATCACTTTTTTTAAAGACTGTCCATGTACATGCTATTTGGTTGTAATCGCGAGACCCATAGGGAAGCCGGGTATGGTTTTTCAGGAGATTATGTAGCTCTGTTTTTAGTTCAGCGCCGTTTTTCCCTTCCAGAGAGTTGGGATAATAGTCTCGGGGCATATCGGCCAGCAAAGAGAAAATAGAACCGCATATAGCGGTGAAAATCATTACATATCGTTTATTCATGCTGCTTTAATAAAAAGGGGTTCAAAGGTAATCAGAAACAATGGAACAGCCAAGTCTTTTATTTGTTTTAGGTTTTCTTATTGTTTGGCACTCTTTCTTTTCGATATATATTGTCGATATTATCTCTATTTTTGGCTTTTTCCCACATAAATATTGCCGCAAAAGTGATACCTTTGTAGCCTATACGTACATTGGAAAACGATATTTTGATGGAGAAGAATAATACACAAAAGGGAATCGTTCAATTCGCTATGGAGGCGGGAGCCTATATGGGGCTCTATTTCGTGGTGAAATTTATATTTGCTGTGTTGAGTTTGAATTATCCTTTTTGTAATGTCGTTTCTACTATAATGTTGCTATTCGTCCCGTTGGTAGTTTTCTTCATGATGCGTAGGTTCAGTAATCAAAATGAAGGAGGCAGCTACTTCTCTCAATTGTGGATGATGGGTATTTTGCTTTTCTTTTTTGCCTCGCTTATCAGTGGTTTGGCACAGTATATTTATTATGTTTATATCAATCCAGAATATATAAAATCTCAGCTTTCGGCTGCTGTAACTTTGTTGGAATCATTAAATATGACAAGTGACCCTTCATTGTTGGAGGCTGTAAAAACCGGTTTGGAACAGGGGAATATTCCGTCTCCTATGGCAGTCGTTATTCAACAAATGTGGGTGAATGTATTTTTCGGTTCTTTATTGTCGGCAGTAATGGCATGGCTCGTTTCTGTTTGGTTTAAGTCAAGTAAAACAAAGAAATAGGAATATGGATATTTCGGTAATAGTCCCTTTATATAATGAGGCGGAGTCACTTCCTGAATTGACTGCGTGGATCGAGCGGGTAATGGAGGAAAACAAGTTCTCGTATGAAATTTGGTTTATTAACGATGGGAGTACCGATGACTCTTGGCAAGTGATTGAGTCGTTGCGAGAAAAAAATTCTCGTGTTAAGGGGGTGAAATTCCGGCGGAACTATGGCAAATCTCCGGCGCTTTATACCGGATTTCAAAGAGCCGAAGGCGATGTCGTTATTACTATGGATGCCGATTTGCAAGACAGCCCCGATGAAATCCCCGAATTGTATCGTATGATTGCGGTAGAGGGGTATGACCTCGTTTCGGGCTGGAAGAAAAAGCGTTACGATCCGTTATCCAAGACTATACCCACTAAATTATTCAATGCGACAGCTCGTAAAGTGTCTGGCATAAAAAATCTGCACGATTTTAATTGCGGGCTGAAAGCGTATAAAAAAGAGGTGATAAAAAATATAGAGGTTTATGGCGATATGCATCGTTATATTCCTTACTTGGCTAAGAATGCCGGATATAATAAGATTGGGGAGAAGGCTGTCCATCATCAGGCTCGTAAATACGGTAAGACAAAATTCGGATTGGATCGTTTTGTAAACGGGTATCTCGATTTAATTACGCTATGGTTTTTTTCTCGTTTCGGGGTAAAACCTATGCATTTTTTCGGGCTGTTGGGTAGTTTGATGTTCTTTTTAGGACTTATTTCTGTCATTGTTGTGGGGGCGAATAAGTTATATTGTTTATATAATGGTTTACCGTATCGGCTGGTAACCGATTCTCCTTATTTCTATTTGGCGTTGACAGCTATGATTTTGGGTACTCAATTGTTTCTTGCCGGTTTTTTGGGAGAACTTATTTCTCGAAATTCGAGTGAAAGAAATAATTATCAGATAGAAACCGAATTTAAGTAATTAACGTAAGTCTTGAATTTATGAGCGGTTTGAAAGGAAACGAATGTTCCGATTTGCTTACACTGGCGAAGGCTAGGGGTTCGGTGCGATCTTTTAAGTCTTTGAAGGTCGAGCGGGCTAAACTCGAATATATTTTGGAGGTGGCGAGACTGGCTCCGTCGGCTGTGAATTTTCAACCGTGGGCTTTTGTCGTGGTTCGTGACCCGGAAAAGCTAAAAGCTTTGTACGATTGTTATCCACGTGAATGGTTCGCATCGGCTCCGATGTGTATAGTTGTTTGCGGAGACCATAGTACGTCGTGGAAGCGTTTGTCCGATAATAAGGATTTTTGTGATGTCGATATAGCGATAGCAACCGAACATTTAGTTTTGGCTGCTGCCGAACAAGGGTTAGGCTCTTGTTGGGTTTGTAATTTTGACGTGCAGCGATGTAAAAAGATTTTGAATTTGCCCGATTTATGGGAACCTATGGTTCTTTTGCCGTTGGGCTATCCTGCCGAGGGTGTGGAGACGGAGAGAAAGAGGAAACCATTTAATGATGTGGTGAGATGGGAAGACTTTTGAGTTTTATCGAAGGAGTTCTATTTTTATGTGCGTGTTGCTTAGTTTTAAGTAACTGTGGCAGTAACGGTTGTGTGGATAATCGTAGTAGTATTCCTTTGGCTCAATTTTATTCTTATGATGCACAAGAGACGGCTTTGTCTGTCGATTCCATTTCAATTTTCGGTATAGGACAGCCAACCGATTCTATGTTACTCGATTCGGCGGTTGCCGTAACACAAGTTTATCTTCCGTTGCGGTTTACACAAGACTCGACGCAATATGTCATTCATTACGAACAGCAAGGTCTTTCGTCTCCTCGTTATAACGATACGCTCACATTTGTTTATCGGTCGTATCCCTATTTCGTGTCGATCGATTGCGGGGCGATGTATAATTTTGTTATCGATACGTGTCGGTATACACGTAATATACTTGACTCTGTTTCTGTGACAGTTCCAGAGATCACGAATAAAAATGTGGAGAGTATACGGATTTTTTATACAGTTCAAACCCAGACCCCAGATGAGGAGTAAAATTTTCATATTGTTTTTAGGGGTAATCTTTGCGTCGGTTGCGCAACGACGGGTCACACCTGTCGATCCAACAGCGAAAAGAGAAATTGTACCGGTGCAAACGGATAGTGTCGTTGCGGAGCCGGAAGAGCCAGAAATAAAGGGGTATCTTTATCCTTTGTTTAATGGTCTCTCCGTAAATGTCAACATTCTTGACGGGATTGCAAATCTATTCGGACAAAGTTATGGCAATTATGAAATAGCGGCAGAATTGGATTTGCATAATCGTTTTTTTCCAGTATGGGAAATCGGTATAGGACATGCCGATAATACTCCCGAGGGATTGAACTTTACATACAGGAATAAAGCTTCTCTTTATAACCGTGTAGGAATGAACTACAATTTCGGATATAATAAAACGGCAATGAGTTTTTTCTATATCGGTATTCGGTATGGCTTTTCTTTTTTTACGTATGATATAGATAATATTTTAGTAGAGTCACCTTATTGGGGCGAGTCTGAAAAACTACAAATTACCGGACAGAAATCATGGGCCCACTGGGGTGAGCTGTTGGGAGGGCTTCGGGTGCAAGTGTATAAAAATTTTTATATGGGGTGGACTGTTCGTTATCGATTGATGTTCAGCCATAAAAAGAATACTTATTCTCAACCGTGGTATATACCGGGATTTGGAACGGATAGTTCTCCGTTTGGATTTACTTATACGGTAGGTTATCGATTTTCTTTCGGGAAAAAAGAAAAGAAAATAGAGTCTCAACCAGTTGCAGAATGACGATATGGGTATGTTGGAATCAATAGAGAAGATATTGCACGATGTTGCCAATCTATTTTCTGCCAATACGGAAGCATGGCATAATGTGGTTTATGTAATCTTGATCGTTTTGATAGCCATTTTGTGCGATGCGCTTTGTAAGTTGCTAATAAATAGATTGCTTCTTCCAATCATTCGCCGTACAAAATTTGAATGGGACGATCATTTATATGACAAGAAGGTGGTGTCGAGGCTGGCTGCGTTGGCTCCAGCTTTTATTCTATATGCATTTTTGCCTTCGGCGTTTGATATAGAGAGTAGTTGGTATATACTTACCGCTCGTATATGCAAGGTTTATATCATAGCTCTTATTCTTCGATTCTTGAATGGTGTGCTGAATGCATTTCTCGATATTTTTAATGAAAAGGAAAGTTTACGCCATTATCCCATAAAGGGCGGTGTGCAGACCATACAGGTTATCTTATTTTCAATTGGTTTTATCAGTATAATAGGAACAATTATAGATCAGTCTCCTGCTCGTTTGTTTGCCGGATTGGGTGCATCTGCTGCGATTCTCATGCTGATTTTTAGGGATACGATACTGGGGTTTGTAGCCGGAATACAGCTTTCGGCAAATAATATGTTACATAAAGGAGATTGGATAACGGCTCCGGCATATAATGCTAACGGTATCGTACAAGATGTGACTCTCAATACAGTAAAAGTTTTGAATTTTGATAATACGACGACCACTATTCCGCCATACGCTTTGGTGACAGGCTCTTTTACCAATTGGCGAAGTATGTTTGAAGGAGGGGGGCGTCGTATCTCCCGGCAGATACTTTTGGATATAAATAGTATTTCTTTTCTCCGTGAAGAGGATTTACTTCGATTTAAGGATCATTTTTTGATCGGTGAGTTCGTTGTTCAGCGGTTACACTCAATTCAACAGGCTTGTAACTCTGGAAATTCTTTTTTGGCAGAGGAACTTAGGGTTACGAATAGTATGTTGTTCAGAGTTTATTTGGAAAACTATATACGTCAAATGGGAAAATCCAATCCCGATATGCTTTATATGGTACGTTATCTGCCTATGGCGGAGCGAGGACTGCCAGTAGAACTTTACTTGTTCTCTGCGGAGAAAACATGGAAGATGTATGAGGCCGTTGTAGCAGATTTGATCGACCATACCATAGCCGTGACAGCCGAGTTTGGGTTGCGTTTGTATCAATCACCGGGAAGTTATGATATACAATGCTTTCGGGAAAGAGTAAATCAAATATAGGAAAAATGAGAAATTCTAGACGATATGTTTTTATAATAACTTGTAATGTAGAAAGTTATTTTTATTTACAGTTTATGGGTTAATATTTATGAACGATTGTTTGTGCATATTAATTCATAGAAAAAAATTAAATGATAATTAGGGTGTATTCTTATTCCTGCTTATATTTATTCCGTAGATTAAAAGAGCTTTGGTAGATATTTTTATAGTGCTATGATTTCTAAATATATAATAAGGGCTTTGTATAAGAAATATTCAAAACCTCCGCGAAATTTTTCCGAGTTGAATATCGATGAATTTGTATCTATTTGCGGCGATTCATACGGTATTACCGTCGACGATGTGTCTATGACATTCGGTCAGATGAGTGAAGATAATCCGTTTCGTACCATTTTGTTGCGTAACATATACGGTATAGAGAAATTCGAATATCACATGGCGCTGGTTTCTTCATCATACATTCTGTTTTTTAGTCGAGAAAGTTGTGATGTAACTGTTCATTTTAAGCCGGAATCAACCTCCTGGCTGAAACGTTTTTGCTGGTGGGTTAAATTCCGGCTTTTGCATCTAAATTAATTAGTAAATAACGGGTTCTTTTTTGGCCGTTTCATTTTTCCATTTCTGGGCATATTCTTCCAGTGTATGTCCGATAATTGTCCCGATTTTTCGGTAATTCATTTCATCGAGATTTGCTAACGATACTCGTATAGACCATCGAGGTCCATCGAATCCATCACCGTTCAGAACGACTACACCGGCTTCTTTGGCTAATCTAATGACAAAGTCGAGTGGTTCGTAATTTTTTTCGAGATACTCGGCAAAGTCTTTTCCATATAATTGGGTTGCCCATACCATAATATCGATTTCGGAATAGTACCCGGCCCGCAAGCTATCGGGAAGTAATTTGAACCCGGTCTTTTCCCACATGGCCGTCAGTCTATTGGTTATCATCTTCTGCAATTTGTTTTTGTATCTGTCTTGCATATCGCAAAGAGAGAAGAGAGCGAAGAGTGACATTTGTATTTGTTGAGGTGTGGATAACCCTGCCGTGTGGTTAAGTGCTACCAACCTACTGTCGGCGACCAATCGATCGATAAATAAAATCTTGTCGGGATTGAGGTTGATACTATCGTATCTGTCGTGTAGTTCTTTTCGTTGTTTTTCGGGAAGAAGTGCTATTTGAGCATCGAATACGTTTTGGCGGGCAATAGCGATAGTCGCTAATCTCCAACCGGTGGCCCCGAAATATTTTGAGAAAGAATATACACAAGCCGTGTTATAGGGCAGTTCATACATAAGAGAACGGAAATGGGGCACGAATGTACCATATACATCGTCGGTTATAATCATGAGGTTGGGATTGTTTTCCCGTACGATTTTTATTATTCTCTTGTGGGTCGCTTCATCTAAACTGTATGAGGGAGGATTGCTCGGGTTGACCAAACAGAGCAGTTTTATAGAAGGGTCTTTTAGCTTATCTAATTCATTCTCGGGATATTGCCAAGTATGATAGCCTTCTTTTGTCAGTTGCGAGGCTTGTATATTGACTACGTCGAAATTAAATTCTTTTAGTTGGGGAATTTCGATATAAGGCGTAAAGATAGGAGTCATGAGAGCTATTCGGTCACCTTGTGATAACAGTTTATTTGCTTTCAGCGAATTGAAAAGATAGCACATAGCAGCGGTTCCACCTTCTGTCGCGAAAAGATCGTAGTGGTCGGGAGGTGTTTGTCGGTCGCACATTTCTTGTATTAAATACTTTTCAACGATCAATTCGGTGTATTTGAGTATACGGTCCGGATCGGGATATTGGTCGCCTATGATGCCATCGACCCATTCATGAATCAAATCATCGGCATTTATGCCTTCTTTCGTGAGAAACTGAACACTTTCGTTCAACAAATGTGCAGCCGGTGTTTTTTCGTGATGTTTGAGAAAATTTTCAAACCGTTTGGCTATTTCTTCTTTTTGAGGCATTCCGGCGATACCTTCTTCGGGAAGTTCAAATGTGAGTTTTGCTTCTTCGACAGCAAAAGTACCTAAGAGGAAAAAAGCCTCCCTAGCGACTGTGTTTATCCAATTAGGATTTCCACGACCTGCATTTAAGAATTGGCAGACGGCTTTCTGGTCGCACTCTTTGGCATAGGAAATTAGATCGTTTTTTATTTCGAAGGGACTCATCTGTTCCAGTCCTTGTTCGAATCTTTTGCCGTAATCGGCCATGGCACGAGGCAGTTTTTCTTGACTTTTCATAATTGTTACGAGTATTTGTTTATATATATGTCTTTTGTTTATGCAGAGAGAAGGACTAAGACGACGCCCCCTAAAATGAGCAGAGTATTACCGATAGCATAAGTTACCGTGTATCCCATAGCCGGTAACGTGCTTCCAAGACTTTCTTGGATAGCTCCCAACGCCGCAGTTGTGGTACGGGCTCCCGCGCAGCAGCCTAAATTTATAGCTGGTCGGAATTTGAATACTTTCGCACCGATAAGCAATCCTAATAATAACGGTATTGTAGTGGCTAAAACTCCGGCAATGAATAGCATGAAACCTGCTTCACGGATTCCGGACAGGAACGTGGGGCCTGCGGTTATTCCTATAACAGCGATGAACATATTCAAACCTAAGTTATTGAATATCCAAACTGCTGGTTCGGGAACTCGTCCGAAGGTCGGGTGTTTGGTTCGTAACCAACCGAAGAATAATCCAGAGAGTAGAGCTCCGCCACTTGTACTCAAACTGATAGGAACACCACCTAAATGAATGGTTAGAGCTCCGATGATACCGCCGATGAGGATACCGAGACCTACGAATATCATATCGGTTTTATTGGTAGGCCGGTCGACATATCCTAAGGTGGGGGCTGTTTCGCTTATTTCTCGTTTTAGTCCTACGATTTCCAGTGTGTCGCCTTTATACAATACAGTTTTCGGATAGACCGGTATTTCTATGCCCGAACGCTTTATCTGTTTGATAATGATTCCGTGCATACAGGGCAACGAACGGAGATGACGAACTGTTTTTTTATGAAGTTCTTTGTTGGTAAGTAGTACGAAAATATCTTCCACGGGGAAATCCAATAGTTCTGGATCGAAAATTTCTGGCCCTATCCAGCTTTCGTCTTCTATGATGGTTTCCCGTCGTCCGCTTAAAACCACTTCATCGCCTTGTTTAAGAACTGTTTTTTGGGTTATGTCGAGGACTTCTCCATCGATTCGGACACGTTCGACGAAGACTCTTCTTCCCATCTCCTTAATATGTTTTTCTATTTCTTTTACCGTTTGTGGCGTTTTGAACCAGTCCGATTCTATTTTGTAGGCCCTGAATACAACCGGTCGGTTGGCATTCATGAGTGCCGGATCGTTTTCTTCGTTGTCTTGTTTCAGTTCTTTTTCAAGTGCCCGGGTATCGTTTTTTACTTTTTCGAGTCCACCGAGTAACCGAGGACCGAGCGTACCTAAGATGTAAGCCGAACCTATGGTTCCGAAAATGTAAGTGACGGCATAGCAAACCGGTATGATATTCAACCATTCTTGTTGTTTTTCTGCTGAAATTCCAAGAGTACCGATGGTGTCTGTTCCAACTCCGATGGCTGCCGATATGGTTTGTGCTCCGGCAAACAGACCTATGGTCATACCTGCATTATAACCCATGATTTTGGCAATTAAGTAGGTAGAACCTATACAGACAATGCCGAATATACAAGCGAATATAACTTGATGGATTCCGTCGCTGCGTAAGGATTGGAAAAATTGAGGACCTACGCTATATCCGATAGCAAATAGGAATAGCAGGAAAAATACCGATTTGAGTGGTCCGGGAATATCGATGTTCATTTGTCCTACCAATACACCTACTAATAAAACCGAAGTGACGGTTCCCAAAGAGAAGTTTTTGTATTTGAGACTTCCTATCCAGAAACCGATACCCAGAGTGAGAAAAATCGCCATCTCGGGATAGCTGCGGAAAAAATGAATGATTATATCCATATAGTTTTAAAATTAAATTAGGCTTTGTTATGTGGGGTATTTTTATTTATATGGATATAACAAGTTTCAGTGTGGATTGTTTTATTGTCGGAATATGATTATATGGTTCAGTAGAAAATCTGTGAGGGAGTCCTAAATTTCAACGATGAATTTTTTGTCGATGACCACGTTTCAGTTACTTCGATGAGAAGTCGGGAATGCTGTCATAGGATTTTGTAGAGTTTAATCTATTCGTCATAAGTGTTTAACCCCTCCGTCCTACGGACACCTCCCCTATATTTTGTTTGACAACAAAACACAGAGGAGGAGGTTTAAAATATATCTTCGATAGTGGCTTATAAATTCCCTGCTGATTTTCCACGGAGTCGATTATATTTGTAGAATAATTAAATTATGAAGCGATGGTTAAGATAATGGAGATAAGATTACCGCATTACGGGAGAGGGTATCATTTGATAACCCAAGAGCTTTTGTCTCGTCTCCCTCAGTTGCCGGAAAACGGCTTGCTGAACCTTTTTATCAAGCATACTTCGGCTGCATTGACAATCAATGAGAATGCCGATCCCGACGTCCGTTTGGACTTTGAAGCCTTCTTCGACCGAATCGTGCCCGATGGGGCTTCTTATTTTAAACATATATACGAAGGTGACGACGATATGTCGGCACATATCAAAGCCGCTTTATTGGGAGCTTCTTTGACTATTCCAATAAGAGGCCGAGCCCTTGATTTGGGTACGTGGCAGGGTATCTATTTGTGTGAGTTCCGTAACGGCGGAGGTGCTCGTCGTGTCACCGTTACGATTGTAGAATAAAAAACGAGGAGAATACGAATGCCGTATTCTCCTCGTTTTTATTAAATTGTCGTTTTTTGTTACATATTGTTGTATTCGTCGTCCATATTTAGATCGGCAAATCCTTCTTCGTCGAGTTCCGAGGGATCGAAGGTTTCATCTCCGTAAAAGGTTTCATCGAAGTCGGAAGAATTATTCGCGGCATTCTTTTTTTCCAGTTCTTCGAAATCCATCGTTTGTTGGGGAGGATTGCCTTCCTTACGTGTGCAGACCGGAGTCTCTAAATCTTTTCCCGGTTCGATCTCTTTCAATTCCATAAAAAACATGCGGTCGGTCATGTAATCGAATACAAAAACTAATCGTTGGCCTTCGTCTTCGATGAGGTCGCTTAGTTTTGTAGACGCCATGATCCACGTATCTTCGTCAGAATCTTTCCCCATGTCCATCAGGGTAATTTCTGTTTTTTTCTCCCAATCGTCGTCACAAATGAAGAATGAGGTCATTTGATCCTTAGAAAAGCCGACAGAATCGAGTATGGCATCGTGCAGTTCGAGAAAAGAAGCATCGGAATCGATGCATATTTCCCGTTTGAAATTGTCGACTTCGTCTGAAACAATTCTGAATTTATATATCATAATTTTTTTGTAATTAGGTTCTTTTTTCGGTATGTAAAAGTACTAAAAATCTTTCTCCTGCCAAATAAAGCCTATAAAATTTCATGGTTATAATCGATATTTAGGGAATAACTTGCGGATAAGTATAAAAGGTCGTTGTTATTTGAGGTTTGTATTAAGTCCTCAAAAAAAAGGACGAGGCATATCTTTCTGATATGCCTCGTGTATGATGGGAAATCAGAGGGGGGTATATTTCTAACCCCTCTCCTCAGAAACTATCGTTTCTTCGGTGTCTCCCCCTATACCACTTCGCAGCACCCCGTAATGCTATGGGACACGGCAGGGGAGAAGGGGGGGAATACATCTCACCCTCCTCCTCTGTGTTTTGTTGTCAAACAAAATATAGGGGAGGTGGCACGTAGTAACGGAGGGGTTAACTCATTTCGTATATTAGAAATTCCAGCCGACGCGTAACGACGGAGTCGCATGGAATCCAAATCTGCTTTGTAAATTAGAAGTAGTACCGTCTGTTTCGGTGGTCGTCGATCCTGAGACAGTTGTGGTAGTTCCTCTTTTGTAGTTCATAGAGTCGTAACCCAATCCAAGTTCGAATCCTAAATACAGGCCTTTGCACAGATAAACATCTACACCTGTAAATACATTTACGCCAAATCCCAGACCGGGACGTTTGGACTCTGTTTTATCGTCGTTTTCGGTGTTGTCGGTTTTTGTTTTAGCGGTAGAAGTCAATAGGCCAATTTCACCGCCAACATACGGAGAGATTCTTTCGTATTTGGTGAAGTGATACTCAAAACCGGGCATAATCGAAAATGTAGTGATAGATTCTTTGCTGTTTCTTTCGTACTCTTTTTGGTCTGTCGGGCTTTCGTAATAGGTGACATCTTTATCGGTAGATGTGTTTAATCCCAGTTTCAAGCGAACAGCCATTTTTTCGTTTAAATGCAAACGAACTTTGGCGCCGTAGTCGGGTAATGAAAATTGTCCGTCAGTAGTAGCTCCGCCGGGCGAATAGTTCAATTCTGTCGAGAAACTCATGTTTTCGGGTTTGTACTTGTTTTGTGCGTTTACACTAGTCAGTACTACGGCTGCCATAGCTGCCACTAAGAAAATTTTCTTCATAACATTGCTTGTTTTGTTTTTCCTACTCTTTTGATGGTTTTCGGAAATTCCATTAATAATATAATTGCAAATATATTTAATAGATTCTAATTCTAAAATATTTTATTTAAAATAATGCAATAAAATTATATATTATAGTGTGTATGAGTTTAGGGACTTTTTTAACAAATCGCAAACATAACTTGCATTTGTCTCTGGTTTGCACTACATTTGCGGTGTCGAATGTGAGCTGTGGCTTTGTTCGATAACCTTTTTTTGATAAAAGCGTTTTTGCTTATCCTTTCATGGAAAATCGCCAATTTTCAATTCACGAAGGATAGAGCAGTCACAAAACGCTCATGCTTGCCTATACCACTCCAGCAAGGGGTGAGGTTATACCGGCAAGGCGTGGGGTGGGCTGTTTATTTCGTGAATGGGTGTTTGGCGATACCTCCGTGAAAATAAGCAGAATGTTCCCTACGCTTTTTTATTTTAAATTCGTTCGAAGGGGGACAGGACGATGTAGCAGGTATGAAGATAAAATGTATTATCTGTATCGTATTTCTCGTTTTTTCGATGGCAGCAGGCGGTACGATACAAGCGCAGAACGAAGCGGCCGGGTATGTAATTTCTGTCGAAGGCGAAAAAGTTTATATCGATTTAGCGGCCGGGAAAGTAAAGCCGGGAGATAAGGTGGCCGTTTATTCAAAAGAGGGCTATTTCATTCACCCGGTTACTAAGAAACGATTAAAGAGAGAACCGTCGCAAGTTGCTTCGCTCGAAGTCGTAAAAGTGTATACCGACTATTCTCTGGCAAAGGCCGTTCCAGCACAAAGTCTGTCGAAGGTAGAAGTGGGAATGTCCGTTCAATGTAATGCGATGTCCCAGTCGAGTCATTCGGAATCGTCGAGCGATGTATATGGGTCCCCGGCTGCTAAGGAGAATCGCCCTTCTGTTTTATCGGTTGATCCAGTCAGAACAACAGACGAAAAGGTCTCGGTATTTGTGGCTCCGGCACAGGTGAACGATGTGGTCGGTGTGGGGTATTTCGGAACGTATGTGTCCGATTTGTTGATGGAGCAATTGATGTTTTGCGACAAGGTTCGGCTACTCGATCGTACGGTGATGGGAATGCAAATGGACGAGACCGATTTGACCGGGAGCTACATAGATCCTAATACCGCGATACAGCGGGGAAAAATAGCCGGGGCTCAATATGTAATTCAGGTGACCATGCAGAAGCCCGATGTGGTCAATGTGAGAACGGGTATTCCTTTGGCGTCGATTATGGGGGCTTTTCAGGCCGGTTTCGGAAAAAATCTCGGAGCACAATACATGTCGAATGTGGAGGTGGCGACCTTGACAGCTTCGGTAAGTATTACCGCCCGGGTTGTCGATTTGCAGACCGGCGAGGTTTTGTTTATGAGTAGCGGGACGGGGAAAGCGAAAGGAAAGTCGCAGTTGTCGATGGAATACGGCGCATTGGGCGGCGCGCAGTTGAACGGCGGCGCCGATGGTTTCAAACAGACGGTTACCGGTCAGGCGATACAGAAAGCGTTCATCGGGATAGGTCGTAACCTGAACCAATATTTCAATGGAGATGCCAAGAGCCGGGTAATGGGTAGCGCCAGCGGATTCGGAAATTATGGCGATGAGATGAAAGCCAGAGGTTTTAGTTTATATATGGGAACGGAGAAGATTTCCAAAGACGATGCCCGTATGTTGTTTGCCGACCACTCTAACTTGTATTTTCGCTATAAATCTGCGAAGTCGATGAGTAATTGGGGCTGGGGGTTGATAGTGTTGGGGGCTATTGGTGCTGGTAGTGGAATTTTTGATGAGTATGGTGAATTTTTTTATATAGTGAGTCCGATTGGTGGCGGTATCATGTTGATAGGCGCAGGTTTGGAGATTGCATCTGCTATAAGCATAAAAAAAATAGCCCGAGACTATAATACTATGAGTAAGCAGAGCGACTATGCCTGCCGTTTGAGTTTGGTCGCTCCTGCAACCGGAGGCTTGGGTGTGCGATTGACATTTTGAAAAATATTTATAGCATAAATAAAACAGATATGAGAAAGAGAAATAAGTGTGGATTGTTTTTGTCGTTGTGTATGGCGGTCGCATGGACGACACAAGCACAAACATCGGCAGACGGTTATGTGATTGCGGTAGAGGGAGATGACGTATATATCGATTTGGCAGAAGGAAAAATTGCAAAGGGGGATATATTGGAGGTCTGTTCCAAACCCGGTTATTTCGTGCATCCGGTTACCAAGAAACGGATAAGGAAAGAGAGTAAACGAATTTCTTCGTTAATAGTGAAAGATGTTTTCGGAGATTATTCGACTGCCAAATCTGTTCCGTCACAGACATTGGAGTCCATACAGGTGGGCATGCCGTTGAAACGTATCGAAATGGCTGTGGATTCCTCGGCTAACGTGGGTCATATCGTTGCGATAGACGGTACAGATGTGTATATCGATTTGACGGAGGAGGAAATATGGCCGAATAGTAAGTTGGAGGTCTATTCCAAAGATAGCTATTTTGTTCACCCGGTGACCGGCAAACATATCCTCAGAGAAGGGGAGCAGGTTGCATCGCTCGAAGTTGTGGAAGCCGGTAGCGATTATACCCGGACTCGATTGAGTGAACCATCTCTTTCCCCGTTGGAAGCCGGTATGGCGGTGAAACAGGGATTGGCAGTCATGTCGGAATCGCCAACAGAGGAACCTGTTCAGATGGCTTTGCCAACGCAAAGTATGGAAGCTGCTACGGCTGGGAATAATTCCTCCAATTCTTTTTCGGGAACAGATTCGAATATTCTTTCGGGTGAAGAGATACAGGCAAAAGGTTTAAGTCTGTATAGGGGAGCGCAAAAACTGACGAAAGAAGAGATACGTAGGTTGTCGATAGGTAGAGAATTTGCGTATGATTATTATAAAGGGGCCAAGCGAAAAAATGTATGGGCATGGGTCTTGATAGCCAATGGAGGCTGTGCTGTCGTCACTGGCGTAATTGCTGGATCTGTTGGAGCGGTTGAAGGACTTGCGATAGGTGGTATAGCAGGAGTTGGATGTATCGTTGGTGGGGTATTTTTGTGGAAAAAAGCACGCGCCGATGTGAAAAGCGTAGCGTCTATTTATAATGCGAATGGTGGAATTAAGTCGCAAGCTACATCGTATGAATTGAGTATGGTTGTTCCCGAAACCGGTGGATTGGGATTGAGGTTGAGTTTTTAACATGGGGAAAATAAGAAAGAGCCGGTACATCACGTATCGGCCCTTTCATCTCTGATATAAATTGGTAGATATTATTATAGATATCCTTTAATGATACCCCGTTTTGAATTGCGGACGAACAATACGATTTCGTCCCGTTCTTTGGTTGCGGGCAGTTCTGCCTCGATGCGTTCTATCGCGTCGCTATTATTCATGTCGGACAGATATAAGTAACGATAGATTTCTTGGATATTGCAAATGGTTTCGTTGCTGAAATTGCGCCGACGGAGCCCGATGGAGTTTATTCCGGCGTAGGATATGGGATTGCGGCCGGCTTTGATGTAGGGCGGTATATCTTTGTTGATGAGAGAACCTCCTTGTACCATCACATGTGCGCCGATGTGGCTGAACTGATGAATGAGGCTCCCGCCGCCAATCACAGCATAGTTATCGATAATTACTTCTCCGGCCACTTGCGTAGCGTTGGATATAATGACGTTATCTCCGACAACACAGTCGTGGGCGATGTGTGAGTAAGCCATAATCAAACAGTTGCTTCCCACTATGGTTTTTCCTTTGGCTGCGGTTCCCCGGTTTACGGTGACACATTCGCGCAGTGTCGTATTGTCGCCTATTTCTACGGTCGTGTCTTCTCCTTGAAATTTCAAGTCCTGAGGAATCGCCGAGATAACCGCTCCCGGGAATATTTTGCAGTTTTTGCCAATACGTGCACCTTCCAGAATAGTAACGTTGGAACCTATTTGTGTCCCTTCGCCGATGATTACATTTTTGTCTATGGTTACGAATGGTTCGATTACTACGTTATTCGCAATCTTTGCGTCGGGATGAACGTATGCTAACGGTTGTTTCATTTATTTGCTTTTTAGATTTATTTATTCTTGATAATCTGTGCCATGAATTCGGCCTCGGTGACAATGCGCTCGCCTACAAAAGCATATCCTTTCATATAGGCGCATCCCCGACGCACTTCGGTCATCAGTGATAAGTGGAATATGACGGTATCTCCCGGTACGACTTTCTGGCGGAATTTGACATTGTCTATTTTCATGAAGTAGGTCGAATAGCGTTCCGGTTCGTCGACGGTGCTTAATACCAGCAAACCTCCGGTTTGAGCCATAGCTTCGACCAAAAGAACACCCGGCATAACGGGTTCGGCAGGGAAATGCCCTTGAAAGAAAGGTTCGTTACCCGAAACGTTCTTTACCCCCACGATGTGGCGTGTCCCCATTTCGATAATTTTATCGACCAATAGGAAGGGATAGCGGTGGGGGAGCAACTGACGGATACGATTGACGTCCATAAGCGGCTCTTTATTGGGATTGTAGGCGGGACATTGAATGTCTTGACGACGGACTTCTTTGCGAATGAGCCGAGCGAATTGATTGTTGATTTTATGCCCGGGTCGAGTGGCGATGATACGACCTTTTATGGGTTTACCAACCAGTGCTATATCCCCTAAAATGTCGAGGAGTTTATGACGGGCCGGTTCGTTCTCGAATTCGAGCGGTTTGTTGTTGATGTATCCCAATTCATCGACGTGTTTGTGAGGAACGTTTAAAAGGTCGGCAAGCCTGTCGAGTTCGGTTTGTGTGGTTTTTTGATCGTAGATAACGATAGCATTGTCCAAATCTCCTCCTTTGATGAGATTATTTTTTACCAGCGGTTCTACTTCTCGTACGAAAACGAATGTGCGAGCCCCGGCAATTTCTTTTTTGAAATCGTGCAGATCGTCGAGACTGGCGAATTGATTGTTCAAGATAGGAGAGTCGAATGAGATGAGCGTGTTGATACTAAACTCATCGTCTGGTAATACTACGATTGAAGAACCGGTTTCTTCGTCGTGGATTTCGATTTTTGATTTGATAAGATAATATTCCCGTTCGGCATTTTGTTCTTCGAGTCCACAGCGCTCTATTTCTTCGGCGTAAACAGCGGCGCTGCCATCGAGAATGGGCATTTCGGGTGCATTTACCTGAATGAGACAGTTGTCTATTTCTGCTGCATACAAAGCAGCCATCGCATGCTCGATCGTGCTTATTCTTACATCTCCGTCGGCTATGACCGTTCCTCTGCTTGTTTCTACTACGTTTTCGGCTAATGCCTCGATGACGGGTTGTCCTTCGAGGTCAACGCGTTGTATTTTGTATCCGTGATTTTCGGGGGCCGGTAGGAACGTGGCCGTAATATTCAATCCGGTATGTAATCCTTTACCGCTGACCGAAAAGCTGTTTTTTAGAGTCTTTTGTTTCATCGATATTATAGTTTATTATTTTTCAATTGTTCTTTTAATGCTTCTATCTCCTTTTCGAGAGCTTTCACCGTACGGGTAAGTTCGGGAAGCCGTTTTACGTAAACGACTTGTCTGGCAAATTCTTTGGAAGGAACAGCAGGGTATCCCATGATTACGGCGTCGTTTTCGACATGATTGGGTATACCCGATTGGGCTCCGACTTGAATTCGGTCTCCCAGTTTGATATGCCCGGCGACTCCTACTTGACCGCCTATCATAGCGTGGCTGCCGACTTTTGCCGAACCGGCAATTCCCGCTTGGGCCGCAATAACCGTGTGTTCTCCTACTTCGACGTTATGTGCGATTTGTATCAGGTTGTCGAGTTTCACACCTTTTTTGATAATCGTAGAACCCATTGTAGCTCGGTCTATTGTTGTATTGGCTCCGACCTCGACGTTGTCTTCGAGTACGACGTTTCCTATTTGAGCGATTTTCGCATATTCCCCGTTGGCTTGGGGTGCGAATCCGAATCCGTCGGCTCCGATAACGGTTCCCGCATGCAGAATACAATTGTTGCCGATGATACAGCTGTGATAGATTTTTACTCCTGCAAAAATGGTAACGTTATCGCCGATAACTACATCATTCCCGATATAGGTCTGAGGATAGATTTTTACGTTTTTACCTATTTTTACTCGCTCTCCGATATAGGCGAACGCTCCTAAATAGATATCGTCGGGGAGTGTGACCGACGAGGAGACATAGTTGGGTTGTTCAATACCACGTTTGGCGATAGTCGCTTCATTTACCAAATTGAGAAGCATAGCTAAACAGGCATATGGGTCGTCGACTTTGATAAGAGTGGCTTCGATAGGATGCTCTGGCTCAAAGTCTTTATGTACCAGAACTATGCTGGCGTGAGTTTGGTATATATAGTGTGTGTATTTGGGATTGGCAAGGAAAGAGAGAGTACCGGGTGTTCCTTCTTCAATTTTAGACAGGTTATTGACTTCTACCGAGGGATTTCCAACCAACTCTCCGTGCAGGAATTCTGCTATTTGTCGTGCTGAGAATTTCATATTGTTCTCTGTCTTTTGAGTTTACAATCGGCAAATTTCGCAATTTTTTTCAAATTCTTGGTAATAAGAAGTAGATTTTATTACAAAAGGATTGCTCCTTGCGATTTCATCTCATTTTATAAATCTGATTTTTAATGGTATAAAAATTTTCTGTTTGTGAAGCTAAGATTTATTCTTAAAAAAGAAGGTGATAAAAAGTTTGCATCTGTAAGAAAAATTCGTTTCGATAGATACTTTTTTAAGTGAAAAATGATTTCCTTTCGGATATTTATGTTATCTTTGCAACCTGCATTTTCAAGGTATATCTTGACTAGAAATAGTGCAGATAGTTTATAACAAATACACATTCAGCATAAACTATGAAATTGATGCAAGAAAAACTGTCGAAGTATGATGCTCCGCAGAAGGCCAAAGCCCTTGGTGTTTATCCCTATTTTCGTAAAATAGAAAGCGATCAGGACACCGAGGTCTTAATCAACGGCAAAAAAGTTTTAATGTTCGGTTCGAACAGTTATTTAGGTCTTACCAATCACCCAAAAATTAAAGAGGCTGCTATTGCCGCTATCCGTAAATATGGTACGGGTTGTGCCGGTTCCCGATTCTTGAATGGAACATTGGACATTCATGAGGAGTTGGAACATCGGTTGGCTAAGTTCGTAGGGAAAGAAGAAGCCATTATTTATTCAACTGGATTTCAAGTCAATTTGGGGGTAGTCTCTTGTGTCACTGGACGCGGAGACTATATTTTATGGGACGAACTCGATCATGCTTCGATAATCGAAGGTCGCCGTTTGTCTTTCTCTACTCCGGTGAAATATCGCCATAACGATATGCAATCGTTGGAGGACCAGTTGCGTAATTGCAATCCCGATAAGGTGAAATTGATAGTGACCGATGGTGTGTTTTCTATGGAAGGCGATGTGGCCAATCTTCCTGAGATCGTACGTCTGGCTAAGCAGTATAATGCAGCGGTGATGGTCGATGAAGCACATGGTATAGGTGTTTTCGGACGAGACGGACGTGGAACATGCGACCATTTCGGTGTGACCGATGATGTGGATCTCATTATGGGTACGTTCAGTAAATCATTCGCTTCGTTGGGCGGTTTTATCGCTACGGATAAGGTAACGGCAAATTATTTACGTCATAACTCTCGTTCCTATATTTTCAGTGCAAGTATTACACCAGCTTCGACTGCGGCGGTGGGTGCTGCTTTGGATATTATGGAGAGTGAACCGGAACGTATAGCCAACTTGTGGGACGTGACGAATTATGCTTTGGAGGGATTCAGACGTATAGGTTGTGAGATAGGGAATACATGTACGCCTATTATTCCGTTGTTTATTCGTGATAATGAGAAAACATTCCGGGTAACTCGCGATTTGTTTGATGAGGGTATTTTTGTCAATCCGGTTGTTTCTCCGGCTGTTGCGCCTAAGGATACGTTGATAAGATTTTCTCTGATGGCTACGCATACACGAGCACAAGTAGATGTGGCTCTTGAAAAAATCGAAAAGTGTTTCAAACACTTGGATATTATCAAATAAGTATATAAGTATAGTTTGTTTTTAATACCGTTGGAGAGGAACTCTCCAACGGTATTTTTTTAGGCAGTAGAGTTTTATTTGAGTTATTTAAAAAACTTACCCACCTTATTGAAATAAGGTGGGTAAGTTAAAATCGGTTGAGACTAACGTATTAGTCATCTATGTCGATTAGGTTGAAATTTAAATCGAATGTAAGCTCTAATCGATTCGTAAGTTTCACTTCATAATCTCTTTTGCCTCTATCGATTTGTACAATTTGTGTATCTGGGTAGTTTTGAGATACATAGCTTGCAATTTGTGCAGGAATGATAGCTGTTGGCACTGTCGAATATTTACATTCAACTTCTTTCCATTCACCATCTTTCAAAAATTCGACTTTGGAACCATTGGTGAAAACAACTTCATAACGGGTTTCCAGAAAATCCCGTTCGAGTTTTGCCAAAGCGACTTTCTCTTTCGGGAAATGTGTCTTGATGAACAGCTGTGCTTTTTGAGGTAATTGGGTAACAGCAATGGGTTTGTCGTTATCGGCGCAAGCCGTAGAAATACCAAGAGCCATTAGAATTGTTGTAAGAATCATTAGCTTTTTCATAACATTCAAAAATTATTAGTTAGACATTGTTTTAATTTGATGATACAAAGATTAGGAGCAATTTTGAAATGAATTTGAAATTCTGGGATATTATTTGAAAAAAATCGTTTTTTTAGTTTATGGCCAAGTAATGGAGAAATAGTGCTTCGACTCTTTGAACTGATATTCTATATGCAGATTGTAATATCGACAAACCGCTTTTACCAGGGCCAAGCCTAATCCGGTAGAACCTTCTTTTTTGCTTCCCTGATAAAATCTTTCGAATATGTGTTCGGTGTCCAAAGGCGTTGTTCCATCATTGGCAATTGTCAGGGTGCGATTGATAAGAGTGATTTCGATATTGCTGTCTTGTGTTGTATGTACATATGCATTTTTAAGTAAATTGGTAATTAATGTAGAGGCCAAAGACTCATTCATTAAAACAATGAATGTTTCAGGAATGTTTATTGTATAGGAAATATTTCGTGATGAGTATATTTCGTTGTATAGAGAGATTTGTTCTTTAATTATAAAAGCTAAATCTACATTTGTGCTCTCGGGGAATTGTCCGTTTTCAATTTTTGTAAGTAGTAGTAACGTTTTATTGAGTCGAACTATATGCCCCAATGTCCTTTGCATCTTGAATAGTTCTTCTATTTGTGTTTCATTGAGTTCTGTGTTATCGAGCAGCCATTCGAGACGATTCCCTAAAATGGCTAAGGGAGTTTGTAGTTCATGAGAGGCATTCCCTATAAATTGTTTTTGTTGATCGAAAAGTTCTTCCGAACGATTTGCCGCTTCTTGTGCTGCGACATTGAGCTTGTGAAATTCTGAAATATTCGTGTCGTTGGGTACTGGTGTATTGCGTCTGCCCGGAGTGTAATTGTCGAGCCAGTGTAATAGTGCATACAGCGGGCGCATGCTGCGGTGGAAAATCCATATTGTCGATCCTATTATCGTTATGAGAAGTACGAAGTAGAGGAGTATGATCCAAAATAAAATAGTCCTGACCAAATCGTCTTTTTCGAAAGTCGGTATGGCGACTTTCAGTTCATAGTAATTATCATCATTATCTAAGAAAATGGTGGAGAGGATGCGTGCTGGTTCTGTCTCTTCTTTTTCTGGAATGTAGACTTCGGCATCGTAATATTCGATATGGGGTTTTGATGAAGCATAGGCTTCGTCAATGGGTGTTATGGAATAACTATTATTAGATCCACTATTTAAGGAGGGCAATTCTCTGCCGGCAAGCATGCGTATAATTATCAATTCGGAATAATCTTCCAGTGTATCATCGGCCTCGTCGTTGATTTCTTCTACCATCATAAAATAGAAGAGAGTCGCCCAAAGTGCCATGAGCGGAATCAAAATTAAAGATAAACGTAAAGCTATACGGTATATGAGTTTCATGAGACGGTGATTTTATTCGATTGGCGGAACGAGTTTGTATCCAAATCCATATATGGCTTTTATTTCTATGTTGGCTCCTGCATCAATAAGTTTGCGACGTAAATTTTTCATTTGAGCATATACAAAATGAAAATTGTTTGCTTGGTCGGCATGGTCTCCCCATACGGCTTCGGCAAGGACCGATTTATCTACTAAGTGATTGGGGCGTTGCATGAAATAGAATAGAATGTCGAATTCTTTTTTTAATAAGGATAACTCTTTGTTATTGACCAACACCCGGGAGCTCTCGGGTTCAAGGGATACATTCCCTAAGATCAATGCCATTTCTCCACCGCTTTTTCCTCGCCGTAACACACTTTTTATACGGGCTAGGAGTTCGGCGGTATGAAATGGTTTAGGGAGGTAGTCATCGGCTCCCATATCCAATCCGAGAATTTTGTCATCAAGGGAATCACGAGCGGATATGATAATGATGTTTTCTCTTTTTCGTAACTCTTTCAGGTGTTTTAGTAGTTGTAGACCATTCCCGTCGGGCAACATGATATCGAGTAAAATACAGTCGTAACTGTAAGCTGCGATTTTAGCATCTGCTTCGGAGTAAGTGCTGGCAGTTTCGACTACATAGCGCTCCTGTACTAGCGCTCGTTGCATAATTTCCCGTAAGGAGGGTTCGTCTTCTATGATAAGTATTTTCATGTATCAAATTTATATATTCAATTTTGTAGAGAATTTAAAATGATGAAAAATTGTATTGGGGAAAAGGGGAATAAAGTAAGTAGTCTTAATTATTTTATTTCCTTTTTGGAATAAATAAAAAGGAATCTACATAAAATGTAGATTCCCCATATGAGAGCAAGAAGTAAATTATTCTGTTACTTCTTCGAATGCGTCTTTCCCAAGTCCGCAAACTGGACATACCCAATCATCTGGAATATCTTCAAATGGAGTACCCGGAGCTATACCTCCATCAGGATCTCCTACTGCTGGGTCATAAACCCATTCACAAGCTGTGCAAATGTACTTTTTCATACAAAATTTTTTTAATAAAACATATTTGGGGTATAAATCAGAAATGTACAAATTCTACCAAAAGTAAAAATAGGTATAATTCGTTTAGAAACCAAATTATCCAGAGTTTCTTTTTATAACCATCTCAATTTTCTAACAAAAGAAGAATACTTTTGTTTTGTATCAAGGGGAGGATATTGTTCAAACCAATCCGTGCAAGGTCTATTTTTTACGGATTCGCGATACCTGTCAAATCTCGAAATAGCTGTCTTTTGTTGAAAAAGAAAAACCTCAAAAGCTTAATACGTAATCTTTTGAGGTTTTATTCCTTGTTGTAGCGATTCCGGGAATCGAACCCGAGTCTCAACCGTGAGAGGGTTGCGTGCTAGGCCACTACACTAAACCGCCGTTCGCTTTTTGAAAAAGCGATGCAAATATAACCGATTTGTTTTTATTGAACAAACTTTCGGTATGAAATTTTTTCAGTGTCTCGAATAAGATTGTTATTGTTTTGAAAATGAATGTCTAAATTATTTTTTCTAACTCCTTGATGTTTTTAGCTATTTCTTCTTCTGGTAAATTGTAGTTCAGAAGGTCTCCTGCTAAATATTGGTCATAGGCAGCCATATCGATGAGCCCGTGGCCGGATAGATTGAAGAGGAGGCATTTTTCTTTTCCCTCTTCTTTTGCTCTTAATGCTTCTTGTATAGTGGCGGCTATTGCATGAGAAGATTCCGGGGCAGGGATAATTCCTTCGCATTGAGCGAATAATGTAGCTGCTTTGAATGTATCGAGTTGTTCTATGTCCACGGCTTCCAAAAGGCCATCTTTTTTCAGTTGGCTGACGATCGTTCCTGCTCCGTGGTAACGTAGTCCACCTGCATGTATATTGGCCGGGGAGAAGTTATGTCCCAAAGTGTACATGGGCAGTAGAGGTGTATAGCCCGCTTCATCTCCAAAATCGTATTGAAAAATTCCTTTGGTCAATTTGGGACAGGACGCAGGTTCGGCTGCGATTAACCGAATGTCTTTTCCCTCTTTTAATTTATGGCGTAAAAATGGGAATGAAATTCCCGAGAAGTTGGACCCACCTCCGAAGCAAGCGATGACAATATCGGGGTATTCGCCGGCCATTTCCATTTGTTTTTCAGCTTCTAGCCCGATTACTGTTTGATGTAAAGATACGTGATTAAGTACACTACCTAAAGTATATTTACAGTTGGGGGTACTCATTGCCAATTCTATCGCTTCAGATATTGCCGTACCTAAACTTCCTTGATAATTGGGGTGATCGGTTAATATTTTACGTCCTGCTTTGGTCGACATACTGGGTGAAGCAATAACTTGTGCGCCGAATGTTTGCATAATAGAACGTCGATAGGGCTTTTGATGGAAGCTCACTTTAACCATGTAGACTGCAAGTTCCAATCCGAATGCTTTTGCGGCTAAAGAGAGTGCAGCTCCCCATTGTCCTGCTCCGGTTTCGGTTGTGATGTTGGTTATACCTTGTTTTTTACAATAGTAGGCTTGTGGTATGGCCGAATTTAATTTGTGAGAACCAACAGGGCTTACACTTTCGTTCTTGAAATAGATGTGTGCAGGAGTATCCAATGCTTTTTCGAGCCCCAAAGCTCTGACAAGAGGAGTAGGACGCCATATTTTGTACATATCGCGTACTTCTTCGGGGATTTCTATCCATGCGTCGGAAGTGTTTAATTCTTGTTTACAGAGTTCTTCTGCAAAAATCGGATAGAGGTCTTCTACGGCTAGGGGAGATTTGGTTGCCGGATTTAATGGACTCATTGGCTTGTTGGGCATGTCTGCAATGACATTATACCATGCTTGTGGTATGTCTTTTTCTGCAAGGATAAATTTTTTTGTAGCCATTTTACTCCTTTGGTTTTTGTGATTTATAAAGTAAAAATAAAGTTTTTACATCTAATTGAAAAGCAAATATATGAATTTTTTATTAAATGTATAGAAAAACTATGATTTTTTTGTCTATATGAATTTATCTTTGAATTTTTAAATGCAAAAAGAGACGCTGCTCACGCAGCATCTCTTTTTTAGAATTCATCACATTATGCTTATTTTAAAGTGCTAGATAGAGTTACGCTCACGCGCGACTATGCGAATTATAGATATCTTGATTCAACAACCGACCAATCGACGATTTTCCAGAGGTTGTGCAATTGCTCTGCTCGTCTGTTGCGATAGTCGATATAGTAGGCGTGTTCCCATACGTCGAACGTTAACAAAGGAGTAAGTCCTTTGGTTAAAGGAGTGCCTGCATTATTTTCTTTACTGATAACCAGATTTCCGTCTTTATCTTTGGATAACCAGACCCAACCAGATCCAAATAGAGTAGTCCCTGCTTGTTCAAATTCTTTTTGGAAGTTTTCGAAATTTCCCCACTTCTTATTTATAGCTTCTGCCAACTTCCCTTGTGGACTTTTTTTTCCATTCGGGGAGAATGTGAAGAAATAAAATATGTGGTTCCATGCTTGGGAGGCATTATTAAATAGAGCTCCGTCGGCTTCTTTGATGATTTCTTCGAGAGGCTTGTCTGCGAAGGGTGTTCCTTCGATAAGTTTATTTAGGTTATCGATATAAGTTTGTTCATGTTTACCGTAATGGTATTCTATCGTTTCCTGACTGATTACAGGGGCTAAATCATTAATACCATAAGGTAATGGAGGCAATTCGTAAATCATAATTATTTATTTTTCTTTGTTACTTATATAACAATCGTCGGACTAAAAAAGTTTCGTATATCTAAGTATTTTTTTCTGTTACTTGGAGTATACACATTTTTATAATGTCCGATTCATTCTCTAATTACTTGATTTCGTTATTTCTCGGGTTTACTCGATGGCTTGGCTATCGATTCACGCATGGCAGTGTCTGCCTCGACATTTTTCATTTTATAATAATCCATGATTCCGAGATTTCCCGAACGGAAGGCTTCCGCCATAGCTCTGGGAACTTCGGCTTCGGCTTCGATTACTTTTGCTCTTGCCTCTTGTGCTTTGGCTTTCATTTCTTGTTCGAGAGCGATAGCCATGGCCCGACGTTCTTCTGCTTTTGCTTGTGCGATGTTTTTATCGGCTTGTGCCTGATCCATTTGTAAGGTGGCTCCAATGTTTTTACCGATGTCGATATCGGCTATATCAATGGAGAGGATTTCAAATGCAGTTCCTGAATCAAGCCCTTTTTTCAATACTAGTTTGGATATGGAATCCGGGTTTTCAAGAACTTGTTTGTGAGATTCGGACGAGCCGATGGACGACACGATACCTTCTCCTACACGAGCCAATATGGTATCTTCACCTGCACCGCCGACTAGTTGACGAATATTTGCCCGTACTGTTACACGAGCTTTGGCTATTAACTGTATACCGTCTTTGGCCACGGCTGTAACCGGCGGCGTATCGATAACTTTCGGGTTGACAGACATTTGCACGGCTTCGAATACATCGCGTCCGGCTAAGTCAATAGCGGTAGCCATTTGGAAGCCTAAATCTATATTAGCTTTCGAAGCGGATACGAGTGCGTGTACGACGCGTTCTACATGACCTCCGGCCAGATAGTGAGCTTCTAATTCATCACGCGTGATTGTTTTAAGTCCGGCTTTGTGGGCTTCAATCATAGCTCGAACAATGACTTGTGGCGGTACTTTTCTGATTCTCATCAAGAATAATTGGATAAGAGAGATTCTTACCCCCGATACTCGTGCCGAAATCCATAAAAGGAAAGGTACGAAGTAAAAGAATACAGCGAGTATGGCAATAATGCCAATTAGAAGAAATACGCTTAATCCTACCATAATTTTATTTTTGTTTAGAAGTGTTTATATTATTCCCTGTTTTTTCATTTTCTGTTTCTTTGCAAACAATGACTACCGTGGGTTCTATGCGGATTATTTTTACAGGTGTATCTTCATCAATCAGCTCATTATCTGCGCGGGCTTCGATGGTGTGGATTCCCACGATGATTTTTCCCATAGGGTTTAGTCTACTTAGTGTTACTCCCATGTCGCCGACTTTAATATCAGGGGTTATCGGGGAGGGTACTACCGAGCTTATTTCGGTATGCAGAGACATTTTGTCCAAGCTTCGGGATCGCATAAATCCTATGATGACAGCAATAGTAGTGACGGCTGCAATGAATAATGTTATTACAGCCCCATTTGTCCCGAAGGCCGAATAGGCATAGTAAATTCCACCTCCATAAAATAAGACCGAACATATACCTGCGATGGTAATTCCGGGAAGAAAGAATATTTCCAGTACCGCCAGAACTAGCGCTAATATTATTAGTAGTGTAACAGCTAATATATCAAACATATTTCTTAGATTTAGGTTCTATCTATATTTCTTTTGCAAATTATCGAGTTCTATCTTTCGAGCCTGATTTTCGTAATTTCCCGGTTGAGGATAGAGTGTGAGCAGTTGCGATTCCAAATTTTGAATTTCGGACGATAGTCTTTTTAAAGTTGTGCCTTTCGATTTAGCATATTGAGATCGCAGTTCCGAGAGCTTAGTTTCTATTTGAATGATATTCTTACGTAATTCTTTGGACTTTACATATAGATTGCGAGCTTCAAGACTGACGAATTGGTCAAGTTTAGTATAATGGATTCCGTTACAAATTGCAAAGATGAAATCGGGGCGAGTCTCTTTTTGGGGTTCCTTGATATTGTCCAATTGTTGCAATAAATCGGTATAATCTGCATTTTCCGGCCAAGACTCTCGAATAGATCGAATCAGAGCTAGCGATTTGATATCGGTTTTGATTTCATCGATGTTATATGTTTGTTTGCTCTCATTCGGGATAAATAGATAGATTGTCACTTTTCCGGGAATTTGTTCTCTATCCGATACAAACCAACCGATGTTTAACATCTCGTCTATTGCCATCATGTAATCGTTGTATATCGAATTGAAGGGCATACCTACGTTTTCGGGTTTCAAGTAGGTGTTATTTTCGAGATTTAAACGGGTGATGAATATGTCGTATCCTCCGATCGAACCTTCTCCATTTGAGGCAAAATAGAGTGTAACTCCGTCGTTGAGAAAAAATGGATAGGCTTCATCTTGTTCTGTATTGACACCATTGGGTAACGGTATGATGTCACTCCATTTCCCTTCTATCAGCTTATTTTTTGTACATAATTCATATCCTTTACCTTCAAGGGGATATCCGAAAAATACATTGTCTCCGCGTTGGGGAATATAGCCGATCGTGTTTTCGGGAATATCTATGCCTAGTGTTTCATTCGTTCCTATCCGTCCAGATTCGGGGGACATTTTGAAATACTTGAAAAACGAATCGGCATCAACTATCAAACTATCTATGATTTGTACCCGTTCGACATATTGCAACATTAATTTCGCTCTACGTGCACGAGCTATGGCTTTGCCGATAGAATCGGGTATTTGTTTTTTCGCTTTGGACAATGCAGCTGTATATTCTTCATAACTGCTTATGGCATCTTCAAAGCGGTATTGAGCCATATACATGTCTGCTAAATAGTGAGGCGATTCGAGAACTTTACGTTTAGCCCCTATTTTCAGATATTTTTCAGCTTCGTTATATTTTTTCTCGTGAAAAAGGCATACTCCATACCAATGGTTCAACGATCCATCATTGGGGCGGCGTTTCAGTTGTGCCTTGAATACAGGAGCGGCTTCTTTGTATTTACCGGCCTTGTACAACTCTCGTGCTTCGTCAAGCGTCAGTGCACTCGATGAGAAGATTGTCGAGAAGACAATTAGGACTGCAAATGAATATTTTAGAATTTGTCTGAACATTTTCATGTTTGAAAAATTGTACTCAAATATACAATTATTTTTTATTCTGAATGTTGAGAGCGAGAAAATTTTTTAAGAAGTATTCTAAATCGTCATTCGATTTGAACGAATTGTATGGTAAAATGAAAAAAATATAGTTTGACAAGTGGAAGATAATGTCTGTCGAGGTATAACGTATATGGGTAATTCGTTTCCATGCTATGGATTCTGTTCGTCCATCGTCGAAAGTACAAGAAAGGCCGTTTTTGTTTATTTCGACTGTTTTTGAAAGTATGGACATACGGCAATCGGGGTGTAGAGCATAAGCGAACCACAGGTAAGAGATGATCATAGGAAATACCAAAAATAAAATGATAAGTCCTACATAAATAAATAGAGGGTTTTGAATGGATAGCCCCACGAGAAGGAGGAAAAAAGATAGAAGCCACCCCCAATTATTATGTAACCAGATTTTCAGCAGTCTGTTAAAATAGTATTGAGGGGATAACTGGTATGAAAAAGTTTCAATATGGGTTCTATTCATACAATGTTTTACTATATACTTCTACAAAGATAATATAATTGATGACAAAATCAAATTTTTGATTTTACCGAAGTATAGTCTATTTTTTATATTGTGTGAATATTAGAGATAATATATCGAGGGAGAGAAATTTTAAAGGGGACTTTTTATTGTACAGCTTTTAATAAATTTGACCTATGAAATTTATTCTATTTACTGCTATTTCGTGTAACTTTGCACTCCAAAATAAGACGCAATGCAAGGATTATATTCGATAGGATTACTTATTGTTTCTAATGTGTTTATGACACTGGCTTGGTATGGGCATTTGAAATTGCAAGAAATGAAGGTTATCAATAATTGGCCGCTTTATGGTGTGATATTACTTAGTTGGGGTATAGCATTGTTCGAATATTGTTGCCAAGTGCCAGCTAATCGATTGGGATTCAGAGAGAATGGAGGGCCGTTTAGCCTTATGCAATTAAAGGTAATACAAGAAGTAATAACCTTAATCATATTCACTCTATTTTCGGTCGTAGTTTTTAAAGGAGAGTCGTTACATTGGAACCATATTGCGGCGTTCGGCTGCCTTGTTCTTGCCGTTTATTTCGTATTTATGAAATAAGCGATAATCGTATCTATTTAATGACTAGGTGTAATATAGGGTAGAGCTTTTTCGAAAGGTCGATTTTGTCCCGACCGATTATCTTGGAACACATAAGTGTGGTAGAATCGAATGACTTTTATATTGTGTTCGTATCTATCCGATGGATATTCTTATTCTACAACTTGTTGTCCTAATTCTCGACCTTGTGACGGGGAATATTTCGATTCCGTCATTACTTAGTCTCATAAATGCGGCTATTCCATTCTTCTCGTTTAACAATGTACAATTCTACTTGTGAAGAAGATGTAAATAAAGAAACTGGCGAGGTATAGCGTTATCAAAGTTAAACACTTTGAGCCCATCTACTGTATTTTTAAAGGGCAAAATAACAGTAAATCGATTCAATACGCTTATTCAAAGTCAGCACAAACGGATTCAATTTAGGAGCCTCTTTGGTAGCAATCCTGGCATTCTCACGTTCTACATCAAGGTTATGCTGGTATTCAAAAATCGTTTCAGGCTTGGGTGTATCCTTTGAAGAACTTAAGTCTAAGTCCTATTTCTGAGTTTTAGCTATCGTAACATTAAGATCTTCATTTAGCCGAGTTTTATCTTGGGCAGAGCACTTGATAATGGAATCACTGTCCAGGAAATTATAGAATTTTAAGTTATTAAGTAGAGAAAGTGAACCTGTCCAGGCGAAAATCTATACCAAATTTATGGGTGGTCAGAACCCCAGTCTCATATTGCCTCACCTGTATGATATCTTCATGAACTTTTGAACTTGTCTGTAAAATGAGCGATTGTAGCATAGTGCGAGTGAAAGGCTGGTCATTATGCTGAAATACGAAACAATCTTGTTTACGCATAAAAACGACTTATACTTTTCCTTTTTCATAAGCAACGTCACGAGTATTTTGCAGCAATTCCCATATTGGACGATCTGGTTGTACTCCAGGATTCTTTTGAAGGCCAGTAAGGATATCGTTTGCATATCCTTCCCACATGACCTTCCTTAAAGTTTTTTTGCAAATTCAATTCTTTTTCTTCCATAATTATTATCTAATTTCTAAAATATATTTCCATGTTTGCCAACTCTTCCTCTATTTTACATGTGCACGATATGTAAAAACGCTAACCTACTATATCTCTTATTTTTCATAATAAAAAAGTAAATATAAAACAAAACACCACAAATTTCGCTATCTTTGTCGTGGAACAAAAACAATTATCATCATTCTTAATTATTCATTCAATGCCATAATTTTAATATTCATATTTCTATAATTAAATGTAAAATATATGAGTTCTAAAACTAATTTAATCCTGACATCTGACAATTTTTTTGACACCATTGAATTTCAGAGAAAAACAGAAATAGAACAAGTCGCATATATATTGTTCTATGTAACCGAAGTTGCACATCTAAGAAAAGATATGATTTCGGATATAATTGCCGATAGAATACGAGATCAATACAAATCCTTTTTTCAAAGGAATAAAGGAGCTAGTAATTTACATTATGAACCGATAGGAAAGGAACAAGTAGAAAATATACTAAAAGGCAATCCCGAATGGTTCCAAGAAGTGAGTAGCGGCGAATTTGCTGGTTCTGACCGAGGCAAAGAGCTACAAAGTCCTTACATATTGACACAATCTAAAAAGGAAGATTTATGGAAAATTTTCGACAAGGATGTAATAAGCAAAATAAGCCTTCAAAAGAAAAAGTTGTTTCTAGATAAAACTTTATCTACAATTCTCTATGTCGTTTGCCTTTTATTGTCTGCAACATTCATTTTCAACAGATATTTTGCTAAAAATGATGAACTTGTCGTTACTTCAGTACAAGATTATGCTAAAAGAATAAATCTGAATGAGTATAACCCTACGAAAAAGGGATTCTATTTATTTATTATGTTACAGAGTTAACGAAAATGAGAAATGAAGTAGAGGCAACAGCAATACACGACAGACTTATTGAGCTTCAGTGCGAGATGCCACCTCAAGATGAACTAAATGAGTTACTCGATAAGACTGAAATGTTAAAATCTTCATCACAAAATCCCAAAACCTATTCATTAACGGATATTGGAATTAATTATGCAGAATATGTTGTCAATTCGCATATTAAAAAGGATACAGGTCTAATTCTTTCTTGGGAAATAATAACTTCTTTTTTGACTATATTTCTATCTCTACTTGGCTTAACAGCTAATGCTGCATATAAATTCGGGAAACAGCAATAAAGGAATAGGCATTATTTTCTAACTAGTATTAGTATCTGCTTTAAATCCGTCCTCGATTTTACAGCCTTTTCCGGCGAAATAAACCCCGACATACTCTATCGTTTGTAGACGAGGTCTGTCGGAGCCCAAAATGGCTGTTTTTTCCTTTTCCCCCTCTGTTTAGAGGGAGCCGATGAAAAAAACGTTAAATCTTCGTTTTTTCGCAAAAAAACAAGTAAATTTTTGAGGATTCTATCTTTTAAGTCATAAACTATTGATAATCAGTGGGAATATAATAGCGCATCGTGGAGGTAGTAAAAATGGTTGGCTTATTTGGAAGGATAAAGAAGGAAATACATTAGAGATTCAAACAGTTGGAATAAATAGTTACCAAATGAATGCGATAAATAGAATTATTCTTGTGGGCAATGGGTTTGATTTAGCTCATGGTTTGGCCACCCGATATGCAGATTTTATCAACTGGTATTGGGAACAATGGGAAACCCGTTTATTAAGGAGTTCTCGAAAGATAGAGGATGACGGATTGTTTTCCTTTAGGTTAAAAGACAACGTCTGTCTCGCTAGTTGGTATTTGGTATGGCAATGGTATTATTGCATTCCGCTTCATATATCCAATGATCTTAAAAAATATGACATTATTAATCAAGTAAAAAATGATACTAACGTTTGTGATTATAAGTCATATAGTGCTTTCTTTAATAACATATGTAAACAGATAGAACAGAAAAAGTGGGTTGATATTGAAAATGAGTATTATGAAGCACTTAATAAAGAGTACTTCTCTAATCCCCAGAAACTTAATAGCGAATTCGAAATTGTCAAATTAAAATTAATAGAATACCTCACTAATATTCAAGAGACTAAAATTAATGGAGCGATAATCAACCAAAGTTTAAGAAATAAGATTTTTGCTCCAATAAAAACGAATGAAATTGCAATCAGCGCCCGAGAATATTTATTAAAATTTGCAGCAGAACAATATACAGGGGTACAAGGCCTATCGTATGCAACTATATATCACCAATTGGAAGATAGAGATAGACATGAAAAAAACAGTCAAGTTCTTGAAAACTTTGCTAAAGAATATGGAACACAAATTAAGTTCTTTGGTATCGAAAGTGTGATCGACAAAAATATCATTCCTGACTCATTACTATATCCCAATAGATTATTGCTACTAAATTTTAATTATACCCATACTGCCGATTTATATATTCCTCAAGGCAAAACAAAAGAGTATTGGTTTCCCATCAATCATATTCATGGTGATTTAGAGAAGCCTGACGACATTATCTTTGGCTACGGTGATGAACTAGATGATAGATATGGTGAACTTGTAAAGCTTTACAACAATGAGCATTTACGCAATATCAAATCCACAAAATATCTCGAAGCTGATAATTATCGTAAAATATTAGCTTTTATTAATTCAGCTCCTTATCAAGTCTATATTATGGGCCACTCTTGTGGTAATTCGGATAGGACCCTCTTTAAATACATTATTTGAACATAAGAACTGTATATCTATAAAGCCATTCTACTACATAAAAGAAGACAGTTCTGACAATTATCTTGAAATTATTCAAAACATTAGTCGAAATTTTACAGATATGAAATTGATGAAAGATAGAGTTGTAAATAAAACTTATTGCGAAAAGTTGTTAGATTAACAAATAGCAATCCCGATGCAAAAAAAACTGGCACCAAACAATAGATCTGCTACGCAGGAAGTCCAAGGACTGCTCCATTGGACTTCTCTGCGGGGCTGTTTGGTTACAGTAGACAAGCCTACTACAAATGGGAAAATAAGGAGTTTTCATATAATGCCATAGAACTCCTGTTGATAGAAAAAGTACGGGAATACAGAGAAGCCAATCCCGGTCTTGGCTGTGCGAAGTTATATCTGATAGTCAAGAAGTCATTTGAAGAAACCGGCAGCATGCCAGGCAGGGATGCCTTCATAGAGTTGCTTCGCAGAAATGGTCTTATGGTTCGTCTTAAGCACCGCAGGCACTATAGGACTACAGATTCCGGACATCATTATCATAAATCCCAATCTGATACTGAATATACTCCCTTCAAGACCCAATGAAATATGGGTGGCTGACATAACCTATATTGAGACAGAGGAAAGAGTATGCTATTTATCCCTGATAACGGATGCATATTCTCACAAAATAGTTGGTTGGGCCGTTGGACCGGCACTTGAGGTGATATATCCTCTACAGGCCCTGAAGATGGCAATTGATGGTATAGATGATGTAACTGCCAGAGGTCTTATACATCACTCGGACAGAGGCTGTCAGTACTGTTGCAACGAGTATGTGACAGAACTGAAGAAACATGGGGTTGAGATTAGCATGACGCAAAGCGGCGACCCACTTGAGAACGCCATTGCCGAACGCGCCAACGGCATATTGAAGGTCGAGTGGCTGTACAAGATGAAAATATCCACAAGGGACGAGTGCAAAGCCGTTTTGGATAGAATAATAGGCTTTTACAACACGCAATGTCCACATATGAGCATTGGCATGCAGACACCGGAGGCAGTGCATTTGCAGAACAGAGAGCAGCGGCGATGTTGGAAAAACAGTTACACTTTGGGGTAAAATGAAAAATTAGGCATATATTTGCTGGCGTGTTCAAGTGCTGTGCCGCAGTCCCTGAACAGACACAATCACTCTAAGAACAGCACTGTAAATCAAAACAGTGATATTGTAAATTATATTAGTTTAACCGCTCTAAAAGTGTCAACCAAATTTAGTGAAGGTCAGACTGAGCTTCTCATTTTTCTCTTTTGGATGACAAACGTCTTATTATATGTAGTTACATGCATACTTTTTGTGTCTGAATTCGCTAAATATATGAACTTGTGGATAAATTTCTATAAAAATTTCACCAATATTTGAGGGAAATGTTTGGGTGGACAAAATTAAAAGAGTTAATTTGCTATAAATTTAGGCTGGAATTCATAAAATAAACGAAGATGGCTACAAAAATACAGCAAATATTAAAGTTTATCCCACGAGATTCAGTTTTGTTCGGTTCATGGCTTTCAAGTCAGGGATTGGATGCACGTGGTCAGTATGCTTATATGAAAAGTGGATGGCTTGACCGTATTTCGAAAGGGGTTTATAAGCTACATGGAATAGAAACAAGTCTATTGACTACGGTTTCATCATATAACACACAACTTGGTAAGAGTTGTGTTGTAGGTGCATATACAGCTTTGGAGCTCCGAGGGTACTCCCATTACCTATTTATAGGAAAACCTGTGGCTTTTCTCTTTACTGACAAAAGCAATAAGTTGCCTTCGTGGTTGCTAAAAGAGGAGTGGGATATGAATATAAAATACATGACTACCTCTTTTCTTGGCGATGAACTTTTGGGTGTAGAAACGATGACTATCAATCAGTGCAATTTTCTTGTGTCATCTCCAGAGCGAGCTATATTGGAGTGCTTGAACCTACCTGATTCTTCATCTTCTTTGCTCGACATTTATTATATCATTGAAAGTATGACAACCCTTCGTTCCAATTTGGTTCAGATATTGTTGGAGGCCTGCACGTCTCAGAAAGTGAAACGTCTTTTTCTTTATATGGCTGAAAAAGCAGGTCATTCCTGGTATAGGGCGTTAAAACTGGATAATATTAATCTTGGTACATCTAGGTTTATGATCACGCCAATGGGAAAGTATATCAATAAGTATAATATGACAATTTCAAAGGAACTTGCAGAATATGAATAATAATCTAACATTATCAATAACTACTATAGGTGATTTGCTCCTTCGCAAAACCATTACTATTACTAATAGTGGAGAGCCAATTAATGATGTAAGTCTATGTGTGCCTATTTATCAGCGTCCATACAAGTGGACGGCTCGGAATGCCATACAATTGCTTGATGACATTATTGAAGCGAAGAATAGCAACAAAGAAAGATACAGGATGGGTACACTTATCCTTCACAAGGCAAAGGATAAGGAACAATATGATATTGTTGATGGTCTGCAACGTACCATAACTTTCTCATTACTTTTGACTGCATTAGGCGAAGATGGCATTGAGTTCTTGCAGCAGAAAATATATAATAATGTGCACAATAACCATAATATTGCTAACAACTATAATGCACTTAACCGTAGGGTCGGATTAAAGTTGCAAGACAGCGACTCGGCTACTGAACACCAAAGAGAGATGGAGCGTCTTAGGTACTATATTGAGAATATGTGTGAATTGATTGTTGTAATAACTCCCGATGTGTCGGAAGCATTCCAGTTCTTTGATTCTCAAAATGCACGAGGTAAAGCTCTTTATCCTCATGATTTGTTGAAAGCATACCATCTTCGCGAAATGAATACCATTAGTGAGGATGAAACAGAAAAGATAGTAAAGGATTGGGAACAGGTTTCACAAAGTGGTTTAGCAGATTTCTTTGGTAATTACCTATATCGTATCAAAGAATGGGTAAGTGGCAATAAGGCAAATGTTTTAAATGAACACAACATCCATATGTTCAAAGGTATTACGCGTTTTTCAAGAACACCTTATGCCCAATTCTACAAGAGTGCCTATTGTTATGCAGATATGGTCAACTCTTCTGCTATGCCTTTTGTCTCTGGTACTCGAAATGTAAATGCGTTCCAATTAGACACTCCAATAATTGCTGGTAAACCGTTTTTTGAATATACAAAGCACTATTATAATATATTAAAGGATATTCAGAACAACAACAAATATGAGGGCTTCTATATTAATGATAACATTATAGTTAAAACATTGGATAGACATTTAAAAAAAGGAATAGGTAATGGTATAGCACGCCTTTTGTTTGATACTTCGGTTCTGCTTTACGTTGATAGATTCTGCCCAGAAACATATCCTACAAAAGAAGACATGGAACTATTTGAACAATTTGTTGTATACGCATTCATTTGGGCTTATTCATTAAGAGCTCAATACACTAATCTTGGTTGGCTTTCTGCACAGAATTATATTATGGGGTTGAGTGATAAAATCAATGCATTCAATATGTATAAATTGATTGCCAAGCAAGATACCCCATCTTCATTATTGAGTGCTTTGGCTGACAAAATCAATCCTCTTTCGAATGATGATATTAAAGATGGTTGGGCGCAGGAATGCTATGAGTATAGTGGCAAAGGAGATACATTAAAGAATCTAAAGGATGAGATAGATGGCGTGTATGAAAACTATCTGTATTTTTTTCAAATAAACGGTTTTTATAAAAATTGATTACAATGAAAGATTTGAAAAATATTCTTGAAGAATGTTCGATTAATGACATATATTTCTCAAACAGCGGGGTATCTATCTTATACAAGATACCTATCTATCAGCGTAATTATGCTTGGGAGCGTGAAGAGATATACGCCTTAATAAGGGATGTACATGATTCGTTGGAGAAGTCCGTTTACTATATTGGCACTCTTGTCACATACAAAAGAGGTGAAAATATTTTTGAAGTTATCGATGGTCAGCAACGACTTACAACAATCTACATCATCTTGAAGGCTTTGGGCATAGAAACTATTGCAAATTGTCTTACTTATTCTGCAAGAAAGGTTTCAGCTATGACAATAGAAAAGATGCCTAAGTTTGGTGAAGAGAAAGATAAGGGTATTGTCGATGGATTCAATTATGCAAAGGAAGCAATTAAAGACATTGTTGGCGAAAAGAAGGCTGACATAGATGCATTCAAGGATTTTTTTTTGAACAAAGTGCATATTATCCATTATCGTGTGCCAAAAGATGTGGATTTAAATCACTATTTTGAGGTTATGAATTCTCGTGGTGAGCAGTTAGAAAAGCATGAGATAGTAAAAGCTAAACTCAGTGAACAGTTAATAGGTGATGAGGACGCTATGGAGAAGTTTAGTCGTATATGGGAGGCTTGTAGCGACATGAGTTTCTACATTCAGCAGAAACTTCCAGAGATGACAACTGTCTTCGGTAAAACTATGGAAGATTTTGTTATAGAGTCTTTCGACGAGTTTCCAAGTTCTAATGAAGGCTTATTTTCGTCATTAGGAATGAAAACTATTTCAGAACTTTTAAATCCGTCTATAAAAACGATAGATAAAGATGATGAAGTAGACAAGAATGATAATTTCCAGCCAATTATTGACTTTCCGAATTTCTTATTGATTGTACTGAAAATTACAAGGTTGCTGAGTGAAGATGATTTTAATCCTTTGAGTTTTACACTTGACGATAAAGAACTAATTAAGGAGTTCGAGAAGGTAAATCTTACTCCAAAGTTCGTTAAGGACTTCGCCTACAATCTCCTTTTGGCTAAATATTTTCTCGATAACTATGTTATACACCATGCAAATGGTGAAGATAGAGCCATTGAAAATCCATGGAAATTGCAATATTATTATAAGAAGGGTAATAAGGCTGCCTATCTTAAGGATTTGTATGATGGTAATAAAATGCAACAAAATGAAGCGATTCAATTACTGTCTATGTTTGAAGTTGCTTTCACGCCTAAGCAAAGAAAAAACTATCTGTTCTATTGTTTATATCACTTGTTTGAGGATTGTGATCTAAATGATTATGTGGATTTTTTAAGAAAACTAGCTGATAAGTATTTCTTTGATGTATATCTTGATACGGGTAAACTCAACGAAATAAATCAGCCTAAGCCTAATAGTTTTGACGAAACTATTCTTAATTGTTATGAATTGAACATCGAATTAGAAGGAGTGAATCGAGATTTCAATAGTGTTTATCCTACTGGATCATGCAATATACCTCTGTATGTTTTTAACTATACAGATTATAAGCTTTGGAAGAAATATGCGGAAGGACTTCGAGGTAACAAAGAAAAGAAAGGTTCTCGTAATAGAATAGAGTTTTTTAGAGCATTAGGTTGTAGTGACTTTGAGTTGGAACCTTTTAAAAATTTCTATTTCTCTCGAACACGAAAAAGTTTGGAGCATTATTATCCACAAGCCAAGGCTGGGGATAATATGCTAATTAACTTGCAAGATATAAATTGCTTTGGTAATTTTGCTATGATAGGTTCTGATGCAAATAGTTCTGGCTCCAACTGGAATCCTATTGATAAAAAGAATCGCTATCTTGATACAAAGTCCAACCAAGTAAGCGTTGCTTCATTAAAATTCAGAATCATGTTACAAATATGCCAAGATAATTACGATGCTGGTATTAAAGACGATACCTTAAAACGTCCATTTGGATTAGAATGGAATGTTGATGATATGGTTCGACATCAGGCAAAAATGCTCGAAATCATTATGAACTTATAATCAGCCTACCGGAAAATACATCAACAAGTATAATATGAATGATATAAAATCGGGTGTTTACGCTCATAAGGTTGAGTCGTTGCTCCGTCTTATCCCGATTGTATTATTCACTGAAGTTGCGTGAGGAGGTAGAGTATTTAAGAGATGCTTTTTAGTGAATTTTATTATGTAGTAAATAATAACGAAATTATGAAACAAGGAAATAAAAATATAGATTTGGGAGACATGGTTCCTTATAAGATTCCCTATGGTGAAAGAAAACATGTTGTCTTTCTTATTGGTTCCGGATTTTCTGTACCTTGTGGAATGCCAACAGGAAAGCAATTGAATGATTTTGTGCTCAATATTAATAATGAGCCTATTACTGTTGACTTTACAGGGAAACTTGCAATTTCAGTTGATGGGAAAAAATATCAAACTGGCAGTCCATATGAGAGTTGTTTGATGTTCTGTTCAGAAGCAATGAAGGAGTATAATAAAAATAATGAGTTTGATTATGAACAGTTCTTTGATTTTATAAGTAATGAAGGAATATATGACTCCTCATATGAGAAACTCGCAAAACCATTTCTTTATATGTTCTCTGACTACCATCAGTTGGTTTCCGATGCAAGCATGATAAATAAAATGGTACTAATTTCGGCAAAAGAAAAAATAGATTCTCTGTCGGGTGGTATAGGAACGTAAAATCCCGTAACACGGTCGGGAATAAAGTATTTGTAATTCAAACCTATAATTTTAGAATACAATATCTTTTTACAAACTTATACAAAGACTCATCTTATTTTCAAACACTTCTTATCGCAACCTTGATAACTCCGTCCTCTCTATTTTCAAAGATACGGTAAGCTTTCTCAATTTCATTCAATGAAAAACGGTGAGTAATGAGTGGCGTGGTATCTATCCTACCCGATTCTATCAAGCGAAGTATCTCTGCACAATCACAACCGTCCACCCCTCCGGTTTTAAAGATAAGATTTTTTCCATACATATCGGGTAAGGGCAAAATTTGAGGTTTATCGTAAAGTGCCATAATCGTTACAATAGCATTGGGACGAGCACATTTCCAAGCCAAACGGAAAGTATCCTCGCTTCCTGCCACTTCCAAAACCACATCAGCACCGCCATGATCGCTATTTTTACGAACAAACTCCTCGCAATGTTCAGGAGTAGTTACCAATATGTCGGGATAATGTTCTTGCAAAAACTGTATTCTTTCCGGGGACTGCTCACAAACAATAATACGCCGGGGATTCTTTAACAAAGCGCACAATAAGGTACAAATGCCGGTAGGACCGGCTCCAATAATCAGAATCGTATCCTCCGATGTAATTTCCGAAATACGCACGGACCAAAAACCGGTTGCCAAAATATCGCCTACAAACAAAGCTTGTTCGTCGCTTACCGTATCTGGAATACGATTCAAACCTTGATCGGCATAGGGCACTCGAACATATTCGGCTTGACCGCCATCGATACGACACCCCAAAGCCCAACCGCCATTGGGATCCATACAATTATTGACATACCCACGACGACAGAAGAAACATTCGCCACAAAAAGTTTCGACATTTACAGTAACCCTATCTCCCGGCTTAATACCTATAACATCTTCTCCCACATCTTCTACGACACCCACCATCTCGTGCCCGACCGTTACTCCCGGTACGGCACGCGGCACGCTACCATGTTTGATATGGAGATCGCTAGTACAAATACTTCCAAGAGTCACCCTCACAATCGCATCATGCGAATCTTTCAACCTGGGTTTCGGCTTTTCTTGCAATTCAAATTTACCGGGTTCAACGTATGTATATGCCAACATAATATTATCCTTATCATTTTTCAAAACTTCCCTCACAAAGATAGAAGAAACGGATTTCAGAAACAAGTATTCTTTGTTAAACAGAGTCACTACGAATCAAATAGCAATCTACCGGTGTACTCTATGACAACTATCAGCTATGTAAAAAGAGTATGACATCAATTAAAAAATATTTACTTCATACAAATACAAACTGCTTTCACAACTTTCTTGTTATTTTTGTATGGCTAAAAGAGTGTTAATATGAAAAACCGAACAAAAAAATTGTTTAAGATTACGGGTATTACACTGGGAGCGTTGATAGTCTTTCTCTCGGCAGTAATCGCTTTCTCCATAAATTTTATATTTACGCCTGAAAAATTGACCCCCATCGTATTAAACGTAGCCAATCAAAACATAAATGCCAAGCTCGATATGAATAGCGTAGAGCTGACCTTTTTTTCAACTTTTCCCCGTTTTGGAATAAAATTGGAAAATGGCACATTAGTATCAAAGGCTATCCGTGATTCTTTATGGCAACGTACCGACACATTAGCCACTTTTCGAAAAGCCGTTGCCGTAATCAATCTCATCGATTATTTGCAGCAAAAAAAGATCAGTATCAACCGATTATCATTGGATAGTACAAACATATACGCCTTTAAAGGAAAAGATGGAATCGCCAACTGGAATATATTGATCGCCGACACGACAAATATACCCGATACAACAACCGCTACTTCGCCAATTATTAACGAAATAGACATCAAGCACGTTTCGCTACGTCATACCACGGTCACTTTCGACGATCGGGAAATGAATGTATTCGCCAATCTATGGGATGCAAATCTTAAATTAAAAGCAAATTTAAAGAAAGAACAGTCTACGTTAACGTTGGATTTCAACAACAAAAACATTCTGTTCTGGCAAAATGGTGAATTACTGGCTCATCGTATCGCCACCCACCTACAAACCGACATCGAGCTAAATCGTTCGAAACGGGCTCTTTCCTTGCACGATGCTATGATGGAGATTAACGGCATAAAATTAGACATACACGGTTCTATCTGCAAAGACACGACCGCACAAGCGTTAGATATCGATCTGCAATACGGGCTACATGCTCCTTCGTTGGAAACAGTCCTTCACATGATTCCCGAAAGTATTCTCAAAAAAGAAAAAGTTTCGGCCAAAGGCGACGTTACAGTTAATGGCAATCTAAAAGGTCTATATGGAAAAGGGAAAATGCCATTAGCTACATTAAAAATAGAAATAAACGATGCATCCGCCCAATATGCCCAATTGCCCTATGGAATAGATGACCTTAAAGCCAACTTTTTCGGACAGATAGACTTAATGCGGCAATCGCCATCTTATCTCGATCTTAAAATATTTCACTTCAAAGGAGCTCATACCGATATCTTGGCCGACGCCAAAGTAAATGATCTATTAGGCGATCCCGACATCTCGTTTCATACCCAATCTACGATAGACCTAACTGCATTGGCACAAACATTTCCTTTACAAGATGGTGTGAGTATCGAAGGGAAATTAGATGCCGACATGAACGTGCGTTGTCGTTTGTCATCTATCAAAAAGAAAAACATAGGACGAATTCGGGCCAAAGGAAAAATAAATATGAGCAAATTGGCTTTACGAGACAAAAATAAGAAATTCGAATTCACGAGCGATGCTTCACTGTCTTTCGTGGGAAACGATGTATTAGGAGCCCATATCGAAATAGGAAATATGGCTTTTCACTCAACGCGATTAAACTCATCGATAAACAATCTATCGGCTTTAATAAAAACGACCAACCCACAAGATACTACACGAATCGCTCTTGTAGAGTGTAAACTAAATGCAAACAAACTAAAAGCCTCCCTACCGGATACATCAAATTTATTTTGCGGAAAAACTGCCGCAACCATAAAATTACAACCGACAGAAAACAATCCTACCCGACCCGAAATAGGATTTGCATTAGAAGCCGACACCTTGTTCTGCCGTCTCGGAGATACTAAATTGGGCATGGACAAAGCCGGGATTACAATAACAGCACAACAATTAAAAGACTCTTTGTGGATTCCAAAAGGCATAGTAGGTTTTAATCGACTTTTTGTACGTACCCCACAATCGGCTTTACCTATTCGAATGCAAAAGACTGCGATTTCAGTCGGTAATCGAGCTATTACTTTACATAACGCGACCATGAAAATAGGAAAATCCGATTTAACAGCGACCGGTGCGATTCACGATTTATACGGCGCTATGCGTCACAATAAAAAACTACGGGCCACATTAACACTTTCCTCTAAGAATCTAAATTGTAACCAGTTAATTCGGTCTATCTCTTTTCCAAAAGACACTGCTCAAATCGAAACTGAATCCGACACTACGTCGACAGCCCTAAAACTATTCGTTATTCCTCGAAATATCGATTTTGAATTACAAACCAATTTGAATCGGGTTCGTTACGGGAAAATGGTTTTCAAAAACGTACATGGTGCAATAGATATACGCAATCAAGCCATTCACCTCAAAGAGCTCAGTATGGAAGGAATGGATGCGACTATGCGCACGACGCTGATCTATCAAGCCCGACAACCAGAGCAAGGATATGCCGGATTCGATTTCAAACTTCATAATATCAATATAGGGAAACTTGTCGATTTTATTCCTTCGTTAGATACCATTGTCCCCATGCTACGGTCATTTCAAGGAACTGTCGATTTCAATGTATCGGCCGAGTCGAGATTAGATTCATGCCTCAATATAAAAATACCCTCGTTACGATCGGCTATCCATGTTGAAGGCGATAGCCTCGTCCTTCTCGACGGTGAAACTTTTGCCGAAATATCGAAAAAATTTTTCTTCAAGAACAAAGAGAGAAATTTGATCGACAGTATCTCTGTCAACATCAGTGTCGAAGACGGTAATGTAACCGTCTACCCGTTTGTAATAGAAATGGATCGCTACCGGGCTGCCGTAGGAGGGAACCAAGACTTGGATATGAATTTCAATTATCACATATCCATACTCAAATCGCCCATACCCTTCAAACTAGGACTGAATATTTCGGGAAATTTAGATAAAATGAAGTTCGGTATGGGCAAAGCCAAATACAAAAACGCTGTCACACCGGTAGAAATACACAAAGTCGACAGTACTATTGTAAATATGGGAGAACAAATTGTTCGGGATTTCAAGAAAGTCATGCGACGACAATTGCCACAAACACAAACCACCAACTAATAAGTATCATGTTCGATAAACCCATATGTCATATAAAATCGCCCTATCTTCTTTCTGAGATTACACAGAAATACTTAATGTATGGAGAAACTCTGCAAGAAGTTCCCTTTACTTTTTAAGTGAAGAAGATGCACTTTACTATAAAGGGCTAGTTCCTTCCTACTTTCAATGCATTTAATTGGCATATATGAATGCGGGAATAAGGTAAAGGCAATTTTGTTGTCTGACAGAATACATATTGTTTGGCAGGTATGTGTCAATTCATATTGATAAAAAATAGGGTGCTCATTGACTAATTCACTCAAGACTGCATACAACTTATGTGGACGTGCACGGCAAATTTTAAACGGATTATTTTATCATCTTATGCTTTATTGCGATATTTGCGTTACGATAAATCTGTAACGGAATGATTGAAATAGTATGAAGCCTAATAATCCTTTTCTTATTTCGGGATATTACAGCCCAGAACTCTTTTGCGACAGGGAGCAGGAGACTAGAGTTATTCTCGAAGCTCTCCACAATGGACGCAACGTGACATTGATAGCACCCCGTCGTATGGGAAAGACCGGGCTGATCCGTCATGCCTTTTACCATTTGAAAGAGCAGCAGCCAGATATCGATACTTTCTATTTGGATATCTATTCAACCCAATCATTAGGCGATTTTGTACGATTGTTTGCCGATGCAGCATATTATGCTAATTGACTATCAATATTTTATGGCTTAAAAGATAGAAAGCTCAAAAATTTACTTGTTTTTTCGCCGAAAATCGAAGATTTAACGTTTTTAACCTTAGTTTATCTTCAAACGAAGGGAAAAAAGAGAAAAATGGCTCTCTTTTGTTCCGAAACCTCCGGTTCGCAAAGATAAGGCATATTGGTGATTATTTCGCCGATTATGGCTGTAAAGAGGGTAATTTTACGGATTTTCTGGTGGGCTTTTGGTGGCTTGATAAGGAGAAAATCTTGCTTTGCTTTTGGGTTAGGATTTCGGATGCTTTTGCAGCCAAATGAGAAAGTCGGCAGATATGGTTCGGTTCGGCTTTGGCGAAGCCATTTCTTTTCCTCCCTTTGTTAGTTTTACTTTAATGCTCGTATATATGAATACGGAGATAAAGTAAAGTTGCTTTTCATTTGGAATAGCCAATCTAATCTTGAGATTTGTGTTTATGTAACGAATAATATATTGTTTGTTATATGGGTGTATTAGCGCTTACAAACAATATGATAGCATTTACATTTTCCAAAGTAAAATCACCTTGTCTTTCGCACTTTTCCAAAAATGCTTGTCGGAATCTGCTGCAAAGACATTGGATTCGCTTGGAAAAGTGCTGTGTAATGGTTGTGATTCGTTTGAAAAAGTGTCGCGAATAAGATTTATTCGTTTGAAAAAGTGTAGAACAGTTATATTGTACTTGTTTTAGCCATCTCTTCTAGTTTTGTGATTTTTCCTTTTAATACATTATTAAATAGATAAAATCTAATATCTTTGTATATTATATGATGAGTTGACTATGACAAAGAATACAATGGGAACCAAACTGCCTCGAAAATTGGTGCAGAAGATGTCGATTGTAGGAGAACAGATTAAATTGGCTCGCCTACGAAGGAATCTGAGTGTGGCTCAAGTGGCGGAACGTGCCACTTGCTCTCCATTAACCGTGTCCCGAATAGAGAAAGGTGCGCCGACCGTAGCTATCGGAATCTACTTGCGTGTGTTGTATGCTTTACAACTTGACGATGATATTCTGTGGCTGGCCAAAGAAGACGAGTTGGGAAAAGCTTTGCAAGATTTGAGTTTGAAAACAAGGAAAAGAGCTTCAAAAAAGGAATAGAGCACATGTTCTCCTATACATAAGTTGCAATTTGCTCTTTGGGAATAAAAAATATGGCTCAAAATTTTGTGTTATGCGACAAAGACATTATGTTTGCATTGCATAATAAATAAGGTGTATGAAATTCGTTGATAGAATAGATGAAGCTGCACGATTAAAGGATGCTCTTGCAAGAGAGAAGTCCTCGTTAGTCGTGATGTACGGTCGCAGACGGTTGGGTAAGTCAACGCTTATCAAAAGGGTGTTGTCGGACACGGATGTTTATTTCCTTGCCGATCGTTCTGAAGGCCAACACCAGAGGATATTGCTTGCAAAAGTGCTTGCACAAGTGTTTCCGGATTTCGACAAATTGACATATCCAGATTGGGAATCTATATTTCGTGCGGTCAATTATCGGACAGACAAACGTTTTACTCTATGTTTGGATGAATTTCCGTATCTTGTAGAGCAATCACCAGAGCTACCGTCTGTATTGCAGAAACTTGTTGATGAGAAGCAGTTGAAGTATAACCTTGTGCTTTGCGGTTCATCACAAAATATGATGTATGGATTGTTCCTTGATTCTACTGCACCTCTATATGGGCGTGCTGATGAGATAATGAGGCTTGCACCGATACGTTTGCCGTATATTCAAGAGGCTTTGAACCTTGATGCGATGAGTGCCATTGAAGAGTATGCCGTATGGGGCGGTGTACCACGTTATTGGGAATTGAGGGAAAACAGAAGTTCGCTTGATGATGCCCTGTGGCGCAATATACTTTCTGTAAATGGAACTCTTTATGAAGAGCCGATAAAACTGTTTCAGGATGATGTGAAGGATATTGTCAAGACTTCGACGATAATGTCTTATATCGGTACTGGTGCAAATCGGCTTTCCGAGATTGCTGCACGATGCAATGAGCCGGCAACCAATCTGTCGCGTCCATTGAAGAAACTTATCGATCTCGGATTCTTGGAGAAAGATGTTCCGTTCGGGATTGATGAAAAGAATGCGAAAAAGAGTCTCTATAAGATAGCCGATCCGTTTATGGCATTCTACTATCAGTTTGTTGTTCCTAACCGTTCGTTCATTGAACTTGGTCGTCGCTTACCCATTGAACAGGCTTTGAATTCCCATTTCTCGGAATATGTGAGTATGCAATGGGAAAAATTGTGCAGGGATGCAGTAACAGGTAATCTTGTCAATGGAGTAGTTTATGGTAGGGCAAAACGCTGGTGGGGTTCTGTTCTCAATGAGGATAAGAAGCCGGAACAGGTCGAATTCGATATTATGGCCGAATCGCTTGACAAAAAGTATCTTTTGGTCGGTGAATGCAAATGGACAACCCAAGAGAACGGCAAACAACTGACAGCCGAACTTCTCCGTAAAGCCAATTTGTTACCGTTTGCTAAGAACTATACTATCATTACAGTGCTGTTTCTTAAGAATGCTCCGAAAGATGATGCTGGGAATGTAATGTTGCCGGAAGATGTTGTTGAATTGACAAGATAGGCTTAGCTAGCAAATAGACTGAGTTTAAATATTTGTACCAAGTATGTTAATTGAGTCATTAGGTTGCATGAGGAATATTAACTTTGTAATTACGCGCTAATCGTGGTGTTAGTTCTCTAAGTTGGATGTAATTTAAAAATAGATATAATTATGAATCAGTTTTTGGCTAATCATTTGGATGCTATTATTTCCGCTATTATAGGGCTGATAGCTGGAGGAATAAGTGTTCGCCTTTTTGAAAAGAAAAATTGCAACAATACTACGACTAAACAGTCGAATATTTCAGCAGGAGGAAATGTTGCAGGACGTGATATAACAAATTAAAACGATGATAGAGAGTATCACTAAACAGTCGAACATTTCAGCAGGAGGAGATGTTGCAGGACGTGATATATATAAGAACTATTTGCCTCAAGTTACTTGGTATCAACGTAAATTTCTTCGTTTAGCAGAGGAAGTTGAACTTGATCAACGATATAATAAAACTATAGAAGACTTGGATTACTTTGAGACGATTTTAGATGGAACAAAGGGATTGGAGGAAAAACTAACAGATGGGGGGCGAAATAAAAATGAAATAACATTGGCTCTTAGGCAAAAACAAAAGTTTGCAAAGAAACAAGAGAAGTACAAATATTACGAATCTGCACAATGGATAAATTCTCATTTATTCGCTGAAATATTATTGAAGTTTAATGATTATATAAAACCATTGATTGATAGTAATGTAGATAAAAATACAATCTTTACGTCGGTTGGTAAAATGGTTATTGAGCCTATAGTTCAAAAACTCAATGTAGAAGGAGCTGATGATAATTATTTGTGCTATGATGCGGAAGATGTGCTGGGGATGGTATATTATTTAACAGGTAGATGTCATATAAACTGGACAAATTATGGCGATGTATAATCAGGTATTTGATATGTATCATTGTATATATCGAATAATTCATATTTTAAAACGATTGCATGAAAATGAAATTCTGGAACTTGATCGTTTAAGGATTTGGGATTTCTATATTCTTTTTCCATATAAGATTCATGAAATACGTCTTGGTCGAGATTTTGATGAAGTTATATCATATCGTAAAAGATATATTAGAAAATTATCTAATCCATATAATACAATATATGATGGTAGAAAATTATTGGAGAGGCTTAGACCTTACCAAATGGGAGCATTAACTTGTTTAGCTTCATATGGAATTGTTGATTCGAGGGAATTATTGAATAACAAAGTGAAAATATTGGATAGTGATAAACTTTTAAAAATATATAAAGAACTTGACAAATTAGCAGATGAAGAACATAATGCGTTGTCATGGTTATGTTTGTATTTTAGAACATTCCCTATGAATGGAGTGAATGGATTTAAATCTAGAACAAAACTTCTTGTATCAAAATATGATAGTTTCTAAATTGTTTGTACAGCGTCTTTATATATTAACTCGTGATGGAAATGTAGCATATGATGAACAATTTCATAGAGGAGTTAATATTATTAGAGGTGATAATAGTAGTGGTAAATCTACTATTACTCATCTACTTTTTTATGGTTTAGGAGGTTCGTATGTTGATTTTGTTCCACAAGTCAAGTTATGTCAATATGTATTTGTGGAAGTTTGCATTTCGGATTGCATACTAACTCTCAAACGAGAAATAAAGCTAACGGAAGATGGGCGTGTAGAAACAATGGCAGGAATGCAGATTTTCTGGGGTAATCTAACAGAGACTCTTTCTGGTATTTGCGAGTCGCATTATTTTGGATATAAAACTACCGATAAGACAAAAAGTTTCTCAAATGTATTATTTGAGATCTTAGGTTTGCCTATTGTAGTAGGTGATAATAATATTACCATGCATCAATTGCTTAGATTGATGTATGTTGATCAAGAGTCTCCTACTGGATCTCTGTTTATGTTTGAAACATTTGATAATCAGATAACACGTGAAACGGTAGCAGAATTATTAATGGGGGTATATGATGCCGAGTTATATGATGCAAAATTGACATTGCGTGACTTACAAAAAAGTTTATCTGAAACAAATGCAGATATAAAAACTGTGAAAGAATTTCTACCAAGGGCAGAAGAAAGTTCTAGTGTTTTTTTATTGTCAATGATTAATGCAAAAGAAAATGAAATGCAGCAGTTATCTGATTTAGTTCAGAAAAGACGCTCGGGTTTGGTTGTCAATATTCCTATCGTCAATAATTCTGAGCGATTAAAAAAGAAAATCGCTTTTTTACGAAAAGACCTTGAAAAACAAAATGACAAGGTTGAAAGAATAAAAAATGAGATAGATGATACGGAGTTATTTATAGTTGCGTTGGAAGAGAGAAGGAAGGCCTTAAATAACTCTATTCAATTGCGTAAAAGTTTAGATAATCTTGTTCTTGAGTTTTGTCCTGAGTGTCTTACGCAGTTAGATCGTAATGTTGCAGATGGACATTGTAGATTATGCAAAGCACCTATTGATAATACTAGAGGGATTCGACAAGCAAAACGTTTTGATTTAGAGATGTCCTTTCAAATTCAAGAATCAAAAGTAGTTTTAGAGCAAAGTAAAAATGAATTACTTGAAGAGAAAAGTATACTTCAACGTCTGAAATCTGAACTAAAAACACAAGAAAAGGTGTTGTTTGACCAATTAAAAGATGTTCAAAGTCCACAAGATGAAGAGGTTGATAATATGATATACACAAAAGGATTATTAGAGGGGGAAATTCTTCAGTATCGTACTATGCTTGAAAAAGCTACATACTATGAAAGCTTATTGAACAAAAAAGCGGAGATTGAAATTGCAATAGAGAAAACCGTAGGCTTGATTAGGGCAAAGCAAAGTCAAAAAAAAGCAAGAGAGAAAGAGGTGTATGATAAGATAAGAGAAATTGGCATTTATTTGTTACAGCACGATCTTGATAGGCAGCAAGAATTTACTAATGCTGATGATTTTTTTGTGGACTTTTCAAATAATATTGTTTATTTATCCAACATCCATTCAAAGTATTCTGCTAGTTCTAATTTTTATTTAAAGATAGTTGCTCGTTTTGCATTGTTTATTTCATCGTTGGAACTGCCTTTTATGAGATATCCTCGTTTTATTTTTGCGGATAATATGGAAGATAAAGGAATAGAAGAAATAAGAGCTCAAAATTTTCAACGTGTTTTGATTGATAAACTTGTAAATTATTCTGACGATGAATATCAGGTTATTTATACGACATCATATATAACCAAAGAATTGGATGATAGTCCTTACGTTGTTGGATCGAAATATTCTAAAGAAAACAAGAGCTTGCAAAATGTATGATATTCTTGTTTTTTAATTCATGATTTAAGTATGGATATTATGTGAGATTTAATCGTTTAGTTGGCAATCAACAACCTGAAAGTTGTGCTGTCTCGATTATTTATAGTACCTTTGCCTACAGAGTAAGGCAAAGGTATTTTTGATGTACACAATGGCTGAAAAACAGATAGACAAGGTTTTAGGATTGGACGTAGAAACAGTGGAGAATAAAGGCGAAAAGTGGATGTGCCATTCACAGGCTATAGCTGCAACCATGTCGAACCGAATGGGAGAACTTGGCATAACACAACGAGTGCTGGCTGAGAAAATGAACTGCACCCAGCAGTATGTCTCTAAAGTGTTAAAAGGTCGAGAGAATCTGTCATTGGAAACCTTGTGCAAAATAGAAAATGCATTAGGAATCAGAATACTGCAGGCTGGAATAAATAAGTAATAACACCATAACAGGGCACGGGAATATGTCAATACAGAGTGAAGCGGCATTGGAAGCTGGACTTATAGCCACACTTCGGCAAATGGACTACGAGTATGTCCAGATTACCGAAGAAGATAATCTTTATGCCAATTTCAAGCGACAGTTGGAAGTTCACAACAAGAAACAGCTGGCGGAAGTTGGCCGTAACTCATTTACGGATGAAGAGTTTGAGAAGATATTGATATATCTGGAAGGTGGTACTCGCTTTGAAAAGGCAAAGAAACTTCGTGACCTATATCCTCTTGATACTGCTAACGGACAGCGCATTTGGGTAGAATTCCTTAATCGTACCCAATGGTGTCAGAACGGGTTTCAGGTATCGAATCAGATTACTGTGGAGGGACGAAAGAAGTGTCGCTATGATGTAACGATTCTTATCAATGGCCTCCCTCTGGTTCAGATTGAATTGAAACGTAGGGGTGTAGAACTCAAGCAGGCATACAATCAGATACAACGCTATCACAAGACATCATTTCATGGGCTGTTCGACTATATTCAGCTGTTTGTCATTTCCAATGGTGTAAATACTCGTTATTTCGCCAATAATCCCAATGGCGGATATAAGTTTACATTTAACTGGACGGATGCGGCGAATCTGCCGTTCAATGAATTGGATAAGTTTGCTGTATTTTTCTTGGAAAAGTGTACGCTCGGCAAGATTATCGGGAAATACATCGTATTGCATGAGGGTGATAAGTGCTTGATGGTGTTGCGTCCATACCAGTTCTATGCTGTAGAAAAGATATTGGATCGAGTGCAGAACTCCAACGATAACGGTTATATCTGGCATACAACAGGCGCAGGAAAAACCTTGACCTCATTCAAGACAGCACAGCTTGTTTCGGAGTTGGATGATGTAGATAAGGTTATGTTCGTTGTCGACCGACATGATCTTGATACACAAACACAGTCGGAATACGAAGCCTTCGAACCGGGAGCCGTTGACGGCACAGACAATACCGATGAACTGGTAAAACGCTTGCATAGTAACTCCAAGATTATCATTACCACTATTCAGAAACTCAATGCTGCTGTAAGCAAGACATGGTATAGCAGTAAGATAGATTCGATACGCCATTCTCGTATCGTAATGATATTTGATGAATGCCACCGCAGCCACTTCGGAGAGAGTCATAAGAAGATTATGCAATTCTTCGATAATGCCCAGATATTCGGTTTTACCGGAACTCCTATTTTTACAGAAAATGCAGTTGATGGGCATACGACCAAAGAAGTGTTCGGTAACTGCCTGCATCGTTATCTGATTAAGGATGCCATTGCTGATGAGAATGTTCTCGGTTTTCTTGTGGAA
>ENA-UONZ01000020-UONZ01000020.1-human-gut-metagenome-genome-assembly--contig:-C93old-NODE-20-length-274064-cov-14.947921_pt1 | contig 274064 bp, 237 predicted proteins | sample MGYA00242468_ERZ724015 | MGnify/ENA metagenome assembly ERZ724015
TTTATTTATCTTTACAATATGGGAAAAATACCCTTGACAAATCTCGTCTCAGAAGCGAATCCTTGAAGCCTACGCCAAACAGAACGGCTTTTCCAACCTCAAATGGTACACGGACGACGGATTCTCCGGGGCAAATTTCCAAAGACCCGGCTTCCAGTCCATGCTTGCCGACATTGAAGCGGGGCTTGTGGGAACGGTTATCGTAAAGGATATGTCAAGGTTAGGGCGAAACTATCTTCAAGTGGGAATGTACACCGAAATGATTTTCCCACAGAACGGCGTCCGCTTCATTGCCATCAATGACGGCGTAGACAGCGCACAGGGCGACAACGATTTTGCGCCCTTGCGTAACATTTTTAACGAATGGCTGGTGAGGGATACGAGCAAGAAAATCCGGGCGGTAAAACGCTCAAAAGGCATGAGTGGGAAGCCCGTCACAAGCAAGCCCGTGTACGGCTACCTCATGGACGAGGACGAAAATTTCATCATTGACGAAGAAGCCGCCCCCGTGGTAAAGCAGATTTACAGCCTATGCCTTGCCGGGAACGGTCCTACCAAGATAGCCCGTATGCTCACAGAGCAGGAAATCCCCACGCCGGGAACGCTGGAATACCGCCGGACAGGGAGAACCCGCCGCTACCACCCCGGCTATGAGTGCAAGTGGGCGGCGAACACCGTGGTGCATATCCTTGAAAACCGGGAATACACGGGCTGTCTTGTGAACTTCAAGACCACCACCCAATCCTACAAATGCAGCAAGATTATCTACAACAGCGAGGACAAACAGGCAATCTTTGAGAACCACCACGAGCAGATAATCGACAGGGACACATGGGAACGGGTGCAGGAGCTACGCAAGCAGCGCAAACGCCCTAACCGCTATGATGAAGTGGGCTTGTTCTCCGGCATACTCTTTTGTGCCGACTGCGGCAGCGTCATGTACCAACAGAGGTATCAGACCGAAAAACGGCGGCAGGACTGCTATATATGCGGCAGCTACAAGAAGCGCACGGCAGACTGTACGGCGCACTTTATCCGCACCGACCTTTTAACCGCCGGAGTGACCGAGAACCTACGGAAAGTCACCAGCTACGCCGCCAGGCACGAAGCCCGGTTTATGAAGCTGTTGACCGACCAGACCGAGGACGGGAGCAAACGCCGCAACGCCGCCAAGAAGAAAGAACTGGAAGCGGCAGAAAAAAGGATTGCGGAACTCTCCGCTATCTTCAAGCGGCTGTATGAGGACAGCGTGACCGGGCGCATATCGGACGAGCGTTTCACGGAACTTTCGGCAGACTACGAAGCCGAGCAAAAGGAACTGAAAGAGAAAGCCGCCGCTTTGCAGAGCGAACTTTCTAAAACGCTGGAAGCCACGGCGAACGCTGAAAAGTTTATGAAAGTGGTACGCAAGTACACCAGCTTTGAGGAACTCACCCCTACCCTGTTGCGGGAGTTTGTGGAGAAAATCGTAATCCACGAATCGGAAGCCCTTGACGGGAAACGCCGGGGGAAGCTCCGCAGACAGGAAATCGAAATCTATTACTCTTTTGTCGGCAAGGTAGAATTGCCCGACTAAAGCCCGACCCGTCCGGCAGTCAGCCGGACAGGGAACGGCAAAATTTTTTACACTTCTTTTACTTCTTTATCTCACACGAGCAAAAAGCCGGGGTGGAAAACGGCGCTGCCGCTTCCGAGGCGCAGATAGGCCTCCAAGCGGAAGCCACGGTCTGGATTTTGCCGCAGCAGGGCGTAATCGTCCCCTGTGAGGGGCTGGCAACGATTCAGATGAAGGCAGTTCATAGGGCGCCCTCCTTCCAGTGTTGAGGTCAATCCTGACCGCCCGTCAGGGCTGTCAGGCCGGCCAAAAAAGCACGGTCATTTTGATCGAGCTCCGCCTTTTCCAATAAGTCGGGCCGCCGGTAAAAGGTGCGCTCGAGCGCACGCTCCCTGCGCCAGCGCATGATGTTGGCATGGTGGCCGGAGAGTAGCACATCGGGCACCGCTTCTCCGTGCCATTCATAGGGTCGGGTATATTGCGGGTATTCCAAAAGGGAGTGGAAATGGCTTTCCTCCTGAAAGGCTTCGTCGTTGGCTAATACGCCCGGCAGCATGCGGCAGACCGCATCCACCAGTACGAGCGCAGGCAGTTCGCCGCCGGTGAGCACATAGTCGCCAATCGAAATCTCCTCATCCACCAGCTCTTCGATCACGCGTTCATCTACCCCCTCGTAATGGCCGCAGAGCAGCGCGAGATTTTCATATTCTGCAAGCTCGCGCACTCGGTTTTGCGTGAGAACTTTCCCCTGTGGGGAAAGATAGATAAAATGCGGCTTACGCCCAACTTCCCCCCATAAGGCCTGAAAGCAGTCATAAATCGGCTGGGTTTGCATGACCATCCCCATGCCGCCGCCGTAGGGCGTGTCGTCCACGCGGTTGTGCTTATCCAGCGTGTAATCCCGGATATTGCGGCAATTAAGTTCGACCAGCCCGCGTTCCCGCGCACGGCCGATGATACTTTCGCGCAGCACCGTGTCGCACATTTCGGGGAATAGGGTTAAAATATCGATACGCATTGGCTTTGAATCGATCCTTTCTGTTGTTTGATCAAATGCTGGTTCCATCGCTTTCTGTGCCTGCCTCATCAAAAATTCCCTTAAGCGGGCGAATTCGGATGATTTCCCTCTCCACATCCGTTTCAATTACAACAGGCGGGATGGCGGGCAGCAGGTATTCCCTCCCCGCATCGTCCTGCACATGCCATACGTCGTTTGCGCCGGTTGCGCTTACCTCTGTGAGCGTGCCGTAAGGCCTGCCGTCATCCGCATCTACCACGCGGCAGCCGATCAAGTCCTGGATGAAGTAATCGCCATCCGGGATCTTCGCGTCATCCCGGTTCATAAAGAGCACGCGCCCGCGCAGGGCGGAGGCGTCTTCCACCGTGTTGATTCCTTCTAGCTTTAGGAGCATCACGTTGCCGTGTGGGCGGCTGGAAAGGACGCGGGAAGCTCCCTTGCCCTCCCCGCTAAAATATAGGGTGTGAAATTGCTGAAAAAAACCGGGACCGTCACACCAGGGCTGAACGCGCATTTCACCGCGCACACCATGCGTGCCGACGATTTGCCCGAGCTCTAAATATTGCCTGCGCATGCTATTCCTCCATTTGAAAAGAACTCTTCTTACTTGCATTATACCCGCTGCGGGACGGGGGGTCAAGCGATGAACAGTCAGGGCCTGATCGGGCAGGAAACGCTGTGGAAGGAAAACCTGCCGATGGTTGTTCCGCTTGCATCGCTATGATATAATAGCGTCAAATGGGTCGTTTAACGCATTGAAAAAATGCCTGCCGGCGTGAAACGCCTCCTGCCGCAGAGCGGCAACGCCATTTTTCGCAGAAGAAGATCACAGTGTCAAACAGGTTGTTGCAAAGGGCGCGCTTTGTGCAATGGAATTACGATATCATGGCTTTAAATGGGCCATACAGTTCCCATTTTTGCAATTTGAAAGCATAGAAAGGCATAGAAAGGCCTGCATGTTATGGCCTAGTAATATAAGGATGATGGAGGGCGATATTGATGCGATATCCGTATGGGAAAGCGATTTTAATCACCGGCGCATCCTCTGGGATCGGGCGTGCGGCGGCAGAGCTGTTTGCCGATGCGGGCTATACGGTTTGGGCGGGCTCGCGCCATTGTGAAGAGAGCGTTGAGAAACGGCAGGGCGGCGGGGAAATTCGCTCGCTTCAAATGGATGTGTGTAATGAGGATTCCACTCGCCGCGCAGTAGAGCAGGCGGTGAGCGAAGGCGGGTTGGGGATTGTGCTCAACTGTGCAGGCATGGGCATTGCCGGCCCGGCGGAGGATACGTTTGAAGAGGCCGTCCGCGCGCAGTTTGAGGTCAATTATTTTGGCACGCTGCGGGTTAACCGGATGGTGTTGCCCTATTTCCGCGCGCAAGGAAAAGGGCTGGTGCTTGTAATGAGCTCCGTTGCGGGGCGCGTGCCGATTCCCTACCAAAGCCACTACAGCTCTTCGAAATATGCACTGGATGCCTATGTAGAGGCGCTGCGTATGGAAGCGCGGCCGTTTGGGATCCGTGCAGCCCTCATTGAACCGGGTGATACGAAAACCGGATTCACGGCGGCGCGCCGGATGGCGATGCCGGAGGACTCCCCCTATCGGAAGGCTTGTGAGGGCGCAATTGCCCGCATGGCGCACGATGAGGAGACGGGCGTGCCCGCGGCAAAGCCCGCGCAGGCGGCTTTCCGCCTGGCGGAGCGGGAAAATCCGCCAGTACGTGTGACCGTTGGCGCCATGTATCAGGGCGTGATGGCCCTGCGGAAAATCATTCCTGCGCGTGCCTTTGAGCGGATATTGGCGGCAATGTACCGGTGAATGGCAAATAAATCGGACGGGCACTTCGAATTCGTTGATTTTTTTGAGAAGAATTGGTATAATAAAGACGATATCATTTTCATTATTTTAAGGAGGCATCACGATGGAATTTAAAGGCAGCAAGACAGAGGCGAACCTGATGGCAGCGTTCGCAGGTGAATCTCAGGCGCGCAATAAATACACTTACTACGCTTCCCAGGCGAAAAAGGACGGCTATGAGCAGATTGCAAATATCTTCCAAATGACGGCGGACAATGAGAAGGAACATGCCAAGATCTGGTTTAAGCAGCTTCACGGCGGCAAAATCCCCGGCACCATGGAAAACCTGCTTGACGGTGCAGCCGGCGAGCACTATGAGTGGACGGATATGTACAAGGGCTTTGCAGAAGAAGCAAAGGCCGAGGGTTTCAATGAGATCGCGGCGCTGTTTCAGATGGTGGGCGATATCGAGAAGGAGCATGAGGAGCGCTACCGCAAGCTGATTGAAAACCTGGAAAAGGGCATTGTCTTTGAGCGTTCGAATGAGGTTGTGTGGATCTGCCGCAACTGCGGGCATATCCATGTGGGTAAGAATGCCCCGTCTGTTTGCCCGGTGTGCAAGCACCCGCAGGCATATTTTGAGCTTCGCGCGGAGAATTATTAATTACAATCTAAATGAAAGCGGCTGCGGCAAATTCGCCGTAGCCGCTTTTTCTACCGCCTCCTCAGCCTAATTCTTGTGTTGCATCGTTATTCATACAATAGCGGCCGAAACAGGTGCTTGCATCCTTGCAGGGAATGGAGTAGGATAAGAAAAGCGAAAGGGGGTATGTGCCATGCGAAGAAAAGATCGGGAGATCATAAACAAAGAGCAGATTTGGCGGATTATGCAGCGCTGCGGCGTATGCCGTGTCGCCTTCCATGACGCCGAGTATCCCTATATTGTTCCATTGAATTTTGGTATAGGGAAAGGGGAACCGCTCACGCTCTATTTCCATTGCGCGGCGCAGGGGAAAAAGCTGGATTTGATGCAGAGGGATCGTAGGGTCAGCTTTGAGATGGATTGTGCTCATCAGCTGGTGACGGGCGATCTTGCCTGCGATACCACCATGGAGTATGAGAGCGTATGCGGAAACGGCCTGTTGGAAACCTGCGTTGGGCCGGAGAAGGAGCGGGGCCTTGCCCGCGTGATGGCGCATTATTGTGGGGAGAAGCCTTATGAATTTGATGCGGTTTTGCTCCAGCACACGGTTGTTTTACGGCTTACCGTGCATACAATCACGGCAAAGGCTTTGAAAAAGGAATGAGAAAGCGCGATCAGAGAATCATAGAAATAAAAGGATGCCAAATGCGCGGGGAATCGGAATTTTATCCGGTTCCCCGCGCATTCCCTTTGCTTAGTTCAGCCCGGTTTCGCCTACTGTCTGAAACAGCTGATCCACAGCGTCCCGCAGGCCTTTATGCTCCGCTTTTTGCAGGCTGGGGTCGGCTTTTAAAATCTCCCTGGCCGCCTGTTGTGCCTGCTTCAATTCTTCCAAATCCGTGACCATATTGGCGATTTTTAGGGCAGGCAGTCCGTGCTGGCGCGCACCAAAAAAATCGCCCGGGCCGCGCATCTTCAAGTCGGCGTCCGCAATTTGAAAGCCATCGGTTGTATCGCACATGGTTTGCAGCCGCTGCTTCGCCTGTTCATTCTGCGCGTCGGAGATGAGGATGCAAGTGGAGGGGCGCCGGCCTCTCCCCACGCGCCCGCGCAGCTGATGGAGCTGTGATAAGCCAAAACGCTCGGCGTTTTCAATGACCATCACCACTGCGTTGGGCACATCTACCCCGACCTCCACGACCGTTGTGGAAACCAGGAGCTGGATTTCATTGGCTGCAAAGCGGCGCATGGTTTCTTCCTTATCCCTCGGTTTCATACGCCCATGCAGCAGGCCGAGGCGATAGCCTAGAAAGGGGCCTTTTTGAAGCTTCTCCGCATATTCCTGCGCGGCGGCCAACTCTGATTCGCCTTCCTCCACGAGGGGACAGACAATATAAGCCTGAAGGCTCTGATCGAGATGCTTTTTAATATAGTTGTAAACACGTTGGTGCAGCCGGCTGCCCACGGCATAGGTCTTTATCTTTTGCCGCCCGGGTGGGAGCTCGTCAAGGATGGAAATATCCAGATCGCCATAAATCATCAGTGCAAGCGTGCGTGGAATCGGCGTGGCGGACATTACAAGCAAATGGGGGCTGCCGCCCTTATCGGCCAGCGCGGCGCGCTGGCCTACGCCAAAACGGTGCTGTTCATCCGTGATAACTAGGCCAAGGCGGCGAAAGGCAACGTCCTTTTGAATCAGCGCATGTGTGCCCACGGCCAAGTCGATTTCACCACGTTTTAGCATCGCCTTGATCTCCTTTTTCTCCGCTGCGCCGGTAGCGCCGGTCAAAAGGGCACAATGGATGCCTGCCGGGCTGAGAAGGCCCTTCAGCGTGTGATAGTGCTGCTCAGCTAAAATGCCTGTGGGCGCCATCAAGGCGCATTGAAAGCCATTTTTGGCCGCGGTATGGATGAGTGCCGCCGCCACCGCTGTTTTACCAGAGCCGACATCCCCTTGCAGCAGCCGGCTCATCGGTGTTTTAGAACGCATATCACGCAGGCATTCTGAAACAGCGCGCCGTTGTGCACCGGTGGGGGAAAAGGGAAGCAGCGCGAAAAAAGCTTCGCTGTCATCCTGATTCATCTGTGCCGCCGTCTGTGTTCTGGCGCGGGCCTTCAAGCGTAGCAGGCCAATTTGCAGGGTGAGCAGTTCCTCAAATACCAGCCGCCTGCGCGCCTGCAAAAGCGCTTGCTCATCTGCTGGAAAGTGGATGTTTTTCAGGGCGAAGCGCACATGGCAAAGGCCTTGCTCCTGGCGAAGCACATCCGGCAGGGGGTCTTCAAGCAGGCTGCGCCGCATAGCCAGAGCGCTGGCGACGCAGCCTTCAATCACGCGGGTGGAAAGCCCCTGCGTTTGCGGATAGATCGGCCGGATTCGCCCACCTGTCTGTGCCGATTCCACGAGAGGGGAGGCCATCTCGCGGCGGCCAAACTGCCCGCCGACCCGACCGAAGAAGAGATATTCTTCCCCCACTTCGAGCTTTTCAGCGGCATAAGGATTGTTGAAAAACGTGACCTGCATCAGGCTCACGCCATCGGTCACGGTTGTTTTATAGAGGGTAAGGCCCTTACGGATCAGGTGCTTGGATGGTGTGCGGGATACGATCGCTTTCACACAGCAGGTTTCGCCGAACGGCGCGCCTGCAATGGAAACCGTTGTGCTCCAATCCTCGTAGGCACGCGGGTAAAAATGAAGCAGGGCGTCGATGGAATCCACGCCGAGCCGCTGGAACAGCTCGGCGCGTTTTTCCCCCACGCCCTTGAGATAACGGATATCCGTATGTAGCTGGTTTTGCATGCGTAAAATCTCCCGTTTCGCACTTATTCCACCGAGATGATGAAATAATACACCGGCTGGCCGCCGTTGACGATGGAGATATCAACATTCGAGCCATATTTGGCGGTGAGCATATTCTGGAGCTCCAGCGCCTGCTCCTCGGTGGCATCCGCGCCGTAAAAAATGGTGATGAGCGAACAATCCCGTTTGTTGTAAAGGTGCTTGGTCACGCGATAGGCAACATGCAGGAGATCCTGCTCGACCACTGTAATTTTACCATTTTCCATGCCGAGGATCTGGCCTTTTTGAATACTCTCCCCGTCAATGGAGCTGTCGCGCGCGGCAAAGGTGACGAGGCCGGTGCCCACATGCTGCGCTGCTTTCATCATGTTGACGTGGTTTTCCTCCGCACCGAGCGATTCGTCGAAATTGAGCATTGCAGTCACACCCTGCGGAATGGTGCGCGTTTGTAATACGCTGACGCCGCGATCTGCGAGCGGGATCGTCTGCTCAGCAGCCATAATAATATTTTTATTATTGGGTAAAACGAAAACATGCTCCGCAGGGGTGGCCATGATCGCGTCGAGAATATCCTCCGTGCTTGGGTTCATGGTTTGCCCGCCGCTGACCACTTGATCGGCTCCAAGCTCTAAAAACAACTCCTTGAGCCCTTGCCCAGCAGCGACCGCCACAAAACCAAAGGGCTTGGCCGGCTCCTGCACGGCAGGCGCTTCCGGTTGCGTTTCGGGCTCATTGGGGGAGCCAAAGGCGGCGTTCGTATGCTGCTGGCGCATATTATCAATTTTGATATTGACCAGGGGGCCATATTTCAGAGCTTCCTGGATGACATTGCCCGGCTCATTGGAGTGGACGTGGACTTTGATGATCGTGTCATCATCCACCACAACCACACAATCCCCAATGGATTCGAGATAGGCGCGCAGACGGACAGGATCCCGTGTGGAGCGCGGATCCTTATGGATCAAAAATTCAGAACAATATCCGAATTCGATCTCTCCATCCGCGTTGGCAACGATTTCCTTCCGCTCGCCGTGATGCTGGGCAGTGATGGGGGAAGCCTCACCCGCGGTGCTGTCGATGATGCCGCTACCGTTAAAAACGCTGCGCATTCCCTCCAGAATCAGCACAAAGCCTTGGCCACCTGCATCTACTACGCCAGCTTTTTTAAGGACGGGAAGAAGCTCCGGTGTGGTGGCAAGCGCCTTTGCCGCGCTTTCACAGGCGGCGTTGAAAACAGCAATCGCATCCGCGCCAGTGTTCGCCGTGCGCTTGGCGCTTTCTGAAGCAAGGCGGGCCACGGTAAGGATTGTGCCCTCTGTGGGCTTCATCACGGCGCCGTAGGCCATCTCTACACCAATTTGAAGCGCATTCGCAAGGGCGACGCCATCCACCTCCCGGCAACCTTTTAATCCTTTGGAGACCCCACGAAAGATCAAGGATAGAATCACCCCGGAATTGCCCCTTGCTCCGCGCAGGAGCGCGGAGGCAACCGCCGCGGCAACTTCGCCCGCGCCCGCGTTTTCCATGCGGGAAACCTCCCGCGCGGCAGCACCAATGGTCATGGACATATTCGTGCCCGTGTCGCCATCCGGCACGGGGAAAACATTGAGCGCGTCAACATCGCCGCGATGATTATTGATATGGTGAGAAGCGGAGACCACCGCGTCCCGAAGCATACTGCCGGTTATCACTGTATAAGCACTCCTTACGGTTCATTCTACCTGGCACAGGGCGCAAGCCAGCCTTGCCTTCAGCGAGGCGTTCGGCGGCGCTGTTAGGATTTCATCCCATCCACAAACACATTGACCTTGCGCACTTCAAAGCCGGTCGCCTCTTCCACCGTATAGCGCACCTTATTGACGATGCTTTTAACAATGGCAGAGATATTGAGCCCATAAGTTACGATAATGTGTAGGTCAATGGCAAGGCCGTCGCCCTCTTTACGCACAGCGACTCCCTGGTCGGGGAAGCTGCGGCGGCGGTTGAAAAAGGAGCGGATGCCTTGCCGGGCGTTGCTGTTGGCCATGCCGACAACGCCAAAGCAGGATGAGGCGGCGTTGCCCACCAGGCTGGAGAAATAGGATTCTGAAATCTCGATTGTGCCAAGATGGTTTTCCATCCGGATCATTTGCGCAGACCTCCCTCTCGATGCTGCGTGTGCCATGGGAAAGCCGAAACCATAGCATTACAGCCAATCATTATACACGATAATTCGAAAAACAGCAATGGATGGGGGGATAACTTAATGGATTGTTTACGATTGTGCATGGTTACTTGGGGTGTAAAAAGGAGAATACTGGGCACATATACAATAATTAAATATAATATTATTTATGTGTACAATAAATTTTTCAATTATTTACAATATATAGGCAGTATGCTAAAATAAAATTGAATGAAATAGAATGGCGTGATGCCAATCTACATTTTATCATAGGTAGGCGATTCATCCCATTGATTGAGTGGATATCTAGAAGGGAAGGCTTGATTGATCGAATGGATGGCCGGTTAATATTTATTCTGCATGGAATACAAGCTATGTAACGAATTCTCCTTGGGAGGAGTTTAAACCAACGTTTTACAAGGATCAACTTGACTTGTAAGGAGGGAGATCATGTGGGGAAACGGCTTTCCGGCTATGCGGTTTTTGCACTGTTTTTCCTGATCGTTGTGAAAGCCGTGCGTTTTTTCGTCCGGCAGCCCGGCGGCAGGATGGATTGCTTTTTTCTCGCGGCTTTTGCGGCCTTTGGGATATTTGGCGTGGCCGTCCTCGTGGAGGGGGGGGCGCCAATCCCGCAAGGCGGGTCAGAGGCGGATTCTATCTCTTTCGATTTTGCTGGTTCTTATCACAGGCTTCTTTTTGCTGATGGATTACCGGGAGTATGCAATGCTCAGGCAGGTTACAGCCCTGCTTGGGGGCGCGGCCTGACACGGTTGCAGTTGCCTTGACGGAGCGTCGGGGCAGGGTCGGCGGACAGCGTTTTGAAATGCGAAAAGGGAGGTCTTTTGAATGCGGGCAAGACAGATTCTTCAGATTTCAGGGTTGCTGCTCCTCTGCCTGTTCCTCTTGAGCGCGTGCGATGGCTGTGGGCCGCTGGATACCCTGCGTGTGGACAGCCCGCTGGATGAAAGTGAAATCACGCTACCCATCCAAAAGGGTTATGGCCAGCTTGCCGGTACCTCCGCCTACTTCCGGACGAAACAGACGCCGCGGGATCTATATCAGGCCTATAAAGCGCTGGAGGCGGAGAAAGGGCTGCGGGTAACGCCTTATCCGGCAGGCCTGCTCATCGAGCAAACCGGCGGCAGCGGTGCGCGGTATTACTGGCTGGCCGCCACGCGGGAGAGCACAAAGCGCGGGCGGTGGTACCTGCTCTCGAATATGGAGGCTAAGATTGTGGATCGAGATACCTGGTTTGAGGAGGAATGGACGCCGCAGCAGGGCGGCGATGTGCAAACGCCGGTTACAGGCGCAATGATCCTATTGCCCTACCATCTGCTCGCGCAGGAGGCGCAGGTTCCCTTCAACGAGGTATCGAAGGATACGTTCACTGCGGGCGTGCTGTACCGGATGGAAGAGTCGCCGGAATCATTCTATCAATTCTATGAATCAATGAACGTCTACCGCCTGGAAAAGCGGGAGAACGGGTTTTCCATCCTCTCGTATGCGGAGGGCTTCGACGCTTCCAAGGCGCTGCGCACCTGCCCGGCGGTTACGTTTATCTTCCATACGATAGGCGGAAACACCTATTTCAGCGCACAGCTGGATTAAACCACAATGAAAAAACGGCCCCGCACAGGCTTTTCGAACCTGTGCGGGGCCGGTCTATCTGATCCGCGTTAAAAGTGCCAATCCTGCAAATTCGCATACACATCGCCAGAGTAGCTTATAAGCTTCCCTTGCACATCCCTGCTGCGGGCCGCAACCCCTTTGCGCAAGCAGATGGGAAGGAAGGCGGGGCTCTCCTGGAAGGAATTGAGAAAATCCTGAAGGGAAACAGCGCCTGTGAGCATTTGATGATAAGCGGCCGCCAATGCGCCCTCCAAGTTCACCCCGGCTTGGGCTGCTCCAGATTCTTCAAAAAATGGAAGGAGGCTCATGTTGTTGGAGAGCTTTACTTCCCCAAGATATAGATCAAAGCTGCCGCCCTGCACCGCCTTCGTGTAATCCGCCCATGCGAGCTGGGAAACCGTTATCTTTATGCCTACGGCAGAAAGTTGGGTGGCGATTAAATTGGCTGCGGAAAGGCGGAAGGGATTCCCTTGATTGACGATCAGTGTGAATGTCAGCGCCTTCCCATTCCCGGTGCGCGCGCCGGAGGCATTGGTTTTGTCGAAACCGGCTTCTTGCAGCAGCTGAACGGCAGCTTCCTTATTCTGCTTGACGTCTGCACACGTCAGCCCTTTCAGCGCATGCCAATCCGGGCGAAACGGGATGGCGCTGGCTGAGGCATGGCCCTGATAGGCGGAGGAGGCGATCTCCTCCCGCGCAAGCGCAAGGCTCATCGCCTGTAGCACTTTCTGATTCTGCAAAAGTTCGTTTTTGGATTGAACGCCGAGAAAAACAAGGTTATTCATCAAGAATTCTTCTGTGTTGGCGTTGATTCGCTGATAGACGCCGCCGCTTAAATCATTGAAAATAAAATTGACGTTGCCAATCTCCAAGCTGTGAATCACCGAATCGCTATCCGGCACATCGACAAGGGTGATCGAGGTGAAATTCATTTTGTCGCCCCCTGACCAGGCCTTATTGGCCTTCAGGGTGACGGAGCTGTCGCCTCGCACTGCCGTATAGCGCCCGCTGCCAACCGGAATCGCCGTTTCAGAGGAGTCGCTCCCGCGCTTGATTACGGCAAAGTCAAGGCAAGCCAGCGCATAGGGATCGGCTTCTTTCAAGGTGAACACAATTTCGCCGTTTTGCACTTTTGCGCCGCTGAAATTGGAGAGCTGCGCCCGATAATGCGGGGATACCGCTGCCTTTTCAAAGGAATAGACAACATCTGAAGCGGAGAGGGAAGATCCGTCGGAAAAGACAAGGCCGCTTTTGAGGGCAACGCGCACCTGCGTGCCGCTGACGCTGCCGGAGGTGGCGAGAAAGGGCTGCGGTGAAAGCGCCGCGTCAACCGAGTAGAGGGAATCGTAAAGCACAGTGGAGAGCAGCTGGTTCGGCAGGCTTTTCGCTGAAAACGGATTGAGAGAATCGCCTTTTACATACGGCAGGGAGAGCCTCCCAGTGCCGCCCGTGTTTTGCAGGCTTTCTGAAATGACTGTTTCCTCTCCAGAGGCGGCGGTGGAATCCTCCGCAGGAGGCTCCTTCCCGCAGGAGGCAAGTGACACGAAGCAGACGGACAGGCATAACATCAGGGCAATCCACCGGGCAAAAGCTGAAGGCTTCATTATGATGACCATTCCTTTCTTGCGTCGTTTTCGGAGGAAAGCACGCCAAGCGTGCGCTTACTGCTTTTAGAACGGGATTTATTGAATGCAAACGCGTTGAATTTGGGTTGTTTTGCCGCTGTGCTCATCAATTTCAAAGATGCAGCCGCACATCATGCAGGGACCGTCCCCGTTTTCAAAGCGGACAGGCATTCCAGTGCGCATTTTTTCGATTGCCAGTTCCGGGCGGACGCCCAACACGGATTGGATCTCTCCGGTCATGCCAAGGTCGGTCAAATACCCTGTGCCTTGCGGCAAAATTTGCTCGTCGGCCGTCTGCACATGCGTGTGCGTGCCGAACAGGGCAGAAACGCGACCGTCCAGATAAAAGCCGAGCGCTCGCTTTTCCGCCGTGGCTTCCGCGTGAAAATCCACAATTTTGATCCGGCAGCTTTTTAATTCCTCCTGTCGAAGCAGGCGGTCAACACAATCAAACGGATTTTCCAGCGGATCGAGGAAAACAACACCCAGCAAATTGATCACAGCAATTTGGACGCGCCCCTTATCGATAATCTGATACCCGCGCCCTGGGCTGCCCGCGCGGTAGTTGGCGGGGCGGATAAGATATTCTGTTTCATCGAGGTAGGTATATATCTCACGGCGGCGATAAACGTGGTTGCCTGTGGTGATTAAATCCGCTCCGCTGGTGAATAGGTCCTGCGCTGCCGCAGGCGTAATGCCGTTGCCCGGCGCGGCGTTTTCACCGTTGACAATACAAACATCGATTTGATTGAGCTTCTTAAAGGAGGGAAGGTGCGCGCGCAGAAAGTCGCAGCCGCCTGCGCCTACCACATCCCCAATTGCAAGAATATTCATGCGATCATGCCTTTCTGTGCCGGTAATCGGCAAACGCTGCCCGCTTTTCTGTGCATGCAGGGAAAAGCGAATGCAAAAGGAGGGTATACATCCCTGCATACCCTCCCAACATGTCAAAAAAATTATTTTGCGTAATCAACAGCACGGTTTTCACGGATTATGTTAACCTTGATCTGCCCGGGATATTCGAGCTCGCTCTCAATCTTTTTCACGATTTCTCGCGCGATGAGCGTCATCTTATCGTCCGTGATGACCTCAGGCTTCACCATGATGCGCACCTCGCGCCCCGCCTGAATGGCGAAGGAACGGTCAACGCCCTCAAAGGAATTTGCAATTTCCTCGAGCTTTTCCAACCGTTTGATATAATTCTGGACGTTTTCACGCCGTGCGCCGGGGCGGGCGGCTGAAATAGCGTCCGCTGCCTGAACAAGGCAGGCGACGATCGTTTTGGGCTCTACATCACCATGATGTGCCTGAATTGCATGAACCACGGCTTCGTTTTCGCGGAACCGCTTGGCGTATTCCACGCCAAGCTCCACATGAGAGCCGTCGAACTCGTGGTCAAGCGCCTTTCCGATATCGTGCAAAAGGCCTGCCCGGCGGGCGGTTTTGATATCCGCGCCGATTTCGGAAGCCATGAGCCCCGCGATGTAGGAAACCTCCAGGGAGTGGTTGAGCACGTTCTGACCGTAGCTTGTACGGTACTTGAGCTTGCCGAGGAGTTTCACAAGCTCCGGATGCACGCCGTTGACGCCGGCATCTACTACGGCGCGCTCGCCCGCCTGTTTGATAGTAGCCTCTACCTCACGGCGCGCTTTGTCAACGGTTTCCTCAATGCGGGCCGGATGGATGCGCCCGTCTGTAATAAGCTTTTCCAAAGATACGCGCGCAATTTCACGGCGTACCGGATCAAAGCTGGAAAGTGTGATGGCTTCGGGCGTGTCGTCAATGATGAGGTCAACGCCCGTGATTGTTTCAAGCGCACGGATATTACGGCCCTCGCGGCCGATAATGCGGCCTTTCATCTCATCGTTCGGCAGCGAAACAACGGAAACAGTCGCTTCCGCCGCATGGTCGGCTGCACAGCGCTGAATGGCAGTGGCAACAATCTCCCTTGCGAGCGTATCCGCCTCATCTTTGGTTTTCTGTTCGAATTCCATGATTTTGACGGCCTTCTCATGGGTGAGATCGTCCTCCAGGTTTTTGAGCAGATATTCTTTTGCCTGCTCTTGAGTAAACCCGGAGATCCGCTCAAGCATTTCAAACTGGCTTCTTTTGATGCTCTCTACTTCATCCAGACGCGTTTGAGCATCTTTCAGTTTTTTGTTGAGCGTTTCATCCTTTTTTTCGAGATTTTCAATCTTGCGGTCGAGCGTCTCCTCCTTTTGGATGATCCGGCGTTCCTGGCGCTGAACTTCTGAGCGGCGTTCCCGCAGCTCGCGTTCCAACTCGTTGCGCTGTTTGTGAATTTCGTCCTTTGCCTCAATGATGGCTTCCTTTTTTTTGGTTTCCGCCTCTGCAAGAGCGTTGTTAACGATCCGGGTCGCCTCTTGCGTGGCAGAGCCAATCTCTGCTTCTGCAACGCGCTTGCGGTGCATTTGGCCAAGCAAAAAGCCCACAATGCCAAATACCACGGCGCTGGCAACCACGGCAATTATGATTTTTATAATGTCCGTCATGAAATAAAGTAGCACCTCCCTCATTACAAGTGTTTTTGTTTTTGTTCATCATCAAAAGAATCGCAGCAGATTTGCCTGCGGCAGGGCACACAAGGAAAAAGAGCTCTCCCGCTTGCCATTGCAGTTGCGGAAAAGGATCATCTATATGCCCTGAAGCATGTTTGCCATTTATTTCAGAGAAAATGCGCAAAACGATGTATGAGTTCGCATAATGATACACCATCCCTAGTATTTTACCCCGAACAGGGGAAACTGTCAAGAAAATTGTATTCCCACGCGGCAATTTTCAGCGGGAAAAACAAAGTTACGCCCTCACACGGCATTTTCCTACACGGGGGCCGAAGGCTCCGCGATGGGTTCAGAGGCGAAAAATTTCCATTTCAGGGCGGTTGACAAAGGCGCCCGGCGGTGATACGATAAAACCAATCTAAAAAAGCTGTGATGGAGAGTGCTTTTTCCAAGTAATACCTTTTTCAGAGAGTGCCCGAAGCGTGCTGGAATCGGGCGCATTGGTTTGGAAGGCATACCGCTCCGGAGCGTGTATCGAAAAGCGGTATGATCGCGTTAAGATACGCCGTAGGCGCTGCGTTAAGGCGTTTTGAGTGGCGGCTTTGTGCCGCAAGCAGGGTGGAACCGTGGAGCAAAAAGCTTCATCCCTCATTTGTTGAGGGATGAAGCTTTTTTGTTGCAGGCTTGCTTACTGCTCTATTTCATGGATATGCTCTGTGCCAAGATACTGGTAGATGAATTCATCCTGTAGACACCGGTAGGCCAGATGGCTGTGGGAGAATGGGGGATGAGCGCTTCCGGTCGTTAAGGCGAGCCCTAGGCCAAGGCGGTTGAAAAACCAACGGATGGGTTGTTTCATCATATGTGATACCTCCAGTTTGTCGATGATTCGCATGGTGCAGGAGAGGGTGCGTCCTCTCATCTGCTCTGTGCTTTCAGTTTACACTGTTTTGCTGATTTATCCATGCAGAAACCGGTATGCTTTATATACTTTCCGGCAGGAAGAAGAGGGAGGATGGCTAGTGGCAGGGAACCGTTTGCTGATATTTCAAAGCGAGGCGCCGGTGTTTCTCCCCCATTTGTTGGAGGTGGGGCTGTATCATGGAGCGGCGCTGCCGGAAGAAAAGGATACCGCATGGCACTTGGGCCGCCCAAAGGCGGATTATTTGCTCTTTCATTGCATCACGGGTGGGCTGCGTATCGCCTGCCGCCAGAAAGAATATTCGTTGCAAGCCGGATGCGCGCTGCTGCTGGATGGCAAGCAGGCTGTTTCAGTGGAGGCGCAGGCGGGGGCACGGGTTGCCGCGTTCCGCTTCCGGTGTGAAAAAGGCAAGCCTCCGCTACGGGTTGGCCGGGTGAATCAAGTGGCTCATGGGCCGGTACAGGAGGCGCTTTACACAGTCCTATCGGCGGTAGACGAACCCGCAGAGCCTCTTGCGTGCAACCAGCTCAGCCTACAGTTTGCGCTTTTGCTATACGAGTGGCGAGGGGCGGCAGAAAATAGAGAACGAAAGCCAACCGTATCCGCCTATGAAGCGGAAATCCATGAGGCAGTATCCTATATGCGGGCACATCTGGATGAAAAAATCCAGATGTCGGAGCTGGCCAAGGGGCTGCACCTCTCTGAGCGGAATTTTCGCAAGTGCTTCACGGCGTCGATCGGGGTTTCTCCCAAGGCATATTTGCAGAAGGCGCGGCTGGAACACGCTAAGGATCTGCTGCGGGCCGGAGAGCAGAGCATCAGCGAAATATCGGAAGCGGTCGGGTATTATTCCCAATTTCAGTTCAGTCGAGATTTTAAAAAGGAATACGGCCTAACGCCCTCTGATTATCGCGGCGGAGCGGAGGTTCCCCGCGCAAAAAAGGCCGGTAATCCGAAAAAGAAATAGGAGGCTATCTCATGATAAACGTTACCTTAAAGGGCGGCGAAATCCGTCAGTATGAAGCTGGCACAACGGCTTTGGATGTTGCCAAAGCCCTTGGATCAGGGCTCTACAAGGCTGCCTGTGCATGCAAAATCAACGGGGAGCCATGCGATTTGCGCACCGCGTTGCCGGATGGTTGTGAGCTTGCCATTCTCACCTTTGACGATGCGGAGGGGAAACATGCTTTCTGGCATACTGCTTCGCACATCATGGCGCAGGCCGTTAAACGGCTGTATCCGGATGTGAAGCTTACCATCGGCCCGGCGATCGAGAACGGCTTTTACTATGATTTTGACGCTGGCGAGCCGCTTACACCCGAGACACTGGAGAAAATTGAGGCCGAGATGAAACAGATCGTCAAGGAGGCGCTGCCGCTTGAGCGGTTTGAGCTTTCCCCAAACGAAGCGGTCAAGCTTATGGAGGCGAAAAACGAGCCCTATAAGGTGGAGCTAATCGGCGAGCACGCGGGAAAGGGCGAGCCGATTTCCTTTTACCGGCAGGGTGAATTCACGGAGCTCTGCGCCGGGCCGCATCTGCCGGATACGGGCCGGGTCAAGGCCTTTAAGCTCACCAGTTGCACAGGCGCTTATTGGCGCGGTGACGCAAAAAATCAGATGCTTCAGCGCATTTATGGCACGGCGTTCCCAAAGCAGGCCGCGCTGGACGAATATCTGGCCCGCATGGAAGAGGCCAAGAAGCGCGATCATAGGAAACTTGGAAAAGAGCTGGAACTGTTTACCATCATGGAGGAGGGCCCCGGCTTCCCGTTTTTCCTGCCCAAAGGGATGGTTCTCAAAAATCTGCTGATCGACTATTGGCGCGAGATCCACCGCGAGGCAGGCTATCAGGAAATTTCCACGCCAATGATCCTTAGCCGCTCTCTCTGGGAGCGCAGCGGCCATTGGGCGCATTATAAAGAAAACATGTATACCACTGTGATCGATGAGGAAGATTATGCGATCAAGCCGATGAACTGCCCAGGCGGGATGCTGGTGTATAAAACGAAGCCGCGTTCCTACCGCGATCTCCCCCTGCGGGTGGGCGAATTGGGGCTGGTGCACCGCCATGAGCTCTCCGGCGCGCTGCACGGGCTGATGCGTGTGCGCTGCTTTACGCAGGATGATGCGCATATCTTCATGACTCCGGATCAAATCAAGGAGGAAATCAAGGGCGTGGTGGCGCTGATCGACAAGGTGTACGGCACATTTGGCTTTCCTTACAAGATTGAGCTATCCACCATGCCGGAGGACCATATGGGCGAGCTTGCGGACTGGGAACGCGCAACGGATGCCCTGCGTGGCGCCATCACTGAGCTCGGCTATGCGTATGAGGTCAACGAAGGCGACGGCGCCTTCTATGGCCCAAAGCTCGATTTCCATTTGCAGGATTGCCTAGGCAGAACTTGGCAGTGCGGCACGATCCAGCTCGATTTTCAGCTGCCTGAGCGCTTCGAGCTCGAATATACGGGCGCGGACGGCCAAAAGCACCGCCCAATCATGATCCATCGCGTGGTGTTCGGCAGCATTGAGCGCTTCATCGGCATTCTGATCGAGCATTTCGCGGGCGCATTCCCGCTATGGCTTGCGCCGGAGCAGGTGCGCATCCTGCCAATCTCCGAGCGCCACCACGAAAAGGCGCGGGAGATATACCAGCAGCTCTTTAACGCGGGGATGCGAGTTGAAATCGACGAGCGCAGCGAAAAAATCGGCTACAAGATCCGTGAGGCGCAGTTGCAAAAAATTCCGTATATGCTCATCATCGGCGACAAGGAGGCGGAGAGCGGAACGGTATCCGTCCGCCGCCGTGGCGAAGGCGACCTTGGTGCGGTGAAAACAGAGGCGTTTCTTGCCACCGCGCTTGCGGAAATCACAGCGAAACAAATGAACTGATAAAGGGAGATTCAATATGATTCATGTAACATTAAAAGGCGGCGTCGTCCGCCAGTATGAGGATGGGGCCACGGCGATGGATGTTGCCAAATCTTTAGGCGCCGGGCTTTATAAAGCTGCGTGTGCATGTAAAATTGACGGAGCCCTGTGCGATCTGCGCACCGCGCTGCCTGGGGACTGCGCGCTTTCAATTCTCACCTTTGACGATGCGGAGGGCAAGCGCACCTTCTGGCACACGGCCTCCCATATTATGGCGCAGGCGGTCAAGCGGCTGTATCCACAGGCGAAGCTCACGATCGGCCCGGCAGTTGACAACGGCTTTTACTACGATTTCGACGCGGAAGAGCCGTTCACCCCGGAGTCGCTCGCCAAAATTGAAGCCGAAATGAAAAAAATCGTGAAGGAAGCGCTGCCGCTGGAGCGGTTTGAGCTTGCGCCTGATGATGCGGTTAAGATTATGGAGGAGAAAGACGAACCCTATAAGGTGGAGCTCATCCGCGAGCATGCGGAGAAGGGCGAGCCGATTTCCTTCTACAAACAGGGGGAATTCACGGAGCTGTGCGCCGGCCCGCATTTGCCGGATACAGGCCGGGTCAAGGCATTCAAGCTGACAAGCTGCACGGGCGCTTATTGGCGCGGCGACGCAAAGAACAAGATGCTCCAGCGCATTTACGGCACCGCGTTTCCGAAGCAATCCGAGCTGGATGCGCATCTAACGCAGCTGGAGGAGGCCAAAAAACGCGATCACAATAAGCTTGGCCGCGAGCTGGAGCTCTTTACGACTTCCGACGTGATCGGCCAGGGGCTGCCGATCCTGCTGCCCAAGGGCGCGCGTATTGTTCAGATTTTGCAACGCTTTGTGGAGGATGAGGAGCAGAAGCGCGGCTGGCTGCTGACGAAAACGCCGTTTATGGCGAAGAGTGATCTCTACAAAATTTCCGGCCATTGGGATCATTATAAAGACGGCATGTTCGTGCTGGGCGATGAGGAGAAGGATGACGAGGTGTTCGCCCTGCGCCCGATGACCTGCCCGTTCCAATATCAGGCGTATCTCAACAAATCCCGCTCCTACCGCGACCTGCCGCTGCGCTATAACGAGACCTCCACGCTGTTCCGCAACGAGGCCTCCGGCGAGATGCACGGATTGATCCGTGTGCGGCAATTCACAATTTCCGAGGGCCATCTGATGTGCACGCCCGAACAGTTGGAGGATGAATTCAAGGGCTGCCTGGAGCTCGCCATCTTTATGTTGAAAACGGTGGGGCTGTATGAGGATGTATCCTATCGCTTCTCTCAGTGGGATCCAGACGACCGTGAAAAATATATCGGCACACCCGAGCAGTGGGCCGAGGCGCAGGGCGTGATGCAGAAAATCCTCGACCATCTGGGGCTGGATTATGCCGTGGGCGTGGGCGAAGCAGCTTTCTACGGGCCGAAGCTTGATATCCAGATCAAGAATGTCCACGGCAAAGAGGATACGCTCATCACCATCCAGATCGATCAGATGCTCGCGGAAAAATTCGGCATGGAGTATACGGACAAGGACGGCGCAAAAAAGAACCCCTATATCATCCACCGCACCTCCATCGGCTGCTACGAGCGCACGCTTGCGCTGCTCATCGAGAAATACGCGGGGGCATTCCCGCTGTGGCTTGCGCCGGAGCAGGCGCGCATCCTGCCGATCTCCGAGCGGCACCATGACACGGCGCGCGCGGTTTATGAGAAGCTGTGCGGCGCGGGCCTCCGCGTGGAGCTGGATGAACGCAGCGAGAAGATCGGCTATAAGATACGCGAGGCGCAGCTTCAGAAAATCCCGTATATGCTCGTCGTCGGCGACAAGGAGGCGGAGAGCGGGACAGTATCCGTCCGTATGCGCGGGGAAGGCGATATCGGTGCGATGGCCGTTGATGATTTTTTGGCGCGCGCGTTGCTGGAGGTAGCGGAAAAAAAACGGTAAGGAACGTGTAAAAAAGGCTGTAGGGCTCTTGTTCTGCGGCCTTTTTACAATATTATATAAGGGAGGAGTAAAGAAAGCGACGGAGTATCCTGCCGCCGCTTTCTGAAACAGCAAGCTATGAAGAAGCTCAGTAAAAAAGCCAGGACGGCCATCATCAGCACGGTAGCCGTCGTGCTCGTCGCCGCAATTGCCGGCACGAGCGGGTATCTTATCCACAAGAAGGTGCCGGTTAAGCCCTCCAACGAAGTGGAGCAGGTGAAGATCGACACCAAAACCGCTGGCACACTGCGCATGGGGGTCATCAGCGACACCCAGCTGCCACCGAATAAAAAGCTGGAAGAGGCGCAGGAGGGCCTTTACCGCGAAAACCTAAAAAAAGCGTTTGAGCTGCTGAAAACGCAGAACGTCGACGCAATTCTCCACGTGGGGGATATTGGCGATATGTGCAGCAGGTATGCGTATGAAACGTATCTCAATGTGTTTCACGAGGTATTCCCGGACGAAAACACGCGTCCCTATGAGTTCCGCATCATGGGCAATCATGATACCTGGTTCGATACCGATTGGAGCACCACGCCCGCCAAGCACAAGCTTTACCAGAGCGTGTTCAAAGAGAACCCGAACCGCCATCTTTCCATCAACGGCTTCCACTTTATCTGCGCAAGCCCTGACAACACTGGAAACGCGGACGGCTATTCCCAGACAATGCGCGATTGGATGAAGGAGCGCCTTGCGGTTGCGAAGGAGCAGACAAAGACGGGCAACCCGATCTTCTTGATCACGCACCATAACATTCCGGATACTGTCTACGGCGGCAGCGACTGGGGCGCGGAGCAGGTGCGCCAGGCGGCCACCGATTTTGAGCAGGTTGTCTCGATTTCCGGCCACAGCCATTTCTCCATATTGGATGAACGCTCGATCGACCAGAACCAGCTCACTGCCTTCACCACGCAGTCGCTCGCCTATGTGGATATGGAACGCAATATGTTCAACGCCTTTAAAGGCCTCTATGACGACGAAGGGGCGCTCAAATATAACCCCTCCTCCAGCTACGCCAGCGCGCCCGCGCGAGATGATGAAAAGCCGATGTGCCTGATCATGAATATCACGGATCAAAGCACGGTAGTCGAGCGATGGAATATTATCGACCAGGTTGAGGAGAAGGCTGACAGCCGCTGGAAGCTCACCTACCCGATGGAGCGCGGCAATTTCCAATACCGCTATGATGCGCGCGCAGCGAAAAGCGTTGCGCCGGAATTTCCTAAGAACGCTTCTATAACCTATAATCCGTCCATCCCTTCAACGCGCGAAGTGGCTGGAAAAACGCCTACTCTGCCGGGCGTCAGCTTCCCCGCGGCAACAAATCCGGATTTGGTCAACCTCTATCTCTATGAGCTGACCAATGCGCAGACGGGCAAGACATATGTTTATAAGACCTATTCCGATTATTATCTGGGCCTCGGCTCCATGGCAAAGCAGGTGGATTGGGCGATCGATCCGACGCTGCCCAGCGGCAGATATACGGTAAGGGTTTATGCCTATGAATCCTTTGGTAAGCGCAGCGAGCCACTAACGGCGGAGATTGATTACACGCAGCCGCAGCTCGAAATTCAGAAATAACATAGAAAACGGCCGGGCGGCGGCCTTCGCCCGGCCTATCTGAAGGAGAAAGCAGATGAAAAAAATTTGGAAAATTGTCATTGCGGCGGCCGTTGTGCTGGTTGTGGCGGCGGCTGTGACTACGGCGGTGTGCCTTCATTTCTTTTTAGCGCCCAAAATTGCCGAAACAAAAGATCTGGGCAGCGTCCATGACGGAAAAAACCTGCGCGTGGGTATCCTTGGCGATACGCAGCTGCCCGGCAGCGAAGAGGAGGAACAGGCCAACAAAGGCGTCTACAAGGCGAACCTGAAGGCGGCGCTCGAACTGATGAAGGAGCAGAAGGTCGATTTACTCATCCACGTTGGCGATTTCTGCGAGGTGGCGAGCGATTTCGGCTATCAAACCTATTTATCCGTATTCAATGAAGTATATTCGGACGCGGCCAGCCGCCCGGTGACCCAGTATATCATGGGCAACCATGATTTTTGGACGGAGGGCAGCCACGGTTACCCGGGCTATAAGCAAAACCTGTTTGAAAAGAATTTAGAGCAGTCGCCCTGGACGCACCTAATCCTCAACGGTTTTCATTTTATCGCCGCTAGCCCGGATTCAGGCGACTCTAGCCGTGCCTACACGGGCCGCGCGCTTAACTGGCTGGATGAGCAAATTGCGCTAGCAGAGAAGGACGCGGAAAAGGACGGCAAGCCTATTTTCGTCATCACGCACCAGAACCCCAGCGCCACGGTTTACGGCAGTGGGGAGTGGGGCGACCAGAGCTTGAAGAGCCTGCTCGACAAATATCCGCAGGCGGTGTCGATCTCCGGCCATAGCCATTTCTCAATTCTCGACGAGCGTTCTATTTATCAGGACAAGTTCACGGCCTTTACAACCCAGTCCATCGCCTATCTGGAGATGGAGCGTGATAAATTCGACGCCTTCCGCGCTTATGACGCGGAAACGAACGCTTACAGCACGCTGAAGGGCTATATCAGCTGCCCACCGGACGATACGCATGTGCCGATGTGCCTAATTATGAATGTCGGGCAGGAAAAAACAGAGATCGAGCGATGGAATGTGCTCGAAAAATGCGAGGAAAAGGCGGATAGCCGCTGGACACTTGCCTATCCGCTTGACCTGGCGCATTTTACCTATCGCATGAACGACAGGCAGATCGGGAGGGCTGCGCCGGTGTTCCCACAGGGCGCGGCAATTGCCTATGAATCCGAGATTTCGAATTGGAACCCGGATGGAGCGGTCAAATCGCTCCCCGGTATCTCATTCCCCGCTGCGCGGCATGCGGATCTGGTGCACAGCTATTTCCTGCGCCTGACGAATACGCAGACGGGCGCGCAATATGAATATACGGTCTATTCCGATTTTTATAAAGGCGAAAAAAGCATGGCGGATACGGTGAAGATTGCAATTGATCCGTCCGTGCCGGGAGGCAGCTATCGCGTGGAGGTATATGCGGCGGAATCCTTTGGGCAGATGAGCAAGCCCCTGGCCGGGGAGATCGACTACCGGCAGCCCGCGCCGCAGCAGCAGGTGCAATAAGGTTTGAGCCTATATATAATGAAAAGGCGGTGCAGGGGAAATCCCCCTGCACCGCCCCTTTTGTAAGGGGCCGCTGATGCGTTGTTTACAGGCAGCGCCCCGGTGATCACCGTAGAAGCCTGCGGTCGGGCGGCTTCAACCGTTTTAGGCGGGGAGCATGGAGGAAATGATTTTGACGAATTCCTCCTCTGTCAGGTTATCCGCTACGACCTCATAATCCAACCCCGCAAACTGAAACTGAGCGATCAACAAGTCGTAATAGCCAGCGGGCGTGTTGGGGCCGTCCTCAACGACTGTGTACGGACCGTAGTCCATTTTACGTTTGCCGAACAGCACCGCATGGCCGTTGAGATCGGTTTTTTGCATATCGTCCGGCCAGACATAGATGCAGTCGCTCCATAATTGCATTTTGGAGACCGATATGACCAACTTCCGTTCGAGCGGATTATAATCTGGGTTTCCAGGTGTTTCCTGATAATAAAAGCCGATAGAATCGTACAAAATGGTGCCGTCGTTTTTGTATATCATTGTAAAGGACATATCCTTTACATCAATGGCGTGCAAATCAGACGGAAGAAATGTGGGGCGAACGTCCCGGCCTAAATATTCCACCACCTGCGCAAAGGTCAGCTGCTTTTCAAAGGTCTCTTTCGGGTCGTAGTAGCGTCTGCTTGCGGAAATTGCTGCGCCGAGCTCATTAAAATGCGCTTTGGGCGCAGCGGCAGGCGTTGGGGGCTGCGTCTCCGGCGCCGCCGCAGCGAGCGTAGGGGGTTGCGTTTCGGCCGCGGCGGGGTGATTTGGGAGCGGGCTCCGCTGGGAGAACAGCACGGCCGCTGTGAGCAGCAGCGCGATGCATGCGGCGGCTGGTAAATAGGTGCGAAGGCTTTTTCGGCGCGCCTTTGGCGCGCACTCGCGCAGGATGTTCTGCCGGACCTGCTCTGGGTCGGGCAGGCAGGGCGCGATTGCCTGCCGAAGCAAATCTCGTTCTTGCATGAGAGTCATCCTTCCTTTCTTTGTATGCCGGGGATTGTACGGCTGTAGCGTTTTTTAAGGCTGATATTTCGCACGCAGCTCGGAGAGCGTGCGATACAGGCGGTTTTTCACGTTGGATTCGGTCATCTGCAATTCCGCCGCGATCTGCGGGATTGTTTGCTCCATATTATAGAAAAGATAAAATATTTTTTGGGTAACGGCAGGTTTGCCGCGCAGATGGAGGCGTATTTCAGCGAGAAGCGCGTCGGTGACCAAGCGGTCGTCAATGGAGGGTTCCTGCGTTTGCAGGGCCGCCTCGAACGGCTCGCCCTCCCGGTTTTCCCGTTCTATGGGAAGCCCGTTTTTCAACTTTTGCAGCAGGGTATAGTGCCGGTAGACCTTTTGTTTTGCAATTTGCATGGCAAAGGCCTCCGAGTTTTGGACATATTCGCCTCCCCTTTTTTTCAGAATGAAAAAAAGCTCTGTGTAGGTTTCCTGAAAGATATCCTGAATATCAGAAGGGTTTCCGCATTTTGAGGTGATATAGATGAGAACCTTTTGACTCGTTTCATCGTACATTTGATTGAAAAGGAGTTCGATTGCCTGGCCGGCCATTCCAATGCCTCCCTTTCCTTTGATGGCGGCGTGCTGAAACCTGTATGGCGGTTTGACGCCGTTCACTGTAGAAGCGTCTGAATCAGTCGAAAAAGTTTCAGAAGAATGAAACATTTTTTAAGAAAAGAGCTTTAGCTTGCATCGGCCTAGCCCGATGCATTATAATGGATAAGGTCATATCCTGTTTTATTTCATTTCTCATTATGGGAAGGACGACGAACATGTATCGCTGCAATATTGTGCCACGCCCCAACCAGATTCAGCCCAGGGAGGGCTTTTTTACGATCCCGCGTGAAGGGCGGATCGAGGATTTTGTCACGCGTATGATCGATACGCGGTTATCCGGCGCGGAGAGCTACCGGTTGCATGTCCGCCCGGAGGGGATTACAATCAGCGCCGGCACGCCGCGCGGGCTGTTTTACGCGATGCAGTCGGTCAGGCAACTCATAGCCACTAGCGTAGGGCGGATTCCATGCATGTGCATCTGTGACGAGCCGGCCTACCCTTATCGTGCCTTTATGATTGACTGCGCCCGCCATTTTTTCACCGTCTCGGATCTGAAAAAAATGATTGATGCCGCCGCGCTGTTTAAGATGAATGTGTTCCACTGGCATCTCACAGATGATCAGGGCTGGCGCGCTGAGGTGAAAAAACACCCGGAGCTGACCGAAATAGGCTCGATGCGGCGTTCCTCCGATTTTGGCGGAATCCATGTGGCCGGCCCTTATGGTGGGGCCTATACACAGGAGCAGATGAAGGAAATTGTTGCCTATTGCGCCGAGAGATATATTGAGGTGGTGCCGGAGTTTGACATGCCGGGCCATACCTCGGCCTTGCTGGCGGCGCATCCGGCTCTCTCCTGCACGGGCGGGCCGTTTCAGGTGCAAACAAAGCAAGGGATTTTTAAAGATATTCTATGTGCAGGCAAGGAGGAGACGTTTCGTCTCATTTTTGACGTCCTGGAGGAAATGCTTGCTGTATTCCCCTCCCGCTATATCCATATCGGTGGCGATGAAGCGCCGAAGGCGCGGTGGAAGGCCTGCCCGGATTGTCAGGCCCGAATGCGGGAAGAGGGGCTTTCAAGCCTTCAAGCGTTGCAGGGCTATTTTATGAACCGCATCATATCCTGGTTGGGCGACCGGGGGAGGGCGGCTGTTGTCTGGAACGAATCCCTGCGTGGCGGCAACCTTGCCCCCTCTGCCGTGGTGCAGATGTGGATGGATAAAAACGGGGAATGCGCGCGCTGGGCAAATGGTGGCGGCAAACTCATCGTATCCGATTTTTATCATTACTATTGTGACTACCCCTATGCGATGACCCCGTTGCGGAAAACGTACCATTACCGCCCGGCGCTCAAGGAAGTCAGGCCAATTTATCAAAAAAACATTCTGGGTGTGGAAGCACCGGTTTGGGCAGAATATATCGAAACCTTTGCGCACATGAGCGAAATGTGTTATCCTCGTTTTGCCGCCGTCGCAGAGGCGGGCTGGACGCGGGAAGAACGGCGCAATGCGGAGAGCTTTGAGCGGCGGTTTCAAATGGTGACGCCAATGCTTGCAGCATTGGGCGTCCATCCTGCTGCGCCGCAATTATGGAATCCGCGCCCGTATATGAGGTTGAAAGGAACAGCGCAATTTTTTCTGCCAAAGCTACCTTCTAATTTCCGTGATTAAGCATGTAGGGCATAAAAACAAAGGTTGAATTGTTCCAGGCGGGCCTTTTTCGAGTGCCCGCCTATTGTTTTTTGAAACGTCAGGCGCTCTCCGCTCGATGAGAGAGAAAAAATTGGATAAGTGGGGAATAGAAAACGGGAATTTCTTTTCATTATAAATAGAAAAAGTGCGTTGCTTTCCTATGGTTTTTAGGGATTATCCTATTTTGCACATATTTTTATCGAATAAAATGGTTTTATTCTACATAAACAGGCTTTTTTCAAGGCCTGAAAATATTGCGTACGCTGGGCGAATCGGCTAGAATAAGAATTAGGAACCTTGTGTTTTTTCACAACGTGCAGAAAAGGAGCGACTTGTATGGCTGAATTGAGATGGCATCCCTTGACCAAGGATTGGGTGATGATTGCGAGCAACCGGCAGAACCGGCCCAATATGCCGAAGGATTATTGCCCGTTTTGCCCGAGCTTTGGCAATGTGCCCGATTATGAAGTGCTGAAATATGATAACGATTTTCCCGCGCTTTCCCAGAATCCGCCGGAGCCGGATGATGTGGCGGATGACTTTTTTCGAGTGCGCCCTTCCTATGGCAAATGCGAAGTGATTTTATATTCTCCCGGCCATACGGTCACGCTCCCTGAATTGTCGGACGAGCATATGCAAAAGCTGGTTGCCCTTTGGTGCGAGCGGTATGAAGCGATGCGTGCGGATGAAAAGATTAAATATGTATTTCCATTTGAAAACCGCGGTGCGCTCGTGGGTGTTTCCATGCCGCATCCACACGGCCAGATTTATGGCTATTCCTATGTTCCCAAAAAGCTGGAGCTGGAGGCACAGTCTGCCCATGAGCATTATGAGCAAACAGGCAAATGCATTTTTTGCGATATGCTGGAGCATGAACTGGCTGCGGAGAAACGGATTATTTTCCGTAACGAGTATTTCACAGTATTCCTGCCCTTTTTCTGCGAATACCCGTATGGCGTATATATCTTCCCAAACCGTCACGTTCCTTATATGACGGATCTCAATGAAGAGGAGCGTTTCGCCCTCGGCGTTACCATCCGCGATACTGTGGCGATGTTTGACAATCTTTTTGATTATCAGTTTCCTTACATGATGTGCATGCATAACGCTCCCGTAAACACAGGGGACTATAGCAAGGATTATCACTTCCATATTGAATTTTTCCCGCCGATGCGCTCTGCGGATAAGCAAAAATTCAACGCATCCAGTGAAACAGGTGCATGGGCGCATTGCAACCCGCGCGCGCCGGAGGAATCCTCGGAGGAGATGCGCCAGGCATATCAAAAAATGCTGCGCAAACGGGCCGAAAAATAATTTTCAGGTTTCTCTACGGGGCAGAGTCTGTATCACAAAGTGAAAATTTTTAAAAATTTAACATGGATTGATTTGGAACCGCTGCGTTTTCTGCCAGCGGTTCCTTTTTTATGTGTTTATTTTATGTAATGCAATACTACTTTACACGTAATTTTTTAGATAAATCAGGCTTTTTTATGCGAATACAGCTCTATAACAATCACGAATTAAGATTTAGAGATGTTATGCAAATTATATATCATAACTTTATATTACTAATTTCAAGGATAATTATTCCGTTTCATACACATAATTCCTCGACATAAACCCATTATATGTGGTTTTGTATATAAAAAACATTAAATTCTAATATTTTTGGGAAATTAAATGTTGACATAGCTCAAATAAAGGTTTATATTGGAAATCGACAAGGGGAAAGTTGTCATTTGAAATCGAACCTTTTGTGGGAGATACCATGTTAATAATGTGGTCTTATTTCACATACTACCGTGGTGAGAGAAAAATGGAACGAATGGACGCGTGCTCCGGCCCCTATGAGCGCATGTGTTGGCCACATGTCTTTTTTCTCGGTTATTTTTCTTTAGAATGGCTGAGCCGGGCGCGTGAATATGGAAGAGGGAGGTGAGTCCAATGGCTTATGGTGAGCGCTGATGCCGCTTGATTCATGAGCTTCTGATTCTGAATGGACTAAGATGGCAAATACGCGCTATCAATTTGGACATGCCCGCATGCTTTGCGGGAGGCGCGTTTATACGCGCGCGAATCACCCGTTGGCGATTGGTTCGCTCAAATGAAGGCAAAAAGCAGAAACAAATGGGCCGTAGCAGGAGGCGGAAGCCGCTTTTTCGGAAGTGGATTTCGTTTATTTCTGCGTGTGGTTTCGTGTGAATCGGCAGTTGTGCGAAAAAAACTGCCATTTCCGGATGCTTTCAAAGTGGCCGTTGCAGCCGCGGAAACCGGATTGCCCTTCTACCGTGGGCGTTCGGGTTGCCTTCATCCGAAAACATTCTGCTTCGTCCAGATCCCGCCAAATTTTCAACGCTTTGCCCGCCAAGATAGGCTGGGATTGAGCGAGCCGTATCTGGAAATTTGCTCTTTGATCGAAGAGAAAAGGCTAAAAATGCTGCTTGAAGCCGGAATATTGGCCTGGAGTGATGATTTGGAAACGGCATATGGCGTTGTGAACTGGCTTTTCACAAAAGTTGAAACGAAAAAACGATGTCAGAATGAATTCGTTTTGACTGCGAAAAGACTGAATTTTGGCCCCATAATGCAGGAGAAAAGTGCGACTTAAAAAAACTTCAATTACAGGCTGAAATGCAGTCAAAATAAAGTCGTAATGACTGCATAATGACTGAGTTTTAGCCTCGCAGCAGACGAAAAACAGCCCATAAGTTCTGGAATGGATGCAGTCATAATGGGGCTGTTATGACTGCCTTTTGGCCCCGTTTGCAACAAGTTGAACAGCATTCAATGAAGTCACTTTGACTTCATAATAACTGCTTTTTGGCCCCATTTGCAAAAAGGTTGAACGGCATTCAATGAAGTCAGAATGAAGCCATTTTGCCTGCAAAAAGACTGAATTTTGGCCCCATAGTGCAGTCAAAAAATGCAACTGAAAAAAGTCCAGAAAAATTTGTAAAAAGCAGGGGATTATCAGGAAAAGAAAGGGAATAGTGGGATAGATCAGGCTTTGATCGACTGAATTCAGTTGGTTTGATTTGCCCACACGGGTGCGTGCCCCGGCCTTGCGATGCCTGGCGACACCCTGCGCCTCCAGGCGATGAATTTGAAAAACGCCTGGTTCAACCGTGTGAAACATAAAAAAGAAGAAGGGGAGAGTGTGCCATTGCCGGCTCGTCAACGTGCAATCGTTGCGCCCGCGTGTGGCGAAGAGCAGTGAAAGCTGCATCCCCAACGGAGGTTCCTGCGGAAAGCAGGCCCTGCGAGGGCCCGATCCAAGGGAATGGGAGCGGTAGAGGCGTGTCTGCGTTGAAAAACGCCGCGTTGCATCTGCCGTGCCAACAGCACGCGCGTGCATTTCAAATGTAGAAAGGAGAATTCTAGTGAAAAAGCATAGAACGGCTCGTCTCCTTAGTGTCATTCTCGCTGTGGTGATGATCTTTGGATCCATCTCTGTTGGCGTTACGGCGGCATATGCGCCGTATCTGGATGACGCCCTAACAGACAATTACAACACGATCGATCAGGTCACCCTGACCGAAGCGCAGCAGGCTTCTCTGCTGCTCGACAAAGTGGATCGCGCCTTGGCGGATGCAAACATCGTCATTGATGTTTCCGTCGTCGGCACGCTGAATCTCACATCCATCGATAACGCGCTGAGCTCGATTTACAGCGTGACTGGCAACATCCTTTTTAGCTCCGCCACAGTCGGCGATCTTGCGGTTTTAAAAACGCATCGCGCTGACATTGCCTCTGTGCGCCGCTCAACAGCAGGTGCAACCGATGTGGATGTGCTCAACTCCATCGTGACCTATCTCGGCCACTGTGCGGGCACGCTCTCCAAGCTGGTGGATGGCTCCTTTAACTGGGCCATCGTGAAGAGCTACCTGCCCTCCAACATCCGCATTATCATCGACGACATTCCGAATTTCATCAAGGAAACGCTTTGGAATCTCGTCCACCCGACCACGAGCGATCCGATGCCCGCGGGCGAAACCCTCGACCAAATCGTCCAGTATATTCTGGATAACCAGGTTGGCGGCAAAAACGCAGCGGCAGTCGGCTTCGATGGCATCCTGCCCGGCTTCGATCTTGATCTAGCCACGGCCAACGGCTACCGTGCCATTGAAGAGGTTGCTTTCCGCGCGTTGAATCAGTTCCTGGTTCCGCTGATGAATAGCGGCCTGAAAGGCGTCATTCAAAATGCCATCACCGCCAATTCTCAGAAGGGCGGCAATCTGGCAGCCCTCGTCAATCCGGATTATATCGTAACGGCTTATCCGGATAAATCTGCTGAGAATCCGGGCGGGTTCGACACCGCGAAGGGCTTCACAGAGCAGCTCAATGCGATCCTGGGCCACTATGTCAACGAAATGCTTCAGCCCGGCCAGACGCTTTTCACCTGGCGGATGACGGCAAACGCTGGCGAAACGCAGGCTCAGCTTGTGGAAGATAATATCAGCAGCCTGATCAAAGCGATCATTCCGCTCGGCGGCGATACGATCGACACCACCAACATGCAAACCATGGATCTCGCCACTTACATTGCGCGTTCCGCCGTGCAGGAATTCGTCAAGCATGTGACGATTCCGGCGGACGCCTCTCTGCGCGAGATCGCGGTGATCGGCATGAAGGAATTCATCGCCACAATCGTCCCCGAAAAGTATGACAGCATCGTGGTTGCGGATACCAACGAGGCAATCCTCGATTGCGCAAAGGTGATCGGCACCTATTATTTCAACAATCTCTTTGATTTCGACTATCATCCCACAGCTGCGAATGATACGTTCGATAACTTCCTTGCGGCTCTTCTGAGCTGGGGCATGCAGTATGCGGATGGCATTCTTGCCATCTCCAAGGATGGCATCACGGCGGCCAATGTCTGGGAGAAAATCGACACCGCTGTTTTCGCCATTGCTGACAGGCGCTGGTTCAATTATGAAGAGATGTTCCGCGATGCCGATGGCGCGGGCGTTGAGGCGGATCTGACGGCGAAAACGCTCGTCAATTACGTCATGGATACGCTGCTTGATGTTAATTTCGGCAAGCTGTTCACCTTCTTTGATCATAGCGAAAACAGCTCCCTGAATAACACAACGGCGAAATCCGTTATCGTCGGCCTTGTCACTCGCATCGTCAACGGCCTTGCGCCTGGAACGATCCCGAGCACCATCGTGAACTTTGAGGATGCACTGAACACAGCAACGCTCAAGGCGGCTTTCCAAAACCTGCTTGAGCAGCTCTCCTCGAAGAAAGAAACCTTGATGCCCACCGTGCTCAATCTGCTGGTTTCCATCACAGGCTTTGGCAATGAGCAGTCCCTCGGTAAAGCTGGGCTGAGCCTTGCCTCCCGCGTTTACTGTGATGGCGGCAACGTTCCCTCTGGGCAGACCATGCGCATCTCCAACCTCTCCAACGGCCTCAACCGCGGTTGGCGCGATGCCGCCGGTGTGCTCCATCAGGACGCCATGTATAAGCTGAAGCTCGTCTCCCTGACGAACACGGCCGGCCTGACCACAGGCGCTGTGGCCGACACCGTCATCGATGCGAATGACTCCATCGATGTTGCGATCTCCGGCTCCGTGGCGAATAACACGGAAGTCCGTTTTGACCTTGCCTATCACATCCTCGATGAAACAGGCGCGGTTCTCACGGATACGCCGCAGGTGGTTTCCACCTATTCCTACTTCTATAAAACGGCTGGCAACTATGAAGCCACCAATACGGCGGGCGAGCAGGATGCCAACCATGCAAACTGTGTCCTCATCGAAGGCTATCCGACCTATCTTTACACAACGGATGTCAATCAGGTCGGCATGTTCAACGTGATGGCGCGCCACTATTATCACCTGACCCAGGGCCAGAATGGCTCGCAGCGCATTCTCAATGCGGTTGTCAACGGCACTCTGCCGGCAGGCGTGAGCGCGAATGCGCCGGAGGCGGGCAGCGCATATGATTATATCCTCCTGCTGGACGGCGTTGGCATGGGCCAGAGCTCTTATGGCCGAGTATCCCCCTACGCGGTCAGCCGCGATGTGAACGACCCGCAGCCCTATGGCATCTATGACGTCACCTTCCAGTTCGATATCCGCAACGAAGGCGGCAGTGTGAAACGCACGGGCGCGATCGATCACAAGATCGTCATCTATAACGATTTCGGCCTGCCCGGGCTGCTGAGCACCGTGATGGGCGCAAGCCGCCAGCGCGCCGATTATCAGGCGAACGCGGATGCGGAGTGGAATGCATACCTTGCAGCGCTTGAAGCGGGCTATGCGCTCACACAGGGCAACCCCGATCACAGCAAGATGTTTGCAGACCCCGCCAATCCGGATGGCTCCGACAACGCCTATAAGGCGGCTGTGGACGCCATTAACGCGGCGGTAACGGCTCTGGATGCAAAGGTGAAGCCCACCAATGCCGCGGCCGTTGCAGACCTCAAGGCCACCTTGCAGGCGCAGGAAGGCACAGAGTATTTTGACTTTGTCAATTATGAACTCTTCACCTTCCGCCGCTGGCAGTCTTGGTTCAACAGCGCTTGGAGCATCGTCAATTCGCAGAACGTTGCGGAGGGTGAGACGGCGCCCGCAGTGCGCGATCTTGATATCAAGTATGCCAAGCATATGGTGGAGCTGCTCTACCCCCGCATGATCACCAAGGCGGCCGATAAGACCGCGCTCAATGCGGCGCTCACCACCTATGGCAATGAAGCGCAGGCTTCGTTCTCCATCCAGCTGTTCTTTGAGAACTTGGGCAATTCCATCCTGAGCTTCATCATGAAGATTGTGGAGTGGTTCCAAGGCATCTTCAATGGCTTGGGCGCGCTCTCCTGATTCCATCTTCTTTCTTTTCTTTAGTTTGTAACCTCGCCTGGCAGCCACCTTATTTCTTCACCAATGCCGGGCAACCGGCTTGGCTTTGGTTTGCCTGGGGACTCCCCATCTCCCCAAGCATCCAGGCGAGGTTATGATACCAGATAGGCGTTTTCCGCAAAGCCTTGTGCATGCGGGCTGCGCCTCCAGGGGGTGAACGGCGGTTGGGCAGGCTGCCGGGGGCCTCCATCTTCCGAGCACGGTGTGCGGGCTTTTCAGAGTCTTACATAAGAAATCTGATGTTTTTTCATGAGCCACATGGAAGGGCCTGGGTTCCGAAGGCGGGGGGAAAAGTTGCGCTCTCATTCTGCCCTGTGTTGCCATTGCCTCGGGTATGGCAAAGCCGATAAGCTCTCATGCGGTTCCCGCACCGGCCGGGCGCCCTGAATGCCTGTGTTTGCATTCTCTGTTTTCCAAAAAAACTGCACGTCCTCAACCATTGAATGAATCGGCGCATGACATGTTTGCGGAAAATGGAAATCGACAGATTACACGGCGGATTAGGCGTGCTTGAATGGCGCGGTCGCAGCAAAAAGAGTTTTCGGAAATGGGCGCTCCATGTTTCTGCTTTGTCGACAGGCGGGAATGTGAGCCGGGTTTGCATAGGAAGCTTCCGCCCGGTAGTAGCCCAGTGGGAGTGAGGCGGCGGCTTGTCCGGATGCCTGCCTCCCATTCCTGACACACGTCCTTGGAACGGCGTGATGGACGGGTTTCTATGAATTACGGGATTCCCCGCGTGCACGACGGTGCACGCGGGGAATTTTCTTTTGCGTTGTAGGCATTTGTTGCGTTGTAGGAATGTTCTTTGGGTTGTGGAAATTTTCTTTTGCGTTGCGTAGGGGCGAACTGTGTTCGCCCGTTTTCTTGATGTATCCCATCCCTCGGCTGACGCAAACCCCGCCGTAGGGGCGAACTGTGTTCGCCCGTTTCGATTCATCCCTTGCCCTGTGGTTCGTGCGAATCCTACGCCATAAAAAAGGCGTTGGCGCAGCCCCTTCCCTTTCAACCAATCCTCCAAATTATCCTTATCGCTCCAGATCGTAAAAATACCGCTCGAGGATCGCCAGCCCCGCGCCCTTGTAGCATGCTGTGCGGAACTCCTCCTTGTTTGGCAGAAGCTCCGGCATAAAATCCCCGCGCTGCGGCAGAAGCAGCGTTTCAAATGCCTCCCGCAGTTTATCGATAAACTGCGGATCAAGCTTGCTATAAGGGGTTTCCACAATGATCGTTTTCGGATCGAGCAGCCAGGTCACATTGGCAAACAGAAGCGCAAGCTCTGGAATTGCCTGCTCCAGATAGGCGGACAGGCGGGGGTCTTCCCGATGGTTTGCCACAACCTCCTGAAAAGAGGGCACGGAGCCATCCGGCTTCGTAAACAGCCTGCACAGGCCGCCAATGCCCACGGCTTCTTCAATCATTTTGCCGCTTTTCGTATACATTCGGCCAATCTCACCCGCGCAGGAATAGGCGCTGTTAAGAACTTGGCCATGATAAAAAATTGCGCCGCTCACACCTTCACTAATGAGAGCGTAAAAAATATGGTCATCCTGCAATGTAAGGCTGCCGTTCAATTGCGCAGCGCATCTCACATCTTCATCGATGTAAAGAATCTGATCGGAAAAGAAAGGGCACAGCGTTGCTTTTAGCTTAGCGGAAGAAAGCTCTGGGATGCGCGAATGAAGCACCCTATCGCCCTGTTGATAGTAGGGGCCGGGCACGCATACGCCTACGCCGACCGTGTTGCCCATCTCATCCTCCAACTGCTCGCGCAAAAATGAGGAGACCGCATTGCGGAGGTTTTCCTCATAGCTTTGATTGTGGTCGTATTGGTGCTGATAAAGATCTGGTTTGAGCTTTAAATCCATTTGCAAAAGGCCGAGTCGGAAATCACGCTGCTCCAGATCGATCAATACTATTTTTTTGCGATCCGGAACGATGGAGACCACATTGCCCTTGCGGCCCACCTTGGTAGTATCCTTTTTTTCCTCAGAGGCAATGTCGCACCGAACGAGCTGATCCACAATTTTCCCCACCGTCATCAGGCTGATCCCTGTTTTGGAGGCTAGCGTTTGCCGTGAAATAGAGCCCTGGCGGTAAATTTCTTGGAAAACTTTCATCATATTTTGAAGCTTAATATTTTTTTGGGTAATGAGCTGCATCACTGGTTTCCTCGTTTCTATTCTGTTTTCAGTCTGCCGGAAAGGCAGGGGTACAACTGCGCGAAAGCAGTTTCAAGCGGATATCAGAATTCATTTATTGTATGCTGTTTTGGGGGGGATCAAGGCGAAATTAGATTTTTTCAGCTATTGGAGAGCGAAAACCGAAGAAATCGGCGTTTTTATGTGATTTTTTCTGATTTTTGCGCTCGGAGTCGTTTTTTCATGGAATTTGAATGAATAACATGGTGACAAGCCCTCACCGCATATGCATGATTAAACAGGTGCGCTTTTCGCGCCGAATTTTCTGCAAGGATGGGATGCCATGAAGGTTATGATTTTTACGCGTAGGCGGTTGGCTGTGCTGACAAGCTGCCTCGCGGCAGGGCTGCTGGTGGCTGTGCTGGCAGCGCAGGGCCTGAGTGTGGTCACTGCCGCAAGCAGGAAGCTGCTGCCTGTTTACAGCGTGGAAACAGCGGAGAAAAAGGCTTGCCTCACCTTTGACGCCGCGTGGGGCAATGAGGATACGCAGGAGCTGATTGCGGTGCTGGGCAAATATCAGGCAAAGGCAACCTTTTTCGTGGTGGGCGAGTGGGTGGATAAATTCCCGGAAAGCGTGAAGGCCCTGCATGATGCGGGCCACAGCATCCAAAACCATTCCAACACACACAAGCACTATCCAAAGCTCAGCCGTGATGAAATCATCAAGGATTTGAATGCCTGCAACGATAAAATAGAGAAAGTCACCGGCGTGCGGCCCACGTTGGCCCGCCCCCCATATGGGGATTATGACAATGCTGTGATTGAAGCAGTTAATGCGGCGAAGATGACGTCAGTGCAGTGGGATGTAGATTCGCTCGACTGGAAGGACCTAACAGCCAGTGAAATGTATCAAAAAGTGGTGCCCAAGGTGCGCAACGGCTCCATTATTTTGTTCCACAATGCGGCAAAACATACGCCGGAAGCACTGCCCGCCATCATAGAAGCGCTGCAAAAGGATGGGTATCAGCTCGTCACGCTGGATGAGCTGCTCTGTAAGGGCGAGTATACGCTCGACCACGCGGGGCGGCAATTCCCCAAGCAGGGCGCGGCGGCGGAAACCCAACCGGCCGCATAAAATAGGGCTGCCCCACAGGCACTTTCAAAAATGCGTTGTTGCTTTCCAGAGGCAAAGCTTCGGCGCAGATACACAGACGTATCTGCGCCGAAAGCCACGTTTTTTAAAAGTGTGTATGAAGCCGAAACAAGCTTAGTCAATTTCAAAATCGCTCTGGTCGTATTGCGGGAGCCTTGGGCGCGGCTTCGGCTCGCGCCGAAGAGGATCATAACGGTATTTCCGGCAGCGGTCGCCCGGCAGGACGACGCCTTTTTTGATGCATAAAACGGTTTTGCCATCCGGCGCAGTGCGCCCATGCTCGCAAAAAGCGCAGCAAGGCTCAATCTCCGGGCTGAAAAGCTGATATTTCATGATAGAAACCGTCCTCTCTTGAAAGGCTTGCAAGGGGCTTTATAATATCTTTTCAATTTTGAGCAGTTTTAATTCAAAAGGCCGGAAGGAGAGCGTCCCCTGGCAGGGCTCCAGCGTATCCTCCATCACATCGGTGAGCCCCGCGTTCCGATAACCGGAGAGGGAGATCTCTGCGGCCTGCGCGGCCTCAGAGCAGTTGTAAAGCCGCAACACCGCGCCGTTGCCATCCCTCGAAAGCTGGACCGATTCCAACACGATATTGGTGTTGGAAGAGGCATAGCAGCTGGCAGGGCCCGACGCGGCATCCCCCGCTGTTTCATAAATCGGATTATTGAGCTGATAGGCTAGGGCATATGTTTCGCGGCTTAGGCCACCCTCGTGCGGGAGCAGTGCAAGCTTGATGTGATGGACGCCTTGGTCTACGTTATGCCCCGGGCCGCCGCTAGGCGAGCGGATGAGGTTTACATCAATCACGCCGTTTTTGCAGCGGAAGCCGTATTTGCAGTCGTTCACGAGCGACAGGCCATATTCCCCGCAGCTCAGGTCAACAAATTTCTGGCCGGATACCTCATACTGCGCTTTTTCAACGCTGTTGTTTTCAGTTGTTTTTCGCTTGATATGACCGAAGGGGACGTTGAAGCTGCATTCGTCCGTTTCAATCGAGGTAGGGAATTCAATGCGCAGCATCCGGCTTTTTTGATGGCAGTCAATAGTGAGCTCTATTTGCAGCGCGGGGCTGTGATCCATCAAATGATAATCCATGGTAACCGTGCTGTCTCCAATGCGGTAGGAACCCTTGGCCGTTGCGCACGGGCCGCCGACCATCGTTTCAAAGCCTACGCACCGTGCCTCCCTGCGCGAAGAGGCATAGTTCTGCGGGCGGATATCCCAGCAGTCGCCAACATCGCGGTATTGTGCGATGACAGCCATTCTCCTTGCCTCGTCTGTGAACTCTCGTCCCATCCGCTTATCATAGAAAGAGCGGATAAATCCGTTTTCAAACGTGATTTTAACGCAGTCGTTTTCAATGAAATCCTTTTCTGCGTGCGCATGGAAAGTGGTAATCTCATTTAACTCCTCCCTTGGGAGGAAGCCGAGGGATGGAATTTCAGCCTGATACCACTTGCCATGCTCCTTGACTGTGACCGTATCGGCAAAGGAGTTAAAGTTAAAGAATCCGCGGCCAAAAACAGTGGAGGAAAGCGCGGCAACCGCCTGCGTAACTTCAGAATAAATTGCCTGGTAGCGCGCCTGGCTTTCGTCATACACCCGATTGATCGATGAGCCCGGTAGGATATCGTGAAATTGATAGAGTAGGATCTCCTTCCACAATGCATCCAACCGCTCGGGCGAAAGGGGAAGCGCCGTTTTACCGCCCGCAAGGAGCATCAGCAGCTCATAATTGCGCAGGGCAAATTCGCACTTGCGGTTATAAAATTTATTGGCACTCTGCGTTGTATAAGTGCCTTGGTGCTTTTCCAGATATAGCTCGCCCTGATGGACCGGGTAAACGGTGCCGTCATCGAGCTTTTGAAAGGCGTCGATCGCTTTGGAGGGGATCACCTCAGGCTCCCCCTCGATATTGCGAAAACGCTCCATGCGCTCAATATGCTCATAACCGGGGCCTGCGCCACCGTCGCCGATGCCAAAGAGCATGATGGCCTGATTGCTGATTTTGCGTTCTTGGTAATTACGCTCGCCAAATTTCATGCGCTCTGCTGTGACAGGGCCGTTATAAGTTTCATCCGGCAGCATATGAGCCAGCACCTCGGAGCCATCCGGGCTCTGCCAGCGGAAGGTGTGATAGGGGAATTTATTCACCGTATTCCAGCTCATCTTTTGCGTTAAGAAATAGGGCACGCCCGCAAGCTTCATCACTTGCGGCAGACAGGCGGAGTAGCCAAAGCTATCTGGAAGCCAGAGGATTTTCATATCCAGCCCAAATTCTCTGCGAAAAAACTGCTTGCCGTAATAAAACTGCCGGAGCATGCTTTCGCCGCTGATGAGGTTGGAGTCCATCTCTACCCAAGTGGCGCCCTGCACCTCCCAACGGCCGGCCTGCACAGCCGCTTTGACACGCTGGTAAAGCTCAGGGGCCCCTTCCTCGATCCAGCGGTAGAGCTGCGCCTGGGATGCGCCGAAGATATAATTCGGGTATTTCTCCAGGTTGTGTAGTTGGGTGGAAAAAGTCCGCAAGCCTTTGCGCTTCGTTTCCCGGATGGGCCACTTCCATGCGAGATCCAGATGGGCATGGCCGATCGCGTAATATTGGAAATGGCCGGGCTCCTGATTGCGCCGATCAAAAAGAGGCAGGAGCTTTTCGCGGTATGCGGCGGCTTGTGCGTCGCTGATGGTTGGATACACCTGCAAAAGCGCGGAAAGCTGCTGGAGGATTGCAAGGGTAAATTCTGTATCCGGGTTGGTGTCATAAACAGAAATCAGGGCCTGCACGTCATAGGCGAGCGCCCGGATATGCTCATGGCACACAGCAGTGGATAATTCGCCAATGCGCGCGCCGTTTTTTAGGTTGCCGAACAGGTCGTTTGCCGCGGCATCGATCCAAAAATCGATCTCGCCATCCTTTGAGAAATCCTTGACGACACGCTTAACGGGGAGGGAGAGTGTATAGTCGTATTCAGAGGCATAGCAGGTGATTGCCTGCACAGGGGTTGCGTCAGGCTGATAGATTAAGCCCTCGCCGCCGATATTGATGAGATAAACATTGTGATCCCCTCGATGCACAGGCGGAATTTTTCCCGTCACATGGAACCATGCGCAGTCAAACGTGTGCTGCGCCCAGCGGTCGCCAGGCTTAAGATGTTGCATCAGCCTGCCGGTTTCCTTTTTTGCAAAGGGCAGGGGCTCCTCGCTCACATAAGCGTCGGCCTGGAGCGCCCCGGTAACCTCATAAGCACGGTCAAACAAAGCTTCTGTCATGCGTTCGATCCGCGTTCTGAGCAGAAGATCCGCCGGGCGGCGGGATTTGGAGAAACGCTTTCGATCCTCCAGCCTTTTTTTGCGGTTTACAGATCCGCAGGTCATTTTTTGGGAAAATGTTTTTTGCATCGTATCTACCGCCTTGTCAAAGTGATCAATTAATTGCCGTATCGCTGAGAGGACAGGGCGTGTCGTTATGCAGCTGGCACTGGGGAAGATACGGGCGACCTTGTCCAGATGATGGATGGCCAACCCTTTTGGGTTCGCCCTGTTCCCATGTATCGCCTTAGTTTAGCATGTTTTTCGACGGCCTTCAACCTCTAAAATCAGCAGGGCGCACATAAACAGCATTCCGGCGGCCACCGGCGCAGAGGCGGCGAAGGCCTGCGGTAACGCCTGCACATGGTTAGAAAAAACTGGCGTTTCACAGGGAAACAGCCGGAAAAGCCCTGCGCTGATCAGGCAGGCAAGCAAGCCGTTTGCCACCCTGCCGCAAAAAAAGAGCGGCAGGGAAAGCTTTGTTTTGGATACATCGTGCAGCACTTGGCAATGCACGCAGATTCCGCCCCAGCCGAGCACAAGCGCAAGGGCGGGCAGAGGCACTTTTCCGGCTGCGCTGGCGCAGCCGGAGGTTACCTCTAAAAAGCATTGTAAAAGAATACGCAGTGTGCTGGGCAGCGGAAGAAGGCTGAACAGCGCAGCAATGCAGGAAAATAGAATGACCCAAACGCAGATAGATACAATGCCTGCGCAGCCTTGTGTAGCGGCGTCCACCAGGGCCTGCGCCATGGACGGGCCGGTAGGGGGAACAACAGGGCTTTCTCTCATCGTCTCTTTGGATGCGAGAAAGCGCATGCAAAGCCCGATCAGCAGCGCGCTGGCAGTGAGTGCCGCGCAGAGGATTAGCCCGGCCTGTCGGCTGCGGAGCATGGCGGAGCCAACGGCGCTGATTAAAAAGGCAGGGCCGGAATTGACGCAGAAGAACAGCATGCGCTGCGCCTGCTTTTGTGTGATCAGAGCGGCGTCGAGCAATTGCACCGTCATGCGTGCGCCAACCGGATAGCCGCCGATCAGGCTCATCAGGATGGCGCTGCCTGCCGCGCCTGGCAGGCGAAACAGTAGCTTGGTGATCGGTTCCAGCAGGTGGCCTGCCCGTTGCGCAAGGCCGGATTGCACCAGGAAGGACGAAAGCGCTAAAAACGGAAAAAGAGATGGAATCACAACTTGCCCGCATAAGGTAAGTCCATCCCGCACCCCTTGCGAGGCAGCCTGTGGCGCAATCAGAATGCCGCCCCCAAAGGCGGCGGCGCCAAATGCGGATAATAGGATTTGCAGCGTTTTCAGCCGTTTCTTTTTCATAGTCCTTCCCCCCTGATGCATATATATGAGGAACGGGCGGGGGAACATGCCCGGCATATCAGGAAACGCGAGGTTGGGGCCATGAGAAAAGCAGGAATACGCAGCCATCGGGGCAGCGGCGCGCCAAACAGCGGGCTGACCACCAAAGAAAAACTAACGCAGGAGCTGGAGATCCCTCAAGCCGCTCTACGCGGCGTTTCCCATATGGAGCTTTCCGGTAACCGGGAGGCAATCGTTGAAGGCTGTAAGGGTGTTGTGGAATATGACGAGGGGATTATCCGCCTGAATCTTGGCAAAAATATCGTGCGGTTTACAGGCACTGGGCTGAGCATCCGCACTTTAACGCTGGAGCAGGCGATTATCACCGGCAATATCCTCTCCATTGATTTTTCTAATTAAGTGGTTGCCTGGGTAGGCGGGAAGGGGAGACACAGGTGCTTTTTATTAAACTCATCCGTTTTTTATGCGGATATGTGCGTTTCCGTGCAAAGGGTGGCTTTCCGGAGCGCTTTATCAATTTATGCTCCAAGGAGAATATTCCCCTGTGGGACATCAGCGGCAGCAAGGGGGAAATGTATGCCAAGACAACAATTCGTGGGTATCACCGCATCCGCGCCTGCGCGCGCAAATCCGGCATGCGGCCGCGGGTGGCAGGGCGGTATGGGCTTCCATTCTTTCTGCATCGCCACAAGCGCCGAATTGGCCTGCTTTGCGGCGCAGCGGTAGCCGTGCTAATTGTTTGCATCCTTTCCTCCATGATTTGGACAATTGACGTGCAAGGAAATGAAGCCGTTTCAGATACGGAAATATTGGCCGTATTTGAAGAGCTGGGCGTCCGAATCGGGGCGCGCCGTTCTAAAATCGATGTGGAGGAGGTGCAGCGCACCGCAGCCAGGAGGCTCAACGATCTTGCTTGGTTGGCATTGAATATCAAGGGGAGCGCTGCCGTGATTGAGGTGCGCGAGCGTATCCCTGCTCCTCAGGTGGAGAATGATACCACGCCGCGTAATATCCTTGCTTCACAGGATGGCACGATCCTCAGCCTGAAGGTATATGAAGGAGAAGCGGCCGTGAAGAAGGGGGAGGCTGTGCTAAAAGGGGATCTGTTGATTAGCAGTGTTGTTACCAACAAAGATCTTTCTGTCTCCTTCAAGCACGCGCGCGGTGTTGCGATCGCGCAGACGCGTCACACGGTGAGCCATACCTTCCCTTTCCGGCAAAAGGCACGACAATATACCGGAGTGGAAAGCGAGCGTTATCGGCTTTCCTTTTTTGGGTTGCGGATTCCTTTTGGCTTCGACCGGCAGCCGGAAGGGGAGGCAGAGAGCTTTTTCTTTCGTAATACGCTGCGCATGAATCAGGTTCCGCTGCCCGTTTACACGGAAACATATCTCAAGCGGGAATATATCGAACAGGAGGTTACGCTCCCCAAAGCGCAGGCGCTGTTGGCCGCAGCGGCGGAATATGAGCAAAAGGTGAGGGCGGAGTTGGGGGAGGCAACAATTCTGGAGCAGAAGGTGGAAACGCATTTTACGCAGGAGGCCTGCGTTATCACAGGCACTTATACTTGCGAGGAAGAGATTGGAGTTCCGGAGGCACTACAGGTTGAGGATCATATGGCCTTGGAATAGTGTAAAGATAAATAACTTTACAGATAGAGAGATTCGTTGAAAAATAACGGATTGATTGGAAAATCTAAGAAAAAGATCAGGCTTATATCCGACAAGCCATTTACTTGACAGATCAAAAAGTTGTGCCTGCCCGGTCTTGCGCCATACAGAACACTCCACATGGAGAAAAAGCAAAAAAAGTTGGGAAATACGCAATTTTTTATCCAGCGGATCATTATATGGATGGGTAGAAAAGCGCTGCGTGCGCTGTTCCATCCTGCTCAAAAACGGATTCATATGATGCCTGAAGGGCAATGCTATGCTTTGCATCAAAACGGGCCTTGTATATGCATTTTGTATATACAGAGCCTGTTTTTTTCAAAGATGTGGAAAACTATGTGAAAGTAAAGTTAAAATCTTTACATTTAAGGCGTTATAATTCTCAATTTAGAATTATAAAAACGAGTTTCCACACTTTCCACAGAGTTTTCAACACTGAAAAGTTTTTTTACTTTACAGGTTTGTTTATGCAGGAGGAGGCAATCTTTGCATGATAATTTTGAGAAACTAGAATAAAATGGATGAATATAAATTGCGTTTGCATAATGGGAGAGAAAGAGATTGCGGCTGGAGGAAAGTATGTTATAATAACCTCACGAATCTCTAGGGAATCAAAGATTCCAAGAGCTTCGGAGAACATTGGCCATCGAATCGCGCTCACGCTTTCGGTTCTCGGCTAAATAGCTTCAAACGGGTCGTAAAGTTTCAAGCTTTGAAACTTGAAGCATTGGAAAAATGTCTGTCGGCGCAAAACGCCTCCTGCCGCGATGCGGCAACGCCATTTTCCGCGGAGGGAGCTCCATGGTGTGGCAATGCAGCCTCCAACATGCTGTTTAAAGCGTAGAATTATATCTGCGCGTTTTTCGCCAGTTGATTTGTCAAAAAACAGGATGCGTCGCTCGGCCGGAGCAGGCAAACGTTTGCCTGCAAAGCGCCGGTTGGAGCGGCCGTCTGCTCTCAGAGGAAGGTGACACAGGATGTCGATAAAAATTTATTGCTTTACCGGAACCGGCAACTCCCTATCCATCGCCCGTCAGTTGGCACAGCCGATGCGTGCGGAGGTTGTCCGGTTGGATCTCTCCTATTATGGAGAACAGGCGAGCGAAACCTGCGTGTCAGAGGGGGATATTATCGGTTTTGTTTTTCCCGTCTATGCATGGAGTTATCCCGATGCGGTGAAAGCGTTTGTAAAGAAGCTGAAGGTGGAGGGCCGGCCGTCCTATGTATTTGCTGTGGCTGATTGTGGCGATTCCGCCGGGGAAACGCTAACCGCTTTTTCAAGGCTGTTGGAAAAGCAGGGCCTCCGCCTGGATTATGGGAATATTTGTGCAATGCCAAATAATTACCTGCCGCTGTCGAATGTGGATAATAAAGCGATGGAGCGCACGAAGCTGGAAAATGCCCGTGTGCGCTGCACGAAAATTGCAAAGGATATTGAAGAACGGTTGGTAGGGCTTAACAGCCTGCCGCCAAAGGCGATTGATCCGTTTTTGCTTCATGTGGTGCATCCGCTCTTTTGCTGGTATGCCAAACAGGCCTACCGGAATTTTGCTGTGGAAGAAGGCTGCACCGGCTGCGGCCTCTGCGCGAAGGTATGCCCGCAGAAAAATATTCGGCTAGAGGGCGGGCGCCCCGTGTGGGGAAAAACATGCGCAAGCTGCATGGCCTGCATTCATTGGTGCCCAGTGCAGGCGATTCAATACGGCAAAAAAACGAAAAGCTTTGGCCGGTATCACAACCCCAATATTAATGTTTCGGCGCTCTGTGGGGAGAAGGAGGGGGCAGGCCGATGAAGGGAAGGGTGATTTCCCTGCATGGAGTCCTCCGCTCAAAGCGATTCAAATGGACCCTGGCAGCCGCGGCCGTATTGCTTGCGATCGGGATCATTACCGGCGTGATCCTGTGGGAAACGCGCGGCGGTGTGACGGCGGATCGCCCAGAGGTTACAGAAATTTTCGGCGTGCCGGTGCATACCGTATTCATTCCGGAAACACTTCCGGGCAGGCCAGGAATCAAGCGGGAAGTAAAGTTCATCGTAATCCATGAGACAGGTAACCCCTCCGAGGGCGCGGATGCGAAGGCACACAGCGATTACCTGTTAAACGGCGGAGAGGGCACAACCTCCTGGCACTATACGGTGGATGACCATGAGATTTACCATCACATTCCGGATAGTGAGGTTTCCTGGAATGCTGGCGACCGGCGCCAAGAGCCGGGCGGCAACATGAACGGCATCAGCATTGAGCTGTGTGTCAATCAGGATGGCGATTTTGAAAAAACCTTCGACAACGGTGCACGGTTGACAGCGTATCTGATGAAGGCGTATGATCTGAAGCTGGATGATGTGCAGCAGCACAACTATTTTAATGGAAAGAATTGCCCGCAGACAATCCGGGAGAGCGGCCGGTGGCAGGAATTTCTAGAGCTAGCGGAAAGCTATCTCAAGCAGAAAAATAAATAAAAAGAGAAAAACAAAAAGAAAAGGTTCTGCCGCAAAACTTTGATATTGCGGTAGAACCTTTTTCCTTCCTTTGCCTCCGCCATCCATTTGGCGGAGAAAAAACGAAATCGGCTTGATTTTCGGCCTTTTTATTTACTATAATACATGCAAGGCTCTTTCGTTAGAAAAAGGAATGGTGAAAGCCCTACCATTCGCGTTACGATGTTCCTATGATTCAAATGTTAATTTAAAATCAGGAAAAGAGGGAATCCAATGCCCCAATCAAGTTTGGAGCTTTACACCTCCATTGTGCCGTCGCCGCGGCAGACTGCCTTTCAGGAGGGCGGTTTCCATGTGTTTTTTCACTATGGGATCAATACATTTACCAATAAGGAATGGGGAGATGGCAAGGCTCCCGCCCAATTATTTAACCCCACCCGGCAAAGCACGGATCAATGGATGGAAGCCGTATCTGCCTCAGGCGCTAAGGGCGTAATCCTGACAGCAAAGCATCACGACGGCTTTTGCCTCTGGCCAACGGAAACAACGGAATACTGTGTGCGCAACAGCCCGTACCGCGCGGGGCACGGCGACGTAGTGCGCGAGGTTAGTGATTCCTGTAAAAAATACGGGCTGAAATTCGGTATTTACCTTTCGCTTTGGGATCGTAACTGCCCTCTCTACGGCACGCCGGAATACAATGATTTTTATGTCCGCCAGCTCACAGAGCTGTTAACCGGCTACGGCGAAATTTTCTGCATCTGGCTGGATGGGGCGTGCGGCGCGAAGATGGACGGCAAAGAGCCTTACCCATATGATTTTGATCGCATCTACAAAACCGTGCGCGAGCTACAGCCGGATGCGGTTATATCAAACTGCGGCCCCGATATCCGCTGGGTGGGCAACGAGAGCGGCCGCGCCAGAAAAAGCGAGTGGAACGTTGTGCCGGCCTTTTCCTGCGAAACGCAGAATATCGCCTCCCACTCCCAGCAGACAGATGCGCAGGATATGAAACAGCAGGCTTCTGATAGTCATCTGGAGGATCTCGGAAGCCGCGCTTTCCTTGCGAACTACGATTCCTTTATGTGGTATCCCGCGGAGGTGGATGTATCTATTCGGCCCGGTTGGTTTTATCATAAAAAGGAGAGCCGCCGTGTGCGCAGCCTGGAGAACCTTCTGCGTATCTACTATGGCTCCGTGGGCGGCAACAGCCTGCTTTTGCTTAACGTTCCGCCGGACACGGAGGGCCTGCTGCATGAAATGGATGTCAGGCGTCTGAAAGAACTGGGCGACGAAATTAAAAAAGGAGTCCAATTGCCCGCATTGGTTTCCAACGTTTCCGCCGCACCCCATGAAGCAGGGCACGGCCCGGAGAATCTGCTCACAAATGAAGCCGATTTCTACACGCCGACGGAGGTTGCCGGGCGCTATGAGGTGATTCAGGAGTTTGCGCGGGCACAAAAGATTGATAAAGTCCTTTTAAAAGAGCAGTGTGCGTTTTCCCAACGGATTGAAGCCTTCCGCATCTACGTGCGACTTAATGGACGGGAAAGGTTAGTTTATGAGGGCACGACCGTTGGCATTTGCCGGTTTGCCCTCCTGCCTAAGCCCCTCCAAGCGGATGGTATTCGTCTGGAGATCACGCAGTGCCGCGGAAAGCCCTATCTCAGGCAACTGCAAGCCTATCAGGTAAACGGCAGATTGCCGAGGCCATCGTGGCGCAGGCGGGCAGCACGCCTGTGAGCATTACGATTTTTGATGTGTTATAGAAAGAAGCGGATTTCCTCGTTGGAATCCGCTTCTCAGTTTCCTATTTTCGTTTGCTGGATCACCGGTCTGGATTCCAAAAATCCTCATCATCTTTCCATGCACCCGGGGAATAGAAAGACGTGTCGTTCCAACCGAAGCTGTTATCGTTTTGATGCCAGCCATGGTTTGCATCCCAGCTCTGGTGCGTTTCCCGCCAATAGGGCGGCTGATTTTTCGCATTGCCATAGGGGGAAAAGGCGTTGTTCGGCACCATGCCAAATTCCCAGGGGGAAGCAATTCCACGGTCGAGCGCATTCTGGCGCAGCAGCTCATAATACATGGCCTGTGTGGTGTAAAGATAGGGATGCACATATAAATAGGCAATGCCAAAGGTGACCGCTCCGAGCAGATACCACCCCAAAAAGCTCAGCTCCATGAGGAAGAGGCTCCCTTTGTACCCCTTCGTAATCCGCTGGCTCAAATTGAGCACTTGGGAGGCGGTGAGCGTTGGATTGTCGTGTTGAATCAAAGCCGCCATGGAATAGGAAAGAGATTTGACGATCCCGGGGATGATGAAAAGCATCGTCCATAGCACGGTATAGATCCTACGTAGCAGCATGGTGCCAAAATAGTGGCTGTAATGCGCAGCTGCTTCCTCATACACACTGCCGAGGCCCGGCGCTCTTCCACGCAGGCAGCGCAGATAATACCCTGCGATTGAAACTTCAAGCGGCAGCAGCAACAGTGCAATCAGAGACATCATGTTCCACGATACGTTGATGAACTGCGTTTGATAAATCGCATTAAATGTGTTGCGCAGCTGGACGTAAAGCGACGTGCCAAAGTTGATATAATTGACGGCCTCGATGATAATGCCGGCTAAAAACAAATGCACCCATTGGCCGTTTGTAAGAAACTGCCGGGCGTTGGCCTTAATGGCCCTACGGTTCAGTACCAAGGGGAAGCCTCCCATGTGAAAATCTGCATGCATAACGCACGGTTTGCAACCTTTACACACGAGAGTATAGCATTATTTTTGAAGAGAAAAGTTGATGAACTGTAAACAAATTGCGAAGTTTACGCAGAGATTTCTGTTAAATTATCTAAAAATAGCGCTAGAGCCAATCAAAAAGCATGTAATCGGTTAAATTTCCGCGTCCCGTGCAATGCTGCGCGGCGCGAGATTCAGTGCTTGACGGGCAAAAACAGCGTGTGCTTGCTGGTAGTAGGGGTAAACATAAAAAATAGGGAACAGGAAAACGCAGGATAGGATCCATGGCGCAAAGCTGAGCGCAAAGGCGGCCGCTCTGCCCATCTGCCCATCCATCACCCGTTCGCTTTCCCGGATGACAGCGGAGGCTGTGGCCTTGTCTGATTCATCAAACAGGTAAAAAGCCAACAGGTAGCGCCGTGTCACAACCAGAAAGAAGAGAAGGCCCGTGATCAAAAAAACAGCGCCTGAAATACAGGGAATTAAAAATAGGATTGCTTCGCTCCCATTCACCAGCTTATACCATGCGATGCCGAGCAAAATAGCCCCAGGCCCGCAAAAAAGAAGCGCCCAGCCTAGTTTCCGAACCAGCAGTGCGAGCCATAGCGCTACAGCCCGCATCGCTCTGCGCGCGGGGCGGAAAGGGGAAAACAGGGCGCCTATGCCGTTATGTCGCCCGTTTCTGCCGCTCTGCCGCCAAAACCAGGCCATTCGCCCCGCTTTGAGCGGCGCGCAGAGTAGCACGCAGGCTGCCAGCGCGAGCAGGGATATGACGAACACCATCATGAGCGCGGCTGTTTCCCCTCCCATGCTGCGAAAGGCCTCCTGTGCCTGTGGCAGCGCAATCACGCGCCTTGCCAAGGGCGTCAGCACCCAGGGCAGGAATACAATCAGCCCGGAGAGCAGCCATAGGGCGTTTGCCGATGCATTATGCCCCACCAAGAGCGCGCGCGCTTCTATTTTTGTCATGGCCTCGTGCATATGATGATGCTCATTCCTTTCTGATTCCTGGCAGTTTGCAAACGTTCTCTTTCAATGATCTTGCAGCCATTTCTATTATGAACGAAATGAGAAGCTTTCATGCGTATTTGCCGCTGCGTCCGCTATGACTTTTCTCCATAAGGGTTGCTTTTGCGCTATCCACAAAATTTTTTCATCCCTACTCCTCTGCTGAGCACATTTTGCCCTTTTTTATTTTTTCCCGATATGGTAAGATAAATCTAAGTATCGGTATCCGCAAAGAACGGATATCTGAATGATTTAGGGATAAGGAGTTTTGCCAATGTCCAGCGTAAAACGTCTTTTTGTGGAAAAGCGGCCCGGCTTCGATGTGGAGGCTCGCCATATGCTGGCCGACCTGCGCGAGAATCTGGGGATTGCCGCGCTTGAGGCGGTCCGCGTCGTCAATCGCTATGATCTGGAAGGGGTCGACGAGGCTGATTTTGATCGTGCTTCCCGCACCATTCTCTCCGAGCCGAATGTGGATACCGTGTCCGCCGCGCTCTCTGTAGAGCCCGGCTGGCGAGTTTTCGCGACGGAATATCTCCCCGGCCAATACGACCAGCGCGCGGATTCCGCGGCGCAGTGCATCGCCCTGCTTACCCAGGGGGAGCGGCCAAGCGTTCTCTCCGCGCGCGTGATTGCGCTCAAGGGGGATTTGACGGACAAGCAGTTTGAAGCGGTGAAAAATTACCTGATTAACCCTGTGGAATCCCGAGAGGCCGCCATGGAACTGCCGGAGAGCTTGCAGCTTCATGCGGACAAGCCTGCCGATATTGAGCGGGTAGCCGGCTTTATCCAATGGACGCATGAAGAGATTGCGCGGTATCATGCGAAGATGGGCTTTGCCATGAGTGTTGCCGACCTTGTGTTTTGCCGCGATTATTTTCGAGATACGGAAAAGCGCGATCCGGCAGTGACAGAGCTCAAGGTAATCGATACCTATTGGTCTGACCATTGCCGCCACACTACCTTTTTAACACAGCTGGACACGGTGGATATTGAAAAAGGTCCGTTGGCACGCGCCATTGAATCCGCCTGGCTCGAATATGTTGTCGCCCGTACAGAGGTTTATCAGGAGCGTAAAAAGGACATGACGCTCATGGATATGGCCACCATTGGCACCAAGGTGCTCAAAAAGCGCGGCCTCGTGCCAGATCTCGACGAGAGCGAGGAGATCAACGCTTGCTCAATTGAAGTGCCCGTGGAGATCGATGGTAAAACGGAGACCTGGCTCGTCCAGTTTAAAAACGAGACGCATAATCATCCCACAGAGATTGAGCCCTTTGGTGGCGCGGCTACATGCCTGGGCGGAGCGATTCGTGACCCGCTCTCCGGGCGTGCCTATGTCTATCAGGCCATGCGCGTCACCGGCAGCGGCAATCCGCTGACTCCGTTTGAGGATACATTGGCTGGAAAATTGCCACAGAAGAAGATTACTGTCGGCGCAGCGCAAGGCTATTCCTCTTATGGTAACCAGATCGGTCTGTCCACCGGGCAGGTTGTAGAACTATATGACGATGGATATACCGCTAAGCGCATGGAAATTGGCGCGGTCATCGGCGCCTCCCCGAAGGAGAATGTACGCCGTGAGCGCCCGCAGGCAGGGGATGTGATCGTTCTGCTTGGCGGCCGTACAGGCCGTGACGGCTGCGGCGGAGCCACCGGCTCTTCCAAGGCGCATGACACCTCCTCTATCGAAACCTGCGGCGCAGAAGTGCAGAAGGGCAACCCGCCCACTGAGCGCAAGCTCCAGCGGCTGTTTCGCAACCACGACGCGGCGCGCATGATTAAGCGCTGCAACGACTTCGGCGCGGGCGGCGTATGCGTTGCCATCGGCGAGCTGGCGGATGGGCTTGATATCGACCTCGACGCCGTTCCGAAGAAATATGACGGCCTTGACGGCACAGAGCTCGCCATCTCCGAATCACAGGAGCGTATGGCAGTCGTGCTCGCTGCGCAGGATGTGGAGGCATTCACCGCCCTTGCCGCAGAAGAAAACCTGGAGGCAACTCCGGTGGCTGTCGTCAAAGACGAACCCTACTTAACGATGAAATGGCGCGGCGATACCATCGTATCCCTCAGCCGTGCCTTCCTTGATACCAACGGCGTTACCCAGCACGCGCAGGCGAAAATTGCGGCTGTAAACCCAAAGAAGAACTATCGTTCTGCTGTTCCGGCCGAGCTTGCGGGGAAGCCGAAGCCCCAGGCGCTGCGGGAGAACCTTGCGCGCCTGCCCGTCTGCTCGCAGAAGGGGCTGGTGGAGCGGTTCGACTCCTCCATCGGCGCGGGCACGGTGTTGATGCCCTACGCGGGCAAATATCAGCTCACGCCGGAGGACGCGATGTGCGCACGCATCCCGGTTCTAAAGGGGGAAACGGACACCGCCACCGCCATGAGCTATGGCTTTATTCCGGCTTTGAGCCGCTGGAGCCCCTTCCATGGTGCGGCGTACGCGGTGACGGAATCTTTGGCAAAGCTCGCTGTGATTGGAGCGAAGCCCTTTACCGCCAGGCTCACCATGCAGGAGTATTTTGAGCGATTGCATGATCAGCCGGAACGCTGGGGCAAGCCTGCGGCGGCTTTGCTCGGCGCGCTGACCGCACAGCTGCACTTCAACGTGCCTGCCATCGGCGGGAAGGACAGCATGTCCGGCTCTTTCAACGAGCTCGACGTACCGCCCACGCTTGTGTGCTTTGCCGTCGCGGCGACAAGGGCGAGCAAAACCGTTTCCTCCATCTTTAAAAAGAGCGGCTCCCGCGTTGTGCTGCTGCACCTGCCAGTGGATGCAGAAACGCTCCTGCCCGATTGGGATCATGCTACAGACTTCCTCAACCGCGTTTCCGAGATGGTGTCTGATGGGCGCATCCTCGCCGCCAGCGTGGTGCGCGAGGGCGGCGCGGCGGCAAACGTGTGCCGCATGGCGTTCGGCGACAAGCTGGGCTTCCGCTTTGCGGACGGCCTGACCGCCGAAACCCTCTTTGCGCCGGAATGCGCCTCCATTGTGACGGAGCTGGCCGACGGCGTCTCGCTCGACGGCTTCCAGTTTACGGAGTTGGGCGTAACGGCGGACGACGGCCAGTTTGCAATCGACGGGGAGACGCTCCCAGTCGATACGCTCATCGACGCTTGGACGGGTACGCTTGAGCCCGTATTCCCGACCAAGGCGGAGGAGCCCTCCATGCAGGCGGAAATCCCGCTCTATACGGAGCGCTCCGGCAGAGCGCCCGCGATCAAAATGGCAAAACCGCGCGTGGTGATCCCGGTCTTCCCGGGCACCAACTGCGAGTATGATACGGCCCGCGCTTTTGAGCGCGCAGGCGGCGAAGCCCAGGTGATCGTGATGCGCAACCTCACGCCGCAGGCGATTGATGAATCCACCGAGGCACTGGCAAAGCTCATAAAGCAGGCACAGATCGTTATGTTGCCCGGCGGCTTCAGCGGCGGCGACGAGCCGGATGGCTCCGGCAAATTTATTGCCACCACCCTGCGCAGCCCCCGCGTGCGCGACGCGGTGACTGAGCTGCTCGACCACCGCGACGGCCTGATGCTCGGCATCTGCAACGGCTTCCAGGCGCTGATTAAAACAGGCCTCGTCCCCTACGGCAAAATCACCGATACGCAGGAAACGGACCCGACGCTTACCTTCAACAACATTGGCCGACACGTCTCCTGTATGGTTTATACGCGTGTGACGAGCGTGAAATCCCCGTGGCTGGCAGGCACGGAGGCGGGCGAAGTGTTCGCTACCCCTGTTTCCCACGGCGAGGGCCGCTTTGTGGCGGATGAGGAAACGCTCAGTCGCCTGATTGCGAACGGTCAGGTTGCCACGCAGTATGTTGATCTTGAAGGCCGGCCCTCAGGGGATATCCGCTTTAACCCCAATGGCTCTATCTGTGCGATCGAGGGCGTCACAAGCCCCGATGGCCGCGTGTTCGGCAAGATGGCGCACATTGAGCGCAGGGGCGACCACCTCTACAAAAACGTGCCCGGCGAGAAGGATCAGAAGATCTTTGCCTCCGGCGTAGCATATTTTAAATAAGGCGCTTTGCCTGTTTGATTCCAAATGAAATGAAGGGACTTGGTTTCTAACATGAAATACGCAGTTGTTCTCTATGACGGCATGGCGGATTATCCTGTGCCCGCGCTTGGCGGCAAAACGCCGATGATGCTAGCGAAAAAACCGCGATTTGATTCCCTCGCCCAACGCGGCGAGGTGGGGCTCGTGCGCACAGTTGCCGAGGGGCTGACCCCGGGCAGCGACGTTGCAAACCTCAGTGTGATGGGCTATGACCCGAAAAAATATTATACCGGCCGCTCTCCGCTTGAGGCCGTCAGCATGGGCGTAAATCTTGGCGATACGGATGTCGCCTTCCGCTGCAATCTCGTCACCTTGTCAGACGAAGCGGACTATGCGGAGAAAACCATGGTAGATTACTGCGCGGGCGATATTTCAAGTGAAGAGGCCGCTGAGATCATCAAAACCGTACAGGCACATTTCGGCAACGCGGAGTTTGCTTTCCATCCTGGCGTGAGCTACCGCCACTGCATGGTCTGGCACGGCGGTAAATTGGAGCTTGGCCACATGACGCCGCCGCATGATATCTCCGGCCGCGTGGTGGGCGAGCACCTCTCCCGGCATCCGGACGCCGTCCGTCTCATCGCCATGATGGAGGAGAGCTATGCGCTACTTAAAGATCACCCCGTCAACCTTGCCCGCATCGCCGCGGGCAAACGCCCTGCTAACAGCATCTGGCTTTGGGGCCAAGGCAGCAAGCCCATGCTTCCCTCCTTTGAAGCGACCTACGGCGTGAAGGGTAGCGTGATCTCCGCAGTCGATTTGCTCAAGGGTATCGGCAAATGCGCGGGGATGGATACGCCGGAGGTGCCGGGTGCCACGGGCTATATCGACACGAATTTCAAGGGCAAGGCCCAGGCCGCCGTGGATGCGTTAGCGAGCGGGAAGGACTTTGTCTATATCCACATCGAAGCCCCTGATGAGTGCGGCCACCGCAACGAACCGGAGAATAAAGTGCGCGCTATTGAGCTGATCGACGAGCAAGTGCTCTCCGTCCTCCTGCCTGCGCTCGAACAGTATGACGACTATAAAGTGATGATCCTGCCTGACCACCCCACGCCGATTGTTACGCGCACGCATGCGGGCGACCCGGTTCCATACATGATCTATCATAAAAACAAGGAAAAATCCAGCGGAGTTGATTCTATCAATGAAGAATCTGCCAAGGCAACGGGCAATTTCATTGAATATGGCTCCGGCATCATGCAAAAATTTCTGACAGAGGATTAAAACGGCAATTAAACGATAACCCGAAAGGACTGAACTGTGATGGAAAAGAACTACCACATCAACACCAACTGCGTCCAGGCCGGCTATTCGCCTAAAAACGGCGAGCCGCGTGTGCTGCCGATCGTGCAGAGCACGACCTATAAATATGAATCGAGCGAGCAGATGGGCCGGCTCTTCGACCTGGAGGAAAACGGCTACTTTTACACCCGCCTGCAAAACCCCACCAACGACGCGGTTGCGGCGCGCATCACGGCGCTGGAGGGCGGCGTGGCCGGGATGCTCACCTCCTCCGGCCAGGCGGCAAACTTTTACGCCACCTTCAACGTGGCTTCTGCGGGCGACCACATCGTCAGCTCCACCGCGATCTACGGCGGCACATTCAACCTCTTTTCCGTCACGATGAAAAAGCTTGGCATCGATTTCACCTTCTTGCGTCCCGATGTGAGCGAAGAGGAATTAAACGCAGCCTTCCGCCCCAACACAAAGGCGGTGTTTGCGGAGACGCTCTCCAACCCCTCCCTCGACGTGCTGGATATTGAGAAGTTTGCGAAGGCCGCACATGCGCACGGCGTGCCGCTGATTGTGGATAACACCTTCCCCACCCCGATCAACTGCCGTCCCTTCGAATTTGGCGCGGATATTGTCACTCATTCCACCACGAAATATATGGATGGTCATGCCACCAGTGTCGGCGGCGCGATCATTGACAGCGGCAATTTCGACTGGACGCAGAACGATAAGTTCCCCGGCCTCACCACGCCGGATGAGAGCTATCATGGCGTGACCTACACGGAGCGCTTTGGCAAAGGCGCTTATATTACCAAGGCCACCGCACAGCTCATGCGCGACCTCGGCTCCATCCCCTCCCCACACAATGCGTTCCTGCTGGGGATCGGGCTGGAAACGCTCTTCCTGCGTGTGCAGCGGCACTGTGAAAATGCGCAGAAGGTGGCGGAATTCCTGGAGGAGAACGAAAAGGTCGCATGGGTCAACTACCCGGGTCTTCCGAGCAACAAGGGTTTTGCGCTCGCGCAGAAATATATGCCGCACGGCACGAGCGGCGTGGTCTCCTTCGGCGTAAAGGGCGGCAGGGAAGCCGCAACCCGCTTCATGGATCATTTGGAGCTTGCCGCCATCGTCACCCATGTGGCGGACGCGCGCACCTGTGTGCTGCACCCCGCGAGCACGACGCACCGCCAGCTCACCGACGAGCAGCTTGATGCGGCGGGCGTGGGGCCGGATCTAATCCGGCTATCCGTGGGCATTGAGTATGTCGACGATATCATCGCGGATCTCCGGCAGGCGCTGGAGCAGGCATAACACGGTTGTGAAAGAAAGCACCGTTTCTATCAGCCGGATAGAAACGGTGCTTCTGGTATGAGAGGCTGCTGCAACATGCGTTTGCAGCAGCCTCTTCGTGTTTTTTCTATGATTCAGAGTTTTAGCCTTTTCTATCAAACAGCCCCTTGAACCAGGCGACAACGCCGGATTCCTCCTGCGCCGGTGCCTGTGCCGGCTGTTGGCTTTCTGCCTTGATGCCATCTGTTTTCAGAATGAATTTTACATCTGTATCCATTCCATCCGCGGCCTGCGTATAAAGGCCGTACTCCTTGGAGAGATTGAGCCATGCCTGCACGCGCCCGAGTAGGGAGGAGGCCGCGTCGGCCGCATCGGTGTATTTGGAGAGCAGGCCTTGCTGCTCGATTTGATCGAGCGTTTTTACAATGCCGGAAGCCGTGCTGAGCGTTTCCGGCTGCGCCGCATTTTGCAGCGCCTTCATGATCTCGCTGCCGGAGGAGAGATCCGCCTGGATGCGCATCAGAGCGGCGACTGTTTTCGGCATGTTTTCAAGAGAAGCGCGCACGGCTGGATCATTGAGGTCGCCCGAGAGGGATTCGAGGATTGGGGCTGCATCCTTCAAATCCTGCGCAAGCGTGGGCAGCATCTTTGCGAATGCCTTTAGATGTGGGTTGGAGGCCGCCTGCATCACCTGTGCCAGCAGAGTGAGCTGGCCTGCGTTTGCCTCAAAATCCTGTTTCATCTGCATGAGCTGCTTTGCGGTTTTTTGCAGGTACTGCATGGTGCTTGTATCAGAGAGCAGATCGTTGAGGGAGGCGAGCTGATCCTTGTTTTTGGCAAGCTCGCCCGCCAGCGTTTGCAAATCCGGCAGAACGCCGGTGGCAAAGGTCAACAGGCTTTCCACCCGGTCAGGGCCGATTTGCTCCACTCTAGTACTCAGCGCCTCAGCTTCTTTGAGCAGTGCGGAAAGCTGCTTGGTGACGGAATCGGCAATCTCATCTTTCTGGGCAAGCTCCTTGCGGATCGTTTTCTGCACCGTGGTGACGATCAGGCGGGTGGGGGAGGCGAGCAGCACGCCGACGGAGCCTTTTTCTACCTTTGGCAGGAGCGTATCTTTCAGCTTTGCCGCGGTCTGGTCGTTTCGAGCGGCAATTTCGATGCAATCCTGAACGGTTTGCCGGTTCCCCTTTGCAATGGCGCCGTTGGCGGCGATCAGATCGTTTGCACTGGCATCGAGGATCGCCTGCACGCGTTGCGCGGAAACCCCTGTTTTTTCCGCCGCGATCTCCATGGCCTTTTTATCCACCAGCGCATCGACCATCACGCGGATATCATCCTCTGTGAGTGTGATGCCCTGCTTTTTGAGGGAATCAAGCAGGGAAGAAACCTCTTTGAGCAGCTTGACGGCATCCGTGCTGCTGCCCATCAGCTCGGTGAGGGTTTGAAGCTCCTCCTGGGAGGAGGCGAGCTTGCTCAGTAACCCGCTGGAGGAATCCAGCACACCGCTGAGGCTGTCGAGATTCCCCGCCGCGGAAAGGATCTGATCGAGCGGCTCCAAATCGATCGATTGCAGGGCAACAACATCGATGAGCAGCTTCTGAATATTTTTGATCAGGCTGCTGTCAAGCAGCTGATTTGCGCAGGAGAGGAGCTTTGTGTCCCCTAGCAGCTGCGTAAGCTCCGCGGCGTCCGCATCCTTGGCAAGCTTGCCGACCAGGGCAAGATTCTCTTTGGTAAAATACTGCGGAAGAAGATCAAGCAGTGCTTTCTCTTTCTCATAGATAGAGGTGAGCTCTTCCATGAGTGAGCGCATCTCCCGCATATTGTCGCCGTCGGTTAACAGGGAGCGCAGCACATGATCTGGGTCGAGCTGCTCCACCGCATTTTGCATATCGTTCAGGGCATACAGGCTCTTTTTGATTTCGCTGAGCTGGCCGGAGGCCTTGCTCAAATCAAGAGCGGGAATGTCGGTCGTCATGGCAAAATACATATTATCCAGCTCAAAATCCTTAACGTCTGCCGTTAGAGTAAAGGTTTCCGGGAAAGTGAGGCTTTTGAGCTCCTCTATGGGCATGGAGGCAAGATCCAGGCTGTCATGAAGGCCTGGCAGGGCGATGAATACGGCAAGCTGCTTGCTGCCGTCGCCCAGGGTAGCGCCATTTTCCATCTTGATATTTTGGAACTTCTCTTCCGGAAGGAGCATGCCGCCCAACGCGGCGACCGGTGTATAGATGACGGCCTCCCGCCCATTGATATTGACGGTATGCGGCTGGTTGTTTTTCATCTGGATTTCAATCTTCACCTTGCCGCTCTTACCCGCAAGATCCGAAGGCTCAATCTCGGCGCCGTCCAGATAGTAGCGGATCGAGATATCGACGGGCAGATCCTTTTGAGATTCGCCTTTATAATAGAGATCGGTGGAATCCATGTTCCAAGCGATCTGATTTCCTTTTTGCACAGGTTTTACATCGCTTTTGATATTTTGAATTCCGTCTAGATCGCTCTGGTCGGCCACCTGCACGCCTGCCTGCTCCGTATGGAGCCAATCTGTCACAATTTTTTTAGAAACGTTACCTTTTGCATCCATTGTAACATAGACCGTTTCAGATTTGCGGGTTTTTCCAGTATAGGGGGCATACGTTTGTAGACCTTGCCGCTCTATGGCAGGGGGCTGCGTTGTGTCGTTTGTGCTTTCCTCCGGCTGCCCCTGCGCGCTGCATGCGCTCATCAGGAGGATGGAGGGCACGAGCACGGCACAGGTTAATTTTTGTATCAGATGCTTTGTTTTCATGGGAATCGCCACTCCTTTCATGGCTTGCAGCCATATGCAAAATCACTTCGTTTTTTTTGATTCGGATTGATTGCCGCCAGAAGAATCGACTGGCGAGGGCCGGCCGTTTGCTTTTTTGCTGCGGCCATTTGGCTTTGTGCCACTCCAGCTGAGGCTGGTTTTGGAGATGATCCTTTCGCAAACAAGCAGCAAAGGCGTCAGGAAGAAGAAAATGACAATTGCACTGATCACCGAGCCGCGAGCGAGCATAGAGCAAATGCTCTTGATCATTTCGATGTTGCAGGTCAGATACACACCGAAGGTGGCGCAGAAGAAAACCAGCGCGCTCGACATAATGGAGCGGTCGGCGGCATTGGCTGCAATGCGCATGGCATTCATGCGGTCGTGCCCGCGTTGCAGTTCCTCCCGGAAGCGAGTGGTCAACAGGATGGCATAGTCCACCGTTGCACCCAGCTGCACACAGCTGATCACGGTAGGTGCAATGAAGGGGATGACGGTGCCGGTAAAAAAGGGAATCGCCTCGTTGATGAAAATAGCGAGCTCAATGCTGCCTACGACGACGATGGGGATCGTGAGCGATTTAAAACAGATCGCAACGATGATAAAGATCGCCAGCGTGGAAAGGATGCTGGTAACGATAAAATCCTTATCCGCGATTGTGGTCAAATCCTTTGTCAGCGGGCCTTCGCCCGTAATCATACCGCCGCTGTCATAGGATTTAACGATTGCCGTCATCTCATCAATCTGTTCGTTTTCTTCCTCGGTGGCGGCGCTGAAGCTTGAGTTGATCATGAGCAGCTGCTTGCCGTCTTTTTTGCAAATCTCCTTGATTTCCTCCGGAACAAAGGAATCTTCGATCGCGGGGCCCAGGAATTTATTATAGGAAAGAACCGTTTCGATTCCATCCACTTGCTCCAGCTTTGCCGACATTTCGGTTAGCTTGCTGGCGGGAAGGGTATCGTCAACAATCACAAAGTGCGTCGTTGCCATATTGAACGCATCCTTCATCTTGTTGAGTGATACGATGGAGGGAAGATCCTGCGGCAGCCCGCGGTCGATGTTATAATATTTTGTTACATTATTTTGGCCGATGCAGGCAGGAATTGCAATGAGAAGCCCAACTGCGATTAGCACACGGCGGTGCTTGAGAATGAAACTGTTCATTCTATTAAAGCTTGGGATCAGGCTCCTGTGCGTGAATCGGTGAATTGGTTTATCAAATGCAAGAATCAAAGCAGGCAGGACGATGACAACCGTGATAACGCCGAGCACGACTCCCTTTGCCATGACGAGGCCGATATCACGGCCGAGGGTCAGCCGCATGAAGCACAGCGCCAGGAAGCCGAAGATCGTGGTAAGCGAGCTGCCTGACAGGGAGAGGAAGGTATTTGATACGGCGCGCGCCATGGCATCCCGGTGGTCGCCGCCTTTTTCACGCTCCTCTTCATACCGATCCACGAGGAAAACCGAGTAGTCCATCGTAACACCCAATTGAAGAATGGCGGCGATGCACTGTGTGATATAGGAAATCTGGCCGAAGAAAATATTCGTGCCAAAGTTATAGACAACCGCCAGGCTCAGCCCCAATAACAATACCCACGGGAGAATCCAGGATTTTAGCGAGAGCGTCATGGCAACCATGGCAAGCGCGATGGCGATGGCAATGTAGATGGGCGCTTCGCTATCGGCCAATTCTTTCGTATCCAGTGATATCGTGGAAAGGCCGCTTAAAAAGCACTGCTTGTTCATCAGGCTTCGGATTTCACCGATGGCCTTCATCGTCTCCTCCGATGCACTGGAGTGGTCGTATTGGACGAGCATCATGGTGGCGTTTGTTTTTTGGCTGTAAAAAACGTTTTTAATTTCATCCGGAAGGATATCCTCCGGCACGCCGATGTCGAGAATATCATCGATCCAGGTGACCTGATGCACTCCTTCCACCTTCGACACTTTTTCCTTTAGGGCGGCAACGTCCTTGGCGGGCATATTCTCCACGATCAGGACGGTGCTTGCGGAATTGTGAAAGGTTTCGTCCAGCACCTGCTGGCCTTTTACCGAATCAAGGTCATCCGGCAGATAAGAGAGAATATCATAATTGACATATGTGTTCAAATAGCCGATTGCACTGGGGATCAGCAATAGGAAGGCAATCACAAGAATCAGCTTTGTGTGATGGGTCAGCCACCGCGAAAACCGGTCGATCATGCGGCAACACCTCGTTTTCTATACAAAATCAAGTTAACGAATCATTCTGCGTATGGCGTCATAGAGCGCCGGCTTTATTTCAGAAAGCTTGTAGGGCTTTTGGTACAAAATAGCGTCGCTGCAAACGGAGCCGGTCATTTCGATGATGATGTAAAGCGTCTGCTCTGCCTGTTCGCGTGACTTGCCCCGCTGCATCAGGCGCTCTATCACAGAGTCTACTATCGGGCCAAGCTCGCCATCCCTCAAATATTCCATAACGGAAAGGCTGGCGGATAACTTTTTGTGGATCAGCAGCACCAGATCATGGTTTTTCTCAAGAGAATCGATGAGCCGGGAGGCGAAAAAAAGAATGCCCTCTTCCAACTCAGGCTGCTCAGTTTGATATTTTTCTCCAAGCTCCCGCAGGGCCGCACGGACGAGCACGGTGCTTTTATACAGAACGATCTGGTCAAGCAGATCATATTTATCATGGAAATAGAGGTAGAAGGTGCCCTTTGCCACGCCTGCCTTTTTAACCACTTCGTCAATTGCGGTAGCGTGCACGCCTTTGCTAACAAAGAGATTATAGGCTTCCTCAATCATTCGAATACGCTTTGCGCTTTTTTTATTCTCCAATGCCGGTTTTGATGTTCCCTGGGTTTCCACATTTTTTCCTCCTTCCAAGGGCCGCCGTTCTAATAGCGCTTCATTTGAATCGTGTTCATTATTTCTAGATAAAACAGCTTTAAAACCGTATATAATAAATGATAAACAACGCAGTCCAATCCTCCTTTCACACAATAATCATCATATGTGCGGTAGCTCCAGCGCTTCCAATAGGGCTGTAGGTGGCGTTTTCGTGGTTGCCTTTGCTCAAAAAAGTGTGGTGTTGCAGCAAAGGCATTCTTTTTCCAACAATCAGGAATGACGAATCGTCATTTATCTTTTCAAGAGGCAACGATAACACTAAACTGACGAATCGTCAATCTTTTAAACGAGATATTCACAAAAATTTAATATGATATATTAGAAATAAGATGGCATTGTAAATAGAATAAAAATATGATATGATTTTTTGTATCATCTGCTTGGAAGGAAGGCTGTTCTATGACAATTGGATTCATTGGCGGCGGCAATATGGCTGGCGCAATCATCAAAGGCCTGCTCGCTGCTTCCCTTTACCGTCCGGAGGAGGTTTTCGTGACGGATATTACACCGGAGCGCTCCAAAGACTGTGCGAAACGGCTTGGCGTGGCAGCAGCGGATACTGCCGAAGCGCTCATTGAGCATGCCGACACAGTGGTGCTGGCTGTGAAGCCCGGGGTGTTCCCTTCCTTGTTGCCGAGCATTGCCCCCTACTTGCAAGAAAAAAATCCGCTGGTGATTTCCATCGCGGCTGGAAAAACGCTTGGTTTTATTGAAGAAGTACTTGGCTTTTCACCCGCGCTTGTGCGGGTGATGCCCAATATTAACGCGAAGGTAGGGGCGGCAATGAGCGCATTCTGTGCGAATCAGCAGGTAACACAGGAGCAAAAAAAGCTTGTGGCGCGTTTGTTTTATGCCATTGGGCAGGTCAAAGAGCTTGATGAGGCATTTTTTCCTCTGTTTGGCGTAATTGCAGGCAGTGCGCCCGCGTTTGCCTATCTCTTCATCGATTCACTGGCCCGTGCGGCGGTAAAGAATGGGATGCAGAAACAAGTGGCTTTGGAAATTGCGGCGCAGACGGTTCTAGGCAGTGCAAAGCTGATTTTGGAGGGCGGAGAGCATCCGTGGGCGCTGATTGATCAAGTTTGTTCCCCGGGCGGCACAACGATTGAGGGGATTGCTGCATTGCAGGACGCCGGGTTTGAAGCAGGGGTACGAAAATCGGTTGACGCAGCGCTGGAGAAGGATCGGAGGCTATAAGGCCGCAGAAGAAGAAAAAACACTGCGCTGTGCTTTTTTCCATGTGATTGGTTGGTTTGCTTCCCCCTCTAGTCGCGGCAAAGGCAGTAAGGGTTGGTTATTTTTTATACGCATTTGGCAGCAAGCGTGAAAAACGGGCATATGATGAGAATTGCCCCCATCTGCGTGAAGAGACGCTTTATCGGCTTGCTTTAATGTGATAAGGGAAGTATAATGGCCTTCCTTTAGAACGTTTGACTACAAATCCATGGCATTTTTCTATATATTGCACAAAAAACGCAATATGCAATTTACACAAACATCAGACCTTGAAAACGGTTTCGCTTGGGATACAAGCTGAATTTTCGCAAAATGGTCTATAACTCGCCATAAGTCGTTGACGGAGACAAGTTTTGTGATATAATATGTAGCGAAGCAGACATGAAATTTGATTGTGTGGGAGATATATCATTATGTATGTGAAAGACGTAACGGTTCAGAATCAGGTCGGCCTGCACGCTCGTCCGGCAACCTTTTTTATCCAGAAGGCAAATGAGTACAAATCCTCCATTTGGGTGGAAAAAGAGGAGCGCCGCGTGAATGCAAAGAGCTTGCTTGGCGTTCTTTCCCTCGGCATTATGGGCGGAACGAATATCCGGATCATTGCCGGCGGCCCCGATGAGGAGCAGGCGGTGGAAGGGCTGATCAAGCTTGTGGAATCTGGTTTCGCGGAGTAATCTTTCGGAGAAAACCGACCGTTTTCTTTCAGCCCTGTCTAGGATGGGCGCCTGTTTTTAGGCGTGGACAGGCTCGAAAAGTGCATGAATGAAAAAACAAAGGCTCTGTTTGGCAAAAGCAGAGCCTTTGTTTTTTATTCTATTATTACACAGGCTATGGATGCGGCCTGCGCATTTGGTGATATGGAATTCTGGCCACCCTGACTCACACAAGGGGAAGCGACCCCTATTCTCCCTGCTCTTCCGGGTTGCTTTCCTCCTGTTTATGGGCTTTGCTCGCTTCCTCTTCCTGCTGGAGACGTTCCTCTTTTTTCTCCTTACAATAATCAAGCAGCTGGCTGCTGAGCATTGTGTTTAAAGCGGCCTCAAAGGAGAGCAGAGCAATCAGCGTTAGCGCGATGCTGCTCTCATCTGTCACACCCTGGTCCTTGCACTGGTGCTCGATTCTGGAAAGTTTCTCTTCGATATCCTTCCGGTAGGCCTTTTCATAGCCGCCAACAAGGTCATAAAATATGCCGTACATGTTGTCGAGCTGCTCGGTATTTTCAATATGGGAGGTGAAACGTTTGATTTCCGGCATCGGCAGATTCTGCTTGAGCAAAAAGATATAAATCAGCGTAATGATATGGCGGCGGTTGTAGCGTTTGTTTTCCGGGCGGGGGAGCACACCCTCCTTGCTATAGTTGTTAATCATCGTGTTAGTGAAAACGCTCTCATCCTTGCGGCGCAGGCTCGGCCCCATTTCCTGCTCCAGCAAGGAAGTCACCTGCTCCATATAGAGATCTATTTTGGGGATATCTCCGGAAGAGAGCAGCTTGAAATCCGCCAACTCCTGAGCACGGCGCAGTGTTTCATCTTTTAGATCGGACATTCTAAAAACCTCCATCTATATTGCACGTCAAACGTTATTTACAGCTTTATTATACGGCTTTTTATACTGCATAGCAAGCATAAAAATAAAACGCCTGGAAAACCTCTTCCCAGGCGTTTGGTTCCGAATCATAAAAAGACGGGTAACAATAACCTTTATCGAATAACGCTCACTGCCACATCCGGCGTGTCGGTGATAATACCATCTGATCCCCACTCGCTGCATAGACGCATGGCTTCCTCCAGATTGACTGTCCATGGGTTTACAATGATTCCAGATTTATGACAATCATCTAAATAATCCTCGTCTACATAGGCGATCAGGGGATGCAGGGCGTCGGCATGGATTTGTTTTGCATAAGCGATTGGATCGTCATAAACCTGCTCGATCACGGGGGAATCAGGGGAATATAAGAAGCCAGTGCGAGTGTTTGGGTCAATTTCCTTCGCTTCCACCAGCAGGCGCGGATCAAAGCTTGAAATGATTAAACGATCAAAAAGATGATGCGCCTTGACGCACGCAATCGTTTTGCGGACGATATCTTTTTCTCCGGATTTTGGGCTTTTGATCTCCACGTTGATGATGGAAAACGGATCCGCAATCTCCAAAAATTCATGCAAAGTGGGGATTTTCGTTCCTGCAAAATCAGGGGAAAAATAGGAGCCAAAATCAAATTTTTTGAGCTCTTCCAGCGTGTAGTCGGAGATGTTGCCCTTGCCATCGGAGGTTTCATCGATGGTGTAGTTGTGGCAGATGACCAGTTCTCCATCCTTTGTTAGATGGACGTCGTTTTCCACGCCATCCGCTCCGAGCTCGATTGCCTTGAGGAATGCGGGGATCGTATTCTGCGGCGCGTGCTTGTTTGCGCCGCGGTGCGCGAGGATCTTTGTCATAAAAAATCTCTCCTGTCCTTTGATATCGGTAAAGAAATGAATGCTCCGTGCCTATTATACCTGATACCATCTGTTTTGTTAAGCGGGAAAGTTGAATTTCCGGCGCAAATGCTTGCCTTTTTTCCCACTCCGTTTTATCATAATCGTTGTGTTTTGATAACGGGGGGCAGTGCAAAGAATCGATCTTTCAAAAGCCCCATTATGAAAGGAGGATCATATAATGGATGCTTTTTCCTGCGCTGCTTGCCCGCGCCGCTGCGGCGCCTTACGGAAACCGGCGCAGCCCTCTGGAGGATTTTGCGGGATGCCGGCCGGGTTTGTGGTTGCGCGGGCGGCTCTGCATCAGTGGGAGGAGCCTTGCATTAGTGGGCAACACGGTTCTGGAACCGTGTTTTTCTCCGGCTGCTCGCTGCGCTGTGTTTATTGCCAAAACCAGCAGATCAGCCTCGGCCGCTATGGAGCGCTGGTGACGGAGGAGAACTTGCTGCGGATGTTTGACCGGCTGATTGAGCAGGGCGCGCATAACCTGAATCTAGTTAATCCAACCCACTATGCGCCGATGCTTGCAAAGGCTCTGAAAAAATACTGTTCGCCTGTGCCGGTTATCTATAATTCAGGGGGATATGAGCGGGTAGAAATGCTCAAGGCCCTGGAGGGGCTCGTTGATATTTATTTGCCAGATCTGAAATATGTGGACAGTGCAGTTTCGCTGCGTTATTCCGGTGCGGCAGATTATTTTGACTATGCTTCGAAGGCGATCTTAGAAATGAGCAGGCAGGTAGGGAAAGCGACCTTTGATGAAAATGGAGTGATGAAAAAAGGGCTGATCGTCCGACATTTGATCCTGCCGCGCAATACGGCGCAATCGATTAAAGCGCTCACCTGGATCCGCGAAAACTTACCGGAGGGGACGCTGGTCAGCCTAATGTGCCAGTATACGCCGTGCGGGGAGCTGGAAAACTTCCCAGAGCTTCAGCGGCGGCTCACGCGCAGGGAATATGAAAAAGTGGTGGATCAAATGCTGGAGCTGGGCTTGACCGGCGGATATTTGCAGGAATTATCCTCGGCAAAAGAGGAGTATATTCCGCCTTTTGATCTCACCGGAGTGATTATATAGTATTAAAAACCGTATCAAGATTATATGACGAAATCAATAAAAGAATTTAAAACTTTAATTTGCGGAAACTGTTGACATGAGATGCGCTGAGTGCTATGATGGGTATCGCAAAAGAGAGAAGAACTGATAGGCCGATTGAAAAGAGAGGGAGGACGATTATGTCACTGGATAAAGTGCCGCTGATTCAATACGGCAAGGCGGAGGATATCATCAATTCTGTTACCCATGCAGTGGGTGCGGTGTTTGGTGTTGTCGTGCTCATTTTGTGCACGGTGCGTTCAGCAAAGCTAGGCTCGGCGATGGGCGTGGTCAGTTCCGTAATTTACGGTGTGTCGATGATTCTCCTATATTTCTGCTCGGCACTCTACCACGGCTTGCCGGCGGGGAATGCAAAACGCTTTATGCGCATCGTTGACCATGCGGTGATCTATTTGCTGATCGCGGGCACAATCACACCCTGCGTGCTCATTGCGCTGCGCTCCGAAAGCAACGTGGCGGGCTGGGTGATGTTTGGCGTCACCTGGGGCTGCGCGCTGCTGGGGATTATCCTCACGCTGATCGACTTCGAAAAATTTAAGGTCATGGAAATGGTGCTCTATATCGCCATCGGCTGGACGCTGCTGTTCGTGGTAAAGCCCCTGTTTCACGCGCTGAGCACGGCGGGCGTTGTGCTGGTGATCCTGGGCGGCGCGGTGTATACGATCGGTGCGATTATCTATGGCCTCGGCAAGAAGGTCAAGTATTTCCATGCGCTGTTCCATATCTTTGTGCTGGCGGGCAGCACGCTACATTTTGTGGCGGTTTATTGGTATGTGCTGCCGCTGGCGAAATAAGCAAAGCGAAGATTTTTACAACAACATTTCCTTTATCTCCTTTTGATGAAGTTCACACACAAACGGCAGGCGGCAGGTGCATAAAATGTGCCTGCCGTTTGCCGTTTGTGTGTGCGTAGAAAAAAGTTGCCTAAAAAGGTCAATGGATAATTGTATGTTTTTCCCCTTTTATGAAACGGAAAAAAGTTGTAATATTATACTATATGCAGAAGCTATCTACGAAAAATGGCGTTGCCGCTCTGCGGCAGGAGGCGTTTCACGCCGACAGGCATTTTCTAATGCATCAAACGAAACGTTTGATGCTATCATACCATAAAGGATATATGAATCCAGATCGTATACTTCATGTTGGTTAAGCAGATCAATATTCTGTTACTTCCGGAAAGTATGTTTCTTATAGGGATCAGGGAGGCAGCTGGTTTAGGACAACCGGATTCAGATTGGCAGAGATTCCCGCTGGATATTGATGGTTTTTAATAGGAGTAGGTGATTAGATTGCTGAAAGAAATAAAAAAATTAGTTGTTGGCTCTGTGCTCACCCTGAGCGGCGCGATTATGATGACGAGTGCGGAAAATATTGCCGTCATCGGGATGGTGGTCGGACTGATCGGGCTGCTTTTCCTTGTGATTTCTTTGCTTTCCGGCTCTAAGCTTGCTTCTTATTACAAAGAGGAGGACGGCGCGGAGCAGGAATCAGACCGCGATGCAAAATGACAACTATTAGTATGAGATGAATAGCATCCCCGCTGGATTCGTTGATTCAGCGGGGATGTTATGTGTTTGATACGACGATTGGTCGTTTACGGCCATATCTCCTCAGGGTCCACGCCGAACACCTGTACCACATCGAGATATTCGCTGTTGGCCAGATCCTTAACAGTTACGATCTTCCCGCCGTCGGAATCAAGGTCGAGCCCAGTGGATTGATAGGCTTCCCAAACAAGATGCGCGCACTGTGTGCCGCCGGGAGCCTCTTGGAATTTGGAGGTAAAAATGCCCGCCACCAAGTTATAGGGGATGCCTGCGAGATGTTCGTTTGCAAACGCGACGGCCTGAGCCGCCTTCTCCCGATATTCCGGCTTGGGGCGCAGCAGCATAAAGGTGGGCCAATCGCGCCACCCATTGGTGCTTTGATAGGTGGAATCCACGCCGAGTGAGATTGCCTCCAGCGTTTGCCCTGCGGCGGCGCTTGTAACAAGGGCGGCATGGCCGTGCCTCCAACCGAAGGAGTGCATGGAGCGGGTGAGAAGGATATCCCCATCTTTTATAGGCGCAAGCTGAAAGCCATAAATCCGACCGCCGGCCTCATCCGTCAGGCTTTCCTGAAAGGCGGTGAGGGAGTTTTGTTTGCATTCAATCCGTGGCGCACGGAAAAAATCTGCCTGGAATTGTTGGATTTTTTCTCTGCCATCCGGCAGCAGGAGCAGATCTTGCACGGCAGGCCTGCCAAGGCCGGTTTGCCGATAAAGGAGCTCATAATCCGAATCGGCTAGGGAATCCTTTGCTAAAAGCGAGTTAAGATCTGTTTTGGCATAATCGGGCGATACATGGTCGCGCGGTTCCGCGGCAGCGTTTAGCAGAAAGTTCAGCAGGAAAAAGATGGTGATACAGGCAATCGGAATGAAGATCGCCTTTAAAATACGTTTGGTTCTTTTTTTCATCTTACTCATTGTTACAATTTGCACTCCGATATGAAAAAATAAATGGAAACACAAGGCCGCGCCGAGTGGGAACCGGCGTTTTCGGGAACCTATTATAGCACAGAATTCCAAGATGCAAAACGTTTTTCTTGCATCCTTCGATGCGGTCCGGTATAATCGAAGGCAGGCTACATATATGAATGTAAAATCTTCAGGATTGTGAGAGGAACAATGAAACAGAGATTGACGCAAGCTCCTTACGATAGAAAACAAGTGGGGCAAGACCTTTCTTCCGGCGGGATAGCGGCGATGTCTATGCTGCCCTTTGCGCTGGCATTCGGCGCACTGGCGGGGATTGGCATGCCCGCGGGGCTGATTGCAGCGGTGGGGGCGAGTCTCGTGACCGCGCTCGTCCCAGGCCGCGTGCCCTATTTTGCTGGGCCGGTCTGCATTGTGTTTTTGGTGTTTTCCGCCTGCGCAGGGCGTTATGGGCTGCCGGCAGCGCTGACTGCCTCATTTTTTGCGGGTGTGCTGGTGTTTGCCGCGCTGCTGCTGCGTGCGGACAGGCTGCTGCGATTTATCCCCGCGCCGGTCGCGGGCGGATTTACCATTGGCACGGCGTTGGTCATGACGATTTTGCAGACAAACAATTATTTCGGCATCAATGCAACCGGCGTCAGCGCAGTGGATATGCTGCTCTCCTACCGCAGCTTTGGTTTTCATGCAAATTGGAGGACAGTGCTCTATGGCACAATCGTGCTGGTGCTGATGATTACCTATCCGCGTAAATTTAAAAAGCTTCACCGGAAAATACCGGCTCAATTTGTAAGCCTTGTCATCGCGCTGGGGTTGCACCTTTGCCTTGTTCCGTCCGCGGGGCAGTCACCGGTTCTGGAGGTGGGAGCCTTTTCCCACAAGCTGTCCTCCTCCGGGGGGCTGCTGTTCAATGGGTTTACAGTCGCGCCGGTAGGGGGCGTGGTTCTTTCCACCGCTGCGATTGCGCTTTCGATTCTGGTTTGTAGCGGCAGTGCATGGTCACAGGAACGCAAGTTATCCGTCAAAGCGATTGCGCTGGGTGTGGGGAATATGCTCCTGCCGCTCTTCGGCGGAATGCCGATGGGGGCGGCGCAGGAGCAGAAGGAACAAGCCACGCGCGTTGCTCCACTTTTTTCCAGCTTTTTGATGTTAGCCGCCGTTTTACTGCTGGGCGGTGTGTTTGAGCGAATTCCGCTGTCCGTCCTGGCGGTGATCTTAATTGTGACGATGTGGGAAAAGCTCGATTTCCAGGCGCTCAAAACCGTGTTCGGCGGCAAAAAGCCCATCCAAATTATCCTGTTTTTTCTGTGCGCCGCTGCAACGGTTTTTCTCGAACTGCCCTATGTGATGCTTCTGTTTGCTGTTGTAACAATTTGCTCAGCGCTGCGTATGCGGAAAAAAAGGTGAAAACCTGATAAAATTCAGATTGCTTTATGAAACGGATTCTATTATAATGAATAGCAAATACAAGTGGAAAGGTGGTGAAAGGTTGATGCGTCCGGCGAAAGAGACAGCTTGGAATTTGGCCGTGCGAAACGATATATGCTGCAAGGAGCTGTTTCCGGGCAGCGATATCGTCCGCAGCTACACATTCAAAACAGCCGCGCCCAGGGGGCAGTCTGCCCTTTTGGCAAAATTGAACCATATGCTGACGGCAGCTTTTGCCGCAGCAGGGGAGAAGTCTGCCCTTTTTGCAGAAAAGCCGGATTGTTTTGAATGCCTTTCACCATATTTCGTCTGGGCCGCATAACCAGGCCCAAACGGAATGAATGGTACCCTGTGCAGTCAAAACGATCTGCACAGGGTATTTTTATGCCCAAATTCGATTGTTCTAAGGATGCGTTGCATATTGAATAAAAAATGTTCACTAAGCTGAGAAAAAGCATGGTTTTGCGTCTTGAGACGCAAAATGAGGGCTATATTGTACGGCCCTCAAGTGGTTTTGGGGGGTCTGTTGAAAAATCTTACATGTTGCAACAGCCCCAGGGAAGGAATGATTTTCATATGATTTTAAAATATAGCCAAACGATGCGTATGGCGATGCGCGCCCAGACGAACGGCGGCATTTTCTATCTGCTCCCGAATATAGCCGTTCGGCTCGTGCATTTGATCCCGCTGCTATTCCTTTGGTCCGTTTTATCAAGGAGCGGCGTAGAAACCGGCATGACGCTGAAGCAGATGCTTTCCTATACCTATCTCAATGCGATATTGGCCGATTTATTGGTGGTGCAAACCTTTGCATCGAGCTGGTGCTATGAAGGGGAGCTACACAGGCTCTATCTCCGCCCGACCCCTATTTTTGGCGGGATCGTGGCGGAAACGGTAGGCGGATGGATCCCGATGCTGCTTTTCTTCTCCCTTCCGCTGCTGTGCGCCGCGCCGTTTTTGGGGATTTCGGTTTTGCCGGCAAGCCCTTGGTTTTTTCCCAGCCTGCTGCTCTGTATCTCACTCGGGTTTGCGATTGACTTTCTGTTTGCCTGTGTGGCGATTGAGCTGCGCGGCATCTCCTGGCTTGCCCATGTGATTCGCACAGCGATCGTGGCGCTTTTCTCCGGCACTGTGCTGCCCTTTCGGTTGCTGCCGTTTGGGTTAGCGCGTGTGTTTGAACTACAGCCCTTCGGCAGCCTCGGCGGTGCGCCGCTGGCATTGTTTGTCGGCACGGCACGGCCTGAGCGCATTCTGTTGGCACAGGTGTTCTGGAACCTGACGCTCTGGCCCGCGGCTATTTTATGGTTTTGCAGATCACGAGAGAGGCTGGTGAGCTTTGGTGGATAGGCAGAAAATATCCCTCAAACAATTTTTATCGCTGTATGTGCTGTATGCCAAAATGGATTTTGCCTGGCTACTGCGGGACCGAGTGTTTGCGTCCCTTGCAATCCTGTCGGACGTGATATCCAATCTCTCCTCGATCGCGGGCATATTTCTGCTGGCATGGAAATTTGGAGGGATCGGCGGAATGAGCCGGTATGAAATTCTATTTATGCTCGGATACACCTCCCTGATGACGGGGATTTATCAGGTGTTTTGCTCCAGCAATAACGTTGGGCATATCAGCCGCCGGATCGGGCGCGGCCAGGTGGATCACATGCTGATGCAACCGCTCCCCTTGCCGGTGCAGCTAATGACAGAGGGCTTCATCCCGTTTTCAGGGAGCAGCAACCTGGTTTCCGGCGCGGCGCTTCTCTGCATTGCCGTTGCAAAGCTCGGCATCCGGCCGCCGTGGTGGTGGGCGCTGGCGCTTGCCGGGCATTTGGCCGCTACGGTTGCGATCCTGGTTGCCTCCTCTTACCTTGCCTCTAGCGTGGCCTTTTACGCGCCTGCCCAAGCGGAGGAAATTTCAACTTATGTAATCGATGCGCAATGCAGCCTGGCGCAATTCCCACTCTCCGGCATGCCGCTTGCGTTGAAAGCGCCTCTGCTGACGGTGTTTCCCGCGGGGCTGCTGGGCTGGTTTCCATCGCTTGCACTGCTTGGGAAACCGCCGTTCGACCTGCCGGGCTATTACCCCGCAATCATTGCGGTGGCGCTCGCCGCATGCGCGGCTTACTTTTTCAGGAAAGGATTGCATTACTATGTTAAAAAAGGGATCAACCGCTACCTCGCCATCGGACATCGCCGTTGACGTGCGGTCTGTTGTGAAGGTGTTTACCCAATCCCAGCGGGAGAATGCCGGGAACGGCGTGCTGAAAAGGCTCGCAAGGCCTGAGAAAAAGCGCGTGTATGCGCTTGATAATGTGACCTTCCAAATCCGGCGCGGCGAGTTCGTCGCCTATGCCGGGCCGAACGGGGCGGGCAAGAGCACAACGATGAAGTTACTCTGTGGCATGCTTTTGCCAACGGATGGGAAAGTCTCCGTGCTCGGCCTGTCGCCTGAAAAAAACCGGATTTCGCTCATGAAGAGGCTCGGCGTGCTGTTCGGCAACCGGACGGAGCTATGGTGGGATCACCCTGTTATGCAGAGCTTCGCGTGGAAAAAGGCCGTGTGGCAGATTCCGGAGAATGTCTATCGGCGGAATTTGGAGATGGCAATTGAGCTTTTGGATTTGAAGGATCTTTTAAAGACCTTTGCGCGGGAACTATCGCTCGGCCAACGGATGCGGGCGGATATCGCCATGATGCTCCTGCACGCCCCGGAGGTAATCCTACTGGATGAGCCAACGCTGGGGCTGGACGTCGTTGCCAAGCGGCAGATGATTGCATTTTTAAAAACGGTCAATCGGGAAAACGGAGTGACGATCATTGTGACCAGCCATGATATGGACGATCTGGAGGAGATGGCAGAGCGCATTCTGATGATTTCTGCGGGCAAGATTGCATATGACGGAGACTTTGATGGCCTGCGCGCCTTGACGGGCCGCCCTTCCCGACTCCGGCTAACGGTGGATAGCGTCTGCCCGCCCGACCTGCCCATTGGGCACCTTCTATCAGAGGAAAAGGGCGTTTGCGAATATGAATTGGATTTATCCTCTATACAGGTGCATGAATTGCTTGCACAGCTTTCAACGCTACACGGCATTCGGGATTTGGAAATCCAAAAAGCGCCGATCGAGCAGGTGATTGCGGAACTGTTCCGCGCCTGGCGGTAACGGCGCGGCAGCGGCCCCACTTTGCCTCTCATCCGCTATGACGGCGCACTGCGGGGCCGGGCTGCCACGTTCTGTCGAAAAAGGCGGCGGGCAGAGCGCTTTTTTCGGAACGGATGCCGTTTGCTTTCCGGTCGGAAATCGTGTATACTAAATAAAAAGGCAGATCCGGGCGGATGTTGTTCGGGGCGAAATCAAAGTCGCTCCCCATACGGGGAGCGTGGATTGAAATGGAGAAGGTTTTCTGGATGGGGCGGCAGGCGGCTTCCCCGCCCAAATGGCCCCAATGGAGAGGATGAGAATCAGATGATTTTAACAGTCGACATCGGCAACAGCAATATCACGATGGGGGTATATCGGGAGAATGATCTCCTATTCGTTGCCCGCCTTGCGACAGACCGTTCCCGCACGGGCGATCAATACGCGGTGGAGCTGAAATCCATTTTTGCGCTTTATGATGTGGTGCCGAAAGATTTTGAAGGCGCGATCATTAGCTCCGTTGTGCCGGAGCTGACTGCCGCCGTGCGCAAGGCCACGCAGATGGTCACGGGCCATGTGCCGCTTCTCGTTGGGCCGGGCCTGAAAACCGGGCTCAATATCCGCACGGATACGCCCGGTATCCTTGGCGCGGATCTGGTGGTGGGTGCGGTGGCCGCCATCCACACTTACGAGCTGCCTTGCCTTGTGATGGATTTGGGCACGGCAACAAAAATCAGCGTCCTTGATGAGCAAGGCACCTATCTTGGCTGCACGATTTCTGCGGGCGTTGGCATTTCACTGGATGCGCTTGCAACCCGCACTTCGCAGCTTCCGCACATTAGTATTGAGGCGCCGCATCATGTGATCGGCACGAACTCACCGGACTGCATGCAGTCCGGCACGGTGTTCGGCACCGCCGCCATGCTTGACGGCCTGTGCGATCGTATTGAGGAAGAGCTCGGCAGGCCGGTGAAAACGGTCGTAGCGACTGGGGGCCTTGCAAAGGAAATCGTTTCCAACTGTAAGCGGAAAGTCCTTTACAGAGAAAATCTGCTTTTGGAAGGGCTTAAGCTGATTTATGATAAAAACACGTCGAAAGGCGGCCGCGGCATGCAGCGTTGATTGCTGAAATTGCCACTTGACAGGAATTGATTGTAAGGTTAAAATACTTTACGAATTGATTCCAATGGAAAAAATCATATTTTAGCTTATTTTTCCGCAACACTGGTTTAAAAATTGCTTTTCAATATTTTTTTGCCAAATTTTGCGCTGCATCTTCCTTGGGGGAGAGCAGCAGCAAGGAGGTTTATAAATTGAAAAAGAATACCCTTGCGAGGACGATGCGCCTCGCGCAGCTCGCCATGCTGATTGCCATCCAGGCGATCCTAACCTTCACCCCGTTGGGCTTTATCATGATTCCGCCGATCTCCATCACGATCATGCATATCCCCGTGATTATCGGCGCGGTGACGATGGGGCCGTTGTTCGGCGGGATTCTGGGTGCTTCCTTTGGCGTGATGTCAATGCTCAAGGCAACCTTTGCCGCTGCGAGCCCGGCGGATATTATCTTTTCCCCCTTTATCAGTGGAACGCCGGTGCAGTCGCTGATTCTGTGCGTCGTGCCGCGCATCCTGCTCGGTGTGATCGCCGCATGGCTGTTTATCGGCCTGAAGAAGCTCATCAAAAACGAAACAGCTTCGATTGGCCTGAGCGCTGGAATTGCCACGCTGTGCCACAGCGCGATGGTGCTCGGCCTGATGTGGTTTCTCTTCGATTCTCTTCCGCTCAAGGAAGTATTTGCCACGATGATGTCGCTCAATTGCCTTTTGGAGATCGCGATGGCTGTCGTCGTCGGCATGGCGGTATGCAAGCCGCTGCTGGTCTATCTCCGTAAGCAAAAGCTGATCCAAAAATAGGGGCTAAATCGGCCACGCACCCGGTTGGATATCCGAGATATCGCTTTTTGATGGATCGGCTGGCTAGCTGGGTATTATAAATAAGGAGAACACGCGCCGTAAATTTGCACTTTTGCATTTTATGGCGCGTTTTGCTTTTAATTGATATCAAAATCGTTTTAAGCGGAGCTATTAAACCAATTTGCCGGAGGGGGAACGGGGAGCCCGTCCGAAAAGGACGAACTCCCTACAGGCCAATCAGCTGGATTCAGTGTTTCTGAAAGGGTGGTTCGATACCGAAACGAAACCTGGCATCTTTTTTGAATTTACACCGGCACGGATTCCCTTCTGCACGATAAATCGCTACGTTTTTTAAGTCGTATATGACAGACCACACCGTATCTTTCCCTGTGCTTCTGTCGTATTGACATAAAAACCCGTCCTTTCCCGCTAAAAGCTCCTGTGCCGATTGGATTCCGATTTGCCCTCTCTTACGCTCCAGTGCATTTTTGAGCGTTTGATATCTTGTCTCTGCCTGCCAGTTATCAATTTCTGGGTTTGTAAACGAAGCCATCGCTTCCGAATGAAAGACATTGGTGGCGTAGACATAGGGGCGCCCTTCAGATGACCGGATGATTTCTATTTTCTCTGCATTACACTCTACAACGGCAATCTCTCCTATGCGATCTGCTATCGTTAGCGTTTGGGCCGAGGCGATAGGAATTTCTTGAATGTAGTGAATCGCCTCGTTGGTTGATTTGCATTTTTCCAAGATGAACCGTAACAGCATCCCTGCATTGAGCCCTGGCTGAATGGCGTGAGGATAAACCGCGGTTAGGCCGACAGCAAGCCCTTGTTCGTTTATGCCGTCCTCCAGTTCGAGAAATGCTGTCGTATTTCCTGTAAATCCATAGGAATCAGCGTCAATATGATAAATCACATTTAAATTATATTTTTCTAGTTCAGTTAAAAAATCGCTGTTTCTTCCGAACAGAATCGTTTCATGATCTGCCACTGCAAAACATGAGCAATGGCAGGCGGGCGGCATGGCATACATGCTGAATAAAACAGCTTGGAGCATTTCAGCCTCACAATGCTGCCCATCCGCCAAGCCCTGGATTTCTTCTAATATTTCTGGAAAGTATTTTTGATAAACGGGAACACAAGCCAAAGCGAACGCCTTTCGCTCTTTCTTTATTGGAAAAGGAAGGTTGTTTAAAATAAAGTGGCCGTGCTTTTCCAAAAGGGACCCCCAATGAAACCCGATTTCGTAGTGTGTCCCTTTCAAATGTGCATGATACATGATTATTTCGCTCCTTCATCTGTCACAATAAAGAGCGGCCGGCAACTCTATTTCAAAGGATAATGGAATAAAAATTTTATGTCAATATCTGCTTTTGGATTTGGAATATCACCTCAAACTGTCCCTTAGAATGTATACTGATGAAAGTGAGGGGAGGTTGACGCAGCATATTGTAGAAAGGAAGTGGTTCTTGCCGCCTTGAAAAGCACGAAATAGATGGTATAATAACAATGAATAAGCATGCGTGCGGCTTTGCGCATACCTCAATTTTCAGGAGGAATCATCAATGGACAACACAGAGAACAAGAAATTTTATATCACCACGCCGATCTACTATCCGTCGGATAATTTGCACATCGGCCACGCTTACTGCTCCGTGATGGCGGATACCATGGCGCGGTATAAACGGATTCAGGGGTACGACGTGATGTTCCTCACCGGCACGGACGAGCACGGCCAGAAGATTGAGGAAAAGGCGAAGGCCGCGGGGATCACGCCGAAGCAGTATGTCGACCATGTCGTATCCGGCATTAAAGACCTGTGGAAGCTGATGGATATCTCCTATGATAAATTCATCCGCACGACGGACGATTATCATGAAAAGGCCGTTCAGAAAATCTTCAAGCAGCTCTATGACCAGGGCGATATCTACAAAGGCTCCTATGAGGGCTGGTACTGCACGCCCTGCGAATCCTTCTGGACGGAGACGCAGCTCGTCGACGGCAAGTGCCCGGACTGTGGGCGCGAGGTCAGGCGCACGTCCGAGGAGGCGTATTTCTTTCGCCTTTCCAAATATCAGGATCAATTGATCAAGCTTTTTGAGGAGCATCCGGAGTTTCTGGAGCCCGCCTCCCGCCGCAATGAGATGCTCAATAACTTTATCAAGCCCGGTCTGGAAGACCTGTGCGTGTCCCGCACGTCGTTTACCTGGGGCGTGCCGGTCACGTTCGACCCGAAGCATATCGTCTACGTCTGGGTGGATGCGCTCTCCAACTATATCACCGCCCTTGGCTACGGCTCGGAGGATGATAGCCTCTATCAGAAATACTGGCCTGCGGATATCCATCTCGTCGGCAAGGAGATCGTGCGATTCCATACCATCATCTGGCCCGCCATGCTCATGGCGTTGAACCTGCCCCTCCCCAAGAAGGTGCTCGGCCACGGCTGGCTGATCCTGGAGGGCGGCAAGATGAGCAAGTCGAAGGGCAACGTCGTCGATCCGGTGGTGCTCTGCGAGCGCTACGGGGTGGATGCAATCCGCTACTTCCTCCTGCGCGATATCCCGTTCGGCTCGGACGGCACCTTCTCCAATGAAGCGCTCATCACGCGCATCAATTCCGACCTTGCCAACGATCTCGGCAACCTCGTCTCCCGCACGGTGGCGATGGTCAACAAATATTTCGGCGGCACGATCCCTACGGAACGCACGGCTGGGGAATTCGACGAAGACCTGATCGCGCTTGCAACTGCTACAAAGGCGAAGGTGGAGGCCTACGCGGATGAGATGCAGTTCTCCCAGGCGCTTACGGAGCTGTGGGCGCTCATTTCCCGGACGAATAAATATATCGATGAGACGGCCCCGTGGGTGCTCGCGAAGGATGAGGCGAACCGCGCCCGTCTGGCGGCTGTGATGTACAACCTCTGTGAGGCGATCCGCATCATCTCCATCCTCGTCTCCCCCTTCCTGCCGCACACCGCGCCGAAGATTCAGGCGCAGCTCGGCGCACCTGCGGACGTGCTCTCCTGGGAGCAGGCGGGCGAGTGGGGCCTGCTGCCGGCTGGCTTTTCGGTGCAAAAAGGCGAGATCATCTTCCCACGCATTGATATCGCCAAGGAGCTCGCGGAGCTGGAGGCGCAGCAGAAGGCTGCCCGCGAGGCGAAGGAACAAGCACAGCAGAAGGCGGAGGGCATTGCCCAGATTTCAATCGATGATTTTGCAAAGGTCGAGCTGCGCGTGGCGGAAGTGAAGGATTGCGAGCCGGTCAAGCGCGCAAAGAAGCTGTTAAAGCTCACGCTGGATGACGGCAGCGGCACGCCGCGCACCGTTGCTTCCGGCATTGCGCAGTGGTACAAGCCGGAGGATTTGATCGGGCATAAGGTGGTGTTGGTGGCAAACCTGAAGCCTGCGGTGCTCTGCGGCGTGGAGAGCCAGGGCATGATCCTTGCCGCGGACTGCGCAAAGGATGATGTGAAGGTTCTCTTTGTTGATAACATGCCAGCAGGGGCAAAAATCCAGTAAGAATTTCGGGTGGCGCAGGGCAGAAATGCATTGCGCCGCTCGTTTGATTCTGTTTATTAGGAGTGATGAAATGGAGATGGAGACGCTTTTCATCCGGGGAATTCCCGCCGTGGTGTGGGGAGAGTTGTCTCACCACGTATTAATCGCGGTGCATGGCAATCTTTCGCATAAGACGGATACCGTGATTCGGCTTCTGGCTGAGGCGGCAATACCGAAGGGCTTGCAGGTGCTCAGCCTCGATCTGCCGGAGCATGGAGACCGGCCAAAGGGAAACCCGCCCTGCAAAGCGTCAGCGGCGAAAGCAGACTTGGGGCTTGTGATGGAATATGCAAAATCCCGATGGCGAGAAATCAGCCTCTTTGCCTGTAGTATGGGGGCGTATTTCAGCCTGCTGGCATATCCGGACGAAACCATTCGCCAGTGCCTGTTTTTGTCCCCGGTTGTAGATATGAGGCGGCTGATTGAAAATATGCTTCGCTGGTCCAATCTCAGCCAGCAGCGGCTGGCTGCGGAGGGGGAGCTTGTGACGGCAGCCGGACAAACGCTATATTGGGACGATTACTGCTTCATCAAAGCACATCCTGTGACCCGATGGGAACCGCAGACGGAAATTCTATATGGCGAAAACGACGGTTTATGCGAACGGGCTGTGCTGGACGCGTTCGTCCAGCGCTTTGACTGCCGCTTGCAGGTGGTGAAGCAAGGGGAGCATTGGTTCCACACGCCGGAGCAGCTGGCGGTTTACCGGAACTGGTTGGAGAAACGGATCGAACCAGCTTCCAGTGAATACGATTTGAAAGGGGAGAGCGAATGCTGACGGAAACCTTTGACCGGTCGGAGGAGATCATTCGGCCAGAGATGATATACGGAAAACGGAAGAAGCTGTGCGATATCTGCATCATCACCTTCTCGCAGCATGTGATCGAATATGCGTTGCAAAAATATGACTGTAAAAAGGTCATATCGCTTGAAAGCACGGGGGGTTCTATCCCGATTTATATCATGACATATCAGGAAAAGGAGCTTGCCCTTTATCAGTCGATGATCGGCGCTCCCGCGGCGGGCGCCTGCCTGGAGGAGGCGCGTTGCCTGACGGGTGCATCTCACTATATCATGTTCGGCTCCTGCGGCTGCCTGCATGAGGAGATCACCGCCGGAAAGCTCATCGTTCCCACACAGGCATATCGGGATGAGGGGCTCTCCTACCACTACGTGCCCGCTGGGGATTATCTGCCGCTCCCAAATGCCGGGCGGGTGGCCTCGTTTTTCGAGCGGAAGGGTATCCCGTTTGTCACCGGAAAAACCTGGACGACGGATGGGCTATACCGCGAAACGCGCGCGAATATGAGCAAGCGAAAGGCGGAGGGCTGCCTGACTGTCGAGATGGAGTGCGCGGGGCTTCAGGCGGTGTGTAGTTTCCGGGAGTTGCAATACTATGCCTTTCTCTTCGGCGGCGATCTGTTGGATGCTGCGGAGTGGGATGTTCGGATTCTGGGGAATCACAGGGAAAAAGATTGCCAGATCGAAGGCTTCCGCATTGCGCTGGAATTGGCGCACGCGCTATCAATGTTATTCAGTTTGGAATAAGGATGGTTTCATCGAATGGATTCACTGATTTTTGATTCGCCCGCGATGCAAACACCGCGTGTGACACCAAATTCACCTATCATCTTTGACTCTCATGCGCACTATGACGACCGCGCCTTTGACGGCGACCGTGAGGCGGTGCTTTCCACCCTGCCGGGGGCCGGGGTTTGCGGAGTCATTAACTGCGGCGTCGATATTCTCTCTTCCCAAAAAGCGCTTGCGCTCGCCGCGCAGTATCCCTTTCTCTGGGCAGCGGTTGGCATCCACGGGCAGGAGGCGGGCCGGGCAAAGCCGGGCGATCTTAACCGCTTACTGCCACTTTTGGAGGAGCCGCGCGCGGTGGCACTCGGAGAAATCGGCCTCGATTACCACTATGATGACGGTGCGCCGCGCGAGGTGCAGCGGGAACTGCTCGAGCGGCAGCTCCAAATTGCCGTGGAGCGTGATATCCCGGTAATTTTGCACGACCGGGAGGCGCATGAGGATATGTGGAGACTCTTGCAGAAATATCAACCCCGCGGCGTGATGCACTGCTTCTCCGGCAGTGTGGAGATGGCGAGGGATCTGGTGGGCATCGGCATGTATATCGGCCTTGGCGGCGCAGTGACCTTCAAAAATGCGCGCCGTCCAATCGAGGTGGCGGCCTGGGTGCCGGAGGACAGGCTGCTCATCGAAACGGACGCCCCCTATATGACGCCCGCACCGTTTCGCGGCAAGCGCAATTCCTCGGCGCTCATTCCTTACACGGCGGAGAAAATCGCCCAGGTGCGCGGGATGACGCCGGAGCAGGTTTTGCGGATGACGAGAGAGAATGCGGAGCGATTGTTCGGCGTTGTTTGCCCGGCATGATGCATAGAACCGAGAGAACCAAATTGCTTTTTCACGCTTCAGCCATAAATAATGGTGGCTGAAGCGTGATTTTTTCGACTGGAGGACTTACAACACACGATTTTCTGAAATGTTGACAGGATGATGTCAATATAATTACGCTAGAATAAAACATCATTTTCAGAAAACTGAAAAGACAAACCAGAAAGAAACAGCATGTCTGCGCAGGCCGGCTTCCAACAATTTGCATGCGACGCTCCTTGACTTTTTTCACAAATCTGGTATGATATCGAGGGAACAAATGTTTAGAGCCGCTGCGCTTAGGGAGGTCTGTGTATGGCACAGAAAAATTTGTTGGTAAAAGGTGCCCGTGAGCACAACTTAAAAAATGTTGATATTGAAATCCCGCGCGATAAGCTTGTTGTTTTTACGGGACTTTCCGGCTCCGGAAAATCATCGCTGGCCTTCGATACGATCTATGCGGAGGGCCAGCGGCGCTATGTGGAGAGCTTATCCTCCTATGCGCGCCAGTTCTTAGGCCAAATGGAGAAGCCGGATGTGGATTCGATCGACGGGCTTTCTCCGGCGATTTCGATCGATCAGAAAACCACCTCTAAAAACCCACGCTCTACGGTTGGCACGGTCACGGAAATTCATGACTATTTGCGCCTGCTGTATGCCCGCGTTGGCATTCCGCACTGCCCGGTCTGCGGCAAGGAGATTAAGCAGCAAACAGTGGATCAAATCGTGGACCGCATTATGGCGCTTGATGAGGGCGCGAAAATCCAGGTGCTCGCGCCGGTGATTCGCGGGCGCAAGGGCGAGCATAGTAAGGAGCTGGATGCGGCACGCAAATCCGGCTATGTGCGCGTGCGTGTAGACGGCAGCATTTATGACCTCTCTGAAACGATCAAGCTTGATAAAAATAAAAAGCATAACATTGAGGTGGTGATTGACCGCCTGGTGATTGATGAGGAAATTCGCGCTCGGTTGGCGGATTCCGTTGAGACGGCCTGCGCCCTCTCCGGAGGCATTCTGCTTATCGACGTGGTGGGGGGAGAGGAACTGCTCTTCTCGCAGAATTACGCATGTCCGGAGCACGGCGTGAGTATTGAAGAGCTGACTCCGCGCATGTTCTCCTTCAACAATCCTTTCGGTGCGTGTCAGACCTGCTCCGGCCTCGGCATTTTTATGAAAGTTGATCCGAAGTTAGTCATTCCGAACCCGCGATTGTCCATTCGGCAGGGGGCAATCAAGGCCAGTGGATGGACGGCAGCGGAAGGCGGCACGATTGCGCAGATGTATTTTGAAGCGCTGGCGGAGCACTATCACTTTTCGCTGGACGAGCCGGTCAACAAGCTTTCCAAAGAAGCGCTCGATGCAGTGCTCTACGGCACGAAAGGCAAAAAGATCAAAATGCATCGCCGCAGCGAATATGGTAGCGGCACTTATACCACGGATTTTGAAGGCGTGATTCCTAATCTGGAGCGCCGTTACCAGGAGACAAGCAGCGAATGGTCGCGGGCGGAAATTGAGCAGGTGATGAGCGCGAAGCCCTGTCCGGATTGTGGCGGCGCTCGGCTGCGGCCGGAGTCGCTTTCTGTCACGGTGGGCGGTATCAATATTGATCAGTTCAGCCATAAATCCATCACCGACGCGTTAGAATTCGTCAATGCATTGCGGCTCACCACGCGCGAGCAGATGATTGCGAAACAGATTCTCAAGGAGATTCGCAGCAGGCTGCAATTTCTCTCAAGCGTCGGTCTTGATTACCTGATGCTTTCACGGCCCGCCGGCACGCTTTCGGGCGGCGAAAGCCAGCGCATCCGGCTCGCGACGCAGATCGGCTCCTCGCTGATGGGCGTTTTATATATTCTGGACGAGCCGAGCATTGGCCTGCACCAGCGGGATAACGACCGGCTGCTGGAAACGCTCAAGCACCTGCGCGACCTGGGCAATACTTTGATTGTGGTGGAGCACGATGAGGATACGATGTATGCTGCGGATTATATTGTAGATGTTGGCCCCGGCGCGGGTATCCACGGCGGAGAGATCGTCTGTGCGGGCACGGTCGATGAGATCAAGGCCTGCAAACGGTCGCTAACCGGGCAGTATCTCAGCGGCGCGCGGTTTATCCCGATCCCGGAGAAACGGCGCCAGGGTAACGGCAAGTTCCTCAAGGTGGTCGGCGCAAAAGAAAACAACCTCAAGGGCATTGACGTGACGATCCCGCTAGGCGAGTTTGTGTGCGTAACGGGTGTGTCCGGCTCCGGCAAATCGTCTCTGGTCAATGAAATCCTTTATAAACGGCTGGCGAATGAATTAAACGGCGCGAAGCGCACCATCGGTGCGCATCAGGATATGGTGGGCATCCAGCATCTCGATAAAGTGATTGATATCGACCAGTCGCCCATCGGACGCACGCCGCGCTCCAACCCTGCAACGTATACCGGTGTGTTTACGGATATCCGCGAGCTGTTTGCCTCCACGCAGGAATCGAAGATGCGCGGCTTCAAATCGAACCGCTTCTCCTTCAACGTGAAGGGCGGACGCTGCGAGGCCTGCCAGGGCGACGGCATAGTAAAAATTGAAATGCATTTTTTGGCGGATATCTACGTGCCCTGCGAGGTCTGCAAAGGCGCACGATATAACCGTGAGACGCTGGAAGTGAAATATAAGGGTAAAAATATTTACGATGTGTTGGAGATGACCGTGGAGGAGGGGCTGGAATTTTTTTCCGCCGTGCCGAAAATCCAGCGTAAGCTTCAAACACTCTATGACGTGGGGTTGGGCTATATCAAAATTGGCCAGCCTGCGACCACGCTTTCCGGCGGCGAGGCACAGCGCGTCAAGCTTTCGACCGAGCTTTCCCGCCGCGCCACGGGGCGCACGATTTATATTTTGGATGAGCCGACGACGGGTCTGCACACGGCGGACGTGCACCGCCTAATCGAAGTGCTGCATACATTGGTGGAAAATGGTAATTCGGTGCTGGTCATCGAGCATAACCTCGACGTGATCAAAACCGCCGACCATATCATTGACCTTGGCCCGGAGGGCGGCGACAAGGGCGGCATGATCGTGGCAGAAGGCACGCCGGAAGAGGTGGCGAGGGTGGAGGCTTCCTATACGGGTCGGTATCTCAAACGGATTCTGGAGCGGGGATAATAGGTGAGGATCTCTAGCGCAGACGAACTTCGTACGAAATTTGCCAGATATGAATCTGTGAAATCACTCCAGTAACGCCCAGCCTTGCAGAGTGCTTGGGCAGAAAAAACAAAAACGGCGCAAAACGTGACTGCACATTTTGCGCCGTTTTTTCATTGAAAGTTAATTGGATAGGAAGCGTAACGTTATGTGGCCTTATCGCCGAAGAGGCTTGTAATCCACTTGCCGATCTTGAAGAAGAAGGCGGCGACCCTTGCGAAGAGGCCGGCGACGCCGCCCTGCTCTACGTTTTGGCTTGGAAAATCCAATAAAACAATGAGATTTATACGAAATGAAACTGTAAAAGCGGGAAGGAGCACGCAAATGAATGAAAATTTAATCTTGAAAGATATATCTTTTTCATAAATTTTTTGATAAAATAAAGAATAAAATATGCGGTTTGTGATTTGAAGGAGGAGAATTCGGATGGAAAACAGGTTAACATGGCGCAGCAAAATCGGATACGGCGTCGGTACGATCGGCAAAAGCATGAGCTACGGCCTGGCAAGTGGATTTATCTCTTATTGGTTTTTATCAGGTTTGGGGCTATCGCCGGCATTTTTGGGCGTCATGCTTTTTGTCGCGCGCCTTTGGGATGGCGTTAACGACCTGCTCATGGGCGCGATTATCGATAGCACGCGTACAAAATGGGGAAAATTCCGCCCGTGGATGGTGATTGGAGCCGTGACCAATGCGGCGGTGACGGTTTTGCTTTTCACCAACCCCGGCTTTCGAGGCGTCGGCCTGTATGTGTATGCGACGGTTTGCTTTGTCCTGTGGGATATGACCTATACGATGATTGACGTTAGCTACTGGGCAATGATCCCCGCGCTGACGCTCGATTCCCATGATCGTGATCAGGTTTCTATGCTGCCGCGTATCTTTGGCGGCGCGGCGGGCATTGTGGGCGCGTTTACGCTGCAAATCACAGACAAGCTCGGCGGAGTTGCGAACGGCGGGTTTATGAAGTATGCGCTGCTCACATCTGGGATCTATATCCTGACCGTTTTGATCTGCGCTGGCACGGTGCGAGAGAGAATCGCGCCGCCCCCGCAGCAGAAGGAGGAAAGATTCTCTCTGATCCGCAGCGCAAAAATCCTCTTCCATAACGATCAAGCGCTCGTCATTGTGGTGATTATGATCCTATTCAACCTTGCGATTAATTTAACCAACGCGGTCAATGTGTTCTATTTTGTCTTTGTGATCGGCAGCAAAGATCAATATACCTTCTTTACCATCCTGCTTGGAGCCTCGCAGGCGATCGGGCTGTTGGGATATCCGCTTTTCTCCAAATGGTTTGGCCGCAACCGTGTGAATATTGCTTCGCTTGTGCTGCCTTGTATCGGCTATTTGTTGATGTTCCTTTCTACCCTGTTTTTGCATGGGCAGTTCCTGCCGTTTGCGGCCGCGGCGTTTGTGATGTCCGCAGGCTTTGGCTCCATGGGCGTGATGCAGAACGTGATGCTCGCGGACGCGGTGGATTACGGCGAATGGCGCACGGGAGAGCGCAACGAGGGCGTGATTTTTTCGATGCTGACCTTTCTGAGTAAGGTTGCGGCGGGGCTAAGCTCCCTCATTACGATGCTTGGATTTGCTGCCGTTGGCTTTGAGGGAAAGGAAGATTCCGTGGCCACACCGCAGGCGGTGAACTGCATTGAGTTTATGATGTATATCCTGCCGCCGCTGATTCTTCTGGTGGCTCTGGCGATCTATTTCAAAAAATTCAAGCTCAAGCCCGCTTTGGTCAAGCAGATTTCCCACGAAATTCAGCAGCGGAGGGGAACGGAATATCGGGGTTGATCCTAGTGAACCCGTCTAGAAGGTTGGTTCGCCTGGAGGAACAGGGAAAATCCGCCGTGAAGTGGCACGGCGGATTTTCTAATAATGATTTCCCGAAAGGGATTAGAAGATTTCGAACATACAGAGAAAAGCGAGTTTCTAGATCGTTTTTTCGGATAGCTCGCGTTATGCTACAGCCTTGCTGCCGAAGCCTTTGAAGAGATCGACGATCGCGCGGGCGATGCGGTTGAAGAACGCCATCACCTTTGCAAAGAAACCGCCGATGCCTTCGTTGTTGGACTTGATGCCGAGATTCTCTGCGATGGATTCGCAGAGAGCGACGGATGCGTCCGCAATTGAAAGCGCGTCACCGCCCTGCGCGGCAACGACGATCGCGCCGATCTCATCGCCATAGCCCATGCCGATCTGATCGCCGATGAGCTTGGAGAAGGCAACCTGATTGGCCGGGATTTTCAGGGTCTTACCCACATAGTTCATAAGAGCCGCGAAGACCATGGGCTGGTCGCCCTTGATCGCCATGCGGTAGCCGCCTGCTATGCCGCTCTCAGCAGCATAAGCTTCGCCCATCGTGGTGAGATAGTCGGTATCAATCGACGGGAAAGTCAGGCCGATGCCTGTGCCGATGGAGGAAACCAGCCCGTTAAAATCAGGCAGAGCCAAGCCGAACATTGCTGCCAATGGGTTGGAATTGATTGCGGTAACTAGGCCGTTATAACCGGCCACCAGATCCGGCAAAGCGTCGCACAGAACATTGATCGGATTGGCGAGCAAAGCGTCAATGGATGGGAGCAGGCGCTTCATGAAAGCCACCGTGAGGCCGGTGCTTTGATCCGCATATGCGTTGGATTCCTCCATAAACTCATTTGAAGTAGGCATTTTGACCGTATGGAAAGCTTCCATTACCGGAACCAAATTGTCGTAAAGTTGCAGGAAGCCAACCGCAAGCGCCAGAATTTGGCCGATACCCATCAGAGCAGTGCCGGAAACCTCAAGAAACTCATCGGCATTGCCGGGGGTGATGCCCCACTTGATATCTGCGGCGTTCGCGTCGTCCCAACTGGACAATGTTTTGATGTATGCTGCGGCTTCGGTGTAGCCGGCAGCCGCTACCTTGCCGGCAAAAGTGCTGGGCTTCAGATCGCTCAGGAAGGAAACCTTGCCATTGAGCAGGATCATCAGTGAAGATATGGTCTGATCGCTGTAAAGGGTGGATTTGACGTCGGATGCCTTCAGAATTGCGGAGAGCAGGCTGTTGAGCGTATCTTTTGTTTGCTTTGCGGCTTTTGCGCTCATATTTTCATACACTGCGGAATGGTCGGGCCGTGTCGCATTGAACGCTTCAGCCGCCGTTGCAGCTTCAGCGTTTGACATTGCGCTCGCCGTCATTACGCCGCCGAGGGTCGTCATCACCATCAGGGCGGCCAAGAAAACGGAGAGCAACTTCTTTGCCTTTTTCATTTGTTTTTTACCTCCAGTCATTTTTATCACCTTATTCATAAAACAAGGTGTTGCTCACTCTTTTATTGTGAACAATTTCACTATAATACATTGACCGCATTTTGAAAATGTTTCGTGGGACCTTTCGCAGGATATCGAAGCTTTTTGATTGCTTTTCTAAAGAATTCTATTTTATATAAAACTTCCGGGGAGATATGGAAAATTTTTGTTCAAACAGATGGAAATCTCATTCTGCTTCACGCATCATACGCAGTGAAGTGGGCATGTAGTATGCTGCCGGGCGGCCTGTGAGCGAGACTTACTCTACTGCATTCATGCGTGCGGCATATGGTGCAGAAATAATTTACAAAATAGCTTGCGGAGCAGGGTTTTGTTTTTTATAATAAATACGAATCTGCCCGGAAGGGGAGAGCATCAAGGCCTGAAGGCCCTTCAGGCGGCTATGGAAAGGAACGGTAACCTTCTATGATCCAAATAACCAGCCAGAAAACATTCCATTTATCCACTGAAAAAACAAGCTATCTGTTCCGCGCGCTGCCCTGCGGCAAGCTCGAGCAGCTCTATTATGGCAGGAAGATACCAGCGTGTGAGGAATATACCTTCCTCTATGATAAGCACGCCGCGGGCTACAGCAATACCACGGTTTATGATAAAAAGGATCATCTGTCGCTCGACCATATCCGGCTCGACTATTCTGAATTCGGCAAGGGCGATTACCGACTGCCCGCTATGCAGGTGCAGGCGGAAAACGGAAATTTTAACTGTGATTTTAAATTTCTCGACGCAAAGGTGACGGACACCAAGCCGGAGCTTGCAGGCCTCCCCTCCAGCTACGGAGCGAGCCAGACGCTGACGGTGATCATGGAGGATAAAGCGCTCTGTGCGCAGCTCCATCTGTTTTACACGGTGTTTGAGAATTGCAATGTGATCACCCGCAGCGCGCGGCTGATCAATAACGGCGAAAAAACAATTAAAATCCACTCCCTAATGAGCATGCAGATCGATCTGCCCGCTGGGGATTACACCATGATCTCCTTCGACGGCGCGTGGATACGCGAGCGCTATCAGCACGAGCGCAAGCTCACGGCCGGAGAGTGCTCCATTGGCTCCATCTGCGGCACGAGCTCCAACCGCCACAATCCGTTCTTTGCAATCCGAAAGGGCGATTGCAACGAGCAGGCGGGGGAGTGCTGGGGGATTAACCTCGTCTATTCCGGCAACCATATCGGCCGCGTGGAGGTGGCGCCGCATGGGATGGTGCGCGTGCAGAACGGCATCAACCCGTTCGAATTCGAATGGGCGCTTGCACCGGGCCAATCCTTCGACGCGCCGGAATCGGTGCTCACCTACAGCCATGAGGGTTTAAATGGCATGAGCCGCAATATGCACGCCTTTGTTAAGGAGCATATCGTGCGCGGCGAATGGAAGCACAAGGAGCGCCCGATCGTTGTTAACAATTGGGAGGCGACCTATTTCCAGTTTACAGAGAAGAAAATCCTCGCCATTGCAAAGGAGGGCGCTCGTCTGGGCGCGGAGCTCTTCGTTTTGGACGACGGCTGGTTCGGCAAGCGCAACAGCGACCAATCCTCCCTTGGTGATTGGTGGGTCAATAAAAAGAAGCTCCCCTCCGGCATTGACGGCCTTGCGAGGAAAATCAATGAGATGGGCCTCAAATTCGGCCTGTGGGTGGAGCCGGAGATGGTCAACCCCGACAGCGACCTCTACCGCGCGCACCCGGACTGGGCGATGACGACAAACGACTATGAGCCCACCGAGGGGCGCAACCAGCTTGTGCTGGATTTGACGAACCCGGACGTGCAGCAGTATCTCATCGACACGATCACAGATGTCATTAAGCTCGGCAATATTGAATACATCAAATGGGATATGAACCGCCAGTTCTCCGATGTGTTCGGCCGCACGCTCGGAACCCGCCAGGGCGAATACTTCCACCGCTATTATCTCGGCCTTTACAATATTTTGCAGGCGCTTTGCGACCGCTTTCCGCACGTTCTCTTTGAATCCTGCTCCAGCGGGGGCAACCGCTTCGACCTCGGTATGTTCTGCTACATGCCCCAGTGCTGGACGAGTGATAACACCGACCCGCTTGACAGAATCCGGATTCAGACCGGCACTTCCTATGGATATCCGCAATCTGTCATGACGATGCACGTCAGCGCATCGCCCAGCTTTGCTTCCCTGCGCGTTTCCTCCATTGAAGAGCGATTCAATGTGGCGAGCTTCGGGCTGATGGGTTATGAAATGGATGTGACGAACCTTTCTTCTTTTGACCGGGCGGCGGTTAAAAAACAGATCGCTTTTTATAAGGAGCACCGCAGGCTTTTACAGTTCGGAGAATTTTACCGCATCGGCAATCCGTTCAAAGAGAATACCTGCGCGTGGCAGGTGGTGTCGCCGGACAGGGCGGAGTCCATGCTCGGCTGCTTTATTGACAGGCTCACGCCAAACAGCGGGCCGGACCGGCTCGCTTTCACAGGGCTTGATCCTGAAAAGGTGTATCGCTTTACAGCTCGGCAGCAGCTTTTGAACCTGCGCACCTTCGGTGAAATTATCAACACGCCGCTGCCAAGGAAGTTTGACATGGAGGATGGCAAGGTTTATAATTTGCTGACGGATCATATCCGCCTGCACTCCGAGAAGGAGGAATACACCCTTCCGGGCGCGGCGCTGCTTTATGCAGGCCTTGTGCCCTGTCAGATGTTCGTTCTGAGCGGATATAATGGAAAAACACGTGTGCTGACGGATACGGACTCCCGTGTTTATTATCTGCATGAAACGGCGCGAGAAGAAGAGATCATCGGCGGCGCGGAGGAAACAACGTCGATCGTTCTGCATAAGGCTTCATTCGGCACACAGAGAGAAGAAAAGAATGTTTGAAAGGAATGGATCAGATCATGAGAACCAACCTCCCCCTGAATTTCGGCTGGCGTTATACGCCAGCCTTCGACCCGGCGATGGTTATGCCGGATTTTGATGCGAGCGCATTAGAGTGCGTTGACATCCCACACACCTGCAAGGAGCTTCCCCTCAACTATTTTGACGAGCGGGATTATCAGTTCGTCAGCGGCTACCGCAAGGAGTTTTCCCTGCCCCGGGAGATGAAGCGAAAGGGTAACCGTTTCCTGCTGCATTTTGAGGGCGTGGCCAACGCCGCGAAGGTGTATCTCAACGGCGCGTTCCTTGGTGAACATAAGGGTGGCTACACGGCTTTCACCTTTGACGTGACAGAAACGGTCAAAACGCGCGGCAACGTCCTCGCCGTGGAGGTGGATTCCACGGAGCGGGAGGAAATCCCGCCCTTCGGCAGGGTCGTCGATTATCTCTGCTACGGCGGCATTTACCGCGAGGTCTGGCTTGAATGCGTTAACGAGGTGTATATCGCGGATACCTTCATCCGCACAAAGGATCTGCTGCTTGGCAAAAAGAAGCTGCTCGATATCGACGTAACGTTTTCAGAAAAAACGCAGGGCGATTTAAAGCTTGCATTATATGACGGCGAAAAGCTGATCGCTTCCCGGGCCTGCCCGTTTGAGGCAAAGGTGCTCAATCTCAAATGGCGCGTTTCCGGCGTGACGCTCTGGTCCACCGAACACCCAAAGCTTTATACACTGAAGGTCGTCTATAATGACGGCGCGGATGAAAAATCCTACCGCTTCGGCTTCCGGGAGTGCGAATTCCGTAAGGATGGTTTTTATCTCAACGGCAAAAAGCTCAAAATTCGCGGCCTCAACCGCCATCAGGCGTATCCGTATGTTGGCTATGCGATGCCGGCCTCCGCGCAACGGGCGGATGCCGACCTCTTAAAATTTGAGCTCGGCTGCAACCTTGCGCGCACGTCGCACTACCCGGATTCCACGCACTTCCTCGATCGCTGCGATGAAATCGGCCTGCTCGTGTTTACCGAGATGCCGAGCTGGCAATTCACCGGAGAGGGCGAATGGCGCGAGAACTGCCTGAAAAACGTGGCGGACATGGTCAAACGCGACCGTAACCACCCCTGTGTGATCCTCTGGGGCGTGCGCGTCAACGAAGGGCCGGACTGCGACGAGCTGTATGAAAAGACAAATGCCATCGCCCATTCACTGGACGATACTCGTCAGACGGGCGGTGTGCGCAACTTCCCGCAGAGCCATCTGCTGGAGGATGTGTATACCTACAACGACTTTATCCATTCCGGCGGCAAGATCGCGCTGAACCTGCCCCTGCTTGTGGCAGGGCCAAATGCGCCTTATCTCGTCACGGAACATAACGGGCACATGTATCCAACCAAGAGCTTTGACCGCGAGGAGATCCGTGTGGAGCATGCGCTGCGCCACGCCCGCGTGTTGAACGCGGCCTACGGCAGCAGCCGCACCAGCGGCGCGATCGGTTGGTGCATGGCGGATTACAACACGCACAAGGATTTTGGCAGCGGCGACCGCATCTGCTACCACGGCGTGACGGATATGTTCCGCGTGCCGAAGCTTGCCGCCGCGCTCTATGCCTCCCAGCAGGACGATACGCCAGTGATGGAAATTTCCTCCTCCATGGATATCGGCGAGCATCCGGGCAGCCAGCTTGGGCAGGTTTACGCCTTTACCAACTGCGACTATATCAAGCTCTATAAAAACGGCGTATATGTGAGCACGGCTTACCCGAACAAAAAGGCTTTCCCACACCTGCCGCATCCGCCGGTTTTCACGGATGATTTCATCGGCGACGCGCTCACCGAAAAGGAGCATCTCAACGAGACCGCGGCTAAATTCCTCAAGCCCGCGCTGGTGGCCGGCTCAAAATACGCGTTCTCGATGCCGAAGAAATATTTCCTGATGGCGGGCCTTGGCATCGTCACGAGCGGCATGAAGATTGGCGATATGGTCTCCCTTGTTGAAAAATACATCGGCGGTTGGGGCGACGAGCAAGTTTCTTACCGCTTTGAGGGCTATAAGGACGGGCAGCTTGTTAAAACAGCCGTCAAAACGGCGGTGGCTGAGACAAAGCTCGACGTCCGCGTAGATAATCCGGAGCTTGTGGAGGCGGATACCTATGATGTGACCCGCGTTGCGCTGACGGCCGTTGATCAGAATGGCAACCGCCTGCCCTTTGCGAGCAACGCCGTGACCGTCCATGTGGAAGGCCCCGCAGAGGTGATCGGCCCCAAGAGCTTTGCCCTCATCGGCGGCGACCGCGCCTTCTGGCTGCGCACGAAAGGCGCAAGCGGCGAGGCTGTCGTCACCATTACGGTTGAGCATATGGGAACCTATACCTGCAAGGTGCAGGTGACAAAGCGGCAGTAATGAGATAAATAAAGTATGAATCGTTTTCGCAGCTTCCCATTCCGGGAAGCTGCGATTTTTATTTTTGCCTGCCGAGCGAATTGCATTTGCAGGCTTTTGAAGTTTTCTTTTTTGCATCAGGCTTGACAAATACCCTAGGGAGGTATATTTTATAAATAAACAAATACCCACTATGGGTATTTGGGGAAGGAGGAATGCTTGGTGGATTCCAATCAAGAGAAGGTTGATGTCGAAATAGGATGTGAGAAGTGTTGCCCACGCTATAAAAACAGCCCGCGTGACGAAAAGGCGGTTCGCCTGCTTCAAAACCGGCTGAACCGGATGATCGGCCAGCTCAACGGGATTAAAAATATGGTGGAGGGGAACCGCTACTGCGGCGATATCCTTACACAGGTGGCGGCGGTGGAAAGCGCCTTGCAGAGCTTTGGCTACCTAATCCTCCACGATCACTTGGAAACCTGCGTTGTGGAAGAAATCCGGAAGGGGAACACGCAAATTGTGGAAGAAGCGGTGGATTTGATGAAAAAATTAAAATAGGATATCAGGAAATGGGGTGGAAAGATGCAAACAGAAAAATTCCGTGTGACCGGCATGACCTGCGCCGCATGCAGCGCGCATGTGGAAAAGGCGGTGGCCGCAGTGCCCGGTGTGGAGGAAGTGACAGTCAGCCTGCTGACGAACTCGATGCACGTGGCCTTTGACCGGCCTGCCACGGCGCAGGAAATTTGCAGCGCGGTTGCGTCGGCCGGTTATGGGGCGGAGCTGGAAGGCTCTGCCAGGGGGAAGGGCCAAAGCCGTATGGCCGCGCGGGAGGCGTTGGAGGATCATGAAACGCCGAAGCTCATGAAAAGGCTGATCGCTTCCCTATGCCTGCTGCTGCCGCTGATGTATGTGTCAATGGGTCACAAAATGTGGGGCTGGCCCGTTCCAACCGCGTTGGGGGAAAACCCAATGGCGATCGGTCTGTATGAAATGCTGTTGGCCGGGCTGATTATGGTAATTAATCAGCGATTTTTTATCAGTGGCTTTCAAAGCCTGATGCACGGCGGGCCAAATATGGACACACTGGTATCCATGGGGAGCGTCGCCGCGTTTGGTTATAGTGTAGCGATATTGTTCTCCATGAGCAGCGCCCTGCTCGGCGGCAATTTGGAAGGGGCGGCCCATTATGCGCATGAGCTGTATTTTGAATCGGCCGCAATGATTTTAACGCTCATCACCGTTGGCAAGCTGCTGGAAGCCTACAGCAAGGGCAAAACGACCAACGCCATTAAGGGCCTGATGGATCTTGCTCCGAAAACAGCGCATGTGCTGCGCGGCGCGCAGGAGGCAACCGTGCCGGTGGAAGAGGTGCGCGTGGGCGATACCTTTTTGGTGCGGCCTGGCGAAAGCATTCCAGTGGATGGGCGGGTTTTGGCAGGGGAGAGCGCGGTCAACGAGGCGGCGCTCACCGGCGAGAGCCTGCCGGTGGATAAAGCGCCCGGCAGTTTGGTCAGCGCGGCAACCCTGAACCAGAACGGCGCGCTCACCTGTGTAGCCACCCGCGTCGGCGGCGATACGACGCTCAGCCAGATTATTGAAATGGTGGAGAATGCCGCCGCGACGAAAGCACCGATTGCAAAGGTGGCGGATCGGGTATCCGGCGTGTTCGTGCCGGTGGTGATCGGCATCGCCTTGGTAGCCGGCGCCGCCTGGCTAATTGCAGGAAAAACCTTTGGCTTTGCATTGGCGCGCGCAATCAGCGTGCTCGTCATCAGCTGCCCATGCGCATTGGGGCTTGCAACGCCCGTGGCGATCATGGTGGGCAGCGGGGTAGGCGCTAAAAAGGGCGTGCTGTTCAAAACGGCCTCTGCGCTGGAGGCAACAGGAAAGACGGACTTTGTTGTGTTGGATAAAACCGGGACGGTCACGCAGGGAAAGCCACAGGTGACCGATCTTCACCCGGCGCCCGGTGTGGCAGAGGCGGAGCTGCTACAAACTGCCGCCGCGCTGGAGGAGAAGAGCGAGCACCCGTTGGCACATGCCATTCGGGCAAGAGCGGTCGAAACCGGCCTGCAATATGATTCTACCCGTGCGTTTGCCGCGTTGCCCGGCCACGGCGTACAGGGTGAGATTGGCGGGAAAGCCGCTTTCGGCGGCAACGCCGCCTTGATGCAGGAGAAAAACCTTTTGACCGGCCAGATGAAGCAGGCAGGCGAGGCGCTAGCCAACGAAGGGAAAACGCCGCTTTATTTTGCTCTGGGCGGGCGGCTGCTCGGGATTGTTGCAGTAGCGGACGTGGTAAAGCCGGACAGCGCAGAGGCAATCCGGATACTGAAGCATATGGGCGTGCAGACCGTGATGCTCACCGGCGACAACCGCCGCACGGCAGAGGCGATCGCAGGGCAGATCGGCATTGATGCAGTGGTTGCCGACGTGCTGCCGAATGATAAGGAAGCCGTTGTGCGCAGGCTTTCGGAATATGGGAAGGTGGCCATGGTCGGCGACGGCATCAACGACGCCCCGGCGCTGACCCGCGCAGACGTCGGCATCGCCATCGGAGCGGGGGCGGACGTGGCCCTGGATGCGGCGGACGTTGTGCTGATGAAATCGAGCCTTTTGGATGTGCCGGCCGCAATCCGCCTATCCCGCCAGGTGCTGCGCAACATCCACGAAAACCTGTTTTGGGCGTTTCTTTACAACTGCATCGGGATTCCGATTGCAGCGGGCGCGTTGATCCCCATCTTCGGCCTGCAACTCAATCCAATGTTCGGCGCCGCCGCGATGAGCCTTTCGAGCTTCTGCGTTGTGATGAACGCGCTGCGGCTGAATCTGTTCCACATGCACGCTGCGAAGCGGGATACCAAGCGAAAAAAGATCCCCATGCCGGAGTTCCTATCCGGCTTTCATGAGAAACAATGCCCGGCCTTTGCGCCGGAAAAAATGGAGGTAACATCAATGAAAAAAACGATTTTGATCGAAGGCATGATGTGCGCGCATTGCCAGATGCATGTGCAGAAGGCGCTCGCCGCAATAGACGGCGTGAGCGCTGTGGATGTGAATCTGGAGGAAAAGAAGGCGACTGTGACGCTTGCCAAGGTTGTGCCGGACCAGGCGATGATGGACGCAGTGACGCAGGCCGGTTATACGCCGGTCAGCTGCTCGGCGGAGTAAAAAGCAAGCAAAGTTACCGCCAGTCGAAAAGCCGCTCCGGGGAAACAAAGCTGTTCTTTTCCCGGAGCGGCTGTTTGTATCTGTTTGAATCCGGAAGGATGCGCTGCGGCCGTAACGTGCGCTTGACACAAAAAAGAATATGATATAAAATGGAATTATACAATATAAAAGTAAATTCATCTTAATTTTACAATAAATGTATATTTTCACAAGGATAATTGTAAACTTTCTGTGAACCCCGGCATTTGTTGCATCATGCAGGGCAACAAACATTGCGTTTTTGCCTATTGGTAGAGAGTTTTTCTCAAATTCAATACCAATAGGAAGTGCAAAGATGACAGAAGAAAATTACCGTTACCGCACAAGCCAGCTTCTGCTCTGGAATCAATTTTAGGGCAGCGGCGCGTGGAAAATCCCGATGATACCCAAAGCCGCGTTTGATGAGGAAGAATTCCGGGATCTGCGGCTGATCGGCTTTGACAAAACAAAGCTGGAGGATGAACGGCATTTGGGGCGGATCGTCCATTTTTTCCTCTACGACTACAAGTTTGAGAGGGTGTGGAAGGATCCCGATCATGATATCGAAAAGCTCAAACGGTACCGGGCAGCGCTCTCACCGGATTTCAGTATGTATATAGGGAAGCGCCGCTTCCCTATGAGATGCACCCGCTGATGCAGCTTTATAACACCTTTCGCAACCGTTGGTGCGGGGCGTATTTTGCCTCGGAGGGGATGCGTGTGATCCCCACCGTGAGCTGGGGGGATGAGCGCAGCTTTGCCTTTTGCTTCGAGGGGATTCCAAAGGGGAGCACCGTGGCGGTTTCGACCTATATGGTATCGGAGCACGGGAATCGTGCGGATCAGAAACCGTTTTTCATGAAGGGCTATGAGGAGCTGCTGCGGCGGGTGGAGCCGGAGCGGATTCTCTGCTATCACGAGCCGTTCCCGGAGATGCGGGGCAACATTGTCCCGATCGATTATGAGCTCAGCTCCTGGCGGCATATGGACGACGATGCTTACGTGCCGTCTAAATACGCGAAATATATCTGCGGGCTGGAGCCAGTGCCGCCGGGCTGTGATTTGGTGATCAAGCGTGGCTATGTCATGCGGGACGCTGGCTGCCGGATGGGAATGGGCAGCGCCTACGGCGGCAAATGGAAGCCGAAGAAGGAAGAGGACAAGCGGTTTTTGGGGCAGCCGGGGGAGATAAAAATTACTTATGTAAGCGGATATAAAGTAGCAACTAAAATTGGAGAAGATGGGCGTGCAATCAGAGAGAGGCATTATACGGATCACAGGAGACCCGATAAGCATTCTGATCCTCATGATCATGAGATACATTGGGATAATCCAAATGAGCACCCCGATCCGCAAGGCCATATCAACTATCCGAATGGCGTACCGGAATTTAAATATTTTGGAGGATTTACAATGGAGCATACAGACATATTAACTGGTAACACAGGGGAAAATCATTTTGAAACAATCAATGATTTCAAAGAATGTATGCGCTACCATGGAGAGGTAGAGTTTGAGTGGAAGGGAACTCTTTATACGATCACTCATCCGGAAGGTATGATAAATATTAGCGAAGCCTGGAAGCCGGAAACGGAAAAATGGTGCGCGACGGCGGACGAAGCCCTTGAATATATGATAGACGGTGTCCGGCTTCGGGAGATCATTACACAGGTAGAAGTAAAAGCCAGGACAATATAATAGAGAATTACAAAATTCGAGTGCATGCAGGCATCTTGAGAGCCTTGCCCAATATCTGTAGATGGCATGCCAAAATTGCATCTGCCGTCGGCCGCGCGGAGAGAAGCTGTTTCTTCCTCTTCACGCGGCCTTTTCATTCATATATTAAAGATTGCGGGCGCGCAATTTCCACGCATTTTGTTTTTTTGCGGGCCGGTTTGCGGGCAGATCGCACAAACCTTGAAAATTCGTGATTCCGCCGAAATTTTTATGAAATAATTGTTGCTTTTTCCAAATCGGTGTGGTATCATATTCAAGCATGCTGTGTAGGTGTGCAGATATGCGATGATGCAGAAGGTGGCCGCCCCTTGAGGCGGGGAATTTCTGCGGAGTATGTCCGATTTACAAACCGGGCGAAAGAATACTGGCTCGCTTCGGCCGGCCGCAGTTTGTGCTGCGGCGGGTTTTCTGCGGCCAGGCGCGAACAATCGGAACCCGGATCATGTTCTCAGCAGATCCGGTTTTTCAATGCAGTAAGGTGAAACACCCGGCTCAGTGTTCAGATTTTCGCGTTGCCCGCCAACAATGAAGGAGGCGTTCCCCATGGCAGTTAAGGAAAAGATCCGCATCAGGCTCAAGGGCTACGATCACAATCTCGTCGATAAATCGGCGGAGAAGATTGTTGAGACGGCCAGAAACACAGGCGCGCAGGTCTCCGGTCCCGTGCCGCTTCCAACTGAGAAGGAAGTCGTCACCGTGCTTCGTGCCGTGCACAAGTACAAGGATTCCAGAGAGCAGTTCGAGCAGCGCACCCACAAACGGCTTATCGACATTCTCAGACCCTCGAACAAAACCGTCGAGGCTCTGACAGGTCTTGAGCTTCCCGCCGGCGTGGAAATCGAGATTAAGCTGTAAGGCTAATCCGCTTTACATGCCGCAGGTCAAGTTGGCGCAAGCCAACCAATAACCGAAGGAGGAAAGGTAAATGCAAAAAGGTTTGATCGGCAAGAAAATCGGCATGACGCAGCTTTTTGACGAGCAGGGCAATGTTGTCCCCGTTACCGTTATTGAAGCAGGCCCGTGCCCGGTCGTCCAGAAAAAGACGGTCGAAAACGACGGCTACGAAGCCGTGCAGCTCGGTTTTCAGGATGTCAAGGCTCAGCGCGTCAACAAGCCCATGAAGGGCCATTTCGCGAAGGGCAATGTCGCTCCGAAAAAGGTGCTGCGTGAATTCCGTCTCGCGGATATCAGCGCGATGAATGTCGGCGATATCCTGAAGGCTGACGTCTTTGCGGCGGGCGATCACATCGATGTGGTCGGCACCAGCAAAGGAAAAGGCACGGCAGGCGCGATTAAGAGATGGAATTTTTCCCGCCTGAAAGAGTCCCACGGTACCGGCCCGGTCGCAAGGCATGCCGGTTCGCTCGGCGCGTGCAGCGATCCCTCCCGTGTATTCAAAGGCAAGAAGCTTGCGGGCCATCTGGGCGCGGAACGTGTCACAATCCAGAATTTAGACGTTGTCAAGGTGGATGTGGAAAACAACCTCATCGCGGTCAAGGGCGCAGTGCCCGGCCCGAAGAACGGGATTGTCCTGCTCGCCGACAGTGTCAAGAACGCGTAAGGAAGGAGTGGAACAAATGCCTAACGTATCAGTTTTCGACGCCGCCGGCAAAAAGGTGGAAGACCTCGCCCTGAGCGAAGCAATCTTCGGCATCACGCCCAACGTTCCGGCGATGCACCTCATGGTGGTAAGCTATCTGGCAAACCAGCGCCAGGGCACGCAGTCTACCCTTACGCGCTCTGAAGTCAGCGGCGGTGGCAAAAAGCCGTGGCGCCAGAAGGGCTCCGGCCGTGCAAGGCAGGGCTCGACCCGCGCTCCCCAGTGGACGCACGGCGGTATTTCACATGGCCCGAAGCCGCGTGAATACGGCATTTCCGTCAACAAGAAGGTAAAGCGCCTTGCCATGAAGAGCGCGCTTTCCAGCAAGGTTGCGGGCAATGAGCTCGTTGTGCTCGACAAGCTCGCGCTCAGCGAAATTAAGACCAAAGAGGTTGTCAAGGTGCTCGGCGCCCTTCAGACCGGCAAAAAAACGCTCATCGTTCTGCCGGAGAAGGACGACACGGTTTACCGCAGCGCGCGCAACATCGCAGGCGTGAAAACAACGCTTGTCAGCACCCTGAACGTTTACGACATCCTTAACTGCGACACGATTCTTGTCCTCAAGGACGCTGTCGCGAAGATTGAGGAGGTATATGCATGAGCAAGTTAGCACAGGATATCGTCCTGCGCCCGGTCATCACCGAAGAGAGCATGCAGGGCATTGCCTTGAACAAATACACGTTTCAGGTAGCCAAGGATGCCAACAAGGTGGAGATCGCTCAGGCGGTTGAAAAGCTTTTCGGCGTAGAAGTTGAAAAGGTCAATACGATCAATGTCCGCGGCAAGCTCCGCAGGCAAGGCCGTTACGAGGGCTACACAGCCTCTTGGAAAAAGGCGATCGTAACGCTTACGGAAAAGTCCAAGAAGATCGATTTCTTCGACGGCATGATGTAAGAAAAATCCCCTTAAAATACCCGGCGGCGACGTATGGAGCCCGGCATGCTCCGCAAAGCCGCTACGAGGAGAGTGAACCAAATGTCGATTAAAATCTACAATCCGACCACGAACGCACGGCGTAATATGTCGGTAACGGATTACACGGAGCTGTCGAAGAACGGCCCTGAGAGAAGCCTGCTGGCTCCTCTGAACAAAAACTCCGGCCGCAACAGCTACGGCAGGATCACCGTCCGTCACCGCGGCGGCGGCAACCGTAAAAAATACCGTATTATCGATTTCAAGCGCGATAAGTTCGACATGGGCGCACAGGTGCTCAGCATCGAATACGACCCGAACCGTTCCGCCCATATCGCCCTGCTTCAGTATGAAGACGGCGAGAAGCGCTACATCCTCGCTCCCGCGGGCCTGAAGGCCGGCGATACTGTTGAGGCGGGCGCTAACGCGGATATCAAGCCCGGCAACGCACTGCCGCTTGCTAATATCCCGACCGGTACGTTCATCCACAATGTGGAGCTTTATCCCGGCCGTGGCGGGCAGCTGGCCCGCGCAGCGGGCAACGCCGCTCAGCTCATGGCAAAGGAAGGCGCTTATGCGTTGCTCCGTCTGCCCTCCGGCGAGTTGCGTAACGTATCCGTTAACTGCATGGCGACCATTGGCCAGGTAGGCAATGTCGATCATGAGAATGTTAAAATTGGTAAAGCTGGCCGTAAGCGCCACATGGGCTGGAGGCCGACGGTTCGCGGCTCTGTCATGAACCCGAACGACCATCCGCACGGCGGCGGCGAAGGCAAATCCCCGATCGGCCGTCCCGGTCCGGTCACGCCGTGGGGCAAGCCTGCTCTTGGCTACAAGACGCGCGCGAAGAAGAACCGCTCCGACAAGATGATTGTCAAGCGCCGTAACGGCAAGTAGTCGATGAAAGGAGCTTAAGAATTATGGGCAGAAGCGTGAAAAAGGGCCCTTTCGTACAGCCTAAGTTGCTCGAAAGAGTCCAGAAAATGAACGAAGCAGGCGAGAAGATCGTCTTAAAAACTTGGAGCCGCAGCTCCACTATTTTCCCGGACTTCGTCGGCCACACCTTTGCCGTTCACGACGGGCGCAAGCATGTGCCGGTTTATGTGACGGAGGACATGGTTGGCCACAAGCTCGGCGAGTTTGCTCCCACGAGGACCTTCCGGGGCCACGCGGGGTCGAAAACCTCGAATTCCAAATAACGGTCGAAAGGAGTGTGTCAAACATGGAAGCAATGGCTAAGGTTACGCACGTGCGCATTGCGCCGCGCAAGGTGCAGATTGTTCTGGATCTGATCCGTAATCAGCCCGCTGATAAGGCCATGGCAATTCTCAAGCACACGCCCAAGGCCGCGTGTGAAATTCTTGAGAAGCTGCTCAAGTCGGCAATCGCAAACGCTGAGGCAAACAACAATATGGATGTTTCCAGGCTGTATGTGGCGAAGTGCTATGTCTGCCAGGGCCCGACCCTCAAGCGTCTGAGGCCGAGAGCACAGGGGCGCGGATTCCGCATCAACAAGAAAACGTCGCACATCACCCTTGTACTCAAGGAAATGGAATAAGCGAAGAGGAGGTTAAACAATGGGCCAGAAGATTAATCCCACCGGCTTGCGTGTCGGTGTTATTAAGGATTGGGAATCCCGCTGGTATGCGAAGAACGCAGACTTCGGTGATATGCTTGTAGAAGATTATAATCTGCGCGAGTGGCTGCTGACTAAGCTTGCCCCGGCCGGCGTTCCCAAGATCGAGATTGAGCGCGACGCAAACCGTGTGCGTATCAATATCCACTGCGCAAAGCCCGGCATGGTAATCGGCCGCGGTGGCTCCGAGATTGACAAGCTCAAAGCGGAGTGCGAGAAGAAGCTCGGCAAGGACGTTTCTCTGAATATTGTGGAGATTAAGTCCCCCGATCTGAATGCGCAGCTTGTGGCGGAGAGCATCGCTTCCCAGCTCGAACGCCGTATTTCCTTCCGCCGCGCCCTCAAGCAGGCCATCGGCCGCACAATGAAGCTTGGCGCGAAGGGCATCAAAACGCAGGTTTCCGGCCGTTTGGGCGGCGCCGATATCGCCCGTACGGAGCACTATCATGAGGGAACTATCCCGTTGCAGACCATCCGCGCGGATATCGATTACGGCTTTGCTGAGGCAAAGACGACGTATGGCCGCGTTGGCGTGAAGGTCTGGATTTATCGCGGCGAGGTGCTGCATGACAATGCAAACCGCAGGCCGCGCAGGGAAGGAGGAGCTCGATAATGCTGTTACCGAAGCGTGTCAAATACCGCAGGGTGCAAAGAGGCCGTTTGAAAGGCAAGGCTACCCGCGGCAATCAGGTAAACTACGGCGATTTTGGTCTCGTTGCACTCGAGCCCGCCTGGATCACCTCCAATCAGATTGAGGCGGCCCGTATCGCCATGACGCGTTACATTAAGCGCGGCGGCCAGGTTTGGATCAAGATCTTCCCGGATAAGCCGATCACCGAGAAGCCGGCGGAAACCCGCATGGGTTCCGGTAAAGGTTCCCCCGAGTATTGGGTGGCGGTTGTAAAGCCCGGCAGGGTCATGTTTGAGATCGCGGGCGTTGATGAGGAGCTTGCGCGTGAGGCGATGCGCCTTGCGGCCAACAAGCTGCCGATCAAGTGCAAATTTGTAACGAAAGAAGAAACGGGTGGTGAGCAGTAATGAAAGCCAGTGAAATGAGAAAACTGTCCCCCGCGGAGCTTGATGCCAAGCTGATCGAATTAAAGGACGAGCTTTTTAATCTGCGCTTCCAGCAAGCCATAAACCAGCTCGATAACCCGATGCGAATCAATGCCGTCAAGAAGGATATCGCCCGCATCAAAACGATTCAGCGCGATATCGAACTGCACGGCGCGACTTCGTGAGGGAAGGGAGGCTAAAGCATGAGCGAAAGAAACCTCAGAAAAACGCAGGTGGGTATTGTCACCAGCGATAAGATGGATAAAACCGTGGTTGTTTCCGTAAAGGACAGGGTAAAGCATCCGCTTTACAAGAAAATTGTCAACCGCACTGTGAAGCTCAAGGCACACGATGAGAAGAATGAGTGCGGCATAGGCGACCGTGTTCTCGTCATGGAGACCCGCCCGATGTCGAAGGACAAAAGATGGCGCGTGGTCGAAATCATTGAAAAAGCCAAATAAGTTTGGCGTAACACAAGGAGGAAAACACTGTGATACAGCAGCAGAGTTACCTCAAGGTTGCCGACAATACGGGCGCGAAGGAGCTTATGTGTATCCGCGTGCTCGGCGGTTCCGGCAGGAGGTATGCCAATATCGGCGACGTAGTGGTTGCTTCGGTTAAAAAAGCAGCACCCGGCGGCGTTGTAAAAAAAGGCGAAGTTGTAAAAGCGGTTGTCGTCCGCACCGCGAGCGGCGTGCGCCGCGAGGACGGTACGTATATCCGGTTCGACGAGAATGCGGCCGTTATTATTAAGGACGATAAGAATCCCAGGGGCACACGTATTTTTGGACCGGTGGCCAGAGAACTGCGCGAGAAAGATTATCTCAAGATTCTCTCCCTCGCTCCGGAAGTGCTTTAAGGGGAGGTAAGAATTTATGAACAATAAAGTGCATGTGAAAACCGGCGATGAGGTCATCGTCATCAACGGCAAGAATCGCGGCATGAAGGGCAAGGTTTTACAGGTTAGCCCCGCTGAGGGCAAGGTCATCGTCGAGGGCGTTAACATTGTTACCAAGCATGTGAAACCCCGCAAGATGGGCGAGCCCGGCGGCCTGATTAAGGCGGAAAGCGCGCTCTATGCCAGCAAGGTTCAGCTCATCTGCCCGAAGTGCGGCCGCCCGACCCGGATTGGCCACGCGATCAACAGCAAGGGCAAGAAGGTGCGCACCTGCAAGAAGAGCGACTGCCTCGCTCAGTTTGAATAAAGGGAGGGACATGACACATGGCAAGACTCAAGGAACTCTATGTCAATGAGGTAGCCCCTGCACTGATGAAAAAGTTCGCGTATAAAAGCGTCATGCAAATCCCGAAGCTTGACAAGATCGTCATCAATGTCGGCTGCGGCGAAGCGCGCGACAACCCGAAGGTGCTTGACGCCGTCGTTGCCGACGTTTCCGCGATCACGGGCCAGAAGCCCGTTCTGTGCAAGGCGAAAAAATCCGTTGCAAACTTTAAGCTCCGCGAGGGCATGGTAATCGGCGTAAAAGTTACCCTGCGCGGCGAGCGGATGTATGAATTCCTCGACCGTTTCTTCAATCTCGCGCTGCCCCGCGTGAGGGACTTCCGGGGCATTAACCCCAACTCCTTTGACGGCCGCGGAAACTATTCCATGGGCATCAGGGAGCAGCTGATTTTCCCGGAAATTGATTATGATAAGATCGATAAAGTCCGCGGTATGGACATCTGCTTTGTCACCACCGCAAACACGGACGAAGAAGCCCGCGAGCTGCTCGCTCTGATGGGCGCTCCGTTCTCGAAGTAAGGAGGGATTATTGTGGCCAAAAAGTCGATGAAAGTCAAACAGGCAAGACCCGCGAAATATTCATCCAGGGAATACAACAGGTGCAAAATCTGTGGCCGGCCGCACGCCTATCTTCGGAAGTACGGAGTTTGCCGTATCTGCTTTAGGGAGCTCGCCCATGCGGGCCAGATCCCGGGCGTGAAGAAGGCCAGCTGGTAAAGAGCAATTGCAAAGGAGGTTGACGGCATGCAAATTACCGATTCGATAGCCGATATGCTCACCAGAATTCGCAATGCGAATTCGGCAAAGCATGATACGGTTCAGATTCCCGCATCCAACATGAAGAAAGCAATTGCTCAGATTCTTGTGGATGAGGGCTATGTAAAAAGCTTTAAAGTGATTGACGACGGCAAGCAGGGCATGATTGAGATTGCGCTCAAATATGGCCCGAACAAATCCCAGGTCATCACTGGTCTGCGCAGGGTTTCCAAGCCCGGCCTGCGCATTTACACCAATTGTGAGGAGATGCCCAAGGTCATGAAGGGCCTCGGTGTTGCAATCCTCTCCACATCCAAGGGCGTTATGACGGACAAGGAAGCCCGCAAGGCCAATGTTGGCGGCGAGGTCCTTGCATTTATCTGGTAAGGAGGTGCAGGAAGGAATGTCACGTATCGGCAGAAAGCCAATCGTTATTCCAGCAGGCGTCGATGTGAAAATCGATGGAAGCACTGTCACCGTTAAGGGCCCGAAGGGCACCCTTTCCAGAACAGTGCATCAGAATATGAATGTCGCGGTGGAGGATGGCGTGATTCACGTTACCCGCCCGGACGACAATAAGCTCAACCGTTCGCTCCATGGCCTGACCCGCACTCTGGTGGCCAACATGGTCGAAGGTGTGGAAAAGGGCTTTAGCAAAGAGCTCGAGATCAACGGCGTCGGTTATCGTGCCGCAAAGCAGGGTAAGGATCTTGTTTTAAACATCGGCTACTCCCATCAGGTGATTGTGCCTGAAACCGACGGGATCGCCATTGAGGTTCCCTCGCCGAACAAGGTTGTCATTTCCGGCCCCGACAAGCAGAAGGTCGGCCAGTTTGCAGCGCAGGTGCGTGAGAAGCGTCCGCCAGAGCCTTATAAGGGCAAGGGCATTAAGTACGTTGATGAGCACATCCGCCGCAAGGAAGGCAAGGCCGGTAAGGGCGGCAAGTAATCTGAATCGAAGGAGTGAAACGAAATGGTGAACAGACCTGACAGCAATAAGGCGCGTCAGACCCGCCACAAGAGAGTGCGCGGCAAGATTTCCGGCACTGCTGAGTGCCCGCGTCTTAACGTATTCCGCTCCCTGCAGAATATCTACGCTCAGTTAATCGACGACGACAAGGGCGTTACCCTTGTATCCGCTTCAACTGTGGAAAAGGATTTCGAGGAATACGGCGGAAATAAGAGCGCTGCCCGCAAGGTGGGCGAACTGCTCGCAAAGCGCGCCGCTGAAAAGGATATCACGAAGGTCGTTTTTGACCGCGGCGGCTATATCTATCACGGCCGTGTGCAAGAGCTGGCCGAAGGCGCCCGTGAGGGCGGCCTCAAGTTCTAAACGAAGGAGGAATACTTTTGGCTAAGATTGACGCATCGGCTACGGAACTCCAGGAGCGCGTAGTTGCCATCAACCGCGTATCCAAAACCGTTAAGGGCGGCCGTATCTTCAAGTTCGCGGCGCTCGTTGTCGTCGGCGATGGCAACGGTTCTGTTGGCTTCGGCCTCGGTAAATCGGGCGAAGTCCCGGACGCAATTCGCAAGGGCATTGAGGATGCGAAGAAAAATATGATCAAGGTAGCGCTCAAGGGCACTACCATTCCCCATGAGATCACCGGCAAGTTCGGCGCAGGTGTTGTGCTGCTCAAGCCCGCCGCTCCCGGTACCGGCGTTATCGCCGGCGGCCCCGTGCGTGCGGTCGTTGAGACGGTTGGCATCAAGGACATCCGCTCCAAGGCGCTGCGTTCCAACAACCCCTGCAATGTAGTCAGAGCGACCATCGACGGTCTCTCAAAGCTGCGCAATGTCGACGAGGTTGCCGCCATCCGCGGCAAGTCGGCCAAACAAATTCTAGGTTAAGGAGGGTGGATAAAATGGCAGACGTCAAGGTAAAGCTTGTCAAGAGCCTGATCGGCAGCAAAAAGGATCAGATTGCCACCGCCCATGCACTTGGTCTTCGTAAGATCGGGGACGTATCCGTTCAGCCGGATAATCCCCAGACGCAGGGTAAGGTGAAAAAGATCATCCACCTTATTGAGGTAACCGAAGCGTAAGCAAGGAGGTGCGAATAAATGAAGTTGCACGAACTTTCACCGGCCGCTGGCTCCAAAAAGGAAGTTAAGCGGATCGGCAGAGGTGCAGGATCCGGTCAAGGCAAAACGGCTGGTAAGGGCCACAAGGGCCAGAAGGCCCGTGCGGGCCGCGGCATGCGCCCGGGTTTTGAAGGCGGCCAGATGCCGCTGCAAAGGCGTGTACCCAAGAGGGGCTTTGTCAATATTTTTGGCAAGGAGTTCTCTATTGTAAATGTTTCCGCGCTTGATCAGTCTTTTGAAGACGGTGCGGTGGTTGACATTGACGCGCTGATCGAAAAGGGCCTTGTCAAAAAGGTGCTCGACGGCGTGAAAATCTTAGGAAACGGCGAGATCAGCAAGAAACTTACCGTGCAGGTAAATGCTTACTCAGAGGCCGCGAAACAGAAGATCGAGGCGGCAGGCGGAAAGGCCGAGGTGATCTGACATGTTTCAAACCTTTATCAACGCGTGGAAGATTGCCGATCTGAGGAAGAAAATGCTGTTTACAGCGCTGATTCTCCTTGTATTCCGGATCGGCGCCGCGATCCCGGTTCCCTTTGTGGATATCGGGGCCGCGGGCATCATTGCCGATCCCAACGCCGGGAACTTCATGAACTATTTGAGCATGATGACCGGCGACGCGTTCAACTACGGCACGATCTTCGCAATGTCGATCACGCCGTATATCAACAGCTCCATTATCATGCAGCTGTTGACGGTGGCGATCCCCGCTTTGGAACGACTCTCCAAAGACGGCGAGGAAGGCCGCAAGAAGATTGCCGCAATTACCCGTTATGTGGCGGTTGCACTCGGCCTTTTGCAGAGCACCGCTTACTACTTCTATCTTCGCAACACGAAGACCAACGGCGTAAACTTCCTGCTGAAGGATCCCGCGACCGGCGCGGATTTCACAGGCGGTTGGGCGGTATTTCAGGCCATTATCATTATCCTTGTATTGACGGCTGGCACCGCATTAATCATGTGGCTCGGCGAGCAGATCAATGAAAAAGGCATCGGCAACGGCATCTCTCTGATCCTGTTTGCCGGTATCGTTTCCCGCATCCCGACGATGGTTACCCAGCTGTTCCACCCGGAGCGCGGTTATATCTCGAAGGGCGGCGCGTATTATGCCCTGGTGCCAATCGTTGTGGTGTGCGTGCTTTTGATGATCGCATTCATCGTATGGATGGATAATTCGGAGCGCCGGATTCCCGTGCAGTATGCAAAACGCGTGGTTGGGCGCAAAATGTATGGAGGCCAGTCCACGCATATTCCGATTAAGGTGAATATGAGCGGCGTTATGCCGATCATTTTCGCAAGCTCCATCCTTTCCCTCCCGCCCACCATCGAGCTGTTTATGACTGTCAAGGAGGGCAGCGGCTGGGAGACGTTCTTCAATCTCTTTAAAGCGCAAAGCCCGTTTTATGCGGTGATCTATTTCGTTCTCATTATCTTCTTCGCGTATTTCTATGCGACGATCCAGTACAATCCGATCGAGATGGCGAATAACATCCGCAAAAACAGCGGCGCGATCCCTGGCATTCGTCCTGGTAAGCCCACGTCTGATTATATCAGCCGGATTCTGTCAAGAATTACATTGCTCGGCGCTCTTCTGCTGAGCGTTGTGGCGCTGTTCCCGATCCTGTTCTCTCAGATTACTTCGCTTGCGAAGCATCCGATGAATATTTCACTGGGCGGCACGTCTATCATCATTCTGGTCGGTGTTGCGCTTGAAACGGTGAAGCAGCTGGAATCCCAGATGATGATGCGCCACTATAAGGGCTTCCTTGACTAAGAACCGCGAAAGGAGAAAGGCATGAAACTCATTCTTCTTGGCGCGCCGGGCGCGGGTAAGGGAACGCAGGCTGAGATGCTCTCCGCCCACTATTCCATCCCCGCGATCTCCACGGGCAACATCATCCGGGAAGCCCTCAAAAAGGGCACGGAGATGGGCTTGAAGGCAAAATCCTTTATTGACGCGGGGCAGCTCGTGCCGGATAATGTCGTTATCGGCATCATCCAAGAGCGCCTTACGTTGGACGACTGTAAAAATGGTTTTATATTGGATGGCTTTCCACGCACGATCCCACAGGCAGAGGCGCTTGACGCGATGGGCATTGAGATCGACAAGGTTGTTGATATTGAGGTGCCCGATGAGCTGATTGCCGGCCGTATGGCTGGCCGCCGGGTTTGCGAGAAATGCGGTGCATCCTATCATTTAGAGCATAAACAGCCCGAGGAAGAGGGCGTCTGCGACCAGTGCGGCGGCAAGCTTGTGCAGCGCAAGGACGACCATCCTGACACGGTGCTTGACCGCCTGCGCGTTTATCATGAGCAGACGGAGCCGCTCAAAGATTACTATGCGAAAACCGGAAAGCTTCGCATTGTAGAGGGGCAGGATGAGGTGGAGCACACCTCGGCGCTGACTCTCAAAGCAGTGGAGGATTAAGCATGGTGGTGCTCAAAACAAGGCGGGAACTGGCGCTCATGCGCGATGCATGCCGCATTTCTGCCGAGGCGTTGCAGATCGCGGGGGAGGCGGTCAAACCCGGGGTGACAACCGCGGAAATTGATCGCATTGCGTATTCGTATATCGTAAAGCAGGGGGCGACGCCCAATTTCCTGCATCTTTACGGCTTCCCCGCCACCGCCTGCATATCCATAAACGACGAAGTGATTCATGGCATTCCGAGCAAAGAGCGCGTCATCCGTGAGGGTGATATCGTCAGCATCGACCTAGGAGCCGCTCTGAACGGCTTCAACGGTGACAACGCCGCCACTTTCGCGGCGGGGCCAATCAGCCCCGAAGCGAAGCGGCTGATCGACACGACGCGTGAGAGCCTTTACGAGGGTATTCGCGCGGCGGTCGCGGGCGGCAGGATCGGTGATATCGGCAGCGCGGTGCAGCGCTATTGCGAGGAACGCGGCTATGGCGTCGTCCGGGAATATACCGGACATGGCGTGGGTGCAAAGCTTCATGAAGATCCGTCGGTCCCCAATTTCGGCACACCGGGCCGTGGTGTGCGCCTGTTACCAGGTATGACCCTAGCCATCGAGCCCATGATTAATCAGGGCACTGCACAGATCAAATCGATGCCAGACGGCTGGACGGTCAAAACCGCCGATGGAAAGCTTTCCGCTCACTTTGAGCATACCGTGGCAATCACGGCGGACGGCCCTCAGATCCTAACGCAAGTTTAGGGGAGGGGTCGCATGGAGTTTCAAGTGGGAGACGTCGTTTGCTCAAAAGCCGGGCGCGACGAGGGAACTTTTTTGGTGGTAGTCGGCATCGAGGGCGGGTACCCTTTACTGTGCGACGGAAAGCAGAGGCCGCTTGAACGGCCAAAGCGAAAAAATCCGCTGCATCTGGCATGGACCAACCGCCATATCGATCTGCAAACGATGGAAACCAATCGTGCATTACGCAGGGCGCTGCGCAACCTAGAGGAAGCGGGCGCAGTTCGTGTCACAAAGGGAGGTTAAGCTGTGTCGAAACAGGATATGATCGAGATTGAGGGTACCGTGACAGAAGCTCTTCCAAACGCGACCTTCAAGGTGGCGCTGGAGGGCGGTCACGAGATTTTAGCCCATATTTCCGGTAAACTGCGCATGAATTTCATCCGCATTCTGCCGGGCGATAAGGTGACAGTTGAGATGTCGCCATATGATTTGACCCGCGGGCGCATCACATGGCGCTCCAAATAAGGAGGTAATCGAATGAAAGTCAGGCCTTCTGTTAAGAAAATTTGCGAAAAGTGCAAGATCATTAAGCGCAAGGGGAAAGTCATGGTGATCTGTGAGAACCCCAAGCATAAGCAGCGCCAGGGCTAAGCCTTGGCCGATCAGGAAAAACCACTTATGGAGGTGCAAGTGACAAATGGCGCGTATTTCAGGTGTTGACCTGCCGAGAGACAAGCGTGTTGAAATCGGCTTGACCTATATTTACGGCATCGGCCGCAAGACCGCCAGCGACATCATCAAAGCCACAGGCGTAAACCCGGATATCCGGGTCAAGGACCTGAGCGAAGACGATGTTTCCAAGCTTCGTGAGTATATTGACCATAACGTCAAGGTAGAGGGCGACCTGCGCCGGGAGACGGCCTTTGATATCAAAAGGCTCATCGAAATCGGCTGTTACCGTGGCGTGCGGCATCGCAAGGGCCTGCCCGTGAGGGGCCAGCGCTCTAAGACGAACGCCCGCACACGTAAGGGCCCGAAGAAGACGATCGCGAACAAGAAGAAGTAAGCTAGGAGGGATAGAATGGCTACAAAAGCTTCCGGGAAAAAGACCGTTGCCACGCGCAGACGCCGTGAGCGTAAAAATATCGAACGCGGTGCGGCGCATATCCAGTCCACGTTCAACAATACCATTGTGACTATCACGGATACACAGGGCAATGCGGTATCCTGGGCAAGCGCGGGCGAAATGGGCTTCCGTGGCTCCAGAAAATCCACCCCCTTTGCCGCACAGACCGCTGCTGAAACAGCTGCCAAGGCTGCGATGGAGCACGGCATGAAAACGGTTGAGGTTTATGTAAAGGGCCCGGGCTCCGGGCGTGAGGCCGCCATCCGTGCGTTGCAGACCGCAGGGCTGGATGTCAGCATGATTAAGGATGTCACCCCGATCCCGCATAACGGCTGCCGCCCGCCGAAGAGAAGGCGCGTATAACCAATTCAGGAGGTGTAACGAACTTATGTCAAGATATACCGATCCGGTTTGCAAGCTGTGCCGCCGCGAGGGCAAAAAGCTGTTCCTTAAGGGCGAGCGCTGCTACACGAACAAGTGCTCCGTGGAGCGCCGTTCCTATGCGCCGGGCCAGCACGGCCAGAGCCGGAAGAAAACTTCCGAATATGGCCTCCAGCTGCGTGCCAAGCAGCAGGCCCGCCGTTACTACGGCATTCAGGAGAGCCAGTTCCGTAAATATTTCGAGATGGCGGAGCGTCGTCAGGGCGTAACGGGCGAAAACCTGCTGCGCATCTGCGAGAGCAGGCTCGATAATGTTGTTTACCTGCTGGGCTGGGCCTCGTCTCGTGCGGAAGGCCGTCAGCTCGTGAACCATGGCCATTTTCAGGTCAATGGCAAAAAGGTCAACATCCCGTCCTATCTTCTGCGCGCGGGTGATGTGGTTACGATTAAGCAGACCAGCCGTGACAGCGAGAAGATCAAGGCGACGGTTGAAGCAAACGCTTCCCGCCCTGTTCCACAGTGGCTGGACCTTGACAGGGAAAACCTGCAAGCGAAAATCGTCAACCTTCCGGAGCGCGATCAGATTGCTGTTCCCGTGGAAGAGCATCTTATCGTTGAGTTCTACTCCAAATAATGCAGCCTGACGAGGTTGTTTTTTGGAGGAACGCAGTACCGCAGGCCGGCCGCCTGAGTTTAACAAGGAGGGTTTTGAATGATTGAAATTGAAAAGCCCAGAATCGAAACGACCGATTTGAAGCCGGACGGGACCTATGGCAAATTCATCGTGGAGCCGCTGGAGCGCGGCTACGGCACGACGCTTGGCAACAGCCTGCGCCGCGTCCTGCTCTCCTCGCTGCCGGGATATGCCATTACCTCCGTTAAAATTGACAACGTTCTGCACGAATTCTCCACGCTCCCCGGTGTGAAGGAGGACGTTACCGAGATTGTCCTGAATCTGAAGAATGTGATTCTCAAGATTCACGGAGACGGCCCCAAGACTGTCTACATTGAAGGCAGCGGCGAGTGCGAGATTACCGCGGGCAACATCAAAACAGACTCCGAGGTAGAAATTCTCAATCCCGAGCTTCACATTGCTTCGCTGGATAAGGATGCCCATTTGAACATGGAGCTCACAGTTGACCGCGGCCGCGGTTACGTTCCGGCGGAAAGAAACAAGCAGCAGATGCAGCCGGTTATCGGCGTCATCGCTGTGGACTCTATCTATACCCCTGTGCTGAAAGTGAACTACACAGTCGAGAATACGCGTGTCGGCCAGATTACCGATTATGACAAGCTGACCCTTGAGGTATGGACGAATGGGACCATCTCCGCCAAGGAGGCGGTATCCCTGGGAGCCAAGATCCTCAACGAGCATCTCAATCTCTTCGTAGATCTCTCCGACGAGGCCTATGATGCGGAGATTATGGTCGTCAAGGATGACAACGGCAAAGAAAAGGTTCTGGAGATGACCATTGAGGAACTTGACTTGTCTGTGCGTTCCTTTAACTGCCTGAAACGGGCGGGGATCAACACGGTGGAGGATTTGATCAACAAGTCCGAAGAGGATATGATGAAGGTGAGAAACCTGGGCCGCAAATCGCTTGACGAGGTTGTGGCAAAGCTGGAGTCTCTCGGATTCGACCTCCGCAAGGACGAAGAGTAAGACCGACGAGGTAAAGGAGTGATTTTGAATGCCCGGTACCAGGAAACTTGGCAGGACCACGGACCATCGCAAAGCGATGCTTCGGGCTATGGTGACCTATCTCTTGGAGAACGGCAAAATCGAGACCACTGTTACGAGGGCCAAAGAGGTCCGCTCCATGGCGGAGAAAATGATTACGCTCGCCAAGGAGCCTTCCCTGCATGCCAAGCGCATGGCGCTTGCGTATGTTACAAAGGAGGACGTGGTTAAGAAGCTGTTCGACGAGATTGCCCCGAAATATAAGGATGTCAACGGCGGCTACTGCCGCATCATTAAGACCGGCCCGCGCCGCGGCGACGCAGCGGAGATGTGCATCATCGAGCTGGTCTGAAACAAGCAAAAAACAGCATAATAAAAGAGAAGCCGCAGGTGGATCACTCCGCCTGCGGTGTTTTTATAGAATGTAAATTTTTGTAATACTATACAAATTGAATATCAATATATTGGGATTTATACCAATTCACCTATATGGTTGGGTGAAGTATAATGAAATTACGAAATAAAAATATTTAATAAAAATATTGAAATAAATAGGAGAGGGGGAGATCTCATATGGTTTCAGTATTTTACAATATAATTGTGTTTGACAATGTGTATACATAAAAAGGAGATCATCATGAAAAAAAGATCATAGCCCTATTTTTGTTCTTGTTTATTTTGCTCCAACTTCCATTTGGAGCATCCGCTTTGGTTTTCAAGGATCCTTTGACTGCCCAGACCCGTGGGATGCACACAATTTCAAATTATGAACAAATGGATTTGGGCAGAGCGGGGGAGTTGCGCTTAAATGAATATAATCAAGAATTGCTATTAACAAGAGAGGAACTCTCCCTAGCCGGAGGCAATCTTCCGGTACGCTTGCAAAGGATTTATCACTCCTATCCGACCGGTCAAAACTCCGTTGGGGCTTATGGAGTGCAATGGAGCATCAATTATTCTGTTCGTCTGCGTTATGATACGGCAGGCGGCTTTTTTGTTTATGACCGCGATGATGGGAGCCGGACCGTCTTTCAGAAGACAAAATGGGTCAGCGGCGATTGGGTTTGCTGGCGGGAGACCTCGGAGATCGGCCTACTCTATCAATTATGGCTTCCGAAAGGGTCAACCGACGTGTCACAAGCCAAAATGAAAACGATCCACGGAACCTATCAAAGCTTTGATTCTATGGGCCGTATGGTGCAAATTACTGACATAGATCGACCGGAAAACGGTATACGGATTGCATATCAGGATGGTGATCGTATTCAGTCAATTACGGATTCCATTGGCCGCGTATATTGTTTTGGTTATAATCCAAAAGGGCAGCTTATATCCATTGCCTGTCAGGAACAGGATGGCAGGCAGATTCAATTTTCAACAGAAAATGGCGCTAAAGTGCCGTTTGTATTAGAATATAGCTATGATAACAGCGGAAATTTGATTCAGGCAAGCTATCCGGATGGCGAGTGCGTGCGATACGATTACACAAGAACCGGAAGATTAAGCCAGATTCACACCGTTGATGAAAAGCAATTTGCCATCTCCTATGATGGAAAACGTGTCAAACAGATCGAACAAATTGCGGACGTTGGAACGCAAGCGCATCGGAAAACGCTCATAGAGATGAATCAGGATTTAAAGGAGAGAATCCGCTCCATTCTGATATCCGGGCCGACAAATGAATCATTGAACACACAAATTACATATCAGTCAGATGAAAATGCATTGGTAACGCAGCATATCTCTGCATATATTGCGGATGAGAACAGCGTCTCCTCCGACTGGGAATATACATATGATGCAAACGGACGAATCCGCACAATTGTGAAAAACGGCGGCTTGGCCGCCTCCTTCCGGTATGATGAGGCCGGGCAGCTCAACCGTGTGAACGATGTAGCAACACAGACGACAACGATCTACTCGTATGATGTTGGCGGAAATCTGACGCAGAAGCGGGAATATCCGTATACTATTTCAGAAAATCCGGAAAATGTGCGTAATACTGTGACCTATGGTTATGAGGATGCCGAATGGAAGAATAAGTTGACTTCCTATGGTGGAAAGCAGATTGTATACGATGAAATTGGAAATCCAGTTCAATATGAAGGGAAGCAATATCAGTGGACAGCCGGCCGGATGCTGGAGGGGTATACGGATGAATCGTATAAGATTGCCTATACTTACGATCAGAGTGGCCTGCGTCAACGCAAAACGATCATGGATCAGGATGCCTCCGCGCCGGTTATGGAATATCATTATTATTGGAACGGCGATTTGCCCGCCGGTTTCGAAGTGACGGAATACACGCAGTCAGGCCCGGTAACGGATACGGTTTGCTATTGCTTTGGCGACGATGGAACGATTTACGGTTTCCTTGTCAACGGGACGGACGCCTATCTCTACGAGCGCAATGCACAGGGCGATGTCGTGGGGATTTACCATGGCGGCGAACGGGTCGCGTCTTATACATATGACGCTTACGGCCGGATGCTCTCTGCCGATGAGATGGAAGTGGAACTGTCCAAGCTGAATTTGCTCTACTACCGTGGATATTGTATGGATCGGGAGACGGAACTCTATTATCTGCAATCGAGATATTATGTTCCGGAATGGGGGCGCTTTCTCAACGCGGATGTCTATGTGGACACGGGAACCGGGCTCAACGGGACGAATCTGTTTGCCTATTGCGACAATGACCCAGTGAATCGGATTGATCCGAATGGATACTGGGGATTGGATGTGCATAAGACCATCACACAAGAGCTTCATAAGGGCGGGAATAATCCGGCTGCAATAGAACGTGTCGTTGATGGAAATCTTTCTTTGGACAATATATATCCTGCGTGGGTAGCGATATATAGGAATCAAAAATTCCACTTTGACCGTCGAAACGATTTGACATATCAATCAAACAAAGATACCAGATTTGAACAAGCTGAAAATAATATCGTTACCGCAGTCACCACTTTTATTGCGGATAGTTATGATATGGATGGATACTATTATCTTGGAAGGGCAGAGCATAGTGCTCAGGATTATGCCGCGCACGGAGATATTGGTTTAGACAATCGAATTTTGGCAAGCGATGCAACCAATAGAGATGTTGATGACTACAAGTATGACTGGAGTGATTCATCTAGAGGTAGATATAATGTGAAGGGTTGTGTAAAGCCTACAGTCAATGAACAGTATTCACGACTAAGAGAGGCATGGGATAAAAGCGTGGCATATTTTATAACTTTTTCATATCTTTTAACAGAATATCTGTGACAGTAGAAAAGAGGGGCTTAACTTGGATGTATTTTATCAAACGTTACAAGCTGTTTTGAGAATTCTATATTTATATCGAAGCTTTCTTTTGGTTTTTATCGCGGCAGCAGCATTATTATTATTTCTTTTTTTGAGAAAAAGGCATGGAAGGTTATTTGCCGGAATTATGCTTGGCATTATGAGCCTTAGTATTGCTTTCCTTTTGCTTGGCTGCTACAATGCTTTTTTGCGTCCATCCTACCAAAAGCAGCCTGTAACACAAGAGCAGTTAGAAAACCTATGCAAAAAATTAGAGAATGGAACTTATGATGCCTATCAATGCTTCCAAGAAGGCACATCGCTCAATCTGCCAAAGGACGAGTTAGATCCGGTTCATTTTACCACGAAAGTGGTGACACTTAAAAAAGGGTTTCCCAAGGTCACGGGCCTTTACGCAATGCTTGATATCAGCATATGGGAACTCGAATCGGAGGGAGACGCCATTAAAAAATACGAGGCATTTTTAACAAATTACTGGACGAATCCATTTGAAAACAAGGAGGAGAGCCGGCAAGAAATTATGGAAAAAGGATATCTGGAGATCGAAAACCAGCGCTACCGCGCTTTTATTGGGCCGATCGAGTTTGCTGCGAACTTTTTTGAACCAACAAAGGGAGATAGCGTACGGAGGTTATATCGTGTTACCGTACAATATGGCCCCATGCTAGTACAGATCAGTGAACGGACAGAAATGGGGGGCGTTAAACTGATTTTGCCGGATCTCATCATACAGGATCGCATGTTTGACCCCGATTTTAAAATTGAATAAAAGAAGGGCGCTTGCCGGCGTGGCAGGCGCTTTTTTCGGCTCTGCCCTAACATAAGTCGCTCTTCCCGCCGCACATATGACCGAGCAATCTATGCTTCCGCGCGGTCAGGAAAGGCATGGTCGAATTGATGATTGGCACACCGTGTCCTCCCAGCGATGTCGTCTACGCTCTACAGACGGATTCGCAAGCGTAGGGCGGGAACCTGCAAAACAAATTATAGAAAGGCAGCATAGGCAATAGGTACCTGTATGTGAAAAATTTTTTAAGGATAAAAGTTAGGATAAAACTATATTTAATAGAAGGATATATTGACGTAGATAACAATGCATTGTATAATTAGTAAAAATAGGAATATATTCCTGTTAAAACAGGTTATAAAGGAGGAGTACCATGAACAGGGAAATACCCTTCTTGATTGAAAGTTGAAAGAGCCTAGGTCATTTGATAAGTTGTTATGAAATCAAATTGGTTTTGAAAGAGGGATAATTGAAATGTCAAAAAAACGTAAATTCATTTCCATGATTGTTGTAGTTGTCATTGCCATATCTCAGCTTTTCGTTTTAGTACAGGGCGCTAGTTATTTGCCGTATTGGAATGTAGAAATGCCGAATTGGCAGACCCAGGTTGTACTTGGCAGTGGTGAGAAAGGAAATCCGGATCATCAATATACGCAGATCAGTTGCACCGGAGGGACTGTGAATAAAATCACAGCGATCGCACAGCTTGCAAACGGTTCGAACATATCGAAGAACTGGGTTGAGATCGAAAAAAATGTAACGGGCGGCACCGCTGAAAGAATTCCGCATAATCAGTATATTGGAAAAGGTACGGGAATGAAGGTTATGGCCTATCAAAAGAATGTTTTAAGCAAGACGGCCTCCGGTTCCATCTGGTTCTGATAAACGCTCAAAAAAGGGCTATCCGTATTCATACGGGTGGCCCAAAATCAGAGAAGGGAAATCAACATGATCAGAGCACAAATGAAATTGTTGTTCAAGAGAAAAGAGTTCCAGGTTACCTTTGCCGGAATGATGCTTTTAATCGCCTATGTTTTTTTATCGCAGTGTTATACGGCTTTTGGAACGGATGCAACCTATTATTTGTCGGCGGATAAGTTATTTATCGGCCGGGCAAATGCACATGATATCAATATCATACTTCCTTTTTTGCTCCCCCTGGTTTGCGTGCTGCCTTTTGCTGATTCGTATGTGACAGATAAACAACAATATTGTTTACCAAGCCTGCTGTCCCGTTCCACGCCTAAAAAGTATTATTGGGCCAAGCTGAAAATGGTAGCTTTCTCTGCGGCGTTTGTTATTTTTATCCCTTTTTTCATTCATTTTATTTTGAGTCTGATCGCCTTTCCACTCCATAGTACGAACTATTCGTGGAATGCGCTCTCAACGGATCAGTCTCCCTATTATGGTTCCTATATGGAGGGAGCGCTGTTCCCTTATTTATTTGTCCACTGTCCGTACTTATATAATTTTCTTTTTTTATGTTTATTGACTTTGTTTTGCGCGCTGACTGCCGTGCTGGTATTTCAAGTTTCCTTTTTTATCTCTAAAAATCGAATTCTGGTGCTTGCATTCGCTTTTTTGCTCAATAATTTGATTTATATTCTAGCCGGGCTTTTTTCGGATTTGGATATCCGGCCTTATGCATATCTTTTTTCTTTGGATACTTCGCCGACAAAACGGCTCTGGTTTTTGATGCTTTTGTTTGCTGCGATGCTGATCGCAGCCGGTTGTCTTACGCCGGTATGTATCCGAAAACTACAAGAAACAGAGGGGCAGTGATATGCGTTATTTGCGAATCTACCGCCAACGGATGCTTCTTGTGGTATCGCTCGCGGCAATCAGCGGGCTGTTTGTAGCTGCTGCAAACTCGATGAATATGGAATTTGATACGGCATTTGAAAATTATATCAATGCATTTTATTTTTCTTATTCTGTTCAAAATACGCCCGCGATTCTAATGATGCTATTGCCCTTTTGGTTATTAATTACATGCTTGATCGATTTGTTCCGAAAGGATTTTTCGATAGAAGCGGTTTATTGTTTTACGCGATGCAAGCGTTTTTTACAATGGTTTTTGGAGAAAAGCGCGGTTTTGGCGGCCCTTTCTTTTCTTGGCGTGTTTATCTATCAGATCGTTGGGATTTTGTTTGTCAGCATTTATCATTCGATTCCGTTGAGGGAGATGATGCAGGCCGCGATTCCAAACGCTTGTGTATTTCTACTAAGTTGGTTGTTTGTTTTCTCTTTGGGCATGTGCTTCAATGTATTGTCGTTTTTTGTAGAGCCGAAATGGCTATTACCTGTGTTCGTGATTGTTGTTTTTATCTTTGCCGTGCAGATGCAGCATGCGGTTGAAATCAAAGGGCAGTGGTGGCTGAATCCAATTTGCCATTTTTACATCAAACTTCATACGGTGTATTCTACCTTTGTCTCAGGCGGTCAGCAGGAGAGTATGCCGGGCTTTCAGCTTTGGCACTCGGTTGTTTATTTTGCGGCCTTTATTGCCGCCTCCATGGGGATTGGATATCGCTTTATTAAAAAGCTGGATTTTGGGCTACTGTTGGAAAAATAAAACCAGAACGTATCCATCTATAGGATGAAATGATATTAAGGAGGTTTCTATGCCTTATATTGAATGTCACCACTGTAATAAAATCATTCACAATGTGTCTATTTTAAAGGATATCACTTTAAACTTGGATAGAAATAAAATTTATGGATTTATCGGGCACAATGGCTGTGGGAAAACCATGCTGTTTAAACTTTTGACAGGCATGATCTCCGCGAGCGGGGGAGAGGTATTCGTTAATGGAGAGCGGATCGACCCGGCGGCGCCTTATCCACAAAAATTAGGGGTTATGATCGAAAATAATGGGTTGTGGCCTTATCTCTCTGCCTATGATAATTTAGCGGTGCTTGCTTCGATTCGCAAGGAATTAAATAAGGAGGATATTGCGTCTATCTTGCGCCGGGTTGGCCTGGACAATACGGGAAAGAAAATTTTCGCGAAATTTTCACTTGGTATGAAGCAAAGGCTGATGCTGGCGCAAGCTATCATGGAGCAGCCAGAGCTTTTGGTTCTGGACGAACCTACAAACGCCTTGGATAAAGACGGAATTCGGCTGTTTAAGCGGATTATACTGGACGAGAAGGAACGGGGTGCAACCGTGCTCATTGCAAGCCATTCGTTAGAAGATTTCACAAATTTCTGTGATGATGTGATTTATATGGAGCAGGGGGAGATCATCAAAACGGAATCGGGGGATTCGAATGAGGAGATTTAGTTTTACAAAAATACTAGGCGTTATCCTCGCATTGGCACTGGTCGTCTGTATTGCGTCTGGCCTTGTTACCCGCTTTAGCTATACAGATACCGTTGCACAGACCAGCCGTTCTGGACGCGCCTTTTTGGCCTTTCCCAAAAGTGGACCGTCCGATGATGAAATCGATATGATCATGCAGTCTGTCCTGCAAGCGGAACTGATTGCACGGGTAAAATGCCTGGAAAGCCGGCCCGAATATTTAACGACAAAGGCTACGCTACAGGTTTTGGAGGTCTACCGGGGAAATATCGAAGCGGATACAATGATTGATTTTTATGAAAGCAATTACATTGATTTTTATGCAAACGGCACACCGGCCTATTTTGATCATTCCTATTTCAATCTGATGCAGGATAATGAGGAATATATTGTTTTTGCCAATCAAAAAATTTATCATCCGGTTTATCAGGAATCGCTGAAGAGAAGCGTTTATATTCCTGCGTGTTTTGAGTTATCGTGGTTTTCCCCCCAGATGACACAGCCCTCCATTTTGGATAAAAAGGATGTGCTGGAGCAGAAGATTTCCTATTTTAAAATGAAAGACGAGGAATTTATCTGTTTTTCAAAAGAGCAGAGAAACAAAATTAATCAGTTAAAAAAGAGTATTTTAGAAAAGATTGGTTGAAAAGCAGGGGAATACTCTTTTGGTAATACTATTTATGGAAATGAATGGGCCTCCGCTCTCAGAGCGGAGGCTGGCTTATTTTGTATGTTTGTTTTGGACTTTCTCTTTTGCATTATAACATGAACCGCCCCTCCCGCCGCATATATATGACCGAGCCCTTAGAGGCAATCTACGTTTGACCGCGCAGCACATTTCCGCACGGTCAGGAAAGGCATGGTCGTATTGATGAATTGGCATACCATGTCCCCTAGCGATACCATCCACGCTTTACAGACGGATTCGCAACGGGGGCTAACAGCAAAACAGGTGAAGCAGCGGCAGGGGCAATATGGGAAAAATCAGCTTCAGGAGGCAAAGGGAAAGAGCCTTTTCAGGCGGTTTCTCTCGCAGTTTGCAGATTTCATGGTGATTATTCTCCTGATTGCAGCAGTCATCTCCTTTGCAACTGCCTTTCTAGAGCCGGATGGGGATTTTGTAGACCCAGTCATCATCCTGCTGATTGTGATTGTGAATGCGATCATTGGCGTAGTGCAGGAGAGCCGCGCGCAGAAGGCAATTGACGCGCTTAAAAAGATGAGCGCACCGCATGCCGAGGTGATCCGCGCGGGCAAACAGCAGAAGATTGATGCTGTGGAGCTCGTGCCAGGTGATCTTCTGCTTTTAAATACTGGTGATCTCGTTCCGGCGGATGCACGCCTGCTTGCGTGCAGCAGCCTAAAGATGGAAGAATCCTCCTTGACGGGGGAATCCCTGCCGGTGGAAAAGCAGGCGGACACACGCCTGCCGGAAAAGTGCGCGCTCGGAGACCGGACAAATTGCGTGTTTTCCACCAGCACCGTCACTGCGGGCCATGCGCGCGCCGTCGTTACGGAAACAGGGATGGATACGCAGGTGGGGCATATCGCCCACATGATTAACACACAGGAGGCGCCGCAAACCCCTCTTCAGCAGCGGCTTGCGCGCGTGGGACGAATCTTGGGGATAGGCGCGTTGGGCATTTGTTTCATCATTTTTGTGCTGGGGCTGTTTCAGCATGTGCCTCTACTCGATAGCTTCATGCTTTCCGTCAGCCTTGCGGTGGCGGCGATCCCAGAAGGGCTGCCTGCAATTGTGACGATCGTTTTATCCATCGGTGTGCAGCGCATGGCCAAGAGCAACGCGATCATCCGCCGCCTGCCCGCCGTGGAAACACTCGGCAGCGCCACGGTGATCTGCTCGGATAAAACAGGGACGCTCACGCAGAATCGAATGACAGTGACACGCCTTGCAGATATCGATGGGCCGGTTTCCCCTAGCGGAGATCGGGGGCGCAGCATGCTGGCACTTGCCGCTTTATGCAACAACGCCGTGCTGGAAGGGAAGCCGGGCAAATTCAGCGCATCCGGTGAGCCGACGGAAAACGCGCTCGTTACTGCCGCCGCTATGCAGGGAAAGCTTAAGCCCTCGCTGGAGCGCAGCTGCCCGCGCGTAAAGGAATTGCCCTTTGACTCCACCCGCAAGCGCATGACGACTATTCACAGGTTGAATGGCGGCTATCTGGTCATTACCAAAGGTGCGCCGGATATCCTATTGCCAATGTGCAGCCGGGTGCTGGTGGCTGGCCAGGAGCGGGAGATGAGTGCTGCTTACCGGACGCAGATTCTGAAACGGAATGAGGAGATGGCCGGGGATGCGCTGCGCGTGATGGGGGTGGCCTACCGGCAGGCTTCTTCTGAACCGGGCGACCCGGAGCGGGAGCTTGTATTTTGTGGACTGCTCGGTATGTTAGACCCACCGCGCAAAGAGGTTTGGCGCGCGGTAGCAACCTGCAAGACGGCGGGAATTAAGCCGGTGATGATTACAGGCGACCATGCTATCACCGCTTCTGCAATCGCAAGGGAAATCGGCATTACAAAGGATGGCAAGGTGATGACGGGCCATGAGATTGACCAGCTTTCCCAAGAGGCATTGATTCAAAAAATTGGCGATTACCGTGTTTTTGCCCGCGTATCCCCGGAGCATAAGGTGCGCATTGTCAAAGCATTTCAGGCAACGGGCGAGATCGTAGCCATGACAGGGGACGGCGTGAACGACGCACCCGCCCTGAAGGCCGCAGATATCGGCTGTGCAATGGGAAAAAGCGGCACGGACGTAGCGAAGAGCGCAGCGGATATGATCCTGACGGACGACAACTTTGCAACCATTGTGCGCGCTGTGGAGCAGGGCAGAGGCATTTATGACAACATCCGCAAAGCTGTGCATTTTCTTCTTTCGTGCAATATTGGGGAGATTTTAGTTATTTTTATTTCTTCTCTAATGGGGCTGCCCGCGCCGCTCTTGCCGATTCAGCTTTTGTGGGTGAATCTCGTCACAGATTCCTTGCCGGCTATGGCGCTGGGCGTAGAGGCGGTGGATCGGGATATCATGCGCCGCAAGCCGGTGCCGCCCAGGCAGAGCCTTTTTGCACGGGGCCTAGGCTTCGATATCGCCGTGGAGGGCATGATGGTGGGCGCGCTTGCGCTGCTTGCCTATATGCTGGGGCGTACGGTTTTTTCGGGTGCAGGCACGGTTTTAGGCCGTACGATGGCGTTTGCCGTGCTCAGTTTTTCACAGCTGGTGCATGCGTTTAACACGAGGAGTGAGCATTCGCTTTTCTCCGTGGGCTTTTTGAGTAATCCTAAAATGGTACTATCTTTTTTTGTATGCACACTGATGCAGTTTTCTGTGATTGGCATCGCCCCATTGGGCGCACTGTTCAAAACGGTGCCGCTGGATGGGATGCAGTGGTTAGTTGTGGCCGCGTTATCTCTTGCACCGCTGGTCACAGTGGAGATTGGTAAGCGGATGAAGCCCAGAAATAGCCCAAAATAATTTAATTGCCCATGCTGTAAAAAAGCAGCATGGGCAAAAGTTTGTTTTAGGGGCGCGGATAAAGCCTTTGAGCAGTGAATGATGGCAAGTTTTTTTGCTTACTCTTCTTGCTTCAAGGGCTCCTCGGGCGCTTGCTCCAGATCATCTGGATTTTCTGGCAGAGGCTGAGGCGGCGTAGTGTCCTCCGGCGCCCAATTCCCGTCAGCTTTCATCGGCTGCGGTTCCGTATCAGGATCAGCCTTCCGGATGGGATAGGGCTCCAGGAAAAACGGCCTTTTTCCGCTCCGGTTCCAAACCAGCAGCAAAATGAGAACTGCGAGCGCAAATACGGAAATACCAATGCCGATATACATGCCGCGCGGCGTGTATGAGAAGGAGACGGTATGGCTTCCGCTGCCGATAGGAATGGCGAGCAGTGCGTCGCCCACCGCGAGCAGATCCTGCTTGGCAACCTTTTCGCCGTCTACCGTTACCGTCCAGCCTTCGTCATATGGAATGGAGGTATATAGGACGCCGTTTTCGGCAGCATTGACTGTGCCGCTGATCTCCGTATCCGTAAAGCGTTCCACCTGTAGGGAATCCGCTTTCAGCCGATCGTAGCCGCGTTTGAATTCCGTTTCATCAAAGCCATAGGCATAGAAATCAATATAGCCGGAATCGCCACTGTTGATGGTGATATCCACGCTAATGATCTCGCCTTTCTGGTGGCGGCCGATATCGAGGATATATTCGCGATCTATATTCTGGGTGTTGTTGTAGCTGTCCGATGAGATGCTGATCTGCTCCACATTATCCGATTTCACATAGAGATAGAGGTTTTCTGTGCCTGGGCTGATTAGGTGGACGGTCAGGCTGGCGTCCTCTCCCGGCGTGGTGCGGAAGAAGGTGAAAGTGCCCAGCTGGGATTCATCGCTGAAAGAATCGATATTGTAGTAATCAATGCTGGAGATTTTCATCGGATGGAACAGTGTGCCGCAGCCGGTGGCCTTTTGGAAGAATTCCTGCTGCACCAAAAAGGGATCGCTGCCGTCTGTCGCCCAGCTTTGCACCGTGTCATTCACGCGGAAGGCGATCGGCAGGGCATAGTTGTTTTCATAGGCCGTAAATTTGCCCTGTGCAATCGGCAGCTTGGTGTAGAGCGCTGCGTCAGGGTCGACCTCCACCGTATTATTGACGATATATTTTAGGCCAAACATGCTGTTATAGATTGGCGTTTGAAGGTGGTAGGTGTAGCTATTGATAAAATTGCCGAACATACCTAGGCGGCTCTGTAAGTTCGATACCTTTTCATAAGCCATGGAGGAGAAGGTGGAAACGCCGTTGTAATGATACCAAGCAGGATCCATCCGCGCACGCAAATTAGTTAGCTCCATGCGGTAAAAGCCACCGTTTTCCCGCTCATCCAATTGCTTTTTGACCGCTTGAAAATCGGGCAGGTCGGAAACGTAGTTGCTTTTGGGCTGATCCATGCTGTAGTTATCCGTATTGGCGGCCGCGGCCTCTGTAACGACACAGCAGAGCAACAGCACTGCAACAGCAGAGGATTGGTAACGCTTATCCTTCATCAGCACCATCACGAGCACATAGATCGCAATGAGGATTAGTGTGAGAATCACGGAGAGCTCGTCCACATTCTTGGAGGTAATTTTCTGAACGATCACCACATAAGCCATCACGGCCAGCCCGACGCCCGCAATCTCCTTTGTGGAGTATTCCTTGAGCCGCATAAGCACCTGGTAGGCCATAATCAGCAAGATGAAGGAATAGAGGAAGGACTGGCGGTAAGGTAAATCATTGGGAAAGTGGAAACCATGCCAGATGTAGTTGAGAAAATTTGTGTTGAAGCTGAAATAGAAAAATACGAGCAGGGATAGGTGCATCACTTTTTCCCGCTTTGAGATCGACTTTGCGAAGAGATAGAGCGGGATCAGGATCAGCACAATCGCACCGCAGTATACGTTGGGCATGACGTCCTCACCGCTGCTGCGGATGGTGGGTGTCACACTGGCAAAATGATTTGCCAAAAAATCAAAAATGGTGAAATAAGAGGCGTATTTTTCCGGAAATGTGCCGGAAGTGGCGGAACATGCCTGCAAAATAAAATAGGTGGGGATCAGGGCAAACGCCGCGATGCCGCCCGAGAGGATGGAGCCGCCTGCAAAGCGGAAGCCGCTCTGCAAAAACCGGCTGTTTTTCATTCTGCTCCAAAGGGAGCGTTTTTCCCCTTCAGGCTGGAGGCCGGAAAATCGGGCCGTAATTTCATAGTGGCTGAAATAATACACCAGGAAATACAGCACGGCAAAAATGCAGACCATGAAGGCCATATAGTAGTTGGAGAGCATGGTCAGCGCCAGCGCGGCGGTATAGAGCCAAAAGCGGCCTTTTTTGATGATCTGCTCAATGCCGAGTGCAATCAACGGCAGGAGGAGCATGGCGTCCAGCCACATCACATTCCAGTAATAAGCGATGAAAAAGCCACAGAAGGAATAGAGCACGCCGAAGGCGGAGATTGTCGCGTCGTTTTTGCCGGTGGAGCGCTTGAGATAATAGGCAAAGGCGGCGCTGGCGAGGGCGGCCTTGAGCAGGATCATCGTGGCGATGGCTTCGGGGATATTAGAGTGCCCAAAGAGGAGAATGATAACGGACAGGGGGCTGGAGAGATAGTTATAAAAATTGCCGAGAAAGCTGCTTCCCAAGCCGGTATCCCAGGAATAAATCAGGCTTTCCCCGCCCACAAGCCGCTCGTACAGCTCCGCAAACAGGGGGCCGTATTGGTGGTAAAGATCCATGCGCAGAATCGTCCTGCTGCCAAAGGGGATCAGCTCAAAGCAGATGTAAACCAGGAGCATCACCAGTGCAGAAGCCGCAAAAGAAATCCATACAAAACGGTTTTCATAGAACCGCTGCGACAGCGTGGGGCGATTGAGCTTGCTGTGCGTTTGTTCCATCGTCAGCCTTCTTTCTGAGCCGTACGGCTACTAATCAGATTGAATGAAAATAGTCTATCATAATTTTGGAAGCCTTTCAAGGAAAGCTTCCGCATAGATTGAAAAAGAGCAGGAAAAAACAGGGCATATTGAATTTTCAATCTGAAAAACGTATAATAACGAGAGTAAATCCTATTAAAATCAGTATAACCAGTTTGGAAAGGAATCCTATCAATGAAGGAATTGTTGCTGCAATTATGTGCGCCCGCCGGTGTGTCGGGCGCAGAGAAACCAGCGGCGCAGGAGGCTGCCGAAGCGCTCAGCGCGTTTGCGCAGGTGCATACCGATGCATCTGGGAATGTGATCGGTGAAATTGCCGGGCACGGGCCGCATATCCTGCTGGATGCGCATATCGACCAGGTCGGCATGGTGGTCACCGGCGTGGATGCGGAGGGCTTTCTGCGGATTGACAAGTGCGGGGGAATCGATATCCGCACGTTAGCGGGCCATGAGGTAACGGTGTGGGGGAGAGAGCCGCTCTACGGCGTGGTGTGCAGCACGCCTCCGCATCTCTCCAAGCAGGAGGATCAGTCAATTACCGATATCACGGAAATGGCGATTGATATCGGCCTTTCAGCGGAGGCGGCACGGGAGAAAGTGCATCCGGGCGACCGAGTGACGCTCCGGCGCTCGCCCAAAAAGCTGCTGGGCGGGCAGATCAGCTCTCCGTCTTTGGATGACCGCGCGGGCGTGGCAGCGGTTTTGCGCTGCCTTGCCCTGCTCCAGGAGCAAAAGGCGGATTGCCGCTTGACCGTTGTGTTTTCTACACAGGAGGAAGTCGGCGGCGGGAGCGCGGGCTGCGCCTCCTTTGCGGCCAGGGCTGAAGAGGGCATTGCGGTGGATGTAAGCTTTGCCATGACGCCGGATGCGCCACGGCACAAATGCGCACAGCTCGGCAAAGGTACAATGATCGGCATTGCGCCAACTCTAAACGCAGCGATGAGCAGGCAATTGGAGGAAATTGCCCGCAAAGAGGGGATTTCTTATCAAACAGAAGTAATGAACGGAAAAACCGGGACGAATGCGGACGAGATGGCCGCGGCGGGCGCGGGCATGCGTATGGGGGTTCTATCGATCCCACTGCGGTATATGCACATGGGTATTGAAGTGATTGACCCGCAGGATGTAGAAAGCACCGCCCGGCTTTTGGCCGCTTATATTTTGGAAAGGGGGCGCGCATAAATGCTGGAAACACTGAAAACGCTCTGTTCCCTGCCGGGGGCGTCCGGACGGGAGGACGCGGTGCGGGAATACCTGATCAGGCGTGTGAACCCCCATGCGGAATATGAGGTGGATGCGCTTGGCAACCTCCTCGTGCACAAAAAGGGCGCGCAGCGGGCAAAAAAGAAGGTGATGCTCGCCGCCCACATGGATGAGGTGGCGCTAATCGTCACCTATATCACAGAGGATGGATATTTGAAGTTTTCCCCTGTTGGCGGGATTGACCCGCGCGTGCTGTTCGGCCGGGGCGTATTTGTGGGGGAGAAGCAGCTCCCCGGCGTGATCGGCTCCATGCCGGTGCATTTGCTTGAAAAGGACGATCTAAAAAAAATCCCAGATTTTGAAAAACTGTATATTGATATCGGCGCGTCCAACGCCGAGGAGGCGGCGCAGGTTGTCCAGCCGGGTGATATCGCCTATTTCGATTCAGTCTTTGTGCCGTTCGGCGAGCGGCGGATCAAAGCCAAGGCGCTCGACGACCGCGCGGGTTGTGCGGTTTTGCTGGAGATGATTGAGAGCGATCTTCCCTATGATCTCGATTTTGCCTTTACCGTGCAGGAGGAAGTGGGGTTGCGCGGCGCAGGGGCAGCCGCCTACCAGCTGAACCCCGATTATGCGATTGTAGTGGAAACGACCACGGCGGCGGATATCGCAGGCGTGCAGCCGCATAAGCGCGTGTGTGCGCTTGGGAAGGGCGCAGTGGTTTCCTTTATGGACCGGAGCACGCTCTATGACCGGAAGCTCTATGATTTTGCCTTTTCTCTCGCGGAGCGGAAAAATATCCGCTGCCAAAGCAAAACGCTGGTGGCGGGTGGGAACGACGCGGGCGCGATCCATAAGAGCCGCGGCGGGGTGAAAACCATCACGGTATCCGTGCCGTGCCGCTATCTGCATTCCCCTTCCTGCGTGATCGAAGAAGGGGATTTATACGACACTGCGGATCTTGTGCGCGCGCTTGCGCAAAGCTTTGCCAATGATTCGCTTGATTGATCAGCGGGAGGTTCCCCGGCTCCTTTCCTTTTGCGAGGGGAGCCCTTACGGCGTGCGGCTCGCCGCCTTTCTGCAAGCGTATGGGCCGGGCTATCCGTTTGCGCTTTTTTGGATGCAGACGGATGCCTCCGGGCGTATAACCGCCGCTCTTTCGCGCGTGGATGGGCAGGTGACGGTGTGCGCCTGCGAACAGGCGGATTGGGAGGAAGTGTGGGCATTTTTATCCGCCGCCGGGTATGAGAGCGTTTTGTGCCCGGAGTGGGCGGCGCAAACGGCCGGCCTGCTCTCCGCGTGCCGGCTGGAAAGCTGCCGTGCCATGCGGCTGAGTGGGGTACCCGCCGTGCCGGAAATATGCGAACCGGCGGCCATCTGCAAGGAGCCCTCGTTGCGGCAGGTTTATGAATTGCTGCGTGCAGCAGGGGAGCCGCTGCCCCAATGGGAGGCGTGGCTGCCGGATGTTTCTCACCGGGTGCGCCACGGCGCAGCCCGCATATGGGCATTGCAGGAGGGGGAAGGTTATTCTGCCTGCGCAATGGCTGTTGCCCTCACGCCACAAGAGGCGTTGCTCGGCGGCGTGGCGGTTTTGCCGGAAAAGCGTGGAGGGAGGCTTGGCTCCTATCTGGCCGCCGCCCTTTGCAGTGCGCTTTCACAGGAGGGCAGGGCCGTTTATTTATTCCGCCGGGCGGGCATGCACAAGCAGTTTTATGAACGGATGGGCTTTGCACCATATGGCCCGCCCGCAATGATGATGATACCAAAAGGAGTTTAAGATTACATATGCAGCAGCCTTTTTTTGAACTTGATCCAGCAGTCCGGCAGGCCGGGCAGGATGCGCTGGAGCGCGCAAGGCCGGATTTTCAGAGAATTGACGAAATAACGGAATACAACCAGCTTAAGGTGCTTTCCGCCTTTATCCGGCACGGCGTGAGCGAGAGCCATTTTGTATCCTCCACTGGCTACGGCTACGACGACAGAGGGCGCGACACCCTAGACCGGGTTTTCGCCGATGTGATGGGCGCAGAGGATGCACTCGTGCGCCACACCTTCGCTTGCGGGACGCACACGCTGGCGGTGGCGCTCTATGGCGTGCTGCGCCCGGGCGATACGATGCTTAGCGCAACGGGCACGCCCTACGATACGATCCATTCTGTGATCGGCCTGAGCGGGGAGGGGCAGGGCTCTTTGAAAGATTTTGGCGTCCGCTACCGCCAGGCGGAGCTGGGGCAGGATGGCCTGCCGGATCTCTCCGCCATTTGCGCAGCGATTGATCCGAGCACCAAAATGGTCTATATCCAGCGCTCGCGCGGCTATTCCCTGCGGCCAAGCCTGAGCGTTCGGCAGATCGGCGAGGTTGTGAGGGCCGTCAAGGCGGTCAAGCCGGATGTGATCGTGATGGTGGATAACTGCTATGGTGAGTTTGTGGAGGAAAGTGAGCCGCTTTCCGTGGGCGCCGATCTGATCGCGGGCTCTCTCATTAAAAATCCGGGCGGCGGCATTGCGCCGACGGGCGGCTATATCGCGGGGCGCGCAGATTTGATCGAGCTCTGCTCCTACCGGATGACGACCCCGGGCCTTGGCCGTGAAGTGGGGGCGACGCTCGGCCAGAACCGCCCGCTCTATATGGGCCTGTTCCATGCGCCGCATGTAACGGGGGAGGCGCTGAAAACCGCCGCCTTTACCGCCGCCTTATTTGAGCGGCTTGGCTATGACGTGACCCCGCGCTGTGGGGAAACGCGGCACGATATCATCCAGGCCGTGCTCCTGCGGGAGGAAAAGGCGCTCATCGCTTTTTGCCAGGGCATGCAAAAAGGGGCCCCGGTGGATTCCTTCGTCTCACCGGAGCCATGGGATATGCCTGGCTATGACAGCAAGGTGATCATGGCGGCGGGAGCGTTTACGCTCGGTTCGTCTATTGAGTTGTCGGCGGACGCACCGCTGCGCGAGCCATTTGCCGCCTGGATGCAGGGCGGGCTCAATTTCCACAGCGCAAAAATGGGCGTACTGCTCGCTGCGCAGGAGATGAAAAACAGGGGGGTGATTTAACATGGCTGAAAAGCGGGAGGAAGAGGCGGTTTACCGCGGCATCACGCCGGATGCGCTCTGGCTGCTAGCGGAGAACCGCTTTCAAAACAGCAAGGAGTTTTATGAATCGAAAAAAACCGCCATTAAGGAGCAGGTGCTGATTCCAATGCAGCAGATTTGCGCCGCACTGGCGGATATGATGGAAAAAATTGATGGAAAAATCAGCGTGATTCCAAGCCGGATGATTTCCCGCATCCGCCGCGATACGCGCTTCACCAAGGATAAAACGCTCTACCGCGAGCATGTGTGGGCAACCTTTGTGCGCCCTAAAAAAGAGTTTCCGTGTTCGCCCGCATTCTGGTTTGAAATCACACCGCAGGGATACACCTGTGGTGTTGGGTATTACTGCACCACTCCACAGCTGATGCAGGCCTACCGAGATGCGATTCTTGCCGACCCCGCAGCCTTCCGCCGGGCTGTTCGCAAGGCGGAACGGGCCGGCTTTGCCTTTGGAGGAGAAAGCTATAAAAAGGATAAGCCAGGCAATGTGCCGGAGGATCTGCGCACGTATTATAACCAGAAGGATGCCTTTGTCTGCCGGGAGAACCCAAGCCTTGCGCCCCTACGGGATGCGGGAATCATCGAGGAATTTAAAAAAGGCTTCCAGGAGCTCGCGCCGCTTTATCATTTTTTGCAAAAGGCGAGCGAATCAATCGAAATGCCGCCTGAAGAATCAGCAAGGGAAAGCTTTTAGGGAGCCGCCGGTTGAGAATCACGCCTGACCTGACGGCCGACGCACAGGCTGAGGCTGCCTTTTGGGTTATTTCTTGAAATGGCTCAAATCCGCTGCGCGGCTTGCAGGCAGGATTTGATCAGTGTTTCCCTGGCTTGGATTGTTTTAGGGGGATCTGCAAAATGCTTTTCATTTCGCAGCCCCCCCCTTTCTATTCAAGGTGAAGCGCCCCCAAAAAGAATAAGCCGCCGCATGGAAGTGGAAACCATACGGCGGCTATTTATGAGGTGAAAAAGATGAAGACAGAAGATGGCTTATTTGAAGAGCGCAATAATCTTCTTCGCGAGATCAGAGAAGAACTTTACGATCTTCGCAAAGAATGCGACGACCGGGTTCACATCCTCCTGCGCGCCAATATTGGTTGCAAACTCTTCGACCAAGCTCAAGCAGGAATCCGCCACATCGAGCGCCGTGCCATTCTTAGCGGCTTCAACGATCTCGAGGTAATTATCTTCATATTCCGGGCCGATCTTGCTGACGACGAAGCGGCCGATCTCAACATGATTATCCGGGTTTTGCAGGACTTCGCCCACATACTGCGCAACAGCGGCAAACACCATCGTATTATTGCCTTCAATTTTTACGCGATAGCTGGCGGTGTTGCCCTTATCGGTTGCTGCGCGGCCGCTTTCCGCAACAACTGCCGTGCCCATTGTGATTAGATAGTTTTCATCAATTTCAGGCATGGTAAGCTTCAGGCCAAGACCATCCGTCACCATAGGGATCACGTCAGAAAGACCATTCGGAAGGCTATCCTTGATACCGCCGATGATCGTACCGAGAAGGCCGGAAGCGTTTTTCAGATAGTTCATCGCTTGACCGAAGGAATAGGTGAGATCCGGCAGAACCTCACAGGTATATGCGATCGGGTTTGCCATGAGATCGTCGAGCGCATCGCAGATGTAGTTGATGATCTGCTGCATATACAGCTCTTTTTTATATGAGCTGCCAACTTTTGCGTTTGACTGAAACGTCTTGATATCCACGAAGGCACCCTGGTGCAGCGATTCCAAAATCGGGAAAAGAACGCGATTAAAAGCATCTTTCGCGAGCGCGGGAAGCAAAGCGATCAAGCCGCCGATGTTCGCGCTCAGCGCCCAGCTCAGTGCGGTGACAAATTCCTCACGATTGCCTGCGGTAACGCCCCAGACAACTTTAGAAGCATCGTATTCATCCCAACTGGAGATCGTACTGAGGTAAGCGGCTACATCCGCGTGGATGCCATTCTCCGTTAAATACTGGGAAAGCTTGGCAGGGGTCATGTTAGCGCCGATCATGATTGTATCGGATGGGATCAGACCTGCAAGCATTGGAAGCAGCATATTAATGGTTGCATCGCTGTAAATCGTGGCTTTCAGGTTTTGCTTTTCAAGCACTGCGGAGAGCGTTTTATCCAGAGCGGTCATCGTAGAATTCCACTGCTTTGCGCTCATGCTGGCATAAACGTCAGAATGATCCGGAATGTTGGCATTGAATTCCGCAACGGCTGTTTCGGCCTCCTCATTAGTCATGGCGCTCGCGCTGATTGCGCCGAAGCAGCTCATCAGCATCAAAGCCGCTAAAAACAAAGAGAGGAGCTTTTTGCTTTTTTTCATTCTATTGTTTCCTCCTTCATATTGAAGCAAACTTGGGCGTTCCACTTCACACCCAGGATAGATTCATTATAGACCGATCTATTGGAATAATCTATAGGAAAAAACGTAGAAAAAGGATCAGGAATTATAGATATAATAGACAAATAACAACTCGGTGTTGCTTTTTTTCACTATACTGCTTTAGCTATTTATATATTTAGAAAAATATAGCCCCTTCTCCCAAAAAGGAGAAGGGGCGTTTTGTATCTTTCTGTACCGTTTATTCTTCTATATCACGAAAGCGTGGTTCCTGTTCGTGTTTTTCCGTGATAAATGCTGTAACCTCTTCCATGCGCTCCTTGCTGAGTTTATATTTCTTTGAAAAAATAAACAACGAAAGAAGAACGAAAATAGGCGGAATGAGGAACATCATCACGCAAATTGCATTCTGTGCGGAAGCGGGCTGTGAAATACCCTGCTTGACAAGCTCGCCGTCATAATGCGAAAGCTGTAGTCCCGCGCCGATAATCAGGCTCTGAATCGAATAGGCCACTTTCAACAGCAGGCTTTTCATGGAGAAAACGATGGAGTCCGTCCGGTAGCCGAGCTTGAATTCGCCATAATCCACAATATCCGCCAGCATGATCGTTTCCGCCACAAACATACAGCCGATCCCCATGCAGCCCACAATGCCGAAGATGGCAAACAGGATAAACTGGTTGAGCACCGGGCCGAATAGCCCCATGCCGAGATAGCCGATGATCGAGAGGAGCATGGCCCCCTTGATGACACGGTTGCGCGTGAACTTTTTGGAGAGCACAGGCAAAAGAATCAGGCCCAACGCCTGGCCAACGCCGCCAATTGCGCCGAACACGGAATATAAATCTCTGTTTTCTAACACGGATTCAAAATAGTAGATGCCTAAGCCATTGGTTAAATACCAGCCGGTGTTAAAGCAGATCGCGGTGAGAATAAAGATGAGGAGCTGATCGTTATTTTTGATGGTCAGAAACGCGCGCTTCAAGGTGAATTTTTCCTGATGCTCCGGCTTTGGATGGACGGTTTCCTTCGTGGTGAAAAAGGTCACTAGGCAGCCTAATACCAGCAAAACGCCGCAGATGGCCGACCAATAGCTAAAGCCGATTGCATCGTTGCCCTTACCAAAGAGATTGAGCATTGGCACGGTCAACACAACGATAATGATCTGGCCAAAGCCGGAGAAAAAGCGCGGGAAGGTTGCCGCAAGATTGCGCTCCTGCGGGTCGCTTGTCAATACGGGCACCATCGACCAATAGGGGATATCTACAATCGTATAGGACATGCCCCAGAGGACATACATCACAGCTACATAAACGTAAAGGCCGATATTAACCGCGCTGCCCGATACAGAAAAGCCGGGGTTTGTAAACAGGAAGAACAGCACCACAGCATTCAGAAGCGAGCCTGTTAAAATCCAGGGGCGGAATTTGCCCGCGCGCGTGTGCGTATTGTCAACGATCGTGCCCATCATCGGATCGTTAATACCATCCCAGATCCGGGCGCAGAAGGCGACTACGCCAACGTAAAACGGTGCGATAAGCAAAACATTTGTCAAATAATTATTGAGGAATGAATTGAATAATCCATAGCTCAAATCCATGCCGATCGCGCCTACGCCGTAGCCAAGGTATTTTCGCAGAATATATGCATTCCGCTCACTCTTCGTTTTCTCCATTCTCTTTCCTCCAAAATCTAGTAGTCCGAAACAATTATAATGGTATTGTAACTTTTTCCGCAATCCACGTCAACAGAAAAAGTGACTGAACTTGACAGGAATGCATTTACCACCTACAATAATGCAGATTTATCTTTCCAGGAACGTTTTCGTTTGGAAGATCGTGCTTTCAAATTTCACTTTATGTTTTTCAGGCATAAATATTGTTATCATTTTTACTGCGGCAAAGCCGCGCAGGAAAGGTATGGTCATCATGATGGAGCTGCAATTACAGCCGTTGGCCGCAGAGGGCAATGGCCTGCTTGCCCGCAACCCGGACCGTGGGTTGCGCCTTGAATTGTATATGGGGGAGGAGATCGCCTGCGATGTATTCACCGTCAGCCGCATGGCAAACCCGGCGGCGCATATCGAGAGGGTGATTGAAAAAGGCATTGCCCGCTGCGCGCCGGAGCAGATCACGCTCGCACAGGTTTATTTTTACCTAACCGGCTACCGGGGCGGAGAGATTGACGAAGCGGGCTTTCAGGCGATGCAGATCTATTTTGATACCCTGCGCGCGCATGGGCTCAAGGCGCTGCTGCGCTTTGCCTATTCAACCGACCCTGGAGTGAATGACGCGACCCAGGCGGATATGCTGCGCCATATCGAACAGCTGCGCCCCTTTTTGGAGCGGAACAAAGCGTACATCCACGTTTTGCAGGCGGGGATGATCGGCGCATGGGGAGAATGGCACAGCGAAAAAAAGCGCGTCAGCCGCAAAAAAATCCTGCGCGCGCTGGCGCAAGCGGCACCAGAGGGTATGTATCTCCAAGTGCGCCTGCCCGGGCTGCTCAAGCTGCTCGGTAAGCGGCACCCTGCCTATTGCAGGACTGGGCTGCACGACGACTCTTTTTTCGGTAATATCAAGGCGAAGCAATATGAAAACGGCGGCTTTGACCCGGGCACGCGCATGTATCGCACGGCTTTGGCGAAATCGCCGGAGAGCCCACAGGATGGCGAGCTTTATTGGAGCAGTTGGAACCATGCAAATGGCGTTTACTGCGACGGCCTGCGCGCGGTGGAGCGGCTGGCGGAGCTTCACTTCACTTCTTTGAGCGCAGTGCACGGCTATCAAGATTACCCAGAGGACGAAACCAAAACGACGATGGGCCGCTGGAAGCGGCAGGAGATCACGCCGGAGCTTTTGGCTGAAAGGGGGATTCCCTGCGACCTCGCCTGGTTTTGCAACGAATCGGGCGAGCGGGTATCCCGCAGCGTATTTGCATATGTGCGTGATCATCTGGGCTACCGGCTTCAGGCAAAAACGCTGCGGCTGGAGGGCGATTGGAAGCCGGGTGCACAGATGCATGCTGCTCTGACCGTTTCTAATTATGGCTTTGCGGCCGGCTTTCACCTGCATGCCGGTTTCGCAATGTTGGATAGCTCCGGCCGCGTGCTCTGTGAGTGCCCGGCAGGGGAACCGGATCAGTGGCGCGCCGCACAGCCCGGTGGGGCGGGGGAAGCGCCGCGGTATACGGCGGCCGCATGGGTTCCCCTGCCAAAGAAAAGCGGGGAATACCGCCTTGCGTTTTATCTGCGTAACAGCGCCGGGCAGTGTGCAAAGCTTGCAAACCAGATGGAGATGGAGCATGGGTATCATATTTTGTATCCCTTTTCCTTATTATAGTCATTTGCACCGGCTTGTGCAGCGCAGTTCGGCCAAAAAATAGCGGCTGGCCGGTTGCGCCAGCTGTAAAAAAGGGCGGATTGATTGACAAATGCCCCGTGGAGGGATACAGTGAAACCAGGGCGGATTCTCAGGCGGCTCCGCCGCTGGGAACGATCCAGTTTTGATGGAGGCGATAGGATGGAGCACAATGTTGAAATCAATGGCGTTTCAATCTGCTATGAGCAGCAAGGGGGTGGCCGGCCAGTGATCCTGCTGCATGGCAACGGCGGTAGCCACCACACCTTTGACGGTTTGATAAAAAGGCTCTCGGCCTCCTACACCGTTTATGCGCCGGATAGCAGGGGCCATGGGCACAGCGGGAAGGCCGGACCGCTCTCCTATGAGCAGCTTGCCAGCGACACGGCGGAGTTGATCCGGGTGTTAGGCCTGGAGAAGCCCATGCTTTATGGCTTCAGCGATGGCGGGATTGTCGGCCTGCTTGTTGCCTCCGGCTGGCCGGGGCTGCTCTCGAAGCTTGCGGTCAGTGGGGCGAATTCCAGCCCTGCGGGATTGAAAGCGCCCAACCGGTTTGCCTACCGGCTCATTTATGCGGTCACCCAGAGGCAGCAGACCGGCATGATGCTGCACGGCCCTGCACTCACGCGGGCGGAGCTTTCGCGCATCACCGTGCCCACGCTTGTAACGGCGGGGGAGCGGGATGTGATCCGTGAGGAGGATACGCGTTTTATCGCGGCGCATATTCCACATGCAGAGTTAAAAATTCTGCCCGGGGAGAGCCATGGCAGCTATGTGCACGATTCGGATAAGATCGCGCGCCTCCTTCTTCCCTTTTTTGGGCAATAGGATCATCGATAGATTGCAGAAATATTTCAATCGGTAACAGGTTTCTTACAATTTCGTTACTTTCGGATGGGACGTATTGACGAAACCAGTGGCAGCCGATATACTTTTCAACAGAGGTTTGACGCCTCTGTTTTCAATTCATGAAAAGAACAAGGAAGGGGGAACAGGTTTGACGAAGAATGTTCTTGAATTGTTGGAGCATTCCGCACAGAGGTTCCCGGAAAAAACAGCGTTTGTAGAAGAAAAAGAGACGATTTCTTACGCATCCTTTTTAGGCCTTTGCCAATCGGCCGGGACGGGGCTGCTGGCGCTTGAAGCATATGGCCGTCCGGTTGCAGTTTATATGGATAAAGGGATTGCCTGCCTTGCAGCGATGCTGGGTGTTGCGTACAGCGGCAGCTTCTATACGGTGATTGATACCCATATGCCCGCTGCCCGCATCCAGAATATTTTCAGCACGCTTGCCCCGGCTGCCGTGTTGACGGATGCCGCGCATGCGCAGGCGGCGGCGGAGTTCCTGGGCAACGCGAGGCTGGTGCTGTTCGAGGAGATTGCGCAAACGCCTTGCAATCGGGAAGCTCTTGCACTAATCCGGAGCAGAATGATCGATACCGACCCGCTGTATGCGCTCTTTACCTCCGGCTCCACAGGCATTCCGAAGGGCACGGTGGTGTGCCATCGCAGCGTGATTGATTATGCGCACTGGGTAACGCAGACCTTTCACATTACGCAGGATACGGTTTTTGCAAGCCAGACGCCTTTTTATTTCAGCATGTCGGTGCTTGATATTTTTGCGACGCTCGGGAGTGGTGCAACGCTTTGCATGCCGCCGAAATCCTATTTTTCATTTCCGGTCCAGCTGCTTGAATACATGGAGGCGCAAAAGGTAAACACTATTTATTGGGTGCCGTCCGCACTCGGCTTGATCGCGCGAATGAAGGCCTTGGATTACGTAAAGCCATCTGCGCTATCGACGATTCTATTCGCCGGCGAAGTGATGCCGGTGAAATGGCTTAATATTTGGCGCTCGCATTATCCGCAGGCGTTGTTTGCCAACCTCTATGGTCCGACGGAGGTGACTGACATCTGCGCTTATTATATCGTTGACCGCCCATTTCGGGAGGATGAATTGCTGCCGATTGGCCGCGCATGTGATAATTGCGGATTATTGGTGCTGGATGAAAACGGCTGTGAGCCGGCCCCTGGTGAACTGGGCGAATTGTGTGTGCGCGGTTCGTTTTTGGCCATGGGGTATTACGGTGTGCTGGATAAAACGGCGGAGAGCTTTGTTCAAAACCCGCTTAACTGTTCCTATCCCGAGTTGATTTACAAAACGGGGGATCTCGTGTATTACAATGAGCGCGGTGAGCTGGTGTATATGGGCCGCAAGGATTTTCAGATCAAACATATGGGCTACCGCATCGAGCTGGGCGAGATTGAGGCGGCGGTATCCGCCTGCGAAGGGCTGGAGGTGTGCGTTTGCCTGTATGACGCCAAGCGGGATAAGCTGATCTTACTCTATGAAGGGGCTGCTGCTCAGGCAGATATCCTTCCCTTTGCAAAGGAGAAGCTGCCATCTTACATGATGCCGAACAAAATTATTCGGGTCCGGAAGATGCCATATAACGCAAACGGAAAGCTTGACCGCAAATGGCTGGGCGAGCATTATCGGGAGCTGGAAGGATCATAACAATCTATCCAAAACAGTTTGATAAAAAGAATTGGGCTTGAGAGTTTGGGAGATTCCGCTTTTCAATCGCGTTTTACGCTTTGTGGCAGAACCACCGCTCATCATTTTGACTGTGCCAAAACCGCATCATTGTGTGGCACGGCGCAAGAAAGGATCATATACGTATGGAAGAATTATTAGAAATTTTGCAGGAGCTGAAGCCAGGTGTGAAGTTTGAAGGGCAGACGCGCCTGTTTGACGATGGCATTCTCGATTCCCTGGATGTGGTATCCTTAGTATCGGAAATCGACGATGCGTTTGATGTGGAAATCTCCGTTGTAGACCTGCGCCCGGAGAATTTTAACTCTGTGGAAGCAATGATGGCGCTGATTGAACGCTTGCAGGAGGAATAAAACAAGCTTTTTTCTGGCTGAACGCGTTAAGCGCTTGTTTTTGGAATGATCTGCGGTTCTGTTCTCTCCGCTTGTGTGGGCAAGCGGAGAGAACTGTTGTAATGACGAGAATGGCTGGAGGGGTTTTAGAAACAAATATTGGGGGGAACAGCCAAACATGAGTTATACTGCGTTTACCTTTATTATTTTCATGCTCGTTACCATGCTGCTGTATTTTATCATGCCCCGGCGCGCACGTTGGGGCGTTTTGCTGGCGGCAAGCTACCTTTTCTATTTTTTGTCGAGCAAGCTGCTCGTGTTCAGCCTGCTGGCAACAACGGTTTCGGTGTATCTATCGGGCCTGGCGCTCGGGCGGATCAATACGCAATTCCATTTGGCCAAAAAGACAGTGCCAAAGGAAGAGAAAAAGGCACTGCGGCAGAAAACGGCAAGCAAGAAAAAATTGGTTGTATTTTTGGCGGTGCTCTTTAATTTCGGGCTGCTGCTATTTTTCAAATATTTTAATTTCTTTGGAGAAACGGTAAACTCTATTTTCGGCTTGTTTGCAGATGGCTCCTTGGTGCCTCACCTGAAGCTGATTATGCCGCTGGGCATTTCCTATTACACGCTGCAATCCGTTAGCTATGTGGTGGATGTCTACCGTGGCAAAATAGAGCCGGACCGTCATTTCGGCAGGCTTGCGCTGTTTGTCGCTTTTTTTCCGCAGATCGTCGAAGGCCCGATCGGGCGCTATGGGCAGCTGGCGCAGCAGCTTTATGAGCCGCATCGCTTGAGCACTGCCAATCTGATGCAGGGGATGCAGATGATTCTGTGGGGCCTGTTCAAAAAGATGGTGGTAGCCGACCGGGCGGGTATTTTTGTCGATGCCGTGTTTCATGACAGTGCGGCGTATACGGGCCTTCCCGTTATGCTCGCCGTGCTGCTGTATACCATTCAAATTTATGCAGATTTTTCTGGCGTGATGGATATTGTGCGCGGAGTGGCACGATTATTTGGCATCCAGATGGCGCTGAACTTCCGCCGCCCGTTTTTCTCAACCTCCGTGCAGGAATTCTGGCGCCGCTGGCATATCACGCTTGGCGCATGGCTGCGTGATTATGTGTTCTATCCGGTTTCGCTTTCCAAGCCGATTTTAGCGCTTGGAAAAAAGGCGAAGAAAGTATTCAAGGGCCATGCCGGCCGCCAGCTTCCCGCCATCTGCGCGCTGTTTTTTGTTTGGTTTGGCAACGGCCTCTGGCATGGGGCGGGTTGGAAGTTTATCGCCTATGGCCTGTATTATTACATCATTATGACGATTGGCACGCTCTTTGAGCCACTGTCCGTAAAAGCGCTCCATGCGCTTCATATCGACCGGGAGGGGAAACCGTGGCGTGCCTTTCAGGTGCTTCGCACCTGCGGATTTGTCTACATCGGCATGTTGATTTTCCGCGCGCCGGGGTTACGGTATGCGGGCAGGATTTTTGTTTCCATGTTCCAGGGGCCGTTTTTGGGCGGAGGCTTGGTTTTGCCGAAGTTTGAGGCGGCTGATTGGCTGGTGCTTAGCATTGCCGTGCTGCTGATGCTTGTGGTGAGCGTGTTGCAGGAGCGGGATATTAGCGTGCGTGCGCTGATTGCAAAGCTGCCGCTGCCCATACGCTGGGTGATTTATTTTGCGGCTTTATTCAGCGTGATTATCTTTGGAATTTATGGAGATGGGTATCACGTTGGAACCTTCCTTTACGGTCAGTTTTAAAGGAGGGTGGAAATGAATTCTTTTCAAAAACAGCTTTTGCTCTGGCTGAAAAGGGCAATAAAGGCTGCCGCTTTTCTTCTTGTTTTTATCTTTTTGCTGAATACCGCTTCCGTTATTTTGACTCCAAAGGTGAATAAACGGGAGGATGGCTCCAGCGAAGCGATCCATTTTGGCTATCGTGGCGAGCCAAAAGATTCTCTGGACATTGTAATGGTGGGCAACAGCGATCTTTATAATTCGGTGATTCCCATTGATCTTTATCAGAATTTTGGTATTGCAGGCTATGCTGGAGGGCGTCCTTATGAATCCGCGTTGGGTGCATGGCGGCAAAGCCGTGATATTCTGCGTTATCAACGAAACCCGAAGGTTTTAATATTCGAAACGGATTGCCTTTTTCAGGAAGAGAACACATTTACTTGGAAGTCGCTCAACTGGAAGGCGCTTTGCGAATCTACGCGTGCCTTTCAGAATTCGCTGCTCAAATATTCAGACAGTAAGCTTAGCAATGCGTTGGGCACAAAACTGGGGTCTGTGCTTCCGGCTATAAAATACCACTCAAATTGGAAGAAGATCACCTGGCAGGATTTTATTGATCCGTTTCACAGGGCATATCATTATGCAGGGAAGGGCTATATCCTGAATGTCAAAGCCCAACCCTACAAAGGCGGATTTGATTATATGGAGCCCGGGCACAGCCCGGATACACCGCTGAGCAGTCAGGCGAAAAACGCGCTCAACAAGGTGAATGATACGTGCCGCAAGCGCGGAATCGGGCTGATGCTGCTTGACATGCCCTCTGCCAAAGCATGGAGCTATGAAAAACACCAAGCGGTGGCGGCGTTTGCTGAGGCAAACGGGATTCCCTTCCTGGATATGAATATTGAGGCAAAAGAAGGCCGCTTTTTATTCGATTGGACAACGGATACCAAAGATGCGGGCAGCCACCTGAATCTCAGCGGCGCGCAAAAGGCGACCGCTTACCTCGGGGCGTATCTGAAAGAGCACTATGACCTGCCGGACCGTCGCCTGGATTCGAGCTATGCTTTTTGGAAAGACGATATCGCGCGGTATCAGGAGCTCCGAGCGGAGAAAATTGCACAGGCGGCGCAAAAGACGGCCTCGAAAAAGCCTCCCTCAAAGCAGAGAGGGAAGGCGCATTCCTCAGGAAGTCAGGCGGCAGGCAGATAAAGCGCCCGGCTGGTTTGTCTTTGAGTGGGAAACAGAAGCTGACCTTAGAAAGGTATGATGGAAAGTATGCAGAAGGTGCCAAAAGAATTGGCTGTTAAAATAGGGCGCAGGGCTGTAAAATGCATCGCCTTCTCTATTGTTTTTCTCCTGTTGCTTCAGGGGGCTTCCATGGTGCTGGTTCCCCGCAACGATAAGGCGGAGGATTCCACCCTGAATACGGTAGTGTTCGGCTATCTGGGAGAGCCCGATCATACGCTGGATGTCGTTATGGTCGGCAACAGCGATCTCAATAATGGAATATCGCCGGTTGCAATGTATCGTCAATATGGCATTACAAGCTTTGCCAGCGGCCAGCCGCGCCAGAATCCTTTGACTGCATGGCTGCGCGTCAAGGAGGCGCTCGCCCGCCAATCTCCCCGCGTCCTGGTGCTGGAAGTGGATGCGATGTACCGCAACCCCAACATGCACAAAAACCATTGGAAGATGTTTGTGGATAAGGTGAAAGCCTTCCCGCGGCAGGTATACGGCTATTCCGATACTTTTATGAATAATGCAGTGGGCACGGGCGTTGGCTACCTTTTTGCCGGCGTGAAATACCATTCCCGCTGGAAGGAACTCACCCGGGATGATTTTACAGATATCCGCCGTAAATTTTACCACTATGTCGGCAAGGGCTACTTGATCCATACAATGACTGTTCCCTATCAGGGCGGCTTCGATTATATGGAGCCGGGTGGCAGAGACGAGCCGCTGAGCAAGGAGGCGCTGCGCTGCCTGCATAGAGTGATGGAGCTGTGCAAAGAGCGCGGGATTCAGCTCATGCTGCTGGAAATGCCTTCCGCAAGCTCCTGGAGCTATGAAAAGCATCAGGCTGTTTCGGAATTTGCCCGGCAGAACGGCTTGCCGTTTCTAGATTTGAACGTGGAGGCGCAGCAGGGCCGCATGGTGTTCGATTGGACGAAGCATTCCAAGGATGGGGGAGATCATTTGAACCTGTTCGGTGCAGAAATTGCTACAGCCTACCTCGGCGCATATCTCAAGGAGCATTACGACTTGCCGGATCGCAGGCAGGATCCGGACTACGCTTTCTGGAAAGAGGATGCGGCCTATTATGAGCGCAATCGGCGCAAAGAGCTGGAAAAGCTCAATGAAATGCCTGAAGAAGAACCGCCGCTGCATGCCGAAAAGAAAGCGGCCGCCTGACGGAAAAACAGGGATAAAAAGGCACGCTGCAAACAACAATGCAGCGTGCCTTTTTTGTTTTATGATGCAAGAAAGAGAGCAGCTTAATCCTTCGGCTCAGCATTCTCTTCGCTTGTTTCTTCCGCATCCCGCTCGTGCAACAAGCGGCGGCGTTTTTTTTCGCCTGCATCCGGCTCTTCCACAGGTGCCTCCCCTTGGGGCAGGATTTCCACACGGACTTTCCCAATACGGCGCTCTTCCACGCTCAACACGGTAAAGCGGATATTTTCATACTCCACCACATTCATTTCCCCGTCTCCGGGGAGGAAGCCAAGCTGGCTTGTGATGAAGCCGCCGAGCGTGTCGTAATCGCCCTCCGGCAGATCGGCGCCGATGAGTTCATCCACCTCGTCAAGATCCGTTATGCCGTCGATCGTGAAGGTGGTGTCGTTGATTTTGGAGATCTCCTCATCTTCATTGTCATACTCATCCTGAATATTGCCGACAATGCTTTCTAAAACGTCTTCCAGCGTGACAAGGCCCGCCGTGCCGCCATATTCATCCACCACGATTGCCATTTGCACATGGCTCTCACTCATCTCCTTGAAGAGCTCGTCGCAGTGCTTGGTTTCCGGAACGTAATACGCCTTGCGCATGATATCGCGCAGGGTTCTATCCTTGGGAAGGCTGCGGCCCACATACTTGAGCAGATCTTTGACATAGGCGATGCCAATGATATTGTCCGGATCATCGTCGTATACGGGGATACGGGAGTAGCCTTCTTCCATCGAAATTTTCACAACGTCCTCGAGCGGGTCGTCGACTTCCACCGCAAACATTTCCGTGCGGTGCGTCATAATGTCGCCAACGTCCATATCGTCAAACTCGAAAATGTTGTTAATCATTTCCTTTTGGGTATTTTCAATGACACCCTTTTCTTCACCCACATCCACCATCATGCGGATTTCCTCCGCGGTGACGTCCTCTTCATCCGCATTCGGATCGAAGCCGAACAGCCGCACGACCAAGTTGGTGGAGAAGGAGAGGAATTTAACCACCGGCTTTGTTATTTTTGCCACAAACAGCAAGGGGCCGACCGCGAGGAAGGAGACCTTTTCCGGCTTCTGCATGGCGATCTTTTTCGGCACAAGCTCGCCGAGCACTAGGGAGAAATAAGACATAATCAGCGTGATGACCACCATCGCAAAGCCGCTGATAACGCTGTAGGGGATCACTGCGACAACCTTCGGCTGCGCAATTGCCGTGGCAAGCTTATCCGCAAAGGTCTGCGAAGCAGAGGCGGAGGTCAAGAAGCCGGCCAATGTAACGCCGATTTGAATGGTGGAGAGAAAGTTGCTGGAGTTTTCCGTCAAGCGCAGAATTTGTTTGGCCTTCTTGTGGCCTTCCTCTGCCATTTTCTGAATTTTGTTGTCGTTGAGCGAGATCACTGCGATCTCGGACATGGCAAAAAAGGCATTTACCAAAATCAGCACAAGCAGCAATAATAGCTGCAAAATAATGTTTCCGGCAGGGTCCGGGTCATCCATAGGGGATTGGCTCCTTTCTGAATTGCTTTGCAGGAATGTTACAACGGGACGTGTGCCGGGCAGGCAGACTCACAGTGGAAGGGTGGCTGCGCTATGGTTGTGAATTTTCCTGTCACGCGCGGGGTGCCGTTGCGTTGCAAAGTTGCAAAGTAGATTTGCATTATTATACCCGTTTTATCAGGGCGTGTCAAACCGAAAGGAAAGGGCTGAGAAATCGCCAAACGGTGTGCGGAAGGGCGCTGCGCAGGCCCTTTTGCAAGTGGTTCAAAAGAGGGCTGAATGCGGCAAAAACGGCTATTTTCGGGCGGTTTCAAAAAATTCACAAATTGTTAAATTTCCGCAGCCCGATTTTTGCATACTTTTACCCCGCTTTTTTGGTTTACACAAACGGACAAACGTGTTAGTATAATGAGTGGCAGTTTCTATCTTTATCTATTGTCCCCAAAGGCATGGAGAGCAGTCTGTCCGCAGAGGCACACCAATGCGAATGCGGGCGGAGCAGCCTTTCCCGCCTGAATCAAAAGGAGGAAATATTGAGTATGGCAAGAAAAACCAAGACCATGGACGGTAATAGCGCCGCGGCATACGTATCCTATGCGTTCACCGAAGTTGCCGCTATTTACCCGATCACGCCGTCTTCCGTGATGGCGGAGGAGACCGATAAGATGGCCGCAGCCGGCCAGAAAAACCTGTTCGGTCAGAAGGTAAAGCTCGCTGAAATGCAGTCTGAGGGCGGCGCGGCAGGCGCTGTGCACGGCTCCCTTGCAGCCGGCGCGCTCACCACGACCTACACCGCATCCCAGGGCCTTCTTCTGATGATCCCGAATATGTATAAGATCGCTGGCGAGCTGCTGCCGGGCGTCATCAATGTTTCCGCCCGCTGCGTTTCCACACATGCGTTGAACATTTTTGGTGATCATTCCGATATTTATGCCTGCCGCCAGACCGGCTATGCGATGCTCTGCTCTAACAGCCCGCAAGAGGTGATGGATCTCGGCGCTGTGGCTCATTTGGCCACCATTAAGAGCCGCGTGCCCTTCCTGCATTTCTTCGATGGTTTCCGCACCTCTCATGAGATCCAGAAGATTAAAATTTGGGATTATGAGTCTCTGGGTGAAATGCTTGACTGGGATGCAGTAGACGCATTCCGCCGCCGCTCCCTGAACCCGGAGCATCCGGTACTGCGCGGTTCCGCTCAAAACCCGGATATCTTCTTCCAGGCACGCGAGGCCTGCAACCCCTACTATGACGACGCCGTTGAGGCGACCGTTCACTACATGGACGAGGTCAACAGCCGCCTTGGCACAGATTATAAGCCCTTCAACTATTATGGCGCGCCGGATGCGGAGAATGTTGTGGTTGCAATGGGCTCTGTCTGCGATACCATTGAGGAGACAGTGGATTACCTCAACGCACACGGCGAGAAGGTCGGCCTTGTGAAGGTGCATCTCTACAGGCCTTTCTCTGTGAAGCATTTGGTTGAGGTTCTGCCAGCTTCCGTCAAGAAGATTTCCGTGCTTGACCGCACCAAGGAGCCCGGCTCCCTGGGCGAGCCGCTTTATCTTGATGTTGTGGCGGCCCTGCACGACACGCCGTTTGCAAATATCCCGGTTTATGGCGGCCGTTATGGCCTCGGCTCCAAGGATACAAACCCGGGCCATATCATTTCCGTTTTCCGTAATATGGAGGCGGCGGAGCCGAAAAAGCGTTTTACCATCGCAATTGAGGATGATGTGACGCATCTCTCCCTGCCGGTGAGCGAGAATCCGGATACCACGCCGAAGGGCACGCACTCCTGCAAATTCTGGGGTCTTGGCGCAGACGGTACTGTCGGCGCAAACAAGAACTCCATTAAGATCATCGGCGATAATACCGATATGTATGCACAGGGCTATTTTGCCTATGACTCCAAAAAATCCGGCGGCGTAACGACCTCCCACCTGCGCTTTGGTGAGAAGCCGATCAAATCCACCTATCTGATCAATCAGGCGGATTTCGTGGCCTGCCACAACCCATCCTATGTGACAAAATATAAGATGGTTGAGGATCTTAAGAAGGGCGGCATCTTCCTGCTCAACTGCTCCTGGGATGCCGCGCAGCTCGATGAGCATCTGCCCGGCTCCATGAAGCGCTATATTGCGCAGAACGATATCCAGTTCTATACCATCGACGCTACCCACATTGCAAAAGAGCTTGGCCTCGGCGGGCGTGTCAATACGATCTTGCAGGCTGCCTTCTTCAAACTCTCCGGCATCATCCCGGAAGAGAAGGCTGTTCAGCTCATGAAGGACGCTGCCACCCGCTCCTACGGTAAGAAGGGCGAGAAGATTGTTGCTATGAACCACGCTGCGATTGAGCGCGGCGTTGCGGGCACGGTAAAGGTTGAGATCCCGGCCTCCTGGGCAAATGCTGAGGATACGGTTGTGGAGACAGAGGTCAACACCGACCGCCCCGAGCTTAAAAAGTTCGTCAAGGAGATTCTTGAGCCCGCGAGCGCCCAGCTTGGCGATCAATTGCCCGTATCCGCCTTCAAGGATACGGCGGACGGTACCTTCCCGCAGGGCTCCGCTGCGTTTGAAAAGCGCGGCATCGCAGTTGATACGCCCTGCTGGATTCCGGAAAATTGTATCCAGTGTAACTTCTGCTCCTATGTTTGCCCGCATGCGGTCATTCGCCCGTTCGCACTGACAGAGGAAGAGGCCAAGAACGCCCCTGAGGGCATGAAGATGAAGCCGATGACCGGCGTGCCCGGCATGCAGTTCTCAGTTGCTATCTCCGCGCTTGACTGCACGGGCTGCGGCTCCTGCGCAAACGTCTGCCCCGGTATGAAGGGCGAGAAGGCGCTTGTGATGAAGCCGCTTGAGACACAGGCTCATGAGCAGGAGAAATTCAACTATGCGCATGCTCTGCCCGAAAAGCCGGAGGTTGCCGCAAAATTCAAGGAGACCACCGTCAAGGGCAGCCAGTTTAAGACTCCGTTGCTTGAGTACTCCGGCGCATGCGCCGGCTGCGGCGAAACGCCGTATGCAAAGCTTGTTACCCAGTTGTTCGGCGATCGTATGTATATCGCCAATGCAACGGGCTGCTCTTCCATCTGGGGCGGTTCCGCACCGAGCACGCCCTACACGGTGAATAAGAAGGGTCAGGGCCCGGCTTGGTCGAACTCCCTGTTTGAAGACAACGCGGAATTCGGCTACGGCATGTTCCTTGCCAACGCACAGATCCGTGCGCGCCTGGAGGAGAACGTGAACGTTCTTGCTGAATGCGATAAGGCTGGCGTGGCGGAAGCTGCGAAGGCTTGGATTGACACAAAGAACGACAGCGGCGCCAATATGGCTGCATCTGAAGCGCTCATTAAGCTCCTTGAGGACACAGCGTTTGATAAGGATTGCTGCAAGGCTGCTGCCGAGGCGATCCTGAAGGATCAGGATTATCTCAATAAGAAGTCCATCTGGATCTTCGGCGGCGACGGTTGGGCATACGATATCGGCTTCGGCGGCCTGGATCACGTGCTTGCACAGAACCAGAATGTGAATATCCTCGTCTTTGATACAGAGGTTTATTCCAACACGGGCGGCCAGGCGTCTAAGGCAACGCCTACTGGCGCTGTCGCGCAATTTGCCGCAACCGGTAAGGTTGTTAAGAAGAAGGACCTCGCTGCAATCGCCATGAGTTACGGATATGTCTATGTGGCGCAGGTCGCCATGGGCGCAGACTACAACCAGTGCCTGAAGGCCTTCCACGAGGCGGAGAGCTACGATGGCCCGTCCATCATCATCGCCTATGCGCCGTGCATCAACCATGGTATCAAGGGCGGTATGGGCATTAGCATGACGGAAGAGAAGGCCGCTGTGGCCTCCGGCTACTGGCACAACTTCCGCTTCGACCCGCGCCTGGCTGCGGACGGCAAGAACCCCTTCTCCCTTGACAGCAAGGAGCCGAGCCAGAGCTACCGCGACTTCATTATGAACGAAGTGCGTTACAACTCCCTGCTTCGCGCCTTCCCGGATCGCGCAGAGTGCCTGTTCGAGAAATCCGAGGAGTATTCCAAGGAGAAGTATCAGCATCTGCTCAAGCTCAAGGATCTCTACGCGCCGGCTGAATAAGTGCCGGAGAGCTTCTAAAAACACAGTGCGCGTGCTCCGCAGATTATCTGTGAAGCACGCGCATTTTTTTGGCGACAGCATGTGCCCTTGAGAAGGAATTTAGGCAAATTAGGCAAAAAAACCGTGCTGCCACAGGCCCTTTTCTATGTGGCAGCACGGTTGTATATTTAGTTAACTTTCTGGCTTACTGATCTTCCAGAAGGCCCCGGATGACCTCTGCGCTCTTATCCATCACCATCTGGATGCCGCGGTTGACATCAAAATAGTCTTTTCGGATTTGTTCCAGATGCTCGCGCCCCGCCGGCTCAATGTGATAATAAACGCGCAGCTGGCGGCGCCCAGAGGTGGACTGATGGTCGGTGATATAGCCCTTGCTCATGAGGCGATACAGGGTGGGATACATAGAGCCTTCCGGGATCGTAATTTCCCCTTTACTGCGCTTTTTGACGAGCTGAGCCATCTGATAACCGTACATATCCTCTTCACACAGCATTGTCAACAGCAGCATTTCCACGGCACCTTTTTTAAAATTGTCTTTGGCGCTCCCCATCGAGCAAGCCACCTCATTTCTTAATTATAATTTTACTACAGTTGAATGGTTTTGCCTCTCCATTCCGTAGCGCCAATCTGGAAGCTGTCGTTTTTCGCGAAAGCAAGACATTTCCTATATCATAACACGATCATATTGAATAGTAAATACCTGGCGCACATCTTATTCATTTATTACGAAACTATTTTTGAGTAAGCATTGGAACCATCTATAACTAATTATACCATGAAGTTTTAAAAATGCAATACATTTTGCAATATTTTATTACGAAAAATCGTATATTAAACTTTCATACTCAATTTTTAGAGAAGAATTGCTTTTTTGCCAAAGCGGATCGGCCTTCAAACCAATGCAGAGCATGCGCTTCATCTGTTGTTGGTAGCATCAGCAAACAGGCGCAATAGCGCTTTTCTTTGGTCCGATTTTCAAATGGCGAATGCTCCACAAAATAATCCATTTGATTTTTGGTTTTTCTCTTGCATCCCTTGTGCTTTTATGCTAAACTATTTAAGCATTTGTTTTCCGTCGTGCCATTGCGACGGGGTTCATGCCGGCTGAGAGGCCAGACATTGAAACGGACGGTCCGCTTCCGCCGTAGGCGGTATGAACGCCTGTAAATTAAAGGAGGAAATTTTAGAAATGGACGCTTTGAAGATCATTACCGAAGGCCAGATGAAGCAGGACGCACCGGTGATTCGCGTGGGTGATACGGTGAAAGTTCATGTAAAGATCCGTGAAGGCGAGCGCGAGAGAATCCAGGTGTTTGAAGGCACGATCATTGCGAAGAAGGGCAGCGGCGTATCTGAAACTTTTACCGTTCGCCGCGTTTCCTATGGCGTTGGCGTGGAGCGTGTTTTCCCAGTGCATTCTCCCAATGTTGCAAAAGTGGAACTGGTTCGCTCCGGTAAGGTGCGCAGGAGCAAGCTGTACTATCTGCGCGACAGGGTCGGTAAGGCTGCAAAAGTTAAGGAACAGCTTCGCTGAGGGCAGAAGTACACAAGGGACAAGGGTGACACCTATGTCCCTTTTTTGTTAGGATGATTTACATGCGCAGATATGAAGAATATACCATTCAATTTGATGAAATCCCGGCACGCCGCACAAAGTGGAATGTGATCTATGAGATGCTGGATTCCCTTTCTCTGGCGGTGCTGCTTGTGATGGTGCTGTTCGCTTTTGTGTGCCGCCCATTTTGGGTAAGCGGCGCCTCAATGGAGCCAACGCTGCTGGATCGCAATTGGGTGGCGGTCACCACACTCGGCTTTCATGCGCAGCGCGGCGATATCGTTGTGATTTCGCAGCCGAATGCGCTCAACGAGCCGCTGATTAAACGCATTATCGCCGTGGCGGGGGATACGGTTGAGATTGATCCGCAGGCGCATACGGTTGCGGTAAACGGCGAAAATTTGGACGAGCCCTATATCAGCGAGCCGGTGGAGAAGGCAGGGGATCTTACCTATCCAGTCCAAGTGCCGGAAGGTTATGTTTTCGTGATGGGGGATAACCGCAACGATTCGCTTGACAGCCGTTCCTCTACGATCGGGTTTATCGATACGCGCTATCTTTCTGGCAAAGCGGTGTTCCGGCTGCTCCCGGCGGGCCAGTGGCAAATCGGGTAAAACATATCGGATGAGAAACAGGATCCTATTTCAGAGCGGAGGTTATACAGATGGATACAGAAGAAAAAGTCCCCCAAGAAGGGCAGCCGGTGGCGCCGCAGGCGCCGAAGAGAAAGCAGATGTCGCCCGCTCGCAAAAAGCTGGTATCCGCTGTGTATGAATTTGCGGATATCCTGGTGTCTGCCTTGCTGGTGATTTTTTTGATTTTTACTTTTTTATTCCGTTTGGTAGGCGTGGAGGGAACCTCCATGGTGCCCACCTTGCAGGAGAATGACCGTCTGCTGGTATCGAGCCGGCAGTATGAGCCACAGTATCAGGATATCGTGATCGTCACACAGCCCAACGCTTTTCACGAGCCAATTGTGAAACGCGTGATTGCCACGGAGGGGCAGAAGGTAGATATTGATTTTGAAAAAGGGATCGTCTATGTCGACGACAAAGCGCTCGACGAGCCCTATGTCAATGCGCCGACACTGACGAAGGAGGGCGTAGAATTTCCCGTTACCGTTCCGGAAGGGCACATCTTTGTGATGGGGGATAACCGTAACATGTCAACAGACAGCCGCTCGCCCATGATTGGGTTTATTGATGTGCGCTATGTGCTGGGCAAGGTAGAGGGTCGTATTACGCCTCTGGGGCACTGGTCGGTCTATTGACGGGATCTGGAAGGTAAGGAATCAATGAGTGATTTTCAGAAACAGACGGTGCAGTGGTTTCCCGGCCATATGGCAAAAACCCGGAGGCAGATCAAAGAAAGCCTCCCCCTTGTGGATGCGGTGACGGAGCTGCTGGATGCGCGGGTTCCCCTGAGCAGCCGCAACCCGGAGCTAAATGAACTGATCGCCAGCAAGCCGCATATTGTGCTGCTCAATAAGTGCGATATGGCGGACGAGGCGGCCACGCGCCGCTGGAAGGCGTGGTTCGGCAGGCAGGGTAGCCCTGCCTTAGCGGTGGATTGCCGTTCCGGGCGCGGGCTGAACGATTATGGAGATACGGTGCGCGAATTGCTGCGGGATAAAATCCAATCCAATCTGGAAAAAGGGATGGCGGGCCGCGCGCTGCGCATGATGGTTGTCGGCATCCCCAATACGGGCAAATCCTCTTTTATCAACCGCATGGCGGGCCGTAGCCGCGCTAAGGTGGCCGATCGGCCGGGTGTGACCAGGCAGAACCAATGGTTTGCCATCGGCGGAGGAATCGAGCTGCTCGATACGCCCGGCGTGCTCTGGCCGAAGTTTGACGATCCGGAGGTGGGCAACCGCCTGGCCTTTATCGGCTCGGTCAAAGATGAGGTGATGGATGTGGAAACGATGGCAGTCAGGCTGCTGGCTGTGCTGGGCGCGCAGTATCCGGCGCGGTTGTGCGAGCGCTATAAGATCGATCGGGAACAGGCATCCCAGAGCGAGCCCTATGAGTTGCTGGAGCTGATCGGCCACAAGCGTGGCATGCTCATGCGCGGCGGAGAGATCGATACAGAGCGGGCGAGCGCTATGCTGCTGGATGAATACCGCGCGGGCAGGCTCGGGCGGATTACGCTGGAGTTTCCACCGGCGGATTAAGCAAGAAAGGCTGGGGGAATCCGGCCTTTTTTCTATGTGTAAGGGGAATTGGAATGGAAGAGATCAATTGGTACCACTATGAAGAGGCGGCGGCCCAGGAGGGCTTCCAATGCGTGTGCGGCATTGATGAGGCCGGCAGAGGGCCGCTTGCAGGCCCCGTGTTTGCGGCATGCGTTGTGCTGCGCCCGGGGGAGGAGATCGCAGGGCTGAATGATTCCAAAAAGCTCAGCGAGAAAAAACGCGAGCTGCTTTTTGATGAGATCACCGCCCGTGCAGCGGATTATTCCATCGCTATGGCAACAGAGCGGGAGATCGATGAAATCAATATTTTGCAGGCGACCTTTCTCGCCATGCGCCGGGCGTTTGACGGTTTGCATAGGAGGCCGGATCTCGCGCTGATCGACGGCAACCGCGCGCCGGGTCTGCCTGTCGCCGAACGCACGCTTGTCAAGGGCGATGCCAAATCCGCATCTATCGCGGCGGCTTCGATCCTTGCAAAAGTTAGCCGTGACCGCTGCCTGTATGAGCTGGATCGGGAGTATCCGCAATACCAGTTTGCAAAGCATAAGGGCTATGGCACGAAGCTGCATTATGAGATGCTCGCGCAGTATGGAATTTCCGCAGTGCATCGAAAAACCTTTTTAAAGAATTTAAGCCGCCACGTTAAGTGACAAAGCCGCCACGTTAGTGGCTGTGAATCATATTCGGCTGTTTCAGGGAGGCTTTTGATGGATGGAAGGCAATTGGGCCCGCTCGGCGAGCGCGCCTGCGCACAGGCTCTTCGCAAAAGGGGATATCGGATTTTGGACGCTAATTACCGCACCCGGTTCGGCGAGATCGACATTATTGCGGAGAAAAAGCCATATATTATATTTGTCGAGGTGAAAACGCGTGGTCCGCAGGCAATCGCTTCTCCCATGGAGGCGGTTACGCCCATAAAGCGGCAGAGGGTGATGCGCACCGCTTCGCTTTACCTTGCTTCTCATCCCTGTGCGTTGCAGCCGCGTTTCGATGTGATGGAGGTAGAGGCGGACGCCTGTGGAAGGGTGCGGGAAATCCGCCATATGGAAAACGCCTTTGACGCACAGGATTACAGATGAGCGGGAGGAATAAGGTTAAAAAATGAATTTTTTAACCAAGGAGTTCTGTCCTTTCTCGTTCAAAGAACGAGAATTTGACTTTGTCAAACCGGACAGAACATCCCGCCTTGTAGAGAAAGGATGGCCATAAACATGAGGCTGTTTGACCTGCACTGTGATACGATCGGAGAATGCTGGAAACAGAAAAAGGATCTCTTTGAAAACAACCTGCATCTTTCCTTGCAAAGGGGCAGCGCTTATGCGCCATGGCGGCAGGTTTTTGCCGTTTTTATCCCGGATTCCTGCCGCGGGGAGGCCGCTTGGAATTATTTTCAAGGCATTTACGATGATTTTTTGCACCAGCTTGAAACGCATAAAGACGCGGTTTCTTTTTGCCGCACCTCTGACGAGTTGGCCCGTGCGGAGCGGGAGGGGAAGTGCGCCGCAATTCTCAGTGTGGAAGGCGGCGCAGTGCTGGGCGGCAGGCTTGACCGCATTCAAAAGCTGCATGCTATGGGTGTCCGGTTGATCACCCTGACCTGGAACGGGGCCAATGAGCTGGGCTGCGGCTGTGGAAAACGGTGCGCGGGCGGGCTGACGCCGCTCGGCAAAGAAGCGGTGCGGGAAATGGAGCGCACCGGCGTCGCGGTGGACGTATCCCACCTGAGCAGGCGCGGGTTTAGGGATGTGGCAGGGCTTGCAAGGGCACCGTTTCTCGCATCGCATTCCAACTGTAATGCGGTTTACCGCCATCCCCGCAGCCTGACAGACCGGCAGATTGACTGCATCATTACACGCGGAGGGCTGATTGGGATTAATCTATACCGGGCCTTTTTGGGCAGGCCGGGCAGCGCTGGCTTTGCGGCGGCGCACCGGCACATTCGGCATGTGCTGGAGCGCGGCGGAGAGCATGTGCTTGCGCTTGGCAGCGATTTTGACGGCTGCGAGCTGGAGCCTTGCTTTGCCGGGGTTGAAAAGCTGGAAGCATTTCAGGATTACCTGCTTGCGAACGGGATGCCCCAGGAGCAGGCTGACGCGCTGTTTTACAAAAATGCGGAAAAATTTTTTCAAACCCTTTTACAGCCGCAAACAGATATGTTAAAATAAAATTATCAATAGCCGATTTGATCAATGGGATGAATCAACGAAAAATATGTGTCAAAGTAAAGGGGTTTGAAATGATGCTGTATACGAGCACAAGAAATAAAGCCGTGCATGTTTCCTCCGCCCAGGCAATTGCGCAGGGGATTTCTGCTGAAGGGGGTCTGTTTGTTCCGGAGGAGATCCCAAAGCTTTCGATGGAGCAGATTGCCGCGCTTGCTCAGCTTGACTATATTGAGCGGGCAAAGGCAGTATTATCCCTCTACTTAACGGATTTTACGCCGGAAGAGCTGGATAGATGCGTTCGCGGCGCCTATGCGCCGGGCAAATTCAGTTCCCCAAAAGTGGCGCCGCTTGTCCATCTGACGGAGGATATCCATGTGTTGGAGCTTTGGCGGGGGCCGACCTGTGCGTTTAAGGATATGGCGCTTCAGCTTTTGCCGCATTTGCTCACCGTTGCCGCTTCCAAAACGGCGGAGGGGAAAACAATCGTCATTCTGGTTGCTACCTCCGGAGATACGGGCAAGGCTGCGTTGGAAGGGTTTAAGGATGTGCCCAATACCAAAATCCTCGTATTCTACCCGGAAGAGGGCGTAAGCCCCATGCAAAAGCTTCAGATGACAACGCAAGAGGGGGATAACGTCGGCGTTTGCGCAATCCACGGCAACTTTGACGACGCGCAGACCGGCGTGAAGGCGATCTTTACTGATCCGGCAATCGCGGAGAAGTTAGCGCAAAAGAATATGATGTTCTCCTCTGCCAATTCGATCAACTGGGGCCGCCTCGTCCCGCAAATTGTCTATTACATCTCCGCCTATTGTGACTTGCTTAAGGATGGCTCCATCGAGCTGGGCGATAAAATGAATGTAGTCGTCCCCACGGGCAATTTTGGCAATATCCTCGCTGCCTATTATGCGCGCAGGATGGGGCTGCCGATCCAAAAGCTGATCTGCGCTTCCAATGCGAATAATGTGCTGACAGATTTCCTCCAGACCGGGAAATATGACCGTAACCGCAGCTTTTATACCACAATGTCGCCTTCGATGGATATCCTCATCTCCAGCAATTTGGAGCGGTTGCTCTTTGATTTATGCGGTCGGGATGATGCGCAGGTGCGTGCGTGGATGGATAGCCTGAAACAGGATGGCTGCTATGATGTGGGCAGGTCCATGCTGAATAAACTCAAAACGCTTTTTGCGGCTGGCTGCTGTAATGATAGCCGCACGAAGATGACGATCCGTGAAACCTACAATAATACCCACTATCTTTGCGATACGCATACAGCTGTAGCCGTAGACGTATGTAAACAATATCTGCTGCGCACAGGAGATAATACGCCGGTGCTGATCGCTTCCACAGCAAATCCCTTTAAATTCTCTGCAAGCGTGCTGTCCGCCGTCGGGAATGGGCAGGTGGAGAGCAGCGATGAATTCGGCATGGTACAGGAGCTTTCCAGTCTTACAGGCGAGCAGGTGCCGCCGCAGCTTGCAGGCCTTGCGCAGAAAAAACAGCGTTTTACCAAGGTTTGTGAACGGGATGAGATGAAAAACGTGGTTTATGAGATGCTCGGCATCGAGTCATAATAGACGAAGAAGCGGAAATAAGGCTGCTGCAAAAATTTTGCAGCAGCCTCGCGCGCTTCTTGTTTGTTTTTTTACTGCATGCCGCCATCCGGCTCGTAAGTCGCGCACTCCGTCTCAGACGAACAGCACGCGTTGCGCGGCCCAACCTGAATCTTGCCGGCCATGCACTTGGTCTTGCCATCGTGATATACGCAGCTCGTCACGCTGCAATCGATATCGCTGATTTCCTTGATGTGTTCCTTACCCATCGTAACGCCTCCTTTCGCGGCGCTTTCCGCGCCCGGATTTATCTTTTGCATCCTTTGGCTTTCTATGCGGAGCAAAGCGGCGGGAAAAACATGAATCGCCTTGTTACAGGGCTGAAGGCGAATCGGTATTTTTTGGATATAAAAATTTTGTGGATATGAATTTGGAAAGATTGGAGGGGAACGCAATGTCGCTGTTTGCCATCGCGGACCCGCACCTGTCCCTAGACGCTGATAAATCCATGGAGGTTTTCCGCGGCTGGCAGGATTATGTGGCGCGGCTGGAGGCAAACTGGCGCGCTGTAGTAGGCGAGGAAGATACAGTTGTGATCGCAGGAGATCTTTCGTGGGGGATGTCCCTCGCTGGAGCGCTGCGGGATATGCAGTTTTTGCATTCTCTGCCGGGAAGAAAGCTTTTGCTAAAAGGCAACCACGATTATTGGTGGTCAACGCGCCGAAAAATGGATACCTTTTTTGAAGAGCATGGGCTTCACTCGCTTCAGATCGTCCATAACGATGCCGCTTTGGTGGAGGGAATTGCTGTGTGCGGCACGCGCGGCTGGTTTTTTGATGCGGAAGAGGACGCCGACAAAAAAGTAGTGCTGCGTGAGGCAGGCAGGCTTCGTACCTCCATTCAGGCGGCAAAGGCGCTTGGCGGTGAGCCGGTGGCGTTCCTGCACTATCCGCCCGTGACGCAGTCAGCTCGGTGCGAGGAAATGATGCGGGTTCTGGAGGACGAGGGAATCCGGCGCTGCTATTACGGCCATCTGCATGGACCGGCTACGCGTGCAGCAGTGACAGGCGAGCGGGAAGGGATTCGTTTTTCACTGATTTCTGCCGATTATTTGAGCTTTTGCCCAAAGTTGGTGCCTGCTGGGCTGGAGGGAGATGCTTCCTCTACATAGTGTCTCCAATCAACCATTTTGAAAGCCCGGAAGAATTCGGGCAAGGATTCATGAAGAATTTGTAAAGAATTTCAGATTTTAAAAAAAAACTGGAAATTGCAGCATGTATCTGCTATAATAACTTAGTTAAACTGCAACAGATGTACAGGAGGAAAATTAAGATGAGTTTAAAAACAGCGACCAAATTGGAAGAGGCCGGTGTATACGAGCTGGAAGTAACGGTTGACGCCGCGACGTTTGAGGACGCTGTCAACAAAGCGTATCTCAAGCAGAGAAAGAATATCACCGTTCATGGCTTCCGCAAGGGGAAAGCTCCCCGTGCATTTATTGAGCGCGTTTATGGCCCTGAGGTGTTTTATGAGGATGCGATCGAGGCGGTTTATCCGCAGGCGGTCAAAGAGGCTGTGGAAGAGTCCAGCCTGAAAACGGTTTATGAGCCCTATGAACCTAAAGTGGAGGAGATGGGTAAGGACGGCGCTCTGATTAAGGTAAAGGTTGCCGTGAAGCCTGAAGTGGAGCTGGGCGAATATAAAGGCTTGGAGGCGGAGAAACCGGCCGTTGAGGTGAAAGATGAAGAAGTCGATGAGGAAATCGAGAAGATGCGCGAGCGCAATGCGCGTTACATCAGCGTGGAGGATCGTGCCGCGCAGGATGGCGATCTGGCTGTGATTGATTTTGAAGGCTTTGTGGACGGCGTCGCTTTTGAAGGCGGTAAGGGTGAAAATTACGACCTGACGCTCGGTTCCCATCAGTTTATTCCCGGCTTTGAGGAGCAGGTGGTAGGCCACAGTGCTGGCGAAGAGTTTGACATCAACGTTACCTTCCCGGAAGAATATGCCGAGGAGCTCAAGGGAAAGGACGCCACCTTTAAGATTAAGCTTCATGAGATCAAGCAGAAAGAGCTGCCGGAGCTGGATGATGAGTTTGTCAAGGATGTCAGTGAGTTCGACACGCTCGATGAGCTGAAGGCGGATACCAAAAAGAAGATGCTCGATCATAAGCAGGAGCATGCGGATGAAGATTTTGAGCATGCGGTTCTCGATCAGCTTCCCGCGCTGGTAACGGCGGAAATTCCGCAGTTGATGTTTGATCGTGCGGCGCAGGAGGAGTTTGATGAATTCAATTACCGCTTGCAGTCGCAGGGCATTGATTTTGACACCTACCTCAACTACACGGGCATGGAGCGCGACGCGATGATGGCCATGTACCGCGAGCAGGCGGAGACGAATGTGAAGACCCGTCTCGCGCTGGAAAAGATCGTGGAGCTTGAGCAGATTGAGCCGGCCGAGGATGAGATAGAGGCGGAATATGCAAAGCTCGCTGAGAATTATAAGATGGATATCGACAAGATCAAGGGCGTGATCCCTGCCGCCGACATCAAGGCGAACCTTGCCATGCGCAAAGCAATTGACCTGCTCAAGGAGCATTCTGTCGCTAAGAAAAAAAAGGCGACCCGCAAGAAAAAAGCCGCAACGGAAGAGAAACCAGCTGAGGAGCCGAAAGCGGAATAATTTTGACTCGGCGTTTAAAGCGCGCGCCGCCTGTGCAATACTAAAGGCATATGCGGCGCGCGTATTCGAAAAAGTAATTGCGAGCCATTCGATGTGGCCCGCATTTTGCGCATTTTTTGGCACAAAGCGTGCTGTTTCGATGCGTATGCTTTTGCAAACACAGGCGTCAGTGGATTGGGCGAAATCCTCTGCACTGATGCAATCCATGACACAATTAAAGGGGGATCTTTCCTATGAGCTTAGTACCAATGGTAGTCGAGCAGACCAGCAGGGGAGAAAGGCAGTTCGATATTTTTTCCCGCTTGCTCAACGACCGCATCATTGTGCTCTGCGATGAGGTCAATCAAACGACTGCAAGCTTGGTGGTAGCGCAGATGCTGTTCCTGGAAGGGCAGGATTCCGAAAAGGATATCAGCTTTTATATCAACAGCCCGGGCGGCTCCGTAACAGATGGGCTTGCAATTTACGATACCATGCAGTATATCAAATGCGATGTTTCCACTATCTGCATGGGCATGGCGGCGAGCATGGGCGCATTCCTGCTTGCAGCCGGCGCAAAGGGTAAGCGCCTTGCGCTGCCCAATAGCGAAGTGATGATCCATCAGCCCTCTGGCGGTATGCAGGGGCAGGCGACGGATATGGAGATCACAACCCGCCATATTATCAAAACCAAGGAGCGCCTCAATAAAATCCTGGCCGCCAATACAGGCAAGCCCTATGACGTGATCTGCCAGGATACGGAGCGCGATAACTTTATGAGCGCACAGGAAGCGCTCGAATACGGCCTGGTTGACCGTATCATTGAGCACAGGTAATTGCTTTTACCGGGGAGGTATTGCACGAATGCCAAGAGATGATGACAACAGTCAGAAGGGTGTACGCTGCTCCTTCTGCAATAAAACGCAGGATCAGGTGGATACGCTGGTCGCAGGGCCGGGCGTTTTCATCTGCAACGAGTGTGTGGAGCTTTGCCGGGAGGTCATTGAGGATGAGGACCGCCCGCACCGCCACGGTGGGAGGGACGACGCGAATTTTACCCTTCCCACGCCGGAGGAGCTGAAAGATCAGCTCGACGAATATGTGATCGGGCAGGAGCAGGCAAAAATCGCGCTGAGCGTGGCTGTTTATAACCACTATAAACGCATTTATTTCGGCAAGGGTGCGGATGTGGAAATCCAAAAGAGCAATGTTTTGCTCCTGGGCCCCACAGGCGTTGGCAAAACGATGCTTGCGCAGACGCTGGCCCGGATTCTTAACGTGCCGTTTGCCATTGCGGATGCGACAACGCTCACAGAGGCGGGCTATGTCGGCGAGGATGTAGAAAATATCCTCCTGCGGCTGATCCAAGCGGCGGATTACGATATTGAGCGCGCGGAGCACGGCATTATCTATGTGGATGAGATCGACAAGATTTCCCGCAAAAGCGAAAACACTTCAATTACGCGCGACGTCAGCGGTGAGGGCGTGCAGCAAGCGCTGCTGAAAATCCTGGAGGGCACGGTTTCCAATGTTCCGCCGCAGGGCGGACGCAAGCATCCGCAGCAGGAGTTTATCCAAATTGATACCTCGAATATCTTATTCATCTGCGGCGGCGCCTTTGATGGAATCGAAAAAATCGTTGAAAACCGGATGGGAAATTCCTCCCTCGGTTTTGAAGCGACAATCCGCGGCAAGAAAGATATGGAGCTTTCCACGATCATGGAAAAGGTCATCCATCAGGATTTGGTCAAATTCGGCCTGATTCCGGAGCTGGTTGGCCGTATGCCGGTGATCACGGCGTTGCATGCATTGGATCGGGAGGCGCTTGTGCGCATTCTCACAGAGCCGAAAAATGCGGTGATTAAGCAGTATAAAAAGCTGTTTGAGATGGATCATGTGGAGCTCGATTTTGATAAAGACGCGCTGGATGCAATTGCAGACCAGACGCTGGAAAAGGAGACGGGAGCTCGTGGCTTGCGCTCCATCATGGAGAAGTTGCTCACGCCGATTATGTATACAATCCCTTCGGATTATACGATTGAGCGCGTGCAGATTACGGCGGCTTACGTCAAGGATAACCAGCCGCCCCTGATCGAAAAGAACCCTAATCGCAAGCCTGTCCGGCTCAAGGCCGCCACGGTGGTGGAAAAGCCGAGGCCGCGTTCTTCTGCGGTTTAACGGTTTTGTAAAGGCGGGCTGCTGCAAGGTGCAAAGCGTTTTGCGGCAGCCCTTATGGAAATAAATTTAATATTTTCCCGTTATAAGGGAAAATAAGGCTTGACGGAAGCCGTGGATTGTGATAAAATAACTCCCGTCGCTTGAAGGCTCTATCTGCTTCCTAGTGTTGATATGCGGGCGTAGTTCAGTGCCAGAACGCCGGCCTTCCCGGCCGGAGAGGTGGGTTCAATTCCTGCCACCCGCTCCATTTTCTTTCCGAATCCCGGCGCACGCGGGAAGGCTTTTGTGCGGGTGTAGTTCAATGGCAGAATCCCAGCCTTCCAAGCTGGTTGTGTGGGTTCGATTCCCATCACCCGCTCCAGTTTTCTCTTTCTTTATGCGCTTGTAGCTCAGGTGGATAGAGCAACTGCCTTCTAAGCAGTGGGCCAGGGGTTCGAGTCCCTTCAAGCGCGCCATTATGGTGGGTATAGCTCAGCTGGTTAGAGTGCCAGGTTGTGGCCCTGGAGGTCGTCGGTTCGAACCCGATTACCCACCCCATTTGATGATTCCATACGCAAGGCGAAAGCTTTGCGTATTTTGGTATCAGCGTAAGAAGCGTAAAATAAAATATTGGGGTGTAGCCAAGGGGTAAGGCAACGGACTTTGACTCCGTCATCCGCTGGTTCGAATCCAGCCATCCCAGCCATAACTGCGGTGTGCAATTTGCGCACCGCAGTTTTTTTCAAACGGCGGCTTGCGTAGCCTGAACAGCGCCATGTTCCATCAGAAACAAAAATTTTGTATCCACCAATGTTTTTGGATCGATAAAATAAACGCCCATATTTCCCACCCCTGTATTTTTCATTCAAATATTATATTGAACAATGTATTGAGTTTCTTACAAAAGCATGGTAGAATACACCTGCATTTATCAAAAAAGTATGCAAAATGTCGAAAGAGGAAAGGCGTTTGCAAGCTCTTCCCTCACATTGCATTTTATGCTTTTGCACATGAAATGCAATGCGGGGGTTTTGGCGCAGCCAAAACTGCCCAATTTGATGACTGGGAAAAAGAAAGGGATGGTCAAAGGGATGCTAATTTTATGTTGTCTGGTCGTCGGGATCGCCATCGGTGCAGCGGAATATTGGCTGCTGCAAAGGAAAAAATGGTTCCCGGATTTGCCCTATCGGATCATAAAGGATACGATCATTGTTAACCTTTTGGCGATTGCTGTGATGAAATATTTCCTAAAGATTCCGGATGTGTTTTATATTAGCCGCCATGGCCCGCTTTACTTTTTGAAATACCTGTGCTTTGCGCTTTGCGTAGGGGCAGCCGTTCTGTTTCTGAAGGGTATTTTTGAGGGTGTTCTGACCTACGAGCGGGAAGAGCGCAAGCAGAAAGCAGGTTTTCTTGTTGGGAAGGTGATCTCCATTCTGCTTTTTGCAGTCGGTGCGGCGGCTTTTACCGCCACAAACTGGGGAAAAAGAACGTTTGGTGATATTACGCCCGATCAATTTTTGGTCAACCTCAAATCCCCGATTGTCGGCACCAGCTCCGATGTGATGGTGACTGCATTTGAGGGCCCTGTGTTTGAAACGGCTGTATTGACAATGCTGTTCAGCATTTTTGTATGCTCTGTATACCGCCTTGTGCTGCATCGTGGGGAAAAGCTTCGCGTTGTGTTTGGCCGGATTCCCCGGCTCGTGTTAAGCCTTGTGTTAGCGGTTGCCGTTTTGGCCGGCGGGTTGGTTTATGGTGTGAAAAAATTCCAGCTGGTCGATGTTTATCATGCTTATGTTTCCGATTCCAGCTATATCCAAGATCATTATGTGAGCCCCCGCGATGTGAAGCTGATATTCCCGAAAGAGAAGCGCAATTTGATCCATATTTATCTAGAATCGATTGAAACCACCTACCTGTCCAAAGAATTGGGCGGCTATATGAAAACAAACCTGATGCCGGAATTAACGCAGCTTGCCGGGGAGGGCGTCAGCTTTTCTCATACGCCGGATACGTTTGGCGGCCCGCGCCAGACGGTGGGCTCCAGCTGGTCGGTAGCCGCAATGGTCAATATGGAATTGGGGCTCCCTCTGAAGATTCCGATGAATGGTAATTCTTATGGAAAATCTGGGAAATTTCTACCAGGCGCTGTTGGAATAGGTGATATTTTAAAAGCGCAGGGTTATGAGCAGACGATTATGTTTGGCGCGGATTCTGATTTTGGTGGGCTTACGTCATTTTTCCAAAACCATGGCGATTTTAACTTCATGGATTATAAGGCGGTGAAGGAGAAGGGGCTGATTCCCAAGGACTATAAGGTTTGGTGGGGCTATGAGGATGATAAGCTCTACGAATTTGCCAAGGAGGAGCTAATCCGTCTTTCAAAAACGGGCAAGCCCTTCCATCTGAATATGGAAACGGCTGATACCCACTTCCCGGATGGTTACTTAAGCCCTGGTGTAAAGGATAAACACGGCAACCAGTATGCAAACGTTATCTCTTATTCGACCGCTGAAACGGTTCGGTTTATCCGCTGGATTCAGCAGCAAGATTTTTACCCCAATACGACAATTGTATTGACAGGCGACCATTGGAGCATGGATCAGAAATTTTTTGCAAAGGTCGATAAAAAATACCGCCGTGCGATCTTTAATTTGATTCTAAATGCGCCGGTAAAAGCGGAAAAGGCATATGGGCGCGAATTTGCCCCGTTTGATTTCTACCCGACGATTTTAGCAAGCTTGGGCGTTCAGATCGAGGGCGACCGGCTTGGTCTGGGCACAAACCTCTTCTCCGGCGCGCCGACTTTGGTCGAGCGGGATGGCCTGGATAAGGTCAATCAGGAGTTGAACGAGCGCAGCAATTTTTACAATGACGAGTTTATCGCCGAGTGGAAAAACAGCACGTTTGAAAATACGAAGGTTTCCTATCAATAATCCCATTCTAAATCCTTGAGCGGCGGAGTTATTTTGCTCCGCCGCTTTTGGGCATACATGAGCGGATATCATTTGCGCAAAAGCGCACAGATATGCTATACTAAATCATAATATATCGTCGGCGTTACCGCCTGTTTGGCGGCATCGTGAAAGGCAAAGCTTGAAAGATGAAGCTTGCAAACCGCGTTTTTTGTTCTGGCGGATGAGACGCAGTGTAAATTTCAAGCTTTTCCAAAACCGTACAATTCTGTGGCTGGGAGTAGAGGGGGAGAAAAATGGCCATAGGCATGAAAAATCTAGTTGATCACAAGCGGTTTTTTCTTGTTCGGCGGTGTTATACCCGCAGGAAAACCTCCCTTGGCCGAGAAAGGGGCAGACGCCAGTATGGATCTTCAAAACGGGCATTTTCCTGGTAAGGAGGCGATTAAAAACCTCCTTGCCTTTTTAAAATGGTCGGCGCTCGCGCTGTTTGCCGGGATTGTCATCGGTTTAATCGGAACTGCTTTTCACATGGCCTTGAGCGGTGCGCTTGCATTGCGGCAGGCGCACCCGTGGCTCGTTTGGCTCTTGCCGGTGGGCGGCGTCTTGATTACGGCGCTGTATAAATGGGGCGGGATCAATAATGATCGCGGCACGAATTTCGTGTTAATTGCGGTGCGCACGAATGAAAAGCTTTCGTTTAAAACGGCTCCGCTGATTTTTGCAACCACGCTTTTAACCCATCTCTTTGGCGGATCGGCCGGCAGGGAAGGGGCGGCGTTGCAGCTCGGCGGTAGTCTCGCTGCAAAGTTTGGAAGGATTTTGCATCTGGATGAGAAGGATGCACGCATTTTGACCATGTGCGGCATGAGCGCGGCTTTTTCCGCCCTGTTTGGCACGCCGGTCACCTCTGCGATTTTTTCCATGGAGGTCATCAGCGTGGGCGTAATGTATTATTCAGCAATTGTGCCCTGCGTGATCGCTGCTGTGGTAGGAGACCGAATTTCTTCCCTTTTCGGGATTGCCCCCACGGAATTTTTGCTTACGGGTGTGCCGGAGGGCTCGGCGCTCGGCGTGGCAAAGGTGGCGCTGCTCGGCGTACTGTGCGCCGTGCTGAGCATCTTGTTTTGCGTGTGCATGCATCAGTCGGCTGCGCTCTATAAAAAGTTAATCCCCAATAAATATCTCTGTGCCGCTGTGGGCGGTTTGCTGGTTGCCTTGCTGACCCTGCTGGTCGGCACGCGTGATTATAACGGCGCCGGTATGGATGTGATCGCCCGTGCCGTTGCAGGGCAGGCGCGCCCGGAGGCATTTGCCCTAAAGATCCTGTTTACAGCGCTGACGCTGGGCGCGGGCTTTAAGGGCGGCGAGATCGTGCCCGCTTTTTTTACAGGGGCGACGTTTGGAAATGTGATCGGGAAGCTGCTGGGCCTTTCGCCCTCCTTCGGGGCTGGGCTGGGGCTGGTGGCGCTTTTTTGCGGCGTGACCAACTGTCCGGTCAGCTCTTTAATTCTGAGCGTAGAGCTATTTGGTGCGAAGGGCTTTGGCTTTTTTGCCGTGGTGGTCGCGGTGAGTTTTATGCTTTCCGGCTATTATGGGCTTTATAGCGAACAAAAGATCGTCTATTCAAAACTCAAACCGGAATTTATTGATAAAAAGGTAGAATGATAAGCATAGCGGAAGCAAGGCTTGTTGACATATCAGGCAAGGGGGAATGTTGCATGAATCAGGAAAAAATAGACCGAATTAATTTTCTCGCGCGCAAATCACGCACAGATGGGCTGACGGATGCGGAGAAGGAGGAGCAGTTGGCACTTCGGCAGGAATACATCGCCGCGTTTCGCCGGAGCCTGACGGGCCAGCTTGACAATACCTGGATTGTGGATGAAAAGGGGAACAAAAGAAAATTGGAACGCCGCCCGGGCGTGGCAAAAAAGAAAACGGCCGCGGTAGAGCCGATGCCGTTGAAAGTGAATATGGAAAATAATAGAAAAAAGACTGCCGATGAATAGCTTGACGAGAGGAGGCAGGAATATGCTTGTAAAGAAACAATATGTAACGGCCGCTTTGATCCTGGCGTTGCTTTGCGCGTTCGCATCAGTTCTCTCCGGCTGCGGCCATTTGACGGAGCTGGATAGCCAAACGACCGGCCTTGTTTCAGAAGAAACGACTGTGGAAGGTTACCACCGGATCACCGCGCAGAAGGCCAAGGAGATCATGGAGAGTGGAAAGCCCTATGTTCTTCTGGATGTGCGCAGCCAGGTTGAGCACAATTTGAAATATATTGAGGGAGATATTTTAATCCCTCACCGGGAGATTGCAGAGAAGGCGCCCGAGCTGCTACCGGATAAAAACAAGACGGTCCTGGTTTATTGCGCCAGCGGCGTGCGTAGCAAGGCGGCGGCAGAAACATTAATCCAGATGGGGTATACGGATGTTTATGATTTCGGCGCGATTACGGATTGGCCCTATGGCGTAATAGAAGAAAAATAGGCGCAATCCGCTTATCGGCTGTCATCTGCTTTACCTGCGCGCAGGATGATTTCAATCAGCAACGCCGGCACGATAGCGGCGGCAAGCGTATCCTTCCCGCAAACAAAAAGATCGCCGCTCAAAATCATCAGGGCGTGATAATCGCTCAACCGTCCAGCGCAAAGGTATGCGGCGGCCGATGCGGTAAAAAGAAAGATCACTAGCATACCGCCATATTTCAGCAGCAGCTTTGGCAGGCGGTGCATGGTATGTACGGTATCGTGGAGCTCTGTTAATAGTTTCTGCATTGGATGCATGGCCATCCCTTCTATAAACGACTCGTTTTTAAAATAATATTGCGTTGCGATTTTAATCCATTATAGCGGTCTGCGGCGCTGTTTCGCAATGTATAAATGTTGGAATGCTGATACAACCCAGGCCTAACACGCAGTTTGAAAGATAAATCTGCAAACTTTTAGGAGGATGGTATTCTTGATCCAAATTGGAGCATCTACCGCCTGCTTTTATCCGCTTGAAACTGAGCGAGCGCTCAAGCGGGTAGGGGAATTGGGCTTTTCCACAGCGGAGGTATTTTTCAACTCTTTTTCCGAGCTGCGCGGCCCGCTCTTGAAGGCGATTTGCCGGGAACAGGAGGCTTGTAAGATTCAGGTGGTGTCAGTGCACCCCTTCAGCTCTGGGACTGAGCCTTTTTTTCTTTTCAGCGCATATGAACGGCGATTTCATGACACGTTGGAATATTATAAGCGGTATTTTGACGCGGCAAATGCGCTTGGGGCGCATCTGCTGGTGATGCATGGGCTGAAGCCGGGGGCCTCGATTGAAGAGCCGGAATATTTTGAGCGCTTCGGAGCGCTTGTTCAACTGGGCCGGGCACAGGGGATTATGGTTGCGCAGGAGAATGTGGTACAGTTTTCCTCACAATCCCCCGTTTTTCTTGCCCGGATGCGAAAGGCACTGGGGAATGATTTTCATATGGTGCTGGATCTCAAGCAAGCGGTGCGTTCCGGCCTTGACCCGCTCGAGCTTGCGCGGCAATTTGCCGGCGAAATCGTCCATGTCCATGTCAGCGATCACCTGCCCGGCAGGGATTGCCTGCCGCCTGGGGAAGGCGCGTTTCGTTTTAACGCGCTTGCCGCACTGTTGGAGGATGCGGGATACCAGGGAAGCTTTATGATTGAACTATATGCGGGGAATTTTACGGATGACAAGCAGTTGATGCGTGCTAAGGCCTATTTAGAGAAGCAACAAGGCTGAGAGATTGGGGCTTGCGGATATTCGGATGGGTATGGTATAATAGCTTCAAAGCGGATAGCTTTGAAGCATTGGAAAAATGGTTGTCGGCGTGAAACGCCTCCTGCCGCGATGCGGCAACGTCATTTTTCGTAGATGGTTTTTGCAATGGTATAATAGCTTCAAAGCGGATAGCTTTGAAGCATTGGAAAAATGGTTGTCGGCGCGAAACGCCTCCTGCCGCAAGGCGGTAATTCCTATGATTAAAAGCGCTGGAAGTGATGAGTGTGAGATGTCCATTCTGTGGCTATGAGGAAAGCAAAGTGATTGATTCCCGCCCGACGGATGAGGGCGAGCGCATCCGCCGCCGCCGGGAATGTATGCGTTGTGCAAAGCGCTTCACCACCTATGAGGTGATCGAAAGCGTTCCGGTGGTCGTTGTAAAAAAAGATAAGTCGCGCGAGGTTTTCGACCGTGATAAGCTTTATAACGGCATGCTGCGTGCTTGTGAGAAACGCCCTGTCAGTGCGGCGGCGTTGACGGCCGCTGTGGATGATATTGAGACGTCTCTACAGAATTCGTTGGATAGAGAGGTGACCTCTGAGCACATCGGTGAGCTTGCGATGGAAAAGCTCAAAGAGATCGATGAGGTGGCATATGTCCGTTTTGCTTCCGTATACCGCCAGTTTAAGGATATTGAAACATTCCGAGAAGAGTTGATGAAGCTGAAAAGGGAAAAGTCGGAATAGAACGGGGCAAAAGCTTTTTTGAAACGTTTTGAATCGAATAGGGTGGAATCTGATTTCAGAGGGATTGCTGCAAGAAGCTTTGCAGCAATCCCTTTCTTATTCCCATCGTGCGGAGTTTCAGCACAGGGTTATTTGCCTCGTGCGGGAAAAGCGGAGGTTTTATCACAGGCAAAGTGCCGGCTATCGGTTGTAAGCGGTGGATTTATCGATTGCCGCTGCTTTCCTCCCGCACCGCGCTGAGCATCCGCGCCGCGCCACCGGGATTGGTCGTTGTGCCGTATAGCTTTAGCCGGGTATAGGTGAACCTGCTGAGCTCCCGCAGGCCGGACGCTTCATATAGCGCGCCCGCAAACTGATCTGGATTGATCCCATCCGGGATCAGGCGGAAGTAAGGCTCTGGCAGGTTGATCCCTTCGGCAGTGATGCAGAGATACCCGCCGCTGCTTTCCTGATTGGTGAAAACAGCGCATTTCCGTTCTGGAAAGAAGCTCTCTTTCAGGCCGCCCGGCGCGATGACAACGGTGCTGTCCCGCGCACCGGCGAAGGTATCCTGAATCAAAAGCGCCGCCCCATAATCCTCCATAACCTGCTCAGCAGTTTGCTCATATATGGCGGCATGATCTGTGACAACCCGTACCAGGGAGGCGAAGGCCAGCAGGCGGCCTGCCCGCCGCGCGAGCCTTCCTTTTGGGTCAAGCAGTGTGATGCATTCTTCGCCAGGTGGCTGCCGTCTGCGCGAGAGGACGTCGCAGGCCGTATTAAATAGAATCAATGGGGCAAGCGCATCTGGCAAAAACGCTTTGACCGAGCCACCGTCTGGAGGAATGATTCCGTCCGGCAACAGCATTCTCCCAGCGCAGCGCCCGGCACAGAAAGCGATCTCTTCCCAGGGGAGCTCTCCTTTCCGGCGGGATGCCTCCACACAGAGAAAAGGCGTGCCGCCCTTCACTGCAACCTGAATTGCCTGCGGCCTTGCCGGATGCATGCGTTCTTTGATCTTTTGCAGGAAACCGTTTTCCTGCGGCCTGATCTGTAGCACGGCAAACATTGCTGCGGCCATCTCCCTTCCCTGATCGTTTCCATACCAGTTTCGTACCGTATCTATATGCTGTGCCGTTGCGGAATATCCGCTTTGTTTGCCATGGAAAACAAGATAGTCTTTTGCCGCAGCGTGCCTCATAGAATATAAAGCGGCTTTCTGTTACCGAAATGCCGCGAGAGGTTCGCAAAGGAGCGTCATCCATGGATAATCGGAAAAAACGGCTTTTGGGAATGGGCTTTGTTGTGGCGGTGCTGTTCGCCGCCAGTATGCTTGCCTTTCAGATGCAGAAAGCGGCCCCGGCGGCGGCCCCGGCACAACCGGCGGGGCAAAAGCTGCCAATCATTATGTATCATAACATTTCGCCGAATGCGGGCAGGCAGGGGAAATACACGGTTTCTGTCAAGGAGTTTGAAGGCGATTTAAAATATATCAAGGAGCGCGGCTTTACTCCCATCCTGACTCAACAGCTGATCGATTATGCCAAACAGGGCAAGTCCCTGCCGAAAAAGCCGCTGATGATTACATTCGATGATGGCTTCGAGAGCTTTTACGCCTACGCCTTTCCGCTCCTGCAAAAATATGATATGTGCGCTGTGATGGCGGTGGTCGGGCAATATGCGGATACGTTTACCAAAAAAGAGGATCATCACCTCAACTACTCCTACCTAACTTGGCCAATGATTGGAGAGCTGAGTAAAAGCGGTCTGGTGGAAATCCAGAGCCATACCAATAATATGCATACGATCACTTCAAAGCGGCGCGGTTGCACCATCAACAAAGGAGAGAATAAGGAAAGCTACAAAGCCCTCCTGCGAAAGGATCTGGAGCTTAATCAGAAAAAAATCCAGGAAACGACGGGAAAGGCTCCTACCGCGCTTGCCTATCCCTATGGTTCGCATTGTAAATCCTCCAAAGAAGTGCTCAAGGAGATGGGGTTTCAAGCGGCGTTTACCTGTGCGGAGAAGGTAAACGTCCTCCCGAACAAGGGCGGCGATTTAGATTGGCTTTATACATTGGGGCGCTACAACCGTGCGCATGGCGCTTCCTCACAGGCTTTTCTCAAGCCGATTCTCGATCAGGCGGAGCCCACATGAGCTGGAGCAGAGGGCCTCATTTGATGCTTTTTTCAATGGGCGCGTTGCAAAACGCTCATTGCGGATACTCGTCATAAGAAAAACCATGGTTTCGGGCGCGCAAAGCCCAAAATTTGCCTGCGTGAGGTGAAAACGGTTTTTAAAAAGGGGCTGTTGCAAACTGTAAGGCATTTTGCAGCAGCCCCCTATTTTATCTTGTATTGTGCTTTCGATTCAGGTAAAATGCTTTTGGATTCTTTTGACGGGGAGGCGCAATATGAGGCATTTTGATGTGGATTTTCGGGATAAAAACGGGGAGCGCTATCAGCTCTCCAAGCGGATTGCAGAGCTGACAGAGGCGCTGATGGCAAATTATTTCGTTTACGATACGGAGGTCCTGGAAGGCGTATGGTTTCGGGATGGAAAATTTACCTATGAGCAGCGGGAGGAGGGAACGTGGCTTCCGTTCGACACAGAGCATGATACCTGGGGCTATGCGGATTGCTATGCGTGGATGAAACATTCCTTTACGGTTCCCACCCGGTTTGCAGGGCGGCCCGTCTATTACCAAATTCTTCCCCAGGAGGGGAAGAAGTGGGCCTGGGGATCTCCACAAGCGTTGCTCTATGCCAATGGGGAGGCGCTTCAGGGCTTTGACAGCAACCACACCCGCACCCGGCTGCTCGACTGTGCGCAGGGCGGGGAGCATTATGAAATGCTGCTCAATCTGTATGCGGGGGGCCGAGATTATGAGGGCAAGATCGGCACGCGCTTGCGGCTTTTGAGCGTGGATGATGAGGTGGAAAAGCTTTATTGGCACCTGCGCACCCCGCTCGAGGTGGCAAACCTGAAAGAACCGGACGAGCTTGCCCGGATTCACCTTCTTCAAACGCTCAATGAGGCGGTGAGCCTGGTATCGTTTCATCTCCCCTATGGCGAGGATTTTTTAGAGAGCGTGCGTGAAGCGACCGCCTACCTGGAAAAAGAGCTCTATGGAAAGCGTGAGATGGAGGCCACTGTTTCCGCTGTGGGGCATACGCATATTGATGTGGCATGGCTGTGGCGGCTGCGGCAGACGCGCGATAAAACGAGCCGTTCCTTTGCCACAGTGCTCAAGCTGATGGAAGAATATCCCGACTATCGCTTTATGTCCTCCCAGGCGCAGCTTTATGAGTTTATCCGGCAGGAGTACCCGGCGATCTTTGCACGCATTCGGGAGAGCGTGCGCCAGGGGCGCTGGGAGCCGGAGGGCGGCATGTGGGTGGAAGCGGATACCAACCTTTCCTCCGGGGAATCGCTGGTGCGTCAATTTCTGGTGGGGAAGCGTTTTTTCCGCAATGCGTTCGGCGCGGACTGCAAAATCCTCTGGCTACCGGATGTGTTCGGCTACAGCGCCGCCCTGCCGCAGATTATGAAGCAATGCGGGATCAATTATTTTATGACCACCAAGATTTCCTGGAATGAGTATGATAAGCTGCCTTACGACACCTTCCTTTGGCGCGGCATCGACGGCAGCGAGGTGCTCACGCATTTTATTTCCACCATGGATACGGTCAAGGAGGAGAAGGATTGGATCACCACCTATAATGGGGATCTGAATCCATCTCAGGTGATCGGCTGCTGGCAGCGCTATCAGCAGAAGGATCTCAACCGCGATGTGCTTTTTGCCTTTGGCCACGGAGATGGCGGCGGAGGCCCGACGCATGGCATGCTAGAGCGAGGCAGGCGGATGCATATGGGCATTGAAGGCTGCCCAAAGGTGGAGTTCCAATTCGCCCGCGATTATTTTGACCGGCTTCAAAAGGACATAGCGGGGAGGAAACGGCTGCCTCGATGGGTGGGGGAGCTCTATTTTGAACATCACCGCGGCACGTTGACCGCACAGGCCTCTGCCAAGCGGTGGAACCGAAGAAGCGAATTCCTCTATCACGATCTGGAAACGCTCGAAAGCCTTGTGAACCTCGACCATCTTTCCAGCTACCCATCTGCTGCATTGTTAGAGGGCTGGAAGGTGATTTTGCTCAACCAGTTTCACGATATCCTGCCTGGCTCATCGATCCGGGAGGTATATGAGGATTCCCAAAAGCAGTATGAGGACCTGCACCGCACAGGCGGACGGATGCTGGAAAAGGCATTGCAGCAGGCTTCGCGCCGGGTGGGCCTTGCGCGGGATTCACTGCTTCTTTTTAATACGCTCGGCTTTTCACGCAGGGAAGTGGCTGAGATGCAGCGCCCGCAGCACACGGGCTTCCTCCTGCGGGATCCTCAAAGTGGCGCGGTGCTCCCCTGGCAGAAAACTTTTGACGGAAAGATCATTTTTACCTCGCCGGAGGTGCCGGCAAAAGGGTATTGCGCCATATCGGTTGAGGCGGGCGAACAGCGGCAGACAACGCCTTTGACTGCTACGCTTCGGGAGATGCATACGCCGTTTTTTGATCTCACCTTTGATGAAGCAATGCAGATTGCCTCTTTGATTGACCGGCGCACCGGGCGCAGCGTAGCGCCGCAGGGCGGGCCGCTCAATCGGCTGATCGTTTATGAAGACCGTCCCTTTGAGCACAGGGCTTGGAATGTGCAGGCCTATTATACGGAAAAATCCTGGGTTTTGAGCGATGTATCCCATGCAGAAGTGCTTGAGTGTGGGCCGGTACGGGCCGTGGTGCTCGTAGAGCGAAAGTTCCTGCATTCTGTGATCCGCCAGTATATTACGGCTTACGCAGAGCTGGATCGGATCGATATCCGCAATGAAATCGACTGGGACGACAGCTATCTGCTGCTCAAAGCGGATTTCCCGGTGGATGTCAATGCCGTGAAGGCGACGTTTGATATCCAGTTCGGCAATATTGAGCGAGTAACACATGAAAATACGCTTTGGGATTTTGCACAGTTTGAATCCTGCGCGCATAAATGGGCGGATTTAAGCGATAACAGCTTTGGCCTTGCTGTGCTCAATGATTGCAAATATGGCTATTCGGCAAAGGATGGGCATATTGCCCTCACCTTGCTGCGCAGCGCAAACGATCCGCAGCCGAAACAGGATTGCACCCATCACACCTTTACCTACTCGCTTTATCCGCACGCAGGCCCGGCTGCCATTTCCCGTGTGGTGCAAGAGGGCTATTCGCTCAACTGCCCACTCTACACAATGTTTAGCAATGCTCAAAAGGGTGCATGGCCGGAGCGCTTTTCTCTCGCCTGCGTGGATGCGGATAACATTATCCTGGAAACGGTGAAGCGCGCGGAGGATAGCGATGCGCTGATTCTGCGGCTTTATGAAACGTGGAACCGTGCGACAGATTGCAGCATTCGTTTCGGGCGTTTAATGGAAATGGCGGCGCAGTGCGATATGATGGAGGAAAATGAGGCCTTGCTCCAAGTGGAAGGCAACCGGCTCCGGCTGCATTTCAGGCCGTTTGAAATTAAAACCTTAAAGGTGCGGCTGGAGCAGGCGTAAGGCGCCCCGCGCGGTCAGAAAATAAAGTGAAGATCCGCGGGCTGTCACAGGATGGCCCGCGGATTTTTTGCCAAATAGGTTTGAACCATGTTTAAAGCATTGAAAAATCATCTTTCGTGTTTTGTGTATCATAAAAATTTTCATTTTTTTACAATGGTTACTTATTTTTATCAATTTGGTTAAAATGCTTGTAATTTATTCTATTGGAAGCAAGATCATCTTCTTCTATGCCATAATCATAGCGATTACAACAGGCTTCTTTTCGCCAATTTTTACACTGTATAGCGCATGCCTTTTCACACAAGCTGAAGGTGAGGAAAATTTCGCAGAAAAATGGCAGAGAGCAGATGAAATGCAATGAAGTGGAAAACGTTTTTAAGGCGGATGCATGCGTCGAGCTTGAAGCGGATGTTCCGGCTGATCCGTGCGATCAGCCGGGAATCGCACAGGCCTCGCTTGTTGATTTTGATCGACATGCTTTGGTGTGTGGTGCGCTATGGGATTGGATATCTGGATTATAAGGTGTTTGGCTTCGCGTTTATCCATGGGGAAGCGCGTAAAACATTCATGACGATGGATGATAACCTGGCGCTCGTGCGTGCGGTAAACGACAAAGCGTATACGTATCTTTTTGACCAAAAATGCGCCTTTAATGAGCGGTTCCATCGCTTCCTCGGGCGGGAATGGCTCGATCTGCGCACGGCGGATGTGGCGGCTTTTGCCGACTTTATAAAGGATCGGGAGGATTTTTTTGCCAAAGAGGTAGATAGCTTTGGCGGTCAGGGCGTTAGCCGCGTTTTTGTGGAAGAGTATCCGGATTCAAGTGCGCTATATCACCAGCTGCGCGGGCGCGGGCAATATCTCGTGGAGGAGACAATCCGGCAGCACCCGGAGATGGAGCGGCTGCATCCGGGCTCGATCAATACGCTGCGGGTTGTTACCTTGCTGACAAATGGGGAACCCTATGTGATGTATGCACTCATCCGCGTGGGTGGGAAAGGGCAGTGCATTGACAATATTTGCAGCGGCGGGATGTATGCGCCGGTGGATGAAAACGGTATGGTGTTTCATGACGCTTTTTGCGAGCTGGAAGAGCGCTTTTATGCTTGCCATGCGGAATCGGGCGTTCCGTTTGTGGGGTTTCAGGTGCCGTGCTTCCATGAGGCGGTAATGTTAGTAAAAAGGGCGGCTTTGGTTGTGCCGCAGGTCGGATATATTGGTTGGGATGTGGCAATTGGGGTGGATGGGCCTTTGCTCATAGAAGGCAATGTGATACCGGGCTATGATATGTGCCAAAATTATTGCCATTTAAAGAAAAGGGGAGAAGGGATTTTGCCCCGGTTTGAAAAAGTGATGGGAATGGCTTTTTTTCATCATTGAATCAAGAATAGCCGGTAACCGTTTCTGATCCATAAGCTGAATGCTTCTCTTTGCTCTGTAAGCTTGCGGCAGGCTGCATCACAAACGGGCTTGCAGTTGATATGAGAGCCATCGTCGTTTTTATTGATTCCGCGGCCTGCGGGCAAACATCGTTCGCCTGCCTGCATAAACAGCGCGAAGCTCTTTTGCCGTGTATCCATGGCGGATTTTGTGCGACTACTTATCTCTTTCATCATCGAAAAAACCGGCCCTGCGATATGATTTGAAGTGAACCCAAAAAGTTAGACAAAAAAATTAATTAAGCAGCAGAAAGGGCTTGTAGTCTGTGAATAGCAGGCGGCAAGCCCTTTAGCTTTGCCTTAATGCGGCGGGATATCCGCCTGGCCGATATAGCCTGTTACATAGCCTGCAATTGGTGTTTTGCCCACCCAATCTGCGCGTGGGGTAATCCGGTAGCGCCCGCTGAAAGCTTTGCCATCATATAGATAATACGTTCCGCTAAGCTTTCGCGCTGCGTTTTTTGCAGTGGAGGATGCATAAAGCGAGGCATTGGAAATCGCAATTTTCCGCCCTGCCCGATACCGGTTTACCGGCTGAACAGGGGCCGCCTCGCCATTTTGCTCAATAGCCGCCGCATCAACCCAGCCATACACGCCCTTGCCATCCTCGCTGATACAGTGGAAGGGATGCTTTGCGCCCGGTGCGGTTGCCGTTACTTTGCATTTGCTTGCGCCGCGCGTGCCGGCCGCTGTTGCCGCAGTGGACGATGCGTAGACTTTCCCTCCTGTAAACTGGACGATATCCCCCACGCCGATGGCTTCGGGCTTGGTAGAGGGTGCATCACCCGCCGTGCTCCTTTTTCGCAGTCCAAGATAGCTGACCGCCGCCTTCGCATACGCCTCACCGACTGCCCTGAGCTTCGCATCCGTATTGATCTTCGCCTGATCCTTTGCGTTGTCTACAAACGCATATTCGCCGAGGATGGAGGGGATACCCGTTGTGGCCGCCTGGCGGCACATGCCGAAGTTGTAGCTTGTGCCCGCCTTGCTCTCCTTGATCCCCCGGCTCTTTTGGCCGAGCTTCACCATTTCAGCAAGCACTTTTTGCGCTAGTGACTTCGAGGGCGCGTGCGTGTGCCAGTAGTAGACCTCGCAGCCCTCCCCTCCGCCGGCGTTATAGTGGATTTCGAGCACGAGGGAGGGCCGTTTCTTCTCGACTTCCTCCATTTTGTAAGCAACTGTGCAGCTTTTGTCCGTTGTGCGGGCCATGACGGTCTCGCATTCGTAATTTCTCAGGTAATTCTGGCAAGCCAGCGCGGTTTTGAGGGTCAGCGCCTTTTCGATGTATTTACCGCTTACCGCGCCCGGATCGCTCCCGCCGTGCCCGGCGGCGATGTAGATTGTTGCAGCCAATTGAGATGCTCCTTTCCTACTGTAATGGAGTTTCTGTAATGATCGGCAGCTCCAGCAGCTCACGATACATGATTTCGCCATGCCCGTTTCCGCCCAGGCCTGCATAGACGGCATACAAATTCACAAGCCTTTGCCGGACGGAGAGAGGGATGCCCGGAGCGCCGATATAATCGCGGTAGATTTTATCGAGGCTGTCATATAACAGCTCGGTGGAAGCCTTTTTGAGCAGCTCGCTGCTCACGATTTTTGCCTGATCCGCTTCAATGTGCTGCTCTAGCATGGCAAACATATCCGCAATCCTTTTTTCTGATGCATCCGTCCGGCTGGCGCGCCGGATAAAGCGCGCCAGCTTTTCACGAATCGGACGGATGCATAAGGCGAGGCAGCCGGAGATGGTTACAATATTTCCCGCCGCAGCGCCTATGGTTTTTAATAGTTCTAATAAATCCATTCATCCGCCTCCCAACCTTCTGGGTCATTCCACGCAGGCGTCGGATTTTTCGCTGAGAAATCGGTCAAGCTGTGTTTTTGCATACGCTTCAATCGCGTCAAAAGCATTTTGTACAATCGAGGAGATCACACTGCGCGGAAAGAAAATCCGTATGGGTGCAGGCAGGATGCGGCAGAGAGCATCCACCACCCATTCAAATTTTTGACCTCCCGCCTTGGTGGTATCCGCAAAGGCCTTTTCCGCTTCGCCGATCAGCTGTCCAGCCTGCTGCTGAAGCTTGGTATTTTGCTTCCAATAGAGGGAGAGGCCGCCGAGTAGGACGAGGCCTGCCGTAATCAAAATTTTTAAAATCAATTCCCAGTTCAAAAAAGAACCTCCTTTTTATGATATTATTGCGGGATGTAGCCGGTGCGTTAAATGGAAACCTGCTCCCACATCGTTGGAGCCGTGCCCGGTATCCAGGTGCAGGGGGCCATATCCGACTTGCATAGCCACAGTTGATCCGCATAGCTGTAATACAGCCCGGCCTTGCAATCCATCCCATACACCCAAGGGATGGGGTCAGCCATTGTCCCAGCGTGTGCCGGTACAATCGGGCGGTAGACGGCCAGCATCCCCTCCGCATCTGGCGGGCGGTTATCGGTGGGCGTGTTAAGCACCCGGTACAGCTGGCCGTTGTAATTGACGATCATATCCCGCTTGCAGGACTGCCAATCCCACGCTGGGTACATCAGCGGCACTGTAACCGCTACATCCTCCGGCAGGGTTTGCGCAGCGGCACGGAGCAAGATCTCCCGCTGCTCTGCAAGCGCTTGGTTATATGCGCGCAGCTGCTTATATAGGCTCACAATTTCCTGTATCCTTTCCGCGTTCATTTTGCTCATCACCCCTCCAAAATATATAACCGCATCGTTTGAAAAAGATCCTGATACAAGCTTATAATTACCTCGGCAGCTGCCCCGCCACCCGCATCGGCATACACGTTCCGCAAATCTGCTATCACACTATATCCGCTATTATCGGGAAAGTATCCGTACAGTTGCCCTAAATACAGGGTAAGAGGAAACTGCCCGCCGGGTGAAAATGCGCCGGGAACTTTAATGCACGCGATCTCATCGTCTACCGCATGGGAATATCCCCCCAAGATACGGGAAAACGTATCGCGATCCATGTCCAGTAATGCGTACATGATTTTTAAATCCGCATCTAACGTCCACACCAGCGGGACGTCCTGTGTAGTAAAGGAGGAAGAACTCCCGGAGCCCCCGCCGCTTCCGTTTTGGCCTTTTAAATTAGGGGTAGTAATGGAGCCGTTTTTATCGGTGATGGTAAGTTTATATTCCGTGGACGTATTGCTTGCAACCGCCACAGTGGGGCTTACCCCGTCTGTGCCGTCCCTGCCGTTGGCGCCTGCTGGGCCTGGATCGCCTTTTGGACCCTGTATGCCGGGCTCTCCCTTGGGGCCTGTTTCCCCCTTGTCGCCGCGCGGAATGGTAAAGTTCAGCACCGGGGCGGAGGCTGTGCCGGAATTGGTGACGGTGGCGTTTGAGCCAGGCGCGCCGGTGGTTGTTTCACCGACCGTTACGGAAACACTGCCGCTGCCCGCACCATTCTGCCCTTTCAGGTTTGGGGTGGTGATAGATCCGTTTTTGTCGGTGATGGTGAGCCTGTACTCCGTGCCTGTGTTGATTGCGACTGAAACAGTGGGGCTCACGCCGTCCGCCCCGTTTGCGCCGTGTGGGCCCGGCGTGCCTTCGGCTGAAATGCCGGTATCCGTATCGCCGGTCATCCAGTGCTTCGTGGCGCTGTCGATATGGGGCGTGATACCGGGCTGGCCAGGTGTGCCCGGCGCACCTGCTTCACCCGGCTCCCCCTTTTGGCCAGCGGCGGAAACGCCGGTATCCTGGGAGCCGAGAAACCAGTTGCCGTTTGCCCCAATGTGGGGTGTGATGCCGTCCCGCGGGGAAGAGAGCGGTGTGTCAGCGGCGGATTCCTCCCCGGAAACGGCAGATTGGAAGCTAAGGCGAGCCCGGGGCGATTTGCAAAGCAGCACTTCCTCACCGTTCTTTTCACGGCAGCCCTCCACATTGAAAAAGAGGCCTTGCGCATCCGTTAAATCGTGCCAGAGCTTGCAATAAATCAGGTTGCCGGAGCGGTATGCGCGGTCGCCCTCCGTGGCTTCTGTGATCCGATTGGTTAAAATGCGCTCCTCGTTGCCATACCGGCAGAAGGCGAGGCGATAATATTCAATTTCAGAAGCCCCCATTTCCTCCGGCAGGCTGATGATGAGCTGTGTCATCAGGTGTTCGCCCCGCCGGCCGGCCAATGTGCCATCCGGATAGGAAACGGATTGGTTGGTGAAATCAATGCGTACGGTTCGCATGATGCGTTCATCCTTTCATGTTTATGGAATGGGGGAATTGCTATGCCTGCGGCTCGGAAATATTCGGAGATGCCGGTTGCTGGGCAAGCGCTTCCAGCTCGGCGAATGCGCCGCGTAGCTGCGCCATGCGCTCCCGGCAGGCTTTGAGCTGCCTGCTCAAATTCGATTTTTGAAGCGTCAGGCTGTTATATTCCTGCTGGAGTTCCGCCTTGCGGCGGGTAAGATATTCTTGCATAGTATATTTCCTCCACTTGGTTATTCTTTCGTTTCGCTCCACCAGCGTTCGTCTGTTCCCGGCTCTGTGGTGTTGCCGTCGATTTGTGAGGTATATTGTTTGCCGTTGTGCGTCACCTTGTCGCCGGTGTTGTAAGCGTCATGCGCGCCGGAGGGCCGCACCCAGGCGGGCCATTCGTCCGGCGTGACCTGCGTCCAGAGGGTGGGCGCGGCGCTGGGCCAATTGTCCTCCCGATCCCAGCAATCCGCATTTGCGCGGTAAAGGTTCCCCTCATGGCGGCGCACGCTGCGCGCGGGGATCAGGCCGCCATCCCCGCACAGCGGATCAAAAACCGATAAATAATCCCCGGATGAAAGCAGCTCATCCGGGGCGCTTTGCGCAAGGGCGATATAGCTTGCCCGCATGGCGCGGGCTTCGTCGATGATGCTCATGCGTTTTCTCCTCCCATCAGGATATTGGTTGCGGCGGCGAGCTCGGCATAGGAGGGGGAGGGCAAGTCTTCCTCCACGTCGTCTATGCAGTCCGCAAGTTTTTCAGCGATTTCAGGATAGGAATCCGCGTCCTGCGCCTTCATTTTAATGTCCTCGTAGATCATGCGGAGGATGTCGGGCAAGTCTCCGCCAATTTGCAAAGGGATTTCTCCAATATAATAATCGCAGATGATTTTGCCCTCAGCCGCTGCCTCTTTGCTCGCGTAGACGCATACGGCATAGTCCCAGGCTTTTTTTCTCGCGCTGAATTCCGCGCGTGTGACTTTTAAATAGGCGTTTGGGACGTGAAATCCATAACAGGTTTCAACGTCGGATTTTATAAATGCCATTTTGCGACCTCCTTATCTTGGCTCAACCGCGATCCACTGCACAGCGGTATAGCCGTCTGCTGTTTTGGTGTTTCTTTGCACGATGATTTTTACACTGTTGGCCGTAGGCGGTCCGCCGACTGCCGCTTGGACAGTGTACGGGGCCCCGGTTCGGGGTGTTACAATAACGCGAGGCGCTTTTGAAAAGGCTGGTGAAAAGTATACGGTTGTTTCTCCGGTGTAAATACTGCCGGACAAGGTGCCGTTTGGAACAAGTATTTCTCCGCATTGCGTGTTTTTTTTATTACATATTTCATAACTATCAGCGATTATTTTTTTGTCTATTCCACTCGAAAGAATCAGGTCTCCACTAAGCGAAGCAATAGAGAGTTCCTCTTGCGTTGCAACTAGTGCGGAGTATGATTTTAAAAAATCCCATTCGGCAAAAGGGTCTTCGGATGCGGGGTGAAAAACTAATGTTTGTCCAGGGGTAGCGCCGTCAATAATCTGTTCCGTGTTTCCTAGAGTAGCAAATACAGATCTTCCTGGAGAGACAAATCTCCCTGACATCTCCGCATTCTTACCTACTATCTTCCCGTTCTCCAGATCAAAGTACGAACTCCCATCCTTCGACTGCAACCTCCCCGCTTTGATCTGCGTCGCCGTAATATTCAGCTTTCCATCGCTTCCCAGCCACATCCCGTCCGCCTGCGTGGGGGAGAGGGTGTTGACGAGATAGGAGCGGTCTTCCGGAGCGGGCGTCCAGTCGGTGGCGCGGTCGCCGACCTCAAGCTTGCACCATTTTAGTGTTGCTTTTCCGGCACGGCTTCCACCGTCAGGGAACAGATAAGCTGTAAAACGGCAGGTATCCGTTTTGTTGGCTACGAATGTGAGCGTTGCGATGCTATCCGATGTGGTATTAAGACCTATGCTGTTGGATAATACCCAGTCGCTCGAATAAATATAGCAAGCTAGTTTTTTTCCATCTGATAAAGCTTGTTGGTCAATATGACCGCAAAAGGATAGTGTATATTTTTGCCCCTTAATCAAGTTTGAGGTGAGTGTTTTTCCTGAAAAACCATAAGCATTTGATGTTTCTTCTTTTTTAGAGTTGATGATCATATTGACCCCATATGTCGGGTCGTCGGGCGCAGGCGTCCAATCCGTGGCCTTGGAGCCTTTCTCCAGCTTCATTTTTTCATATCGGATAGCGTTGCCGGAAGTGCTTCCGTTGACACCAGCATAGATAATCAGTGTGTTGGTGTCTCCATCATTCGGAGATGTAAACGTGATTTGCTGCTTACTGTCCGACACGCTTAAATAACGGGTGAATACCGGGTGATTGTTTGGGAAATCGTAAACTAATAAGGCGACCTGCGTTGCGGTTCCCGCCACACGAACAATTTTCTCCACACTGAACGTGTATTGCACCCCTTGCTCCAGTGTGCATAGCTGCATATGGGTGTATTGATCTCCGCTGGCGGAGGTCAGAACGCGCGATACGCTATCCTTAATGTAATTCCGGCTGCCGATCTGCAAATTGTTGATGTCCCCCTGCGTCGCCACCTGGTTCCCCGTGATGCTTAGGCTTTTGACGTTGAGGGAGACGTCGCCGTTCTCATCCACCCGGAGCGTGTCCGTCACGCCGTTATTCACCGTTAAGCCCTTTGCGTTGATCAGCCTGCCCTCAATCTCCCCGCTCACCTTCAAATTTTCGCCGATGATCAGATCGCCCATGAGCAGCTTCGCATTCAGGCCGTACATGTAATTCTTCCCGTCCGGCGTGGTCGCGCCGTCGGGCAGCAGGTTTTTACCCAGCACAGTCTCCGTCGTTTCGAAATCGTCCGTGGAGAAGGCGATGGTATTATTTGTGATTTTCAAAACCTCAGGCTCGTAGTCGCCGGTTGGAAGGCCGTCTTCGCCGATGACCGCCCTGCGGCCGTTGATGCCGGAGGCGTCGATGACCATCACCTGGTTATCCGCGTTGACCACCATATTGTGCGTGAGGTTGATCGATTCATCCTTCAGCTCCGCCAGATGGTCGAGATCGTCTTTTTGCTGCTTAAAATCGAAGGTGGTGCGCAGGTATTCCACCGTGCTTGCCGTTTTGGCGATGGAGCCGCCGACGAGATCGTTGAACAGCGCGCTCGGGTCGCTGAGCTTATAGCGGTTGCCAAAGGTGAGGGAGAGGGAGCGGCCGTCATAATCCACCGCCATTTCAAGCAGCAGGAGGCTTGCAATATCCTCCTCGCTTAGCCGGATGTCGATCAGGCAGCCGGATTTGAGCTGGCTGGTTAAGTGGGCAAACTCCTTTTGAAACACGAAGCTCGCGGTTTCCACAGAATACTCATAGCGCGGGGTGGAGATGGTTTTGAGCAGGCTCTGCGCCTTGTTGTAAAGCTCCAGCGCCTGGGCCTGCGCCTCTTCATAGCTCATGTTATCCTGCTTTGTGATGTTCTCTTCTGTATACGCGCCCTGCTGGATGAAGCGAGAGAGCACCTCCATCTCCGCCGGTGTGAATACAGATTCTAAGCGCACCTGTTTTTGGAGCGCCAAAAGCTTGTCGTTCTCTGTGTTGAGCTGTGTTTGAATAGAAGAGAGCGCGCCTTCCGCCGTGCTCAGCGCCGATTTTGCAGCTAGGATTTGCGGGTGAAGAGCTTTGAGATTTGCATTTTTGATATCCTGTGACGCCGTATCGCTGATGATGGCGGATTGCTGCACCTGCAAGTTTGAAAGCTCCTGCTTGAGGCGGGTGATCTCGCCTTCCTTTTCGGCTTTTCGCCCCTGAAGCTTGCTGATTTCCGCACGCTGCACCTGAAAGGCGCTGTTTTCTGAGCTCGTGAGGGCGTCCACATGGGCCTGCCAGTTTTTTACCTTTTCGATCAGCGCGGCATCCATCCACTCCTCTGTGGCGTAATAGCTGAAGTTATAGATCAAGTTGGTGCCCAGCGGGTTTACGCTGAGGATGTCGAGCCCGTTGCCGCCCTTGACGAGCAGGGCGGTTTTGATCTCGTCGGATTTGGTGCGCAGGGTCAGCCCCTGGAGCACATCCTCCGTGGAGAGGCAGATATCCGTGCGGTTATCGTATTGATAGCGGTCGTAAACACGGATGACGCGGTTCAATATGTCAAATTCAAACAGGCATTCATACGCCTCCTCCAATTCCGTCATGAGGAAGGCATAAACCGTTTGATCGGTTGTGTCAAAGGTGCGGGAGCGCGCGGCAACGGCGGCGGGGATGCCGTCCGTATCCAGCCGCCAGGAGGGGAGGCGCTTCATGATATCTGAGAGCAGGGAGTTTTTCGGGTCGCTGTCGTCTCCGCTGTAAAACCGGTAGGTGCCTTCATAGTAGCCGAGCTGAATGTTGTTCAGCTCATATTCGCAGGAGGAGGCCTCCACGGTTTTGAACGCGTCGTTTCCCTCTTCGGAAACGGACACATCCGTGATGACGAAATAGCCGATTCCATCCACCAGGAGGTAGCGAAAGGGCTCCACCTGTTCATAGACGGGGCAGCGGCACTCCTTTGCGCCGCGCTGGATGGTGAAGGAGAGATCGGATAGATCGTTAAACCGGATATTCATCTGCCGGTCCGAGAGGTTCGAGAGGATGCCGAGCGCGCGGCCATCCGGGTTGCAGAGCGTGATCTGCGGGATTTCAAAATTCCCGAAGGAATCAAATTGAGCAAGCAATTATATCAGCCTCGCAATCCTGTATTGAAATGTGAGCTTCTGTATGTCCCCGGTCGCGGCAAAGCGGTTCAGGCCGGGGAGCAGGCGGAAGAAATTTTTGTTAAAGCTGTTATAGATCGGCTCGGTCGAAAGGGTGGAGCGTACCTCCAGCGTTTCCGGCCGGAGCGTGATGGTGTGCGGCGTGGCGTTGAGGCCGGTAAATGCCGTTTGGCGGTTTTGATCGGTCACGTTTTGCAGCATGACGCTGCCGCCCTGCGTTCCGGTTTGTAGAATAACCTCCGGGTAGAGATAGCCCTTGTAAACGGACGGGTTCTCAAACGCCATCTGCGTGCCGATCTCCGCCGCTTCGTATACGGCTTCGCCATCCTCCCAGCCCCAGGGCGCGTCGCACAGCAAGGTGGCCTTGAAGCCGACCGCTCCATACTTGCCGTTTACGCCGCCCTCGATCTCCTCCACGGCGTGGAACACACAGTTGAGGTAAACGCCGTCGTATTCGTCGGAGAGGGGTTCGAGCTTGCGAAACGCTTTTTCATGAAAAAGCCAGGCGTAAACCTCGCCCACCTCCGCGTCTGACAGCACGCGGTCGGATACGATCTCCACATCGAAAGAGAGCGGCTCCTCCCATGTATCCTGCTGGAGAAAATGGTGGTGTGAAAGCCGGTTATATTGCGTGGAATAGGCGGGGCCGCCCATTCTGCGCCGGTCGGGGGTGAGCTCCACCTGCGCGAAAAACAGCCCCCAGATGGCGGAGGACTGGTTGTTGTAGTTGAAATACTTTCCGGAGAGATGCATAAAAAGCCTCCTTCATCCATCCCCCGGGGCCTGCCGCTCCGGGGGATGTGTCAATATCTGTCGTCTGGTTATTTAGAATCCATTACCCCAAATGCTTTGGGTTGATCGTATGGCCGCTGCGCAGGTATTTCTTATTCGCCTGCGTGAACACCTTTTCCGCAATGCGGTTTTCCGCCTTTTCGAGCGCCTTGACGGTTTCCATATCCGCATTGCCCTCCACGATCACCTTGGAATCGATCTGAATGCAGGGCGCGGCGCCCGGGGCAAAGCCCGCGCCGAAGGCGGAGGAGAGCTTGGCCATGCTTTGGTTGAGGAAGGCGGCGGGGTTCTGCGCGAGGGCAATAATGCGTTCGGTGAGCGTGCTGTTGAGCACCCCGTCGCCGCGTGAAAGGTGGGTCAGCCGCCCCTGAACGGGGTTGCGGATAATTAGCTCCGGCCCGGCCTCGTCCACCAGCGCAAGCTGATCGGAGGGGATGAAGGGGGAGCCGGAGCGGTAGCCCTTCACGTTCTTTTTGTCGACCCACGCGATGGTGTTGCCAATTTTTGAGGTGGCGCCGATGGCAACCTTCCCGTTGGCGATGTTGGTCACGTAGAGCTTCTGGTTCCAGCCCACGCCCGCGTTCTTCGCCATCGTGCTCCAGGAACCCACGCGTTTGCCGGAGGAGGAGGCATAGGCCGCTGCGTCCTTTGTGGTCACGCTCGCTCGCCCACCCTTGACCGGGGCCTTGGCGGCGGACGAACCGCCGGAGGACGCGGCGGGCTTTTGCTGCGCGGCGGCGCTGGGCGTTTTGACGGGCGGCTTGATGTCACCAGGGTTTTCGGAGATTTTGATGGCGTTTGCCTGCGTGCCGTAGGTTTTGAGCGCATCGGTGGCGGCCTTCCACGCGTCGGTCACGGTTTTGTTGATGCCGTCGCCGTATTTCGCGTTCCACTCCATCAGCTCCTGGTAGACGGTTTCGCTGCGGGTCATGATATCCGCCATGGCCTGATCGCGCACCGCGCCCTCGTTATCGAGGAATTCATCAATCTTCTCGATTTTGGCGTTGTTCTGCTCTTCCAGCAGGGCGTATTCCTCATCGAGCTTTTCCTTCTGCCGCTCGATGGACTGCTCTTTTTCGTATTCCTCAAGGTCCTCCTGCTTTTCGGCAAGCTCGGCGCGCAGCTCGGCCTGCTCGCGCTGGGAGGCGGCGCTCGTGTCGGCGGAGAGCTCATTCAGCCGCGTTTCGATCTCTGCGATATCCGCGCGCTTTTTGGCGGCGGTTTTGGCGTAGTCGTCGGCTTCCTTCTGCTTGTCGAGAGCCTTTGCCTGCGCGTCGTAGAGCTTTTTGTAGCCGTCGAGCTCGTCCTCCAGCGCTTTCTTTTTGAGCTCCTGCTCCTTGCGGATATACTTCATGCGCATGTCGACGATATCTTCAATCGCGTCGGCCGCGTCTTTGGCCTTTTTGGCCTCGGCCTCCTGATAGGCCTTGGTCTCCTTGTAGATCTGCTGCTCAAGCTTACGCAGGTCTTCCTTCTTCTTGGCAAGCTTGTTGTAGGCGTAGGTCAGGTCGGCGATCTTCCGGGCCTGGTCGTCGTCATATTGGCCCATGGCTTCCTTGTAGGAGATCTCATCAAGATAATCGTCGAGCTGCTGCTTTTCATAGGCTTCGCGGGCGGCGTAGATTTTCTCCTCGAGCTGCCAGCGCTCGGATTCCTTCTTCGTGAGTCTGGATTTCGCGTTTTCCAGGGCTTTGATGTAGCCGAGCTCGTCGTTTTCGTATTTGCCGATGGCTTTGAGGTGCTCGATGCGCTTTAATTCGTTGTCGAGGGCTTCGTTTTTGTAGGCGGTTGAGCCGGAAGAAGTAGATTTTGTCTGGTTTTTCTTGGCCGTATCGGCAGCGCGTTTTTCGTAATCCTGTTTGAGCTTCAGGTTTTTCTTTGCGTCTTCAATTGCCTTTTGCAGCTTTGCGCTTTGCTCATAGCTGGCGGCAAGATCGCTGTCGAGGAAGCTGGCGAGATATTGTTCATAGCTTTCATAACCCTTGCTGTTGTTCCCACGGCGGAATTCATGCTCCGTCATGACGAACTTGTCCGTTTTTGAGGCCACGGTAGCATAGTCGAGGCTTCCCATGATGCCGGCTTCCTGCTGCATGAGGTTGATGCGGTTCTGCGTTTCCGCGAGAGCGGCCTCGCTCATTTTGATCTGTGCCTGAATGTAGCCGGTGCTGAATTGGCTCGTTGCGCCGCTGAGCAGGCTCATCGCGCTTTCTTCGATTGCAAAACCGTCCGCCGTGGCGGTCACATATTGCTGGAGCTCCGGGTATTTGGCGCAGAGATCACTCACCTCGCTGGCGTTTAGAGCTCGTTGGGAGTTAACAGCGCCTTCAATATCGGAAATCTTCTGGTTGGCCTCGGCGAGGGATGCCGTGGCGGTTTGCAGGTTTTCTGCCGCCGACCGGGCCTGTTCGCCGGTTTGCGCCATAGCTGCTAGCTGCTCGACTGTCGCCTGCGCGGAGCCGGAAACGGAATTGAGCTGGCTGGCAAGGTCGTCGCCCGCGATTTGGGCAAGGTTTTCCGCTGTCAGTTCCCCGGCGGCGGCCGCATCGAGCAGTTTATCCTTTGCGTCGTTATCGCCGAGCTTGTTGTTAAACAGGTCGGCGCGCGTTTCCGCGTCGCCGAGCGCGTAGGTAATCTGGTTGACCTTTTCGCGCGCCGCGTCGCCGATTGCGCCGTCGCTGCTCTGCGCAACCTTCTGGTATTCCTCGGCGATATTCAGCAGGTTGTCACGCACGGTCTGGAATTGTTCGGACTGGCGGTCCAGCCCGTCGGTTGACAGGCTATCCGTCCAATACTCTGCGTATTCCTTGGCGGACATGCTCATGTCGTCCATCATGTCCATCTGCTGCTGGGCCATGTCCGGGTCGAACAGCATCATGTTGGAGGCGGATTGCATGGTTTGGCCCTGCGCCATGCTCGCCCCGATCTTTTCCCACCAGGATAGTTTGCCGCCATCCTTGGAATAGGAGGAGTCGAGCCCTTCGGATTCGAGGTTGTCCATGAGCTCCTTGCTGCTCTCGGCCTGCTTTGCTTTGAGCGCTTCGCCTTTTTCCTTGAGCAGGGCGACCTGAGCGGTGAGCTCTTCCCGCTGGCGTTCGAGCTCGGCGGTTTCCTCCTTATCCGCAAGGGAGGGGTTCTGGATGCTGTTGAGGGCGTTGAGGCGCTCTTCCACCTGCGCGAGGCTGGAGCTTGCGTTGTTGAGCTCCGTCTCGTTTTCCGCATAGGCCTGGTTTGCGTTATCCACCGCCTCCACGGCGCGCTCGTGGGCGTGCGCGAGGTAATCGAGGCCCATCACAAGGCCGTTCACGGCGAGGGTTACACCCATGCTGATCGCGCCCGTGAGGGCGGCGGAGGCGACGGACTGGGCGATCATGGAGCCTGTGGAAACCTTGGTCGCCATGCTGGCGGCTAACTGAGAGTTATGGTACTTGTCGATGTCAACGGGCAGGCCGTTACTTTGCCGGGCAGCTTCCTGAGCGGCTTTGGAGACTCCCATTAAAGATTCTGCGTAGGCTTCGGCGGGAGTAGCTCCATACGCTAGGAGACTGTTATACTCTTTAAGAGCTATTTTGTCATTGTCTAAATTCTTACTGAGTTCCGGCGCTGCAATCACAGAACCGGGTACAGCATTGGAATCAAGTCCTTTAGCTTTCAGCAGGCCGCTTCCTGCGGCCATGAGGGATTGTTTGGCAACATCTGTCACGCCGCCTAAAACGTTCAGCTTCTTTCTGTTACTTTTGTGACCATGATGAGTGGTGTTGTTTTGACAATAGATATGCCGTTTGGTATAATATTCCCGATCTAAGGTGAGAGACTAAAATCAGGGTGAGAGGTAATATTAGACCAAATGAGAGGAAGGTAAAACTAGAATGGATCAAGCATATTTTTGTCCAGTATGTGGATATATTACCTATGAAAGTGTTTTAACAGGTTCAGCTATAGAAAAAAAATGTCTAAGTTGTGGTTCTGCTTTGCAAGGAACAGGGAAGGATCATGATTATTATTTTAAAAAAGCATTTGAAGTTCGCGTAAAAGATGGTAATTTTCCTAAACAAGTCGCTGAAGTAGTTCGCAAAGAGTTCTATTACGATAATCCTCTTTTTGATAAAGAGAAATATGAGGCGCGTGAGCAAGCAGACCGCGAGCGCATCGAGCGCAACAAAGCTGGCCTGAACCCCCTCGATAACCTCCCGAAATGCCCCACCTGTGGCAGCACGAACCTTTCCCGCCTGAGCGGCGTCGGCATGATCACCATGTTCGGCGGCTTCGGCGTGACGGACGGCAACGCGGGCAAAACCTTTCAATGTAATAACTGCGGCTACCGCTGGTAAGTGTAGTGTGCTGATGATCGCTGCAAGGTGGAAGTTTTCTGCGGCCGGGCATAGCCCAATTCCGGTTTGCCTTTTTGACCGGAAAGCACAAAACTTCCAAGATGAAAAATGTATTTTTCATTTTTCCACCCGTAGGGGCGAACTGCGTTCGCCCGCCGGTAAAAAACGATGCTTGCGGGCGAACACAGTTCGCCCCTACCGAATTTATACATATCGTAAAACAGGGCTGCGGATCGAAACGATCATTTCTATCAACTCCTTTCCTTGTGTCGGGCGGCTGTCCGGCCTGGCCTCGGCTTCTCGCCGGGGCTTTCTTGTTGCGGGAGTTAGCAGCCTGTGAATTGATTGCGGTTTGTTTTGTTGCATTTGTAGCCAGAAGGGCCTCTGTTTTGACGAATGTTTATGCAGTTGGTATATGCTTATGGCTCCACACCCGTAGGGGCGAACCGTGTTCGCCCGTTGATAAAAAACAATGATTGCGGGCGAACACAGTTCGCCCGCAATCTACCATATTTATACATATCGTAAAACAGAAACAGCCCCGGTTTCCGCCGGGGTTTTCTTGGTGCGAGAGTTAGCGGTCTGTGAGTTGATTGCGGTCTGTTTTATAATATTCTGATTTCCCCTTTTAAAATATCTTTATCTTCTTCAAAGGTCCTAGCCGATGCTGGGGCCTTTTTTTGTCTTTCGAGCAACATTCGGAAGATAGTGGGGAGCAATGCAATTATTTGAGCAACTTATTATCCATAAAGAGCGCCTCTTCATTTGTTTTGGTCATTACAAAATATGGAATATAATTCGTTCTTTATCCGCAATTATATCCTCAACAAGATACAATTTTTATTGTTCTAAATTTTTATTATTTATTTTTTTGACTGCAATTAAATAAAAAAAATATCTTTAAAATCATTTTTTAAAAATTCTCTAAACCAATTTTATGGGTTTTTGTATTGCTTAATATCCGACAAAATATAGGTAGTTTCTATCGAATTATATTTACAACTTTTGTTAATATGAGGAGATAATAAAATTTTTTTGTCTTATCCACACTCCCTAAAAAAAGATTATATTATCTTATATTAGAAATTAATAAATATCACTATTAGGGGAAAATATGGATCTATCATCTATTACAAGATGACAATATATTTCTAATAAGTCAATATCTATACATATTTTGAACAAAAACGTACGCATTAAATTGTAGTGACTTACAGAAATTGGAATTAGTGAATGAAATGTGTTGAAAAATGATACAGGTATGGTTTATTATTGTGGGCGTGGCTCATGACAAAAAGATAAAGGAGAGTTCAAAAATGAAGACAGCAAGTTATCGAGTTGTTCGGATGTCTGTGTGCTATCAAGATGTGGAAGAAGAGGTGATGTACGGAATCGAGGCTATCTGCCCAGAGGAGGGAAAAGTATTAGACCGGGTTTGCAGGATTTCTGAAAATGAGGCAGAGGTTCAAAAGCTCTCTGAGATGATGAATCAGAATGAGCTGTCGCTGCGTCACTTCCGCTGTGTCGTTGACGATTTCAGGCATTAAGCCGGGTTTTGCGTTGCTTTTAGAGCGGGTAGCCTCTGCTCTCACACAGGGGCTTCCATCGGGCTCTCTCATCATGGCGGACAGGTCTTTCAGCCTGCCTCTCGCATTTCATGGTGTTATTGTGCGAGTACGGACTGGATCTTCACCCTCCCCGGTGGGAGGGGAGCAGCTCAGGCCCCAATGTTGCCACTGCGGCCGTTACAGTCTCTACGGATTCCGGGGGCGTTGCCGCCGCCGGCCTTTCCTCGGTCTGAACCACTGCTGGCCTTTAACCGATACAGCTGCTTTCTCTGCCGCATATTACTATGCGGCACAGGCAAACATTTCATTACCTGCACTGCCGCTTGAGGCGGCGCTGAGCTTCCCGCCCAGGGAGATAAGGCCTTGCACGCTGGATAATCCGTCAAGGCTTTCCCGCAGCCGGTTGAGCTTTGCTTGAAACTGCTCTGCTTCGGCTGAATTTTTTTGCATCCAGGCGCTTAGTTGATCGGATAAAACGAGCCTGTCCGTATCCAGCGCCACGGAGAGTGAGAGAGATTGGCCAGATAGCAGGCCTTGCGCCTGCCGCATAGCGCTCATCGCCTGTTCCTGAATTGATGCGGGGTCGATAACTGCCTGGATTTTTAGTTTGCCGCGCTGCGCAATTTCATCGGAGAGCTTCGGGAGTTGCTTTGCGATGGCTGCGGCGCTTTTGGAAAGATCGGCCTGCAAAACGATCTTTGCCGTATCGTTATTCAAACAGGATCACATCCTTTTTTAAGATAGGCGTTTTTGGCTCATTTTAATTTGGCATTGCCGGCTCATTCGTCTGTTGTGCGGAATGCTCCAACACCGCTGCCACGAGTTTTTTCTCATCAATTGATTCTAACTGAGAAAGCCTTTGGGCAAAGGCATGCAGGTCGATGCCGTCGAACGCCCCTTCCCATTGATCGAGCAGACGGGCCGCGCTTTCAAACACGCTGTCTAGCTTTGATTTGCCTGCTGCCTGCTGCCGGAGGAACTCAAGTTTTTCGAGCACCATGCATTCCAGCCGGTCAAAAAGCTTCCAGAGCCGGCGTTCGTCTTCGTCCTTGGAATTATACATGGCGCGGATGCGGGTGAGCAGGTCCATAGCATCCATCATCTCCTGTAATTTCGCAAGGTCCAGAAGCTTGCGCTCGGTTTCCGGCTCTTTTAGCTCCGGTAGGGGCACATTGCTTAAAAATTGCAGGACTGCGCCAAACATCATTACCTCCTGGTATTCTGGAATATAATCGCCCTCTGCTGTGAAGGAAGCCAGTGCGACGCGGTCGATAAAAGCGGAGGTATCCGCAAGGCTCAATGTGTTTTTGAGCTGAACCGGAATTTCATCCTCTCCGCAGCGGTAGAGAATACTAACGCATCCGGCGGGACGCAGCGCCGTGAGTTTTTTTACCTGCGCATTGGTGAGCTTTTTTCGCATGATCGTCGTCTCCTTTGCGATTGGTTTTTTATTGGGTGAGCATGGTAGGGGAATAGGGCGCGGATTGATGGGAGGGTAAAAGCGCCCTTTTTACGGCAGGAATGCCTGTTCCAGCCGTAAAAAGAGGGCTTTTGAAGATGGCTTCGGGGCGGCAATGCCGCCCCGAAGCGCTTTGGAGGAAATGCAAAAAGAAGAAAGTGAGGAAAAGGCAGATTTTTGATTAACCCTCGATGAGCTGCATATCGAGGAAGTCGTTGCCATCCACGGCAAAGAGGTCGAAGGTCATGGAAAGGGTGCTCGGGTCGCCCGTATTGCTCAGCGCAAGGCTGAATGCCGCCTGCGGAACGGCTTTGTGGATCACGAGCTTCATCGGCAGCAGCTCGTCGTCCTCCGTCTTGTAGAGCGTTTCGCCATAAGCGGTGTAGGCCTTCGGGAAAACGTCGCTCTTGAATTTGACAATCTGAATGCCCTGCTCTTTGTTGGCCATGTAGTAAACGATGTATTCATCGCCATCCGAGCCATCCTCAATGGTAGCGGCTTTTTCTGCCACTGTGGCAGAGATAGCTGCGCCGCAGTCGTCATCCGCCTTGTAGACTGTTACGGAATTGGCGACCGGCTCCTCGGAGAGTGTCAGCTTGCCCGCTGCCAGCGTCAGGCGCTCGCGGGTGAATACTTTGCCGCTAGTGAGGATTTCTGTGCCTGCCAGCATGGCGAAGAGCTTCATGGGAGTGATCTGCGTGTCAACCTTCATGGTGCAGGTGCGCTCGCCATCGAAGGGCACGCGCGGCGCTGCGCCGCGGCCGCCCTTTGCAAGCACGCGGGTTGCCGCCATTTCCGTTGTGGTAACGTTGGCGAAATCGACGTTGAGCCAAGGCTGCTTTGTCTTAAAATCCACCAGCGTAAAATCCGCGACCTCGCGGTTGGACATATTCGGGTTTACATGGTTGCTCATGTTGTGTTACCTCCGTTAATTTCTAAATTTTATCCTAAACGGCCAAACGGCCGTGATAGGCGGGTAGGCTGCCTATAGCTTTTTATACCAGTCGTTGGGGTCGAATTCGCCGCCCCAGCCCGCGTAATTCATCGCGTGGATATTCACCTGGTTCAGGTAGCTCTGGCGCAGGAATTGATCGTAAAGCTGATAAACCGTCAGATCCCATACATTGCACATATTGATGCTGTTATGTTGAACGCACAGCGCGGAAATGAGGTTGGGCAGGCTCGCATCCGCCTGCTTCTCCTTCGCCTGCTGCGGTGATTTTTTTTTGGCACGCTGTAGCTTCTCATAGATTTCACGCGCCTTGTCGTTGCGGAACTGTTTACGGTTGGGTTGGGCGCTATCTACATGATTGCGCTGAAGGATACAATCGCATACGTCTTCATAATTCGCTTCATGGATGATGCCCACCGGATGCCCTTCCGCCATACAGAGAAGGGCGCTGTGCGCCTGTGAAAACACGGCGTCTTCCACCAGGAAAAAGGAAAAGGCAGCGCATAAAAGCGCGCGTAGCTCCTGATTCCCGATCAGCGTATGGAACGCGTTGGCCCCACCGGGATCCGGCAGACCGGAGGCCGCAAATAGTTGCTCGGCATGCAGGGATAACAGCGAGAGATAGGCGTTGTAGGTTTCATAGCCGAGGGCGGCAACTTGCCGCAGGGTAGGCGCGATTACATGGCCCACCCGGGCGAGCGGATAGGGCGCTGGGCTGAGCAAATCCAACTCGTTGAGACGCGTCATGGGGTGAAACCTCCTCTGATTGGGTATAGAAGAAAAGTGTGCGGTCAGCCTCTTTTGCGGCTGAAGTCGGAGGCCGAATATTGCAGGACATAGCCGTAATATTCTGGCGTGGGCTCATAGAGCTGCATGCCTTCCCACTGTAGGCGTCCAATGCCGAAATTTGTGCTTTCGTTCAGAAGATGGTCTGTCTCTGATGCGAGTGTGTCCGCAAGCGTTTCATATGCTCCGCCGGGAAACAGCGCTTTGTTGCAACAGATCCAAATGTAGATTTGATGGGTACGAATGCTGGATGTGCTGCTTTTGGAGGTGGCAATATCAACGCTGATACAGCAATCAGGCTCCTGCAACGGGAATGCGGTAAAGCGGTATGGAAAGATACGCTGCTTTGCCACTTCCGCGTCTGCATTTGCATCGCCTGCGGCCAAAGCCTGCGTGAGCGCCGGGGAGGATTGCAGGAGGTCAATGATGGTCTGTTTATACCGGGCTCGTTGTGTAAGACTCAAAGGAAATTCACCGCCTTGTTTTTAAGATGAGAATATGGTTTAAACGGAAGGGGGGCTTTTGCCCGTTCCCCTACCACAATAGAAATTGCAGCACAAAAATAAAAAGCCCCGGAAACCCTAGCAGCTACGCGGGTTCCGGGGCACAATCAGGTGCGTTCTGAATCAAAAAGTAGCGGCGTGATAGCGTGCGAGCGTCTTTTTTAAATTCATTTCCGCCCGACAGTCCGGGCAATATTTTTGATTGTTTGTTTTGGGCTTAAGGAGTTTCCCGCAGCATGCACAGCGGATGATCCGTTCCCCTTGCAGCGAGAGATAGAAAAGCCCAGGCTCCCGAAGGTCATCGAGCGCGCAGGCCGTTTGTGAGGCCGGGCGAAAGAATAATACGTGGATATGGAGGTTATCCACGCCGCGGCTGAATGCGATCAGCCCTTTTTCCCGCAGGGTATGCAGCATGGCAGCCTGCCTCTCCTTTCCCGCCTGCACATGGGCCATGCGGAAAATAGCGCTCCATTTCTGCGTGACCCAGCCATCGTTGGCCGGGTTAATGAGTTGAGCATATTTTGCAAGGCATAGCAGTGTAAAGCAAAGCCGTTCCAGAGGCTGGCTTGCGAGCGCCCGGATGCTTGCAAGCTCCTCTTGGGTGATTTCAATCTGATTGGCCTGTAAGAGGGGGCGTCTGTCCGCACGGGAGGAAATGTGCTCGATTGCCGCGCTCCATTGCACGGCGTGATAATTCGCGTAGTTCTCCCGCATAAACCGGTGAAGCGTTTCCTCAATCTGTGGCTTCTCATAGCCCTCATAACAGAGGTAACGGGAAATGCAGCCCAAGGTCTGCGCCGGTTTTTTTCCAACCGTTCCACAGGCGATTGCCTGCTGTGCAAAAGCATGCTCGTTGAGAATCAGTTCCATGGTTCCTCATCCTCTTTCCTAAAGTTTTATCTGCTGGCTTTTTAGGGAGAAGCGCCGGCCGCGATATACGATCTCTCCCGCTGCATCCGCAGCCGGATAATGGATGATACCACCATTTTTTTGCAGCAGGTTCCGGAGGATCACATGCCCGCATAAATCCCAGACGAATTGTTTCGAGCGGTTGTCGCAATAGCACAGGTCAATGAGAATATCGCACAATTCCGCTTCATTAGGGCACAATGCGGCGCTTTCTCGCCGGAATTGATCGAGCAGAAATTCCCGCGTGCGGGCCGCATCTTCCTCCCGAATGTAGGTGTTGGCGCTTCGGCTTTTGAACTGCTGCACCTCCCGCGCATACGTTTCATAGAGGGAAGAGATAGCCTTTTTCCGGCTGCTGCTGCAATAAACGCCGCTTTTCAGGAGGGTATGGTCAAAGGCAGCCCGTTTTGTCCGGTGCTTAAGCAGAGAGTCAAATTCCGCCTCCATTCGCCAACACAGCCGGTTGAGCAGGCAGGGGGCGGTGCCGAGCGGCATGCGGCGTTGGTATTCCTCCCAAAAGGCGCATTCCTCCGGAGAGCGGATGTGTTTTTGGGATAGCTCTGAAAGCGAAATGCCGAATTCCATCAAGCACTTTGTGTTTGCGTGATCGGCATAGGCGCGGTAACGCTTTCGCTCCTGCGGATAGAGGTAGCACATAAAATAGGGCTTTTTATCTGCCAGCAACTCCCGCAGCTGCGCCTTGCGTCGCTCCTGCTCTGGCGAATCGCCTTCGGAGCATCGCAGGGAGGAAGGACTATACCACTCTTTCGGCATAGGCTTTGCCAGAATCCCCTTTGCTTTATCAATGGCATTTTGTTGGAACAGCTGGCCGCATTTGATGCGGTAATCAAGCGTTTGATAGGCCTCGCTCCCCGGGGCAAAGCGGGCCTGTACTTCAAACATGGAGGTGATGCGATTGGTGATTGCGCCGATTTCATCTCCAAAGCTGTTAATGTTTGCTTGGATCAAATCCGCTTGTGTCACTCGCCTTTTTTCTGCCCGCCGCTGGATACATAGGATGGCGGGATCTTCTCGCGTGTTTTCCACCAAAATGGGGTTATCAGTGAGAAGGCAGCTGTCCGAATCTTTATCCAGGCCATTGAGCGCGTGAGCGGCGGTGTCCCAGGCGTTAAAAATCGTCACGGTGGTCAGGTAGCGGTACCAATCCCGCATCTCTTCCGTATCCCGCATGCAGAGCAGGCGGATATTATTGTGGCAGGTCATGGGCGCACGGAAGCAGACGACGCGCGCCGCCTTTTGATCGTTCCAATAGCGGTTATAGGCCTCGCCTGCGCGCAGCAGCCCGGTTACCGGAAGGCCGAATATGCTTTGGCACAGCGCGTAGGGATCTCCGCTGACGATGGAAAAATTGCCATGGACACGGATGACGCCAATTTTTGCCGCCTCGATCCGCTTTGTAATCATCTGCCGAATTTTTGCCTGGATAAACGGATCACAGATCAATCGCGCATCTGCCATCAAAGCGTTTGCAAAGTTCAGCCCTCCTTGCAGGGCGTTTTCTTCATTCAGTTCGGTCCCCTTCAAAAAAAGCAGGCTTTTGCGCCAATCTCCTCCGAGCACATCGGCGATTTCCGTAATAGTCGGGCGGATGAGCGTTTCCAGCTGTTCGTGTGTAAGCCGGTAGCTTTGAAGAAACTGATAGTTCAAATTTCGCTCCGACTCCAGCTTTTGCGGGCACGCCTTGGTCACGCTGAAGCAATAGTGGTGCTTGCGGCAATTTTCAAGATAATCCTGGCAGCTTTGATAGCAATTCCACAGCTTGAGCATAGAGGCTGTTAGGACGACGTCTATCTCCCGGATATCCTTCGTATCGCCCCAAATATCCTGCACAAGATAGCTCCCGGCAATCTTGTGCGCAAATTGATGGAAGTCAAAGCAAAACAGCATCCCTTTGCACCAGGCGTTGCGGATGCAGAAGCCGCTGAGCGGCCCTTCTCCGCCAAGCTCCGCATTCCACTGCCTGCTCAACGAAGGAGAAATCAGGCCGTAGCCGTCGCTGTCGATTAGCTCAACGGGGGCATTTTGTTCCAGCGTCAAGTTGGGCTCGCCCGGCGCTTGATCGTCAATGCGGATAACATCGGCGGAAAAGTGTGTAACGCAGTCCTCAACCACCAGAACGCCGCGTGGGGCGGAAACGGGCGTACTACCGCTGCAAGCAAGCGCGCGATAAGCTTCCAGTTTGGCTGGGACGAGCGGAACGGCTGGATCGCGGCCATTATCTAGCCGTTCTATCAGCGCTGGGAAAATCGCTTGGTTGACATAAACGATCGTAGAGGTTTTCACACCCCCGTTTGTGCCAAGCAGCCGCACAAATGGAATCCCATTGACGGTAAAACCTTTGTTTGCCCTGTGGTAATCGGCGATGGAATCCATCACCAGGCAGAGGTAATCCGGTTGGAATTGGAGCTGGTCGAGCCGGTCATAGGCCTGCTGGATTTCCCGTCGGACGGCGGGAGAGGATGGGGACTGCCGGAGCGCGCGCAGCTTTGTTTTCAGCGTATAGATGCGTTCCGCCCGATTTGCCACGCCTTGGAGTTCCTGCATGAAACGCAGCAGCGTGCTGTCGGCAAGCGCAACCAACTCCCCGTTGCGCCTTGCATCCGCAAGGGTCAGGGAAAGTGACCATCCCGCCTTTTTCAGGCGTTGGGTATGCAGCTTAAAGACAAAATGCTGATAGGTTTTGATTTGTGACATGATAAACCATCCTTTCGATAGCAGCGCCTCAATTCTACCAAATGGTTTCCTCCGCATAGCCCTCGCTTTGCAAGATATATTCGGCAAGGCGCATGGCAGCGGCCTGCGGCGAATGTTCCTGCAAAATCAGGTCGGCCTGCCCCTCCCAACCGCGAAACGCATAAAGATCGCATAGGATGTGGCGCAGGGCAACGGGGAAGGGAATGCCGGCCTCCCGCAGCTGTTTTTCCCGTTCATATGCGGGTTTGTATAGATAGACCATTTTATAAGGGCCAAGGCCGCGGGGTGGGAAGCAACGGATGGAGGCCAGTGCGGCGGGATTAATCCGCCAGATGCTCGGCTCTGCGCCGTCATTCCCATCTGCGCTATGATAAATAGAAGGGCTGGCCTGTAAGCGATAAATATCCCGCAGCAAACAGAGCGTTTCATGGACGCTGCTGCCTGCCTGCCCGGAGACAAAATAAAGATATTGCATCAAAATCCCTCCTTTTCAATGAAAAAGGCCGCCTAACATAGGCGGCAAAAGCATATAAGAACATTTGTTCTACTTCTATTATACTGGAGATATCAACATCTGTCAACTCCAATCAAAGGCGAGGGGACTGTTGAAAAATATTTCATTTTGCAACAATCCCCTTCTTTGCACACAGCTTTTACAGGGTTTCCGCAGGGGTTGGGTGCTCGTGCTGTTCTGCGGTGATCTCCTGCAAATGTAGCAGCAAAAAGCGCTGCGCCTTTTCATGATATAGATTTAGCATAAAGGGCACGCCCGTGCGGCTAACGCGCTCTTCGCTTATGATGCCGATTGATTGGCCGAGCGGGGATGCAACGCGCATGCGCTTGTTTTGTGCGCGCGTGATTTCCGTAAGATAGCCTTTCTCCACCAGCCAATTGGTCACGGCTACCGGCGAGAGAGGACGGGAGGCTTGCGGATCGATGCGGGCATTCACATTTGCCGCAAAGGCTTTAATGGGAATGGGGGTTTCAGAAATGGCCACCTGTGCGAGAGCCTCTTCTGAAAGGGAAAATGGGAGCTTCCTGCTAGGGTGGCGGGCCAAAATTTGGCCCCCGTTCGCAATGACCTGGCCCAGAATGCCGGATACATAGGCAAAGCATTTTTGCAGGCGCTCCGTTGCCAATGGATCGTCCCGTTTGAGTGGCTCCTGCGTGATTGGGTCGGTGCCGTTGGAGAGCTGGTCGAGGTATTGCTTTGCGTGCTGCATGGTTTCAAGCTGTGTCATGATGCAGGCCATCCTTTCCATACTAATGTTGGATTTATGTAAAAAGCGGAGCGTTCCCCTTCATCATACCTAACTGAACCCTGTTTGGCAAGGGCCTCGGGCCGAGGGGGATCTGGCAGTCTAGCGGTTTTGCTGATTCTAGCGGGATAGAGCTCGTCCAGCACGGCGGCCCATTTCAAATCTTCAAGCGCTTTTTAGACCGGAAGCCCTTCCGGTTCCCGCTGCCTAGCTTACGCTTTGATTTTAACAGATTCGGAGGCCTTTCCAATATATAATAGTATACAGCTACTGTTCGCGCAGGGAGATTCCTCTTTTTCTCTTTACACGGCGCGCCGAATGCAGTAAAATAGCTGTGATAAGGATCACCCTAAACTGAATATCGGAGGTTTTACGATGCAGCCAGTATATAAGCGCATCCTTTTAAAACTTAGCGGTGAGGTGCTTGCGGGTCCTCAGGGCCATGGTATCGATTTTGATACGGTGCAAAACATCTGTAAGGCCGTGAAGGAATGCTCTGACATGGGCGTTGAAATCGGACTGGTCGTCGGCGGCGGCAATTTTTGGCGCGGCCGTTCCAGCGGCGAAATGGATCGTACGCGCGCAGATCATATGGGCATGCTGGCCACGGTGATGAACTCCCTCGCCCTTGCGGATGCATTGGAGCAGCTGGCGGTGCCCGTGCGGGTGCAGACGGCGATCGCGATGCAGCAGATTGCGGAGCCGTATATCCGCAACCGTGCTATCCGCCATCTGGAAAAGGGCCGTGTCGTCATCTTCGGCTGCGGCACCGGCAACCCCTTCTTCACCACAGATACGGCGGCCGCTCTGCGCGCCGCGGAGATCGATGCAAATATCATTTTCAAGGCGACAAATGTGGACGGTGTGTATGACCGCGATCCCAACAAGTTTCATGATGCGGTGAAGTTCGATACGCTCTCCCATTTTGATATCCTCCAGAAGGGGCTTAATGTGATGGACAGCACGGCAGCCTCCCTCTGCAAGGATAACAACATCCCCATTCTGGTATTCAATTTAGACAATCCCCATAATATTGTAGACGCCGTGTTAGGCAAAAATATTGGTACAATCGTGAAGGAGGACTAACCCCCATGGAGATGAAGCAAGTATATGAGAATGCAAATGAGCGCATGCATAAAACGATTCGCGCTCTGAATGGCGAGTATGATTCTATCCGCGCCGGGCGGGCCAATGCGTCTGTGCTCGATAAAATCCAGGTGGATTACTATGGCGTGCCGACCCCGATCAACCAGATGGCGGCGATTTCCGTGGCGGAAGCCCGAATCCTGACCATCCAGCCGTGGGATGCTTCCACCCTGCACGCTATTGAAAAGGCGATCCAAACCTCTGACCTCGGCATTAACCCGCAAAATGATGGCCGTGTGCTGCGGCTGATCTTTCCGCCGCTAACGGAGGATCACCGCAAGGAGCTTGTAAAAACGGTCGGCAAAACTGCGGAGGAGGCGAAGGTGGCAATCCGCTCTATCCGCCGCGACTGCATTGAAAAGTTGAAGGCGATGAAGAAGGGCTCTGAAATCACGGAGGACGATCTGAAAGACGGCGAAAACGAGCTGCAAAAGATCACGGATAAATTTACGAAGGAAATTGATTCGATTGCTCAGGCAAAAGAAAAGGAAATTATGGAAATCTGATCTGGGTGAACGCCAGCTGCTTGTTGCACTGGCGTTGCTGTGATTGTCATTCTGAGGAGAAGGCGGCGCAAGACTGCTTTTTCCTCAGGATGGCATTTTACTATCACTTTTTTCACGCTGGAAAATATTGCTCGCAAGCGGTTTGCGGGCGGAAAGGCGGCGGAGGAATGAGCGTTATCGATCGGGAGCGGCTCCCGCAGCATGTGGGGATTATTATGGACGGCAACGGCCGTTGGGCAAAGCAACGCGGCCTCAAGCGCACGCAAGGGCACAGGGAAGGGGCTCGTGTGTTTCGCCGGATTTGTGAGTATGCCAATGATATCGGCATCCGTTATATTACCTTTTACGCTTTTTCCACGGAAAACTGGGCGCGCCCGCCGGAAGAGGTCTCCGCTATTATGGAGCTCTTACGTGAATATCTCTTTGAGGCGGAGGAGCGGAAAAAGGAGAATGCGGCGCGCGGCATGCGCATCCGCTTTATCGGCAGCCAGGAGGGCCTGCCGGGCGATATTATCAGCCTGATGAATCAGGCGCAGAAGGAGAGCCTCGCCGCGACGAAAACGATTGTCAATATTGCCGTCAATTACGGCGGCCGGCAGGAAATCCTGCAAAGCGTACAGCGTCTTGCGCAGCAGGCGGCGGTGGGGAAAATCAAGCCGGAGGAGATTACGCTGGAACAAATCGGCGGCGGTCTGTATACGGCTGGGCAGCCGGACCCGGATTTGATTATCCGCCCGAGCGGGGAATACCGGCTTTCTAACTTTCTGATCTGGCAGGCGGCCTATGCGGAATTTTGGTTTTCCGATGTGCTGTGGCCGGATTTTACTGAGGCTGATTTTGACCAGGCGCTGGAAAGCTACCAACGGCGCGACCGTCGTTTTGGCGGTATTTGAGCCATTCAAGCATTTTGGGCAATTCTATTAAGACTTTATCGGGAAACCAGTGTTTCCCTTCCAAGACGAAGCCTTATCAATGAAAGGCATGTGATCTGTAAATGAAAACGAGAATCCTATCCGGCGTGGGCGTGGTCGTCTTTTTGATTGCGATGCTTTTGTGCACGTATACGCCGTTTTTCTCCCTTTTCCTTGCGCTGCTCTCCGGTGTAGCCGTGTTTGAAATTGAGCGTGTGGCGCAGGTGAAGAATAAAGCCATCATGGGGATCAGCGTCGCATTTTCGGCGCTGCTGCCGGTGCTGATTTCCGCAGGGGTCAATTTGCCTGTGCCGCTGGTGGCGATTGGCTATACGATACTGCTGCTCATTCTGATGCTGGCGCAGTATGAGATCACTCGGTTTGAGCATGTAGCAATCGCGTTGTTTGTTTCCCTTGGGATTCCGCTCGCCTTTTCCTGCATGATTTTTTTGCGGGATATTTATACGGTCTACCCGCAGGCGTATTCAAAGGCGGACGGCCTGCTATTCGTGTTGTTCGGCATCAGCAGCGCATGGGTCACGGATATGTTTGCCTATTTTATCGGCAGCAAGTTTGGCAAGCATAAGATGACGCCGAAGATCAGCCCCAAAAAATCCTGGGAAGGCGCCGTAGGCGGTGTTGTAGGCGCGGTGCTTATTAATCTGCTGGTTTTCCTGATTTTTAATTTGGCGGTTAAGGAGCGGCTGCTTTTGCCTTATTGGGCTGTCATTCTCATCACGATTGCGCTGGCAATCATCAGTATGCTAGGCGATTTATCCGCCTCCGTCATCAAACGCAATTATGGCGCGAAGGATTTCGGCAAGCTGATCCCCGGCCATGGAGGTGTGATGGATCGGTTTGACAGCTGCCTTTTTGTGCTGCCAGTGCTCTATTTTATCGTCCGATTGGCGGCAATGCTTTCCTACTAACGAGGGAGATAGGCGCATAAAGTTAAAAGAGAGATGTTCAACCTTGGAAGTTTTGTTCTTTAGGGTCAGAAAATAGACCAGAATTTGGCTGTGCCAAATCACACAAAACTTCTGCCTGGCAGAGAAAGGAGGGCCATACTAATGTATAAGCGGTTATCCATTTTAGGCTCCACTGGATCGATCGGAACGCAGGCGCTGGATGTCGTTCGGCTCAACGGTTTTACCGTTTGCGCGCTCACAGCCAACAGCCGTATCGATGTGCTGGAGGAGCAGATCCGGGCGTTTCACCCCGCGCTGGCCGCCGTTGTGGACGAAGAAGCGGCGAAGGATTTGCGTGCCCGTGTGGCAGATACGGGCACCAAAGTGCTCGCCGGCATGGATGGCGTGATCGAATGCGCACGCTGCGAAGGCGCTGATACCGTGCTCAACGCCATTGTGGGCATGGCGGGGCTTTTGCCGACGCTCGCCGCTATTGAAGCGGGCAAAGAGATTGCGCTCGCCAACAAGGAAACGCTTGTGGCGGGCGGTAAGCTTGTGATGGAGGCGGCGCGGAAAAAGGGCGTGCGAATTTTGCCGGTGGACAGCGAGCATTCCGCAATTTTTCAGTGCCTTCAAGGCGCGCCCGCGGGGCAAAAGGATGCCCTCAAGCGCATTATCCTAACGGCTTCCGGCGGCCCGTTTTTCGGCAGGACGAAAGAAGAACTGCGCGGGGTAACGGTGGAGCAGGCGCTCAACCACCCCAACTGGAGCATGGGCGCGAAGATCACGATCGATTCCGCCACCATGATGAATAAGGGCCTTGAGCTGATTGAGGCCGTATGGCTTTTTTCTATGCCGCCGGAGCGGGTGGATATCGTCGTCCATCGCGAGAGCGTGGTGCATTCGCTGATTGAATTCGCGGATCATTCTGTCATTGCCCAAATGGGTGTGCCGGATATGCGCATTCCGATCCAATATGCGCTGACGTATCCAGAGCGGCATGTCTCTCCCGTCGAGCAACTCAGCCTTGCAGCGTTTGGCGCGCTGCACTTCGCCGAGCCGGATTATGAGGCTTTCCCGCTGATTCAAGTATGCCGCAGAGCGATTCTGCGCGGCGGCGTATACCCGGCGGTGGCCAATGCGGCCAATGAGGAGGCGAATCGCCTCTTCCGCGAGGGAAAGCTCCGCTTTTTGGAGATCGGCGAACTGGTGGCCGCGGCTGCGGAGTGTGCGCCCGACCGACCAGATTATACATTGGATGATATCTGTGAGGCGGGTGCGGCCGCGCGGGAGTTTGTACGCAAACAGGCAAAAACCTAAACTGTTCGATATGAAAGAGGTGACCCGGTATTAATATTCCGATTTTGTTACTTGATGCCGCCAGCGTTTGGAGCAAGGCCTGGCCTATCCTGTTCGCTATTTTGTTTTTCGGTGTGATTATCCTAATCCATGAGCTGGGGCATTTCACGGTAGCCAAGCTCTCCGGCATCAAGGTCAATGAGTTCGCCATCGGCATGGGGCCAAAGCTGCTGAGCTTCGGCAAAGGGGAAACGAAATATTCCCTGCGGCTGATCCCCATGGGCGGCTATGTCCAGATGGAGGGAGAGGATGAGGCAAGCGAAGATGAGCGGGCTTTTAACCAAAAGCCCGTGTGGAAGCGCTTCCTCGTTGTGATCGCAGGCGCGGTGATGAATATTATCCTCGGCCTTGTGCTCGTTGCGATTTTGCTCACCCAGCAGAATTTGATTGGAACGACCCAGATCGCCGGTTTCCATGAAAACGCATCAAGCCAGTCCTCCGGCTTGCAGGAGGGCGATGTGATCACGCATATCAACGGCACCTCCGTCTGGTCGGATCGGGATATCAGCTTCCTCATGGCGCGGGATAGGGACGGCGTGATCGATTTCACCGTCAAGCGCGACGGCCAGAAGACCGAATTAAAAAATGTGAAATTCGACACGCGCGAGGTGGACGGTCAAACGGTCATCACCTTTGATTTTATTATCATCGGTGAGAATAAAACCTTTTGGAACGTGCTGAAAACATCGTTCCTGGAAACGGCCTCCATGGCAAGGCTCGTGTGGCTGAGCCTGTTTGACCTTGTAACAGGGCGTTTCGGCTTGAGCGATCTGGCCGGCCCAGTCGGCACGGTGAGCGTGATTGCAGAGGCGACCACATCCGGCGGGTTCCTCAACGCGCTGTCGCTGATGGCGTTTATCACGATCAATATCGGCGTATTCAATTTGCTGCCGATCCCGGGGCTTGATGGCGGCAGGCTCTTTTTCCTGATCATCGAGGGCATCCGCAGAAAACCTGTCAACCCGAAGCGAGAAGGGATGATCCACGCGATCGGCCTGGTTTTGATGTTTGCGCTGATTGCAGTGGTCACATTCAACGATATTTTGCGGCTCATCCGAGGTGGATGACGTAACTGCCGCTTTTGCCATGAGAAAGGAATGACATACGATGGAGAGAAGGCAAAGCCGGGCCGTTTTTGCAGGCGGCGTGCAGATCGGCGGAGACGCTCCGGTGAGCGTGCAGTCGATGCTCAACGTTCCCGCACACGATGTGGAGGGCAATGTTGCACAGGCAAAATCCCTGTATGAGGCAGGGTGCGAGATCATCCGTGCCGCAGTGCCGGATCTCAAATCCGTGCAGTTGATTCCCGCGTTAAAAAAGGCAGTGCCCGTGCCGGTTGTGGCGGATATCCATTTTGATTATCGCATTGCGCTTGCCTGCGTGGAGGCGGGGGTGGATAAAATCCGCATTAATCCGGGCAATATTGGCTCCGACGAGCGGGTAAAGGCGGTTGCAGATGCATGTAGGGCGCAGAGCATCCCTATCCGCATTGGCGTCAACAGCGGTTCGCTGGAAAAGGAGATCCTTGCAAAGCATGGCGCTCCGACGGCGCAGGCGCTCGCGGAGAGCGCCATGTATCATGTGCGGCTGCTGGAAAAATGCGATTTTTACGATATTGTGATTTCGATCAAATCCTCGGATGTGCAGCGGATGGTGGAGGCATATGAGATCATTGCGGCGCAGTGTGATTATCCACTCCATCTTGGCGTAACGGAGGCAGGTACCGCCCGCATGGGGTTGATTAAATCAAGCGCCGGCATCGGTTCGCTTCTGCTGCACGGCATCGGCGATACGATCCGCGTTTCCCTGACGGACGCGCCGGTCAATGAGGTCTATGCGGGCTTCGATATCCTCAAGGCTGTGGGGCTCAAGACGGATGCGCCCACGCTCGTTTCCTGCCCGACCTGCGGGCGTACGAAGATCGATCTGATTGGCCTGGCCGCCCAGGTGGAGGAGCGGTTGCGGGATTGCCGCAAGCCGATCAAGGTGGCGGTCATGGGCTGCGCAGTCAACGGCCCAGGCGAAGCGCGAGAGGCGGATATCGGCGTAGCAGGCGGCGACGGCTGCGGCCTACTTTTCAAAAAGGGCGAGATCATCCGCAAGGTGCCGGAGGATCAGATTCTGGACGAACTGATGCGGGAGATCGAAAAGCTTTGAGAGGCAAACGACCGCAAATGAATAGCATATAGGAGACGTTATGCAGAAGGATCGTTTTTTAGCCCTGTTTGGGGATTACATAGAGGAGCATATCAGGCAGAATCTGTCCGATGGGCAGGTTCTGTCTGTTGTCATTGAACGGGAAGCGCGTGCGCTGGATATCGAAGTGGATTTTGACGCCGTATTTCCGGAGGAAACGCTGGAGGCGGCGCAGCGGTCAATCCGAACGCTGATGCGGCTGCAATCGGTGGCGATTGAGCCGTATTTTCCCAAGGAGGCTTTTTCAGAAGCCTATTTTCCACATATGGTGCGGGCGCTGCGGCGGGAAAACGCCGCTGCGAACGGCTTTTTGAATGATGCGGCGGCCCGTCTGGAGGAGAATGTGTTCACCATCACGCTCACGCACGGCGGCGCGGATATTCTAAAAGATACGGGCTGCGACGCCTTTCTGCGCGCGCTGGTGCAAAAGCGCTTCGGTGTTGCGGTAGAAATCCGGTTTGACGGCGAAGTGACCGTTACGCCGGAAGCGCCGGCTTTTGTGAAAATGCAGGAGCAGGCGGATGCGCAGCAGAAAGCAGAGCGGGAGGCCGCCAAACGCAAAGCGGAAGGGGATAAGCTGAAAGGCGAGCACAAGATGTACGACGGCCTGCCGCTTTATCTCGAAACCGCGCGGGAGATTCTGGGCCGCCCGGTGCGCAACAAGCCGGCGCCGATCCGCGATCTCAACCCGGAGGACGGCACGGTCACAGTCTGGGGAGACGTGTTCGGCTATGAATCGAAGGAGACGCGTGACGGCAGAAGCCTCATCATCTCCTTTCACATCACCGACTACACCGGCTCCTACACGGTGAAGATTTTTGATGAGAAAGAAAATGCCGCAAAGGTCGATCAGGCCATCAAGGATGGAATGACGGTGCTGGTGCGCGGCAGCGTCAGCTACGATAAATACTTCCGTGATTACGCGATCCGCCCGCTTTCCATCATGAGCGTCCAGAAGGAAAAGAAGATGGATGATGCGCCGGTCAAGCGCGTCGAGCTCCATCTGCACACCAAAATGAGCGCAATGGATGGTATCTCCGACTGCTCCGCGCTTATCAAGCGTGCTGCTGAATGGGGGCATAAGGCTGTTGCAATCACGGATCACGGCGTTGCGCAGGCGTTCCCGGAGGCGATGAACACCGCCGCTGCAACGGGAATTAAGGTGATCTACGGCGTGGAAGGCTATTTCGTCAACGATATGGTGCCGATTGTCACCGGCCGAGAGGATACGCCGTTCGACGGTGAATTTATCGTTTTCGATATCGAGACCACGGGCTTCAACGCGCAGGATGATCGCATCACGGAAATTGGTGCTGTGCGCGTAAAGGGCGGGAAAATCCTCGATTCCTTCGATACCTTTGCCAATCCAGAAATGCCAATCCCCGCGCGCATTACGGAGCTGACCGGCATCACGGACGAGATGGTCAAGGATGCGCCAGACGAGGAAGCGGCGGTGCGCGCGTTTCTTTCCTTCTGCGGCGACGCTGCCACGCTGGTAGCGCACAACGCCCCCTTTGATACCGGCTTTATTCGCGCGGTCTGTGCGCGGCATCATATCGAATACAACTATACCAGCATCGATACCGTCCCGATGAGCCGCTCGCTCTTAAAGGGGCTGAAGAATTATAAACTCGATACGGTTGCGAAATATTTAAAGCTGGAGGATTTTAACCACCACCGCGCCTGTGATGACGCCAAAATCCTGGCGGATATTTTTGTCCTTCTGCTCGAAGAAGCGCGCAAAGCGGGCAATATCGAATCGATTGGCCTGCTCAATACTGCGCTTTCGGAGGTGGACCCCAAAAAGCTGCGCTCCTATCACCAGATTATCCTGGTGAAGAACCTGACGGGGTTGAAAAATCTCTACCGGCTGATCTCGATGTCCCACCTGAAGTATTTCTACCGCCAGCCGCGCATCCCGAAGAGCGAGCTGATCAAATACCGCGAGGGGCTTTTGATCGGCAGCGCCTGTGAGGCGGGCGAGCTCTACCGCGCCGTGCTCGACGGAAGGCCTTGGGACGAGCTAAAATCAATCGCTTCGTTTTACGATTATCTGGAAATCCAGCCCAAGGGCAACAACGCCTTCCTCGTGCGGGAGGGCCGTGTCAGCGGCGAAAAGCAGCTGGAGGAGATTAATCAGACGATTCTCAAGCTCGGCGATGAGCTGAATAAACCGGTGGTCGCCACGTGCGACGTCCATTTCCTTGACCCGGGCGATGAAATTTTCCGCCGCATCCTCATGGCTGGGCAGGGATTTTCCGATGCGGACAACCAGGCCCCGCTCTACCTGCGCACCACGCAGGAAATGCTCGATGAATTTGCCTATCTCGGCGAGCGGGCCTATGAGGTGGTCGTGGAAAATCCGAATCAAATTGCGGATATGGTAGACGTGATGCGCCCCTTCCCGGAGGGCAATTTCCCGCCGAACATCCCCGGCGCGAAGGAGGAACTGCGCGAAATCTGCTGGACGAACTGCAAAAAGATGTATGGAGATCCTGTGCCACAGTATGTGGCCGACCGCCTTACGCGCGAGCTCGATTCGATCATCGAGCACGGTTTTGCCGTCCTCTATATCATCGCGCAGAAGCTGGTGAAAAACTCCGAGGATCACGGCTATCACGTCGGCTCCCGGGGCTCCGTCGGCTCGTCGTTCGTGGCGACGATGGCGGGTATCTCCGAAGTGAACCCCCTTGCGCCGCACTATGTCTGCCCGCAGTGCTGCCACAGTGAATTCTTTACCGACGGCTCCGTCGGCTCCGGCTACGACCTGCCGCCCAAGGATTGCCCGCACTGCGGCATCCCGATGAAGCGCGACGGGCATGAAATCCCGTTCGAGACCTTCCTCGGCTTCAACGGCGATAAGGAGCCGGATATCGACCTGAACTTCTCCGGCGAGTTCCAGGCGCAATCCCATCGCTATACGGAGGAGCTGTTCGGCCCGCAAAATGTGTTCAAGGCCGGCACAATCTCCACGGTGGCGGAAAAAACGGCCTATGGCTTCGTGAAAAAATATACGGAGGAACGGGGCCTGATTCTGCACAAAGCTGAGGAGGAGCGGCTTGCGCGCGGCTGCACCGGCGTCAAGCGCACCACCGGCCAGCATCCGGGCGGCATGGTCGTTGTGCCGAACGATCATGAGGTTTATGAGTTCACGCCCGTCCAGCACCCGGCGGATGACGCGGATAAGGGCTCCGTCACCACGCACTTTGACTTCCACGCGCTGCACGATACGCTGTTAAAGCTCGATGAGCTTGGCCACGATGTGCCCACCCTCTACAAGCACTTGGAGGATATGACGGGCATCCCGGTGATGGACGTGGATATTTGCGACCGCAAGATCATTGAGCTGTGCACCAGCCCGGAGCCGCTCGGCGTGACAGCCGAGGAGATCGGCTGGCCGACGGGAACGCTCTCCATCCCTGAGATGGGCACGAATTTCGTTTGCGGTATGCTCATGGAGGCAAAGCCGAAGACCTTCTCCGACCTGTTGCAGATTTCCGGCCTGTCGCACGGCACAGACGTGTGGCTTGGCAATGCGCAGGAACTCATTCAGAACGGTACCTGCACCATCTCTGAGGTAATCGGTACGCGTGACAGCATCATGACCTATCTGATGCATAAGGGTGTAGAGCCTGGCATGGCGTTCAAAATCATGGAGATCGTCCGAAAGGGCAAGGCCCCCAAGCTCCTCACGGACGAGCACAAGCAGGCCATGCGGGATAACAACGTGCCGGAGTGGTATATCGACTCCTGCCTGAAGATCAAATATATGTTCCCCAAGGCGCACGCCGCGGCCTATGTCAGCGCCGCGCTGCGCTTGGGCTGGTATAAAATCTACCGGCCGCTGGAATATTACGCGGCGCTTCTTACCGTGCGCGGCGGCGATCTTGACGCGGTGTCAGCCGTGGCGGGGCGTTCAGCGGTCAAGCGCAAAATGGATGAGCTGATGGCAAAGGGCAAGGACGCCTCCGCGAAAGAGGAGGATCAGCTCACCATTTTGCAGATTGTCAACGAGATGCTCGCGCGCGGCATTGAGTTTTTGCCCGTTGATCTCTACAAATCCGACGCGACCGTTTATCAGATTGAGGATGGTAAAATCCGCCTGCCGTTTTTGGCCCTCAAGGGGACGGGTGAAAGCGCGGCAAAGGGCCTTGCCGCCGCGCGGGATGACGGCCAAGGGGCATTCATCTCCTGCGATGATCTGCGCAACCGCTCCGGCGTTTCCAGCAGCGTGATGACGATGCTGGGCGAGGCGGGCGCGCTTGAGGGGCTGCCCCAGAGCAGCCAGATGAGCTTATTTGGTTAAAGAAAGGCTGTGGAATGCAATGACGCAACAGAATCGCTCCTTTGCGATACCCTTCCATTCTGGGGATGGGCTCGGCTGCAATTACTACCGAATTCCCGCCCTGATCACCACGCAGCAGGGCGTGACCATTGCCGCAATGGACGCCCGCTTCGGCGGCCTGCATGATTCGCCTAACAATTTGGATACAGCGCTCTCCCTGAGCAACGATTGCGGCAAAACATGGTCGAAGCCAACGCTTCCCTTCCACCTTGTAGACTATGCAGATAGCGATGCGCGTTTGCCGCTGCGCAACGGCGCGATGGCCACAAAGCCGAGCGCATCAACTATAGATCCATGCCTGCTGGAGGATCGGGAAACGGGGCGGATTTTTTTGTTGGTGGATATGTTCCCCGGCGGATTTGGTTCCCTACAGGCCAAAACGGGCTCAGGTTATGCGCAAATTGGCGGCGAGGCCTGCCTGCGGCTGCGTAAAAAGGGCAGCTTATCCTTCCGCTATTATGTGCGCCCGGACGGAATGATTTGTTCGCAGGATGGGCAGCCAACCGCCTATTCCCTGAATGCGGAATATGAGCTTTTGGAAAACGGAAAGCCGCTTTTTGTCCGCCAGCGGCGGGCTATCGTCGGGAAAACACTGGTGCGCACGAAAAAGACGGATATCAAAGTGCCGATGCATCTTTTTTACGCGGATTCCCTTTTTCAAGCAGAAAAAACATCTTATCTATTTTTGCGCTATAGCGATGATCAGGGCAAAACCTGGTCAAGCCCCATTTCCCTTAATGCAATGGTAAAATCGCCGGATATGCGCGTGCTGGTAACAGGGCCAGGCTGTGGCGTCCAGCTGCGTGGCGGGGAACATGCCGGAAGGCTGCTGTTCCCTGTTTATCATGTGACGGCTGGCTTTCGGGAGCAGTCCTGCATGGTGATTTACAGCGACGATCATGGCGGAACCTGGCATTTGGGCGGTGGGCCGCGCTATGGGCGGGAGATCGGCATGATGAGCGAATCCCAGCTTGTGGAGCTGCCGGATGGCAGCGTGCAGGTGTTTGCCCGCACCAAGGCGGGCAGAGTCGCCACGGCCCACAGCGCGGACGGCGGCATTACCTGGAGCGACGGCGCGCTGGTGCCAGGGCTGCCTCTGGCAGGAGGATCAGGCTGCCAGCTCTCCGCCATCCGCTATGGGGGCTGCATCGATGGCAAGCCCGCGGTGCTCGTCTCCGCCCCGGCTGGGCCGGGCCGCAAGCACGGCATGGTCCATATTGGCCTGATCGATAGGAAGGAGGGAGCGGCTGCTCCCTATACCTTTGCGTGGAACTATCATTTTGCCATTACGGGGCCGGAACAATCCTTCGCCTATTCCTGCCTGACGCAGCTGCCGGATGATCGGATCGGCATCCTGTATGAGGAGATCGATCAGGCGCAAAGCGTGGATACCACGCGGTTTGAGGCGATTTCCATGGAAACGCTTCTGGCTGAGAAGGATTCGCTTTAAACATCAGCAAAACGGCATACAGGAGGATTTAGCCGGACTTTTGCTCGAAAAGAGCCGAGCTTTTTTTGGAATCGCCGCTTTTTCAGCCCCATTTATGCTGATGTATAGCGGCAGAATGGAGGTATATGGGAACCGTTTATCTGTTTCGTGGCAAGGCGGCTACCGGAAAAACGACCTTATCCAGCCGCCTGTCTCAAAAGCTGGCGATCCCTGTTTTCCGCAAGGACGATATCACCGATGCGATCAAAAGCGGTGAGTATCTAACAGACCGGGGTGCCGGAAATGCTCTATGTTATGATATCCTTTGCTGCATCCTGCAAACCAATCTCAGCTTGGGCGCGGATTTCATTGTGGACCTGGCCCTCGGCGACCGGGGCAATGCGGCGTTTTTTCTGAACAGGCTGGATTTTAAGCAGAACAAAGTGTTTCGCTTTTTTCTGGATTGTAGCGATGAGGAAGCATGGAAGCAGCGGCATCTGGAACGGCTGAAAAATCCACTGTTGCATGAATCGTTTCATTCTCTGGAGCATGTTTTAGAGCATTATCGGAAAGCAGATATCGGCCCCCTGGAGGGCGAATATGTGATCGACAGTGCAAACCCGATTGACGAATGCTTTGCGGCGATCAGCCGGATCATCGCTGCCGGCCAGCCTGGACAGGGCATATAAAAGCCCGACAGTGGCTGGTTGGGTGAAAAACGGAGTGTAAGAGATTCTCTTTTTCAATAGATTATAAGAAGAAAACCGCTGACCATACGGCCTGCGGTTTTCTTCTTATCGGATGGGGTTTATGAATCGCCGGACGCTAAGAAAGGGGGAGAGAAAAGCTGTCCGGACGCATGTCGGAAAAGGCGCTCGTCAAAGTGGAAAGAACGGTTTTGACAAGCGGGTGAAATAGGAGGATGCATTTTCCATACAATGTGTTGATTATTGATTACACTTTTATTATAATAAGCCTATGATGTGATGTCACGCATCAGATTTTTTTAATATGTAGGTTAATGGACTGAATTGAATAGATTGTTGATTAGAAAGGATGATATGAATGCAGGAGGAGACGCAAGACCGGCGGATAAAACGGACGAAAATGTTGCTGCAAAACGCTTTGGTAGATCTGATGCTGGAGAAGGCGGTCGGTAAAATTTCCGTCAAAGAGCTGACTCAGAAGGCGGATGTCAACAGAAGCACATTCTATCTGCATTATTTGGATATTTACGATATGCTGGAGCAGATGGAGAATGAATTTGTGGAGACGATTCAGGGCTTTTTCCATGATTTTTTTACGCCCTTACCCACCTCGATGCCTCTGACGCTGTTCGTTAATATTTCAGAATGGCTTGAACAGGATAAAGAGTATTATGTGAAGCTGCTTCGCGGATCAGCATCTGGGTATATTTTCGAAGAGTTGGAGTCGCGCATTAGAGATGAATTCCTGACGCTGCTGTATTTGATCTTTTTGGATGAGGAATCGCTTGACCTGCGCACTCGTGTGAACTTTACTGTCTCTGGCACTGTCGGCGTGCTGCGCATGTGGGTAATGGAGGGAGGGAACATCTCTCTGGTTGAGCTATCGGAAACCATTGATGACATTTTAAACAACGGCATGATTCAGGATTACCCCCAAAAAATATTGATGCGCTACCCGGACTATATGCAACGGCTGGAGACTATACGAAAAGAGAAGGAACTGGCAAAAGCGCAGGCGAAGGGTTGACACAACTTATTCAATGTGATATCATGCTATCACGCTAAAGCGAAAGGGGCCGTTATTTTGGCAATCAGACGATATGAGCGTGCGACGCCGGAGGGCACGCGTGACCTGCTTTTTGAGGAGTGCGCCGCCCGCCGTGAGGTGGAGAGCCGGCTTTCCGGTTTATTTAAGGCAAGGGGCTATAACCGCGTGATCACGCCAACCTTGGAGTTCTTCGACGTGTTTGACCGGGAGAGTGCCGGTATGCCGTTGGAAACCCTTTATAATATTACGGATTCGCATGGCAGGCTGATGGTTTTGCGCCCGGATAACACGCTTCCCATTGCGCGCATTGCAGCCACGCGCTTGCGGGAGGAAGCAATCCCCCTGCGGCTTTTCTATTCGCAGAATGTTTTTCGCCGCAACCCGGGGCTGACCGGCCGCCGGGATGAGGCGGCGCAGAGTGGCATTGAGCTCATCGGCGCATCCGGCCTGCGGGCCGATCTGGAAATCCTTACAACGGCTGTGGATGCGCTGGAGCAGTGCGGCGCGCCGGATTTCCGTATTGAAATCGGCCATGCCGGTTTTTCCGGCGCATTGTTTCAGGCGCTGGAGGCGGATGAAAAGCTGCGCGGTGAGATCGTGGAGCTGATTGAAATGAAAAACTATGCCGCTTTGAACGACGCGCTCGATCAGGTGGGGGATACGCAGGCTGCCCGCGCGGTGCGCAGGCTGCCACGTTTGTTTGGCGGCGAAGAGGTGCTGGATGAGGCCGCCGCATTATATGATGGGGAAAGCGCCCTGGAGCCGCTCGCTTATCTTCGCAACATCTACCGGCTGCTGATGCAGCTTGGTTTACAGAACAAGGTGAATATTGATCTGGGGCTCGTCCACCGCGGGAATTATTATACAGGCACTGTTTTCCGGGGCTATATTGAGGGCTCGGGAATTACGGTGCTCTCCGGCGGGCGGTATGACGGCCTGCTCGGTGAATTTGGATGCCCTTTGCCCGCGACCGGATTCGGCGTGGAGGTGGATGCGTTGGCCTCCGCTATGTGCGCGCGGGGCGACGCGGCCGAGCCGAAGGCGGCTGATGTGCTGGTGTTTGGTATCGACGGCTGCGAGGTGCGGGCGCTCTCCTATGCGCGCTCCCTGAACGCGCAGGGGCTTGTGTGCGAAAACTGTGTGCTCAATTCCGCTGAAGCGGCGCGTGACTATGCGGCTCGCAAGGGCATCGGCAGGCTCGATGTCGTCAAGGAGGAGAGCGTGGAGGTCATCACGATCAACGGCGTGAAAGGGGGCGAAGTGCAATGAGGCCAATCCGGATCGCCCTCACCAAGGGCAGGCTTGAAAAGATGAGCGTGCAGCTTTTCACAAAGATGGGGCTCGACTGCACGGCGCTGATCGAAAAGGGAAGAAGGCTGATTCTCCCGGTGGGCCCATATGAGGTAGTGTTGGCGAAGGCTGCGGATGTCATCACCTATATTGAGCATGGTGTGTGCGATATCGGCGTCGTGGGCAAGGATACGATCGTGGAAAACGGCGCGAGCTTCTATGAGGTGACGGACCTTGGCTTCGGCCGCTGCCGGTTTGCACTCGCGGGGCCGGTAGGAAAGAATTTTTTCAGCGGTTATAACGTTAAGCGCATTGCAACGAAATACCCCAAAGTGGCCCGCTCCTATTTTGAATCAAAGGGCATGGATGTTCAGATCATCAAAATTGAAGGCTCCGTAGAGCTCGCACCCTTATTGGGGCTTTCTGATGCGATTGTTGATATTGTGGAAACGGGCACGACGCTCAAGGAAAACGGCTTGGAAGTGATTGAAGAGATCCTGCCGGTTTCCGCGCGCGTGATCGTGAATATGGCGAGCATGAAGCTGCGCCGCGAGGAGATCGACGCGTTTTTGGAGCAGGTGGACCAAGTGAAGGAGGAATTGCAATGATCCCAATTACCCATGCTGACGGAAGGGCGGAGCAAAAGCTCCTCCGGCAGCTCAAAGCGCGCAGCGGAGAGGTCGACCGCAAGGTGACCGCCGCCGTGACCGCGATTCTTGACAACGTCCGGCAGAATGGCGACCGCGCCGTGGAGAATTATACGCTCCAATTCGACGGACAGATGCCTGAACATATCCTCGTCGAGCGGCCGGAGATGGAAGCGGCGCTCGACCAGTGCGATTCCAAGTTCGTCTATGCCCTCTATCAGGCGGCCGCCAACATCCGCGATTTTCACGAGCGGCAGAAGCGGCAGAGCTTTTTAAACACGCTCGATAACGGTGTGATCCTTGGCCAGCGCGTGCGCGGCCTAAAACGCGTCGGTCTCTATGTGCCGGGCGGCACAGCGGCGTACCCCTCCTCCGTGCTGATGAACGCGATCCCCGCAAAGATCGCGGGCGTGGAGGAGCTGGTCATGGTCACGCCTCCTGCAAAGGATGGGAGCGCCAATCCGGATATCCTCGCGGCCGCGGCAGTCGCGGGAGTAGATCGGATTTACCTCATGGGCGGCGCGCAGGCAGTGGCGGCGCTTGCTTACGGCACCGAAACGGTGCCACGCGTGGATAAGATCGTCGGGCCGGGCAATATTTATGTTGCCACGGCAAAGCGGCTGCTCTATGGCACGGTCGATATCGATATGGTCGCGGGGCCGAGTGAGATTCTCATCGTTGCAGATGATACGGCTAATCCCGCCTTTTTAGCGGCCGACCTCATGTCCCAGGCCGAGCATGACGTGCTGGCCTCCGCCATCCTGCTCACCACCAGCGAACGGATCGCAAGGGAGACGGTTTCCGCGCTTAAGGAGCAGGTGCGCTCGCTTTCCCGTCGGAAAATCATTGAACAGTCCCTCCTAGACTACGGCGCAGTGATTATTTGCCGGACGCTCGACGAGGCCATCGGCTTTGCAAACGATCTGGCGCCCGAGCATCTGGAGCTGTGTGTGGAAAACCCGATGGAATACATCGGCCGGATTGATAACGCCGGCTCGGTTTTTCTCGGCAACTATTCACCGGAACCGCTGGGCGATTATTACGCAGGGCCGAACCATGTTTTGCCCACGAGCGGGACGGCGCGCTTTTTCTCCCCGCTGGGGGTGGACAGCTTCGTAAAAAAATCGAGCTTTCTCTATTATACGGAGGCAGCCCTGCGCGAAGCGAAGGACGATATCGTCAAGCTCGCGGAAACAGAGGGCCTAACCGCTCACGCGAATTCCATCAAAGTGCGGTTTTAAAGGGAAAATAAGATTTTTTGACTTGCCGATAGAGAAAGGATGGTCCTATCCGTGGCATTTGCCCTGAATGATAAAATCAAAACGCTGACCCCTTACGACCCGATCTGCGGGGCGTATCCGATCCGCCTGGATGCAAACGAATCCTACATTCCGTTCCCCGATGAAGTGCAGGCGGAGATGAGGAAAGCGCTGGAAGAAACCGCGCTCAACCGATATCCGGACCCGTATGCGCAGAAGGTCTGCGGCCTGTTTGCCTCCTTTTACGGCATTTCGCCGGAGCTTGTGACGGCGGGCGACGGCTCGGACGAGCTGATCTCCATTATCATGAGCGCTTTTCTGCAAAAAGGGGACAAGGTGCTCACCCTTGCGCCGGATTTTTCCATGTACCGCTTCTATACCGGCATCGTCGAGTGCCCGTGCGTGACGATGGAGAAAAACGCGGATTTCACCATTGATCCGCAGCGGGTGATCGACACGGCGCGGCGGGAAGGCGCGCGGCTAATCGTATTCTCCAACCCCTGCAACCCAACCTCCGTGGGCCTTTCCGCGGACGATGCGCGTAAAATCATCCGCGGGACGGACGCGCTTGTTGTGCTGGACGAGGCGTATATGGATTTTTGGGATCAATCCCTGCTGCGGGAGGCGGCGCAGTATGACAATCTCATCATCCTGCGCACCTGCTCAAAGGCGATCGGCCTCGCGGGCATCCGGCTGGGCTTTGCCGTGGCGAATGAAATGCTCACGCGCGTGATCCGCAGCGTGAAGTCGCCCTACAATGTCAATTCCGTTTCGCAGGCGCTTGGGTGCGTTGCATTTTCGCATCCGGAGCAGCTCAGGCGCAATATTGAGCGGCTGATCGTTTCGCGCGAGGCGCTTTACCGGCTGTTCCAATCGCTGGCGGCCGATTTCCCCGGCAAGGTGGAAATCGTGCGGCCCGTCACCAATTTTGTCTGGGCGAAATGCGAGCGGGCGGGCGAGCTGTTCGACGCACTGAAAAGGCAGGGGATTATCGTGCGCCGCATGGGCGAATACCTGCGGGTGACGGCCGGGCGCAACCATGAAAATGAGAAGGCGGCGGATGCAATCCGTTTCTTTTATACAGAGAAAGGATGATTGGAAATATGCGGACTTCCGAACAGATGCGCAGCACGAAGGAAACGCGCGTGACTGTGCGCCTCAATCTGGACGGCGGCGACGTTGCAATCAATACGGGCGTCGGCTTTTTTGACCACATGCTGGAGGCCTTCGCCGTGCACGGCGGCTTGGGGCTTGAGGTGGCCGTTAAAGGCGACCTGGAGGTGGATTGCCACCACACGATTGAGGATGCGGGCATCGTGCTGGGCAGGGCCTTTTGTGAGGCGCTCGGTGATAAGAGCGGCATTGCGCGCTACGGCAGCTTTCTTCTGCCGATGGATGAAACGCTCGCCTCTGCGGCGGTGGACGTTAGCGGGCGGCCCTATCTGGTGTTCAACGCGGTATTCCCGGAGGAGCGCGTCGGCGGGTTCGACACCTGCATGTGCGGCGAATTCTTCCGCGCGTTTGCCATGAACGCCGGGGTCACGCTGCACCTGAACGTGCCCTACGGCGGCAATTCCCATCACCAGATCGAGGCGCTGTTTAAAGCGGCGGCACACGCGCTGCGCCAGGCGGTTACACAAACGGGGAAAGGGACGCTGTCCACCAAGGGGACGCTGGAATAGACAGACTTTAGAAATCGGATAACCAGCCGTCAGAACGGGATCAGGAACGTCTGATATCTGATGTTTGAACGCTGAAATCTATAAAAGGGGTTTTGTTATGCTGATTTTTCCCGCGATCGATATTAAAAACGGGACCTGCGTGCGGCTGTATCAGGGTGAGATGTCCACCGCTGAGCAGGTGGCAAACAGTGCGCTGGAAGCCGCAGGGGCTTTCAAGGCTGCGGGCGCTTCCTGGGTCCACATGGTTGATCTCGACGGCGCGGTAGAGGGTGTGCGCAAAAACACCGGGATCTTTCTGGAGGTCGTGCAGGAAAGCGGGCTGAAAGTGGAGGTTGGCGGGGGCATCCGCACCATGGCGGATATCGCTTTTTATCTCGAAAACGGGATTTCCCGCGTGATCCTCGGCTCCATTGCCCTGCGGGACGCATTGCTTGTCCGCCAGGCCGTGGCGGAATTCGGCGGCCAGATTGCTGTGGGCATCGACGCGCGCGACGGCATGGTGGCCGCCGAGGGCTGGGTGGAAACGAGCGCGGTCAGCGATGTGGAGCTTGCAAAGCGCATGGAGGATGCAGGCGTGCAATGCCTGATCTGCACGGATATCGCGCGCGACGGGATGCTCTCCGGGCCGAATCTCGGGCAGCTTACCCGCATCCAGCGGGCGGTGAAATGCGATATCGTCGCAAGCGGCGGCGTGACAAATCTCAGCGATATTGCCGCCCTGCGGGATTGCGGGCTGTACGGCGCGATCTGCGGACGCTCGATTTATAAAGGAACGCTTTCCCTGCGCGAGGCGATTCAGATTGCAGATATCAGATGACAGCGTTTAGCTATTTGCCTGTCGTCTGATATCTGTTTCGGAAGGAGACATTTTTGTGGATTTATCAAAATATTTTGTAAAAGCGGAGCTCATTCCGGCAATCATCGTCGAAGAGGGCACGAATGAGGTGCTCATGCTCGCTTATATGAACTTGGAATCTCTTGCCAAAACGATGGAAACAGGGTATACTTGGTTTTACAGCCGTTCGCGCCAAAAGCTTTGGAACAAGGGCGAAACCTCCGGTCATACCCAGAAGGTTCTCTCCATCTGTTCGGACTGCGACGATGATACGCTGCTCATCACCGTGCGTCAGACGGGCCCCGCCTGCCACACGGGCAGCCACAGCTGTTTTTATCAAACCATATGGGAGGAAATCTAACCCATGCAGGATGTTTTTCAGGAATTATATAATGTGATCCTTGACCGCAGGGAAAACCCGCAGGAGGGCTCCTATACCTGCTATCTTTTTGAAAAGGGCACGGATAAAATTTTAAAAAAGGTGGCGGAGGAATCGGGCGAGACGATTATCGCAGCCAAAAACGGCGTGAAAGAAGATACCGTTGCAGAGATCGGCGACCTGCTCTTTCACCTGCTGGTGTTGATGGCAAACGAGGGCATCGATGTTTCCGATGTGACGGCAGAGCTTGCTCGCCGCCGTCAGAAATCCGGCAACCTCAAGCAGTTTCATCAGGTGGATAAAAACACCTAATTAGCCATCGTATCCAGATTGATTTATCCCTTGCTGCGAGGTGTGTTGCATGGCTCAGTCAAAGGGGATCTTCAAACCGCGCGAGTGGTACAGGCTCGATAATGCGGCCAAAATTTTTCCAGGGCAGAATACCCAAAAGTGGTCCAATATTTTTCGCCTCTCTGTCGTGCTGCGGGAGAAAGTGGACCCCGCAGTGTTGGAGCAGGCTGTTATTATGACGCTCCCGCGTTTTCCCTGTTTCAATGTCAGGATGCGCAGGGGCTTCTTTTGGCATTATCTAGAAAAAAATGATCGTCTGGCTCCACCGATCCAGCCGGATATCCAAAACCCCTGCCACCGTGTGAATTGGCGGGAGAATAACCGTTTTTTATTTCGCGTTTATTACCATGAAAAACGAATTTCCATCGATTTTTACCATGCGCTCAGCGATGCTTACGGCGCCTCCCGCCTGCTGAGCACGATTGCGGCTCAATATTTGCGGCTGATGGGGCATGAAATTCCGCCGGGTGAAGGGGTGCTTGATCTCAACGAGCGGCCCACGCAGGATGAGGTCAGCGATCCCTTTCAGCGCTTCGCCTCCTCAAAGGCCGCACCGCGCCACAAGGTGAATAAATTTGCCTACCACGCAAAGGGTACACGCATGCCTGCGCACATGGTCAATATCACCACCGGCTATATGCCCGTTGACGCATTGAAAAACAAGGCGAAGGAATATGGTGTGACGATTACGGAGTTTATAGCGGCGCTATTGTTAGATGTGCATTACCGCAAACAGCTCGAAGAGCACCGGGGGCGCGGAAAGCTGAAGGATGTAAGCGTCCAAATTCCTGTCAATTTGCGCAACTCCTTTCCCACAAAAACACTGCGCAATTTTTCGCTTTGCTATTCCGTACGCATTGATCCCAACATGGGAGAGTATACGTTTGCGGAAATCGTTCGGCAGGTTTCCCTCTACCTGCGCTATATCAACAATTCGAAAGAGCTTAACGCCATGATGTCGAGCAATCTCAAGCTCGAGTCGAATCCGTTTATGCGCTTTCTGCCGCTGCCCATTAAAGATTTTTTTATTGGCTTATCGTTTTTGATCACAGGCGAAAAGGCGACCAGCGTGCTGATTTCCAATCTCGGTATCGTGCGTGTGCCAAAGGAGATGGAGGCGTATATCGACCGTTTTGTGCTCATGACTGGGCCCGGCAGACGTAGCGGCTCGCGCTGCGCGGCGGTCAGCTTCCAAAATACGTTTGCGCTGACCTTTGCCAATATCTATCAGGAAAGTGATATTGAGCGGGAATTTTTCACTCGGCTTGTGAAAATGGGCATCCATGTGAAGATCGAAAGCAACCGGGAGCAGATGGAGTAATTTTCATTTTGGGCCGTTGTATGCGGCATCTGGAGGTGCTTATGACTTGTCCTATTGTGTCAATTGCGGCGTGGAGCTAGACGACAGCGCGAAAAAATGCGCACTGTGCGGCGCGCCGGTGCTCAACCCTTATCTCGACGAGCCGGAAGAGGCTCTTCCCCCGCCGTATCCGGATCGGTTGGCACTCCCGGAAGGGACGAACCGGCGGTATATTGCCTTCCTCGTTTCTATGGTGCTGCTTATTCCAAACCTGATTTGTGGCGTGGCAAACCTGCTGATCCTTGACAGCGGCGTCTGGTCGGCCTACATCGTATCCTCCAGCCTTTTGTTTTGGGTGTTTTTCATTGTTCCATTTTTGATGGAAAAACCGCGGCCGCTCGTGTTGTGGCTGTTGGATACGCTTGCGGGCACGCTGTATACCTGGCTTTATTACGTGGTCGGCTGGGGGCCGCGGGGCTGGTTTTTGCATTTGGGGCTTCCGCTGATTTTGGGGCTTTCCGTCATCTCGCTTTTTATGATTTCATGGCTCGGGCGCAAACGGCGCGACTGGCCGCATGTTTCTATCGCTGTGCTGGCAGAGATTACGCTATACGCCGTTTATGCCGATGTGTTGTTTAGCCTGTATCAGCACACGGGCAGGCCGCTGCAATATTCGCTGGTGATTGCGGTGTGCTGCCTTGCACTGATGGCGTTTTTTATCGCCGTAGCGCGCAATAAGCGCCTTCGTGCCTGGCTTTCTCGAAAGTTTTTTTATTGATGGATCAAATAAAAATAAAGGATGGTTTTGCACATGAAAGCAAAAACAATAGCGGCCCTTGCGGCATTGACGGCAGGTGCGGGCGCAGCTGCCGGAGGCGCGTATTTGAAACGTAAGAATATTTGCCCGCTGTGTGTGGCAAAGAAGCTCATTGCGCAGACGCAATTGCATGTGACCGCGACAAAGCATTATGACAACGGCGTGGCGTTGACTCCGCCCATGGGCTGGTCAAGCTGGAACACCTTCCGGCAGAAGATCGACGAGCAGATCATTCGGGAGACGGCCGCTGCCATGAAGTCCTCCGGTCTGGTTGAAATGGGGTATCAGTATCTCAACCTGGACGACTGCTGGCAGTCCTCCATTCGAGATGAAGAGGGGAGGCTTCAGGGCGATCTCACAAATTTTCCGAGCGGAATCAAAAAGCTGGTGGAGGATGTAAATGCCCAGGGCATGAAGCTTGGGCTCTACACCTCCAACGGCACGCTGACTTGCGAGGATCTGCCCGCTTCGCTCGGCCATGAGGAGACGGACGCGCGCACGCTCGCGGAGTGGGGTGTGGAATATTTTAAATACGATTTCTGCCACAATGTGCAGATTCCGACGAAAGCGCCCTGCATTGATCAAATTTTCATCGGCAAGGCAGGCGAGCGGGATGCGTTTGCGCTCCAGGCGGAGGATGCGCTGCTGGAGGGCCGCGCCTGCGTGATTGAGGATAGCGCGCTCGACAGCGGCAAATACGTTGCCGGCCTGGATGCCAATCAAGGCGCAATCACCTTCCAGAATGTCACGGTGGATCAGGCGGGCGAATATGTGCTGACCATCGGCCTGCGCAAAAAGGATAATACCGCAAAATTCTGCATGGTTACAGTCAACGGGGTGGATCAATACCATGTGGATGTTCCTCCCACAAAATCCTGGAGTGCAACTGGGCGCATCCAGGTGCGTGTGCAGCTCAAGGCGGGTGGGAACACAGTGAAAATTCATAACCCCGTTGCTTCTCGCTTTGACAGTGCTGCCCTGCAATATCAGAACATGGGCGTTCAGCTCAAAAAGGCAACCAAAGAATATGCGAAACGCACCGGTCAGCCAGAAAAGCCAATCGTCTATTCCATTTGTGAATGGGGCTGGAATAAGCCCTATCAATGGGGCCGCGAAGCGGGCAACCTCTGGCGCACCACGCCGGATATCCAGGCCAATTGGGTTTCGATGCTGGGCATCTATGAGCGTAACGTCCGGCTCTATGCCCATGCGGGCCCCGGCGGATGGAATGATCCTGATATGCTAGAGGTCGGCAACGGGAGCCTGACCTTTGAGGAGAACAAGAGCCACTTTACCCTTTGGTGCATGATGGCCGCGCCGCTGATTCTCGGAAACGATATCCGCAAATTCATCAAAGCGGACGGCACTGTGGATGAGGAGAATAAAACGCTCTCCATCCTAAAAAACCGCGAGGTGATCGCCATTGATCAGGATCCGCTGGGCGTGCAGTGCCGCCGTGTGCGCAAGGATGGACTGGTGGATATTCTTGTAAAACCTTTGGAAAACCGTGAGCTGGCAGTCTGCTTCTTCAACAAGGGACCGTCGGAAAAGCAGGTAGAGGTGAGCTTGCGCGCGTTGGCAAACGAGGGCTTCGTCGACCTGCCGTATGCGGATGGTTATGAGGTGAAGGAGCTCTGGACAGGGCACGAGGCGCAGGTGCAGGATGCGCTGTCAGGTTATGTGCCGAAGCATGGGGTGAAGCTGTTCCGTGTGAAGGCGGCGGAGTAAAGCAAAAACTGATATCTGACAAAAAATCGGGCAGCCATCCTAAAATGGATCGACCTGCCCGATTTTTGTGCTAGTATTTCATTGTGGCGCTACCGGCAACGGCAGGCGGTTTACTCCGGCGGATTCACGACCGCCAGCCCCCAAAAGGGGGTGATGCTGATGATGCAGCATTTTGCATTGCAATACGTTACATATGAAAATCTTTTTGGTTTTTCGCTTGGAATGATTGGCGTGGCAGGGCTTGTTCTGGCGTTTTTCAGCCTAAAAAGAAAGCAGCCGCCCAACCCTTACAAAGTTAGCGGCTCTTTCTCAAACGCTTGTGGGATGGGGGCGAACCGTCTAAGCGGTAGCGCCGCCACATCCTTTTATCCTTCCTGTTTCCATTTGTCAACAGAACCCCATAGACAAAAGGGGAGCCGCATTGCTGCGCGGCTCCCTGCTGCTTTTTACTGGATTTCAATTTTCTTAACTTCGGGTTTGATTTCCGGCGCTTTCGGCAGCTCCAAGGTCAGCACGCCGTTTTCATAGCCGGCCTTGATTGCGTCCACATCGATGCCGGATACGTCAAACCGGCGTTCATACGCGCCGTAGTAACGCTCTTGGCGGACAAAGGCTTTCTTTTCATCCTTGTTCTCTTTTTCCTCTTTGTGCTCGGCGCGGATGGTAAGGTAATTGTCGTCAAGGTCGATATGAATATCTTCTTTGGCAAAGCCCGGCAACTCGGCTTCCAGCACATAATGGTCGCCTTTATCCTGAATATCAGTACGGAAGCTCGCAAGTGAGCGGTTCATACCCTTGAAGAACTCTTTTTCAAAATTGTCAAAGGAATCCAGCAAACTTCTTTCATAACCAAAAGGCATCAGATCAAACATAAAACATACCTCCTAAAAAATTTTCATTTGATTGTGCGTTTTGCTCAGAAGAGACTTAATTGTTTAAAACATGGCGACCGTCTTCCTTCGTTAGTTTTGTATTGTCTCTTGTTCCGCTTGGAACAGTTTTTATTGTACCCGGGGATTGTTAAAAAAGAATACATGAGGTGTGAACGAACTGTAAATATTAGCACTCTATTATTAAGAGTGCTAATTTTGCGCTTCGTTTGATCTATTTATGTAAAGCTGAATATGTAAACGATACGATTTTCAAGCCGCAAATATGATAGGTTCCGCGGTCAATTGAAAGCATACAATAGCGGCTCCTTTTTCCCCGACGTCCTTCCAAGCTTTTCTCTTGACAGAATTCCAAAATCCTCCTACTATTGATGGTAAGCAGAGAAAATTGATTGCCTATATATCGGCACAAGGAGAGGGCTCCATGATTGACTACGCTGATTTTTTTCCTTTTTGGAGGGATTTGGATGGCCCGCAGCGCGACACCCTGCGCAATGCGATTACCCTGCGCCATGTTTCCAAGGGGGCTGTCTTGCACAACGGCTCGGAGGATTGCGTGGGCCTATTTCTTGTGTTGAAGGGCCAGCTGCGCGCCTATATCGTCTCCGACGAAGGTCGGGAGATCACGCTTTACCGCCTGCTGGAGCGCGATATGTGCCTGTTTTCCGCCGCCTGCATGATGAACAGCATCCAGTTTGATATCACGATTTCCGCCGAGCGGGAGAGCGAGGTGCTGCACATCCCCACAAAGGCGTATCAGGCGCTGATGCTGCAATCCGCCCCGGTGGCGAATTATACGAACGAATTGATGGCCTCGCGCTTTACCGATGTGATGTGGCTGCTCGACCAGATTCTCTATAAACGGTTGGACGCGCGTTTGGCTGCTTTCCTCCTGGAAGAGAGCGGGCTGGATGATACGAAGGAGCTTCGGCTCACGCATGAGGTGATCGCGCATCACCTCGGCAGCGCGCGGGAGGTTGTCACACGCATGCTCAAATATTTTCAGGCGGAAGGCGTGGTTGCACTCTCGCGCGGGGGCGTTGCGATCTTAGATGAGCGGAAGCTTGCTCATCTGGCGAAGGGGAGCTTGCGCTGACCAATTTGATCCAAACCCAAAGAATTGTGATATTATCACGGAAACTACAAGCATTTTGGCATATCCTATGAATGTAAACGGGCGAAGCAATATCGTCCGAGGCGAAAGGAGTTTTCAAAATGTCTGTTTTTACTGTTACACAGGATAATTTTGAGCGCGAGGTTCTCGCAGCCGAGAAGCCCGTGCTGGTTGATTTCTGGGCGCCCTGGTGCGGCCCGTGCCGCATGCTCTCGCCGGTCGTCGACGAGCTGGCCGAGGAACACAGCGGCGAAGTGTATGTCGGCAAGGTCAATATCGACGAGGAGCCGGAGCTTGCAACCCGCTTCGGCGTGATGAGCATCCCCACAGTTATACTGTTTAAAGGCGGGGTTCCGGTTTCCACCTCTGTCGGGGTTAAGCCAAAGCATGCGCTGGAAGCTATGCTGAAATAAAGCGAGGGAAAGGGGCTGCTGATGCGGCCCCTTCTTGTTATCTTACTGGAACGGGAATCGAGAAAGAAGGGATTGTTAATGAAGGTAGTTATTATTGGCGGCGTCGCGGGCGGCGCGACGGCTGCGGCAAGGCTGCGCCGCCTAGATGAGCAGGCAGAAATCATTATACTGGAGCGCAGCGGCTACATCTCCTATGCCAACTGCGGCCTGCCCTACTACATTGGCGGGGAGATCACAGACAGGGAGGCGCTCACCCTGCAAACGCCCGCAAGCTTTTGGGCGCGCTTCCGCATTGAGGTACGGGTGCACAACGAAGTTACGGCGATTCACCCGGAGCGGAAAAACGTTACCGTGCGTCGCCTTGACGATGGCGTTGTGTATGAAGAAGCGTATGATAAGCTGATCCTCTCGCCGGGCGCAAAGCCTGTGCGCCCAGCGCTGCCCGGCATAAACGACAGCCGAATTTTTACGCTGCGCAATGTAGAGGATACCTTTGCTATTCACGCCTTTATCGAGCAGAACGCGCCGCGCCGCGCGGTTGTGGCGGGAGGCGGCTTTATTGGCCTTGAGATGGCGGAGAACCTGACCCAGCAGGGGATCGAGACGACTATCGTCGAGCGCATGGAGCAGGTGATGGCCCCGCTTGATTCTGATATGGCGTGTAGCGTTCATGCCTACCTGCGCGAGAAGGGCGTCAATCTTCGCTTGGGTGAGACAGTCGCTGGTTTTACCTCGAACGAAGCAGGGCTGCGCGTCAGGCTGGAAAGCGGCGATTCCGTATCCGCCGATTTTGTGATCTTGGCGCTCGGCGTTGCGCCGGATACCGCTCTGGCGAGGGCGGCCGGGCTCGCGCTCGGGGTCAGGGGCTCCATTGCCGTCAACGACCGGATGCAGACCTCAGACCAGGATATTTACGCGGTGGGGGACGCGGTGGAAAGCGTGCACTTCGTCTCTGGGGAGAAAACGCTTGCCGCGCTTGCCGGGCCCGCCAATAAGCAGGGGCGTATCGCGGCAGATCAAATCTGCGGGCGAGAGAGCCGCTACCATGGCGTGCAGGGCTCTTCGGTTTTGAAGCTTTTCGATATGACTGTGGCGGCAACCGGCCTTAACGAGGCGGCAGCGCGCGCTGCGGGGATTGCGTTTGACAAAACGGTTACCTTTTCCGCCTCGCATGCAACGTATTATCCCGGCGCGACCAATATGACGGTGAAAACGCTCTTTTCCCCGGAAACGGGCAGGCTGCTCGGCGCGCAGATCGTGGGCTTTGAAGGGGTGGATAAGCGCATCGACGTGCTGGCCGCCGCCGTGCGGATGGGGATGACCGGCGAAGCGCTCACAGAGCTGGAGCTTTCCTATGCCCCGCCGTATTCCTCCGCGAAGGATCCGGTCAATATGGCTGGGTATGTGATCGAAAATGTCCGTTCCGGCCTTGTGCGGCAATACCATTGGCACGATGTTGAGGCCCTGCCGCGCGACGGCAGCGTCATCCTGCTCGATACGCGCACCCCGGCGGAGTACGGAAGAGGGCATATCGAGGGGGCGGTCAACCTCCCGCTGGATGAATTGCGCGAACGGCTGCCTGAGCTGGAACGCGGTAAACCAATCTATGTGAATTGCCACAGCGGGCTGCGCAGCTATCTTGCCTGCCGGATTCTCATGCAAAACGGCTTTGAATGCTACAACCTCTCCGGCGGCTACCGGTTCTACCAGATCGTCATGCATGAGCGGGAGGACCATCGCCCGGCGTACCCTTGCGGCCTTCCCATAAAATAATAGACGATTGTTGATTTTGTAACTTCGTCACGGCATTTTTTCCTGATGGCATATTCTTTAGACACAGCGGGAAATCAAAATAAAAGGTGGATCACGGTTTAAAAATAATGATTTCAAGCTGGAAATTTTGCCCCTACTCATTTAAAGAACGAGAATTTGACGAAACCTGGGCAAAACGTTCCGCCTTGCAGAGACGGGAACGAAACACGTAAGCGCCCCAAAAAGGGGCTGTTGCAAACGGTAGCTTTTCGCCGTTCGCAACAGCCCTGTTTTTCTTTCAAGCGCGCAGCGAGGTCAGTATGAGATCGCCCTGCATGACCTCCAGCATCATCTGGGCGTAGAGACGGAAGCCTTCGGAAAAATATTCGCAGCAGGAGTGCTCGCATAGCTTCTGGTTGGCCTGTGCAAAGGCTACAAACAATTCCTTTTCTTTTCCGTTGAGCGATTGCTCCAATTGCAGGGCGAAATCATAGTAAGCGGCCTGGTCTTTTTCGGTGTCCGAACCGGGGATGGGTGGTTTTTCACTGGGGCATAAGTTTCCGTAATAGAGCGCTTCCAGAATGCTTTGCATAATAATGATCTCCTTTCAATCGCCGCAATGCTTGAAAGGGTTTGCAGCATATGGTATGATGTTTATGCTGCAAAATGCCTTTGGCATTGGCGGTACTGGAAGTGGCTGTGTCTTTGACGGGATGTGAGCCGCTTCCTTTCATTTTTTCAAGAGATAGGTACTTGAAAAAGGAAAGCACGTCTTTATGTGCTTTCGTCTTCGAGGCGACCGTACCGGGGGGAAGCGGCATATCCTTTTGCTCTGGGTGCTGCTTCTCCATGCTCGATTATACGTCTTCCAACAGTTTCAAAATTGCGCGGCGGACTGCTTCTGCTTGATTGATATTGTGTTTTTTACAGTATTGATCAAGTATTTTTTTGTGTCGATATCGATTCGAGCAGTCACGCGGCTGATTTTGGGACTGTCGGTCGGACACCCCATTTTGGCAGCCAATTTTTCACCTCCTACTTTTGGCTAACAAAATTACAACACTTATGTTAGCCAAAAGTTAAGCGCTTGAATCGTTTTTTTGAGCGGTGTGGCTGGGAGGTATGATTCAGAAGGAAGCAGAGTGCCTAGTTTCGCTGACGCGACTGCATTTTGAGGGTAGTTTTGAATCAAGGATGTGGAGGAATGCGCTCATGCCGCGCGGTATATATCCCTGCGCGGCCTGATCCCCATCCCTCTCCCAAGCTCAAAACGCGGGAAAGCATGTTTCGATTCCGAAAACGTTTGCGTTTTTTCTTGACACAAATGCGGCGGCCTCCTATACTGAAAGTATCGATTTCAAACGGGAGGCATCCATATGGCAGAACAGACCCCATTGACCCTGACGGTCGTTTCCGATATCCATTATTATTCCAAAAAGACCGGCACTTCCGGCAAAGCGTACGAGGCGGCCAACGCCAAAAGTCAGAAGCTGCTCGCGGAGTGCCCCGAGGTGCTGGAGGCCGCCTTCCGCCAGATCGCCAAGGATGACAGGAGCGACATTGTGCTCGTCTCCGGCGATACCACCAACAACGGCGAGGTGGAGAGCCATCGGGAATGCATTGCCCTACTGAATACGCTGAAGGAGGCCGGCAAACGCGTCTATGTGATCACCGCGACGCACGATTATCAGGATTCCGGCGAGACGGACGGCTATGTGGGCGACGAAAAGGTCAAGGCGCCCGCCTTGCATAGGGAAGAGCTATGGGAGCTGTACCGCCCCTTTGGGCCGGACGAGGCGATCGCCGTGCACCGGGAGAGCATGAGCTACATTGTCCAACTGGCGGAGGGGTATCGGCTTTTTGCGCTGAATGACGATTCTAACGGAGCAGGGAAGAGCGGTTTCTCTGAGGAATGCTTCGCCTGGATTGCCGAGCAGGCGCGCAAGGCAAGGGAGGAGGGGCAGTTTATCATCGCCATGACGCATCACCCCATGCTGTCCCCTTCGCCGTTTTATTCAATCATCGGGGCGGGGGATATGATGGGCGGCCATGAAAAGCGCGTGCAGCAGTGCGCGGATCTTGGCATCCAGTTCATGCTGACCGGGCATTCGCATATTCAGGATGTCTCCTATGCCATCAGCGAGGCGGGAAATATTTTTTATGATCTGAGCACTCCCGCCCTCTGCGGGTATCCCGGCACGATCCGGATGCTCACGCTTGACCCGGCGGTAGGGGAGGTCCGGCTATCCTCCGACTTCATTACCGAACCCGTAGCGCTCAATTTTGGGGGGCGTACCTTACAGGAGCATTTTGAAACGCAGTTTATCGGCATGATCCGCGATGTGATTCTTGCCGCGGGATCGGATATCAATCGATTTGCCGATATGGCCACGGCCTTCAGCGTGAAAAAGAAGCTCAGCTACAGGATCGGATGGCTGATCAAAGGCCCGGCCAAGTTTCTCGCCAACCTGAAGATCGGTACGGTGGGGAACTGGACGCGGGCGGAAACAGGCCTCTCCAAGGCGGATTACGCTTCGATCAAGGAGGAAAAGGCGCTTGATTTCATCATCTCTCTCGTGCTTGGCCTCTATGGCGGAGACGCCCCCTACACGCCCGATACGCCATACTATAAAATCACCTGCGGGATGCTGAATATCATTGATTCCATTCTCCGGGCGTTACATATCAACCTTGGCAAGCTGGTCAAGGGGGCGAACAGTGTGCGTTCCCTAGTGGAGCCGCTGCTTTATAACGCCGGCGTCTGCGACGAAAAAGCAGTGCTGCCCATCTATCCGGTTGCTGATGCAGGCGATCCGGAGGCGGTCGCGCTGCGGGAGGCGGCAAAAAAGGCGCGCCCGCTTCCGCTGCCGGAGCAATATCCGGATACAATACGGCCGAGCCGCAAAGGGGTTCCAGCCGTGCTGCTTGCCGCGCTTTGCCTTGTGCTTTTACTTCCATTTTTGATCGTCTTGCTGCCGGCTGGCTTTTTAGTCAATCAGCTTCGGTTTGCCAAGAAAGCGAAGGAATAACTGCTTTGACCAGAAAGGCACTATGGGCGCATGGGAATTCAAGCATTTTTCGTAATGCCAGTGAATAGGGGGATAACGCCGCCAAAGGTTTCCAGGCGCACACTGACTGTGTTCTCGGGCTCAGCTTGCGCCGGCCTGTGGCCTTGTCATCCTGCAACGATAGCCCGTTAGTTGAAAACAGCTGCTGCTCCTGTCCACTAATTTATGGAGGGTAAATACCGAATTTTTAAAGAACCTGTTATAAAATGCTCTGCATTTTATAACAGGTTCTTTTAGTCTTATTTAATGTAACGAATTATCACATAATTAGTTTTCAATTCGAAAATATGATGCAAAGTGAAACATCACTTCTGTAAGGATTGACAAAAAAGATCGAGATCATATAAAGTATAAGAGGTATTTTCAACAATTTATGAGGGGGAATCAAGAAGGTATGAATATCAAAGACACAGCGATTGGCGCTGTGAAGGAGGTCACATCCCACTGGAGCAAGCCGGGCAAGGGAAATTTTGTATCCTATAAAGAGGTGCTTAACCTTGGCCTCGGCGGGATGGGCCAGCAGTTCGTCATGATTATGACCGGGTATCTGAGCCTGTCCGCGGGCAACACGCTGCTCGGCTCCACGCTCGGCCTGCGCCCGATGCACCTGCAATATATGGCGATGGTGCAAACGGTGCTGGGCATTTTTTTCTGCATTTTGCGCGGCAAAATTGTGGATAACACCCGCACCCGCTACGGGCGTTTCCGCCCCTATATCGCCCTGATGGGCTTCCCGATTGTGTTGCTCACCGCAATTTTTATCTTTTTGCCGTTTGAAACGATGGGGTATACCAGCAGGCTGATTGCTTCCTTTGCCTTTGCAATCACGGTCAGCATGGTCTTGCCCATGTTTACAGATACCTACAGTGAGCTGCAAACCGTGATCACACCGAATTCAGAAGAGCGCACAAAGGTGCTGGCGATCAACTCCTTGATCTATTCGTTTGCGCCCACGGTAGCGTATTTTATCATTCCCCTGCTCTCTCAGCTAACGGGTGGTTATACGGATATCCGGACGTATCGCTACATCATCGTCCCCATGGCGGTGCTGGGCGTCAGCCTGAATCTCTTTACCGCTTTTGGCTGCAAGGAGCGCGTCGTCACATCGCAGAGCTATGTGCAGAAGGTCGGCGTGCTCGAAGGCGTGAAGGAGATTTATAAGAACAAACACTGGTGGCTGCGCACCGTGGCCGGCTGGATCGGCTTTCTGGAGAGCGCCTGCGGCGTGATCTTTGGTTGGGTTTATATTTACGGTACGCAGGATATGACGACTTACGCATTTTTGACCACTGTGCTCGGCAGTGCCTCCGGTATTGCCATGGTCATCACACCGTTTCTGATGAAAAAACTCGGCAACCGGACGCTGCTTCTGGTACATAACGGATTGAATGTTTTATTTGTCACCATGATGACGTTCACCTTCCGGATTCCGTTGCTCTTTTTCATCTTTCTGTATTTAAATTCGCTTGTCAATGCCCTTTCTATTGTGTACAATCAGGCGATGCATTCTGAGGTGAAGGATTACCAGCAGTATATCAGCGGCAAGCGCATGGATTTTATGTTTGGCGTCGCGGGCCTAATTGGCACGCCGGTTACAATGCTGACAGGCCTTGCGATTCCCTATGTTTATGAATGCATGGGGCTGACGACGAATTACGATATCCTTTATGATCCGAATGTGCGCAATACGATGTTTTACATCCTCTGCCTGCTCTCCATTGTTGGCGCGATCATGAATTTGATTCCCTTCTCGTTTTATAGCTTATCGCGTGAGAAACATCGCAATATCATCAAGGTGTTGCGCTACCGCGCCCTGTTTGATGATTATGAAAACGATTGCCTGAACGCGGAGGAGATTGTAATTGCGATTGACGGCATTCGGGAGGGCTATGATATTCTCAATGCGCCGGCGCCTGATTTAAAAGCGCTGAAGGCGAAGGTCAAAGAAGCCAAAGCACTGCCTGTGGAAAAGCCGGAGATAGCAACGGCCACACGCAAGGAGGCAAAGGCTGCGCGCAGGATGGCAAAAACAAAGCACAAGGAAGCCGTCCGGGCGGCGCGCGCAAGCGTGCAGGCGGGGAAAAAGCTGATGGAGCAGAAAAGAGCCGTGCCGATCTTGATCGATGAACTGACGAAGTTCCAAAAGCCGGAAAATATTCGCCGGGTAGAGCGCGCGAAGGATCTTGTTGCAATCGGCCTGACACAGTTGAGCGGAATTCATTCTACCGTCTTAGAGGAGGCCAAAATGCTGCCCGCCGTAACCAAAGAGGAAAAAACGATACGCACTTATGAAATGAAGCGCGCAAAGGCCATGCTGAAGATGGCGAAAAAAATCCGCAAAAATTATCCCAATGGTATCTGCGAGCCTAATCCGGCAACGTTGAATGCTGCACTTGATATGCCCTACACAACGAAGGAAGAGAGCCGCGCCCGAGCCAAGGCTTTGAAGGCGGCGGAAAAAGAGCTCCAGCTCTTCCATACAACGGTGAAGCCCTATCAGGACGCGCAGAAGCTTGTGCGCGACGAGCGGGTGAGCCGCACGATCTATCCGGAGATTGAAAAGATGTATGACGGCGCGCGCGCCGAACTGGAGCAAATGGAACAAGAAGCGCAGAAGGAAACGGCGGTAGCCGGGAGGGGGAAATAACGATGAAGAAAACAGCGATTAGGGCTCTTTCTCTGCTATTTGCCGCCTCGCTGCTAACCGCAGGCCTGACGGGCTGCACGCAGGAGTTAGAGGGGGCCGAGCTTACGAAAGCCTACGAAACGGCGGTGCAAAACGCTCTGGCGGAAGATGTTTATTATTGGAAGGAAACAAAGCTGAAAGGGAAAAACACGGAATCCTGCCAGGTCAATGTGTTTGCTGGGCAGGGGAGCAATTATGAGCCTTTGCGGGATGAAAACGGCGCCTATTCGGAATATAAAATTAACCTGCAACAGACTAGCAGTCAGCCCCAAAAGGCGGTTCGGATTTACTGCGGCCTCTCACAGGGCAAGGAGAAAAAGGATGAGGCGAAAAACTATCTTTTTACGCAAACCTTGGAGGAGGGGCAGATCGTCAGCTGCGTCAAGCAGCCGATGACAGCGGCGGAATATTATCAGAGCGAGGCATTTGCACCGTATCTCCTCTCTTCCCGTATCGCAGAGCTGAAAGAGCTGACAGTAGCGGATATGGATTTCAGCATTAAGGACGGGCAGGCAGAGCAAAAGGTAAATGTGACGGAGCTGATTTTTAAACCGACGGATGCATATCTTGCCCGTTATGAGCAAAAATACGGCAAAAAGTCGCTGTTCGAGGGGGCCAAAAAGGTATCCATCGAGATTGCCTATGACAGGATTGCACATATCATTGTTTATGCGGAGGAAAAATTGGACAGCAATTTATCTGTGGAGATCGAACAGTATAAATTCGAAGTGGTTTATCTTGGACCAAAATTTGATGTTCCGGTTTATAATCAAAAGGTCAAGGACGACAGCACGAAAAAGGAATTCGACTGGGTAGATGCTGTATAATCGATGGAAGTTTGGAAGTTTAAATCGTATTAACGCGATGCGGGGGCGCTCTGCAACCAAGCAGAGCGCCCCCGCAATTGTCAGGAGGGATGTGGCCGCATTCACAGCGAAGGGTGTGCTGTTGCGGCGCGTTATTGTTAAAAACGCCTCCAGCAATCCCGCTGGAGGCGTGTCGTATTGGATTCTAATTTGTTTGGAAACGAGCTTAGCTTCCGCTCTTCGCAGTCGTACCGCCGCCTATGCTGCCAATGATATCGCCAATTCCATCCAAAATGTTACCCGCATCCTGTTTCGACTCGTTTTCCTTCGCGTCTACTAAGCCGGAGACGAGTTGGCCGATATTGATTCCCAACGCGTTTGTGTCAATTCCCTGCCCAAGCAGATAGTTGTTAATCTCGCCGAGGTTATCCATGGAAAGAGAGCCTGTAAATCCACCCAGGATTTGAGAAATATCTGCGCTGCTGGGCTTTTTGGTAGTGCCGGCGGGTTTGGTGGTTGAAGAGGAGCCGTAACCCGCGTTAGGGGAAGCGGCGGTGGGCAACCGGTTTGCTGCCTGATATCCACCCAGATAGGAGTTTCCACTGCCTATGTAACTGCCGCCGGAGGAAGATTTCGTGGTTGCCTCCGCAGGCTCCGCCGTGGTGGAGGGAGCTGAAATGCCATCGAAGGTATACTGTTCTACACTGGCCTTCGTGCCAACTGTGGGCATATTGTCCTCTTTCTCCTTCTTGGAACAGCCGAAAAAGGAGGCGGCAAGCGCCAAGGCAAGGAGCAGGGGAATCACCTTCCATCCGTTCTTTTTCATCAAAATGACCATCCTTTCTTTTCACACTGCAATATCCGTCTGGGAGTTCAATCGAGCAGAATGCTGAAACAGCCCTATATCCTGTTCACATCCGCGCCCTGCTCTTCATATTTTTGAATCATCAATTTTGCCGCTTTATAAATATCCCCACAGCCAAGCGTGATGACCAAATCGCCTTTCTGTGCGTGATCAACCACGTATTGCGCAACCTCGTCGAAGGTGTTGAACCAGACGCTGCCGGGGATCTTTTCGGCTAGCTGGGCGGTATAAACGTTGTAGGTGTTGCGCTCGCGCGAGCCCATAATCTCCGTCATAACAACGTGATCCGCCATACTGAGGACCTGTGCAAAATCATCCATCAGCAGATAGGTGCGGGAATAAGTGAAAGGCTGGAACACAGCCCATACCGCATTATACCCCATTTTAAGCGCCGCTTCAAGGGTGACGCGCAGCTCCACAGGATGGTGCGCATAATCATCCGCAATGGTTACGCCATTGCAGACGGCCAGCTTCTCAAACCGGCGGCCCGCGCCGTGAAAGCTTTCCAACCCGGTAATGCACTGCTCAATCGTTGCACCGGCCTGCACGGCGGCGGCAATCGCCGCAAGGGAATTGGGCACATTATGCATCCCAGGCACGTCGAGCCGGACATGGCCGACCATTTTTCCCCGGCAAAGGAGATCATATTCCGGATAAGCACCGCGGTGCACTTGGAGATTGGCCGCGCTGTAATCGTTACCGCCGCCAAGCCCGAAAGTAACCACCTCTTTTTGAGCCAGCAAATCCGCAACCGCTTGACGGGTATTCCTATCATCCCCGTTGATAATCAGCGTTTGGGCCATGGAGGCAAACTGGTGAAAGGAGCGGATAATATTGCCAAGCGTTTTAAAATAGTCAAGGTGATCTTCATCAATATTCAAAATCACAGCAACATCCGGTGAAAGGCTCAAGAAGGTATCTGCAAACTCGCAGGCTTCGCAAACCAACGTATCACTGTGGCCGACGCGGCCGTGGCTGTCGATCAGCGGCAGCCGGCCTCCGATTACGGCGGAGGGGTCGAGCTCCGCCATGATGAGAATTTGCGCGAGCATCGAGGTAACGGTGGTTTTGCCGTGCGTACCGCAAACGCCAATGCAGTTGGAATACATGCGCGTGACTGCGCCGAACAGTTTGGCACGCTCAAAAGTTGGCACGCCCAGCGTTTTTGCGGCACAAAGCTCCGGGTTATCATCGAGCAGGGCGGCGGTGTATACGACCATTTCGGCGTTTCCAATGTTTTCCGCACGGTGCCCCATGGATACCGGTACGCCCAGCGAACGGAGTTTGGTCAGGTTGTCGCTTTCATTGTTATCAGATCCGGTGAGCGTGTAACCCTCCTTCAGGAGAATTTCTGCGAGCGGGCACATCCCCGCTCCGCCGATGCCGATCATATGGATCCGTTTAACCTGTTTCAATAGCTCGTCAATTTCGTACAATGCTGCCACCTCAATTTTCTTTGTTAAAAATCGGCTCTTTACACCCGGCTTCGGGGAAAATACCGATGGATGGTACGCCCTGAAACGTATTTTATTATATTGCATCTTGGCGCGGAAATAAACACTTTTTTTCGATAGTATGCCATTTATTGTGTGTTGGGAAAAACTTCTACCGAATCCGTTTTGAACTGTTTCACGCCGCCTTATGCGCAGCATAGCCAGCGGTACCTTTATTATACAATAGAATCCAGATGATTTGGATAGGAAAAATATTGAAATTAAAAAGGATTATAGAGCTAGAGCATGTGTCGTAGGTTATCCCTGTCATTTGTGCCGGGGCTACGCTTAACAATAGGGCAATGCCGTTTGATACACGATACGGCTCAGTGGCTGTCGCCGGTGATACAACGCTAGAAAGAAGTCCGAGGCATGGGAAGCCCCATGCCTCGATTTGCATTCATGGTGTGTCCGGCTGCCGGTTGAAAGCGAGCTTACTGACCGGGAAGGCCGTTTAGCGGCAATGCTTGTCGAAAGAGGGATTGCACGCATAGAAGTTCTTAGAGTTCATTTTATCGGTTGCAAGTCGAAGTCCCTCTCCAAATCTTTGATAATGGACAATCTCACGCTCACGCAGGAATTTAATCGGATCACGGACGTCCGGATCGTCGACCAGACGCAGAATGTTGTCGTAGGTCGTCCGTGCTTTTTGCTCAGCAGCCAGGTCTTCATGAAGATCTGTAATCATGTCGCCTTTACTCTGCATATAGGCAGCTGTATACGGCACGCCGGCAGCAGAAGCAGGATAAACACCAGCCGTATGGTCGACAAAGTAGGTGTCAAAACCGCTCTTTTTAATTTCATCTTCACTTAAATTACGAGTAAGCTGATGAACAATGGCGCCGATCATTTCAAGGTGCGCCAGTTCTTCTGTACCAATATCCGTCAGCAATCCTTTCAATTCCGCATATGGCATCGAATAGCGCTGTGACAGATAACGCAATGACGCACCAAGCTCACCGTCCCCTGTGCGGATTTTATTGCGCATCAGCTTGCAAAGGGAAGTGGAATCGAATAGAAAGTTTGGATTTTAAAAAGAAAAATTTTACAGTATCAATGGTTTTCTGTATTAAAAAATGTTGTAAATGCTTCTATTTTTGTTGTAGAAAGCAATCAATATTCTTATAAAAAATATTGATTGCAGTTTTTTTCTTGACTTTATTTTAGAAGAGTTCTATAATAACTACAAAGAATAGACTAATTAAATCCTAGAGATTGATTATGAATTGTCGATTTCATACATAGCGAAGGGGAAAAACACATGAGCTATATCGCGCAGGGACTCAACAACTATACGAAAACCTACTCTAATAAGCGGACAGGCTTTTCGGTGGGCTATTATACTGTTTCTCAGGTAAAGGCGCTCTATCCACAGGGGGATTATCAACTGGCCGCCCAGATCGGCGCCGGCGTCAAAAAAAATGCGCCGGATACGCTGGCCTACAATGGAAAAACAGAACCGGCCGCTCCTTACAAGAAAAATCCGCTGCATCGCACGGCTGGCTATATCAGTTGCGGCGAAAAGCAGTTTGTCGCGGTGAAGAAGAACATTGTTTGGCTATGGATTTTGCTGCTGGTTCTTTTGCTGGCGCTGATTTTTGGCATACAGTATGCGGCGAATCATTGGGATGAGATGTTCCCGGATCAGCCTGCGGTTGCTTCTACAGATCCCAAAGGCCAAGTGGATCAAAATATCGTAGAAGGCGATATTACGCTAAGCACCAAGAAAAAAATTGATACCAAGGGGAAAACCATCAAACTGCCGGGCATTACCTCAATGAAATTTAAGGCGGGGCAAACGGAGCAGGAGTTTGTGCTTCGCAATCCGGAAGGGAATCCCTGCTACTTTAAATTCCAGATTATTTTGGATAAAACGGGCGAAATTTTGTATGAATCGAATCTCGTTCCGCCAGGATATGCAATTGCAAAATTTCATTTAAGGCGCGCAATGGATGCAGGCAGCTATAAAGCTACAGTGAAATATTTAACCTATTCATTCGATGCGGAGCAAAACCGGCTGAATAACGCGCAGGTAAAAACAACGATTACAGTGGAATAAACCTATGATTGGCAGGATCACAGGCCAAAAGGAGAAAATTTATGAACGGGGGTCGTTCGGAATGAAACAAAGGATGAAATATAGCAAACGTTGCCTTGCGGTTCTGCTTGCGATACTGATGCTGCTTGCGGCCGCGCAGCCGGTGTCGCTTGTGGCTGCGGCGGCAGGGGATGATCCGGACCCGCAATTTGGCGAGGGCGCGGCACGCGCACGCTATACCACGAGCGGTACGTTGGAGATTTCTTTTCCTGAGGCGCAGGCGATAGCAGGCGGGATTTCTTACTATGCGGATTTTTATGATTTGGATCGGGGCTATCCCCAGCGCGAAACGCCGATCGTCTCTGCGGTGGAATTGAGTGGGGCACGGACAATGGCCGGTGAAAGCGCGTTAATTTTCTCAGAACTTTCTGCTGAGCAGATCAAAGCGTATGGTTTAAATATGTCTCATCGTATTAGCGTTGCAATTACGGCAGTGGATGCAGATGGATGGCGTTCGCAGCCGATCGAAGCCTTGGTCGGGGATTCATTGGATGTTCCGGCAGCGGGAGCGTCTCCAACCGGGTCAGATCGTTATACCTCTGTTTCCCGGTTTGAAGATGCCTATAACGCCGCCAGGGAAGATGGTGGCACCCATGATTCCGGCGCAAAATTTTGGGAGTATAATAACGGCAACGGTACCGCCGCAATGAATATTGACGGCGTGTATGACGGCAATAAGAATGCGTATCAGACGCCAGGCTTTGATAATAGTCAAGCTTTTCGTTTCTACATGAATGGCAATGAGCGTTCGGCAGACAGCTATGAGCGTTTCGATGTTATGTACAACCAAGATCATTATCAGTTTAAGAATGCAGAAGAACTGTGGATCTGGGTGGACACCTCTTATGTTTCGTTTGAAGAGTTTGCGCTTCAGGTTCGGTATATGGATTATACTGGCACGCTTCGCATAGACAGCGGAGATTTTTCAGTAGAAAAGAATTGGATTACGCATGCGTATAGCAAGGATGTTTACAGCACAGTCGGCTATGCAAAGCAAAATCATGAAGCGGTTCCGGTTTATTACCAAAATGCAGACGGGCTATGGGATACGATGTATACCAATACGGATGGTTATTTGGAGGATTTCGGCCATTATCGTGGATTTCTTCGCGTTCCTATTGACAAACTATGGAATGAAGATGCGAGTAGTTCTTATAAACAGTTAACAACAGAGCACCCCTATTCTTATGAAATTTCCGTTTGGGAAGGATGGGGCGGTGTAGCTTTTGAGCATGAAGTTAAGCATATTGCTGCGGATATAGCTTGGTCGTCTCCAGATCGTTCCATCTCTTGGCAGGATAGAGACTTTGGCGGGACGAGTACGGTTTATTTTGAAAAAGCAAAATTTGAAAATACAACAGGATATCGATTAGGGGTTACTCCGATTGAAGATATCGCCTCTGTTGGCTTTACATGGCGTGGTGCCTCTGAGGATAGTATGAACAAGCCGTTTTACATCGATCAGATCGGCTTCAGCGGCAAAAATCTTGAAACAAATGACCCGGGCTCCAGCATTGCTCCCCTACAAACGCTGGATACCTATCATATGGTGCCGAGCGATCAGGAGGCAGTAGAGAAGCTGGTGAATCAACATATCCCGGATGTGGAGGCTGTCAACGTTGCCGATGCAGGGATCATTGAGGATCTGGAGGCGATTTGCGCGGAGCTGAGCGCAACAGTCACCTTGCCGGAAAAGCTGAAACAGGCAAGAGAGCGTCTGAATCAGATTCTGAATGGGCAGGATCCGGTGCTGTATTTACATACGGAGCTGCAAAAAGCTGATGCCGATATTCCAGCGCTATTCGAGCTTTATCAAACCTTTACCTTGGGAGAGCTTCAGCGCTTTGGCCTGAAGGATGAAGCGGATCTGATCCGCCGTTATAATGAAACCGGGCAGAGCGAATGGTATCCCAGCGCTTTGACACAGCTTTATTTCAAAGCCTTTAACGATGTGGAGCAGAACTATACGGTTGGCCAGACTGCCATCCATGAGTATGACGATTACCGCCTGGAACCGAATGGAAAATGGCATTATTTTGACCGTGCCCATCACCTGCTTTGGGAGAACGGGATTTATAAGGGCGCGTGGGAAAACAGCAAGAACCTTGTAGCTTACAGCCGCTCCTCTTATGATTCTGCGGAAACGGGAACGAATAGTACCGATCAGCGTTTCAGCTTGGCGTCCACATCCGTGGGGCAGAATGGTTTTGCAAGCTCCCGTTCCATTGATACAAGCTTCTATCGTGATTCCTTATCTAATGGCGAAACCTATCGCATCTCCCTGACGCATAACGGAGAAAATAAGGATAACTGGGATGCGCTCAGCGGCGTGAATATCGGCCAGGCGACAGATTTCATCTTCTACGCAGATTTTTCTGAAATGAATGATATCCGCAAGATGTGGGTTGCCTTGCGTACGGAAAATGGCAATATTTATTCCCATGATGAAGACGATGGTACACAGTGGGACTATCAAATTCTGGATATGGATGCGGCGATCCCTGCATGGAAAACTGTTCAAACAGATAACGATGGGAACGACGGCTGTATGACAGGCGCCTCGCTGAACGGGTTCCGTGGCTTTATTAAAATACCGCTTTCCCATTTTTGTGAGATTACAAGCAACGGCAATGCCGGCCCTGTGATTTCTGCCAATGCAGTTGTTAAGCAGATCAAGCTATTTTATACCGGCTCTCAGGGCGGCGAGAGTCCTGCGGGTACGACGATGTCGGTGGATATGTTCGGTTTTTCGAGCGGCACGCCAATAAGCGGCTTTGAGCAGCTCCATCCGGAGAGGGAATTGGAGGAGCCACAGCTTCAAAGCTCTGATGTGGAAAGTGCTGTAGCAGCAATTCTTGCCTTGTATGAAGATGTTACGTTGCTCAATGAAACAGAAGCAAAGACGGATTATCTCTTCAGCTATGGCAGAACGGAACAGTCCATCACAGCATATCGCGAGATGTTGGCTCTTTACCATACGCTGACGGTTACAGAAAAGGGAGAGGTGGAGCAAAAGCTCCCGGCCAACATAAAAATGGCGGATATGGAGGCCTTTGTACGCAATTATGATACCTTCGGCGGGGTACAGGGCAACCTGAAAAAATATGTTGATAGCGCCGTTGCACAGCGTGAAACGATTGAAAATGCTTTTCAAAAAACGGCGGTGTCCACTGGCCCTGTGGTTACGTTGCTGGAGGAATATAACGACTACCCGGCGAAATACCAGAATGCAGTTTTAACCTATTGGGCGGATCGTAACCTTTCCGCCGTCTTCCCGAACTTCACTGTGCAAACGGATCAGATTACCACGAACACATCAGCAGATGATCCGCTCATCACGATGCAAATCAATGCGGAGGGCACCGCTTATTCCGGCAGCGCCGCGTTGCCTTTCTATGCTGCTGCGGCTGATCCCTACAATGTGGAGCTTGATATTCCTTCAACCGTCGAGCTTTCTATGGGTGATACGAAAATTACTGTGCCGATTAATGGTCGCAAACTCAATCCCACCGACCCGGGCACGATGAATTTCGAGCTCTCCATTGCCGAATCGAGTGTTGAGAAATCCGGTGTCTATACCGGCTCCTTCAATGTCACGTTGAAGACGCCTGTGGCAGATAAGGGCACGAATCAGGGTAGCAACACAATTTCGGGCGGTGTCCCGAATGCAGAAAGCTACCGCATGGAAACCTACACCGTTTATGTCCAGCTCGTCTGCGACGCTTCCTACACCGTCGTTATCCCGGCGGATGTCGGCGTGGGCTGGGGGAGGACTGATCGAGTGGAGGCCGGTTCGCTGAAGGTCGAAAATCTGTTTATCCCCACAACGGCTTCGGTTGAAGTGGGCGTAACCTCCGAGAATGAGTTCAAGATGATTCATAACAGCTTTGCGCTTCCTTATCGGTATCAAACAGGGGATCTGAAGGATTTCCGTGGAGATACGTTCAATATGAGCACAACTGATCTTGAGAGGGAGCTGTATGTTGAAGTGCCCAATTGGTCCGGTGCTCCCAGCGATCAATATAAAGATACGCTGACCTTCACCGTAACCTATCACGAGCCCTGAGCCTTCGCTCTTTGATTGAAAGGGGAGATATCGCATGAAAAAATGGATTGCTTCTGTGGTGGCTGGCGCGATGCTGGCGGCCGCCTGCATAGGCGGTGCTTCTGCCGCCGTGCTGGAGCAGGATACTCCGTCAGGCTCCGCAGTGGTGCGCACTTCGTGCGAGGTGGAGTATTCTGTGGTGATTCCCGCTGATGTGGAAATTCCCTTCGGTGCGCTGGATACCACGCTCGGCCATGTGTATGCGGATGTGATGAAGCTTGAGGCCGGCATGGGCGTGTATGTGGCTGTCACCTCCCAGGAGGATTACCGCCTGATGGATGCAGCCGGTGCAGAGCGCGGCATTGCCTATGCGCTCGAGGGGGCTGGCGCGATCTGCTTTGACCGCGTGAATGATCCAACCCGCTTCCCGCTGAATGCTCGGATTGCGCAGCAGGAGTGGGATGCCGCCTATGCGGGCGATTATGAGGATACGCTGCTCTTCACCGTCAGCTATGAAGCGCTTGCCTGAGTGGCTTTGGCCAGATCATTGTGAGCTGGCGGCAGGCTCTTGCCGCTTCTCATTGTGATAAAAAGAAACCCCGATTTTTGTGAAAAGGAGAAGATCATTATGAAAAAAGTTCTTGCTCTTGCCCTTGCCCTTTGCATGATGCTGGCCATGGGCACGGTCGCCTTTGCCTACGGCGAAACGATCAACAAGGATACGGTTCCCCAGTCCGGCAGCACGCTGGTGAAGACGGATGCCGATCTCCCAACAGAGCCCGGCGTGCCCGGCGGCGATGAGGAGTGGACGGTCACCATCCCCGCAGAGCTGGTTGTGCCGTGGGATAACGAAGAGGATAGCGCCTCTGAAACGCAGCAGTATACTCTGGACGCTACGCTTGCCGCCACCTCCGATGTGACCGTTACGGTCGCCCCCTTTGGCGAGAAGGCACTCACCATGACCTGCGGGGATGATTCCCTGCTAGCCACCATTGATGGCGATGAGAGCATCAAGGTTTCCGGCAATGATACGGCGAGCGGCGATGTTTTCGCCTCCATCACGGCGGCAGATTTTGACGCTGCGCCGGTTGGCCTTTATCAGGGCGAACTCACCTTCACTGTGGTGTATGATAACCACATTGTTGCTTAATTGCTTCGCTTCATAAGGGTGGATTCTCCGTCTTCGCATTCCCGCCCTATGAAATAAAAGCTCCAAAATTTTAAAACCAAAGGAGAAAACGACAATGAAAAAAGTTATTGCACTTGTACTTGCACTTTGCATGGTTTTTGCAATGAGCGCTGTTGCGTTCGCGGTTGAAGAAACAATCACAAAGGGTGCTGCTGATCAGGAAGGCACTGTTGTCGTCCGGACGGTATTTGATGATGATACTCCCGGCGCATATGATAGCTACACTGTCACAATCCCGGCCGATGTTACTGTTGATTGGGGCGCAGATAGTGCTGCTATTCCTGCGGTGAAGGTTGACTATCAGCTTGCCGCTACTTCTTCTCTGAAGGTAACGGCCGCGTATGAAGATAATGCGGACGACGCGATTACGTCCTCTATGGCTGCTGATGAGTCTGACGTCTACACGAATGGTCAGGCCAGCGTTGAGACCCTTAACGAAGAAGTTGCCATCACTGTTTGGGGCGGCGCTCCTGCTGCAGGCTTGATTGTTGGTACGGTTAACTATACCGTGGTGTACACTGCTGCCTAATCTCAACACCTAACTTATTCGTTTATCTCATTTTCCCTGCCCGGCGCGTACCGGGCAGGGGACACCGGGCGGCCTACGCCGCTCACCCAATCTGAGAGGTGATTCGTTGTGAAAAAAGCGCTGGCGCTCCTGCTCTGCCTGCTGTTGGCCTGCGGCTGCTGCCTACCGGCACTTGCTGCTGATGGGGCCGGGCAGTCGGGAATGACGCTCTCGACGGTCGTACCGGATACGCATACCGTGCAGGTCACTTATAACCGGGGCGGATACGTGATGGTGAACGGTGCATTGTGCGAAGACAGATGCACCCTGACAGTGCCGCGCCATTCCCAGTTGGAGTTGTCTCTCATTACACAAAAGGGCTATCGGGTGGAAAGTGTGCTGGTCAACGGCGTTGATGTTACGGCAAGCGTCGTGAACGGCTCGTATACGATCCCTTCCGTTTCGCGCGATATAGAGATCGCTGTCACATTCCGTGCGCGTTCTGCCGGTGAAGAGGTGTCGGCTGTGGACGTGGCCGGTAAGGTGTATCAGGAGGATGATCTCCTTCCCGGTGCGGAAGTAAACTTGGATTTTGGCACGGTGAAAGCGGTTTCCGGCCAAGATGGCAGCTATTTGCTGGAAAGCTTGGAGGATGGCCGCCATTATGTGGAAATCTTAGTAGACGGTAAAGTGGTTGGCCGCACGCAGTTTGTGCTGCAAGCGGCCGATGTGAACGAAACGGTAGTTGATACCCTGTCAGACGGTACGCAGCGTGTGCAGTATCCAAAGGGGACAGTGAAGGTGTATCTGGACTTTATCGTCAATGCGGATGGAAGTATCACCATTCGCCCGGGTGAAGAGCCCGCGTCACCGCCCGTTACTCCCCCGGATGTACAGCCGGAGATTCCGGATTTGGGCGACTCGCTCCTGATCCTGTTTCTGCTTCTGATGGCGTTTGGGGCAGGCATGGTGGCCTTTGCCTCCCGCCGCAGACGTGAGTATATGTTCTGATCTCATGAAAAAGTTCATTTAGCAAAACCCCGCGGGAGGCAATGCGTTTCCCAGCGGGGTTTTGCGTGTTTTGCAGGGGCCAGTCATATTCCCCCTCCTCTTTCAATAGGTTAAGTATCGAAAGGGGGCGAGGGCTATGGCACGTAAACCAGATGAACATATGGCTCTTCCAGTAACAGAGCAATTTGCGCAGGATGGCGCTCGGTTCGATACGCTTTTGATGGATATGGCAAAGGTGCTCTTTACACAATGGCTGCACGCTGAGGAGCAAAGGAGGGGGACGCGATGAGGCGGAAAAACGGCATGGATCGGAAACATCGTGCCGGGCTGTATCTTCGCCTGTCGAAGGAGGATGAGGCACAGGGGCAATCTGGCAGCATTTCAAATCAGCGGGCAATTTTGGAACGATATGCGCAGGATCAGGGCTGGGAGGTAGCCGGCTGTTATATTGATGATGGTTATTCCGGCCTCCATTTCGACCGGCCCGGCTTTCAGAGGCTGCTCAGCGATATTGAGGCGGGCCTAGTGAACCTAGTGCTCACCAAGGATCTCTCCCGGCTCGGTAGAGATTATATTGATACCGGCTATTATTTGGAGCGGTATTTTCCCAGCAGGCAGGTGAGATATATTGCATTAGCGGATGGAATCGACACCTTCGCTTCTAGCTCTGCGCAGAATGATATGGGGCCCTTTAAATCGGTTATGAACGATTTATATGCAAAGGATATCTCTCAAAAAGTGCGTGCCGTTATGGATACCAAGCGGGAGGCCGGCCAATTTATCGGCGCCTTTGCACCTTATGGTTATCAAAAGGATCCGGAAAACAAAAATCGGCTGTTTGTAGATGGTCCGGCGGCCGAAGTGGTGCGGCGGATTTTTGAGGAATATCTGGCAGGGCAAAGTATGGCGGGGATCGCGCGTCGGCTCAATCAGGAGGGAGTGCTTCCTCCATCGCGTTATAAAGCGGAGATTCAACGGCTGCCCTATCACAATGCGAATGCAGTGCAGGGCGTTTGGCGGGCGGAAACGATCCGGACGATATTGGGTAACCCCACTTATGCGGGCGATCTTGCCCAGGGAAAAAACGAGAAATGGAGCTATAAGCTAAAGGCTTCCCATAAGGTGCCGCGCCAGGAATGGACGGTCGTGCCTGATACCCATGAGGCGATCATTGACAAAGAGGCGTTCCAGATCGTGCAGCAGCTGTTGGAGAGGCGAAGCGGCCACTGCAAAACGAAGGCCCATTCACATTTGCTCTCCGGCCTGGTGTTTTGCGGGGATTGCGGCAGGCCGATGACTTTTTGCAGAAGATCCTCTGGCAGGAGCTTTGTGCTGATCTGCTCTGGCTACTCCCGCTATGGGGAGTGCCAAAGGCATACCACGGATGAAGCGCAGCTGGAGCGCACCGTGTTGGAACGGCTAAATGGTTTTGCAAAGCAAGTTTTGCCTTCAGGCGTGGAAGAGGCCTTGTTGCAATCATGCAGTGGCAGGAATGAGGCGCTTTGGATGCAGGAAAAAACACATGCGCAGGAGCGGTTCAATCAGATCGGCTCTATTTTGCAGGCGCTCTATGAAGACCGTGCCGCACAGCGGTTGGAGGAGAGCGAATTTACTCAGCTGGCGGCAACCTACCGGGAGGAAAAGAGAAAGTTACAAAGCCTTCTGGAGGGTGGCCATTTGCGTGGGGAGGATCGTTTTCTCTTCCTGCGCGCCGCCCACAAACTGCTCTATTTTGAGCAGCCTGACCGTCGGCTGCTATGCCGGATGATCCGGCGCATTACCATTGGGCAGGGCGGGGCAGTATCCATCGACTACTCCTTTCAGGCGCCGGGGTTTCATAACGGGATATAAGGCGGGCATAGGCTCCGGTCCGCCGTATTGACTGATGATGATTTGTGCATATTTTGGGTTTGGGTTTGCAATCTTTACCGGGTATTGCAATTTTTTTTGATAACTCCACATTTAGCAGCCCTCCCTCATGCTGTAGTCCCATGGCCATGGGTTACGCAGCCATTCTGCGCCAGATCCGCATCTCGGCGAGAGCGGGCCGTATTTGCACTCGTATTCCTCAACGAGTGAGGAAACCATATTGGCGTATTGTTTGGCCATAGCGAGCGCCTGCATATCGTTTGGATGGGTATCCAGGTATAGGTGAAGCTCCCAGTGCGCAAACTGAGCGGAGCTCAGGCGCAGGAGCAGTTTTTCTCTTGGCGTCATATGCTGCGGCACCCCGCTTTCCCCAAAAACGGCTTGTCGAGCACCGGAAAGAGAGTGCCGCGCGCAAGCGCCTTTTCCGCATCATAGCTTTTTGCATCCTGTTGATAGGGGATATAGGCCATAGCAACGGCGTAATCCTCCGGGAAGGAGGGCAGCGGGAAGGGCGCAAATTCGGAACATTCGTTTGTATGATTGCAGCCGCAAGGGTCAGTATCTTCCATTAACTGACCGCATACTGCGAACGTGTCAAGCAGATCCTTCAATTCGATTTCTCCTTTTGATTGGATTGAGGTGATACCTCGTAGCGGGAACAGTCGGTCTCTTTCCCCCTCGTCATCAGAATATGGTGAAATTCCGAAAAAGGTGCAAAAAGGCGTTTGGAACCATTGCGTCCCGCATCGCATATACTGTTTGAGAGGAGCATGACGCCCGAATGGATTACCACACATCTGGAGAAGAGGAGCTGCGATATGAGGAGAAGGCCACTCTTTCATAAAAAGATGCATTTTGGAAGGCGCGGCGGGAGCGCAAGGCTTCTGCTGCGGATGATCGCGCTGCTCCTGCTTATCTTATCCGCCTTTTTTTTGATCGATAGCAGGATTCGCCCCGTTATTTGCTCCATTGCGGAAAGTCAGGCACGCAATATGGTAATGCAGGCGGTGAATGACGCGGTGCTGGAATCGCTCGGCCAGGAGGGGCTTCAGTATGGCGATCTGGTATCTATCCATAAAGAAGAAACAGGGCGGATCACTTCCATTGAAACGGATGTTGTAAAAGCGAACCGGCTTCAGGCACGCATTGGTAATGCAATCGCACAGCGCATTTCAGAGGCCAAAAGCTATGAGATTAGCATCCCAATCGGCTCTCTTTCTGGCAGTGAGCTGCTTTTAGGGCGTGGTCCTTGCCTGAAGCTGAAAATGACGCTGGAGGCCAGCACGGTTTTGCAGCTTCGCAATCAATTTGCTTCTGCCGGGGTCAACCAGACGCATCATCAGGTGATGCTCGATATTCAAACGCACGTGCTTTTCATTACGCCGGATAGCTATGAGCCGACCGAAGTGAATACGAGCATCTGCATTGCGGAAACGGTCATTGTCGGTGAAGTGCCGCAGGCTTATGCGGGGATCACTACGGGGGAAATTACACAGAAATAGCCTGGGAGAAAAAAGCGCAAGCTTAATATATTTCGATTTGCCGCAACTCTATCCGCTTTCTCTTGCCTGCCGGATATGCTTTGTGATAGAATAGCTTCAAGCCAAGCTTGAAGCATTGCGGATTGTTTCAAATAAAGTTTGACGCACTGTAGAGGGAAGTTTTTCGTGCATGGCAACATAAAAAAACAGCCATGATGATGTGTTGAGCTAAAACACTGTTGGTAGGGGCGGTCTTTAATTGCCCGTAGGTGAACTCGTAATAAAGAAGCTTTCGAATTCAGCAGGGAGGCGTTTGATTGGAAACAAATAGGACAATACTTCGCGTGACGGATTATGGGGCCGATCCGGCAGGAAAAGGGGATTCCGCGAAAGCGCTTCAGGCCGCGTTGGAGGCGGCTCGCAATACCCCGGGCCCGGTCACGCTTTTCTTTCCCAGGGGCGAATACCATTTCTATAAGGAGCATGCGCAGCGGCGCGTTTATCATACCTCCAATACGGATAGCTGCTCTCATCCCGAGAAGGCGATCGCGATCTTGATCGAGGATCAGGAGGATCTCATGCTGGATGGCGGCGGTTCACTTTTCCTGATGCATGGTAATATGATGGCGCTGGCGGTTGTGCGCTCTAAACAGATCACGCTGCGTGCGTTTGCCTGGGATTTTGCTGTGCCAACGGTCAGCGAGATGACAGTGGCCGGCTTTGGGCAGAAGGGTATTTCACAATATACAGATTTCTATATCCCAGCGGCGTTTCCGTTCCGGCTTTCCGGCCGCCGAAAGCTTTTGTGGACGGGTGGAGCAGGCATGGATGGCGCGCCGTATTGGACAGAGAAAAACCATCACGCAGGCTGGTCTGTCGTTGGTTATGACCCGAGCGCGGGCGTTTCCCGCCGCTACAGCCTTTTGCAGGGCCCGTTTTCACATGTGTGGAAGCTCGAACAGCTTGCACCGAATCGGGTGCGCGTGTTTTATTTTGGCAAACGGCCGGGTGTGCAAAAGCTGGGCATGGTCTATGAATTGTGCGCCTCCAAAACAAGGGAGACAGCCGGTGCGTTTCACTGGGAGAGCGAAGATCTCCTGATTGAACAGGTAAACGTGCACTACATGCATGGTTTTGGCTGGCTGACGCAGATGTGCCGGAATGTCACCTACCGAGATTGCCGCTTTATGCCGCGCCCCGGCACGGGCAAATTTACCACGAGCTTTGCGGATTTGATCCACGCCTCCGGCGTGGGAGGGCGCATGACAATTGAAAACTGTGTGTTCGGCCACGCGCATGACGACCCGATCAACCTCCACGGGACATTTACCCGTGTGGAGAGGAGGCTGGATGCACGCACGCTGACGCTCCGTTATATCCATAAGCAGCAGGGTGGGTTTCCACAGTTCCATACGGGCGACGAAGTGATTTTTTATGCGCGCGATACGCTTGCGCCCCTGTGTGGCAAAGAGGAACGATATCGCGTGGTAAAATCAATCGATCCCGGAGCAGGTGGGAATGATCTCAAAACGATGACCGTTACCTTCGACCGCGATTTGCCAAAGGAAATCACAGCGCAAATCGGCCCGCAGCCAAAATATGTTGCGGAGAATGTGACATATACGGCGGAAGTCGTCATCCGCAATAACTTCTTTACCACCATCCCCACGCGCGGCATCCTCTGCACGCAGCGGCGCAAGGTGTTGATTGAAAACAATGTGTTTCAAAATATGGCGATGGCGTCTATTTTCCTCTCTAACGATTCCAACGAGTGGTATGAATCCGGCCCGATTCGTGATTTGACGATTCGCGGCAACACCTTTTATGTCCGTCCGGCAGGGCAGACGGAGTGGAAGTATAAGCCTGCGGTGTATATTCACCCGGAGGTCAAGGGAGGCTCTTCCAAGCTCTCCGCGGATACGCCGGTGCATCGGAATATTACGATTGAAGAGAACACGTTTTACATGGGCCATGACAGTGTCGTGCGTGCAGAGGGTGTGGCTGGGCTCATCTTCCGCCGCAACCGCGTGCTGCGGGATGCACCGGGTATTCATCTGCACATTTCCCCGGAAACGTGCGCCTTAAAAGCAGGCGAGTGGGTTTCCCTGCAAACGCAGGCGGAGGGCAGACGCAATCAGGCCGAGGAAGATCTGCTCTTCTCCTTCGAAGCCTGCTCTCAAGTAACCCTTGCAGACAACACCTATGATAATGGTTTGAAGATGGGCGCTGCACTGATCCGCACGAGGCGAGAAGCAATCGAATGTGAGGACGCCTTGACCTTTGACGCGCAGTGCCCCGCTTCTGCACCTGTTGGGGCCATTACCTATCACAGCACGGAAGAATCGGTTGTCACAGTGGATAAAGGCACTTTGACGGCAAAAGCACCAGGGGCTGCCTATGTGTATGCGCAGACACTGTGGAACGGGGTTGCGATCCAGTCCAATTGGATTCCGGTTTGTGTAGGCGAGGCGGAGCTTCCGCCTGAACGGGAGCCGGAGAGCGCTGTGTGCGATGCGCGCGTGACGATTCCGGCGCTCCTGTTTGATACGGCGGGTGCCTCAGAGCAAAGCATCGCAATCACAACCGCGCCGGATTGCGGATTGGAACGCATTGAAATCCAGCTTTCGGCGGATGAAACAGCCGGGGAAATCGCCTTGTGCACGGGGGATGAACGCGTTATTATCGCGCAGGCGCAGGGGCGGGAGCTCTCAGTGGGTGTTCCGTTAGCGCCGGGGCTCAATTCCTTTTATGCGCGCGTAACGGCTCATAATGGACAAGTAAGCTCCGAACGGGCAGTACATATCATTAAAATTTGAAAGAATCATTTATTTGATTTCAAAATAAGAAAGGATGCAAACTGATGGCAGTGTTTAGACCCTTTGCGGCAGTCAGACCTCTTCCGGATTATGCGGCGCAGGTGGCGGCGCTTCCCTATGATGTGATGAGCAGCGCGGAGGCGCGCGAGTTAGCGCAGGGGAATCCGAATTCCTTCCTGCACGTGGATAAAGCGGAGATTGATCTCGACCCTTCCATCGACCTTTACGACGCGCGCGTTTATGAAAAGGCGCGGGAAAATTTGGAGAAGCTTGTGTCGGACGGCATATGCGCGCAGGATCAAAAGCCTTGCTTCTATATCTATCGCCAGATTATGGAAGGGCGAGCGCAGACAGGCTTGGTCGGCTGTGCCTCTATTGATGATTACCGCAGCAACACGATCAAAAAGCATGAGTTTACCCGCGCAGATAAGGAGGCGGACCGCATTCGCCATGTGGACGCCTGCGACGCGAACACCGGGCCTATCTTTCTGGCCTGCCGCCCACAGGCCAAGCTCCACACAATATTGGAGGATTGGAAGGCGGCGCACGCGCCGGTTTATGACTTTGTGCAGGATGGCGTGCGGCAGACCGTTTGGGTGGTGGATGATGATTCGGCGATTATGCGGCTGACAGAGACCATTGCGAAAATTGAAGCCCTTTATATTGCGGATGGGCATCACCGCGCCGCCTCCGCCGTGCGTGTGGGCGAGATGCGCCGTGAGGCGACGCCCGGTTATACAGGGGAGGAGGAATTCAATTTTTTCCTTGCGGTTCTCTTTTCAAGCGACGAGCTGGCGATCATGGATTATAACCGTGTGGTGAAGGATCTCAACGGTTATACGCAGGCGGAGTTTTTACAAAAGATTGGGGAAAAATTCGAGGTTTCCGCCTATGAGGGGGAGGGGGCGTTCCACCCGGAGCAAAGCCATACCTTCGGCCTATATCTGGGCGGAAAATGGTATCGCCTGGCGGCAAAGGCAGGCACGTTCCCTGAAGGCGATCCGGTTGCGAGCCTCGATGTATCCATTTTGCAGGAGAACCTGCTTGGCCCTGTGCTCGGCATCGGTGACCCGCGCACGGATAAACGTATTGACTTTGTCGGCGGCATTCGCGGCCTTGGGGAGCTGGAAAAGCGCGCAAATAGCGATATGTTGCTCGCTTTCTCTATGTGTCCGACCACTTTGGAGGAATTGATGGCCATTGCCGATGCGGGCAAGGTGATGCCGCCGAAATCAACTTGGTTTGAGCCAAAGCTCTTAAGCGGCCTGTTTATCCATAAATTAAAGGAATAGCCCGCTTTCCGGGCGGTAGCAGTTGCATTGCGGCGGTTGTTTTTGCTATAATATCGTTTTGAATGGAAGTAACAATAAGGGAGATAGATATATGCATTGGTCGGAAGAGATCGCACAGAGAATCATCGAGCGCAAGCCCGATAAGGAGGAGTATGTTTGCGCCGCCGGGATCAGCCCGTCCGGCTCGATCCACATCGGCAATTTTCGTGATGTGGCGACGAGCTATTTTGTTGTAAAAGCGCTGCGCAAAATGGGTAAAAAGGCGAAGCTCCTCTTTTCATGGGATGAATTTGACCGGTTGCGCAAGGTGCCGGTGAACGTGCAGGCGGTTGCACCGGAGTTGGAGGCGTGCATCGGTATGCCGTATGTCGATGTGAAAAATCCGTTTCCGGATTCGCCGTGCAAGACCTATGCGGAGCATTTCGAGCAGGAATTCGAGCGCTCCATCGGCCGGTTCGGTATCAAAATGGATTATCGCCACCAGGCGGAGATGTACCGCTCCGGCAAATATGCGCAGCAGGTGCTCCATGCGCTCAAGCATCGGGCTGAAATTTTTGAAATTCTTGACAGCCACCGTACGCAGGAGGCAACCGACGAGGAGCGTAAAAATTTTTATCCGGTGAGCATCTATTGCCCTGTATGCGGCAAGGATACCACGAAGATCACCTCCCTCTCAGAGGACTGCACGGTGGCGGAATATCGCTGCTCCTGTGGCCATGAAGGCCGGTTTGATTTCACGAAGGATTTTAACTGCAAGCTCTCATGGAAGGTCGATTGGGCGATGCGCTGGCTGTATGAGGGCGTCGATTTCGAGCCGGGCGGAAAGGATCACGCCAGCCCCAACGGCAGCTACGATACGAGCAAAGAGATCTCAAAGGCGATCTTTGGTTACGAAGCGCCGATCTTTCAGGGCTATGAGTTCATAGGCATCAAGGGCACCACGGGCAAGATGTCCGGCTCTTCCGGCTTGAACCTCACCCCGGATACGCTTTTAAAGCTCTATCAACCGGAGATCATCCTCTGGCTTTATTCTAAAACTGAGCCCCTCAAGGCCTTTGATTTTTGCTTTGACGATGGCATCCTGCGGCAGTATTTCGAATTTGACCGGATGTATAACGAGGTGAAGTCCGGCAAGGCGAACGATCTGACCAAAGCGATTTTATATAATGCGGAGATCGAGGGCCGCACGGTCGAAACCGTGCCGATGAACCTGCTTGTGCAGCTCGGCTCCGTGGTGGATTTCAAGGTGGACATGCTGGAGCTTGTTTTTCGCAAGATCGGCACGCCTTACACCTTCGATCAATTCTCCGACCGGCTGGACCGGGCGAAATTCTGGCTGGAGCAATGCTCGCCGGAGAGTGTCAACCGATTGCGTGCTACACGCAATTGGGAGGTGTATGATACGCTGTCGGAAACCCAGCGTGCGGAAGTCGCGCGGTTATATGCGTTCATCAGTGCGGGCGGATACACGCTCGATGAGCTGAATGCCGAGCTCTATGCTATCCCGAAGGAGTTTGCGCCGGCGAATATGGAGGAAAAGGCGCTCAAAGGCGTCCAGGGCGCATTTTTCAAAAATGTTTATCAGCTGCTCATCGATAAGGAGCGCGGCCCGCGGCTCTATCTCTTCCTCTATGCGATCGATCCTGCGCAGTATGTGAATCTTCTCGATTTCTCCTCGCCGAAAACACAGGCGGAGAAGGAGGCAGAGGAAGCGGCGAAGCAGGCGCAAGAGCAGCCGAAGCCGGAGCGGGAGCAGGTGGCTTATGGCGACCCGGATCCGGTTGACCCGGTGAAGGCAGAGATTGCATATGATGATTTTGCGGCGATGGATATGCGCGTCTGCAAGGTGTTAAAGTGCCAGGAAATCCGCAAATCCCACAGCTGCTATAAGCTTACGCTCTCCGATGGGCTTGATAAACGCACAATCGTTTCGAGCATTAAGGCGTATTATACGCCGGAGGAGCTGGTTGGCAAAAAGATCATTGTGCTTGCAAATCTGAAGCCCACCCGGATCACGGGCGTGACGAGCGAGGGAATGCTTCTGGCAGCGACGAACAACGCCTGTGGGTGCAAGGTGATTTTTGTGGATGACACGGTGCCGGAGGGAACCAAAATTCTTTAATCTACTGGCATCACACGGATAGAAAAAGGCAATGGGCTGCAATCCAGACGGATTGCAGCCCATTATTATACCCCAAATGCATTTTGCTCTGGCCATGCGGGAACAGCGGCTGTCCTTAACGGGAGGAGGAGCCGTATTTTCTTTATATTGAAGCTGGCTTTTCACTTCTGACACGCCGCACTCAAAACGGTTGAACATAAGGGTTGACAACCCTGGTTTTCTATCCTATAGTATAAAATCATCGATCTAGGCGAAATTTCATCAGTAAGGAGCAAATGCAGATGCCCCACATGACCGATCGGAGCTGCGTTGCAGCCCAATATGCAGACGATCGCAATTTGTCCATTCGCATGAAATTGCACGCCAAGCACAGCACTGCGCAAATTTCCATGAACGATTGGCTCTTTGCACAGTATGACCTCATGGGGCCATGCCGCATTCTTGAACTTGGCTGCGGTAACGCCGCGCAGTGGGAGGGGAGGCTCGATCAGCTTCCCAACGGTTCTCTTTTGGTGCTATCGGATTTTTCAGCGGGTATGGCGGAGATCGCTTGGAAAAAGTTTGAAAGCTTTTCAAACGTTCTCGTCCAACAAATCGATATTCAGGAGATCCCGTTTCCCGACGCATCCTTTGATAAAATCATTGCAAACCATATGCTGCATCATGTGCCCAATCTTCCCCAAGCGCTAAAGGAAGTACAACGGGTGCTGCGGCCGGATGGCGTTTTCTACGCAACTGTGATTGGGGAGGGAGGCTTACAGGCGTATCTCCACGCGGCGATGAAGGGCTTTAACCCAAATCTTGATATGTTTGGTCAGAATATCCCTTTTTCCATGCAGAATGGGGAGGAGAAACTGCGCCGTTTTTTTGGCGACGTGCGGCTCATTCCATACGAAGATTCTCTGGAAATTACAGAAACGCAGGATTTGGTGGATTGGATCTATTCCTCCATTGATGTGGCGGGTGTGTCCGTCAACGATCTGGACGGCGTTTATGATTACTTTGAAGCGATCCGTGTGCGCGAGGGCGCAATCCGCATTCCAAAGGAAATAGGGATGTTTTTTTCCAAAAAATAGAAAATAGCCGGGAGCCGCCTGTTACCGTGAGTAATGCGTATCTCTTTGTTCCGCGTGGTGATGGCAAGCCTTGTTTTGTTACTCCGCTTCGTTGCGTAATAAAAGGAAGCTGGTATGCTTCCCTTTTCCCAAAACAGGTTGTCGGGCTTGTTCCTAGCAGTATCGTTCTATCGTAATGTGCAGCCTGCCTTTTTTGCTCGTCCTGCCAACTTCTGCTAATCTGACCTTGCCTTTTGAGCGGAACACGATCCGGTCGCCCTCTTTTACAGGGGCGGCCGTTTTTTCACAGGATAGCGCGTTTACGAACACCAGCCCCTTCTGAATGGCCTGTGTCGCCGCCGAACGGCTGACGGAGAAAGCGGCGGAAACCACGTTATCCAGCCGCAGGGAGGCTACCACACAAGGGGTCATTTCCCGTTTTTCTTCTCCTTTTTGCAGCGCGGCAACCGGTACGAACGAGCCGCCAAGCTTGGCGCGTCCTGCTTGCGTGAGATTTTCCTGGAGATAAGGCGCTACACTTTTGAGCAGGATAATATCGCAGCCATCCTCCCGCACGAGCAGGTCGCCTACGGTTTCCCGCTTTACGCCGAGGCCCATAAGCGCGCCAAGGTAATCGCGGTGCGTGAGCGTGTGAAAGGGATCCTTCTGCACACGCAGGACGGTTAGGGGATTCTCTTCCTCATTTTCTGCAAGCCACGAAAGCCTACCCTCTTCTGTAGGAAGGGTTAAGTAATCGGGTAGGAAAACGACAATAATGCGCTCTGCATCTTTATATCCACCGTAAAAAAGAGCCTGAAGGCCGTGGTGGTTTGCGCAATAGGCCCGTGCCAGCGCGCCCTGCCGTAGATCGAGGAAGTGGGAATGCGTGAGCATCCCGTAGCGCTCGCATTGGTCAATTTTATCCGCGATCCCTGCGAGGAGAAGATCGTCTTCTTTCATGATGTGGCCACCCCTTCCTGCACAAAGCAGTTGAAACGTTTTGTTTTTTTAGCCTATGAGTAGCTTACTTTAACAATTGCAAAAAATGGCGTTGCCGCCGCGCGGCAGGAGGCCTTTCGTGCCGACAGGCATTTTCCAATACTCCAAGTTTCAAGGATTGAAGCTTAGGGCTATTGTACCGCATATGGGGGAGGCTTCGCAAGCCTGTCTCTCGGTTAAAAATAGGAGGGAGAATTTCGCCGCTCTTTCTTGCTTCCTCTTTACTTTTAAGGTTTAGAGTGCTAAAATATAAAAGCATTATTTTACTGCGAGGGAGGTTTCGTTTTGAATAACAAACTCAAGGATGATAACGTCGATTTTTTATTTCAGGCGATCTTGGCGCTCGAAACGATGGAGGAGTGCTATGATTTTTTTGAGGATCTTTGTACGGTAACGGAGCTCAAGGCGATTTCCCAGCGCATTGTGGTGGCTCACATGCTCAGCCAAAAGCGCGTATACAGTGATATTGTGCGCGAAACGGGCGCGAGCACCGCTACCATCAGCCGCGTAAACCGCTCGTTGAATTATGGCTGCGATGGATATGAAAAAATCTTTGCCCGGATCGACCAGGCGGTCACGGAAAAGGGCGCATCTGACAAATAAAACGCTTCAAGCTGCTTCGTGCGGGAAAGGATGGTCATGAGATGGGCGGCTATGCAGACTTCGCAGCCTTTTACGACCGGCTGACGGATGATGTTGGCTATCCGCAGCGGGCAGATTATATTGCCGAATTGCTGATGGAGCATGGCATGAAAAAAGGCATAGTGTTAGATCTCGCCTGCGGGACGGGGAGCCTGACATTGGAGCTTTCTAAACGCGGCTATGAAATGATCGGCGTGGACGCAAGCCCTGATATGCTCTGTGCAGCGCAGGAAAAATGCGCGCAGGCGGGGGCGGAGGTGCTTTTTCTCTGCCAGCCGATGGAGGCGCTCGATCTTTATGGCACAGTGAATGCCGCTGTTTGCACGCTAGACAGCCTCAATCATATCACTGATCCGGATACGCTGCGAGAGGTGCTCCGGCGCGTGTCTCTTTTTCTGGAGCCGGGCGGGTTGTTTGTTTTTGATGTCAATACGCCATATAAGCACCGGGAGGTGCTGGGGAACCATACCTTTGTGTATGATCTGGAGGGGCTTTACTGCGTTTGGCAGAATGCATATTGCGCAAAAGATACTTCCGTGGAGATCCTGCTCGATTTTTTTGAAGAGAAGGCCGACGGCTCCTATACCCGCTATGGGGAGCAGTTCGCAGAGCGTGCATACAGCCATGAAGAGCTTTGCGCTTTTGCGCAGGCGGCAGGGCTCACGCTTGCCGGCTATTATGAAGAGATGACACGCACACCGCCGCACGCGGATACAGAGCGTGCGATATATGTAATGAAAAAAGAAGGGGCTTTAAACTAGATGGGCAAACTGGTTCGTTGTATTTCAGAAGATGGAACCCTTACCGTAATGGCGCTCGACAGCACGGATATCGTGGCCGAGGCTGAGCGTATCCACCAAACCTCCGCTGTCACGTCGGCTGCATTAGGGCGCCTTTTGACGGCAGCCTCCATGATGGGCGATCAGCTCAAGGGGGCGGATCACAGCGTTACCCTGCGGTTAAACGGAGGCGGCCCTGCGGGAACGGTGCTCGCTGTGGCGGACAGTAGGGGCAACGCGCGTGGCTATGTGGGTGAGCCGATTGTTGAGCTTCCGCTCAATGCAAAGGGCAAATTGGATATTGCGGGCGCGGTTGGGGTGGAAGGCACGCTGACGGTTGTGAAGGATTTGGGGATGAAGGAGCCCTATGTGGGGCAGATCCCGCTGGTATCCGGTGAGATCGCGGAGGATATCACTCAGTATTTTGCCGCCAGCGAGCAGATTCCAACCGTGTGTGCGCTGGGCGTGCTGGTTAACCCCAATCTTACCATCCGCAGGGCAGGAGGCTTCCTGATCCAGCTTTTACCCACGGCGGATGATGCAGTGATTGATGCGGTGGAGCGGTGTGTGGAGCAGGTGCCGCCGGTAACAAAGCTGTTGGAGGACGGTCTCACGCCGGAGGAAATCTGCCGGGCCGTGCTGCCGGAGTTTACACTGGAGGTGCTCGATGAGGAGCGGCCGGTTTACCGCTGCAATTGCAGCCACGAGCGCGTGTTGCGCGCGCTGGCGGCTACTGGGCGCGAATCGGTGAAGGAGCTTGCGCAGGATCCGATCACAGAGGTCTGCTGCCAGTTCTGCGATAAAAAATATCAGATCAAAAGCGAGGAGTTGCAATCATTACTGAAGGGGAGCGAGGTGTAATTGCACGTCTATCACAAGGGAGGCTGACAAATCGGCGGCCGCCATGGAGAATAAAACGGAAGCACGAAGTAGAAATCGCTGCATATCCTATAAGGAACACGAGATTTGGGCGGCAGATTTTTTTGGAAAAACTTTGCGCAAGGTGGTTGACATCCGATCTGATTTGTAGTATATTATAACACGTCGCCGCCGCACTCAAATGTGAACGGCACAGGGAATGGGAGCATAGCTCAGCTGGGAGAGCACCTGCCTTACAAGCAGGGGGTCACAGGTTCGAGCCCTGTTGTTCCCACCAAAAAAATGGCCCGGTAGTTCAGCTGGTTAGAACGCTAGCCTGTCACGCTAGAGGTCGACGGTTCGAGCCCGTTCCGGGTCGCCATTTTTGCCTCTGTAGCTCAGTCGGTAGAGCAGAGGACTGAAAATCCTCGTGTCACTGGTTCGATTCCGGTCGGAGGCACCAGTTTTGCGGATGTAGCTCATCTGGTAGAGCGCCACCTTGCCAAGGTGGAGGTAGCGAGTTCGAGCCTCGTCATCCGCTCCAAGGACGCTTAAAAGGTAGAAATACGATTTAAGCGTCCTTTTTGCAAAGTGGCGTCATAGCCAAGTGGTAAGGCAAGGGTCTGCAAAACCCTGATTCCCCAGTTCAAATCTGGGTGGCGCCTCCAAAAAGAACCTGATTCTTTTGAAATCAGGTTCTTTTCTTTTTGCCGTCTGCTATGGTATAATAGCTTCAAACATTTTGTTTGAAGCATTGGAAAAATGCCTGTCGGCGTAAAACGCCTCCTGCCGCAGAGCGGCAACGCCATTTTTCACAGGGGTTGATCTTGCGCGCATGGTATAATAGCATCAAACATTTTGTTTGAAGCATTGGAAAAATGCCTGTCGGCGTAAAACGCCTCCTGCCGCAGAGCGGCAACGCAATTGTTTGCAGCAGTTAGCATATGCACGCATGGTATACTGTATGCGGGTGATTTTGGAGAAGTCAAATATCATATAGGGCTAATAGTAGGGAGAAATCATGAACGAGCGATCAATAGCTTATTGCGGACTCATTTGCGATTTTTGCTATCCAAATGGCGGGTGCAGCTGTAAGTCTGATAATCATTGCGGGAAACGATTATCTCCGGATGGTTGTTATCAGTATAATTGCTGTACAGTAAAAGGATTAAAAGGATGCTGGGAGTGTCCGGATTCTCCCTGCGGAAAAGATATGCTCGCAAAGGATAAAATTAAAATGAGAGCGTTTGTAAGCTGCATCAAAGAAGATGGTATCCATAATTTTATTTCATACCTCGAAAGAAACTATAAAAGAGGCGTTGTTTATCATAGAAAAGGCATTTTCGGTGATTACGACTTGGCAACGGAAGAAGAAGTTTTGCAATTACTCAGAGGTGCAAAGTGAGCGGAACCCGGCAGCATCTATCGTATTGCCCTATTTCGGCCATACTATAATCACCGATGCGCTGTAATTCGATGCTGTTGTTGGTGATTATGTCTTTCTCACATATTTTTAGCTCACAGCCTGCGCTGCATGAAATCCTCTTTGATTTGTGCGGCGCAGGCTTTTCTTTTTTTAATCGCTTTACTCCACTTGGATGGAATGCGATAAAAGTATTTCCAACCGTATTATTTGCTACACACTTGCAACCATCTCAACTTACAAACGCATGTAAAACCCCGCCTCCTTGGCGGGGTTTTTATTCATGGTTCCATAACGGATTGCAGACGAGGAGAGTAATTTCCTAGTTTGATAAAAAACGATAAAAATATCAAAAATAATTCAATTTACGGCTTCTTTCCATTTGTCTTATGCCAAACGATTCCCAAACTACATATATACTTATAGTATCTATGACTAAAATGGGAGAATAGCAATGAGAAAATGCAGCAAGCCGGATGGCAACAAGAATTGGGTGGGAAAGCGGATTGCCGAATTGCGCAAAGACCGCGGCATGTCGCAAAACGATCTGGCAATTAAGCTTCAAAATTATGGTGTTGATATTGATAAGAATGCTGTGCAATTGCTGGAGCATGGACACCGGTATGTACGGGATATGGAGTTGTATGTGATCGCAAAGGTGTTTGGCGTTTCGATGGAGGACTTATTTGCGGGCACTCAGTTCGATATTGAATAACCTTAGTCTCCCTTCGGATTCGCTGAATTTCCCCTTTCTTGTCATGCCATACACCAATATTTTGTAATTTTGAGTGGTGTTTCCCAACTGCTTGAGACCTGTTTTTTGATCTCGTCATCGAAGAACGGGTCTCATTCTTTTTTATCGTAGCAACCACGTAAACATGAATGAAAAGCAAAGCCCGCTCCTCGCAGTGGAGAGAGCGGGCTAATTTTGCTTTTATGTCCATTCATTGTCATACAGCCGCTGGTTACAATACATTTGATAATTCGGGACACCCTCCGGATAAGATGTAACAAATTTGAGAGAGTATAAATCGCAGGTGGTTTCTGCGTTCGTGCAGGGATCGGTCAAAATGAAAAAGCTTGATCCGACACTCTTCAAGACTCCTGTCACTGTACAGATATTGTTTGTCCCGACGAGACATTTGCAAACAACGAAGCGACCGACGACTTTGCTCAAATTTTCCTGAAGGCTACACGTATCGACTTGTGCCGATAAAATAGCGTCAGATAAAGCGAATTTGGGCATAATCACTTGCGCCACTCCTGAAGTAGATTTATCTGAAACATTAGGCATAAAATCAAAAGCTCCTTATCTTTAAAATGTGACCATGAATTGATCATCTATTGCATTGTATGCCGGCATGATTATTTGAGTGCAAATGAATCCGTGCAGCAATTGCTATTCCACAGCCAAAGAGAAGGCATCATTTGATTGACAGTAAGGCGCAACCTTGTGCCGGATGTGGCTCTTTCATTTTCGACCCAAAGCGTCGGACGCTGCTTACCGTTCCTCATAAATCTGCTGATCCCCATTAATGGCTTGCTCCAAATAGGCGTTGATCCACTGCGCCGCAGCCTGTTCATCGCGGGCGCAAAGGCGGCGATACAGCGTTTCCGTGTTGTGATGCAGGGCTTCAATGCCATAAAGCCGGCAAAAGCGCACCCAAAGCGTAATGACCGGCGCTTTAAATGAATAGTAGATGAGTGGGAGAATGCTGTTTCCGCCGGAAAGTGCCAGCTCATGCTGGAAGGTGAATGCAATTTCCGCAGCCTGTGTAGCGTTTGCCGCATCTTTTAACCGTGCCACAATTTCCCCCAGCTGCTTAAGCGCCTCATCGGATGCATAGCGGATCGCGCGCTCCGCTGCTAGATGCTCCAGTGCCCGGCGCACCTCCAGGATGGAGCGGATTTCATCCTTGCCCAGCACGCCGCCCTGATATTCCATGATTGCAATCAGCGTGCCGAGGTTGCCTTTGCGGCGGTAGTCGGCCACGCAGGTGCCCTGGCGTGGGCGCACCTCCAGAAAGCCCTGCTTGGCGAGCTCCGCTAGGCCGCCGTTCACTACCGCGCGGCTGACCTGCATTTGCCGTGCGAGTTCCCGTTCGGGTGGCAATTGCGCGCCCATGGGCAGCTCACCGGAGAGAATCATGCCCTGTAACTGCTGCACGAATAAATCTTTCAGGCTGGGGGCGGACAGCTTAGAAAATTCCATATAAATGACGCATCCTTTCCTGCGCATTGGCCGGTGTGGCCTTGTTGGAAAGGGCTCTGTTTTTGCATCAAACGCCCTTTCTTCTGGATGTGGCTATACCAAATACCACTAGAATATTTTATCATATATGATTCCCTTCTGCAAGCAAATTTATCAAAATAACGAGAATAAAAGGTTGTTTTGGCTCTTGACGATGCTATTTGAGAGTGTTAAGCTATTAACGAAGGCTGGTATAACCACAATACCTAAAAAGGAGTGAGAACGGTGGACGAGGTAAAAATCTTACAGATCAAGCAGAGCGTATTTGCCAACAATGATCAACAGGCGGAGCTTTTGCGCAGGGAGCTTAAGGAGAAGGGCGTTTTTTTGCTCAATTTGATGTCATCCCCCGGTTCTGGAAAAACGACCACGCTCATGCGCACCATTGAGGCGTTGAAAGCTGAGCTGACAATCGGCGTGATGGAAGCGGATATTGATTCGGACGTGGATGCCCGCGCGATCGCCTCGGCAGGCGTGAAGGCGATCCAACTGCACACGGGCGGCATGTGCCACCTGGATGCGGACATGACGCGCCAGGGGCTGGACGGATTGGAAACGGGCGGCGTGGAGCTTGCAATCCTGGAAAACGTGGGCAACCTGGTTTGCCCGGCGGAATTCGATACCGGCGCAGTGAAAAATGCGATGATCCTTTCTGTGCCGGAAGGGGATGATAAGCCGTTGAAATATCCGCTCATGTTTTCTATTTGTGATGTGGTGCTCATCAACAAGATCGATGTGCTGCCCTATTTTGATTTTGACCTTGACAAATGCCGGGAATACATCCGCCTACGCAACCCAAAGGCGCAGGTAATTCCGATCTGTGCAAAAACAGGCGAGGGGATCGACCAATGGGCGGCTTGGCTGCGCAATGAAGTGATGGCCTGGCGCGCGTGAGAAAGGAGAAGAAAATGGCTGAAAACAATCCGCAAAAAACCGAAGTACCCCGCGAGTTGATTTTGAAGCTCGGGCAGAAGATCACCGACCGTATCGGCCATAAGGTGACGGCGGACGACCCGGAATACTGGGGCCTCGCCTGCGTGGTGACGGATGAAATGGCCGAGGTAGCCCTCAAAATGAAGGTGCGCAAGCCGATGACGCTGGCGCAGCTCGTGAAGGCGACCGGCAAGGATGCAGAATCGTTGGAAAAACTGCTGTATGAGATGAGCGTGATCGGCATCCTCGAATACAACTGGGAAAACCCCGCGCACGAAAAGCAATATGTGCTGCCGATGTTTGTGCCGGGCAGCGCGGAGTTTACCAATATGAACCGCCAGCAGCTTCAAAAGCACCCGGAATTGGCGCGCTTTTTTGAGCGGATGTCCCGCTTGCCGCTGGAGAAGGTGACGCCCATGGTGCCGCCGGGCGGCGCGGGGATCGGCATGCACGTCATCCCCGTGGAAAAGGCGATTGAAATGGAGAATCAGTCTGTGAATGTAGAGCATATCTCCCACTGGCTGAAAAAATATGACGGCAAATATGCCGCCAGTCCCTGCTCATGCCGGATGTCCCGCTGTGTGTTAGGCGAGGGCTGCGCGGATGATCCGGAGGATTGGTGTATCGGCGTAGGCGACATGGCCGATTATCTGGTGGAAACCCACAAGGGCCATTATGTCGATTATGATGAAGTGATGCAGATCCTCAAACGTGCGGAGGATAACGGCTTTGTCCACCAGATTACGAATATTGACGGCGAGAATAAGATCTTTGCGATCTGCAACTGCAACGTGAATGTCTGCTATGCCCTGCGCACCTCGCAGCTGTTTAACACGCCGAACCTTTCCCGTTCGGCCTATGTGGCGCGCGTTAATCCGGAGGATTGCGTCGCCTGCGGCCGCTGTGTGGAATACTGCCCCGCCGGGGCGGTGAAGCTCGGCCAGAAGCTCTGCACGAAGGAGGGCCCTGTGATCTACCCGCAGCAGGAACTGCCGGATGCGGTAAAGTGGGGGCCGGAAAAGTGGGATGAGGATTACCGGGATAACAACCGCATCAACTGCTACGACGCCGGTACTGCGCCTTGCAAAACTGCCTGCCCTGCGCATATCGCTGTGCAGGGGTATTTAAAAATGGCTGCACAGGGGCGCTATCGTGACGCCCTTGCCCTGATTAAAAAGGAAAACCCATTCCCCGCCGTGTGCGGCCGCGTATGTAACCGCCGCTGTGAGGATGCCTGCACCCGCGGCACGATCGATCAGGCGGTTGCCATTGACGAGGTGAAAAAATTCATCGCCCAACAGGATTTGAATGCGGAGAACCGCTATATTCCTCCTATCGTTCAGCCCTCTAACCGTGGCCTGTTCACGGAAAAAATTGCGATTATCGGCGCGGGCCCGGCAGGATTGAGCTGCGCGTATTATCTGGCGGAAAAAGGCTACCAGCCCACCGTGTTTGAAAAGAATAAGCGCCCTGGCGGCATGCTGGTTTACGGCATCCCCTCCTATAAGCTGGAGAAGAATGTGGTGGATGCAGAAATTGAAGTTTTGCGCGAGATGGGCGTAGAAATCCGGTGCGGCGTTGAGGTTGGCAAGGATCTCACGATCGACGAGCTGCGCCGGCAGGGCTACAAGGCCTTCTACATAGCGATTGGCTGCCAAGGCGGCCGGATGGCCGGGATTCCGGGCGAAGAGGCCGACGGCGTGATGACCGCCGTAGATTTTCTGCGCAAGGTAGGCGAACAGGAGGCTTACCCCGTGCAGGGCAGGGCAGTCGTGATCGGCGGCGGCAATGTGGCTATCGACGTGGCGCGCACTGCTGGGCGCTGCGGGGCGGAGAGCGTATCCATGTATTGCCTGGAGCCACGCGATGCCATGCCCGCCTCTCAGGAAGAAATTTTTGAGGCAGAGGATGAGGGCGTTCAGATTCACTGTGGCTGGGGGCCGAAGGAAATCTGCACAGAGGACGGCAAGGTCACGGGTATCGTGCTGAAAAAATGCGTTTCCGTGTTTGACGCTGAGGGCAGTTTCTGCCCGGTTTATGACGAGGCGGATACCGTAACCGTGCCCTGTGAGCATGTGTTCCTCAGCATCGGCCAGAGTATCCTCTGGGGTGATTTGCTACAGGGCTCCAAGGTAGAGCTGGGCCGCGGCCAGGGCGCTGTGGCCGACCCGGTTACCTATCAAACGGCAGAGCCGGATCTCTTTGTGGGCGGAGATGTTTACACTGGCCCCAAATTCGCCATTGACGCGATTGCCGCCGGTAAGGAGGGCGCAATTTCGATCCATCGATTTGTGCAGCCGAACAGCAGCCTGACCATTGGCCGCAATCGCCGCCAGTTTATCGAGCTGGATAAAGGTAACTTGCAGGTAGAAACCTATGATAATTCCGCCCGCCAGATCGCCGGTATGGAGGAAAGCATCGACTACCGCAAATCTTTCCGCGATGCGCACAAAACGTTTACTGAGGAGCAGGTGAAGCTTGAAACCGCTCGCTGCCTTAGCTGCGGCGCATCCGTGGTGGATCCGAACAAGTGCATCGGCTGCGGCGTGTGCACCACAAAGTGCGAATTTGATGCGATTCACCTTTACCGCGAGCATCCGGAGTGCAGCAAGATGATGAAGGCGGAGGATAAGATGAAGGGCATCCTGCCTTATATGCTCAAGCGTGAATTTAAAATCCGATTTACGAAGAAGGAACAATAATCCTATGCATGAGCTTGGTATTGTGTTTCATATCATCAGCAGCCTGGAGCAGGTTGGGGCGCAGAATCATCTGCGCTCCATTTCCACGGTTACGCTGGAAATCGGGGAGGTTTCTTCCGTCATTAATTCTTATTTGGAGGATTGCTGGCGGTGGGCGGCAGACCGTTCTGAGCTGCTGCGCGGCGCTGCCCTGCGGATCGAAACGATTCCCGCGGTGACCCTCTGCGAGGGCTGCGGCAAAACATACGGCACCGTGGAGCATGGTAAAACCTGCCCATACTGTGCCGGTATCAACACGCATCTGCTCACTGGCAACGAAGTCAATATCAAGGAGATTGAAGCGTGCTGACGAGGGATTTTGCATGGCTTTTACATCCATCGAAATGGATGAAATTGGGAATAGGGAGGAAGCAATCGTGTTATTTCAAATTTATGGCGAAAACGCCGGCTATCAGCTGCTTGGCTGGCTGATGGTCTTTGTGGGGCTGATCGTGCTCAACGAGCTGTCCCGCCGGACGAAGAAGGGCGGCATCTTCTTCTTCCTAATCGTGCCCGCCGCACTGACGGTGTATTTCATCTCGATCTATGTAGGCGCGGCGATGGGAGCCGAGTGGGCGCTGAATAACCAGACTTACGTCCACATGAATAGCTGGTTCCATTATGCAAAGCTTTACGCGGCCACAGCAGGATGCATCGGCTTTATGATGCTCAAATATAAATGGAGCATCGGCAAAAAAGAATGGTTCAAGGTGTTCCCTTTTGCAATCGTTGCGATCAACATCCTGATCGCCGTGGCGAGCGATTTTGAATCCGGTATACGCGGTGCGATGGCGGCGGCGGAGACCGGCACCCGCTGGTGGCTCTCTTCCGAGAATGTGTGGCTTTACGGCGGCTGGTGGAACTGGGTCAATGGGCTCGCCGGTATCCTCAACATCCTCTGCATGACAGGCTGGTGGGGTATTTACTCCTCCAAAAAGCACACCGATATGCTTTGGCCGGATATGACCTGGTGCTATATCCTTGCTTATGATCTTTGGAATTTTGAATACACCTACAACAATCTGCCCACCCACGCATGGTATTGCGGCCTTGCGCTGCTGCTTGCCCCTACCTTTGCCAATGCCTTCTGGAACAAGGGCGGGTGGATTCAGAACCGTGCGAACACCCTGGCATTATGGTGCATGTTTGCGCAGGTGTTCCCGCTGTTTCAGGATACAGGTGTGTTCGCGGTGTTGCCCGTGCTGTATACGGACGGCGTGATGAACCCGGCAGTGCGCCCCGGTGCAGCGGACCCAACCATGCAGGGTGTGATTGCCATTTTGGCGCTGGCGGCCAATGTCTGCGTATTAGCGGCGATTATCCGGCGCTCTGTCAAACAGAAGAAGAACCCCTACCGCAACGAGATTTTTACCGATCAGCGCGATTTCCAGCTTGCCATGGAGCGGGCGGAGGCGCAATGAGGCTGCCTGCCCTTTCAATGGATCAAAATGAAGCGGCATGCTTTTGGCATACCACCGCTGTCAATATGGGCGTGATGAAAGATGAATCAGCGCGAAGTGATTGCGTTTTTTAACCGCTGCGCGCCGGAGTGGGATGCAGCTAACATCCGGGACGATGGAAAAATAGGCTTCATTCTGGATGCGGCAGGGATTCGGCCCGGTTGCTCGGTGCTGGATGTGGCCTGTGGCACAGGCGTGCTCTTCCCGGACTATTTGGCCCGCGGTGTTTCCCGGGTGACAGGCGTGGATATCTCGCCTGAGATGGCCCGCATTGCGACAGCCAAGCTACATGACCCCCGCGTGGAGGTGCTCTGCGGCGATGTGGAAACGGTGGAACTGCCTGGCAGGTATGACTGTTGTGTGGTTTACAACGCTTTTCCGCATTTTGAGAACCCGGCCCGGCTGGTAGCGCGCCTAACGGAGCTTTTGGCCCCTGGCGGCCGCTTGACGGTTGCGCACAGCATGGGGCTGGAATCGCTTCACCGGCACCATGCGGGCGCGGCGCGCCATGTCAGCCGTCCAATGCTGCTGCCACAACAGCTTGCCGCCCTGATGGCGCCGGCGCTGACGGTGGATGTGGCTGTATCGGATAGGGAGAAATATGTAGTGTCGGGCTATTTGGCGGAAAGATCGCCTCACGGCGGGGATTGACCGCAGCAGGCTTCCACATGGCATCCGTATCAATACAGGAAAAAACGAGCGGTGTGAAACCAACTGTTTCACACCGCTTTTTTATTTCTGCTTCAGGCGCTTGGTTATTTATAGGCATACGCGCGGACATAATCCACCGTCATCTGGGCGGGAAGGTTGCCCTCTTTGTTATTTGCCATGTTGCCTGCCCAACTGTCGCCTGCAACGCCGCCGCTGCCGCCGACCTCACAGGAGATAATCATAAACTCCGGCACCATTGGTGTGCCCTGGAAGCTGGTGCGCGCCGCGACGCGGCCGTTTACGTAAAAGATATATTCCTCTTCATTCCACTCGAGGCCGTAGGTGTTAAATTCATCATATGGGCGGTTTGCAAGCGTGCTGCCCTGGCCCTCGCTTTTGAGGTCGCTGCCGTAGCCATCCACGTGCACGGCATGGGAAACGCTGTTGCGCACCTTCCAATCCTGATAATTGGCGGATTCGTAAATATCGATCTCCGCACCGTTGCGGCCGCCGTCCGTCACATCTGCCATGGAGTCGCACAACATCCAGAAGGCGGACCACATGCCCTCTGCCTTCGGCAGGATGCAGCGAATTTCGAAATAGCCGTGCGTCTGCTCAAACAGGCCTTTTGTGTTCAGCATACCGGTGTAGTAGCCGGGGCCGTATTTACCGTTTTCTTTATATTCTGTTGTGATTTTCAGAGTGCCGTCGCTCACTGTGATCTGCTCGGGGTCCCAGAAGCCGCCCTGGCGGATATAGTCATGGTCGTTGTTCCAATATTTTTTTGTGGTCCATTTGGTAGAATCGAGCTGTTCGCCGTCAAAAGTATCCTCAAACGTCAGCTCAAATTTGTCAAGATCAATTTTTGGGCCCCATGCAACGCCAACGCCATAGCAGATGGCAATGAAATTCCACACGCCCATAAACAGCGCGAGGAAAAGGGAAAATAGACGTTTCAACATTTTTATTACTCCTTTTCTGCATCCGATTTGTTCCTATTGTATAAAATCGCTGGTAAAAAGTAAAGAGAATAATTTGAAATCCATTGGATAAAATGAAAAACGAGCCTTTCATTAGGCTTACGCGGGGCAGGATGGACAGGGAAAGGGTGGTAAAAAATTAAAAAAATGCTTGACAACCCCCCGATGATATACTATAATGTTTCTTGCCGATGCGGAATTGTGTAAGGGTAGCACGACAGACTCTGACTCTGTTTGTCTGGGTTCAAATCCTAGTTCCGCAGCCAAAGTTCATATAGAGAAGTGGACAAACTGTTGTAACAGAAGGGTTTGTCCACTTTTCTTTTTTATTTCAAGAATATGATAGAAAGTAGTCAAACCTTGTAGTAGGATCATTCCGGCGGGGCACTTTAATATGCAGGGCTTATAGCAAGCACAGGCGAATTACTGCGTAAGGAGCCAGAGCAGTAAGTAGAAATTTATTTAGAGGGAAATCGCCCGGAGCAGCTCATCCGAAAGGAGGCTGCTCCGGGCTTATTTGTTTATTAATGGTAAATAAGGACAAATTGCACTTATAGATAAAATAATATAATATT